>Ga0213878_10000011_pt1 | contig 468798 bp, 392 predicted proteins | sample VelepicoBEBS_R02_FD_161053 | JGI IMG/M metagenome (GOLD analysis project Ga0213878, IMG submission 161053) | Vellozia epidendroides bulk soil microbial communities from rupestrian grasslands, the National Park of Serra do Cipo, Brazil - BS_R02 | ecosystem: Environmental > Terrestrial > Soil >... | reverse complement strand
ATCTTAGAAAGAAAATAGCATAAAAATCATGCTAAACTATCGCTTCTAAAAATGAGAAGTACAAAATCATTATAAAAACAAATTATCTAAACGAAGAAGCCGTCTCTTGTTTTGAGACGGCTTCTTTTTTAATGCCATACTATGAAAATTAACGACTATATCAACAGCTTTGTATTCGATTATTTTGAAACCTATTCCTATAACCGAGAGGAGCAGGAAGGGAAATATACAGGTAGTGACCTACTGATCGACCGGACAGGGGAGTGGCATGCTACTGCTGAAAGAAAAGCAGTTTATGAAGCAGGAAATCAACAGGTGATCATTGCTATTCTTAACAGGCCGGAAGATTTTGTGCTACGTTTTTTGTGTGCGCCTTATTATCGAGATGCTATTGTATTCTATAATAAAACTGGCGAAATTGTTTCAGTACTGAATGTTTGTCTTTCCTGTTGTCATATGACGGATGGAAAGCAAGATATAGAAGCAGATTACCTTATCTATGATGACTTGAAAAGATTTTTTATTGCATGTGGCCACGAGGTGGAGTCGCCAGACAAGTTTTATGAAGATGAGATACGTAAGATGAGAAAAAAGTAACTATTACAGCATATCAGAGGAGTGCGCAATACCTGCCCATTCAACAGTATCTAGGAATCTGGACTTAACAAGTAATGCTTCCAACCTGCTGATTTCCTCTTCAGGTGCGGCAAACCCAATGATATCCCAACATGCCCTGATGGCGGTATATCCAGCAGCAGTAGGTGTAGCATCTGTAAGCAGTAGATAAACGCCGGTGATGGACACCTGATATTTACTGCTGGTTTTAGTCAGCGCGTATTGTATACCCTGTCTCACGGCCTGGACAAAAATTTCATTTGCCGGTGAATCAGGCTGGGAGGATAGATGATCATTCACATAAAATCCACCTTGTTCAAAATTGGTGGTAATAATATGATGCGAAATCTCAGCAAGAGGTGAAACTACAAGTTTCACCTCTCCGATAAGTGGCCAGCCAGATAGGCAACGTGCCCATCTATAATGATTTTCCGCTAATTTGCGTAGCATCCTTGTTTATTTTAAATGCTGCAACGTAGTCCCAGTCTCTACTTCATACGGCGCAATTCCTGCCTCAAATATCCGCGCAGAAAGCGTTCCACGAAGGGTAATGGTATCTCCGACTACTTGCAACCAGCTTCCTTCACGGAGGCCAACTACTGGAATGGTATTTTGGGTATGGAATTCTTTGATACGTGTTTCACGGGTTTCGCCCATATGCTGACTACCAGCAATAGGGTCCAGATAGTGTGGATTGATATTGAAAGGTACCAGGCCAGTTGTTTCGAAACTTGAAGGATAAACGATCGGCATATCATTGGTAGTTTGCATAGAGAGACCACCGATATTCGTACCAGCACTGCATCCCATATAAGGAGTTCCATTCTCTACTACACTACGTAAATGTTGCATCAAGCCTTTTTCATGCAGCGTTTTTACCAACAGGAAAGTATTGCCCCCGCCGGTGAAGATCCCCTGTGCCGCATCCAGTGCTGCTACCGGGTTATCGAAAGTATGTAATCCGCGTACAGTGATGCCCAGCTCCTTGAATCCATCTGCTGCGCGTAAGGTATAATCATCATGTGAAATGCCTCCCGGACGAGCATACGGAATGAAGATCACTTCCTTTACCCCGGAAAATAATGTCTTCATTGCTGGCTTCAAATAAGCCAGGTATTCTTCTCCAAATAAGGTGGAGGTGCTCGCCAATACGATCTGTTTCATCGAAAAAATTTTCACGAAGGTAAGTACCCGGCAATAATTTATCACGATATTCCTGGAATAAGAATATTATCTGTCATGATTGTGTCGCATATCGCAGTAAAAGAGAAGAGGGATGGAAATCCGATCTTTCATACCAAATGGGCAACTGATGGGAACCCCATTTTTTATAAAAAATTAGCCTAACAACTGATTAACAGATAGACCAGGATAGTACAATTTGCGTTTAAAACTATATTCGCGATATTTAGTTATTGTTTTCTCACAAAATAATTGAATACGTTATGGAATTAAACTACAAGGGCCTCTCCACCCTTTTGATTTCCAGCGCGTTGCTGGCCTCCTGCCACAATAATACATCCCAAGGGCAGGCGGATAAAGAAACAAAAAAAGATGCAATGACTACACAACAGGCACAAGCCTACGGACAATCCGATGGGCAGCAGGTAATGCAGTATACCCTTAAAAACGGCAATGGGATGCAAGTGAAAATCCTCAACTATGGAGGCATTATCACAGATATCATTACGCCAGACAAACAAGGAAATATGGGTAACGTGGTATTATCTTACGATACCCTGGCTGGCTACCAGCAAAAAGGACAACCCTATTTCGGTGCCCTCATCGGCAGGTATGCCAACAGAATTGCAAATGCCAAATTTAAACTGGATGGTAAGGAATATTCCCTCGCTGCAAACGATCATGGTAATACCCTGCACGGTGGCATGAAAGGCTTCGATAAAGTAGTGTGGAATGCCACTCCTGAAGGCGATAGCGCCCTGCAATTGGTATATAACAGTAAAGATGGGGAAGAAGGTTATCCCGGCAACCTGACGGCAACCGTTGTCTATACCCTCACGCCAGACAATGCCCTGCGCATTTCTTATAAGGCTACTACAGATAAACCTACTCCTGTAAACCTTACCAATCATGCTTATTTCAACCTATCCGCAGGAAAAGATAGCACGATCCTTAATCATGAACTTACGCTGAAAGCGAGCAAATACACACCTGTCAATGATAAACTCATTCCTACCGGCCAACTGGCGCCCGTAAAAGGAACGCCAATGGACTTTACTTCGCCGAAAGCCGTTGGTAAAGATATCAATGCAGTAAAAGGTGGATTTGATCACAACTGGGTACTGGATAAGAAAAAAGGAGACCTAGAACCGGTAGCTACCCTCTATGATCCCAATTCCGGCCGATTAATGGAAGTATCCACCACAGAACCAGGTATCCAGTTCTATTCCGGCAACTTCCTGGATGGTACGCTACTACATACGGATCATGGCAAAAAATATCCACAACATGGCGCGCTCTGCCTGGAAGCACAACACTTCCCAGATTCGCCCAATGAAACAGATTTCCCAAATGTAATTCTGAAACCAGGAGATACTTACACACAAACGACTGTATATAAATTCTCTGTAAAATAGAGAGCTGACCCCAAAGCAAAAATAGCCGAACGAAGGACAAGCTCCTTTGTTTGGCTTTTTTGTTGTCGTGTAGATTTATAAAGAAAATAATACCCCGCTATCACTGCAACGCATATACGATAATATTCACGCCAAATTTGGTATTATCCTCCGCCAGAAAACGCTTGTTCCTGAAATCATAATCCCATTCACAACCATAATCTTTATTGCTGTATAATACCCCAATACGCCCATTAACGGTGATGGCCTTCAGGTACTCATGCACCAAATCATCCCCCCAGCCATTCAGCTCAAAAGAGGTATTAGGAGGCCCTTTCTCAAACTGAAAAAAGGAACGGTATATCGGATGGGTATTAGGGATCTTCTTCATGGCCGCAGGCCCAAACAAGGCTGTCATCTGCGTTTCAAAGGAACGAGCAAAAAGCCCGTCTATATCGTGGTTGCAGTCGTCTACAAATACAAATCCGCCATGTTGCACATACTGCTTGAAATTGGCCGCCTCCTGTTTGTCGAACTGCACGAGCTTATGCCCACTCAAATAACAGAATGGATATTGGAAGATCTCCGGACTACCCAAGTCTATGACCTTCTCCTGCATCGCTACAGGGATCGTCGTATACTCTATAAGGGAATTGAGAATATTGGAAGGCATACGCTGATCCGTATCCCAGTCGCCCGATTTATATCGCAGTCGTACGAATGTAAAAGTTTTTCCCTGCATGTATTTTGCTAGTTGTATCCTGCAACCCGGAAGTTATCAAAATAAAAAGAGGAATCAAAAATCATTGCAGATTTCTATCTTATTAGAAAAAAACAGAAGATAATTCGTATGAACCAGGTCAACTAAATGATGACCGGTTATTATTTTAAGCCTATTGTTATTACATTAGTGTTCATACACAACCACTTTCTACGCTAAACGATGGTATGATGCTTAATGAGAAATTGTTGCAGGAACTGCTGCAAAAGCTTCCTGTTCTCCGACAGGAAATCAAAAAAGTAATTGTAGGTCAGGAAACAGTACTGGACGAGGTTTTGGTTACAATGCTCGCCGGTGGCCACTGTTTGCTGGAAGGTGTGCCGGGTCTTGCTAAAACATTGCTGGTGCGTACCCACGCGCAGGCGCTAGACCTCCCTTTCCGCCGTATTCAGTTCACCCCAGACCTGATGCCTACGGACATCATCGGTACAGAAGTATTAGAGGAAGATCATAGCACGGGTAAAAGATTCTTCAAATTCAATAAAGGTCCCCTCTTCGCCAATATCATCCTGGCGGATGAAATAAACCGTACGCCACCGAAAACACAGTCTGCATTGCTGGAAGCGATGCAGGAGTTTGAAGTGACCTACGCCGGTCAAACATACCCGCTGGATAAACCTTTCTTTATCCTCGCTACCCAAAATCCCATCGAACAATCGGGTACCTATCCGCTGCCGGAAGCGCAGCTAGACAGGTTCCTGCTCTATATCCGCATCGGTTATCCCGGCGAACACGAGGAAACCGCTATCCTGGCAGGTACCACTGGTAGCCGCAAAACGAATGTGCAACCCGTTCTCAATGCCACTGATATTATCCAGCTCCAACAACTGGTCCGCGATGTGGCTATTGATCCGGAACTCATCAGCTATGTAAGTCGACTCGTAAGAGCCACTCGGCCACTCACTACGCACGTCAATGAGGTGAAGGAATGGGTACGTTGGGGCGCTGGCCCTCGCGCAGGACAGGCACTAATCCTCACCGCTAAAGCCTTTGCTTTGCTCAACGGTCGCTTTGCGGTAACAATGGAGGATATCAAAACGATGGCATTGCCTGTACTCCGCCATCGGGTACTGATGAACTTCAAGGCGGAAGCGGAGGGCATTCAACCAGATGACGTCACCAATACGCTGCTGCAAAAAATTTCCAGAACCGCTACCATACTTTCCTGATCTTTATGAGCAAACTCCTAACACCTAAAACCATTCTTGCTATCAAGGATCTGCCACTGGCGGCCAAAACCATCGTGGATGGTTTCCTGACCGGTATGCATGCCAGCAGAATGAAAGGGGTAGGACTGGAATTCAGCCAGTACAGAAGCTATCAGCCGAGCGATGATCTCCGGTGGCTCGACTGGAAAATGTTTGCGCGGTCAGACAGATATTATGTACGCCAGTCGGAAATTGAGACCAGCATCGATATACAGTTGATCGTTGACGGAAGTAACTCTATGCAGCATACAGAAGACGGCATTTCCAAAATGGATTATGCCCGATATCTGGCGGCAGCACTGGGTTACCTCTCGCACTTGCAAGGGGATGCTACAGGCTTGGCTGTCATGCAATCGACAGGAGTGATATCCCTGTCGGCTCGCAGAGAAGCACAACACATGGCCCGCTTTTATTACCAACTGGAGCAATTGCAGCCGGGTGGGCGCTTTGGAAATGCCCATCAGCCACATGTGATGTTCTCTGGCCCACATACCCGCAAACTGATCATCTTCATTTCTGATTTCTACGAACAGGAAGAGGAAATCTTCAAACTACTGGAATCTATGGCTGCTATGGGCCACGAGGTGTTGGCCTTTCACCTGACGGGCAATCAGGAAATACAAGCGCAATTCAACGGCTATCAAGCGGTAGAAGACCTGGAATCAGGTGAAATACTACAGTTGGATGGCAAGGTAGACGCGAGCGCTTTTGCCAATGCTTGGCAACAGTTCACTACGCGGATCAGCAATCGCCTCATGGAAAAACAAATCCACTATAAATTATTATCGCTGCAGGAGCCACTGGACACCGCTCTCCGGGATGTGCTGCTACAGCGTACTAAAATGAGAAGATAATTTTGCTACACCTGCTTCAACCCATATGGCTGTTGCTGTCTGCCGGCATCTCTGTGCCGGTGATCTTGCATCTGTGGAACCGCAAGCCAGGCCGTATTCTGAAAATAGGAAGCATACAACTCCTGAAATCGGCCACTGTACGGCATGCGCGAAGTCTGCGTATCTCGGAGCTATTGCTCCTGGTGCTGCGATGCCTCTTAATTATACTGGTAGCCTTACTACTGGCGCATCCCCTGTGGAAGAATAATTTCAGTCGCGAACATCGGGGATGGATAATTTTGGAAGACGCGGCCTATCCGCACTTCAAAAAGACCATCGATTCATTGGTGGAATCCGGTTGTGAAATACATCGGTTTCATACCAATTTCCCTCGAGTGAATGTACGTCACCTACCTTCCGGCGATACCACCACTACCGGCTACTGGCAATTATTGCAGGAACTGGAAACCCGCGTTCCTGCTGATTTTCCATTGCATGTATTTTCCAGCGCTGCTTATCACAGATTTCAGGGAGACAAGCTTCCGCTGCACCTCCGTATTCACTGGCAAGTATATACGAAAGATACAACACTCACCTGGAACCACTACCGCTACAATATTAGTCGCGACAGCAGCCTACAAATACAAGGTCATGTGGATGCGAATGCTATCTGGTATACTTCAAATCGTATAGCCGGTACTGATAGTCGCCCAATGAAGATTGTGATATACACAGATAAATACCCGCAGGACGCTGGTTTCCTCCTCGCTGGCCTACAAGCGGTACAACAATATACTGGCAGCAATATGCAAGTAAATTCTGTTCGCAATGCGGCAGAAATAGATACCACGGCCAATTGGATCTGCTGGCTATCAGATAATCCTGTGCCATCCATTATAACAGGTGCCCATATACTGAAATACGCTACTGGCAGGGAAGTGGCTACTGATGCTGTTTCGGGAGACATCAAACTCTTTAAACACATTCCTTACACCCAGCAAAATGATAGCGTACTGTATTACGATAGCTACGGGTCTCCCATACTGAGTACTAACGGAAAAGTATACACGCTCTATACACATGTACATCCTGAATGGACAGACCTCCCTTGGAACGGGCGTTTCCCGGAACTGCTCTTGCACGCACTGTTTCCTATGCCTGCCATAGGTATACATGATGTACGGGCGGTGGATGGTGCGCAATTACGGGCGGCCGCTCCGCATACTGGCAAATCCACTCAACCGGTTATTACCACCGATCTTATTGACGCCTGCTGGATAATGTTATTCCTCATCTTTGCGCTGGAAAGAGTTCTGGCCCTGCGCACTAAAAAAGCAATGGCCAATGGATAAGCAAGGAAAACAGCGGATTGAAACGATCAGGGGGAGATGGATCACCCTCCGTATCATGGCGATTGAGCTACAATCCGCCGCCGTGGCCTTATTGGGGTATGTCCTCTGGGGGATCCCAGGTATCTGGGCTGGCTTCGCATACATGGTGATATTCGGCGCCTACTTCCTACGGAAACTACCGAAAACAGCCGACGTTACGGTATGGCTGAATCAGCAGTTCCCCGAATTGGAAGACAGTGCAGGTATATTTCTGAAAGATGCCAATGCCATGAACCTGCTGGAGCAGTTACAAACAGCGAAAATCTCCCCGCGATTACAACTACTGAAACTGCCGCTGTCATTTTATAAATCTATCTGGAATACCTTATTGTTCGCTACCATAGCGATTATCCTCTGTGTCATCATCCAAATTCGTAGAGGTGGTACCATCACTCGTGAACTATCGGAAGCTCCCCACACGATGGTGGAAAAAGTGATCCCAGGTATTCAACGAGTAGCCATTACAATCACACCACCGGCATATACGGGAATGCCTACACGTAGTCAGGTGTCCTATCATATTACAGCAGAAGATAGCGCAGCCGTCCATTGGGAAATACATACGCATGCGGTGCCGAACAACATTTCGCTGTTATTCAGTGATAGCACGGTTTTACGCATGATCCCTGATAGCTCCGGCACTACCTGGCAGGCTACAAAATGCATCACCCATACCGGATTCTACCAGGTGAAAATGGATAGTGTATTGTCTGGCTTTTATCAACTCCAGTTGATCCCAGATCAGCCGCCATTGATTAAAGTGACCAGTCCCGCACCTAATACCACCATTGATTTTGGCCGGATGCCATTGGTGAATATCCATGCCCAGCTCTCAGACGACTATGGCCTGAAATTCGCTACTATTATAGCCACCATTGCCAGTGGGAGCGGAGAAGCCGTGAAATTCCGGGAGCAACAATTTGCTTTTGATCAAGGGCTATCCATTAAACCCAAACAACTAAATGCGACCAGGGCCTTGAACCTGGCGGGATTGGGCATGAAGCCCGGAGATGAACTATATTTTCATATAGCCGTTACCGATACCCGTCAGCAACAAACCCTCTCGGATGTATATATCGTCACATTGCCAGATACAACGGCCTTATTCAGCCTGGATGGAATGGTCAATGCGGTGAATATCAAACCGGAATATTTCCGTAGCCAACGCCAGATCATCCTGGAAACAGAAGCCTTGATACACGACAAGGATAGCCTTGGTATCACCCGTTTCAATAGCAAAAGCAATGAACTGGGTACAGATCAGAAACTACTCCGTTTACGCTATGGCAAATTCCTCGGCGAAGAGTCGGAGTCCAATGTAGGCGACCCTAGGGTAGAAGACCACGATCACGACCATGGAGATCATGAGCATCACACGGATAGTCCTGCTTTCGGCGATGCCGCCAAAATCCTGGATGAGTTTACAGACAAACACGACAACGCGGAAGATGCTACCTTCTTCGATCCCGAAATAAAGAAACAACTGAAAGCGACCCTCACAGAAATGTGGAAGGCGGAATTACAGCTTCGTTTATACAAGCCACAAGAAGCGCTCCCATACGAGTATAAGGCATTGCGCTTGCTAAAAGACCTGCAACAGAAATCCAGGGCCTTTGTGCCTAAAACAGGCACCAAAACGACCCCGCTGAAACCGGAGAAAAGACTAACCGGAGAGCAGGATAAAATCAGTCCTGCTGTCATGAAACAAATAAAGGATTATAACGATCCTGATGCGGTGCTGCGTGTAGCCATTGCCGTGTTAGATGGACACGTGTCTCCCGAACAACTAACCACCGGCAATAATGCAATCGTTTTACGTCAATCATTGGCAAAACTCACCTCTGCTGCTTCTCGTGAACCAGGGAAATATCTAGCTGCCATGGCTGCGTTGCAACGTATCGTGCAAGGACAGTCTAAAAATGCAGACCCAGCTATTGCCCAACAAGGCTTATGGAAACTATTGACGCCAGCAGTAATTCCGCAACCAGCCCAACAACAACCAAGTCAACTGAAAGAATTTTATTTTAGGAATATTAAAAAGACAGCCAACCCATGAGTCAATACCGTACATACATCATTGCCGCTGTAGGCGCTTTGCTGCTACTATGGTTACTCTGGCAGGAATATCGCCGTCCTAACAAGGGCTATCTCATAGGCCGACTGCTAGCGAGTGTACTGGCAGTTGTTAGCCTGGTGATGTTGGGTATTGAGCTGCATCCATCGCAAAGAGAAAAACCACCCGCTACCACAATTCCTAACGCAAACACAACACAAAAACCTGTATTCCTGGCCTGCAACTGGGAACGACACCTAGCTTATTTACAACCGGTCCATATCAGCGGCCGTTACCATAATACAACGGCATCGCCTATACGCCTTGCCCTCACCTTTGCAGGCGAAACGCTGGACAGCACTACTATAGCTGCGAATAAGGATACTACTTTTCATATGCAAACGGTTCCACCATTTTTAGGAGCCGGTTTATTGAAGCTAATAACAACCACTGGTAAAGATACCCTCGCTACCGCTCCTGTCCCGCTAGAAGTGGCCGCTGTACAGCCTTTGCGCATACTCTTTGTGGCAGCTAGTCCTGATGTAGAAAATAGGTTTCTGGCCGACTGGCTCTCTACACAAGGCATGGCCGTGGCAATGCGTAGCCAAGTGGCCGCAAAGCAATACAGTACCCGTTTTGATAACATGAATTCCGTTTCCCTGGATGCGGTAACAGCTCCTTTGCTGGATAAGTTTGACGTGGTAATCGCTGAAAAACAAGCACTGACAGCCACGGAGAAGAATGTGTTGACGGAATATATGCAACACCATGATATCGGAGTGTTATTACAACCGGATAGCAATACCACGGTGAATAAAATCGCGGGAGAAATATTGCTGAAAGATAGTCTGGGTAAGCCTTCAGCGGTCTTATATCACCGTAGCATGGGGAAAGTGCTGGAATGGGGGATTAGTAATACTTACACCTGGCAGCTCAGCGGCGATTCCATGCGTTATCGCCGCTTCTGGAGTACCTTGCTCAGTGCCGCTTCCAGAAGCAAGGAACCTAAAGCGACTATTGCTATTTCACCCGCTTTTGCGGCAGTGAATAATGAGGTCACGCTTATCTTACGCAATACAGGGCCACTGTTGGATTCATTTCTGTTGGCCGGGGAGACACGCTTGCCGCTGGCCCAACATCCTTTACTGCCAGCCGAATGGCGCAGTACCTGGTGGCCTGTGAAAAATGGATGGCATCAACTGAAATATCAAAATATAACAATTAATGAATATATATTCGGGCCCGATGAATGGCCTGAATTACAACGGAAACCTACTGTAGTAGCGGGAAAGAGTCCGGAACAGGAATTAGCCAGTCCAACTGTATGGTGGTGGCTGCTGCCCTTTCTAGCAGCCTGTATTTTTCTCTGGCTGGAAAAGAAATTGTGACCAACGGTTATAAAAAACAGCAAAAAAAAATTAGCTTAGGCGACGATAGAAATATATAGGTTTTTGTATTGCATGAGAATCACACAGATGTACTGATGTGGATGCTACAGATCTGACAACCAACGAAATCTAAATCTAACCAAATCAACAGAACCGCTTGAAACGTAAAGACTTTATCCAGCTCTCTGCCATGGGACTGGGTGCCCTCGCCCTGCCGAAGTTCGCTTTCGGCAATCCTGTTGATCCATCCCGTTTTTTAAACGATGGCATCGATGTAAAAGTTAAGAAACAACTGGCCGATGTAGCGCTAAATGCAGCCAAAGCGAAAGGCGCTACCTATGCGGATGTACGCATAGGCCGCTACCTCAACCAGTTTGTCACTACCCGCGAAACACGCGTGCAGAACATCGCTAACACAGAGTCATTCGGTGTAGGGATACGCGTGATCGCCAACGGTTGCTGGGGTTTTGCAGCTACCAACAACGTGACCAAGGAAGAAGTGGCAAAAGCGGCAGAACGTGCCGTGGCTGTAGCAAAAGCCAATAGTAAGGTAAAAGCAGATCCAGTACAACTCGCTCCCCAACAGGGTTACGGCGAAGTAAGCTGGAAAACGCCTATTGAAATCAATACCTTTACCGTGCCGGTAAAAGATAAGGTAGACCTGCTGCTCTCTGTCAATGATGCTGCCCTCAAAGGAGGCGTGAACTTCGTGAACTCCGCCATACTGGCCATCAATGAACAGAAATACTTCGCATCTACAGATGGTTCCTATATCGATCAAGATATACACCGCCTGTTCCCTACTTTCAATGTGACTAAAATTGATCGCACTAGCGGCAAATTTGAAACCCGTAAATCACTCGGTAATCCTGTTGGAATGGGGTACGAATACCTCTCCGCAAGGCCGGAAGATAAAGTAACGGGCATCATTACACGCTACCGCGATAGATATGATATGCTGGAAGATGTGAGAAATGCAGCGATCGATGTAGAACAAAAACTGAAAGCACCCTCCGTGCAACCAGGTAAATACGATCTGATCCTCGATCCATCTCACCTCTGGCTCACCATCCACGAGTCAGTGGCACACCCTACAGAACTGGACCGCGTACTAGGCTACGAAGCCAACTATGCAGGTACCAGCTTCCTCACGCTGGATAAATGGAAATCCGGCAAATTCAATTTCGGCAGTAAACTGGTCAATGTAGTGGCAGATAAACTGCAACCCGGCTCCCTCGGCGCTGTAGGCTATGACGATGAAGGCGTGCAATGTGGCCAATGGGATCTCATTAAAGATGGTATCCTGGTGAATTATCAGGCGATCCGCGATCAAGCGCATATCATCGGTCTCAAACATTCCCAAGGTTGCTGCTACGCGCAAAGCTGGGCAGATGTTCAGTTCCAGCGTATGCCAAACGTTTCCCTCCAACCAGGAAAAGATCCCCTGAGCGTGGATGATATGATCAAAAATGTAGAAAAAGGTATCTACATCATCGGCGACGGCTCCTTCAGTATCGACCAGCAGCGTTATAACTTCCAGTTCGGCGGACAAGTATTCTACGAAATCAAAAACGGTAAAATTGCCGGTATGCTCAAAGATGTGGCCTACCAAGCAAATACCCAGGAATTCTGGAATAGCTGTAGCGCTATCGCGGATAAACGCGATTACCGACTAGGCGGCGCTTTCAACGATGGTAAAGGACAACCCGGACAATCCAATGCGGTGTCTCATGGTAGTTCTACCACCCGCTTCAATGGCGTAAATGTTATTAACACTGCACGAAAAATCTAACGGACAACAATGGCAATTTTAAATAAAGAAGCAGCGAAAGCACTATTGCAAAAAGTGCTCTCTTTCTCAAAAGCGGATGAATGCGAAGTGAGTCTCCGCGGGGCTGAAGGCGGTAATATCCGCTATGCCCGTAATGCAATTTCAACAGCGGGAGATATCAGTACGCTCACACTCAGCGTTACTTCTTCCTTCGGCAAACGCTCCGGTACCGCTACTATCAACGAGTTCACAGACGAAGCGCTGAAACGCGTTGTACAGCGTGCGGAAGAACTGGCAAAGCTAGCGCCTGAAAACCCAGAATACATGCCGCTGTTAGGCCCATCTGCGTTTAAAGATGCGCCTACTTTCGTAGAGGCAACGGCTAAGATTACGCCAGATGATCGCGCTGATGCGGTGGCGAAAAGTATCAATGTGGCCAAAGAAGCGAAACTGGAAGCAGCAGGATTCATCGAGAACAATACCGGCTTCAACGCGATGATGAATTCTAAAGGTTTGTTTGCGTACGATACGGATACAAATGTGATATTTACCATCACTACCCGTACCGCAAATGGCACAGGCTCTGGTTTTGCGGCGAGAGGCTTCAATGACGTACGCAAACTGGATACCCATGAGGCTACCCGTATTGCTGCCATGAAAGCGAATAGCAGTGCAGAAGCCAAAGCAATAGAACCCGGTAAGTATACTGTTATCCTGGAGCCAGTGGCAGCTACGTATATGCTGGAAAATATGTTCCGCGGACTAGATGCGCGTAATGCGGATGAAGGTCGTAGCTTCATGAGCAAACCCGGTGGTGGCAACCGTATTGGTGAACAATTGATGGATGAGAAAGTAACGATTTATACCGACCCGTATCATCCAGATCTCCCAGCATCCACCTGGAGCCGCGAAGGACTGCCCATCAATAAAACTACTTGGATTGATAAAGGCGTGGTGAAAAACCTGGCCTACTCTCAATATTGGGCGCAGAAAAAAGGCGTGCAGCCAGTGCCAATGCCTACCAATATTATCATGGAAGGCGGCAACGCTTCCCTCGAAGAATTGATTAAATCCACTGAAAAAGGAATCCTCGTTTCCCGCCTCTGGTATATCCGACTGGTAGATGCACAAACCCTGTTGCTCACCGGCCTCACCCGCGACGGAACTTTCTATATCGAAAACGGTAAAATAAAACATCCAATTAAGAATCTACGTTTTAATGAAAGCCCGGTTATCATGCTGAATAATGTGGAAGCATTGGGTAAGACGGAAAGAAGCATCAGTATTGAATCCTACCGGAGTTACCTCATTCCGCCAATGAAGATTCGTGACTTCACCTTCACGTCTTTGTCGGATGCTGTGTAGAAGATGATCGCGCATTCATCGTCATTCACATAAATGTTTACCCATGAAAAGAAGAGATTTTCTACATCTCACAGGCATGGGGATAGGAGCGGGACTGTTATCCCAAATACCCCTCATCGGGAAGGCTATCCCCCTTGAAACCCCCTGGTATTCGGTAGATGTGGCCAAAAAGAAAGAAATGGCCGACATCGCCCTCAATGCCGCGCGCAGTAAAGGCGCCACCTATACGGATGTTCGTATAGGCAGATATCTGAATCAATATGTAATCACCCGGGAAGATAAGGTGGAGAACGTAGTCAATACGGAATCCTACGGTATCGGTATCCGTGTACTGGCCAATGGCTGCTGGGGCTTCTCTAGCACCGATAACCTCACCAGGGATGGGATTGCCCAAGCCGCAGCCCTGGCAGTAGCCATCGCAAAGGAGAATTCCCGTATCATGACTACCCCAGTAGAACTGGCTCCCCAAAAGGGCTACGGGGAAGTAAGCTGGAAAGCGCCCATCCAACGCAATGCGTTCGACGTGCCGCTCAAAGAAAAAGCAGACCTGTTGCTCTCTGTGAATGATGCTGCCATAAAAGGAGGCGCTAACTACGTTGGCTCTTACCTCTTCGTGGTGAATGAACAGAAGTATTTCGCGAGCTCCGACGGTTCTTATATCGATCAAGATATTCACCGTATCTGGCCTACTTTCCGCATTACAAAAATCGATGCCGCCACCGGCAAATTCGAAACCAGAGCGGCCCTCAGCGCGCCAAGAGGTATGGGGTATGAATACCTAATGCCTGATGAGTCTGAGAAAATCCATGGCGTCACTACGTTGTATCGTAACCGTTATGATATGTTGGAAGACGCCCGTCAGGGTGCTGCACAGGTACAACAGAAAATGAAGGCGAAATCCGTTGAGCCAGGAAAATACGACCTGGTACTGGATCCTTCGCATCTCTGGCTCACTATCCACGAATCTGTAGGGCACCCTACTGAACTGGATCGCGTGTTGGGATATGAAGCCAACTTCGCAGGTACCAGCTTCCTGACGCTGGATAAATGGGAATCAAAGAAATTCAATTTCGGCAGCCCTATCGTCAATATCAAAGCAGATAAAAAACAACCGGGCTCCCTCGGCGCGGTTGGTTACGACGATGAAGGAGTAGGCACCCAAGAATGGGACCTCATCAAAGATGGTACACTGGTGAATTACCAGGCTATCCGCGATCAGGCGCATATCATCGGGCTGGATCACTCCCAAGGATGCTGCTACTCTCAAAGCTGGAAGGACGTGCAGTTCCAGCGTATGCCAAATGTTTCCCTGCAGCCAGGCAAACAAAAACTGACGCCTGCAGAGATCATTAAAAACGTGGAAAAAGGCATCTTCATCGTAGGAGATGGCTCATTCTCCATCGATCAGCAACGGTATAATTTCCAGTTTGGTGGCCAAATGTTTTATGAGATTAAGAACGGGCAGATAGTAGGTATGCTGAAAGATGTGGCCTATCAGAGCAATACACAGGAGTTCTGGAATTCCTGCAAAGCCATTGCCGATCAGCGCGACTACCGCCTGGGTGGTTCCTTCTTCGATGGAAAAGGACAACCAGAACAGGTGAGCGCCGTTTCACACGGTTCTGCTACCGCTCGTTTTAATGGAGTAAACGTTATTAACACAGCTAGAAAAATTTAATTATGCCTATTCTTACAAGAGAAGAAGCGCAGGCATTATTGAAAAAAGTGCTTGCCTACTCAAAAGCTGATCAATGCGAAGTAAGTATTTACGGCAGCGATAACGGTAATATCCGCTATGCCCGTAATGCTGTTTCCACTAGTGGAGGTAATACCTTCAGCCAGATGGCGGTAGCTTCGGCCTACGGGAAACGCCAAGGAATTGCTACTATCAATGAATATGATGATGCTTCCTTAGAAAAGGTAGTACGTCGTTCTGAAGAACTAGCGAAACTTGCCCCGGAAAACCCGGAATTCATGCCTTATTTGGGCCCGCAGCAATACGGTCCTTCCGGTACAGGCTTCGTGCAGGAAACGGCCGCTATTGACCCTAAAAAGCGTACAGACATGGTAGCTGCCAGTCTGGATATTTCCCGCCGCAACGACCTCATCGCTGCTGGATTCCTGGAAAATACCACGGCCTACAGCGCAATGATGAATTCCAACGGCCTCTTTGCTTATAATAACAGTACCGGTGGTAAATTCAACGTTACCCTCCGTACGCAAGATGGTACCGGTTCTGGATATGTTAGCAAAGGATTCACGGATGTATCCAAACTGGATGTAAGCGCTGCTACTACCATCGCTGCTAAAAAAGCGGCTGGCTCCAAATCAGCGAAAGCGCTGGAACCGGGAAAATATACGGTGATCCTAGAACCGGCTGCTGCTGCGGTACTGGTGGAGCAAATCTTCTTCAATATGGACGCCCGTAGCGCGGATGAAGGCCGTAGTTTCCTCAGCAAACCCGGTGGTAAAACCAAAGTGGGAGAGAAGCTGGTGGATGACCGTGTGACCATCTACTCTGATCCATGGAATCCTGAACTGCCTACTTCTCCTTATAACGGCGATGGCAGACCACAGGAGAAAATTACCTGGATCGATAAAGGGGTGATCCAAAACGTATATAATACCCGCTATTGGGCAGAAAAACAGAAAGTGAAATCGGTGCCTTCCCCAGACGGCGCTATCATGATCGGTGGCACCAAATCCCTGGAGGAACTGATTAAATCTACAGAAAAAGGTATCCTTGTCACCCGACTCTGGTATATCCGCGAAGTAGATCCACAAACACTCTTGTTTACCGGCCTTACCCGTGACGGAACTTTCTATATCGAAAACGGTGAAATCAAATACCCCATTAAAAACTTCCGCTTTAATGAGAGCCCCATCATCATGCTCAATAACCTGGAAGAAATGGGTATCTCTGAACGTACCGTCAGTGGCGAATCTGGAATCGAATTGCTCCTGCCGCCAATGAAAATTCGAGACTTTACTTTTACCTCCCTTTCAGACGCAGTATAACCGTGTCTCACTAAAAAAGACAAAACGCTAAAAATCTGTTGGCCCTGCCCATCGGGCAGGGCCAACAAAAAAAAGAAAAATAGGGGCGAGACGTCGCAGACGTCTCGCCCCTATTTTTCAAATTCGCTTGCGCAGCAAAAACTATTCTGCCATCATCTCCTCTTCCTCCTTATGCCTCGGCAGATAATACAAATAATAATAAGCTAGTATCAAAATCCCCGATACAAAAGGAATCAAGGCCAAATGCTTAAATGTCATCTCCCCATAAATCACCATAGCATCAAAATGGAAAAACTCACTAATCATCCAGTACGAGTTAGCGCTTATCCATAAGCTGATGGCCACATTATGACATAACTCCGCCACATACTGGCGCGTACGCCAGGCAATCACCAGCGAAATAATCAATGTAGGAAATATCATGGCAATACCCAACGGCTTCCATATCATACACCAGGCAACATCTTTCAACAGCCAGAAAACAATATGCAGGTTTTCCATTTTCCGATAGCGCAGCGGAATGGTATACACAGGAACGGCAGTCCTCTCTTTGATCATGTTGGTTGAATTACAGATTTTAGGCTTAAAGATATTGTTTATCTTCGTTTTTCTGCCAGATCTTATTGCTCATTTCCAATTGATAGTCCTATGACGGCAAACGATTTCTACTGGTCTACCCGCAATACCCGCTTCCATGGCATACAATGGGTGCCTACCACTTTTTCGTATGTCATGATCATCGTACATGGCATCGGCGAACACGTGGGCCGATACGATCATGTGGCTACTTACTTTGCTGAGAAAGGCTATGCGGTCATTGGGATCGATCACTACGGCCATGGCGGCAGCGACGGCCAACGTGGGGCTACCCGTGGTATGGAATTCTGCTTCGACTACCTAGCGGATTTCCTCCAGCATGTACAGACTACTTTCCGTAAGCCTATTGTGATGTATGGACATAGTATGGGAGGAGGCATATTAACTGGATTTTTGTTAAGGAGACAGCCAGATATCGAGGCGGCAGTGATCTCTGCACCGGCGCTGATCGTGGCTCGCAGGCCAGGCGCACTCCTCCGGGGTATCCTGTATCTGGGAGCAGCCCTGTTCCCGGATCTGCGCGTGAGCCAAGGGGTAGATATCCATAAAATATCCCATGATCCAGCACAAGTGGAAAAGTTTAAAGCAGATCCGCTGCGTCATGATAGGATGAGCCTGCGCTTAGCGGCGGATATGGTGCGCAATGGCCGCTGGTGCCTGCGTCATGCGAAAGAACTGAAAGTGCCTGCATTACTGATCCATGGCAGCGCAGATGCATTAACCGCCGTAGAAGGCTCCCGCAAATTCGCGGATAGCGCGCCTCCATCGCTGATTACCTACAAGGAGTGGACGGGCGGCTATCATGAACTTCACAACGAACCCAACAACAAAGACGTCTTGTTTTTTATCAATAAATGGCTCACCCATCATACGGAAATAACAACGGTTGGTTAGCATTGCTAACCAACCGTTAGTTGAAAGCGGTAGAAAATGTTTATGGATTAGTAGACCACATGCCGGCGGACTTAATTACCACTCTACGGTTCAGTTTCAACTGCGATACTACAAATTCTGCCAGATCTTCCGGCTGCATAACCTTTTCAGGATTGCCATCTGTCAATTGCAGTTCCTTCGCCATATCGGTAGCAATGGTGCTAGGCGTTAAGGCACTCACGCGAATATTGTGTTTGCGTACTTCCAGCATCAAGGACTCTGTCATACCTAACAGTCCGAATTTAGATGCGCTGTAAGCGCTGGTCAGCGGTGCGCCCCGTTGTCCGGCAGTGGAAGAAATATTAATGATATCACCGGTTTTTCTTTCAATCATGGAAGGTAAAACGGTGCGGGTAACATAGTACACGCCCATGAGATTCACTTGTATAATCTGTTCCCACTGTGCAGGACTCAAATCCATAAACCCGCCAAATGCAGCAATACCGGCATTGTTGATCAGTATCTCAATGGGGCCTAATTCGGAAGTCAGGCTAGCGATGGCATTTTCCACCTCTTCCAAATTGGCAACATCCGCAGTAGCAGTAGCCGCTTTCACACCAAGATGACGCGCAGCTATGGCTACCTCCTGCAAAGTAGCTTCCGTACGACCCATCAACGCAACGTCTACGCCTTCTGCCGCCAATGCCAATGCTATTGCTCGTCCTATTCCCTTGCCAGCGCCTGTTATCAGGGCTTTCTTTCCTTTTAATGACTCCATAATTGCTAAAATTTAACTGTTTCAGATTTCTCTGGAATGATTGCAATTTACAGATTATCTTCGCTCCAAAACATTAAATTACTGTGTCATGATACGGCTTTCCAATGAAAAACTCACCGTTGATATTGCAGAAAAAGGCGCAGAACTGCAAAGTATCCTACGGAATGATAATAGCCTGGATTATATGTGGAGCGGCGATCCCGCTTTCTGGGGCAAGAAAAGTCCCGTACTGTTCCCAATAGTAGGCGGACTAAAAAACAATACCTATCATTATAACGGCAAAGAATATACGCTAGGTCGCCACGGATTCGCCAGGGATATGTATTTTACTGTGGTGGAACAAGGCCCGGATAGTGTCCTGCTTTCTCTGGTGGCAAATGATGATACCCTGAAAGTATATCCCTTTCATTTTATTTTCAGTATCCGATATGTATTGACAGACACGAAACTCTCTGTTAGCTACCATGTCAAAAATACCGGTGATGAAATCATGTATTTCTCCGTAGGCGCACATCCCGCTTTCAAAGTGCCGATAGCAGAAGGTTCTGCCTTCACTGATTACTACCTTCATTTCAATCAAACGGAAAACGCAGGCAAATTCCCACTCTCCGAGAATGGCCAGATAGAAATGGACCCTGTACCATTTTTGAATAATATACAACGATTGCCATTGGAGAAATCTTTGTTTTATGAAGACGCGCTGGTCTTTAAACACCTCGCCTCCAATCAGATCAGCATTAAGAGCGATCGCACGGGCTACAGCGTTACCGTTCAATTCGACGGTTTTCCTTATATGGGCATCTGGTCCGCAAAAGATGCCGATTTCGTTTGTATAGAGCCATGGTGCGGTATTGCCGACAACATATGCACTACCGGAGAACTCGCAGCAAAAGAAGGCATCAATGCCCTCCATCCAGGCCAATTATTCGATAGATCTTGGTCTGTTACCGTACAATAATGACTACACGAACTTTCCTGGTTGTCGTCCCTGCCCAGCGGGCAGGGACGACGAAAAAGCAAAAACCGGATTTGACCTCGCAGACGTCAAATCCGGTTTTTGATACAGCTTCTTTTTTTATACAAGAAAAAAATTAGAAATTATATCCTGCTTTCAGACCCCAGAAACCATGCGTACCATCCTTAAACCAGGCTTCATATTTCGCTTCCACATCCAAGCCCAGTAAACGGATACCAATACCCGGAGCTACCAGCGCACCTACACCACTGTTGTAATCACCGGTGAAATGTGCGGTACCACCTTCTACTTTCGCATACAACATAGAGAACAACTTGTAACGCAACCCCAATCGAATAGGAATCACATTAGCGGCTGGTACATCCTGCGTAGAACCAGGTGTGGGGCCACTGATCGTCTTACCACCGAAATGCATGAAACTTACAGATCCTACTGCGGTAAGACCCGCCACCAACTTGACATCTGCACCAAGACCAAGACCATAACCAGTATTGTGCGTGTTGCTGAAATCACCAGTTGGAAACCCCGCTTCTACAAAAGGACCAATGCTAAAACGCTTTAACTGAGCCTGCGACGATTGCGTACTTACGCATAATACCAGCAGAATGGCAACCAGTGCCTGAAAGACTTTTTTCATAAGATCTAATTTTCAAAGGATTTGGTTACTATAAATGTAAGGATTCCTTTGAAATTCACAATAATTATGCCTCTTCCAACTCTGCTATTTCCTCCGTATATACTTCACCGAAAGTAGGCTCCGGACCTTGAATCTTCGGTGGAATCAGCTTGTACACCACTGGCGTCACAATCCTCGACAATAAAGTAGAACTGATTAGGCCTCCGATCAATACAATGGCTAATGGAGAGATCAACGGATTGGTGGAAATGGCAATCGGTATTAATCCACCAATCGCGGTGAGAGAGGTGAGTACAATTGGTAAGAATCTTACCTCTCCAGCCTCTCTGATGGCGTCTTCCAGGCTATGCCCCTGCATACGCAACTGGTTGGTGAAATCTACCAACAAAATGGTATTCTTCACTTCAATCCCTGCCAACGCAATCAGTCCTATAATGGCCACGAATGATAAGGAATTCCCTGTTATCCAGAGGGCAATGGCGGCGCCCACAATCCCCAATGGGATGACAGAAAGCACTATCAGCGTGCTTTTGAAGGTTTTGAACTCCAATATCAATACTGCCACAAAGAGAAATACGGTCACAATAATGATAGTCATAAATCCACCGAAGGAATCTTTCCGACTTTCCACTTCTCCACCCATTTCATAGCTGTAGCCAACTGGCAAATGTTGCGCATCCATCTGTTTAATCACGTCATTGATGACTTTATCTGCGAGATAACCCTTCTGCACAAACGCAGTTACTGCTACCATTCTATTCTTCTCTTGGTGGCGAATAGTGAGCGGCCCTGTTTCCATCTCCAGCGAAGCTAACTGCGATAACGGAATCGCAGCACCCTGCGCATTATTGACAAAAAGGTCCCGGAATACATCCAGTGTAGGCTTGCCCGTTTTCTGGCGTGTTAACAGGATATCATAATCGTTATCATTTACGTCATTGTACTTACCCAGGTTGATGCCGCTTACCGCTAATCTGACCGCCCTGTCTATGTTTACCGTTGGAATACCTAACTGTTGGGCTTTCTCCCGGTCTATCTTCACCCGGATATCGGTTTTTAGATTACTCACGGGGTTCTTGATGTAAATGGTGCCAGGCGTTTTCTCCAGCAGCTTTTCTGCATTGGCGGCCAATGTACGTAAGGTATCCAGGTTGTCCCCGAAGATGCGTATTTCTACAGGTGCGGCTACTGGCGGGCCTTGTTCGAAGTTCTTTACTTCAATCTTCGCGCCGGGATAGGGTGTCCACTGTTGACGCAGTTTTTCTATCAGTGCCAACTTTGCAGCAGGACTGGTATGTGGATCCAGTTGCACGAATAATTGGGCATAGTCGCTGTGCTCATTTTCAGGAATCTCATTGTAATAGATACGTGGATTGCCTTTCCCAATATTGCTGGCAACGTATTTCACCGCTTTCTCTTTTTGCAATACCGCTTCCAACTGACGGGCAATACTATCGGTATACGTGAGGTTACTCTGTGGCGGCGCAATTACATTCACTAGGAATTGCGGCTTTTCAGAAGCAGGGAATAAACTGAAACCAATTGCTTTAAATACCACCAAAGAGCCCCCGAAAATCAACAAGGATACAATGATCGTGAGCACAGGGCGATGTAGCGCTTTGTCTAGCAAACGAGCATAGCTGCCATGAATCATACGTTTCAGTGCACGCATGAAAATATTGCCTTCTGGATTTTGATGGTCCTTCAGCAGTTTGCTAGCGAGGAAAGGAATGATAGTGAGAGACACGGCCATGGAAGCCAATACGCTGAAAATTACAGCCAGTGGGAGTCCGCGTATGAAATCGCCTGCGCCTTCCGGCATGAATACAATCGGCATAAATGCTATAATCAAGGTAGCCGTACAGCCTATTACTGCTAACCCTATTTGAGAAGTGGCTTTCAAGGTGGCTTCCATTCTGCTATGTCCGTCTAGCATCCATCGTTCAATGTTTTCAATCACCACAATGCTGTCGTCTACCAGCAATCCCAATGCTACCACCAATCCTACAATACTGAGCTGGTTCAGGTTATATCCAAAGAGTTGTAATAACACAATGCCGATGGATAAAGACAGCGGGATGGAAATCATTACAATAATAGCGGGGCGTTGTCCCAATGGCAGCAAGGTGATGGCCACCAGTAGGATTGCAATCAGAAAATCTTTACCGAGTCCTGCCAGCCTGGAGTTAACCGCATCGGCTTGGTTGAAATACAGTGCCAGATCAATATTAGCAGGTAATGTTTTGCGGAAAGCCTCCACCACAGGTTGAAATGCAAGTTCCGTTTTACTGATATTCTCTCCAGGCTTTTGCGCAGCAGATACCACTACACAGCGATTACCATTAAGTCGCACGAAATATTTCTCATCATCAAATCCATAGTACACATTCGCAATATCTTTCAGGAAGACATTTTTCCCATTGGCGGCAGCAACAATCGTATTACCGATGCCTGCCAGGTCCTGGTAATTGCCGCTGGTTTTGATGTTGAACGCTTTTTCTCCTGCATCAATGCTACCGCCGGGAATATTGGCCATCTCACTTTGAACTGCCTGCATCACTATCCCGATGGGGATATGCAACTGGGCCATCTTATCTAATTGCAATTCTACACGCACCTGTTGGTCGGGCAATCCGTGAATTTTTACATTCTTCAGTGCAGGTACTTTTTCCAGGCTTTCTTGGAATTTTTCTGCGTAGAAACGAAGCTGGTCGCGGGAAGCATTCTCGGAGATCAATGCTGCTTGGAGAACATTTACATCGGAGGGTTCGCTTTTCAATACTTCAATACTGAAGATATCCGCAGGGAGGTCTTTCTTTTTGTTATTGACTTCTCTAACCAGCTCCTGGTACTTTTGCTCCACGTTTGAATTGTACTTGTATTCTACACGAATGGTGGCTACACCGTCGCTGATATTGGTACGTAAGCGTTTGATATTTTCAAGGCTGTATATTTCTTTCTCTAGTGGATTGATCACGAGATCTTCCATATCTTTCGGACTAGTTCCTGGGTAAACCACTACCACAGTGTATTGTGGCGCTTTCATCTCGGGGTCTTCCGAGCGCGGCATATTCATGATAGTACTGATACCCAGCACGATGATCATGATGAATATTACCAGGGTGAACTGGTAATTCTTGACGGCATAATTGGATATTTTCATGAGTGCAGCAATTTATTGGATGATGCGGATAGGAGATTGATCTTTCAGATAGGCGCTACCGGAAACAATCAGTTTGGCTGCATTCCCAATGCCGCCACTGATCAGCACCTGGTCTTTTTCCATACCTGCGATGGTTACCGGCACTTTCTGTGCAGTTTTGTTATCGTTGGTAACAAATACAAACCCACTGCTGCCGTTGCCATCCAGTAAAGCGCCATATGGGATGCGCCAGATACCGGAGGTATCGGCAGCAGCAGTTTGAATAGTACAGCGGCCGAACATCCCTGCAGCAATGGCTGCTGGCTTATTTCCGCTAAGCTGTACATCTAGGATGAAAGTGCCGCTTTGTGGATCTATACCTTCTGATTTGCGTGTAACCGTTCCCGGTAATTGGAGCGATTGCACTTCAATATTTGCTTTATTGCCGGTTTTTACACTGGCCCATTCTTTATCGCTGACGCCTATACGTAAGATCCAATGTGCATTGCGAGCGCCATTGGTTTGCAGCACAGGTGCGCCCGCATTGATGAGCTGTCCTGTATTGGCGAGTTTGTGCAATACATAGCCATCTTGTGTAGCATGAATGGTAGAGTAGGTGAGATTGAAACGGGCGGAAGATAATTGCTGTGCTGCTAGTTCCTGTGCGGTTTTGCTGTTCTGCAATTGTTCCAGTGTAGCCACGCTATCGTTGTACAAATTCTGTGTACGATGGAAATCCCGCTGTGCCTTCTCATAGGCCAGGGTGGCCTGTTGTACCTGTGCATTGATTTCTGTCAGGTTCAAAGTAGCGAGCAGTTGACCTTTATGTACAGCATCGCCTTCTTTTACATAAATATTATTGATGATGCCACCTGTTTTGAAAGAGAGATATACCTCATCATCCGTGGTAAATTGTCCGGATGCATGGATGGTTTGTGCGCCCTGATGTTGTTCCAGCGTGATGGTTTTTACGGGGATGATGCCAGTACTGTCTGTTTTAGCAGGCTGCTTTTTGCTACCACAGGAGGCTAATACAACAGTGAAAGCTATGAAGATGGGAAGACGTTTCATGGTAATCAGATTTTATTTGTTGATATCAATGTTGTAAGATGCCTGTGCTCTTTCTACGGCTGCAAAAGCTGTTTGAACGCCGGCTTGTGTCACCGCAATCTGCAGCCTGGCTTGTGTCAACTGGTTCTGCGCATCCAGTAGTTCGAGGTAAAGGAGCTGTCCTTCCTTGTAAACCTTCAGTTGATCGCGATAATAGCGCTCTGCAAAATCAAGTTGTGTGGTAGCAGCGTTGAAATTGCGTATAGCCGTGGCGTAATTGTTACGCGCTTGCTGTAATTGGAGCTGCAGTTGATCTACCGTCTGTGACGCGGCCATCCGGATGGCTGCTACATTGGTTTCTGCCTGTCGGATGCGATACTTGCTTTTATGAAAAGTAAAGAGGCTCCATTCTAAGTTTACCCCGAACATATAATAGCGAGAGCTATTATCGAACGTGATGGGAGCGCCCTGAGAGCCAAGATCCAGGAATGTGCTCAGTTTAGGAATAATGTAGGCACGCTGTAGTTTTGTGTTCAACTCATATGCGCTGATAGCATGCTTGTATTGTTGTAATTCTTCCCGACTATTAACATCGCCATATGCGAGGGCGCCGGCGGCAGGCTGGGAGAGCAACCCGCTGTCAAGTGTAATGCTGTCTCTCAAATCCCTATTCAACAAAAAATTGAAATAGGCTTTTGCATTCTCCCGGGCATTTTCTGCCTGATTGATAGACGCATCTGTTTTTTCTTTCTCCGTTTTGGAGCGGTACAGCGCTGTATTGTTGCGCACCCCATTGCGGACCATACTCTCGTTGATGCGGATGTTTTCATTGATGAGTGCTAATGCGCTGTTGTATATAGCCACTGCCTGAACCGTCTGATAATACTGGAAATAAGCGGTTTTTATATCCTGCACCAACTGCCGTTTGTAGACATTCACTGCTGCCTGTTGTTGACTAATCTGTTCCTTTTTGATTTGCTGATTGTAATAGATTTCCGCATTAATCAATGGCATACTGGTTCGCACTTTCGTATCCAGGAAATTATCAGGGTTAAGCTGGAATTTCGCATTTTCCATCATGGGAAAATGACTGCCAGTAAGCTGGTTCAAAGAGCCATAAACAGGATTTAGGATATCCCCCAATGGAAAATCGATGGTACGCCCACCTTGGGATTTTACATAGCTGGCGAGAAAGGTAACATCTGGACCAAATAGGCTTTTAGCTTCTTTCAATGCATAGAGGGCTTTGTCCAGTTGAATATGCTGCTCTTGCAGGCCTTTGTTGCTGTTGAATGCCTGCTGGATGTAATCATCGAGCACGGTCTGTTGGGCGGATGCCGCTATGCTACTCGCTATCAGCCCAATTAACAATGCTCCTTTTGTGAAGAATGTGAACATAATAAACAGTGTTTATTACTAGTGTTAAAAAAAATAGCGCATGGCTATTACTATTATCGATGTTGATATACTGAACGATGTTCAATTCGCCTGTTAAAAAAAAGCCCGAAGGCTTTTTACTATGATTTAGGCTTTGATAGTTTCTACATAATGTTTAACACAGGATCGTACAAATGCAGGCAATGCTAAAACGTCCAGTTGCGCGATTTTAATACGACAGCGGAGATTCAGACTAATGAACCCATGTATAAAGGCCCATATGCTCAAAGTAGCTGTCATCGGGTCAGGAAAACGAACCAGCTTTTTCTCTACACATTCGGTCATGATATCTCTCAGATAACTGAAGGCTTCCAGACCATTCTTCCACTCTTCATCTTCTTCCACGGTATTCATGGGCGCCTTAATGATGAACATCAGGTCATACAGCTCTTGATATTCCTGTGAAAAGTCGAAATAGGCCAAAGCCAGTTGCTCCAAGCGTTCTAGTACGTCCGCAGCAGTGACTTTCGCTTTGAAATACGCAGCCAGTTTGCCAAAAGCCTCCGCCTGTACATCATAAAGCAATTCATCCTTATCTTTGTAGTAAAGGTAAATCGTAGCGGGACTGTATTCTATCTTGTCAGCAATATTCCGGATGGAGACTTTCTCATATCCCTCCGCAACAAACATGTCAATTGCTGCATCTACAATACGACGCCGCATCTCTGCCTTCTCTCTCTCTTTACGTTCTGTAATGCCCATTGAAAAAGTTTACACTGCAAAGATAATGAACGGTGTTTATTTATTCCAAATAAATTTTCAGAAATTTTTGAAAACGTTGAATTTCAGGGAGATGCGATCTGCTCTGCCCGCAATGTCTTAAATGGCAAAGGCGCAATGGGGAATGTTTTATATCCCATTGCGCCTTTGTTATGATAGCTTTTAAAGTCTATTCTACAACAATTTCATCACAGCAAATAGCTGGTAATTTATTCCCCGCTTCCCTCCAGGAAGGAATAGCTGGCAGGGATTGCCCAGTAACGCGTATATACCTGGCCGTACCACTCACCGGAAACTGGTAATGCATAATCTGAGCGGTATAATCCTCCTGCGGAGTAGGAATCGCTTTTACGCCCACTTCTTTATAGCTACTACCATCTGTAGATACTTCAATATGGATCTTCGCTGGCAAGTACACATTATGCCGGGGATCTTGTAGGAAGTTCAAACTGATTTGTTTGATAGCTTTGCTACTGCCCATATCCACCGTTGCTACCAAGTCTTTGCCATACGTGAATAACCAGTTATAACTGAAATCAGTATTGCCGAAAAGTCCGTCTGTCAGTGTTTTTTCTTTCATGGGACTGTATTCTGGCGTATAAGGATTAGCCAGTTTTACAGGCGCTCTAAATGCGAGTCCGCCGATCCATTTCCTATTAAACTCCTTATTCCATTCCTGTAGATATTCATCCGGCGTCTGACCTCCTTCTGAGAGCTCTTTCGCAACGGCCATCTTACAAAGATTGGTAAATCGTTGCACACGAGCAGGCCATTTCGGATTTACCGAGTAGTCGTTGCCGTTAGCCACCAAATAACCATATTTCTCTGTGCCAAATGCCCGCGATTGCTGTAATACAGTATACTCCATTGGCAACCTCGCTTTCATCACTCTACGCAGCAATACAGAGTCATTCTCTGCGGCAGCTTCGGCTTTGTCCAGCAAGGCGGAATATTGATCTATCAGGGCAGGAGAGAGGTAGTCTTTTGCACTGTAGATAGGATTGCCGTAAATATCCAGTACTGCATGTGTTTGCGCCACAGCGGTAGCCAACGCTTTTACATACTGTTGCATATAAGGCGCGGCGCCCTTGTAATAGCTCTTCATGAAATCTTCTGTCACTGCTGCTGCATCTGCATGCGGATTCCAAAGCAGTGCAGCTTGCAGATAACTGTTGTATTCTGCTGCATCGCCGAAGGTATCGCCACTGCCTTGTGCAAAGACGCCTTTTACATGATGTGCCGCGAAATAACGCATATTGGCGGCTACATTACTATAATCGGGAAATGGACAGAGATAATTGGTAAACTGTGTGGTATAATCCCAGATAAATAAATTACTGGTACTATGTTCCCAGTCTTGTAAATTTTTCCGGAACGCTGCTGCGGAAGGTGCTGTTTCCAAAGGTGTCTGTCGATAGGCGTCGATGGTACTGAGCATCACGTATACATTACCCGCAGGTTTTGTTTTGGTAGGCGCCTTACTCGTATGGGCGTACGCGAGCGTGGTAAAACGCTGGTCCGGAAACTGTGCGGCCACTCTGTTTACAAAGCGAACCAAGGTACCGGCAGGACTTCCTTCTTCTTCATCCACCTTCTTACACTGCGGACAAGTACATGCACCCGGACCATCCATGGGAGAGATCGACCAGTACATAGCATCCGGGTTATCTGCAATCGCTTTTTTGAAATAGGCAACCGTGAGTTTGAAAACATCTTCATTCGTTAAACATAACTGCATTGGTTGCCTACTGCCACTCACCATAGAATAGTATTCCGGGTGACTGGCAAAATAGGTTTTAGGAGGAATAATCTTGAAGAAGGAATGCCCCCATAATCCCCACAAATCCTCGAAATGATGTAATCCATGCCAGTCCAGGTATTCCGGGTCTGTAGAAGCCGGATAAAAGCTTTCCCGATAAATAAATACTGGCTCCTGCAAATCCTTCATGTTTCCAGGAATGCGGATATTCTTGCTGGAAGGGATAAATTTCTGTAAACCAGACATTTTCCGGCAGTGCAGGTAAGTATCCAGGAAGTGATAAGCACCATAGACTACCCCTTTCCCGTATCCACCCCGCACATACACTGAATTATCAGCAGTGCCAGTAAAGAAACCGTCGTCCTTAATTTTTTCCGGACCAGTAGTAGCATTCGTATTTCCTACATAGATGGCCAGTTTGCCTTTATAACCGGTTTCGGTCATGATGGGCAGCCGGGCGCCAGAAATCTGTTGGATATAATCCTGTAAGATACTGGCTGCTTTACTTTCCGCTTTGGTAGGTGTTGCCGGCGTTACAATGGTATACTGACTTCGGCCTCCGGAAACGAGTGAAATATCACCGTCTGTATGGCTACAACCGGTGCCTACCCACATCAGTATGCTGAGCAATATACTATTCATTGTTCTGGTCATTGTTTGGTCTGTTAAAATTTACGCATCAGCACGAAGTACAAATCATACTGGTTGTAGTAAGTCTGATCTGTTACTTTTGAATTGATCCAGGTACCGTATAATCCCAATGTGGTGCGATATTTCAATACCGTTTGGTAGCCCACTGCTACACTGCGGGTGAGTAAACCTGCCAACTGAGGATAATTGATCAATCGGCTTTTATCATCCGGAGATGTTCCCAATCCGCCAATCAGCGATAAGAAATTCTGATGGTTCCGATCGGTATAATATCTAGTAGTCAGGTTAAAGGCTGTCCAGGTATGTGGTTCATCCCGAATAACATACCCACGCAGGTTCACCCAGAAATCTCCGAATGGTTTAGCGATGGATGCAACTGCTGAATAGTTATTGGTACTATCTACTTTCAAATATCGCGCACCAATTTCTGCTTCAATCGCATGCGGGAAGGTGTAGAACAAGGAATAAGCAGCCCTGAATTTAGGAAATACATTATCGCTAGCGAAGGTTACCAGGCCATAGCTATAGGCCTTCTTGGTGTGAACCCAATATACCTCCGCTTCTCCCTGTAAACCATTCCCATTCTGGCGTCCGGCGTAATCCGCCCTCAATGCATACGAACCACCTCTCTTCAAAAACCGACGATATTCCACTGTAGCAATGTTATACCTGTTGGAAGTGTAATCAAAGGTGGAATTCAGGTAGTACAATCCAAACTGATTACGCATTGTTTTGCTGTTCAGCAGATCGTAATAATCCTTATTAGCAGGAGTAGGATACTTTTTCGCCAGCGTATCAGCCGCGGCTGCCGCTGCGGTGTAATCCTTTTTGTTTTCCAGTGTTACGGCACGCTTCAGCAGGAAATTCTCATTTTCTGGATACGTATATAATGCCTGGTTAGTATAATACAGGGCACTATCATATCGCTGCTGGCCATTCAGCAGGTTAATGATATTTTGTAATGCCAGTGAATCTTTACCATTCACCTCCAGCACTTGCTGGAATGCAGTAATGGCGCTATCTGGCTGCTGTCTGCGCTGGAAATCGCTTCCCGCCGACATGAGGGCTGTCGTATAGGCGTTACGGTATTTTACCGTGTATGGATAACGTGCCATCAACGCAGCACTAACATCTGCAGCTTCGCGGTAACGACCTGCATCCTGCAATGCGCCTGCTCTTTTAAGCAGCAAGTCTTTATCTGCTGGATAGTACGCAAGTGCTTTATCTGTGTAATAAAGGGCGCTGTCTGGTCGGCCAGTACCACTCTGCATATTGATCATATAATCTAATGCCTCGCGGTTATCGGGCTGTACTGCCAGCACTTCTTGCAAATGTTCTTTTGCCTGATCAAACTCTTCCGCCTTCATGAGATTGCGAGCGGCGCTCAGTTGAAGATCTACCAGGGAACCTTTCAGGCTTTCATTTTTTGGATGATTGGCGGTAAGAGTAGCCAGTATTTTCGCAGCTCCTGCATAGTTACCCATGGATTCCAGAATAGTGGCTTTCTTCAGCAGAAAGTTCTGATTGGATGGATAGTAGGAGAGGGCTTCGTCTGCCACTTTTAAAGCGGCCCTGTTATCTTTAATTTTAATATAAGTGTTGATGGCGAGTCCTAGTAAAGTCGTGTCTCTCGGACTAATCTGCAAACCCTGATGGAAAGACGCCAAAGCCAAGTCATACTGTTCATCTTGGGCATATTGTCTGCCAGCACCGGCTTCCAGGTTCACCAGTCTTTCACGCAGATCTGCGGTAGGCGCACGTTGCAGGAGCAGTTCTCCGATTGCAGCGGCTGCGCTGTATTTATGATCTGCTTCCAGGATATCCATTTTCAGACGCAGTAAGCGAATGTCATTAGGAGAGGATCGCAGGCCGCGATTGATCCATGCCAGCGCTTCTTGATAGGCGCCTCTGGCCATGCTGTAACCGATTACTTTATCCTGTGCTTCTTTGTTACCTGGATTTTTTTCTAACACGGAAACATAGAGCGAATAAGGATCCGTTTTAGTATAGTAGGCCGCAGCTTCCATACGCAGGGAGGTTTCCAGGCTACGGGCTTTGGCATCGTTAGGATATTTACGGTAGATCTCTTGCAGTACGCTTAAGGCATCTGCATATTGATGCATTTCCTGGAGAATGCCCATTTTACGCATTAGCAGGTCGTAGTTGCCAGGCTGGCTTGCCAACCCTGTGTTGACAGACTCCAGTGCAGAAGCCAGGTTGCCGCTTTGTAATTGTGCACCTACGCTTGCTTCACGGGCTTCTTTGTTTTTTGGGTCGACAACCAGTACTTTAGCGAAGCTCTTGCGCGCCATTTCATGGTTGCCATTCTTCTGCTGATAATAACCAGTATAAATATAGTGATCTATATAAGCCTGACGGGTGGCGGAATCTTCTGGGAATTTGTCCATTACATTCTCTGCGAGCGCATCACCGCGGTATTGCTTGTGCTGTGCATCTAGAATAGACAGTTTCTTCAGAAGAAATTCCTTGCTGTTAGGGAAATTTATCAGCGCGTCATCTACATAGCATTCTGCTTCATCATACTTTCCTGCGCTCATTTCCGTATTGATGCCATAGTAATAAGCATCCTTGTATTTTGGATTCTTCTGCAACACCCGCTTGGTATATTTCCTGGAAAGGTCATACTGTTTGGTGAGCATATAAAGGCGCGCCAGCAGCAGTTCCGAGTCGATATAGTCCGATTGTGCATCAAGGGCCTTATAGGCGAGTTCAATCGCCTTATCATAATGTTGCAGGTTAGTTTCCTTTACTGCTTCCGTGTAATACGTTTCCGCATTACTTTTCCGCTGTTTCAATATCTGTCCCTGTGCTTCCATCGCAAAGCATAACAGCACTACTGGAATTACATATTTATAAGACATTGTCATTAAATTCGTTGTTTTAAGTTGTTTTTTTCGGCATGAAGCCCTGGCGTTGCATATTCCCCCATGTTGTTTTCTTTCCAATCAGGAAGTAGAAATATCCCCGCAGCGCAAAGAATACAATGAGAGGATGATATAATATCGGTTCTACCAAAGCCATCAATGCAAGTCCTATTACTTCCTTAGCAGTTCTGTAATAGGGGTAGGTCAACTGATCCCAAGTGATTGCCAGCGTGGTAATCATGATGGAATAGATATAGATGAATACCAGCAATATCCTGGCATATTCCCAGTTTACCTGATCGGTAATGATGAGATATATGTAAAAGATAATGCCTATTGCTTCAATGATTGGCGCCAGGAATTCGAAGAGCAAATTGTATGGGAGTACAATCATGCCCAGGCGTTTATATCTGGGGTTGAATATTTGTTTGCGATGTAGGGTCATAATCTCTGCCAGACCGCGTCCCCAGCGGGTGCGTTGTCTGCTGAAGACTCTCATATTCGGAGGTCCTTCTGTCCAGCATTGGGTGGTAGGAATATAACGGATAGAATATTTCAGATTATTATCCAGCATATAACCACACATACGGGTAACGATATCCATATCTTCCGCAAAGGATTGATGATCGTACCCACCGGCTTTGATGGCTACTTCCTTATCGAATAATCCTAATCCGCCGGAAACGTTTGGAACAGCATTGATCATACTCCAGCCCATTTTCCCCAATACATAGGAACGGATATACTCCATTTCCTGGAACCTGGGAAGGTAGCGGGATGGCGGTCTTTCCCGCACCATCACTCCTTCGTCCACTTCGCTGGAGTTCACAATACGCAAGGTGGCGCCAGAGGCGATTACACGCATACTGTCTTCCTCCACATGGATGTAGCCGCATTCCGGACAAGGGTCGCCTACTTCTTTGATTTGCTTTAGTTGTTCGGTCATGAAAGGATGTATCATACGGAGGAGGGTATCCTTTTCCAGGATACAGTCTACGTCTGTACAGAGGAAGTAAGGGAAGGCAGCCGCATTGATCCCGGCATTGGAGGCATCCGCCTTACTTTTACCATTGACCTTATCGATGACCAACAGCTTGTCATAGGCGATGTTGGTAGATTTCAAGATCCTTTTCACCGGGCGGGTGATAATTCTCTCATTATATGCGAAGTCTATTTCAATCAGTTCAAACTCATTGATCAGCTTTTCCAAGGTATCATCCGTACTACCATCGTTGATGATGATCACCTCAAACTTGGTATAGTTGAGGGTTAGCAGGGAACGGACATTGGATATGATAGTTACGCCTTCATTATAGGCGGGTGCGATCACGGATATCCCTGGTGTTAAGGGAGAATCCAGCAGCAAAGAGTAGTCGGTGAAGCGGCTGCGCTTCTTGAACAGCCGTACGCCGATATTACTCAGGATCGCAAGTGCTGCGTACACGAGTATCATGGCAAGGCCATATACGAAAACGATATTTTGAAAAATTACTCCGACCATTGTTTAATATTTGGTAATTAGGCCTTGGCGGCTGCCTTCTGGAAGCCCTGACGTTGCATATTTCCCCAAGTACTACGTTTCCCAGTTAAGAAATAGAAATATCCTTTTAAGGAAAAAATAGTAATCAGTGGATGATAGAACAGGAACTCCAGGAACGGCATCATACACAAGGACAATACTTCTCTGACTGTTTTATAATAACGGAAACTCAACTGATCCCATAATATTGCCATGGTAGAGATCATCACTGCATAAGTATATACGAATATGAGCAGCATGATCGCGTAAGGCCAGTTGATATATCCGGATACTGCCAGGATAATATAGACGATGATCCCTGAGAGTTCTATTAAAGGAGCCAGTACCTCAAAGAAGAAATTATAGGGAAATACAACCATACCGAAACGGCCATAGCGGGGGCGCAGAAACACATGGAAATGTGCCTTGATAAGCTGTGCCAATCCACGGGCCCAACGGGTGCGCTGCCTACCAAAGATCTGCAAAGTAGCAGGTCCTTCTGTCCAGCAGAGCGTACGGGGAATATAGCGTACAGCATAATCTATTCTATTGTCTTTACAGAAGATGCACATCCTCGTCAGTAACTCCATATCTTCCCCAAATGAGCTGTGGTCATAGCCGCCACTTTTAATGGCGATCTCTTTATCAAACAATCCGAGTCCACCGGATACATTTGGAACACAATTCAAATAGGTCCATCCCATTTTACCCAGTACGAAGGAGCGGATATATTCCACTTCCTGGAAACGGGGCAGAAATTTTCTAGGAGGACGCATGCGGGTCATTACGCCTTCATCAAATTCACTAGAGTTAGCAATACGAAGGGTGGCGCCAATGGCGATCAATCTTCTCTTTCCTTCTTGGAGTACAGGTTTGATCAGTTCCAACAAGGTATCCTTGTGGAGTACACAATCCACGTCTGTACAAAGGAAATAATTGAAGGAAGCGATGTTGATACCTGCATTGGTAGCATCCGCCTTACTCTTGCCATTTACTTTGTCGATCACCACAAGATTGGAGTAGGCCAGATCTCGGGATTTAAATATCTGTCGGACTGGTTGCGTCCTGATTTTTTCATTATAAGCAAAATCCACTGCCACCATATCAAACTCCTGGATCAGTTGTTCCAGGGTATTATCCGTGCTACCATCGTTGATGATAACAATTTCGAAGCGCGGATAATTGACGGTTAAGAGGGATCTTACGTTGGCGATAATTGTCAGACCTTCATTATAAGCGGGTGCCAGGATGGTAATACCTGGCGCCATAGGAGAACCAGCCAATACATCCAGTTGTTTCTGGGTGGTACGACTCAGGTATCTCCGGATGGCCACCAGTGAAAGGATGGCCAACAAGGCGTATACGAGGATTAAAGTTAACCCATATACGAAAATAGCAGACTCATAGAACCGAAGTATGACGTCGGTGATGGTATCCATTAATACTTAATTAGGGGGTTCATACAGTGTTTTAAAATCAACAGGTCCTGGCCGCTGGTAGTTGCGAGCAGTTCCTCCAGTACTTCACGGGCTTTTCCGCTGTTTCTTGCGATGGAGCGGGCCGCCGCTTTACGTAAATCGAATTCTGTAGCATGCAGGAATTCATTGCGTAAGAAGTCCACATATTTTCCGCTGTTGATACGGCCAAGGGCTTTCAGAATTTCTACCTGGCAAAACAGTGGTTGTGTGGTATATAGTTGCGCAAATTTATCTTCCGCTTCTTTAATTCTCAGTTTACCCAAAGCATTGATCGCATCGCCACGGAGATAGTGATCTCTGTTGTCCAGCAGTTTGATGATAGCTGGAACAGCGGCAATTTGGTTGTAATGTACTACCAGCTTCAAACAGAAAGAGACCACACTCTTATTGGAAGAATAGGTGATCCACCTGGCGAAGTTAGGAATGGAGATATCCTCTGTAGTGGTAATGATACGGAAGAGTTCCACCTGGTCCCAAGGGAGTAGGGGATCTGTTACCGAATCAAAGAATTTAAAAGGCTCGTTTTTACTGAGTTTGATGTAGGCTTGTCTGGCGGCAGCTCTCAACTCACGGTTACGACTATTGGCCAATGGTAGCAAGGTAACGTCTGAAATAGGCAGTTCAAGACTGACATACTCCGAAAGGGCGCGTACCTTGTGATCCCATCTTGGGGATTTCAACTTGCGTGCTGCATCTTTGTCCAAATCCAGTTGTAAGTAAAGGTTGCGGAGTAAAGCGCCGGAATTACCTTTTACATTGCTGCGGAAGTGAATAATGCGTTCTGTGAGCGCCGTTCTTGCCCAGCGTTTCTGCAAGGGCAATTGTTCAAATGCCATAGTGGGGATGTCAATCTTAGACGGATGTACATCTTGGGGAATATCAGGATTAGCCAATATTTCATTGATCAATAGATCATCTATCTTGGGCATTAGCTTCTGCAACTGTTTGGCCCTTCTGTGCGAACGGTATCGAGAACGTAAGATAACCAGGTAGGCAGTCACTGTAGCAGAAACTGCAATTACAATAAACACCATGGCTATCTGAATAGCCAATGGCGCATTTGTATAAAAATACCTGATCTCTTGCCAGATATCGGAAATAGTTGTGTTCAATTTTCTGAATTTACTTCTTCATTAATAAGCGCTTTACGCGAATTATCAGTTCTGCAGGAATGATCGGCTTTTTAAGGAAGTCGTCCACCCCCAGTTTAAAGCCCTCCATAATCATATCCTCATTCCCTGCATTGGATACAATGATTACAGGAATGGGATTTTCTCTGTCATGGCTTTTCACCTTGCTTAGAATCTCAAAACCGTTTGCGTAGGGCATCATGATGTCTGTAATGATCAGATCATACTGGTAATTGTTCTCCTCCAGCATTTGCATAGCTTCTTTACCGTTCACGGCAATATCTACCTGATATTCCGGTTCAGGCAAGATGCGAGCAATAATCTTTGGCATTACTTCATCATCCTCTACTAACAATATTTTACTCATTGTGGCTTTTTTAACCGGAGATAACAAAAGATATATATCCTTGTTCACTTCCGGTAGTTCAGAATTGGATTACTATTCGGTAGGCTCCTTCAGGGGATAGTGAATGGTTAAAATTGGTTTTCTAACAAAAATGACTAAACAGGGTCTTCACAATAAAGAAAATGATAAAACTTATTATTTATATATACGTTAATATATACGATCAAGAGCTGACTATTGTTTCACTGACAAACCGCCTATTTCTCAGGGGGAGTTAAACACACATGGTATATCCGTTGAATATGAGCAACTTTTGATATTTTTTTCAAAATTATAGAATAATCCTGAATTGCCTATCTTTCTACCCAGAAATTATTCATTTTATATAGCGAAGATTGTTAATATGAAGATCTCACTGGTAAACAGATTATACATCGGTTTCGTACTGGTAGTGGTTTTGGTAGTACTCGGCGGATATCTCACCCTGAGATCATTCCAGCAACAAAAAGCGGAATCCCGCTGGGTACAACATACCTACAAAGTGCTCAACCAAGTGGAACGCGTGAACCGCCTTGTGCTGGACATGGCCGCCTCTCGCCGTGGCTTCAGAAGTACCTTCGAGAAAAGATTTCTTTCGCCCTACGAGGTTGACCTCCCTAAAATTGGCCCCGCGATAACTGTACTTCGTACGCTCGTTTCCGATAGTCCGACGGAAGAGCGAATGATCGATACCCTGGAAAACAATATCAACGAAGTGCTTAGTTTCTGGAATGCCAATGATCATCGCATCTGGAAACAGACCTTCGAAGAAAATGCCCAGATAACAGATCAGGAAGTAAACCTCCTGAATGATATCCGGTCTATCATCATCGTCATACGAAATGAAGAACAAAGACTACTCATCTCCCGCGAAGCGGAAAATGAAAGCTCCGCCACCAAGTCAAAGAGCATCCTCATTTTAAATAACATTTTTATCCTCGCTGTCGGATTCGTATTAATCAGGATCACTTACCGGGAGTTTAAAAGAAGACAACTAGTACAGCAATCACTGAATCACAAATTACAGGAGGTCGTTGAACTCAATAATCAGGCCAATCAGCGAAACTGGAAGCTCGTAGGGTTGGATCAACTCAATACCAACCTACAAGGAATCATAGATGTAAAGCAGCTAGCAGAGAAGTGTTTGAAGGAATTAGTCACCTACGGTCAGTTTGCCGCTGGAGCATTTTATACACTGGATGAGAAAAATCATCAACTACGTTTAGCCGCTGCCGTTGCCATGCCTTCGAATACGCCCAACAGCCTCTCCATAGGAGAAGGCCTACTGGGACAAACTGCCCTGGAAAAGGAAATCCGTGTCTATTCTGATTTGCCGGAAGACTACTGGAAGATCCAATCTGCTTCGGGTTCAGGGAATCCGAAACAGCTTTTGTTGATCCCGCTTCGTATGGATAGCGAACTAACAGGTATCATTGAACTGGCTTCTTTCAAGGAAGTTGCCACGGTACAGTTAGAACTCCTGCAAACCCAAGCCAGCGATATCGCGGTGGCACTCAATGCTGCGATGAGCAGGGAAAAAGTATTGGAACTGCTCCAACAGGTGCAGGAACAAAGAGAAGTACTGTTAAATCAACAAGAAGAATTACGCCAGTCCAATGATGAGTTGAGTCGCCAATCAGAGGTGCTCCAGGCTTCCGAAGAGGAATTACGCGTGCAGGAAGAGGAACTCCGACAGGTGAACGCGGAAATGTTGGTGAAAAATAAAGCCCTGGAAGTGGCCAGGGAAGCCCTTGCGGCAAAAGCCACAGAACTGGAAGCCAGCAGCCGATATAAATCTGATTTCCTCGCGAATATGTCGCACGAACTGAGAACTCCCTTGAACAGTGTGCTCATTCTCGCAAAAATGCTGGAGGAAAATAAAGACCAGAACCTCACCCGCCGCCAAATAGAATACGCTGGTATCATTCATAAATCGGGCTCCGATCTCTTGCGCCTCATCAATGATATCTTGGACCTTTCCAAAATTGAGGCGGGAAAAGTAGACTTACATATTGAAGACGCGCCAGTAGCTGGTATTCAGCAGGATGTATTCGATTTATTCAATTATGTAGCGCAACAGAAAAATATCCGCTTCATCGAGAAAATAGGACTGGATGTACCAACGGTCATACGGACGGATCGTCAACGACTGGAACAAGTGATTCGTAATCTACTCTCCAATGCGTTTAAATTCACGCCGGAGAAAGGTACGGTTAGTATCATATGGGAAATGGAAGGCGAAAATATTCGTGTAACCGTTACCGATACTGGTATGGGTATTCCGGAAGATAAACAACAACTGATCTTCGAAGCATTCCAACAAGCGGATGGCTCTACCAGTCGTAGATTCGGCGGTACGGGCCTGGGATTGTCTATCTCCCGCCAGATTATGTTGTTACTACAAGGCCAAATCCACCTAGACACCAGTACGGAAGAAGGCAGCAGTTTCTCCATTACCTTCCCACCTAATATTGATATTTCCCTGCCTGCCAGGAAAGCTATTCGTACGTTCACCCCTTCTACGGCTCCGGTAATGCCGGCTGTAATGCCAGAAGATGATCGGGGGAATATTGCGCATAATGATAAGCTGATCCTGATTATTGAAGATGAAGCCTGGTTTGCGGATACCCTCCGCGATGTGGCCCGCAGGAAGGGATTCAAGACTATTCTCGCCCATAATGGCCAGGATGGACTCATACTGGCAAGGCAGTATAAACCGGTAGCTATCATATTGGATATGAATCTCCCAGTGATTGATGGCGAAAGCATCCTCAAAATTATTCGTAGCACGGAGGAACTCAATGATACCCTGGTACATGTTGTCTCCGCGGCTGAAATTTCTGCCAATACCGCTAGTAACATCAACGGATATACGCAGAAACCACTACAACAACCTGACCTAGACCAGATATTCCTGGATATCAGCCAGCAATTACACTCCCGACTGAAAAAAGTATTGCTCATAGCGGAAGGGAAGCTGGCACAAGACCCAGATATCCGATTCAAAACAGAGCAACGCAATATGGAAACCTGGTACGACCAGGTGGCTTCTGTGGAAGATGCCAAAGAATACCTGGCTGCCAGCAAATATGATGGCGTTATCATAGAACTAGGCCATGATATGGAACATTCCATGGTGGGCCTGCAACAGCTTGCTGAATTAACCGCCCACAGTGCCACACCGGTCATTGCCTACCTGGATAAAGATATCAGCATGGCGGAAGAAGCCCAGTTGAAAAAATATGCCGCGGCTATCGTGAGAAGCTCGGCACTGGCCACAGACCGACTCCTAGATGAATTGGAACTGTTCCTCTATAAACTGGAAAAAGTAGAACCAGGGAAATTGGAAACCATGAAGGGTATCCAGGATATGGAAAATATCATGGACGGAAAAATTATCCTGCTGGTAGATGACGATATGCGCAATGTATTCTCCATCAGTGCGTTGCTGGAAAGCCAGGGCGTACACGTATTAGCGGCCGCAGACGGTCAGGAAGCGATAGATATGCTCGATGAACATCCTGATACCGATCTTGTTTTAATGGATATTATGATGCCCGGCATGAACGGTTATGATGCGATGATTAATATTCGTAAGGACAAACGTTTTTCCCAATTGCCTATCATTGCGCTGACAGCCAAAGCGATGGCGGAAGACAGACAAAAAACAATAGAGGCGGGCGCTTCTGATTATATCACCAAACCGGTAGACGGGATCAAACTGCTTTCATTAATCCGCGTATGGTTGTCTTAACAATTTTATGGTAGAAGAGATCAGTAATACAGAACTCCAGGAGTTAATATTCATTATCCAGCACCAGTACGGCTACGATTTCAGCGATTATGCGCAAGCTTCCCTGAAACGCCGCTTTATCCGGTTCATGGGGCATGCTCAGTTGGAAAAACTGGCAGAACTGAAATTGCAGTTGCAGACAGATCCAGATTTTTTTAAAAAAATGGTGGAATATATCACCGTAAACGTAACAGAAATGTTCCGTGACCCGCAGTTTTATCAACTGCTACGAGATGATGTGTTACCCCGATTAGCCACCTATCCCATCATTAAAATATGGCATGCCGGATGCGCAACGGGAGAAGAGGTCTACTCCATGGCAATTATGTTACAAGAAGCCGGTTTGCTGGAAAGAAGTCGTATATACGCCACCGATATGAATGCAGCCAACTTAGAGAAGGCCAATACTGGGATTGTTCCGCTACGATGGATGAAAGACTATACCCATAATTATATCCAATCAGGAGGGCTCCACGATTTTTCCGACTATTACACCGCACGATACGATAGTGCTATCATCAACCCGGCATTACGTCGGAATATCATTTTCTTTCAACATAATCTGGTCACAGATCACGTATTTAATGAGTTTCAGCTTATCTGCTGCAGGAATGTATTTATTTACTTCAACCGGACACTACAGGAAAGAGTTGTAACACTTTTTTATGATAGCTTGGCCCCAAGAGGATATCTTGCACTTGGTATGAAAGAATCATTGTTATTTAGCAAAGAGAGAAAGAAATTTGAGGTAGTAAACGGTCCGAATAAAATTTTTAGACGTAAATATTAGTTCTTGCATTCATCAACCAGATTTGATATTATCGCAATTGGCGGATCTGCTGGAAGCTTGTCCGTAGTAGCGCGACTGCTGAAAGCATTGCCTGGGGAGATGGACACCCCGGTGGTGCTCATCATGCACCGACTGAAGAACGTCAGTAGTGAGTTAAATCGGTTACTGGCTTTTGGCCGGCCCATCCAGGAGCCGGAAGATAAGGAACGGATGAAGGCAGGACATATTTACTTGGCGCCTCAGAACTATCACCTGCTCTTGGAAGCGGATGGCACTTTTTCGTTGGATTATTCAGAGCTCGTGCATTATAGTAGACCGGCCATTGATGAAAGCTTTTACAGTATTGCAGATGCATACGGAAAACGGGCCTTGGGAATATTACTGAGTGGCGCCAATGCTGATGGCGCAGAAGGACTGGCACGAATTGTGAAGAATGGCGGCGCCGGAATCGTGCAAGACCCAATGGAAGCGGAGTTTAGAATAATGCCGCAGGCAGCCATAGACATGTCTGCCGATATCAAAATCATGAAAACGGATGAAATCATTAGTTTCATCAAAGATCAATACCATACCAAGTAAATCGAGAATGAAATGACGGAACCTTCCAAAAAAATTACCATCTTACTCGTGGATGATAAGCAGGAAAACCTGCTGTCGCTGGAAGACATGCTACAAGCCCCCGACAGGATATTCCTCAAAGCCTCATCCGGAAATGAGGCGCTGAAAATGGCCCTGAAACACAACGATATCGGTCTTATTATGCTGGATGTTCAAATGGGAGATATGGATGGCTATGAAGTGGCGCGTCTCCTTAAAACAAATCCCCGTACTAAGGACATTTCCATCATCTTTGTGACGGCTATCAACAAAGAGGAGCAGTACGTTTTGAAAGGCTTTAAAGAGGGAGCGGTGGACTATCTATCCAAACCCCTGGACGTGGATATTACCCGCGCCAAAGTGAATGTATTTGAAAAGTTATACTGCTATCAGAATGAACTGAAAGTAGCCCTCCAGGAAAAAGAGAAAATCAACAAACAGTTGGAACGCTTCATGTACGTGGTGGCCCACGACCTGAAGTCCCCGCTCAACGGGGCAATCGGCCTATTGACGCTCATCAGCGAAGATGAAAGAATCAAAAAAGAGCCAGACCTGAATGAGTACATGGACATTGTTCTGAATGCCACGAATCACCTTACGGGTATGATTACCAGCGTGCTAGACTATACCCTGAAAAATGATGAGGCTGCTCCTAAAGAAATAGTAGATGTACAACAGTTGCTACAACAATTAACGCTTTTGCTGTTCCTGCCTAAAAATGTGCAAGTCCAATATGATACAGCACTACCTACGCTGTTTACCAATAAATTAAAGCTGCAACAGGTATTTCAGAACTTGATCGCCAATGCTATCAAACACAACGATAAGGAAAAGGTGGTCATTAATATTGGTGGTCAGGACTCTTCAGCCAGGGAAGACTTCTACGAATTTTATGTGGAGGACAACGGACCTGGGATTGCCTCTCGTGATACAGATAGGATTTTCAAACTGTTTGAGAAAGGGGATGGCGGTACAGGCAGTGGGATCGGCCTGAATATTTTTAAAATGTTGGTAGAAGAGCAGGGCGGAAAGGTTTGGGTAGACTCGAAACCCGGTGAGGGCAGCCGTTTCTACTTTCAATGGAGTAGGAACTAACCCTACTTTTTCTCAAAAATCCATAATCTACCACTTACTTGTTGGTTCAACACCGGCAGGCAGGTGACGTAATAGGTCATCTCTTCCGGTGATGCAAATCTCCATTCCCAGAAGGTAATGCTATTTTGTTGGGAAGAAAACAGTCGCATAGCTTCCTGGTATATTTCTGCCGCATTGGTGGTTTTGCTGCGTAGTTGCATCATGGCATCTGATAAGATGGCTGGCAACTGTTCGCCAGGGCCGGAAAGGTGCAGCAACTCGGCGGCAGGTTGGTTTACCCAGCCGGAAAAGCCGTCGTTGTTGATGAAAATAAGTGCATGCGGGATGGTATGCATGATGGCAGAATACCTAGAGGCCACTTTCTGAAAATGGCTATGCTGCAAGGAATAGGTAAGGATTTCCTTTAAGCGGAGCCGGATGGTTTCCACGCATTCTTGGAAAGAATGATTAAAGATCATGGGTTCACTCCAGCCCATTAAAATCACACTGGTAGTAGGTTCTGTTGCCAGTGGGATGATAATGGCGGAGGAGAAGGCCTGCAATATATCTTTCAGCGCATGATCTGCAGTAGGAATAGATTGCCAGTAAATTGTCTTGAAACCGTTGCTGTACAGTAGTTTCTTGATAGGTTCCGGATCGAGTATCATGTCGTCCAGGTAAACAGGAGAGGCATTCTTCACCCTGGCGGTAGATTCGTCTTCAAATTCTACTTGCAGCGTAATATTCGTTTGAAATAATGTTTTCAGCAGGTTAATGCTGAAGGTCAGAAAGGAGGAAATATGTTTGTCCTTGTCCCATCTGCTTGTCTGATTAATAAAACTGAGCGCTTTACTTTCCCAACTAGTCACACTTATAGGTTGAAGGATGAAAAAATCTATAAAAAAGAGTGCATGCCGCTGATAACTTCCTCTGGTGCGCTTATTTGCGGGAAATGCCCGGTAGCGTTCACTTTAACCCTTGTGCTGTAAGGGATATTGCTTTCCAGGTATTCGCTGACTACTGCCGGAACGGCAATATCTTCAGCGGTTTGTAGTATCAGTACGGGAATATTTACATCTTTTAATACTTGTCTGTGATCCAGTTGGAATATAGACCTAGCCACTGCTACGGCGATATCCGCACGGATGGTTTGCAATGAGGCGGCAAAAGCGGCGGATAATTCCGGCCGGTTCGGCTGGTTCATTACAAGGGTGGAAAATCCGGCTGCCCATGCATGGAAATTACTCTCCATCGCATCGTACAGGCCATTCAGCGCTGGCTGATCGAACCCGCCGATATAATTTTTCGATGGGTCGTCCAGGTAACGGGGACTGGAACCAATCATCACCAGGCGTTCAAAAATACCTGGATGACGTAGGCTGGTCAGTAAGCCGATCATCCCAGTCACACTATGCCCTACATAGGTGATACCTTTCAAATCCAGTGCGGCAATCATTTCTGCCAGATCTGTCACATAGCCGTCTATGGTGGCATAACGATGGAAACTGAAAGCATTGATATCTGACTTTCCTCCGCCCACATTATCATACAAAACGATTTTGTAATCGTTTGCAAAAGCAGGGATAATATGTTGGAAGGAGGTCTGATCAAGACCAAATCCATGACCAAAAATCAGTGTCTGTGGGGATTCTAGGTTTCCAACGATATGTATATTATGCTTCTGGAAAATATCCATCATGATTATTTTACAGGGTATCGGTTTTTCTCAAAAATCAAATATAAATAATAAACACTTACCTTGCGCCCGAAAAAAAACCGCGCCTGTTGCAGCAGACACGGTCAAATGGACCATACAATTTCTTGTATGCATTTAGTTAACACTAAAATCAGTCTAATATACATTTTTTTATTGTAGAACGAAACCGTTGAACAGAAAGATGGCATTTATTTTCGACATGAACGGTACCATGATCAACGACATGGAGTATCACCTGGAGGGGTGGTATAATAAGCTAAATGAACTGGGAGCCGGCCTCAGTAGGGAAGAAGTAAGGTCACATATGTATGGTAAAAATGAGGAACTACTGGAGAGAATCTTCGGGAAAGGCCATTTTACCGCGGAACAAATGGCTACCTATGCCCGTCAAAAAGAAGAAATTTACCAGGCGGCTTTCCGGCCACACCTGCAACTGATAGCTGGGTTGCCGGTATTCCTGGAAAAAGCTGCTGTTAACCACATTCCCATGGCACTCGGTACGGCTGCGGATAAATTCAATGTGGACTATGTACTGGATAACCTGAACATCCGTCATTATTTCCCGGTTATTATCGGCGCGGAAGATGTAAGTTCCAGTAAGCCTAACCCGGAAGTATTCCTGAAAGCAGCAACAGCACTGGGCGTAGCACCGGAAACCTGCATTGTGTTTGAAGATGCGCCTAAAGGGGTAGAAGCGGCCGCCAATGCGGGTATGAAGGCAGTGGTGATCACTACCATGCATACCCGTAGCGAATTTGATCAATATGATAATATTATTGCATTCATCGAGGATTATAATGATCCGGTGCTGCCATCACTTTTTAAATAATTAGCCGAGGCTGTATCAAAAAGTAAGCAAAGGGATTGACGTCGCAGACGTCAATCCCTTTGCAAATGTGAAAAACAAGACGCTTTTATTTTCGGGATATCCGGAAACATTCCAAAATTTTACTGAAGATCTCCGTATTTTCATATACTCCTCTGAAAAGCTGAGAATTGGGCCCGTATGCGAATACCATAACGGGAATGCCTGTATGATCATTGGTGGCGAAATGTCCGCGCAACCAGCCCTGGCTGATATCTCCATCCATTAAGGCCAGTCCGCTAGTTTCGTGATCAGCAGTGACGATAATAGTGGTTTGTTTGTCTTTATCTGCAAAAGCCATGGCTTCTCCAATTGCATCATCAAAATCTAGCATTTCCCGCACCAGGTAATCTAGGTTGTTGAAATGGCCGCCATGGTCGATGCGAGAGCCTTCTACCATCAAGAAAAAGCCTTTGCCGCTGGCGTTCAGTTGCTGTAATGCCTTTTTCAAAGATTGCTTCAGGTAATCTCCACGGCCCTGTTGCATGGAGTTCACTACTTTATTGCTCAATATCACCAAGGTACGGTTGCCAGTAGTAGGGTTCCACTTCGCGGCATCGGTGATGAGAATACCTTGGGTAGCCAGTGTGTCTCGCCATCTCGCAGTGGTTTCCTGTTCTAACTCTTCTTTTCCTCCGCCAATTGCCAGCGATAGCTTGCTGTCGGCCAGTTGATGAAACAGGGTGCGACTACTATCTCTATCCGCGGTATGTCCGTAAAAAGCGGCAGGCGTAGCGCCTGTAATCTCTTCGGTTACCAGCACGCCGCTCCGAATGCCAGCAGGAGCCAGGATTTCCGGCAGTACAGGAATGGAAACATATGTATTGTCCATGCCTATTTCCCGGTTATTTGTTTTTTTGCCGCTGCCCATGGCAGTACCACCAGCGGCGCTGTCGGTATGGTAGTTATCGGAGGATTGGGTTTTGGAAAGTCCCAGTTGTTTCATCCGAAATATATTCAGATCCCCTTTGTTGGCGGTATAGCCGGCATACATCTGTGCCAACCCCGTACCATCGCCGATGAAGAGGATGACATTTTTCGATTTGATATTGGTCGCATCGCTGGCATAAGTGGGCGTGTAAACAGGATGTATAGGGAGACTGCCAGTCGTCGTGGCGGAAACATTCCTTATAACATCGGAGAAGGCAGCCGGGTGATCGGTACCAATCATATCTACTCCCAGATCCATCAGTTTGTACCAGGCGCTCCTGGTATCTGGCGCGCCCCAGAAGCGGAAAGCGAAGCCCCTGGCGTGTGTACTATCGATAATCTGTTTTACGGCTTTTAAATCCTCTGGTGTGAGGGTGCCTTTCCCATTCCATTTGGAATACTTTTCGAAATCCGTGCTGAGCATGGCTATACGAGCACGCATCTCTGCGGGATAGGTACTATCCGGACGCCCGTCGAAGAAGAACATAGGATCGTATTGCTGCCATTCGCTTACGGGTGGCAGGTTGCCGGAAAGCACAATGCGAACGGCTTTCGGATTAACAGACCGGTCAAAATACTGGCGGTAAGGCAGTAATTGCTGCTGCAAAGCCTTGAGGGTAGGGGCGGCGGCAGTTTTAACATCTATCAATAATTGCAAAGGCGTACCGTCCGTATAGGCCTGACCGTTATTCAGTTCAAACTGGCGTAAAACCGGTTGCAGGTACATGCTGCGAAAGGTGCGGACCGTTTGAATATCCTTGGTATCATGGGCTACATACAATTCTCCGTCTTTCAAATGAATATCTGCTTCGATAGAGCCGAATTGGAGAGACGCGGCTGCGTAGAACGGCGTACTGCGTTCGTAGTCGTTGTGAGAATGTGCTTGCGCCATCGTATAAGTTTTCGTTTGTGCATATACGTTAGCTGCTAGTAGGAAGGCGGGTAGGAAGAAAAGTCGTTTCAATGGAAATGATTGTTAAAGAAAGACCCCTTACCGAAGACTGGCAAGGGGTCCGGTTTAGAAATACAAATCAGTTGTTACCAGCCTTGGTTCTGTTGGATTTTACCGCCACTCGCATCGATTTCGCGTTGTGGTACAGGCCAAACGTTGTGAACAGCCGGATTGAAATTACGAGCAGGCCAAATTACTTTGGTAGGATCGTAACCATGTAAAGGTTTAGCATAAGCAGCTTGCGCATCGCCCCATCTTACCAGGTCGCGGTGACGGTCGGCCCATTCGCCAGCCAGTTCCATTCTTCTTTCATGTTTCAGATTGGTCATGGTAGCGCCAGTGATAGGCGCCAGTCCTGCACGTTGGCGGATCAAATTGATCTCTGCATCTGCGTTCTTACCTTGCATCAGTTTCGCTTCTGCTTTGATCAAAATCACTTCTGCATAACGTAACAGTGGTGGATTTAAAGCTGTCGTAGGGTGGTCACCGTTAGGGCTCAGGTAAGTACCCACTGGATTGGCATAACCAAATGGTTCCATGTACTTACGGAACTGGTAGCCACTGTTACTGTTGGTAGAACTATAAGTTCTGGTATCGCCGAAATATTTGAACTGATCGCCTGGTTGCAGGATAGTAGCGGCTTTGCGAAGGTCGCCTGGTTCGTATTCGTCCACCAGCTCTCTCGTAGGCATGTAATAGCCCCAGCCATTGTATTTACCCCAACCTGTCAGTTCCAGCATTACGCCTGGGAGGATACTTCCCCAGCCGCTGGTACCAGCAGCAGTGCTGTATGCAGACCAGATATATTCAGATGTCCAGTTATTGGCGATGGTGAATACATCCGCGAAATTAGGCAACAGCGCATGTTTGCCACTTAAAATTACAGAATCAGCGTAGCTTTCTGCATTCGCATAATCTTTTTTGTAGAGATATGTTTTTGCCAGATAAGCCAGTGCCGCGGTTCTGTGCGCGTGGCCATAATCTGCCGGTTTATAAGTATCAAAGTTCGGCAGCAGGGAGGCAGCACGTTTCAGATCAGTAATAATGGAATCGTAATTGACGTTCACATTAGCCGCTCTTGGTACTACCGCACCTGGCGTTGGGCTGTATTTGCTGACAATAGGAACACCCGCTTGATCATTTCCATAGTTATATGCCAGTTGATAATACATCAATCCGCTCAGGAAGTAAGCTTCTCCAAGATAGCGTCTTTTCAGATCATCGTTCATCTTGATATTAGGAACGTTCCGCAGTACGTCGTTGGCACGTTTGATAACGATGTAACGCAGCGACCACTGGCCATCCGTATAACTACCACCAATAAACGAAGAGTTAAAGTTTTTGATGTTTTCCGCTTCCGGTTTACCACGACCTACCACCATATCATCGCTGGCGTCAATGAACCAGAAACAGCCACGTCCATAGAAGTTTTCATCATCAAATTGTTCGTACATGGCATTTACGCCACTGGTAGCATCCTGTGAAGTCTGCCAGAAGTTTCCGAGCGACGGAGAACCTTCCGGTACTACGTCCAGCTTTTTGTTGCAGGCAGTGAAGCTAAGTCCTGCCAGTATGGAGAAAGCGTATATTGTCTTTTTCATAAAAATGTCCGGTTAGTATTAGAAATTCAGGTTCAGACCAGCGATAAATCCTCTTGCTTGTGGATAACGGCCCAGGTCAATACCGTAGGTATCCGTACCAACTTCTGGATCCATACCCGTGTATTTGGTAATAGTGAGCAAGTTGTTACCGGTAACGAATACACGTAATTTGTTGATATGGTAACGTCCTGTCAGTTTATCAGGCAGGGTGTAACCCAGTGTAACGTTCTTTACGCGCATGTAGGAACCATCTTCCAGGTACCAATCGGAGGTAGTTCCGAAGTTACCGTTAGGATCAGAGATAGATACTCTTGGAATGTTGGTATTAGTGTTGGTTGGTGTCCAGGCGTTTTTAACATCTGCCAGCAGGTTATAACCCTGACCAGTCACCAATGGTGCTAGGCCAGTGTATTTAAGCGCGTTGAAGATTTTGTTGCCATGAACGCCTTGTACGAAGATGTTGATATCAAAACCTTTGTAGCTACCGTTGAAGGAGAAGCCATAGGTGAATTTAGGGAATGGCGTACCCATGAACTGGCGATCAGAGTTGTTGATTTTACCATCATTGTTGGCGTCAATGAACTTCAGATCTCCTGGTTTTGCATTCGGCTGAATTTTAGTAGTAACGCCGGTTTTAGGATCTGTCCAGGTATAGTTATCAATTTCTTGTTGTGACTGGAAGATGCCTGCTGTTTTCACCAGGTAGTAGGAATACAGTGGTTGTCCTTCTTCGATGCGAATAGGCGTGATGGAGCTACGGATATTGATATTGGAAGTATTGAGTACTCTATCTCCGAGGCCCAGGCTTACCAGTTTATTGTTGACAGTAGCGAGGTTTGCGCTTATGCTGTACTGGAATTCGCTGCCTTGTTTGCTGTTGAAAGTAAGACCCAGTTCGATACCCTTGTCGCGTACATCACCCACGTTCATCCAAGTACCGTTTGGAACGCCATCTGTACTTAATGGTGGTTTCTGACGCAGCATTTTGATGGTATTCTTGATGTAGTAATCTGCTACGAGGTAAATCCTGTTGTCCAGTAAGCCCAGATCCAGACCGAGATTGGTTTGTTTGGACTCAGCCCAGGTAAGATTGGGGTTTGCCAGTGCGGTTTCAGCATATCCATTTCCAACAGTTGGCGTAGCGCCACCATAGGTAGTAGTTTTACCTAATAACGGATTTACCGCACCTGCAGGCAATGAAGCGAGGTTACCAAGTAAACCATTGCTGGCTCTAAGTTTCAGGTAAGAAAGGATTTTATCAGAGATATTATCCTTGATGAAATTTTCGTTGGTCAGTACCCATCCTGCGGAAACAGAATAGTAGTTCTGGTAACGGTTCTGCGGAGCTACCAAGCTGGAACCATCACGTCTGCCCACTAAAGAGAACAGGTATTTCGCTTTATAGTCATAGTTCAGACGAGCAAAGAAAGACTCGAGTGCTGATTTATCTTTTCCACCTAGGAAGCCATTAGGATCAACCGCGGCACCATTTTGTGGGTAACGGTAAGCTGGCCTTTCATCGTTGAAGTTATTGACCAACAGGCTGAAGTAATCGCGACGGTATTGCTGGAAGCTATAACCACCTACCACATTGACATGATGTCCTTGCAGTTGTTTATCATAGGTAAGCGTTTGCTCTGCCAGTACATCGTTAGAATTGCTGTTGGAGAGATAGAGATTGTTGAAGTCAAAAATCTTACCTATTTCCAGGATACGGGAGTTAAAGGTTTTGGTATTATCAAACACCTTATTGATAGCCAGGTTGGATCTGAAAGTCAGGTTAGCAGGGAGCTTTACTTCCACGTAAGGGTTGATCAGGAGGAAGCTCTTTGGATTTTTGCTATCCAGACGTTGCAGATAAGCCACTGGGTTGATTACGTCGCCGTAAGCGCCTGCAAATTTCACAGGAAGGCCGCTGAAGGAGCCATCAGGCTGATAAGGGCTTACGCTTGGCGTATAGTATAAAGCGGTGAGAATAGCGCCAGTATAAGCACTGGTGGTATTAGCGCCGTTACCATTGGAAAATGCATAGGAGAGGTTTTCACCTACTTTCAGCCATGGAGCAACCTGGTGCTCAGTGTTCAGGCGGAAATTATATCTTTCATTGAAAGTGTTTAACAGGATACCTTCCTGTTTGCGATAACCAAAGCCCATGAAGTATTTGGATTTATCGTTACCTCCATTCAGATCAACATTGTATTCCTGCAATTGAGCGGTACGGGTGATTGCATCCATCCAGTCAGTGCGGGTGATATTACCATCGGGATTTTGGGTTGGATCGTAGGCCGGGTTGCGCGTTTTACCAGCGTTATCATACGCTTGGTTCATTACATTGTTGAACTCTGCTGCATTCAGGACTTTCATGGTTTTGTAAACCTTTTGTACCCCGAATTTGGCATCTGCGTTCACGCTCATTCTGCCGGATTTACCTTTCTTGGTAGTAATCAGGATAACACCTCCGGAAGCTCTAGCACCATAGATAGCGGCGGACGCATCTTTCAGTACGGTAATAGACTCGATATCTGCCGGGTTGATTAAACCATTATAGATAGAACCATCTACTACATACAGTGGGTTTTCACCGTTGATACCGCCTGTACCGCGGATATATACTTTAGGAGGAGAGGTGGGGTCGCCGCCTTGGTTCTGTACTACTACGCCTGGTGCTTTACCTTGCATGGCTTCTTCCACACTATTTACAGAGCGGGAGTTCAGTTTGTCCAGTTTTACATCGGTGATAGCAGAGGATATTTTAGTACGACTCTGAGAACCATAACCAACTACGAGTACCTGTCCGAGTTCGCGGCTGTTGGTAGCCATTACAACTTGGAGTGGAGCGCCGTTGTAGGCTACTTCTGTTGTTTTATAACCCACCATGCTCACTGTCAGGATTACTTCTCCCGCTGTGGTAGCATTGATAGCGAAACGTCCGGTAGCGTCAGTGATGGCGCCTTTGCTGGTACCTTTCACCAATACTACAGCGCCTGGCAGCGGACCGTTGGCGTCAGTAACCGTACCAGTTATCTTTTTCTCCTGTTGCAGGGAGTTGTCGGCACTAGCTTGTCCGGCAGGAAAGATAACAATCGTCTGCTGACGCTCTTCATATTTCAGACCAGTGCTATTCAGTAGGTCTGCGAGAATAGCGGCTACCGTTTCATTCTTCCAGGAATGTGGTGCTACCTGAACAGTGGATAAAGCGCGTTGGTCATAAGAAATCCTGACACCCGCCTTCTTTTCCAAAGAGGCAATAGCTTGTGTAAGCGTGCCGTTTTTCACTTCCATACCTGGCACTACATGCTGTAATGCCTGGCTGAATGCCGAAAAGCTTTCTGTGAAAGGGATGGCGGCCAGCAATAGCATTAGCACAGGCTTTACCCTTTTGGGATGTTTGAGGTGGTGACGCAATGATGGTTGCATAGTGTTTGTATTAAAATATGAATTGTCTGTTCGTTATTGAATCGTATAATTTTTATGATCTGTAGTATGGAAATGCAGTTTTGGTGAGATGCTGATTTTGGAGATGATATCCAATTTGTCCTGCAGCGTCATCGCTTTGCTGAAATTGATGTTTAGGCGACAGCGGGATATATCTGTCTGGCTATGAAACTGAATACCATAGTAGTTTTCCAGTTCCCATAACACCTGTTGCAGGGACACGTCGCTGAGAATAATTTCTCCGGTGGTCCAACTGCTGATGCTAGTACTATCTGTTTTACTAAAGATGGCTTTCTCTGGTGTGATAATCAGTTGTTCCGTAGCATGGAGCACGCCCAATACTTGTTTGTTTTCAGATACTTGTACTTTACCGGTAGCCACGGCCACTCTAGCTGGCTGCCCAGCTATACTGGTAATAGAGAAGGCAGTACCGAGTACGTCTACACGTAGTTGGCCCGCTTCCACGAGGAAAGGACGGCGACTATCCTGGTGTACATCGAAATAGGCTTGTCCGTGTACTTTCACAGAGCGGTTTTGGTGATTGAAGCTGCTAGCATATTCCAGGGTACTGGCAGCGTTTAGCCATACCTGTGATCCATCGGGGAGTTGTACTTTTTTTACTTCTTTTAATCCGGTGCTGATTTTTGTCCAGGCTACCACACCTGTTTTGCGGGATGCTTGCTGATACCACCAGCAGGAGAAGGCCAGTACGGGCAGTACTACCGCTGCTGCTGCCCAGCGTTTCCATTTATATAATGGTTTTACATTACCGGTATGAATATGTTTCAGCAATGCCTGTTTAACAGATTCCTGCATCTCTGGTGGAAGTGCTGCTGCTGGCGCGGCGGCGTGCATCTTATCCATCCAGGCCATGAGTAATACTACTTCTTCCACGCTGCATTTGCCGGCTCTATATTTGGCGATTAGCTGATATATTGCATTTCTTTCCAATGATAAATCGATTTAGCTTCTCTCTTTAAAATGCTTGTTATACTGATATGTCACACGACACGAAGCGGATAACTATTGCGACTGTCGGCTTAACAATTTGGTAATACTGGGATAGGGAAGGATAGGACAAAAAGGTATCCGGCTCTTACCGGTGGGTAAGGGCATTGGCAATGTGCAGTGGCTGTCTCCCTACAACAGGAAAGAGGCGATAGAGCCTTTCAACATCACTTTCAATCTTTTGTTAGCGGTATTTAATTGGTTACGTACCGTTTGCTCAGAGGCGCCTAGGGCAGCCGCAATTTCCGCGACACTACGGTATTCGAATTTGCTCATATAAAATACTTGCCGAATCTTTGGCGGTAGTTGGTTCAGATGTTGCATCAGTTCTTCATACATCTGTTTATAATACAGTTGGTCAGTACTATTGGAGGTATGCTCTTGCAGCAATTGGGCAAAGCTGTGTTCATGTCTGCTACGAATATCTTCTTTGCGTAAAGCATTCAGGATACGGAGGCGCAAGAGAAATAACAAGAAGGCTTTGATTTCTTGTGGTACTGGTAATGCTTCCCTTTTCTCCCATAGTTCGAGGAAGAAGTTCTGCAATACATCCTTAGCCATAGCATCGTCGTGCAGGATGCTACAGGCATAATGCATCAACATATTCCAGTGTTCCTGAAAAATATGCTCAAATGCAATGGTATCGCCCTTCTGAAATCGTTCCCACATCAGTGTTTCTGGCATACTGTCCTTAAAAGGTGATAATAAATACAATAAGTTGGATGTGCAGGGCCAAAGGTAACATGTCTCTTATCTTGTGAGGGATGTCACTGGTTTATCTTTGTGTTAATTGTTCCTGGAATCAGCAGTCCACCGTTTAGCTCCTGTAGTAAATGCAAGCCTGCTGGCCATTCTCCAAGTCCTGAATTAGCATTGATATGACCTGCTGCTCCCAGATTGACAAAGCGGCTACCCCAGGAGGCGGCGAAATAAGTGGCCCTGTCTAGTGAACAATATTCATCGTTCGTACTTCCCACCAAAATACTTTTAAAAGGTAATCTCGTATGGGGAACTGGTTCAAAGCCGGCGGCGGTTTTAGGGAAATGGGGGCCATTGGGGTCCGCTGGAGCTACTAGCAAGGCGCCTGCAATACTCCGCTTGGTTTGCTGTGCCCAATGGGCTACTGCCAGGCAAGCAAGACTGTGCGCCGCAATGACAACACCAGGACCAGCAGCGGCTACCTCCCGTTCTATATGCATGACCCAAGCGGTACACACGGGCGAGTCCCAGGAGGCTTGCTCTATTCTCTTAGTGCCGGGAATAAACTGTTCCCACAATGTTTGCCAGTGGCTAGGACCGGAACTACCCAGGCCTGGCGCGGTCAGGACCTTAATCTCCATAGTCAGATATGCTGGTTTGTTATGAAAGATAATAAAAAACACAATCAATTTTATTCCGAAATGTCCCTATGCGCCGTTTTCGTGTTTTCAACAAAATATAATCAATTTCCTTCCGAAATGTCCCTATGCGCCGTTTTCGTGTTTTCAACAAAATATAGTCAATTTCCTTCCGAAATGTCCCTATGCGCCGTTTTCGTGTTTTCAACAAAATATAATCAATTTCCTTCCGAAATGTCCCAATACGCCGTTTTCGTGTTTTCAACAAAATATAATCAATTTCCTTCCGAAATGTCCCTATGCGCCGACAGGCGCATAGGGACTAAGAAGAATCTCCACTATTAAAGTAAATGTCTTTAAAAAAGAAACCTGCCCATTACTAGGGCAGGTTCACGTGGTGGAATTTTAAAATGAAAAAGAGTTTAAAGAAATTGATCTGGGTCAGAAGGCCCTGATCGTTTTTGCTATTCCATTATATGTTATTAGTTCATTAGTTATTGGCAAATCCGGCGAGGACGGATGTTGTGGATCTATGAAAATGATCCTGAAATACCGTTGCTCCAACATACCTGGGAAACTGCCTTCCCTGGCGCCGATCCGCAAGGTTTTACTGGCTTCCTCCCATTTAAATCCAATCCTGCTGTAAGCCTCACGCTCATAACCATAGTTAATATTTTCATCTTCATACAAGTCAAAAGATGCATCCTGACCAGTGTATACGTAAATGTTCAATGTATCCGGTTTCTTCTCTGAGGTATACTGCAATACGGGCCCCATAGGCAGAATACTACCTGCCTTTACATAGAGTGGCATCCGCGATAGGGGAGCGGTAGCGGTGATATATCCAGCCTGCTGATACTTCCCTGTATAGAAGTCATACCAGCCATTTCCTTTGGGCAGGTATAAACGCCTATTCCTGGCTTTGTAGACAGTAACAGGATTCACGAGCAAGGCGTCTCCAAACATAAACTGGTCGCTGATTTTGAAAACCGTACTATCGTCCCCGTAATCCATTGGTAAACCGCGCATGATGGTATAATCCCGATGATATACATTGCCTGCAAGGGAATAGATATAAGGCAACAGGCGATAACGCAATCGATCATAATACAACATGGAATTATATTCCTCACTGCCTTCTGGCGCTATATTAAATAGCTCTCGATATGGATACTGTCCGTGTGAACGGAAGAGCGGACAAAAAGCCCCATATTGGAACCAGCGGGTATTCAGCTCCCTCCATTCTTGTAAAGCCGTCCCCACAGGATGCGGGCGATCATATTTATCTTCCACGAAAAATCCGCCGATATCTGTGGTCCAATAAGGTAGTCCAGACATGCTATAGTTCAGTCCGGCCGGTATCTGCCGGGCCATTTCATCGAAGGTGGCAGCTATATCTCCACTCCAAGAAGCGGCCGCATATCGCTGAATGCCTGCATAGGCGGAGCGGGAAAGGATGAATACACGTTGATCGGGTTTCACACTGCGTTGGCCTTCATATACGCCACGGGCATGCTCCAATGAATAGGCATTGAAATACTGCGCTGCAGGCCCAATAGCAGTTGGGTCCATCAGTTTTTTGCGGGTATCCATATTAGCATTGCTGAGGATGTCTGGCTCTGTGGCATCTAACCACCACGCATCTACGCCTTTGCTGAATAACTGCTCATTCATTAACTGCCAGAAGCGTTTGCGGGCATCGGGATTAAAAGCGTCGTAGAAAGTGGATACATAGCCTTTCCCAATCCAATCGCGCTGACGATGGCGGATATTCTGTTGGTATAACCAGTGATACTGATCGAATAATTGGTAGGTAGGAATGCCTTCGTAAAACTTAGGCCATACGGAGATCATGAACTGTGTATGATAATCGTCGTGCAAACGTTGTATCATACCTGCTGCATCTGGAAATCGTTTCGTATCAAATTCCTGACTTCCCCATGCATTTTCTTTCCAGTAGCTCCAGTCCAGGACAATATTATCCAGTGGAATCTGTTTTTGGCGAAAAGCGGCCACTGTAGAGATGATCTCTGCTTGTGTTTTATATCTTTCCCGGCTCTGCCAGAAGCCTAATGCCCATTGCGGCAGCATAGTAGCTTTACCAGTAACTTGACGGTATCCACTAATTACTTCGTCCATGCTATTGCCAACTATGAAATAATAATCTAGTTTTTCTCCTGCCTCAGCGGTAAATATGGCTTTGTTGTTATAGGCTGCAGGGGTAGGAGAGAGCAGGTGAATAGATAAAAAGGATTGCGCGGTTTCCGGGATCCATTCCACTTTAACGGGGACGGCTATATCCTTTTTCATGGGCAGCTTAAACTGCGAGGGGCCTGGATTCCAGCTTTCCCGCCATTTATCCAATATTAGTTTGCCATTCATCCAGATTTTCAAATACCCGGACGACTGTACGAAAAATTTATAGTCGCCATTTTGGTCGCCGCTCATGGTGCCCTCCCAGGTAATTTTCCCTTTAGCGAGGGGAAACTGTGGAGGCAACTGAGGTAGATCTTCCAGGAACGCATAGTTAATGGTGCTGTCTATCTTTCTCAACAGCACTTTGCCGCTGGATCTATCCGCATAGGTGGCGCTTAATCCGCCTGCATGGCCATCGGCAGAAACGAGATGCAAAGCATTCAGGTCTTGTTTGGTCCTGGGATCGCCGAATTTGGTAATAGAATAGTTATCCCAGAGGATACCGTATTTATCGGTAGATAGCAGAAATGGAATAGCTGCAATGGAATTATATTGGGTGAGATCAACGTCTTCCCCGTAATAGTTCATCAATCCGGTTTGATGTTGGCCCAGGCCATAGAGTCCGGCCTGTGGATTGACCTGGAAGATCTGCTGAATATTATACAACTGTTTACCGTTAATATTTACCGACTTGAACTGTCGGCCACCATCCAGGTTTTCAGACAAAATGATTTTCCCAGACGGATATCGGTATACAATCTGGCCGGTAGTTTTATGGATATCTACCCTTAATGATTTGGTTTTCAGCGTATATACTTCACTGTTATCGCTGTAATCCCAGGGAATCGTTTGCGTGCTGGCGGCGATGGCCATCAAGCTAGGCGTGCTACTGATTGCTTCATCAGGAGTGGCCGTGACATGAATAATTTTCTCATTGACAACCTGTAATCTTATCTGCGAGGTACCGTGACTGGCATTTTTATCCAGTTTAATGAGTAGGCCGTCGCTTAGTTTCTCCACCTCTCCGGCATGGCACCAGGAAGTGAAGCATGTTAATAAAACAATCGGAATGGTCCTTTTTATCATAATACGTGGAATTTTTAGCGTGGCCTGCGCTGCATTTCGATGGGAACAAAAATAGAAAGGGTAGATCAGATCAAGGGGTAGGATCTGTTACATATTAGGGGTTAAAATGTTGAGCGAGGAAGTATAGATAAGTGGGTGTTAAGGGGTTGATATGATGAGATGCCAGCCACCATGGCGGATTTGCTCACTCTTAGCTACATAGGAGGGGTGCATTAAAAACATAATCAAAATTCTCCCCGCCACTCCAGGCACCGCCAAATTGTGCGCCTATGGCAAAACCGAATCAACTCCTCCGCACCACTCTTATCCGCCGTATTGTGCGCCTATGGCAAAACCGAATCAACTCCTCCGCACCACTCTTATCCGCCGTATTGTGCGCCTATGGCAAAACCGAATCAATTCCTCCAGGTCACTATTCTCCGCACCATATTGTGCGCCTATGCTAAAACCGAATCAATTCCTACTCGCCACTATTCTCCGCGCCCTATTTCGCGCCTATGGCAAAACCAAATTCATTCCTCCCAAAAGTTTACAAACGCCATTCACCCCCGCCTATCTCAAAAAACAATCAATTCCCCTTTCCAACTGTTCCAAGGCGCCGACAGGCGCCTTGGAACGAATAAAAAACCTCCACTATTAAAGTAAAATCCTTTAAAAAAATAAATCTGCTAATACTTGACAATAGGTTTAGCATATGCTACATTTGTACTACGCTTGGATTATCAGGCCACCATCCCCTCTAAACCAGATACATCATATTTTCAATATAAAGAGTTTATGGACCTGAGTGCCATAACGTGGAATTTTAGCAATAAAGGTCGAATTCTTTCGACCTTTCCTATTTTAAACCCAATAGCATTATAATTTCTCAGAAATAATCACTAGTTTTTTGCCCAATTTGAAAAATTATTATGCCACGTTATTCTCTTTTATGCCGCGGAATCCTGTCTGTTTTACTGACAGGCATGCTTAGTCCTGTGTTCGCGCAAAGCACTCCTGCAAAGGATGTCCGGGTAACCCTGGATTATTGGTACAATCATGAATTTAAGAAAGACAAAGCGGGGAATACCATCCGTTGGCACTATACCTGGGAAGAACAGGAAAATGGTGGATTTTCCATCTGGGGCCATATCTTCGATTCCCTAGGTGTAAAAAGGGATACCTTGGCGGCTGCACCCACTGCCACCAATCTGAAAAACACAGACGTCTATATCATTGTAGATCCTGATACAGAGCTGGAATCACCATCTCCCAATTATATGAATAGCAAGGATGCAGATGTGATTTATAACTGGGTGAAAGCCGGTGGGGTACTGGTTTTGATGGAAAATGATTCCCTGAATGCAGAATTTACGCATTTCAACAAATTGTCAGAGAAATTCGGTATTCATTTCAATGGCGATAGTCGCAACCGCGTACAGGGCCGTAATTATGAGCAAGGCGCCTTGATAATCCCTGCTAATCATGAGATTTTCCCGAATGTTAAAAAAGTATATATTAAGGAATTGTCTACCATGAACGTGAAAGCGCCAGCCAGAGCTGTTTATAAAGATGGTAACTATGTGATAATGGCAGTGTCCAAAGTGGGCAAGGGTACTGTTTTCGCAGTAGGAGATCCTTGGTTTTATAATGAATACACCGATGGAAAACGCCTGACGCCGGATTATCAGAATTATGGCGCAGCGGCAGACCTGTCTGCCTGGCTGATTAAACAGGTGAAGAAAAAGAAATAATTATTCTCCTAGATGTAGAAACTGGAGATTTCTCCTGATACCTGCATATTTACTGCGTTTCAGGGGAGAATGACGGAAGATGGCCTTGAATGCTTCTTCCGTCATTTCCTCCCAATCGTTGGTAGAAAAATCAAGAATAGCGGGAATCGGCTTGAATGCCGCTTCCTTATTGGCTTTTGCAAAGCGATTCCAGGGACATACATCCTGGCAGGTATCGCAGCCAAACATCCAATTATCAAAGGAACCTTTCATCTTTTCCGGGATCAATTGGTCTTTCAGCTCAATGGTGAAGTAGGAGATACAACGACTCCCATCTACCACTCCCGGCGCTACTAACGCGCCTGTTGGGCATGCGTCTAGGCAGCGGGTACAAGTACCGCAGAAATCACCCACCGGCCCATCATATTCCAGTGGAATATCCGTAATCAGCGTAGCAATGAAAAAGAAAGACCCAGATTGCTTGTTGATAATATTACCATTTTTGCCAATCCATCCCAGACCGCTCTTCCGCGCCCAGCTACGTTCCAATACGGGCGCAGAGTCCACAAATCCTCGGCCCTGTACCTGCCCGATACGTTCCTGCATACGTGCCAGCATCTCTTTCAAACGAGCCCGAATAACCTCATGGTAATCCTGCCCGTACGCATACTTGGAAACTTTGGGAGCGTCTTCCCGCTGGCGTTCGGCAGGAAAATAGTTGTATAAAAGTGTGATGACAGACTTGGCGCCATCTACCAGTTTACGGGGATCAATACGCTTATCAAAGTGATTCTCCATGTAATGCATGGAGCCATGCATACCCTTGTTCAGCCACTGCTCTAGCCTACGTGCATCATCATCCAGTTGCACTGCCGCTGATATGCCGCAGTAGTCAAATCCCAGTTCCTGGGCAAGTTCTTTTATGAATCGGGTATGTTCCACGCCGCAAAATTACAACAAGTACATGGGAATACCCGGAGAGGGGAGGCATAGAAAATAATATCTTTACCCGAAATTAATCAAGCCCTGTATCTGTAACATTATGCGCTATAATTCTGTCGTGCTGGCATTATTTACCCTGACCAGCTGTTTGTTCTCTACTGTTCTGCATGCCCAGGACGGTGCTAAAATGAAATTCGGTAAAATCTCCAAGGAAGAGTTTAGTCTCAGCTCCGCAAAGGACACCGGTGCTCACGCCATCATTATCTCCGAAATTGGTAGCTCTGCTTATGAAACCAATGGATCATCATTGCAATTGGTCTATAAGGTACATAAGCGCTTTAAAATCGTGGATAAAGCTGGATATGACTATGCCAACGTCACTATCAACCTTTTAAAAGGAGATCGTGAGCAGGAAGAAGTCAGCAAGTTAAAAGCCAGTGCCTATAACCTGGAGAATGGAGAAATAAAAGAAACCAAGCTGGAAAGTAAGGATATATACACCGAACAAACCAGCAAAAATATTGTCACCAAGAAATTTGCTATCCCAGGTGTAAAAGAAGGGACCATCATCGAATACAGTTATACACAGACTTCTCCTTTCGGAAGCAGCCCGGCCCCTTGGACTTTCCAACATGACGTACCTACGCTTTGGAGTGAATACACCGTGTCTGTACCGGATTTCTTCAGATTTGTTCAAATGGGTACTGGTTTTGAACCGTATACGGAGAAAACCAAGAACTACAGTCATACTACATTCAGCTTCCGCTATGAGCCAAACGGCCCTACTGGCCAGTCTTACAATACCACGCTAAGCAGTGAGATTACCCACTTCCGCTGGGCGGTGAAAGATCTGCCAGCTATGCGGGACGAGCCATTCATTACGACTACGAAGAACTATGTCAACAGGATTGAATTCCAGTTGGCTTCCTATCAAATAGGCGAGATCACAAAAGAGGTAAAAAATACTTGGCCTAAGTTGATGGAAGATTTGAATAAAGACGAAGACTTCGGCGCTGCAATGGGTAAAAACGGCAACTTCATGGATAACCTCACTGATGATCTTATCAAAGGCGCCACCACAGACCAGGAAAAAGCATCGAGAATATTCAACTGGGTAAAAACAAATGTTATTTGTAATGATGACCGTGGGATCTGGACTTCACAGCGTTTAAAAACCACGCTTACCAGCAAGAAAGGGGGCGTTTCGGATATCAACCTCCTCCTGGTAGGGCTCCTGCGTCGTGCTAAGCTCGATGCATTCCCGATTATCCTCAGTACTAGAGATCATGGCTATGTTTCCTATTATCCGCTATTATCCCGCTTTAACTACGTGGTAGCGGGTGTAAGATTGGATGATAATATGGTTACCCTCGATGCCACTGATCCGTTACTTGGGTTTGGTAAATTGATGCCAGCCTGCTACAATGGCGATGCTAGAATCGTTGATGAAATGGGAACGAACATCGCCCTTTCTGCGGATTCTCTCCAGGAAGCGGAAATGACCAGCGTTAGCTTCGATAAATTCGAAAAAGGTGTATTCCATGGCCAGTTGCAACAACGTCCAACCTATCTGCAATCCTATAAAATCCGCAAAGAAATTCAAAGTAAAAAGAAAGAAGGATTCTTTGAAAGAATCAACAAGTCATACAATGGAGATCTGGAAGTAAGTAACGGACATATAGATGATCTGGATAGCCTCAATGGTCCAATCATGGTGACCTATGATTTCAAAATGAAAGGAGGAGAAGATGAGGAGGTGATTTATGTGAATCCAATTGTGGGTAGTGCTTATAAGGAGAATATCTTCAAAGCCGCAGAACGTAGATTCCCTGTGGAAATGAATGCAGTGTATGATGAAATGTATTCTATGAACTTCCAGGTGCCAGAAGGCTATGTGGTAGATGAATTGCCTAAATCCGCTATTGTGAAATTCAATGATACCGAAGGCATATTCCAATACCTGATACAGCAACAAGAGGATCGTATACAGATGCGTTGCCGTATCCAACTGAAGAAAGCCACCTTCGATCCGGAAGATTATCCTTCCCTGCGTGATTTCTTCGGTATGATTGTTAAAAAACAGGCAGAACAAATAGTGCTGAAAAAGAAAAAAGCATAACCTTGAAAAGTCTTAAATTATTATCTTTTCTGCTCTGCTGCTGGCAGCTCCCACTGCTCGCTGCAGAGCCTTTTTATCCTGCATCTGCTATTCCCGAAGGACTGAAGAAGAATGCGCATAGCATCATGCGGCTGAACGAAACCACCTTTCGCGTAATCGATGGTAAAGAGATCAGGGCGGTACAACACCAGGTGATCACTATCCTCGACAGAGAGGCCGATCAGCGCAGCAGCCTGATGGAACCATATGATAAGCAGATGGAAATCCGCAGTATCTCCGGCGCCTATTACGATGATAAAGGTAATCAGGTGAAGAAGCTCCGCCAGAGCGATATCCGGGATGTGGCCGCTGGTGGTGATGCCCAGTTGATCTCTGATGGTAGGTATAAATTACATGAATTCACGGGTTTCGGATATCCGTATACGATAGAGTATACCGTGGAATATAAACTGAATAGTGCCTACTTCCTGCGCACATTCCAACCACAGGAATTAGGAACGGAAGCAGTGGAGAAAGCAGTCCTGAATGTGACAATGCCCGCCGACCTGCAATTGCGGTTTAAAATGTTGCAAACACCAGTACAACCAGTAATCGCAGATGCGAAAGAAGGAAAAAATTACACCTGGACTTTCTCCAACATTCCAGCCATAAAGAAGGAAGCATTGGCCGTGCCGATGTTGAATAGAGTGCCATTTGTATTGTTGGCTGCCAGTGAATTTGACTATGGTGCATTCCATGGCAAATCAGGCTCTTGGCAAGAACTGGGTAACTTCTTTTATCGCCTTAACGCGGGTAGAGATGGACTACCAGATAATATGAAGACGAAAGTGCATCAACTCACGGATAACCTTTCTACCGAACAAGAAAAAATCAGTGCCTTATATTCCTATCTACAGAGTAACTTCCGTTATATCAGTATACAATTGGGCATTGGCGGATTTCAGACCATCGATGCGCAAACTACTGCCAAAACAGGATATGGCGACTGTAAAGGTCTCTCCAATATGATGTGTGCAATGCTGAGAGAAGCAGGCATACCTGCAAATATGGTACTGGTACAAGGTGGAGACGAACCGCGTATGTTCCCGGAAGATTTTGCAGCCGATTGGTTTAATCACGTGATTGCATGCGTTCCTGGCAAGAAAGATACTACATGGCTGGAATGTACCAGCGCATACCTGCCTGCTGGTTACCTGAGTGGCTTTACTGGCAATAGGGCAGTAGTCGTGTTGGATTCACTGCATAGTAAACTGACACATACGCCACATTATGGTCAGAAACATAATCACAAAAGCTCCCTGGTGAATGCTGTAGTAGATGAAAATGGAAATATGAAGATAAAGGCGGAAATCCGCTCCACTGGCATGATGCAAGACGAGCTTTCTGCAATGATCAACAATATAAGCAAGCAAAAACAGTTGGAAATATTGCGAAATGGCCTGGATTTTTCCAATTATGATGTAACTGCTTACGAAACCAGCGAAGACAAAAAATTACTGCCTACATTAACGGAGAAGTTGGAAATAACGGCAACTAATTATGCTACGGTAACGGGTAAACGAATGTTCCTGCTACCCAATGTCATGAGTAGATACGGTATCAAATTAGAAGAAGATTCTGCGCGATTTTCACCCATCGCTTTTCCGCTGGCATACAGTAAAACAGACACTGTCAACATCACTATTCCGGCTGGATATAAAGTAGAAACGCAACCTAGGCCACAGGTGCTGACTAGCAAATACGGTTCATTATCTACTACCCTGGCGGTGAATGGAAATACCATTATGTATATACGAAAATTAGACATCAATGGAGGTACGTACGCTGTTGCGGAATACAATGAGATCATGAATTTTGCAAATACAATTTATAAAGCAGACCGGAACCGGTTAGTGCTGGTGAAGGAACAGTAGTGTTGGATTTCAAAGATAAAAAAAGGCGCCGGATTTGCATGTCCAGGCGCCTTTCTCTTTGTTATGGGTAGATATGGCTGTTTTATTTTTCTCTTACACTGATACTGATATGCCTGTCTTTTTTCCTTTCTGCATCTGGCGCATTGGCAGCCGCCTTTGCAAATTCAGATCCATACCCTTCAGCACCTTCCAGTTGATTGGGATCCACACTGAGCTTTTTCAGACCCGTTACTACAGCATCGGCACGTTCTTGAGATAGTTTCTTATTAGCGGCAGCATCACCTGTTTTATCGGTATATCCGCCTATTTTGATTTTTGTTTTCGGGAATGCTTTCAGGATGGCAGCAATATTACTTACCTGCTGCATACTTTCTTCTGTTAGCTCCGCACTGCCGGTTTTGAAGTTGAGGTTATCAAAATCAAACCATACATCTTTACCAGCAGCTTTACTATTGTCTTTCAGGAAGGTTACCAACTGATCTTCAATACCACCTTTGAATGCATTGAGTACAGTGCCGTCAGGTAATGTCACCTGAATACTTTCTCTAACGGTTTCTGTATTCATTGGAGCGGCTGTACCAGCAGAATCAGCTAGTTGATTGGTGGTTACACTGTCTACCACTGTTTCTCTGCCTTTATTGCCACCACAACCACGCATCAGGTACCAAAGCAGGATAATAGCCACTAGGATCAATAGTAAAGACCAGATCCATTTGCCGCCACTGCCACCGGCTTGTTTTACAGTATTCACGGTAGAACTGGCTGCACTGCTCATAGTATGACCCAGACTACTAGCCATACCACTCAGTTTGGAACCAATTTCTCCCAGTCCGCCTAATCCCAGCAATCCAGCCAGGTTTACGCCACCAGGAATAGCGCCAACAATTTTATCTTTTTGAGAATGTAGGAAAGACGCGAATCCACCAGCATTCAAATTGTTCTGTATAGCATACTGCCCCACGGTGCCAAGTGTAGCCGGAGCCGCTGATTGCATAAGTGTCTCGGCAGAAGATTCCTTGATGCCTGCATAAGAGGAAATCATGGAGGTAATTCCTGCCGCTTTATCGCCAAATAGGGTCTTTAAAAAACCTGCCCCTTTGGTCAACAGACTGCCAGCTCCCCCTTGCAGGGCTGTACCAATGCTGGAAGGAGATGCCTCTGCTGCAGCTCCTTTCACCATATTCAGTAAACCACCGGCATCACCGCTACTCTCCGTCTTGTGTAACAGTCCAGTTAATACAGTCGGAACAATAGCGGATATCGCTTTCTGGATCCCTTCTTCACTCTCGCCTAATTTGGAGGCGGCCTGACTGATTAAGTTGCCGCTAAAAAGATTTTTTGCACTCTCTAATAAGTCGAATCCCATAATTTAAGGGTTTAATGATGAAGAAAATATATCGGGGTGAAATGTATTTTTTTCTAATAGCCTATAGTAGCCCGTGGTCCGTTTAACATCACTATAACAAAGCTGCCGCCGCCCTTGTTCACAGTTTTTTAAGAATTCGTTTGGCTTCCTGTCCTTTTTTTCGTACCTTCGCTTCGCTTTAACGCATTTTTTAGACTGTTTCAAGTGCCTTCCGAGCACGCTCATTACGATAGAACAGTCAATATTTATTGGTATTGATCATTTCGGGCCACATCGTGCCCGGTTTCATTTCCGAATAACTGTTTCAGTGCAGAAACTGCACAGGAATTCCTGTGTCGCAGAGGAAAACGATCAGCATAAACATATTATAACTATGACTGCTATGATTGGAGAATCATGGATGGTTAGGACCTCCTATGCCATTACATCAACTGTGGCCAACTGTATAACGAAAGAATGAAAATTATCTGCTGCTTGCTCTTTTTCTTTCCATTGATGACTAACGGTCAAGATAGTACGAAAATTAATGAGAAGCCCACACTACATATCGGAGGGGCATTGCGATTTAATTACAATAACTCTTCCTGGAAAAAAGAACAGGTGAAAAGAGGAGGAGATTTCGGATTCGATATGTTCCGCATCAACGCAATTTAAAAATACGGTAGATATGGCACAGCCGCTTTAATGTCAATATCGGTTACTATTTCTAATAAAAATAAACGAATGATGATACCTAAACTGAAAATTGAAAATATTACACTGATCTTCGGACACGATCGAGAGTCCGCTTTAAACTTGCTCCAGGAAGGGGCCAGCAAGGCGGAGATCCTCGCGGAAACCGGGTGTACAGTGGGTGTGAAGGAGGCTTCATTTGACATCCAACCAGGTGAATTCTTTGTAATCATGGGCCTCTCAGGAAGTGGAAAATCTAGCCTGCTCAGATGCCTCAACCGATTGATTGAGCCTACTTCAGGAAATATCTTCCTCAATGATACGAACATCACTGCGCTCAACGATAAAGAGCTCCAACAGATTCGTCGGAAAGAGATTAGTATGGTCTTCCAGCAATTCGGATTGCTCCCACACCGTACTGTCATGGAAAACGTGGCTTTCGGCTTGGAATTGCAAGGCGTTCCTATCACAGAAAGAAAGGAAAAAGCAGCCCAGGTAATTGAGCTCGTAGGCCTCAAAGGCTATGAAGAACAACTGCCTTCTGGCCTCTCCGGTGGTATGCAACAACGTGTAGGCCTGGCCAGAGCCCTCGCCAATGATCCAGAAGTACTGCTGATGGATGAGGCGTTCTCTGCCCTGGACCCACTCATCCGCACACAGATGCAGGATGAACTACTAGACCTCCAAGAGAAAATGCATAAAACGATTGTCTTCATTACGCACGACCTTGACGAAGCTATTCGCCTCGGCGATCGCATCGCGATCATGAAAGATGGAGAAGTAATCCAGGTGGGCACGCCAGAGGAAATCCTCACGGCGCCTGCTACGGAATACGTGTCTTCCTTCGTAGAAAAAGTAGACCGCAAAGCGGTGATTACTGCCTCTTCTCTCATGGATACCAACCCCGTTACCGCCGTTTTTAGAAAAGACGGCCCAGAAGGGAGTCTCCGTAAAATGCGTACCACCGGCCTTAACATCCTCCCCGCTGTCACCATTGATAAACATTTCTTAGGCTTCGTATACCTCCATGAAATACTGGAAGTAAAACGACGCGGCGATAAAACCATCGAAGCGGTCATCCATCGGGAAGTGCCTGTGGCCTACCCAGATACTACTGTAGAACAAATGCTGCCCTTTATCGCAGAAACAGATAAACCCGTTGCAGTAGTAAACCCCGAATCCAACAAGCTGTTGGGACTGATTTCCCAGACTGCACTGATTATTGAAACAACAGGGAGTCAGACTTTATAACCCTTACGATTATACGAATATGATTAAAATTGGAAAATATATAGAACATTTCATTAACTGGCTAACATTGCATTTCGGACCTTTTTTTAAATCCGTGAAGCACGTGGTAGAAGCCATGGTAAACGGAGTGCAATGGGTGCTGGGTATTATGCCCTGGTATGTACTTATCCTGCTGCTGGCCGTTTTCGCATGGCGTAGAGCCGGATGGTCCGCTGGGATATTCACTCTGCTAGGATTAGGCCTGATCTATGGTATGGGCTACTGGCCACAAACAATGGAAACATTAGCGCTCATTTTAGTAGCTGCCTGTATTGCACTGCTGATGGGCATACCCTTTGGCATCTGGGCAGCCAGAAATAAAATGGTAGGCAAAATATTGCGGCCTATCATGGACTTCATGCAAACTATGCCTGCTTTCGTCTACCTAATACCTGCCGTCCTATTCTTCGGATTGGGTAAGGTGCCAGGTGTCTTCGCAACGATCATCTTTGCTATGCCGCCTGCAGTGCGACTCACTACACTAGGTATCCAACAGGTGCCCAAAGACATAGTGGAAGCTACGCGCTCATTTGGAGCGACCTCTACGCAATTGCTCTTAAAGGTGGAATTGCCCCTGGCCATGCCCACTATTTTGGCTGGTGTGAACCAGACCATCATGATGGCGTTATCTATGGTGGTGATTGCGGCCATGATTGCTGCTGGAGGACTCGGAGAAATCGTACTGAAAGGTATCACACAGTTGAAAATAGGTATCGGTTTCGAAGGTGGTATTGCTGTAGTAATATTGGCTATCATCCTAGATCGTATTACACAATCCTTCGGCAAAAAGAAAATTAAAAAAACCAGTAATTAAATAACGAGGAAAACACATGATGATGAGAAAAACAATGCTGGCAATACTGGCGGTGTTACTGATAACGGTATCCGCTTGTCAGAACAATAATCCCGGTGAAAAGAAAATAACCATCGCATATGTCAACTGGGCAGAGGGTATCGCCATGACGCATCTAGCAAAAAGTATCCTGGAGCATAAAGGATATACCGTCACCCTAAAAAATGCGGATGTGGCGCCCGTTTTCGCGGCAGTAGCCGGCGGTGATGCAGATGTATTCCTGGATACCTGGATGCCGGTAACCCATAAAACCTATATGGAGAATTTCGGTGAAAAGATAACCGTCCTCAATACCAACTTCGAAGCGGCTAAAATCGGCCTCGTAGTTCCAGATTATGTAGATGTAAATAGCATTGCGGATCTGGAGAAATATAAATCAACATTCGATGGCAAGGTGGTAGGCATTGATGCAGGTGCAGGTATCATGACGAAGGCGGAAGAGGCCATTCATGACTACAGTCTGGATTATCAACTGCAATCGTCTAGCGAAGCAGCCATGCTAGCTACTTTGAAGAAAAGTATCACAGAGAAACAACCCATCATAATTACAGGCTGGCAGCCTCATTTTATGTTCACGGAATATAAACTGCGTTTCCTGGAAGATCCTAAGAAAGTATTCGGAGATACAGAAAAAATCCTGACCATCGCCAACAATGAATTTACCACGCGCGATACAACTGCCGTGAGTTTCTTCCGCAAATTCAAAATGACGGATTCACAACTGAACTCCCTCCTCGGCGATATTGCAAAAGCGGATGGCAACGAGGAAAAAGGTGTCCGTAACTGGATGGCAGAGAACCCGGAATTAATTCAATCTTGGGAATAACCGTTCATCGTTGTTAATTCCAAACATCTGAAAATGCGCCACTAGCGCATTTTCAGATAATCCCTCTTATAGTGTAACTGCACGTTGTCCTCTGAACACGGTTATTTTAGTATGGCCACCTATCTGTTCTGCAATGGCTTTAAACCCTTGCAATTGGCTGATTTTCTTAGTGCCAACTTGTAAAATAACATCGCCATCTATCAACCCGTAAGCAGGTTGTGGCGCCTTAACCACCAATACGCCTTCACTATCCGGCATACCCGTCGCGGAACGTTCTCCTAAAGTTTCTATATTCTTGAATATGCCACCTTTCCAGGTCCAAGTTGCGGCCTTTTCTGTAGTAGCAGTGACAAGTGCAGGAAACACTGGTTGTTGCGCTATTTTTTTCAGCCTGGCGGATGTAACGCCAAAGTGCTGATCGAAATTGCGAAAACCTGTTTGTAATGCAGCAGGGGCATTGACATGATAATCCCCGTTTTTCGGGTTGCTGAACTGCGGATCGCCGTAACTGCTATGGGCATCTGTAAATACCTGCGCTGCATGCAGACTCTCTTCATCCGGGAAGAAGTTATGATCGATCTCTTGGCCCCAATATTTAATACCAATGGGCCTATAGGCGGTCATCACGATATTATGTACAAATACATCCCCGCTGTATTTAAACCATACGTGTGGATGAAAGGAGTTATTGATGATGATATTGTTATACACTTTGCGGTTAAACCCTTCTCTTAATTTCAAACCGCCATGCAAACAAACATTGCTGTAAATTTCATAATTGGAGGAACCATCGTCCAGGTCGATATCCCAACCATGATCACAACGAAAACGATTGTAACGAAGAATATTTAGGGAGACGGCATCCTGTCGGACCAACCATGGATACAAGGCGGCTAGGCTGTCCATTTCCTGGCGGTCAGGATACCACCAGCGATCCCTGCCCCAGGAGTTGAAAGAGCCGTGATCTCCTGTTTCCAGGACGGTATTGAACACATCGTTGTATTCAATGATATGGCCACCCCAGGTGCCCTCATTGATGTTGATCCCAGCCCTAGGTAGGTTATAAATACTATTATGACGTACCAGGATATTGGCTGCCATGGATATTTGCACACCGGCTACTTGCTTTTCAATGGTGCCAATATCATGAATCAGGTTGTCGATCGCTGCACAGGAATCCGGATAATGATTGTTTTTAGGCCCTTTGGCGGTGTCTATCCTATTGAAATCCTGTCGTTGGTTGTATTCAAATAACGGCGACCTTACTGCATCTGGGTTCCCCACGAAGCATATGCCGTTGCCGCCGATGTCCTGGATGTGGTTGCCGGATATCGTGTCTCTCCGGTTATAATTACTCAGAAATACTGCATTTCCGCCATTATTGCGGAAGTCACAATTTTTGACAGCGCAATTACGGGTGCCATCCATTAAAATAACCCCTCTCCGGTATATGGCCCAGTCGCTCCGCAGCAGGGGCTCACGGGTATCCATAAACGTAGCTGCACACTGTACAAATCGTATATCCTTCACCGTAAAATTCTTGACAGGCTGATCGGCAGTCCCTTTAAATACGATTAGTTCTTTATGTCGGGAAACCACCGCAGTGGCCCCTTTCAAATTGGTCCCGGGAACTGGCTTATAATACAAATACCTGTTGGCCTTATCATAATACCATTCATGCGCCGTGTCCAGCTCTTCTTTAATATTCTCCACAAACCGGATACTATTATGCATGCCCATCTGACGGTTGTTCTGATAACCGCCTTCCAGTTGCAAAGTGCTGTCTGCATTTACACCGATGATACGGTAATGATAACCGCCCCATTCCGCTCTGTGCAAGGCATGGATATAACCTCCTGCTGGATGCTGCCAACTGGCCACTCGCACTTTGCTGATCGCATCGGCGGCAGTGCCATGATAATGCCTGGCAGAGGCGTCGTAATTGGGATACCTAGCTCTTACCTGCTGTTGCCCGTTGATATATAACTGGTCAAATTCATAAGGAATATCCACTGCTGCCCGGTATATGCCATTTTCCCCCGCTTCCCACTGCGGTTGCAACTGTTGGCCTCCGCTGAAAATCACCTTGTCAGGCGTGCCTTGTAATACCGTGTATCCTTTGCCGTTAGTCAATTCGGCAGTAATCACCATAGTACTGTCTAGGTACCAGGTGCCAGGTTTACACTGCAATACCAGGTTACAATCCGGGTACTTGGCCCGGTATTGCTGGATGACAGGCACTACCTCCCGAGGAGTAACTGTCAGCCTGAAGGTTTGTCCCATCGCCGGACAAAAATGCATTACCAACGCGCACGCACAAACGATAAAGTACAGGTGTCTCTTCATAATCATACTTATGAGGCGAATATAATATAGGTGAAGGAAGAGATATGATGCAAAATTAGCAGGTACTATTATTATTTTCTGCTAAAACTGCAGTTGATGTAGCAAAAAGCTGTCAAAATTACCGGTTGGAAAACATTGGTTTACGCTTTGTTGTTAGAAAGAAACGTTTGATGACGCAAAAAAGGAGAAAACATTAACTTATGAATCTTAATAATTTCACTATTAAATCGCAGGAAATACTGCAACAGGCGCAACAATTGGCGTTCAACCATCAGAACCAGGCCATAGAAACGGGGCATATCCTAAAGGCCCTGCTGGACGACCAAGACAGCCCGATTGAGTATCTGTTGAAGAAGAATGATGTAAATACCACCTTCCTCAATAGTAAGCTCAACGAAGCGTTGCAAAAATATCCCCGCATGGCAGGTGGGGAAGGCGGGCAAATGCTCGGCCGTGATGCTAATAACGCCATGCTCCGCGCTGGCGCCGCTATAAAAGAATTTAAAGATGAATTTGTGAGCGTAGAACACCTGTTACTAGGTGTACTCGGTGGCAACGACGATTCCGCTAAACTGCTGAAAGATGCCGGCCTAACTGAGAAAGGGCTGAAAGCAGCTATTAAAGAATTACGTAAAGGGGAAACGGTGAACTCCCAATCCGGCGGTTCACAATACAATACCCTCCAGAAATACGCTAAAAACCTGAACGAACTGGCCCGCGAAGGAAAGCTCGATCCGGTAATCGGTCGTGATGAGGAAATCCGCAGAACACTGCATATCCTCTCTCGCCGATCTAAAAACAACCCTATTCTCGTAGGTGAACCTGGTGTGGGTAAAACCGCTATCGTGGAAGGCCTGGCCCACCGTATTCTCAATGGCGATGTGCCTGAAAACCTGAAATCAAAAATCATCTATGCACTGGATATGGGTGCACTGATGGCAGGCGCTAAATACCGCGGTGAATTTGAAGAACGTTTGAAAGGGGTGGTAAAAGAAGTGGCAGAAAGCGATGGGGAAATTATTCTCTTCATTGATGAAATTCATACCCTTATTGGCGCAGGTGCTATGGAAGGCGCAATGGATGCGGCCAATATCCTGAAACCTGCCCTGGCCCGCGGTGAACTCCGTGCAATAGGCGCTACCACACTGAACGAATACCAGAAATATTTCGAAAAAGATAAAGCGCTGGAACGTCGATTCCAGAAAGTAATGGTGGATGAACCTAGCGTGGAAGATGCGATTTCCATCCTCCGTGGTTTGAAAGAAAAATATGAAAACCACCACCATGTTTTAATCAAAGATGAGGCGATCATCGCAGCAGTAGAGTTGTCTCACCGCTATATCACTGATCGCTTCCTCCCAGATAAGGCGATTGACCTCATCGATGAAAGCGCTGCTAAACTGCGCTTAGAGATGAACTCTATGCCAGAAGAACTGGACGAACTGGAACGCAGAATACGCCAACTGGAAATCGAAAGAGAAGCGATCAAAAGAGAAAATGATGAAGAAAAACTGAGCGAACTGGCTGCTGAAATTTCTCGCCTGAGCGATGAACGCAATACGTTCAAAGCTAAATGGCAAGCGGAAAAAGAAGTAGTGGATAAAATCCAGAACGCGAAGTCTGCTATAGAAAACCTGAAACTGGAAGCGGAACAAGCGGAACGTAACGGCGACTTCGGACGCGTTGCGGAAATACGCTATGGTAAAGTGAAAGAACAGGAAAAATTGGTAGCGGATCTGACCAAAGAATTGGAAGATCTTTCCGCTAACCATAAACGTATGCTCAAAGAAGAAGTGGATGCGGAAGATATCGCTGAAAACGTAGCAAAAGCTACTGGTATCCCCGTTGCGAAAATGATGCAGAGCGAAAAAGATAAACTCCTCCACCTGGAAGATGAACTCCATCAAAGAGTAGTAGGCCAGGAAGAAGCTATCATCGCTGTATCTGATGCTATCCGCCGCAGTCGCGCCGGACTCCAAGATCCACGCCGTCCTATCGGTTCCTTTATCTTCCTCGGTACTACCGGTGTCGGTAAAACGGAGTTGGCAAAAGCATTGGCAGAATATCTCTTCGATGATGAAACCATGATGACCCGTATCGATATGAGTGAATACCAGGAGAAACACAGTGTGAGCCGACTGGTAGGAGCGCCTCCGGGATACGTTGGATATGATGAAGGTGGTCAGTTGACAGAAGCAGTAAGACGTAAACCTTACTCTGTTGTACTGCTCGATGAAATCGAAAAAGCGCATCCAGATACCTTCAACATCCTGCTGCAAGTCCTCGATGATGGCCGTCTGACAGACAACAAAGGCCGCGTGGTGAATTTTAAAAACACCATCATCATCATGACCAGCAACATGGGTAGTCAGGTGATACAAGAAAACTTCGAGAACATTGACGACAGCAACCGGGAACAAATCGTGGATAAAACCAAGGATGAAGTAATGGCACTGCTGAAAGTAACGATTCGTCCGGAGTTCCTGAACCGTGTGGATGAAGTGATTATGTTCCAACCACTGATGCGGGAAGAGATCAAAGGAATTATTAACATACAATTACAGCAACTGAAAGAGATGGTAGCAAAAAGTGGCATGATATTGGAATTTTCAGATTATGCGCTTGAGTTCCTCGCTGTACAGGGTTACGATCCGCAGTTTGGAGCCCGTCCGCTGAAACGTCTCATCCAGAAAGAAATTATCAACCTGCTCAGTAAGAAAATTTTGGCAGGAGATATAGATAAAACGAAACCAGTTTTAATCGATGTGTTTGATGGCGTTGTTGTAATCAGAAATAACTAAGGATAATAAGCAATTCTAAATACGACGATACATAGTTTACGATAAGCCCCGCGATTCCTCGCGGGGTTTTCTTTTTTATTGAGTAAATTAGTAGGAATCAAATAACCAGAATATGATAGGAGAAAGAGAAAGAAGATTTATGCAATATGCAGTAGCCCTTTCGGCGAAGGGAATGAACGCCGGCGATGGTGGCCCTTTCGGTTCAATTGTAGTAAAAGGAGAGGAGATAGTGGGAGAGGGTTGGAACCAAGTGCTTTGTCACAATGACCCTACCGCGCATGCGGAGGTAATGGCTATACGCGATGCTTGTAGCAAACTACAGACTTTCCAGTTGACCGACTGTGAGATTTATACTTCCTGCGAACCTTGCCCTATGTGCTTGGGGGCCATCTATTGGGCAAGGCCTGCCCGTGTGTATTTCGCCAATACCCGCGAGAATGCGGCAGCGATCGATTTCGATGATTCTTTTATCTACGATGAAATTAATCGGCCCATGGACGCCCGCAAAATACCGATGATACATATGCCGGATGCCGCAGCCCTGAATGTTTTCGAGGAATGGAAACATAAAGATAACCGAACCCTGTACTAAAATAGTTACTGTCCGCCTGTTACCGGGGATGCGTGTAAAAATGATATCCCCAGAACAGCGCCAGTACGATGAACAATATTATCAGCACAATAACGGTGAGGTATATATTATAATTCTCCGGCCTTCTGCTCTTCCTGTATTTCTTATGCAGCTTTTTCAGTAGATCCCATTTCATTTCGCGTACCATCGCAGGAATCTTTTCCTTGTCATGGAAAGCGGAAAGCCCTTCCAGCGCTTCACTGCACATCTCACAGTCGGCCAGATGCATCTCCACGTCATGTTGTTCCTCTGGCGTCAGTTTCCCTTGGACATAATCCAGTAACTGTTGCTGTGAAGGACAACCTGTTGTGACAAATATATCTTTGAAATGCTCGTTCATATCACTTGATGCAAATTAACTCTTGTTTGCGCGTTGTTGTTTTTCCAGTATAATTTTCAGATTTCGCTTACCGTTCTGTATGTGACTTTTCACCTGCATCAGGTTATATCCTGTCTGTTCAGCAATCTGCTGGTAAGACATTTTCTGCAAGTAGAAAAGTTCCACACAGATGCGCTGTTCTTGGTTCAGCATACCCATGGCCTGTTGCATGTGTTCCAGCATCAGGTCTTTCTCCTGGTGCTTTCGTTTATCTTCTTCCTCTACGGTAATACTGCCCATCGTTTGGTCAGAAATCTCTTCCTTATACTTCATATGGTTCTGCCGGATTTGCATCAGGCAGTAATTCTTGGCCACCTGGTATATCCAGGCCCTGAAGTACTGAACTTCGTGCTTGTTGACTTCGGATAATACTTTCAGAAATATCTGTTGCACAGCATCTTTCGCGTCTTCCTCGTTCTTCAGGTATTTCATACACATACCCAGTAACAATAGAGCATAGCGATCAAATAGCACACCTATCCAATCGCTGTGGGTGTCAGCTTTATACCGTTGAAGTAATTCCTGGTCTGTTAAGTTATTTATTTCTGGATTGTTCACAGGCTTTAAAATGGAATGCTACAATGATGATGCAGCATATGGCAAAATTCCATAAAGTCCATCTAAAATAAAAATAATACGATAGGATAAATTGTAATTTTTTTCGCCCGCCAGGGTGGAATCTCCGCGGAAACAAAAGGCTGACATCGCAGATGTCAGCCTTTTGTTTTCAAAACATTCTCGGCAGATAAATAATATTTTTGGCAGACAGCCAGTACGCTTACATCGTATCCAACGCTTGCTGCGCCGCAGTCTTCAAACTGCCGTCCATCTTGATGACTTCCTTAAACATCCTCCTGGCTTTCCCCATCTGCCCTTTCATGCGATAGCAGATAGCCAACTGATAACGCGCCATCTCTACATATCTGCCATTACCATTCGCTTCAATACGCCGGTATCGATCCATGGCCTCGTTGATACTTCCTTGTTGTTGTAACTGCATGGCCGTTCGATAGAGATTTTCATCGCTATTGGTTATAGCGGGCACCTCTTTTTTAGGTTCTTCTTTTTTTAAGGCTTCAGGAGGAGGTGGCGGTACTGGCTTTTCCTTGGCAGCATTGGCCTGTTTTTCGGCATCCGTGCGATCCTGTTGCTCTTTCTCTGCCGCCGCTGCTGCTGCCGCTTTCTTCAGACTGTCCTGTTTTTTGGCTTCTAGATCCGCTGCGCGCACTTTGGCAATACTATCGAGCTTTGCTTTCTTTTTGGCGGCGCGTTCGGCTGCTAATTGCTTTAGTTTAACCGAATCCACGGCAACGGGCGCCGTAGCAGGTTTGACAGGCGTAGCTGTTGTATTGGGAGTAGGAGAGGTAGTTGCGGGAGATGCGTGACCCGTCGGGGTGGCATGGTTGGTCGTTATAATCGGTTGAGGAGTCACGGTCTTTTCTGTATGCGCTGCTTCTTCCGTGCTCTCTTTTGTGGCAGGAGCCTGCGTTGCAGGGGATACCACGATGCGGGGTGGAGCAGGAGGCGCATTGCGCATATGCCCTCGAAGCACATATACACTACTCACACCTAGTACGGCAAAGGCTATCAGCCAGAAGTATACCAGTAGGTTCTCCTTTGTTCTTTCTTTTTTGGTAAACTGTGCTACCTTTTGTACATGGGATATAGGTAATATACTCTGATGAATATATCGTTGCAGCTTATTGGTCAGATCATTGTATTGATCGGTATTGGCTTCTTTCTCCAGCGCCTGTATCGCTTCAAAACACAGGTCGCAGTCAGCCAGGTGCTGCTCTACGAGATGTTTCTCTACATCCGTTAGTCTGCCTTCCAGATAGCGTGGGAGCTGATCTTTGCTAAGGCAGCGGATTCCAGAGAAAATCTTGATGACCTTGTCGTTATTGGACGAATTATTTAACATGGGACTGATTAATGTAAAGCTTTGCCAGTTTGTTTTTTGCCGCTTTCAACTGTTGACGCACTTTATCGCGGTTCCAGCCTTTGGAGGCTGTTAGATCAGCAAATGTTTTCTGTTCTATATAAAACTCCAGCAGGATTTCCCTGTCTTCTTCCGGAAGTCGCTGTAGTGCCTGTTCCAGCCGTACTATCAAATCCTGACGGTCTATGGTGTTGGTGCTGGCTTTCTCCACTACATTTTCTATGTGAAGAAAATCCCGTACTTCCCGCGATGGGTAGAAAGGGACGATTTTTTCCTGCTTGGCCATGAATCCGCGCTGAATATGAAGCATCCATTCGTTGGCTTTGTAAATGGATTGGGTTCTCAAACTGGCGCTCAGTCGCTGTAATAAGCCCGGAAAAATTACATTGGGGTCGAGGCTGGGATTCTTATGTAGCTGTGGTAAAGTGATGGCCACCAGCAGGTGACTATACCTATCCATCAATACGCCTTCTGCCTCCCGGTCTTTAAGCTTTCTGGTCCGGGATATTAGTTCCTTATCCGATAAACTGGTTAACTGCTGGTGCATAAACTATATATTTTATATTTACGTATTAAATCGGAAAAAGTTCACTCAGCGAAACATTATTAACAAGGATTATAAAACGGACTTATACAATTCATATGCCATATGCAGTAGTTACTGTGCCAGTTGCGCCCATGCGCATGGATTCGGCACACAGAAGCGAAATGATCTCCCAGTTGCTCTGGGGCGAATGCGTGGAAATCCTGCAATCGGCCCCTGGTGGATGGGTAAAGGTGAAAAACCAATATGACGATTATATTGGTTGGGCTACGGAGAATCACCTCCAATTGGTGGATGAGGCATTTTATCAGCAACCCGCCACTGCTTACTTGCCGGAATGGGTGAATACCGTCACCTTGAATGGAGCGCCTATGCAGGTGCCCTTTGGCTGCCTGGTAAAGGGGAATAAGTCTTCCGACCAATGGGGGGCCTTTTCCGTGGCTATTCCTGGTAATTTCCGGGAGATAACCGTTCCCGCGGCCAATATGGCCTCTCTCATCTTGGAAGCGGGCATGAAATTCTTGAATACGGCCTATTTATGGGGTGGCCGCTCTGTGTTTGGAGTAGATTGTTCCGGATTAACGCAGAATGTCTACAAACTAGTGGGAATCCCGCTGTGGAGGGATGCATATCAGCAAGCCACACAGGGGGAAACAGTGGATTTCCTTCAAGAAGCCCAATTGGGCGATTTGGCTTTCTTTGATAACGACGAAGGTCGGATCACGCATGTGGGAATACTCTTAAACGATCATGAGATCCTCCATGCTTCAGGGAAGGTACGTATCGACCCTATCGATAACCAGGGGATTATTAATAGTGACACGGGCCTGCGTACCCACAAACTGCGCATCATTAAACGACTGATATAGGAGAGATACGTGTCTCCCTAAGAAACGCGAAGCGAAAAAAGCGCTAGTCTATTGTTTCTGCCCGCAGGGCAGGAACAAGGAAATGTATAACAAAAGGGAGTGACGTCGCAGACGTCACTCCCTTTTGTTATGATGCGTTCAAAACAGCCGCTATATTAGCTCTGTTTGAAGATTTTGCGGTAATCTTCAAAGCTTTTTTTGATGATTTCTTCCGCTTTTTCTTTATTCTGGAATTCTTCCACTTTCACTGTTTTTCTTTCCAGTGTTTTGTATTCTTCAAAGAAATGACGCATTTCTTCGATGAAGTGAGGAGGCAATTCGGAAATATCATTGATGTGGTTAACGCTCATATCGTTAGCAGCTACCGCGATGATTTTATCATCTGCTTCGCCACCGTCGATCATTTGCATAACACCGATCACTTTCGCTTCGATGATACACATAGGCACACAGTCTACCTGGGATAATACCAAGATATCCAGTGGATCATGGTCGTCGCAATATGATTGAGGAATAAAACCATAGTTTGCTGGATAATAAACAGAAGAGTACAGTACTCTGTCCAGTTTCAGTAATCCGCTCTCTTTATCCAGTTCGTATTTGGCACGGCATCCCTTTGGAATCTCAATAATGGCATTCACGATGTGTGGGACTTCATTTCCGGGACTCACACTATGCCAGGGATTTGTCATCATAGTCGATCTTTCTTTACTTTTTAGTTTATAGTTCAATGCAAGCTTAAGACAGTCAAAAAGGGGATCTGCCCGCAGTTGCTAATTGCGTGGCAAAATTACGTAACTCAACGTTAATAGCTAAATTATTATTATTCCGGCAGTTACGAAGAGCCGGAATGCAGGCTATTGCTGGAGCTGAGGTGCAGCAGCACCGGGAGCTTCAGCGGTATCAGCAGGCATCATGCCGGTAGAATCCATGGCATTTCCTCCCTGTGGTGAGGAATAATTCGGAATAATGCTTTCGAATGTCAGCGATATTTTCCATTGGCCGCTTTCCTTTACCAACTGTAAAACCTCTTCCTGATGAGCAGATGAGTTCAGTATGGTAACGGATGCATGGTCTCCGGCATCGTTTTCTTCCGTTTTTACTACCGTGATCTGGGCTTTTTTAATCTTTTCTCTTTCTGCTTCGCTACGACGCGCGTCGAAGAAAGAATAAAGCTGTATTACCTGTTGGGATTCTTTTGTGGCATAATCCCTGGCCTTGTCAAAGTTCGAATCCTGGATGGCGTGCATAAAGGCTAGTGCCACTTCATCAGGGGTAGCCTTTTTCTTACAGCTGCTGAACAGCAAGGTTGGTATCACTGCCAGTAACAGGATTCGACGAATATTGGTCATGCGGTGGATAAATTATTAATATATCACTAACAAAAATAGGGTTAAACAATCAAATCTGCAAAGTTCCGTCATTATTCCGTCAGCGAACAACTATAAAGGGCTGACCCAAAGTCCCTGACTTTTAGCCAGCCCTAAAGTGAATTAGTCTTTATTGGCATCGTAAGCCCTGATGATGGCTTTTACGAGCCTATGCCTTACCACGTCTTCTTCATCTAGCTCCAGGTATCCGATTCCTTCGATATTGCGAAGGATACGGGTAGCTTTTTCCAGGCCCGACTTCTGATTCTTAGGCAGGTCGATCTGGGTGAGGTCGCCGGTGATGATAGCTTTGGCGGAAGCGCCGATACGTGTCAGGAACATTTTAATTTGCAGATCTGTCGCATTTTGAGCCTCATCTAAGATAATAAAGGAATTATCCAGGGTACGGCCACGCATATACGCCAGGGGTGCAATCTCGATAATACGGTTGGCCATATAATAGCTCAGCTTTTCAGCCGGGATCATATCGTCCAGCGCATCATAGAGGGGGCGCAGATAAGGATCAATCTTTTCTTTCAGATCTCCCGGCAGGAAACCCAGGCTTTCGCCGGCTTCCACTGCAGGACGCGTAAGAATGATCTTTTTGATCGCCTTATTTTTCAGCGCTCGCACTGCTAGCGCCACTGCGGTATAGGTTTTACCGGTACCTGCCGGACCAATAGCGAAAATGATGTCGTTCTTGGCTTCAAGACTTACCATCTTCTTCTGATTGGCCGTACGGGCCCTGACTGTTCTGCCGTTAGGGCCGAATACCAGTACCTCATTGGGGTTACGGTCACTGAAATTATCGATACCTGTACCCTCCTCATCCCCAAGGATTTGTTCGAAATAGTTCTCTGTAAGATTGCCGTTACGCTCCAGATATTTCACGATCTGGCCAATCTTTTCCTCCGCTGTTGCTACCTCTTCCGGCGAGCCGCTCAGCTTTAGCTGGGTTCCTCTGGACAGGATCTTCAACAATGGGAACTTTTTCTTCAGTAAATCCAGTTTTCCGTTGTTAACACCGAAAAACTCAATGGGATTAATACTATCTAAATTGATAATAGATTCAGTCAATGATCTTTAGATTTTAATTGTCCAGGAAATTGTCGGTTTTCAAACCGAATATATTTAATTCTTACGCAACCTGGATAGCAATCTTGTTAAGCTAACACTAAATTCTATAACCGTTCTGCTTAAATGCTTCTACTTTAGCAGCAACAGCCGGAATACTCAGCGCCAGGATACGTGCAGCCAGTACCGCAGCATTACGCGCACCAGCTTTACCTACTGCCAGGGTTCCTACCGGCAAACCTGCAGGCATCTGTACAATAGAATATAAAGCGTCAACACCACCAGGTAAACCACCTTCCAAAGGTACACCCAGTACAGGCAGAGAAGTGTATGCAGATACTACGCCTGGCAAAGCAGCAGCCATACCAGCAGCCGCAATTACTGCACCAAAACCTTTCTCTTGCGCGGTGATACATAATTCTCTAACCTTGTCAGGATTACGGTGGGCTGAAGCAACAACCATATCGCTTTCAATTCCAAAAAACTGCAAATACTTCTGGGATTCTTCCATTACTGGCTTGTCACTCTCAGAACCCATGATAATCAAAACTTTCATATAACTGGTTTTATAGATTTTTTCCTGGGCACGAAGATATAACCCGTTTGACAATTTCTGCAAATTGAAAAATCCACAATCGTGGATAAACATTTAAACACTTTATCAACTTCCCGCCGCTATACTCGATAATATCCCGCCGGAACCAAATTGCCACCAATAAACATTTTCCCTACATTTATGGAATATTAAAATAATTTCTCCCGGATTATAGCTATTTTGGTCCTTTGCAGACCACAACGATATTAAGTTACGCTATCATATGAACATAGCTATGCTGGATGAGCATTACCGGCATCTACAACACCTGGAAGCTGCCATTAATGCGTGCTCGCTGTCGGTTTCAGTGAATGCAGATGGTACAATCGCCACGGTAAACAGCCTGATGTTGCATGCGCTACAGTTGCCCGCATCGGCCATAGAAGGTCAACATTTTGAAACTATCCTGCTACCTGTCAACCGGGAACAGTGGGAAGGTATTTGCCATAAAATCAATGAAGGACAAGCGGTACGCGAACAAATAGGCTTCCTCATCAATGGTACCAGACCCCTCTGGATAGAAGCTGGCTTCAGTCCCATCCTATCAGACGAAGGCGCCATTGAACAATTCCTTATCATCGGCCTGGATATAACGGAACGTAAACGCTCGGAGCTCCGCATCCAGGAAGATGAACAGTACTTCCGCCAAATCCTAGAAAACTTGCCCATCGGCCTCCAGCAATTCTCGCCTGAAGGGATCAGTATGGAAATGAACAGCCGCCAGCGTGAAATCTGGGGCCAAGATCATCCATTCCTACGCAACCCAGAATATAACTGGTTGCAGGACCCACTGTATCGTATCAACGGATTGGCAAGACTCTTCGAAGAGGTGCGCGAAGGAGGGAAAACACTTAAAAAAGAGGTTTTACTCAACTATTCTGAGAAAAATTATGAAGGAATCACCCGGATCTATCCGGTGTACTTCGAGGCGACCATCTTCACTGTGGTGGTAGACAAACTGGCCAATCTGACGAATATTTTCGTCATCCTGGACGATATCACGGAAAAGAAACTCGCAGAAATCAGTCTTCAGAAAAGTGAACGCCTCCTCGATAATATCATCGAAAACTTACCCATCGGTTATATCCAGTTTGATAACTTCGGCTTTATCCGCCGAATTAATCAAACCCAACGTAATTTCTTTAATTCGCCACATCCCGCGGCACGCCGACAGTTCAACGTTATGAACGATGAGTTTGCTACTATGTTTGAACTGGATGACCTCTTCCAGCAAGCATTGCAGGATAACAAAGCCCTGCGCGTGGAGAAAAAAGTGGACTTCTCCAAAGATGAACGTTGGACCTCCATTGGGCGAGAAGTATTCCTCGATCTTACTGTTTTCCCAGTAGTGAACCCAGTGGATAAGGAACGCATCGTAGTGGCCCTGGTGAATGATATCACCGATAAGAAAATGCAGGAACTGGAGAATGTCAAAAACCAGGAATTCCTCTTACAGACAGGACAGATAGGTAAAATCGGTGGTTGGGAGCTGGAAGTAAACAACGGCAACATCCGATGGTCCGAACAAGCCTGCCGTATCCACGAATGTAGCTCCCGTGTAGCGATTTCGTTGGAAGATGTGTTGTCTTTCTATACTACTGAATCAAAACTACTGCTCAGTCATCATATCGATCTCTGTATTCGTACAGGCAAACCTTTTGATGTACAACTGACGATCGCTTTACCGGATAATACCACCAGGCGTATCCGTTATATTGGTCAGTCGGATGCCGTATCCGGACAACCACAACGCCTATACGGGGTGGTGCAGGATATCACAGAACAATCAGCTATCCGCGATGCGCTCAGTCGCAATACGGAACTGATGCGCCTTTTCTTCGATACCATGGATATGGGGTACGTGGCCATGGAGCCAGATGGTCAGTTGAACTTCCTCAATCAAAAGGCGGAAAAAATGATCGGCCGAAAGGCCCTGACAGGCAGTAATATCTTCGAAGTATTCCCGAAACTGAGTGGCACGGTTTTCTATGCACGCCTCCAGGAATGCATCCGACATAATACCTCTCAGTCTTTCGGCATCTACTTCCCGCTGCAAGATAAATGGTATGATTTCCTCCTGACGCCTATGCAAGACGGCGGTATTTCCGTATTCATCCGGGATATTACCGAGAGCCGGAAAATGCAGAAGGAACTGCGCAAAGCCAATGATCAGCTTTCCAATCTGAATAAAAATCTGCTGAATCAGAATAAGCAGTTGGAAGATTTCGCGCATATCACTTCGCATAACCTGCGTGCGCCTATTGCGAACCTGAAAGCGCTCATGCAGATGCATAATGAAGCCTCTTCCTACCAGGAAAGGGAACTTTATTTAGGGATGTTGCATGAGGTCATCAAGAAAATTGATGAAACCCTCAACGACCTGGTAGAAGTAATACAGATCCGCAAGGATGTGAATGTAGAGAAAGAAAAACTTTTCTTCGCAGACCGATTACAGCGGGTAAAAGATATCCTGCTGGTAGATATTGAAACCAGTCATATCCGCATCACAGCTGATTTTGAAAAAGCGCCTGCCCTGGAATATTCAAAAGTATATCTCGATAGTATCATACAGAATTTTATAACCAATGCCATCCGTTATCGATCCCCAGAACGCACTCCAGCGGTGCATTTACAGACCTGGGTGGAAAACGATAATATTATGATGACGGTAGAAGATAATGGCGTGGGAATTGATATGGAGAGATTTGGTAATAAACTTTTTGGCTTCAGGAAGACGTTTCACAAGAACAAAGATGCTAAGGGAATCGGATTGTTTATCACCAAAACACAGGTGGAAGCAATGGGTGGAAGCATCAAGGCGGAAAGTAAGCCAGGTCAGGGAACAAAATTTATTATTACTTTTAGGCCTGAATAATATGCTTATATGAACCTGATCAATATGATTTTTATTGTGGATGATGACCCTATTCACCAGCAGATCGCCAAAATTATGATCGAGCGACAGGGTATAAGCAATAATATTCGTGTATTCTCTGATGCCCAGGAAGTACTGGACTACTTCAGAGAAAACACGAATGTGCCAGAAGCCCTTCCGGATCTGATCCTATTGGACCTGAATATGCCGGTAATGGATGGCTGGGAATTCCTGGATGAATATGCAGGATTCCAAACATCCCTGCCTAAACAGGTAAAGATATTTGTACTGACATCCAGTATTGATGAGAAAGACAAAGAACGTGTGCGTAGTTATAAGTTTGTAAGCGGTTATCTGACTAAACCACTGTCAAAGGAAATCATATCACATCTTTCCTAAACCTGCCATAGCTGCGGCTTTTAGTCCGCTTATTGTCTGTTCGGGATTCTCTGATGCAAATACAGCACTTCCAGCTACCAGTACATTTGCGCCTGCTTGTATAAGCTGGCCGGCATTCTCTGCACTGATACCGCCATCCACTTCAATGAGCGCGTGGGCGTTGGTGTCGTTAATCAATTGACGCAACTGTGCAATCTTATGATAGGTTTGTTCAATGAAGGTTTGTCCGCCAAAACCCGGATTCACACTCATGATCAGGACCAGATCTAAGTCGCGGATCACATTTTCCAGCAATCCTACCGGTGTATGCGGATTCAAAGCCACGCCGGCTTTCATGCCGAGGTGTTTGATCTGTTGGATATTTCTATGCAGATGTGGACAGGCCTCATAGTGCACCGTCAGTAGATCAGCGCCCGCATTTTTAAATGCTTCTGCATATTTCTCCGGCTCTTCAATCATCAGGTGTACATCGCAGGTTTTTTGGGTGGCCTTTCTGATCTGGGCGATCACTGGCAAGCCAAAGCTGATATTCGGCACAAATCGTCCGTCCATCACATCCAGGTGAAACCAATCGGCCTCACTACGGTTAAGCATATCCGCTTCTTTCCCCAGTTCCAGGAAATTCGCTGCCAGTAGAGATGGCGCAATTAATACAGGTTTTTTTTCCAAAGGCAATGATTTTGTTCGCTGTAAAAGTAAGCAATTACTTGCTCAGTCGTTTGATGGCTGCTTTGGCCTCGGTGAAGTCCTTCTTAAAAGAGGAGGCTTTTATATAATCTTCCAGCGCCATTTCCTTTTTACCCAGATTTTCTTGGCACAGGGCACGCTGATAATAGGCCAGTGCATCTGTAGGAGCTGCTTTGGCAGCCAGGTTGTAAAAAGTATAGGCTTCTTTCCAATTTTTATGATTTCGGTAGATATCACCCAAAGCCATATACGAGGCCTCAAAATTTGGATCGGATATGATGCTCTTGCGGTAAGAGGCTATGGCAGCTTCTTGTTGTGCCATTCGTTCTTGGAAACGGCCTGCAAAATACAAGGGTTCCGCATTCGTGGAATCTAACTTCCATGCCTGTACGTAATATTGTACGGCATCTTTCTGCTTTTGTACACTCAGCAGGTCCGCTAGTTCCATGAGGGCATCATATTCCGGATGATCTCCCGCCACGGCTATCGCCTGGGTGAGATAACGAACAGTAGACACGGTATCCTTGTGATCTTCTGCTATCCTAGCTTTCAGGTAGAATGCCTGGTCTGCACCTTCGCCGGATTTGGCCAGTAGGTCAGCGAGACTATCAGCGCTGGTGTATTGTTTGTTTTCCACCATGGCGGTGGCCAATTTGTATTGCAGGTAAGGGTAATTGGGAGCGGTTTGCAAAGCCCTAGAAAAGAGATGGGCCGCAGTTTGGTGATTACCGGCTACCAATGCCGCTTCCCCGGCACCGGCCCAATAATCTGTATTGGCCGAGTCTAATTTTGCCGCCTGCTCAAAATCTTTCTGCGCCATATCCGGATGGGTATTGAACAGCAGCAGGGCACGACGATAATACAACGCGTGGTTTTGTGGGAATTGTTGCAGGGAATCAGTAATCGGACGAATAATGTCGCTATATAAAACGGAGTCGGCAGATGCAGTGGCCTGGTGCTGGGTGGTTGGCTGCGATGAATTATTGCAGGCACCCATTGCCAGCCCCAGGACGAGGATAGTTAGTTTTCTCATACAGTGCCAAGTTAATGGCTTAATTCTGAATTCTGAAATTCTAACTGCATTAAAGTCTTTTTTACCACCTGATAATCAGCCGCTACCACGATAGAAGATTTCTCCTTACCGTATAACGACATCACTTTTGCCGGGGTATGAATATCATCCCGGATGCTTTTCGGAGCGGTATCTTCAAACTTCACCGGATGTGCAGTTTCCAGGAATACGCCTGTGATATCAGGATCTTCCGCCAGGTATTTTTGAAGGCCCAGGTAGCCAACGGCGCCATGTGGGTCTAGCATGTAATGGGATTCTTTCCATACCCGTTCCATAGCGCGGGCAGTATCTTTATCATTAAAGCTGTAGGAACTCATACTGGCAGCCAGTTGCGGGAAGTTCTTGCCATACAGCTCCAATATACGTACAAAATTACTTGGATCTGCTACGTCCATCGCATTAGAGAGGGTAGGTACTGCACGTCCGGGCTCGTATTTACCGCTTTGCATAAAGCGAGGGATGGTGTCATTGACATTCGTAGCAGCAATGAAATGCGCTACTGGTAATCCTATTGCCGCTGCCATCATACCCGCGCAGATATTCCCGAAATTGCCGCTGGGCACGGAAAATACCACTTTCGGATGGGCCGCTTTCATCTGTTTGTAGGCAATGAAATAATAAAACATCTGTGGCAGCCAGCGGGCTACGTTGATAGAGTTCGCAGAAGTGAGCGGACGTTTAGCCTGTAGTTCCTGATCCAGGAAAGCCGTTTTAACGATACGCTGACAATCGTCGAAGGTGCCTAGTACTTCCAGGGCGCGTATGTTGCCACCGAGAGTAGTCAATTGTTTTTCCTGGAGGGTGCTCACCATTCGGGAAGGGTAGAGGATCACGACTTCCACGCCAGGCACATTATAGAAGCCACTGGCCACAGCAGCGCCGGTATCGCCGGAAGTGGCTACCAGTACAGTCACCGGTTGCTTGCTATTACGACGGAAGTATCCGAGGCAGCCAGCCATGAAACGGGCCCCTACGTCTTTGAACGCGAGGGTAGGGCCATGAAAGAGTTCCAGGGCATAAGATGCACGCGAAACCTTTTGTATAGGGAAAGGGAAATGTAACGTTTCAGCTACTATCTCCCGTAATTTATCTTCCGGAATTTCATCTCCAACAAACGCTTTAATTACCTGGTAGCCTATTTCCTGATCGCTGTATCGATGTAGGTTTTCCAGGAATGCAGGGTCCAATTGGGGAATACTTTCAGGGAAATATAAACCTTTATCCGGCGCCATGCCTTCTGTCACTGCTTTTTCAAAGGATACTTTATATTCCGGATTGTGCAAGCTATAGTATTGCATAATGCATTATTCATTAAATTAGTTAGTCAATCACTTTTACTCCCGCAGTGTTGATTTGGGAAACATATATTTTATAATCCACGCCCAGTGGCGCATACACTTTATCCATCATCTCTGCCACTTTGCGGGCATTGGCTTCTCCTTTACTCAGCATAAATACAGAAGGGCCTGAACCGCTGATACCTCCGCCCAGTGCGCCCGCTTCCTTACATTTTAATTTCAGTTCGTGAAAAGCTGGAATCAAGATGCTGCGCACAGGTTCTACGATCACGTCTTCTAGGGAGCGACTGATCAATTCATAATCTTCTTGGAAAAGGCCCGCCACCAGGGCGCCCACATTGCCCCATTGACGGATGGCATCTGTCATGAGTACTTTCTGTTTGAGGATTTCCCTGGCATCAGAAGTTTTTACTTCTATTTGTGGATGTATCACCGTCACCCAGAGTTCAGCGGGAGAGTGGAGCGTAATAATATCCAGTGGCCGATAACTGCGCACCATGGTGAAACCGCCCAATATGGCCGGCGCCACGTTGTCCGCATGCGCGGAGCCAGAGGCCAGTCTTTCGCCTTCCATAGCGAAGCGCACGAGTTGTTTGCGGGTGAAAGGCTCTCCCAGCAAGTGGTTGACGCCTACTACAGCGCCCGCACTACTGGCAGCGCTGGAGCCGATACCGCTACCAGGATGTATATTTTTAAAGATTTCTATTTCAATACCTGTATCTGGTTGGTCGTATTTTTGCAGCAGGGCCTGTACTGCCACGCCAGCAACGTTCTTTGCCGGGTCTAGCGGCAGATCGGCGCCATGTACAGCAGTAATGCGGATGCCGGGTTCCTTGCTCCTGCGTAGAATCATTTCATCGCCGGGTGCGTCCATGGCCAGTCCTATTACATCAAAGCCGCAGGCAACATTCGCAACAGTGCCGGGAGCAAATACTTTAATACAATCCATATAGTTAATTTAATACTTGAAATTTAGGAATGGTAAATGCATTCAGAAGGGTAACGAAAGATTAATCTATCGGGCGCTTCTGATGATGTCAGCAAATATGCCGGAGGCGGTCACGTCTGCACCTGCACCTGCTCCTTTCACAATCAGTGGCTGTTCACGGTACCTGCTGGTAGTATATAATACGATGTTATCTTTTCCTTCCAGGTTATAGAACGGATGATCCGGTGATACACATTGTAGTCCTACAGAAGCTTTGCCTTCTTCATAACGGGCTACGAATTTAAGTCGCTTCCCTGCAGCCACTGCGTTACTGAGCAGTTGCCCGAAATGACTAGCATGTACGTCTAGCTGTTCGTAGAAATCGCCTACAGAAGGGGCATTCAGACAATCATCTGGCAAAAACAGGTGATTGGTGATATCGTTCATTTCCATTTTCGCTCCGCTCTCTCTGGCCAGGATGAGGATTTTACGCATCACGTCTACACCGCTGAGGTCTATACGTGGATCTGGTTCAGTGTATCCTTCATCTTGTGCTGCCTGCACTACATCGCGGAAGCTAGCGCCATTCACGAAATGATTGAACACGAAATTCAGACTGCCGCTCAACACCGCTTCTATGCTATGTATGCGGTCTCCGCTACGGATAAGGTCATTCAGTGTATTGATCACCGGTAGTCCTGCACCTACGTTTGTTTCAAAGAGGAAAGAGGCATTGTAACTACGTGCCAGTTCTTTCAGTTGCTTGTAATATTGATAGTCAGACGAGCAGGCGATCTTGTTACAAGTCACCACAGAAATACCATTTTGGAGAAACTCATGGTAGGTTTTGGCTACCTCTCCACTGGCGGTATTATCAACAAATACGCTGTTACGAAGGTTGAGTGATTTTATCTGTTCTATAAATTGCTTCATATCGCTGGCATCGCCCTGTGGCAGTTGTTCCCGCCAGTCGCTTAGCTTAATGCCGTATTCGCTGAACAGCATGTTTTTACTGTTGGCCATACCGGCTACGCGTATCTGCAAGCCTAGTTCTTCTTGCAGGTATCCCTGTTGCTGTTGTAGTTGTTCCAATAATTTACTGCCCACATTGCCTACCCCTGCGATAAAGAGGTTTACTTGTTTCAAGGGTTTCTCGAAGAAGGCTTCGTGTATTAAGTTCAGCGCTTTCTTCACATCTGCCTTGTTGATCACAGTAGAGATATTCTTTTCAGTAGAACCCTGTGCGATAGCGCGAATGTTCACCCCATTGCGGCCCAGGGTACCAAACAGTTTACCGCTGGTGCCATGGTGGTTTTTCATCTTATCGCCCACAACGGCAACAATGCAAAGGTCTTTCTCTACCAGGAGTGGGTCTATTTTCTTCTCGTGTATTTCCTGAGCGAATTCCTCATCCACAGCGGTTTTAGCGCGCAGCATATCGCCTTCGTGTATACCTACGGTGATAGAGTGTTCGGAGGAGCTTTGTGTAATTAAGATAACGTTGATGCGTTCCCGTAAGAGCGCTTCGAAGAGGCGTTTTGAAAACCCAGGAATGCCCACCATACCGCTACCTTCCAGTGTCAGCAGCGCGATGTGCTGAATTCCGGAGATACCGGTTACTGGATAGTTACGCTCGGTGCTGTCTTGTATCAGGGTGCCATGATCTTCCGGCGCAAAGGTATTTTTGATCCATACCGGGATTCGTTTATCCATGACCGGTTGGATAGTGGGTGGGTAGATGACTTTCGCGCCGAAGTGCGATAGTTCCATTGCTTCCTCGTAGGAGATATGGGAGATAGGTATGGCTTGGCTGACCATTCTAGGATCGGCGGTCATCATGCCGCTAACATCTGTCCATATATCCAATAGGCTGGCGTTCACTGCTGCCGCGATGATAGCAGCAGTATAATCGGAACCGCCTCTGCCGAGGGTGGTAGTTTCGCCGTCAGGGGAGGAGGCAACAAAACCGGGGAATACGGTATATTCCGCGGTGGAGGCTTCCTGCCAGGCTTTAATATTATGATTGGTGCTAACGAAGTTAACGGCAGCATGACCAAAGTTGCTGTCTGTTACGATGAGATCGCGACTATCTTTACAGGTTGCGTTGAGTCCTTCCTGTTTCAGTTTTTCTGCCACCATGTAGCAGGAGATTAATTCTCCATAGCTCATGATTTTATCTAAGGAGCGGGCGCTGAGTTCACCCACCTGGAAGATGCCATCACAGAGGTTTTCCAGGGCATTCAATTTCTTTTTCAGTTGGCTGATCTGGCCACTTTGTGCGGTGATAGGGAACAACTCACGAATGGCGGTGAGGTGACGTTGTTCAATTTCTTGGAGTACTGATTTATATTCTTCTTTGCCGGCGCCTGCTAATTGGCCACAGCTAATAAGTTTATCGGTCACACCACCCATTGCGGAAACTACGATGGCATATTTTCCTGCTGGTTTATATTTTTTAAGTATCTGGCAAACCTGTTCTATTGCTTTGGAGCTACCAACGGATGTACCGCCGAATTTTAAAACTTGCATAATGAATAAAGTTTATACGTAGAAATAGTCCGATCCTTCCGGTTGTATACCACTGTATCAGTGGTCATTGGATGATATGTGAACTTTAACCCCGCACTGGGGTTGTAATAATTGTGGACGTAATAATAGCGCTCATGCATTCCCGGGAGGTGGGAGTGAAGGAGAGATGATATGTAGATTTCTGTAGCACTATTACTGTTTTGTGACGATTGTGTTACAAAAGTCTATATTTTCACCTGTAAATAAAAGCGCAGTAGCGATATTTTTAAAAATTTCAATGGAAGGGGTGTTTTTTGAAATTATTTCTGTTAAATGTGACTTATTTTGAAATAAGTCATATCTTATTGCGAAAATGATGTGTTTTGTATATCCATTTAAGTATTAATTATATCGCTCTATTTCATAATTCAATGACAATAAAATGACAAATTATGCCTTTCAAATGAAGGTTTGATGGCCGCATTTGTCATCTGAAGAAAAAATTGGATTAATATAAAATATCATTAACTTTAGCAGGTAAAATCAAAAAGAACTGCATTGCCGGAATTATTAAAATATACTTCCAATAGTCAGCTTCGCTACTATTTTCTCATGGCTACCCTCGCCATGGATGCGGCAATTGCATAACCCATCTCTGCCACCTGTAAAACAGGCTTTCCGTTATTTATTGGCGTAACTTTGTAGCAGCTTTTATTTCTACTGCTTCCCAGTTCATTCTTATTTCAGCTGCTGTCCGTAAGGGCCTGTCGGCTGCAACACCTACCCGGTAAATTTCTTAGCCTGTAGACTGGCACCTTACATCAGCATTTATTTTTTTCGGATACATACACCAAAACAATCCTATTCATTCAATATTCCAGTTATGCCACATTATCATAAACTTGGTCAAATTCCGCACAAACGCCATACGCAGTTCCGTAAGCCGGATGGCGGACTGTATTCGGAACAGTTGTTTTCTACAGAAGGATTTTCTTCCCATTCGACCTTGTTGTACCATTGTCATCCGCCTACCGAAATCGTGAAAGTAGATGAACCATACAGCGTAGCGCCGAAAGTGGCAGAAGAGAAAATGCTGAAACACCGTAGCTTCCAGGGATTTAATATTCAGCCGGAAGAGGACTTCCTGAAAAGCCGGAAAGCGGTGCTGGTGAACAATGATCTCCATATTGTATTGGCCGCTCCCCGTCAGAGTATGACCAATTACTTCTACAAAAATGCCGATGCCGACGAAATGATTTTTGTTCATGAGGGTACAGGTACGCTGAAAACCCAATACGGACAACTGAAATTCGGTTATGGAGATTATCTCGTTATCCCAAGGGGAACCATTTACCAGATTCATTTTGATACGCCAGACAATAGACTCTTTATCGTAGAATCGTTTAGTCCTATCCGTTATCCGAAACGTTATCTCAGCAAATACGGCCAATTATTGGAACATTCTCCGTACTGTGAAAGAGATATCCGTCAGCCGGAAAACCTGGAAACCATTGATCAGGACGGCGATTTCTTGATCAATATCAAGAAGAAAGGCGTGATGTATCCCATTCATTACAAACATCATCCATTTGATGTAGTAGGTTGGGATGGTTGCGAATATCCGTTTGCCTTCTCCATTCATGATTTTGAACCGATTACAGGTAGGGTGCATCAGCCGCCTCCAGTACATCAGACTTTCGAGGGCACCAATTTCGTAGTGTGCTCTTTCTGTCCTCGGCTGTTCGACTATCATCCACAGGCCATCCCTGCGCCTTATAACCATAGTAATATTGATAGCGACGAGGTATTATATTATGTAGCTGGCGATTTCATGAGCCGCAAACATGTTACCAGGGGAATGATTACCCTGCACCCTGCTGGTATTCCGCATGGGCCGCATCCAGGCGCTGTAGAGAAGAGTATCGGCGCTAAAGAAACGAAAGAGCTGGCCGTTATGGTAGACACCTTCCATCCATTGCAGATTACAGAAGCTGCCTTGGGTATTGAAGATGGCTCCTATGTGATGAGCTGGGCAGAATAAACTACACCAACCAAGGTTACAACAACATTTTAACAGGTTACAACAACATCTAAACGGGTTACAACAAAATCTTAAACCTCTTAATCAAAAGTTATGGAAACAGCTACAGTAAACACTTCCAGTATGACAGGCCAGCAGGATTTTCTGCCGCTCAACGGAACTGATTATGTAGAATTTTATGTAGGTAATGCCAAACAGGCGGCCCACTATTATAAAACAGCCTTCGGTTTTCAGTCTGTCGCTTATGCAGGTCCTGAAACTGGCGTAAGAGACCGTGTGTCTTATGTATTGGTGCAGAACAAACTGCGCTTTGTATTGACTTCCCCATTGCATCCGGATAATCCCATTGCAGAACATATCAATCAACATGGTGATGGTATCAAAGTGCTCGCGCTGTGGGTAGATGATGCGCGCGCTGCTTTCGAAGAAACCGTTAAACGCGGCGGTAAACCATATATGGAGCCAGTGGTAGAAAAAGATGAATTTGGAGAAGTAGTGCGTAGTGGAATTCATACGTATGGAGACACGGTTCATATTTTCGTAGAGCGTAAAAATTACAAGGGCGCTTTTCTACCAGGCTTTAAGGAATGGAAATCTGCCTATAACCCTACTGATACCGGTTTGCAGTACGTAGACCATTGCGTAGGTAACGTAGGTTGGAACCAGATGAATACTTGGGTATCCTTCTATGAACAGGTGATGGGCTTTAAAAACCTGATCTCCTTCGATGATAAGGACATTTCCACCGAATATTCCGCCCTCATGAGTAAAGTAATGAGCAACGGTAACGGTCGCGTAAAATTCCCTATCAACGAGCCTGCAGAAGGTAAAAAGAAATCCCAGATCGAAGAGTACCTGGATTTCTATAACGGCGCGGGCGTGCAGCACGTAGCCATCGCTACGAATGATATCGTGAAAACAGTATCCGAACTCCAGGCTCGTGGCGTGGAATTCCTTACTGTTCCGTCTTCTTATTATGAAACGCTGCTGGACAGAGTAGGTAAAATCGATGAAGAAATTGCGCCACTGCAACGCCTGGGTATCCTGGTAGACAGAGACGATGAAGGTTATCTCCTCCAGATCTTCACCAAACCTATCCAAGACCGTCCAACCGTGTTCTTCGAAATTATCCAGCGTAAAGGAGCTCAATCTTTTGGAAAGGGCAATTTCAAAGCGCTGTTTGAATCTATTGAAAGAGAACAGGCCCTGCGCGGTAACCTGTAAAAATATAAATGCCGAAATGCATTTAATACGCATTCCGGCATTTTTTATATCGTTTCAATTAGCCTCCAATCAATCGGGCAATGCCAAAGGCACAGCCAGCGGCAATAGTACCGATAACGGCTACACGAATACCACCCATCACTGGATTTAAGCCCGTTAAGCGACTTTTAAAGTAGCCAAAAACAAACAGGCAGATGATGGTAATGATAGCGGAGACTTTAAGTCCTTGTAGTCCACTACTCGCGAAGAAGTAAGGCATCAGCGGAATCAGGCCGCCTACAATGTAGGAAACACCAATATTTAGCGCACTTTTAGTGGCCCTGCTGGCGTCTGGCTTTTCCAGTCCCAGTTCATATTTCATCATGAAATCTGCCCAGCGGTCTTTGTCTGTAATCAGTTCTGCTGCGGCTTTCTGTTGGAGTTCGCGACTCAATCCCAGTTCAGCGAAAAAATATTCCACTTCCTCCTTCTCTTTTTCCGGCACGCTTTCTATTTCTTCGTATTCTCTTTTTAACTCACTGTTGTAATGGTCCTGTTCTGTTTTACCTGCAAGGTATCCGCCGAGTCCCATCGCAATAGAGCCTGCCGCAATTTCAGCTAGCCCGGCTATCACGATAAGATTCACGTCCTTTACGGTGCCGCTAAGCCCTGCTGCCAGCGCAAAGGGAACAGTAAGACCATCAGACATGCCAATGACGATATCCCGTAGCAATTCAGAGCCTGTGAAGTGTTTTTCCTGATGTGTCATAAAATGAAACTGTTTGAAATACGGTAACAAGGAAAATGTTGCACAAAAGTAAACCGACAATGTGGAATAATAATAAAGATTAATGCAACAAATATGCAATTTTATTGCATGTGTACTTCGGGATCCTGCCAATATATTGCAGTAACCGTTAGAGAGATATGTGTCTTAATGAATTGATGTTTAATATCTTATGAGATTTTTTGCTTTCAAATATTAAATTAATGAAATAATAATATGTTGTTTAAATCCATATGACTCCGGTTTTCGTAAATGCTGTACCACCTATGGCCAATTTATTCAAGCCTCTTGTTTGAATAATTACAAATTATTATTTTTATTAATATATAATCTAAACGTAGCACCTATGCACAACACACACATTGCCCGAAGGGTAAGCCATGTCCTTTTGCTGGCAGGTTTAGGCCTGACCACTGCATTCACCACCATTCCCGGAGAACCAGAACCTACTTATCTGCATGCTATTATTGCAGGTGGGAGTCGGACTACCGTAGAGTACAACGCCGACAAATCCATTAACAGGCTTGTTCAGGTACACAAAGGGGAGAGTGGAGAATACCAGGAAGTAATAGTACCCGTTTATGAAAATGGTCGATTAGTGAAGACCATGACAGCCGAGAACTCCGTGTCTCCCGCTACTGATCTGAACACCAGCCTGGAATATACCGCTGCAGGCCAAGTACAGCGTATCTCTTATTACCGGGATAATGCTATTTATGCATACGATTCTCTTGCCTATGGTGATGGCGGTCATCTTTCCGTTAGATATCATTTTGCTAAATTAGCTGGCCGTAATACCTGGGAAAACAGCGGCTATCAGCAGTTTACTTGGGATGGAGAAGGTAATATTGTTCGCCAAGATAACTATGGAAAACAGCCAGGGTACTCCAAATTTGTGGCGGTTTCAAGTATTAGTTACCGTTACGATAACAAATCAAATCCAAGGCAACAGCAAGGGCTGGCATGGTTGATGGAGCTCCAACCAGCATATCTTTCTGCCCATAATGTAATCGGTGAAACCCTTGTCAGCAACCACTCTTCAAGGGCAGTCAACAGTACCTGCGTGTATTCATATACTGGTGGAAAATTCCCCCTGAAAGCGACGTACACCACCGATGCAGATCCTGGAATTGTTAAAATGGAGTTTAAGAGGTTGTAAGTACCCGGACAATAACCTAACTTTACATACAATATAATTTGTAATTGTTTCGTTGGTTATGAGTATACAGACGCTGTTCGGGATATTGTTTTTGTTGAGTGGAATTTTTCAGGCATTCACCGCCGTTTTGATTTATTTAGGACACAAAAGCTATATTTTGAGATTCATGAGTAAAAAAATGGCGCTAATATTACATTGCGTCTTGGCCTTTTTCTTATTTTTCCTGGCATATATAAACCTGGTCTAACTTTAAAATTTTGTTGAAATAGTATGAAGCGACTTGTAGTACTCGCACTGATGTTGTTGGCAGGGGGCGCCGTTTTTGCCCAGCAATCTTTTCTTGAAAACCAGAAAATGTATCCTAAAGTCGGAGAGGCTTATCGAGAAAAAGAGGAATTGTTAAAAAAAGAATTTGAAAAGAAAGGACTGACTTATCCTGCTAAATATATCTTCATACGCTCCTTTAAACTGGATAGCGAAATGGAGATCTGGGTGAAGAATAACCCTCAGGATACTTTCCGCCTGTTTAAATCATATCGGGTATGCACCCTCTCCGGAAGAATGGGGCCTAAACGCCGCGAGGGCGACCGCCAAGTTCCGGAAGGATTTTATTATATCAACGACTTTAATCCAAACAGCAACTACCATCTCTCCCTGGGTATTAATTATCCGAACTTTTCCGATCGCATTCTCAGCGATCCTAAAAAGCCAGGCAGCGAAATCTATATCCATGGCAATTGCATTACGGTAGGCTGTATTCCTTTAACCGATGAATTCATCGATGAAGTGTACATCCTGGCGGTGAATGCTAAAAATGCTGGTCAGGATTTCATACCAGTGCATGTATTCCCGATTAAATTTGGCAATAGCCGCTCTGTGGACTATCTGAACACCGTTCCGGTGACAGATAGTATCAGTCGTCCTTTCTGGGCCAACCTTCGCCATGCATATGACTATTTCGAAAAACATCATAAGCTGCCAGTTGTAATGATCGATGACAAAGGAAGATATACCTTGTAGTATAGCCTTCCCATACTATATAATCTTTTCAGGCAAGGTCCCGCTCATAGCGGGACCTTGCCTTTTTTATACCAGAAAAACGGTTCATCCATGTTAATTTGGATTTTAGGTTATTTTTTTTAAACTTACCGTTCGGTCAAATCAAATCCTTATTATGCATAGAAGAGACGCAATTAGGAATGTGGCGATTTTGTTGGGTACTGCCATTTCCGCTTCCACGTTATCAGCCTTAGAAAGCTGCACAAGTTCCGCTCCGAAAAACTATGATCTTCACACGCCACAAACGAAAACCATGGTGGCCGAAGTCGCGGAAACAATCATTCCAACCACCGACACCCCAGGCGCTAAAGCGGGTAAGGTAGATGAATTCATCATCACGATGATGAATGACTGCTATAAAAAAGCAGATCAAGACATCTTCCTCGATGGCCTGAAAAAAATTGATGAAGCGAGTAAAAAGAAATTCAAAATCAATTTCCTCGAGTTAATGCCGGAACAACGCGCCGAAATCCTCACCGAAATCGATAAAGAACGCGTTGCCTACAATAAACGTGAAAATAAGAAAGATGGGGATCCTACCCATTATTTCCAGTTCATGAAAGATCTTACCCTACTCGGTTACTTTACTTCTGAACCAGGTGCTACCAAAGCCCTGCGTTATGTAGCCGTTCCAGGTAAATACGATGGCTGCGTGCCTTACAAAAAAGGCGACAAAGCGTGGGCTTCCTAAGTGCTGCCGCTATCTGATCATGACTGATGCCATCAGTAACGTCTATAAGACTACTGATGCTTTCTTGTTCTCTTAAACTTTGCCGACAATGAATCTAAATACTAAAGCGCAGGAACAAAATACCTATGATGCGATTGTCATAGGCTCCGGTGTAAGTGGTGGCTGGGCTGCCAAAGAACTGACCGAAAAAGGTCTGAAAGTGCTCATGCTGGATCGTGGTAAACAACTGGAACACGTGAAGGATTACGATACCGCTATGAAAGATCCATGGGAATTCCCGCACAGAGGAAAAATTACCCAGGAACAAAGGGATTCCCATCCTAAACTGAGCCGCGACTATCCTTACTCTGAGCACAACGAAAAATTCTGGATCAACGACTCCCAGAGTCCATATAACGAAGTAAAAAGATTTGACTGGTACCGCCCGGATATCGTGGGTGGTAAATCCATCATGTGGGGCCGCCAGTCATACCGCTGGAGTGACCTCGATTTCGAAGCCAACTTAAAAGACGGCATCGCTGTTGACTGGCCTATCCGTTATAAGGATATCGCGCCATGGTATGATTATGTAGAGAAATTCGCTGGTATCAGCGGTTCCCGCGAAGGCTTACCACAGTTGCCAGACGGCCAGTTTATGCCGGCAATGCCAATGAACTGCGTGGAATTAGATGTGAAAAAAAACATCGAATCCAAGTATAAAGGTCGTATCATGACCATGGGACGTGTGGCCAATATTACGGAACCATTACCTGGCCGTGAAAAATGCCAATTCCGTAACCTCTGTAGTCGTGGTTGTCCTTTCGGCGCTTACTTCAGCACGCAATCGTCTACACTGCCTGCAGCCACCGCTACTGGTAACCTGACGCTCCGTCCTGATTCTATCGTAAATTCTATCATTTACGATGAAAAGAAAGGTAAAGCTACCGGTGTGCGCGTGATCGACAAGCACTCCAAGCAAATGATAGAATTCTATGCGAAAATCATTTTCGTAAATGGTTCTACATTGGGTACCACCTTCGTGCTGATGAATTCTACTTCCACCCGTTTCCCTAACGGCCTTGGTAACGACAGTGGCGTACTGGGTAAATACCTGATGGATCACCATTTTCGTACAGGCGCTTCCGGTACCGCAGAAGGCTACGATGATAAATATACTTTTGGTCGCCGTGCTAATGGTATCTATATCCCACGTTACCGCAACGTTGGTAGCGATAAACGTGATTATCTCCGTGGCTTCGGCTACCAAGGCGGCGCTAACCGCGGTGCATTGTGGAGTAAAGGGATTGCGGAAATCGGCGTAGGTAAGGACTTTAAAGATTCACTGGTGGAACCCGGCAACTGGTCAATGGGACTGGGAGGCTTCGGAGAATGCTTGCCTTATGAAGATAACGTGGTAACGCTGGATACCTCCGTGAAAGATGCATGGGGGCAGCCTGTTCTCAAATTCGATGTAGAATTCAAAGAAAATGAGAAAAAAATGCGCGTAGATATGATGAACGATGCGGCTGAAATGTTGGAAGCAGCAGGTATGAAGAATGTGAAGACATACGATAATGGTTCCTATCCGGGTATGGCTATTCATGAAATGGGTACTGCTCGTATGGGTCGTGATCCTAAAACTTCCATCCTCAATGGTTACAACCAGATGCATGCGGTGCCTAACGTATTCGTTACAGATGGCGCTTGTATGACTTCCGCCGCCTGTGTGAATCCTTCACTCACTTACATGGCGCTGACAGCACGTGCGGCAGATTATGCAGTGAAAGAACTGAAGAAAGGAAACCTCTAAAATTGTAAGTATGAACCTAAACATAAAAGCGACCAAAGAAAACACTTACGATGCCATCGTGGTGGGTTCGGGTATTAGTGGGGGATGGGCTGCCAAGGAATTGTGCGAGAAAGGCCTGAAAACACTCGTATTGGAAAGAGGTCGTAATGTAGAGCATATTAAGGATTATACCACCGCCATGAAGGACCCTTGGGAGTTCCCTCACCGGTTGCGGCATACCAACGAAATGCGAGAGCAACACCCTATTCAAAGTCGCTGCTATGCCTTCGATGAAGCTACCCAGCAGTTTTGGGTGAATGACAAAGAAAACCCCTACAATGAAGTAAAGCCGTTCAACTGGCTGCGCGGATATCATGTAGGTGGCCGCTCGCTCATGTGGGGCCGTCAGGTGTACCGCTGGAGTGATCTCGATTTCGAAGCCAATGCGAAAGATGGTCATGGCGTAGATTGGCCGATCCGTTATAAAGACATTGCTCCTTGGTATGAGTATGTAGAACGATACATTGGGGTGAGTGGACAAGCAGAAGGCCTCCCACAACTTCCAGATGGTATCTTCATGCAGGCCATGGAAATGAACTGTCTGGAAAAACATGTAGCAGCCAGAATTAAAGAACAATACAAAGACCGTATCATCACGATCGGTCGTGTAGCACATGTTACAGAGAAACATAATGGTCGGGGACCTTGCCAGTACAGAAACCTCTGTGCTCGCGGATGCCCTTATACCGGCTATTTCAGCAGTAATGGCGTAACGTTGCCAGCGGCCGCAGCTACCGGCAATCTCACACTGCGCCCGGATTCTATAGTACTGGAAGTCCTGTACGATAAGGATACTGCCAAAGCCACCGGCGTACGTGTAATGGATGCACATACCAAACAAACCGTAGAATATTACGCTAATATCGTCTTCCTGAATGGTTCTACTTTAGGTACCACTTGGATTATGCTCAATTCTGTATCGGATCGTTTCCCTAATGGATTCGGTAATGATAGCGGACAACTGGGCCATAACCTGATGGACCACCACTTCGGAGTGGGTGCTGGCGGAGAATTCGACGGTTTTGAAGATCAATATACCAGTGCTGGCCGTAGGCCCAATGGAATCTATATTCCACGTTTTCGTAACGTCAACGCAGGAACGATGCGTAAAGATTATGTACGTGGATTTGGTTACCAAGGTGGCGCTGGCAGAGGTCGCGGCGTAAGCAACGAAGGCATCGGCGTAGCCCTGAAAGAATCACAAACCATTCCTGGAAAATGGGGTATGGGTATTGGTTCTTGGGGTGAGCATCTACCTTATTTCGAAAATAAGGTAACCTTGAATAAGGAGAAGAAAGATGTAAACGGATTGCCTACATTGGATATCGACTGCGAATTCAAAGAGAACGAACTCGCCATGCGTAAGGATATGCAGCAATCAGCCATCGAAATGCTCGAACGCGCAGGATTGAAAAACGTACATGGTTATGACGGTGCACCTCCTCCAGGCCACTGTATCCACGAAATGGGTACTGCACGCATGGGACGTGATCCTAAAACCTCTGTACTGAATGGTTTCAACCAGGTGCATGCTGCTAAGAACGTCTTTATCACAGATGGCGCCTGCATGGCTTCCTCTTCATGTGTAAATCCAAGCATCACCTATATGGCACTCACGGCAAGAGCCTGTGATCATGCGGTATCAGAGCTGAAGAAAGGAAATATTTAGTCCGGAAATCTACTGCCTGTCGCCCTGGCCCAGTGGACCGGGGCGACAGGATATAAGAAAATGGCGTGACGTCGCAGACGTCACGCCATTTTCTTATATTTTTGATACAGCCTGTTATTTTTTACATTTACACCAGACTAACAGCGGAATATTGGACAGCAACAGGTTTCATATTGACACAACGATACTTGTCAACATATCAGAGGGTAGTGAAGAGGCATTCAGGCAATTGTTCTTTGCAGTGCTTCCTTGGCTTACTCCGTATGTGCGGAAGGTGATAAGAGACCCGGAGAGCGTAGAAGAAGTAATCCAGGAAACTTTCATACGTATCTGGATCAGTCGAGATAAATTACCTGGCATCGAAAACCCCAAAGCCTGGATCATGCGTGTAGCCAGTAATGAATGTTTTACCTGGTTCCATAAACAGGCGGCCGCCCGAATGACTACTGCCCTCCCTGATTCCTTGCCGGAAGCTGCCGTCAATCAGGTAGAGGAGCTAGTGGCTAGTAGGGAAACGCTTACCCTCATTAAAGAAGCAGTAGATCATCTGCCACCACAACGCCGCAAAATATACCTCATGAGCCGCGAACAAGGGCTTAAAACCCAGGAAATTGCGGATAAACTGCACTTATCACAGAGCTATGTGAAAAATACATTGAGCGCAGCACTGAATAATATCCGAGAATTTCTGCAGGCAGCCGGTAAGTCGATTCCATTCTTGTAGGAATATCGGCCAGCAGAGCGACTGTCGTCTCCCTAAAAATATTTTTTTTTATCCGATAGGTACCAACACGCTTTTTTCCATTCTTACCTATATAACACTGCTTGACAGTGTACCTGTAATTAATTACTACGTTTTGAAAACCATATATGGAAGCGCGAATCATCTTTTTAATAAAAAAGAGCCAGGATACTGTGCTCACGGAGGCGGAAGAAAAAGAACTGCATGCGTTCTTTTTGAATGAGGCCAACCGCGAAGCCTTTAACTTGGAAATGCAAGGAAGTGCGGATGACATAACGGAAGAAGTAGATAGGGCGCAATGGGAACCCGTATTACAAAAGGTTTTGCGTTCGGATAATCGCGCTACAGGGAGAGTGGTACCAATAGATACTGCGAGCAAGCAGTACTTCCATAAATGGTGGAGATATGCTGCTGCAGTAGCGGTTATCGCAGTCGTAGTTGGCGTGTGGCTCAATAGGAGCGCGCCATCGCAACATGCATTGCCAAGCGTAGCCATGATAGCACCTGCGGCCAATAAGTCCATCCTGCGGATGAGCAACGGCGAAACAATTGTGCTGTCTGATGCCAGCAACGGCGTGGTTTCCCAACAAGGCAATATGAGCATTGTGAAGTTGGATAGCGGATTGCTTGCCTTCAAAGGAACAGAAAATGGTAATGAGCATAGTGTCAATACATTGATCACACCAAAGGGCGGACAATATTGCGTTATCCTTCCCGATGGTACGAAAGTATGGATGAATGCCGAGAGCGAACTTAGTTTCCCTTCTGCTTTCAGTAGTAAAGAAAGAGCAGTGACGCTTGCAGGTGAAGCCTATTTCGAAGTGACCAATGCGGCCGATCGTCCGTTTATAGTGAACACCAAAAATCAAAAAGTGCAGGTATTGGGAACCAGTTTTAACATCAACGCCTATACGAATGAAGCGATGATCAGTACTACACTGATCTCAGGAAAAGTGAAAGTAAGCGCAGGTGATAAATCAACAGTACTGCTCGCAGGACAACAGTTGCAGCAAAATAGCAGCAACTGGAAAATCCTGCCAAATACCGATACAGACGCAGTTTTGGCGTGGAAGAACGGTTACTTCTCATTTAATAATGCAGATATTGTCACCGTCATGAGACAACTCGAAAGATGGTACGATATTAAAGTTGTTATCGAAACTAAAACGACATCACATCAGTTCGTAGGGGAAATACCAATGAATATTACGTTAGATAAAACAATGGAAATTTTAAAACAAAGTGGAATAGATTATACCATCTATGGTAACACAGTAACCATCACCGACTAGGAGAAAATACCGTCAAGCACAACCAATTCTATATCGTACACCAACCAAAATAGTATCAACCAGAAACCAACCATTCATTAGTATGAAAAAAAACAGTTCCTAAAAACACAAAAACAGAAGTGGTTGCAACACTTCTGTTTATTTATTCGGGTTCGTCGATAACCATCCGACCAAGAACGCTTATCTCTTCACCCTAACATTACAAATTTATGCAATTAACAGATTGCTACAGGCATTTTTTTGCCCGTTCCCTACTTAAAAAAACGATGCTCATTATGAAGATCAATTTCTTCCTGATCCTGGTAATGTGCTTGCATGTGAGCGCTAAAAGTCTGTCACAGGATATATCCATATCTGTAAAAGAGGCACCATTAGAGCAGGTGCTCGCTAATATCAAAAAGCAAAGCAACTACCATTTCTTTTATGATGCACAGCAGTTGAAAACTGCGTTGCCAGTAACTTCCGTGCTGGAGAAAACTTCGCTGAAGAAAGTGCTGGAATCCGTAATGAAAGGACAACCGCTAACCTGGTACATCGATGAAGAGCACAAATTAGTGACCATTGGTCGTGCGCCTACCAACACTGTTTTTGCAGTACCTGTGGTCAACGGCGCTATCAATGGGATAGTGGTGGATGAGAAAGGTAAACCGATTCCCGGCGCCACCGTTAGTATCAAGCCTTTCAACAAAGGAATGGCTACAAATGAGGAAGGCCGTTTCAATTTTCCTAACCTGCCTCCGGGTGAATACCAGGTGACAGTCACCTTTATCGGCTATGCTTCCTATCAAACCAGTGTGCATGTCAATGGTGCTGCAGTAACGATTAGCGTGCCCTTAAAACCAGGTCTTACAGAACTGAATGCCTCCGTAATTATTGGTTACGGTGCCACCACACAACGTGTAAAAACGGAGTCGATGGCTACCATTAAATCGGAAGAACTCGCACAGAACCATTCCAGTGCAGCGGTATCAGATATGCTTGCTGGTCGCTTGCCTGGTCTGTATGCGGTGAAGTCGGGCGGCGCTCCCGGTGCCGGAAGTACGCTGTTTGTACGCGGCCTCAGTACTTTCAATAATTCTGCCCCACTAGTAGTAATTGATGGTATTCCGGATAGAAGATTAGATGATCTGAATGCGACAGACATCGAAACCATTTCTGTATTGAAAGATGCATCTGCTATTTCGGTATATGGCGCCCGTGCAGCCAATGGCGTTATTTTGGTGACTACTAAGAAAGGAAGCCTTGGTAAATCTAATATCACTTTCACAGCCAACCTGATCAACCAACGTCCTACGCAGTATTATAAGCAGATGAATTCTTATGATTACGCCACGCTTTACAATGAGGCATTGAAGAATGAGAATGCCTATAATCCTAATCTGGGCGTAGGTTTTAGTGATGTGGCATTACAGAAATATAAAGATGGTACTGATCCTGACCATTATCCAAACACCAATTGGCTGGATCAAGTGCTTGCCAAATCTATCTGGCAGCAAAACTATAACCTGTCTGTATCCGGTGGTTCTGATAAAGTACGTTACTTCCTCTCCGGTGGCTATACGAACAATGATGGCCTCGTGGATGTAGAAGGCTACAAACGCTATAACCTCCGCAGTAACCTGGATGCAAGAATCACCCGCGATCTGAAGGTGACCTTGAATCTGAATGGCTCTTTCTCCAATACCAATGGGGAAGCGGTATATGGCACTGAGTATGTAATCAGAAACATGTATGGTACACCGCCAACAAGGGTAAACGAATTCACGAATGGTACCTATGCCAACGTCCCGGAACAGCGTGGTAATGCTTACTTGCAGTCTATCGGGAAATCTGGATACTGGTTTACGAATACCAATATTTTCAACTCGGTAGTCAACTTGCAGTATGATGTACCTTTCATTAAAGGGCTCTCCCTGAGAGGTAATGCGGCATACGATAAGCTCTATTCATTTGGAAAGCGCTTTGCTACACCATATGATCAATACAGTATCAATGCAGCAGGCGCTTATACCAAAGTAGCGGCTTATCCTACAGATCCTTACCTGAGAGAATACTTCTCGCAGAACTATAGTACCACGCTGGAAGGAGGTTTGCAGTATGATAACAGGTTTGGTAGACATAACCTCTCTAGTATGTTGCTGTATACGCAAACAAATGCTAAGATAGATAACTTCGATACCCAACGCAGCGGGTTTATTTCTTCTAGTCTGTCTGAATTAGGACTGGGAGATCCTACAAGGGCCACCAATGGCGGAACTGCCTCACAATCCGCCAGGAGAGGCCTAGTAGGAAGGGTAAGCTATAATTATGATGCACGTTATTTGCTCCAGTTCAACTTCCGCTACGATGGTTCTGACATCTTCCCGCCGGAACATCGCTTTGGATTCTTCCCATCATTCTCCGCAGGTTGGATCCTTTCTGAGGAACCTTTCATGCATGCCATTGCAGACAAAATCAGTTTCCTGAAACTGCGTGCATCCTGGGGCCAGTTGGGTAACGACCGCGTAAATCCTTACCAGTTCCTCACTACGTATGCACTCAGCACTTCTGGTGGTTATAATTTGGGAGGTGCTTCACCAACTTTCTATCAGACCCTCATGCCGAATGTACTGGCGAATCCTATGTTTACATGGGAACGTGCCAATATTTCCAATGCAGGTTTGGAACTGCATCTGAAACGTGATCTAATCACACTGGAAGCAGATTACTTCTATAAACGCACCAAGGATATCCTGGCGCCACCAGCAGCGCAAGTGCCTTCTGTGATTGGTATTGGCCTGCCTTCTACCAACGATGGTATTGTGGACAGCAGAGGTATAGAATTGAACTTGACGCACAGAATGCACTTCGGTAAATTTAGTTACTATGTTTCGCCGAACGTAAGTTTCGCAAAGAATAAAGTAATACACTATCCTGAGTCACAAAGCGTTCCAGATTGGCAGAAAGTGAGTGGGAAATCTATCGGTTACTTCAACAACTCGGTAGGTGGCAATTACTTGGGGTATGTGTCCGACGGACTTTATCAATCAGATGATGAAGTGGCTAAAGGTCCAAAACCGCTGTATCCAAACGTGAAAGCAGGAGATATCCGGTATAAAGATGTAGATGGTGATAACAAGATCACTACTGCAGACCGTGTACTCATTGGAGCCGACCTATTCCCTAAGATTCAATACGGTGTTAGTTTCGGCGCTAAATATGAAGGGTTGGAATTGAATGTCCTCATGCAGGGTGCTGGTAATGTGAAAGGTTATGCCTATATCAATCTGCCTGCATCAGCACAAAAACTGGACAGATGGACACCTGATAATCCCAACGCTTCTTACCCACGCCTCTGGTATAATAACCAGAACAATCAGCAGACATCTACCTACTGGTTGCGCAATACAGCTTACATGCGTGTGAAGAACATTGAACTGGCATATGCGTTGCCAGCAAGGGTATTGCATCCTATTCATGCCAATGCACTGCGCGTATTTCTGACTGCCAACAACGTATATACGTTCACGCACTTTAAGTTATTTGATCCGGAAAGTGCAGGACAGGTGCGTGATCCGCTGATGAAATCGTATACAGCCGGTCTTACTTTGCAATTCTAATCTTACTGATATGAAAAAAATTCTTACTTATATAACGGGAACGCTTATACTTGGTTCCGTAGCCTGTAACAAGGATGCGTTGAACAAAGGACCGCTGAACCTCTACAGCGATAACAATATCTGGAAAGATAGTGCCTTGATTAGTCGCGTGGTATTGCAATCTTATTCTGGTATTCACTGTATCTATGGCGATGCCGGCAACTGGATGCCCATGGATATCACAGATGAAGGAAAATCTGCCAGATCATTCCAGAGTTCAAACCTCATTAATACAGGGCAATATGCCCCTGCCAACGGCATTTACAGCGATGTATGGGATAATACTTATACCAATGTCCGGAACTGTAACAATGTGATGGAGCATTTGTCGGCCATGCCGCTCAGTGATGCCACCAAACAGCGCATTAAGGGAGAGATGCTGTTTTTGCGAGCGCTCCACTATATGGACCTGTATTCCATTTTTGGTCGTTTCCCAATCGTCGCCAAGGTTTTGACCTTACAAGACGATCTCACCATGGCACGTGGTACGGATGATGATTGTGTGAAATTTATGCTAGACGACCTTACACAGGCGGCAGCATTACTCCCAGCATCATATTCCAAAGCGGAAGCAGGCCGCGCTACGAAGTATGCAGCAATAGCCATGAAATGCAGATTGCTGTTAAATCATAAAGATTACCAAGCGGCTTCCGACGCTGCGAAAGAGATCATCGACAAAGGTGGTTATAGCCTGTTCCCTGATTATGGCGCTATGTTCTTCCCGGAGAATGACGATAATAAAGAGGTCATCTTCAATAAAGAATATGGTAGCGATCAGAGTGGAAGTACACATTCACTGGACCTCTATGACAACTCCACTTTTTTTACAGGTTTCAGCAGCCTGATAGATTGCCCTACCCAGAATATGGTGGATCAATACCTGATGACAGACGGCTTGCCCTGGAATCAATCGCCCCTGTTCGATCCTGCGCACCCATATGCCAACAGGGATTCGCGTTTACATGCCAGCATCATCTATGATGGCACCGATTGGATCAACCAAACGATGGATCTGAAGTTGGGCTCCAAGTACAATCCTTCTACATACAGCACGGCCATCACGGGTTATATGTTGCGGAAGTTCTTGAATCCTCGTTATGTGTTCAATGGTAATAACAGTAATTATCAGAACTGTATTATGATGCGTTTAGGGGAGATATATCTCAACTATGCAGAGTGTCAACTGAAACTAGGAAATCCCGAAGAAGCTAGAACCTACCTCAATTTCCTACGTCAGCGTGCAGGCATGCCCGTTATACAGGCAGGCCAACTTACATGGGATTTGTATGTACGCGAACGCACAGTAGAACTGGCATTTGAAGGGCAACGCTTCAACGACATTCGTCGTTGGGGTACTGGCTCTACTATGATAGGCGCGGCTATTACCGCTGTACAGATCACCGAAACAAATGGGGTGAGAAGTTACAAAACGGTACCACTGGAACAGCGCTATTGGAATGATAAAATGTACTATTTCCCGATCCCACAATCCCAGTTGCAGAAATATCCTGCTGGCAAAGTACCTGAACAAAATCCAGGTTGGTGATCGCGTTAAAAAATATTCATCCTAAAAAAACTCAGTTATGAAATTGTATTCAAGAAATACAGCCATGGCAATGGCTTTCATGGCCATTCCAGGCATGGCCGCCGCACAGAAGCTGGAGAAAAAGCAGGTAGATAGCCTGGTGTCGGTCATCACAAAAAATCCGGATAACATTGCTGCAATAGACGCCTTTAACCGCTCTACAGGCCGCGATACAACTGTCAGGTTGAATACGTTCAGGACATTGCTGAAAAAATATCCGAAATCAGCGGGTCTCAACTATGGTATGGGCGTGCTGTACACGCAACAGGAAAGTCCTGCTGCAAAGCCATACCTCCTGAAAGCAGTAGCCGCCAATCCTAAGCTGGCAGAGGCTTACGCAGAATTGGCAATAGATGCGGAAAGATGGGGTGAATTTGATAAAGCTGCTGAATACAAAGGAAAAGCATATGAGGCAAATCCTAATAGTCCGGATTACCTCTTCCAATACATGTATAGTTTCGAAACTGCTGATCCGGCTAAATGGGCAGCACTGTTGAAAGAGCTGAGAACCAAATTCCCGGAGAGTGACCGTGGTGCGCAAGCCATGTACTGGAAAGCTTTGCGTACATCCAAACGTGATGAAAAGCTGGCGATCTATGAAGATATGAAGCAGCATTATCCTATCAATAAATCACGTTGGTCGAGTTACGGCATGAATGATTATTTTGATGCATTGCTCGGATTCAATCCAGGGAAAGCTGCTGCCGTGGCTGGAGAGCTCGCAGCAACACCAGGTATTGAAACATCTACGAAGGAGGAATTTGCAGGCGATAAAGTAATGGCAGAGCAGTTGATGCAAGCAGATGAACTACTGAAAGCCGGTAAAACGGCTGAAGCCACAGCCCTGCTGAACACAGTAAAAGCAAAACGCTGGGGCCCAACCATCAGTATTGTCGCACTGGCGAAAGGTAGAGCAGCAGCGGCTGTCAGCCCTCAGCAAGCATACGATACGTTGATGAAAGCCTACCTGAAAGAGCCTGCACGTGCCCTGAAGGAGCCTTTGTTCAACTATGGCCGTCAGACCGGCAAAACAGATGAAGCGATCGTAAATGATATCAAATCTAGACTGTTGGCTACCTCCAAGCCTGCTATTTTCTCATTTGACGCTTACATGGAGCCAGGTAAGAAAAGCATGCAGGATTACAAAGGCAAAGTGGTATTACTCACTTTCTGGTTCCCCGGTTGCGGTCCATGCAGGGGCGAATTCCCTCACTTTGAAGAAGTGCTGAAGCATTTCGACCGAACTAAAGTGAATTATGTAGGAGTAAACATTATGGCCGACCAGGATGACTATGTAATTCCTTTTGTGAAGTCTAGTAAGTATACTTTCACGCCGCTGAAAGATAAAGAGGCGGATCGTACGAACCTGCCAGTAAGAGGTGCACCAAGCAACTTCTTAATAGACCAAGAGGGTAGAATCATCTTCTCCGGTTTTATGATTCAAACACCAGAAGCGCAGTTGATGATGCAAGATATGATCAACCTGTTGTTGGATAAGAAAGCCTAAGTAAGCAAAACTCTTCTGCTTGTCCCAGTAGTACTGATCCCAAAGGGAAAGACGACAAAACTTTCCGGCTTGTTGTCCCTGCCCGGTGGATAGGGACGAGGGAGAAACTAAAAAAACGGGAGTGACGTCGCAGTAGTTCTAATCCCCAAGGGAAAGACGACAAAACTTTCCGACTTGTTGTCCCTGCCCGCAGGGCAGGGACAACTAAAAAAATAAAAAAGGGCTTTGACGTCGCAGACGTCAAAGCCCTTTTTTATCAAAATTACTTTTGATACAGCATAATTATTTAATAAAAACCGTATTTTGGACACTTAATAATCCTAACATCAACAACCACTTAGAGCAATGAAAAAAGTGATTTTGAGCGGCATGCTGGCATTATCCTGCTGGATAGGACAGCAAGTGCAGGCACAAAGCAAACACACCTTCCAACTGGATAAAACAGAATTTCTGCTGGATGGAAAGCCTTTCCAGATCATTAGCGGCGAAATGCATCCTGCCCGTATTCCCCACGAATACTGGCGTCATCGTATTCAAATGGCCAAAGCGATGGGCTGTAACACCATCGCAGCATATGTATTTTGGAATTACCACGAACAGGAGAAAGGGAAGTTTGATTTTACCACCACTAATCACAACATTGCCGAGTTTATAAAAATTGCGCAATCAGAGGGCATGTGGGTGATGTTGCGCCCAGGTCCTTATGTATGCGCGGAGTGGGAGTTTGGCGGTTTGCCTCCATACCTGTTGCAAACGCCTGATATCAAGGTGCGTTGCATGGACCCTCGCTACATTGAAAATGTAAAACGTTATGTGGATGCCTTGGCGGCGGAAGTGAAACCTTTACTGGTAACCAATGGCGGTCCTGTAGTAATGGTGCAGATTGAAAATGAATACGGCAGCTATGGTAACGATAAAGATTACCTGTATGCCCTGCGCGATATGTGGGTAAAGAATGGTATTAATGTACCTTTCTATACCGCCGATGGTGCAACGCCATTTATGCTGGAAGCAGGATCTGTGGCCGGAGCGGCGATCGGACTGGATTCCGGTGGCTCTGAAGCGGATTTCGAACAAGCTAAAAAACAGAATCCAAACGTACCAAGCTTCAGCAGTGAATCTTATCCTGGTTGGCTGACGCATTGGGGCGAAAAATGGCAACGCCCTGGAACGGAGGGTATCGCCAAGGAAGTTAAATTCCTCATGGATACCAAGCGTTCATTTAACCTCTATGTAATTCATGGTGGTACCAACTTTGGCTATACTGCCGGCGCCAATTCTGGTGGTAAAGGATATGAGCCAGACGTAACCAGCTACGATTACGATGCGCCTATCAATGAGCAAGGCGATACGACCTCGAAATATATGGTGCTGCGCAAACTGATTGGATCGTATCTGCCGAAAGGCAAAAAATTACCTGCCATTCCTGCACCAATACCTACCACTACTTTCCCAGCAATAACGTTGCAACCATTTACAACTGTTTGGGAACATCTGCCTAAAGCAGTGAAAATGCCGCAGCCAGTGCCTTTTGAAGCATTGGGCCAGGACTATGGTTTTATGCTGTACAGAACAAAACTGATTGGGCATAAAAGCGGTAAACTCACTATTAAGGAGCTACACGACTATGCCACTGTTTTCCTGAATGGAAAATATATAGGTAAGCTGGATCGCAGATTGGGAGAGAAAACCATCGATCTGCCGAAATCCGATGTACAAGATCCTGTATTGGAAATCCTCGTGGAAGGTATGGGCCGTATCAATTTCGCAGATGCGATTATTGACCGCAAAGGTATTACAGATAGGGTAGTGCTGAATGGTATGACACTGATGAATTGGGAAATTTTTGGTTTGCCAATGAACGAACAGTTCGTACAACAACTGTCTGCTTCCTCCGCTACCACTGATGGCCGTGAAGGGAAATTCTTCCGCGCTACCTTCCAACTACCTGAAGCAAAAGATACTTACATTGATATGGCTGCCTTTAAGAAAGGCATCGTATGGGTGAATGGCCATAACTTGGGCCGCTATTGGGAAATCGGTCCGCAGAAAAAACTGTATTGTCCTGCGCCATGGCTGAAGAAAGGCGAAAACCAGATCCTGGTATTTGACCTGCATCAGCAAACAGCGGCTCCTGTGAAAGGAGAGAAAACATTAGAATAATTATTTAGGGAGACACGCCCTTATCTATCCCTGCAGCCGACCTCGCTGCAGGGATTTTTTATTTCATTGCTGGAAATCCAGTTTTCATTCGTAGCTTTGCCGAACAGTGTTCGGTAATAAAACATTATTTGGATTATGGGAAGTAAGGAGCGAATAGCGCGGGAGAAAGCGCAGGTCCGGAAAGACATCCTGGATGCAGCGCTGGAGATCATTATAGAAGAAGGCTGTCTAGCATTGAGTATGCGCAAGATAGCGGACCGTATTGAATATGCGGTAGCCTCCATCTATGAGTACTTTGCCAATAAGGATACTATCCTGGCGGAACTGACAGGGCAGGGGTATACCCTATTGTCTGAAGGATTGCGCAAAGCGGCGGCGCGCCAAAAAACGCCGTATGCCAAGCTGGAAGCCATGTGGCTGGCCTATTGGCAATTCGCTTTCAAACATGGTGAACTATACAAATTGATGTATGGTATTCAAACTAGCTGCCCTAAGCCGGAGGCAGCGATTCTTAATGCTACCCTGCCACAACAACTTTTCCAGGAAGCCATTGCGGTAGTCCTCCATGCAAAAGATCCGGAGCATAAAACCGTCCGCGATACCTATTTCTCCCTCTGGGCCATGGTACACGGTTTGGCTGCTATCAATATTACCAACGACCAACTAAGTAAAGAGATGAACCTCCGCATTCTGAAAAATGCAATCGGGGCCATCGTTCGAAATCAAGTATCCTGATGTTGTAAATACACCGCACCGTCCCCTCTCATCCAGGAGCCGGTGCTTTTTTTGTCATATTGCCGAACAGTGTTCGGTAACCTATTCACTGTTCGGAAGTATAAATTCGATTATATATGGAGATCATCTTAAAAACAATCCTGACGGGCATTGGCGCCACGCTAATAATGGATATCTGGGCCTGGCTGCTACGCAAACTATTTAATATACAAGGACTTAACTACGCTTTCGTAGGGCGATGGATCGGGCATATCTTCAAAGGGAAATTTACCCATAACCCCATCATGGCCTCAGCACCCATTCCTGGCGAACTAACCCTAGGATGGATGGCGCACTATGGCATCGGCATCACCTTCTCCATTCTCCTGGTAATGCTCTGGGGGCCCGAATGGCTCGTGTCTCCCACTATCCTGCCTGCTTTAATCATAGGTATCGGCACTACGGCAGCGCCTTTCTTCCTGATGCAGCCCGGTATGGGATTGGGAATAGCCGCCTCTCGCACCCCAAAACCTGGAATCGCGCGCGGGAAGAGCCTGATGGCACATACAGTATATGGTATCGGCCTATATCTGGCGGCTTTGTTACTGACTCTACTGCCATAACTACATGCCAGCCTGACGAATGAGAATCGATGCTTTTTAATATCAGTAAAAAAGATTATCTTAGGAAAGAGTCGATTTTCAATTCTATCACCAAATAGGCTTACCATGGGAACAGTACGCACCATCCTGGAGGCCAAGGGTCACGCAGTCTATGCTATTCGTCCAGACAATACCGTCTATGAAGCGATTCAAATGCTCGTAACACATAATGTGGGAGCATTGACGGTTGTCGATGAAAATGACAATTTCCTTGGCATATTCTCCGAACGCGATTATGCCCGCCGTGTTATCCTCAAGGGCAGATCCTCTAAAGAAACGCTTATCAGGGAAATTATGACAGAAAATCCCATCACAGTTACGGAAGAAACTTCTATTGAAGACTGTATGGTGAAAATGACGGAGAAGCATATCCGTCATCTTCCTGTTGTAAATGAACAACAACGACTCATTGGCCTAGTCTCTATCGGTGATGTGGTGAAGTATATCATTGATGACCAGAAATACGTCATCACAAACCTGGAGCACTATATCAATGGTACACGTAGTGCCTGATTGAGAAAAGGGCCGGTTGCTCATACGAACAACCAGCCCTTTTTTAACTGATGATGATGACGAAAATCAACCAGCGCGTTTGCTCTCTGCGCTGGTACCAGTTTGCCGGTCACGAGCGGCCTTAATGGAGTTATTGCCGAATTTATAACTGAAATAGATACTGTAACTTCTGTATTGCCAGATATTGTAAATGTTCATATCCAAATTGGCATACTGTGCCCGACCCTTGAAATACTGCGGATGCAACAGGTTATTGCAGTTCAGTTTAATCGTCGCTTTCTTGTCCAGGAAGGTTTTCTGAATGCCCAAATTCATATTATACTGCGGATCCCCCTTGAATATACCGAAGATAAATGGTGACTGGTAAAAACCTGTTACTTCTACCTTGTAATCCTTTGGCAAGGTGATCGTTTGTGTGGTATTTACATTGTAATCCCAGATAGAACGGGTTTGCAACGGTCCATTACCAGCCTGCACCAAGTAACTAGTGTAACCAGCATTGAGGTTGTTATCCATATGCCACCACTTGGTAGGATCAAATGGCGCGGTAACAGAGAGATTCACACGATCAGAATGATCAAAGTTGAGATCCTTACTGATGGTGATTTTGGTAGCATCGTCCTGGTCTAGGAATTCTTCCATTATTTGCTTGGTCCGACTATAATTCAACGTGAAAATGTATTTGTCCTTCAAAACATAACTGAACTCAGTAGAGTTGGTATACTGCGGCCGCAGATAAGGATTCCCACGACGATAGGTATAACGATCCAGGTAGTAGATAAATGGATTCAATTGGCCATAATCCGGACGATCAATACGACGAGTATAGGCGAGACTGATCTTATTTTTATCATTCAGTTTCTGCTCTACAGAAACATTCGGAAAGAAATTCAAGTAGTTATTCTCTACAGTACTATCCATACTATGAGATACCCCTTTGGAATTGGTATACTCGAATCGGCCTCCCACATTGAAACTGGTGGATTTGATTGTTTTCTTATAAGCAGCATAGGCGGCGTAAATATTTTCTGAGTAATCAAATTCATCGCTCTGTGATTGGGCGCGCACATATTTTCCATTTTGCAGGGAGTCATACAGCATGATGTTGTTTATAGAAGCCAATCCTACTTTTGCGCCGGCTTCCAGTTTTCCCTGCTTACCAAGTGGCCAGGTCAGATCTGCTTTCAGACTCTTAATGGTGATTTTCGCAGTAGCATTGCTCTGTACTCCATTCATATTCCTGAATTGCCCAAGGTGGTTATCCAGCATACTGTCGTTCAGCGTTAAATGACGGGCATTACGGAAGCTGGCATAATCCGCGTCTACACTGATTTCTTTTCCTGATGTATCCAGTATGCCTTTATAGTTCAGATTGACAGCGACATTGTGGAAGTGATTGTCATTGGCGGTGAAGGACGAAAGGATAGAATCCGGACGCTGTCCTGGTTTAAATAGTGGGGTAGTACTGGGAACAGTCGAAGTGAAAGCATTATTGTAACCGTTCACCAATACGCCCACGGTATGTTTATCGGTCAGGAAGTAGTCCAAACCAACTTTGTAATCCCTATCAATGAATTTACCAAGTTGAGAAATGGCTTGGGTGAGCATAGAGGTATCGTGGGCATCACGGAAGGTACGTTTGAACTCTCTGTCCACCCGATTCCGGTATTGTCCGATGTTACCATTTCCATACAGGTTGAATTTCTCTGTTCTCCAGTTGAAATTACCACCACCATTGAAGCTCGCATAATATCCCTGGTTGTAGGTTCCGTTGACTGTACCATTGATACCAGTCAGTTTACCTTTTTTAGTTTTTATGTTGATGATACCTCCGGTACCGGCAGCATCGTATTTTGCAGGAGGAGTGGCCATCAGTTCTATCTGTCCGATATTCTCTGCTGGCGTAGTTTTGAGCAGATTGGTTAGTTGTTCTCCAGTCAGGTAGGTAAGCTTACCATCTATCATCACCTGCACAGATTTACCTTGCAGTACAATGTTTTCGTTATTGTCGATTACAACGCCGGGTGCTTTACGAAGCAGGTCCAGTGCGGAGTTACCAGCAGCGGTAGGACTGCTTTCTACATTCAGTACGGTTTTACCAGGTTCTCTTTCGATATAAGGCTTTTGTGCAGTAACGTTTACACCTTGTAATGTTTTGGAAAGTGGCACCAGTACAATACTATCTATATTGATTTTCCTGTGACCGGCGTCTATAGTGAAATTAGGTGTATATGCGGTGGTAAAACCCATCTGGGAGGCTTGTAGAAAGTATTGGCCTTCTGGAATTTCCTGAAATCCAACGGCACCAGTTTCCGTACTTAATTCTCCTTTCACCAGTGCAGAATCCTTTACGTGACGCAATAATACACTGGCGAAAGGCAGCGGTTTTCCCGCTTTATCAATGATTTTGATACTTACTTGTCCGTTTACAGCGGAAGATTTTTGGGCATGGGAGGTCAACATCAGGAGCATAAGCATCCCCAAAGCCATCATGAACTTTTTCATACTATCGAAGCAGTTATAATTCTCTTAGCAAAAACTCAGGTGAGCAAACCTGTTATTTGATATCTTTTATGAATATGCTACGCAACAAAACCTTGAAATCTGTTTCTCTGGTTTCCGTCTTTAGATTGGTGATATTGCTAGGGCATTCTGTACCGGCTGGAGCTTGGAAGGTGCCGGCACTAATTAAGTCGAAGGGTAGTACATCGGGGGTGACATCCGACCTGTGGCTTGCCCAGATTTTTCCCCCGCAGGCCACGGCCATCACACCCACTATATATAAAAATGCAACTTTTTTCATACCTCGTTTTTTATAAAGACGCACGGGTATAAAAAAAGTTGCACAATGATTTTAAAATAAATTCGTAGAAGATAACTTTATTTCTTCCACAAGCGCTGAATCGTCATCGGAGAGCGCTGTTCCAGTAATATAGGATGTCCGTTACTCAGTTCTTCCAACAGTCCGTCGTGGTAATAACGTACGGTCAGCAATTCCAATCCTTCGTTATAATTGATCTTGAAATCGTTATGCAATGTCTTAATCAGGAGTTCTATTTTTTCCGGATTATGATCTATACAGCAGGAAAAGCTGATAGCGCCATTCTGCATAAGATTGATCTTGATTTTCAATCCGTGAAATATTTCATAAATATCGCTGATCTTCTCTTCCGTGATAAAGGAGTAATCTTTGGAAGTTATATGTAGCAACACCTGATTTTTCTTCAGCACTATAATAGGAGGCAAATTGCGCACATCGGCCACTTCTTTGATAACGGTACCAGGGAGGTTTTTATCCAAGAAACATTTTACCAACAAAGGTATCTGCTTGTTTTGCAGTGGTTTGATGGTTTTCGGGTGAATTACTTGTGCACCGTAGAAGGCCATTTCGATCACTTCTCCGTAGCTGATTTCTGGAATATTCACGGTATTCTTGAAGAGCTTTGGATCTGCGTTTTTCAGCCCTTCCACATCTTTCCAGATGGTTTGGCTCTCAGCATTCAGCATATTGGCAAAAACTGCGGCGGAATAGTCACTCCCTTCTCTGCCCAAGGTTACACTTTCATTCTGATCTGTAGCGCCAATGAATCCCTGCGCGATGATGATGCCGGTCTCATTAAACAGGGGCTGTACTTTCTCGGTCACCTGGCGTTGGGTATACGCCCAGTCAATATTACCGTCCCGGAAGTTATCATCTGTACGGAATACATCCCTTACGTCCAGCCAGATGTTATTGATGCCCACTGAATTGAAATAGGCGCTCACAATGGCAGTACTGAGCAGTTCACCCATACTTACCAACTGGTCGTAATAATAATCATATGCGCGCATTGGTTTCTCGCCGAGGGTCCATTCTGCTTCCGTGAAGAACTGCTGCAGTTGCAGATACAGCGGGTTTTCCCGGGTGCCCAGGAGCATTTCCGCTATCTGTATATGCTGTTGCTCAATGTTATAAAGTAATTGTGCAGCGATTTCCCGCTTACGCAGATAGTAGTTCTGTGCCACTTTTTCCAGCTCATTGGTCGTTTTACCCATAGCAGAAATAACGATCAACAGCTTATCATCTGGGTAAGACTGTATAATTTGTCCTACCTGGCGAATACGTTCAACACTTTCTAAACTTGCGCCTCCGAACTTGAAAACCTTCATATGATAGTTTAAATTCTATTAAAAAAATATTCGGCAAAGTAAGACAAGTTTAGAATTGTTTTAAAATCTGTTTACAGAGAAATGACAGTTTCATTAAAATAAAATCCATTTGCAGTAAATTCGCCAGGAAACTTAGTTAGTAGCGTTATGAATCACAAGGAAAGAGTAATGACCTTGGATGAGTTCACCATCCAAGAATTACGAAATTATCCCGGTGCAACCGGTCAGCTCTCCGGTTTATTGCGAGATATAGGTCTCGCTGCCAAAAGGGTCAATGTGGAAGTAAACAAAGCCGGTATCGCTGATATTCTCGGCGAAGCGGGTAAAACCAACGTCCAGGGTGAGTCTGTGAAAAAGCTGGACGAATTTGCAAACGATCAGTTTATTGCTTCTCTGAGAAGCAGCATTTACTGCTGTGGCGTGGCCTCCGAAGAGGAAGAGAACTTTATTCCATTCACAGATGAACACTCCAAGAAATCCAAATATGTTGTTTTAATGGACCCTCTCGATGGTTCTAGCAACATTGATGTAAACGTTTCCATCGGTACTATTTTCTCTGTTTACCGCCGACTGTCTGCGGAAGGAGAGGAGTGTAACCTGGAAGACTTCCTCCAGCCAGGCACCCAGCAAATCGCTGCCGGTTATATTATCTATGGGTCTTCTACTATGATGGTATATGCCACCCGCCGTAGTGTACAGGGCTTTACGCTGGATCCTTCTATTGGAGAGTTCTGCCTGTCGCACCCAAACCTGAAATGCCCTCCTGAAAGCGATATTTTCTCTGTAAACATGGGATACTATCACCTGTATGATGAAAATGTCAAGCACACCATCGACCACTTCATGGCCCGCAATGAAAACGACCGTATTTATCGTCATCGTTTCGTAGGTTGTATGGTGGCGGAGATTCACCGTACGCTGATCCAAGGCGGTATCTTTATGTATCCGGCCTTTGGCAAGTGGAAAGCAGGACGTTTGCGTCTTTGCTATGAGTGTAATCCGATGTCTTTCTTGATGGAGAAAGCCGGCGGCGTATCTATGGCAAATGGTCGTCAGCGCCTGTTGGAGCTGAAGCCTGTTCAGTTGCATCAGCGCGTGCCTATCTTCATCGGTTCCAAAAACATGATGGATACTTGGCAGGATATTATCAACAAAAGATAAGACAACTGTTTACGTATATTAATGCATCTGAAGCCGGCTCTTGTTTTGAGCCGGCTTCTTTTTTACCTAAGGAATTTCTCTTGCCTGTCGTTCCTGCCCAAATCCGTTTTTTAAACAGCTTTCTTTATCTTTATTTTCATATGCCATCGCGCTATCCATACGATCCCGTTGATCCCATCCTGGTAGAAACTTGGCTGAAAGGTTGGGCCATCGCTCGTGGCACTATGGCGCCCGTGCCGGATCAGGGTGGATTCCGAATTGACGTAGGCTGGCCCGATCAACAAGTACGCTATGTTTTCCCTGAGCTATCGTATGGATGGCAAGCGCTCCAGCAAACAATTACCCAACCTTATATTTTCCTGAAAGCCTGTGCCACACCGGAGCAGATTCGCCCTATGCTACTGCCACCCTGGGAAATTTGTCCGCCTGGATTTATGATGACCAGGATATTGGGAGACAGCCAGGCCTCCGTGCACCTGCCCCCCTCATATTACCTGGAAACAACGCGAGGCGCTCACCCAACTGCCAAGGTGTATACTTCATTCGGTGATTTGGCAGCCATGGGAAGTATTGTCATAGTTGGTCAATATGCCATTTTTGATCGTATAGCCACGGAACAGGCTCACCAACGCAAGGGCCTAGGATCCGCTGTCATGGCTACTCTCAGCGATATCGCCCGCCAAGAGGGAGCAACCACCGGATTACTCGTAGCTACCAGCCAAGGAAAAGCCTTGTACACGCATTTAAACTGGCAACTCTATGCACCCTACACCACCATCGTGATACCGGCGGTGGAACGATAGTTACGTGTCTCCCGAAAAAAAATATCAAGCAAACGCATACATTCTTGCGCAAAAAATAAACCTTGGCATAATTTTTAAGTCAGTGCTATAATCACATTAATCATTTTTTATTATTAACCATTATTTTTATGTTCGTTTTGAAAAGCCGCCACATCTTTGCATTTCTGGTAGCCATCCTCTGCGCCTTCCAAGTAAGCGCATGTTCTCACGCTACCACCCGTCAGGCTTCCGACGAGGGCGGCGGCACATTGGAGGAACAAATCCTCTACTACACTAACCGTTTCAGAGCTTCTAAAGGATTAAAACCATTGCAGTTGGATAGCTACTGCAGTCAACAAGCAGTACGTCACAGCCGTGATATGGCCAATGGTAGCACCGGTTTCGGTCATGAAGGCTTCGAAGGTCGCGTAGCGAACATCTCCAAAAAAATGGGACGTGTAGGCGCAGCAGCGGAGAATGTAGCCTATGGCACACTCAGCGCAGAAGCTGTGGTCGACGGATGGATCCATAGTCCAGGTCACCGCAAAAATATGCTGGGCGACTACGATCTGATTGGCATCGGGGCCGCAAAAGATGGCCGCATCACCTTTTTTACACAAGTGTTCATCAAGAAATAAATCATTTCTTGCGAAACGCAAAACGCGCTGTTGTCAATGCCCAACGGGCACTGACAACGAAAAAGATAAAAAACGGAGTGACGTCGCAGACCTCACTCCGTTTTTTGATTCAATCTTTATCTTTTCCTAATTAATGTCTAATTTGGCGGCATGGAAAAGAAGAAAATCATCGAGGTTAGCAACCTGGTGAAGAAATACGGAGAATTTACAGCAGTGAAAGGACTCAGCTTTGAGGTGTATGAAGGAGAAATCTTCGGCCTGCTCGGTCCCAACGGCGCAGGAAAATCTACCACGCTAGAAATCATCGAAACCCTCCGGGAAAAAACCAGCGGCACCGTCAACGTAGACGGATTCGACCTGGATCAATCCCCCGGAGAAATCAAAAAAGTCATAGGAGTACAGCTCCAAAGCTCTGGCTATTATCCCAACCTGAAATTGACAGAACTGATTGAGATGTTTGGCGGATTATACAACCAACCCGTAGATCCCATCCAACTCCTCGGCATGTTCAATCTCTCTGATAAAGCACACGCTAAATATAAAGAGTTGTCCGGCGGTCAGAAACAACGTTTCTCCATCGCTACTACGCTCATCAACAAACCACGCATCATCTTCCTGGACGAACCTACCACTGGACTGGATCCACAGGCTAGAAGAAGCCTTTGGGACTTAATCCTGGAAGTGCGCGCACAAGGAACGACTGTGGTGATCACCACACACTACATGGATGAAGCGGAATTCCTCTGCGATCGCTGCGCCATCGTAGATAGCGGCGAGATCATTGCGCTGAATTCCCCGGATGGCCTGATTGATCAACTCGTATCAACTGGCTTCGAACGCAAAAAAGAAGTGAAAAAAGCCAACCTGGAAGATGTATTCATCCACCTAACAGGAAAAGAATTACGCGAAAGCTAATAAACATACCGTAATGGAAGCACTGCAATATCCTATAGGTCACTTTCAAGCGAAAGTGGATTATACCCCGGAAGAACTGAACGGATTTATCAACGATATACGTTACCTGCCCTCGCTGCTGGAAACAGTGATACAGTCGATGGACAAAGCCCAACTGGATACGCCTTACAGGCCCGGCGGTTGGACGGTTACGCAATTGGTCCATCATGTGGCCGACAGTCACATCAACGCCTATACGCGTTTGAAACTGACCCTCACAGAAGATGTACCCACCATCAAACCTTACGAGGAGAAAACTTGGGCAGAACTACCGGATGTTGCCACCGTGCCTACTAACGTATCTATCACCTTATTACACGCCCTTCATGCCCGTTGGGTGGCCTGTTTGAAAGCCATGACACCGGAGCAATGGGAGCGTACTTTTTATCATCCGGAACATAAAAAAGAATTCAACCTGAAAACAATCATCGCCATGTACGCCTGGCACGGCTTACATCACGTGGCGCATGTGACCGCGTTGAAGGAAAGAATGAACTGGGAATAATCTACCGCAATGAATAATATGGATTGGAAATTACTGTCGTCAGAATACCTGCATAAGGATACCTGGCTGACAGCTAGAAAGGATGTATGTGAAACCCCAGACGGACGTATCATTGAGCCGTATTATGTCCTGGAATACAACGACTGGGTAAATGGCCTCGCCTTCACAGAGGATGGTCAAGCCATCATGATCCGTCAGTACCGCCATGGACTGGGTAAAACCATGATCGAAATACCAGCCGGCACCATGGACGATACAGATCCTTCTCCAGCTTTTGCTATGGAAAGGGAACTAATGGAAGAAACAGGTTATAGTTTCAAGGAAATCATCCCGCTGGGCGCCGTTTCCGCAAATCCAGGCTCCACCAACAACCTAACACATATGTTCCTGGCTACAGGAGGCGTAAAAGTGAAGGAACAACAACTGGATCACAACGAGCAGATTGAGGTAGTACTCATGTCTATGGAGGAACTGCAGCAACTGATCAAAGATAACCAGTTGCTGCAAAGTCTGCATGTGACCTGCGTCTTCTATGCATTACTGCATTTGAACAGGTTGCAGATGAAATAATTATAGTGCCTCTGCTACAATAAAACAACTACCGCAAACCAGGATCATATCATCCTTCTCCGCATGTTGTTTGGCGGCTTGCAGTGCATGTTGTACCGTTGGATAGGCCTGACCTTCCAAACCGTGTGCTGCAGCCATATCTGTAAGGGTTACTTCATCCAGCGCCCTTGGCAACTGTGCCTTACAGAAATAATATTGCGCATTGCCGGGAAATAGTGGTAATACTTTCTCCACCTCTTTGTCTTTCACAAATCCTGTGACGATATGTAAGCGGGTATAGGTCATATGCCGCAACTGCTGCATGATTTCGATGATACCTGCTTCATTATGCCCTACGTCCAGTACTGTCAGCGGATGTTGATTCACCACTTCCCATCTGCCGCGCAAACCGGTTAATCGTTTTACATGCGCGAGGGCGGTGCTGATATGTTCTTCTGTGATCTGCCAGCCCTGTTGTTGCAGGATATGGGTGACAGACAATACGCCCATCACATTTTTTTCCTGGTATTGCCCGTTCAGGTCCAGTTTATAATGGCGGGTTTCTTGTTTTCGTATATCCAGTAAGGTGAGATCGAGATGTGTATTGGTAATTTTGGTGCCATTGGCAGCGCCCATCCATTCTTCATCTGCGAAATGCAGTGGTGCGCCTACAGCAGCGGCCTGTTGGATGAAAACATCCTTGGTCTCGGTTTGTCGTTCACTGATAACAGCGGGTATACCAGCTTTGATAATCCCAGCTTTTTCCGCAGCAATGAGTGGCAAGGTATCCCCGAGGAGGTTTTTATGATCATAGCTGATATTGGTAATCAGCGATACTTCCGGGGTAATCACATTCGTGCTGTCTATCCGGCCGCCCAATCCCACTTCAATGATGGCAATATCCACTGCTTCTTGCTTAAAATACTCGAAAGCCATGGCTACGGTGAGCTCGAAGAAGGACGGATTGATTTTTTCAATAGCCGGCTTCATTCTCTCCGTAAAGTCAATGACAAACTGCTCGCTAACCATCTGTCCGTTTACTTTGATACGCTCCCGGAAATCCAGTAGGTGCGGGGAGGTATACAAACCGGTTTTATAGCCGGCCTGTTGGAGGATAGCAGCCAACATATGGCTGGAAGAGCCTTTTCCATTGGTGCCGGCAACATGAATGGATTTGAAGTTTTTATGAGGGTTGTCGATAACCTCCAGCAGGGCTACGGTGTTGTCCAGGTCTTTTTTGAACGCACTTTCGCCCACCTTGGTGAACATTGGCAACCGTTGATAAAGGAAGTCCAGTATCTCTTGATATTTTTGCATGGCTACATAATCTCAGGCGAAGATAAAAATTCCTGCAATTACAAGCGCATACCTTAATTGCTATTGGCCGGACAGCGGAGTTGTCGCTTACGCATATGGAAGATGCCACCGCCGTTAGCATCGCTCTTTTTGAATATCGGAATATATCGGAGGGCGACATAAGCATCCGCATGATCTAAGTGACGGCGGAAGAGGTTGGTGAATAAAGAATATGAACCAAACATCAAGGGCCCAATACGGATACCAGCGCCTACATCCGCTTGCCCGTTGTGATTCACCACAATAGGCAGCGCTGCCCCAAAGTACTCCACTTCGTAGCGGGGAGTAACCTGTACCTGGGTCATGCCATAGGTTTTGTAAATATTGTGTTTACCCGCATTCAGCGCAATATCAGCATTGGCAGATACAAAGAAACGATCGTCTACATTGTAATCTCCCATCAGATGCAGGGTGGTAGGCAATGCCATGCGGAAAGCCTCTGATGAAGCCACAGGGGTGAACACTTGATTTAATTGATTGGAATACTGTTTCAGGCTCTGGTTCTTCTTATAAGTCAGCTCCCTGGGGTCCACATGCGCTGTTTGCAGCAGCAGGTCTGTATTGGAAGGAGCTTTTGTATAACCGATGCTACCGATGTCGGTAATGGAAACGCCTACACGAAATTGGTAATCATCTGAAGACGGGTTCCAGTGGTCGCCTACATAATCTCCGAAGCCGTCGTTGTCTGGGCGGTATTCATAGATCAGTCCCAAATCTGCGCCAATACCGGGGTTTTGGCCAATTTTGAAATTGCTGATATTGGGTTTGCTCCAGTGGTCCAGGTTCTCAGAGTAACCGTAACGCATCGTTCCTTTGCTGACGCTGCCATCGCGTGTAGAGTTGAACTGAAAGGTGGTATTATCGACAGAAGCATAACCTGCGGCTACGCCACTGAGGTATTTTAAAGTGATACCTCCTTTCCATACGCCGCCATAGTTGTTGCGCAATATGCGAGCATAGCTGAAACCGAATTCTTGCCAGATGTTGGAAGCAACAGCCGCATGTTCAATGGTATAACTAGCACCTTTATACCTGGAGTTCGGAAAATTATCGCCAAAGAAATTAGCCAGTTCAGTAGGTATATTGCCGCCATTACTACTGCTGCGAACACGCCAAACAAACGATATGGTCTGCTTTTCATCGATAGAATACATGATGGAAGGCATCATGATTTCTGCCATTTCCCAAGCGTTTTGTCCTCTTCTGGCGGTAGTATCCAGGAAATAATCCTGGTTTTTCCGAAGGGTATCATAGGCATGGGAGAAAAGCGCTTTCTTCCGAAAGCTCATATAAGTATTCCCTGCTTTGGCATCTGCGCCAAAGATGTTGAGATCCCATTTATAACGGGTAGCGGCTGCACTGGCCGGGTTGTACAGAATACCGTACACGCCGGCGTAATTACTTTGATGAAAGCCGGAAAAGGTCTGCGCTGCAGCCGCAGTGGTGCATGCAATCGCGATGACTGTTCCCGACAGGACACGGTTAAAAATCTTCATTTGCTGGCAAAAAGTAAGTAAAACAGGTGTTTTCGATGACGCAGGATAGCTGCGTATTAGTGCTCATAGTTTTCACAGGTGTTGGTTTGTCAAGGACAGTACAAGGCATGCCGATTTGAATCGGGTGAATTGCTTATCCCATTCTCACATACATCACATCACAATCTTGGTATTATTTATTCAGCCTTGAAATAGAACCTGATCAGTCCAAATTGAACTTCAGGCGCATCAGGACTGGCATTGTATTTTATCTGCAATGCAGCGCGTTTGGCAATAGCGATCAGATTATCATTGCTGATAGTAGAACCACTCATGCTATAACTGGCTGCAATCACATTTCCTTGTTGGTCTACTTTTATACTGATGGCTACATAGCCGGATTCGTTGCTGTCGTAGGTAACGGATGGTCTACCGATCAAACTGCGTCCTTTCAGGTTGAAATCGGATCTGCCACCACCGAGGCCGCCACCGCCCGTATAGCCTTTGGCGTTAGGATCTCCATTTATCTGGCCACGGTCGCCGGGCTTGCCGGTATTACCTTCGCCAGGGGAGTTGTTGGAGCCATTGGCGCCATTACCACTATGGGAGGAATTATTATTGGTGATACCACCAAACACTGCTTTCGGTTTCGGAGCAGGTGCTGGAGGTGCTGGTTTTGGAGGTGTTTCAACAGCCGGTTTTTTCACTGGCTTTTTTTCCGGTTTAGGTTCCAGTTTTTTAGGCAGTTCCTTTGGCGGCTTTACCACCGGTTTTTCCGGTTTTTTTACTTCAGGTGCATCTGCATCGTTATCGGTGGCGATGTCCTGAGGTGGTTCTGCATCTGCTTTTGCAGCTTCCTGGGTTTCAGCAGGGGCCGGTGTTGGCGCTTCTGCTGCTGGCGGATTGGGATCAAGCGGCTGTACATCTCCCATACCATCATCGGAAGTACCCAGATTTACTTCCATTCCCAAATCTTGGTTGGGCAATGGTGGAGGAGCAGAAAATCCTGCAAACAACAACGCTACTAACAGCAACGCATGTACGCCGATAGTCACTCCTAAAGCCTTTAAATTTTTCTTCTTGTTATCTTCCTGCATGTTGTCTGCTGCTTGATCTTCAATCAAAGTTAATAATTACGCAATAAGTTACACCAATATCATCCATTAAATTTTATCTTTGCATCCTGTTTATGAATCCCGTACAAAAAACGCTGAGTCTTTATCGAAATGCCTACTCTGGGCTCTCCCCGGCCACCTGGTGGTTATCGCTTATATTGTTGATTAACAGAAGCGGCACCATGGTGATACCATTTATGACCGTTTATCTAACCCAACATTTACATTTCACCATCGGACAAGCTGGTATTGTAATGGCCTGTTTCGGCTCGGGCGCAATTGTCGGCGCTTCGCTCGGTGGCTGGCTGTCAGATAAAATTGGATTTTACCAGGTCCAGTTCTGGAGTCTTTTTTCTAACGGTTTATTGTTCATTTTATTGGGCCAGATGCATACATTTCCACAAATTTGTATGTGCGTATTTGCGCTGAGTTCTGTGGGCGATGCCTTCCGACCAGCCAACAGTATCGCGATTGCTGCCTATAGTAAACCAGAAAACAGAACCAGGTCTTATTCTTTGAATCGCCTGGCGGTAAACTTGGGATGGTCTGTAGGTCCTGCAATCGGTGGTATCCTAGCCAGTTTCAGCTATGACCTGCTGTTCTGGGCAGATGGCGCAACCTGTATGACGGCCGCCATTCTCATGCGCGTATTCCTGCCTCCAGTACCGGCTCCCGCCAAAAGTCATGCCGACAAATCCATTATCAAAGATTCAGTTTGGAAAGACAAGATCTACATCTGGTTCCTGGTGTTTGCTATGTTGAGTGCGATATGCCTGTTCCAGTTTTCCAGCATCGTGCCGCTTTATTTCAAAGAAGTGTTGCATATGGAAGAATGGGCCATCGGTCTGAATATGTCTGTCAATGGTATCATGATCGCGGTGATTGAAATGGTGATGATCTATCACTTGGATGGACGTATGCCTAATCTGCTCTTCATTGTACGAGGAGCATTGGTAGTATGCATGGCTTATGTCTTCTTATCACTAATGCCATCATTTTGGATGGTCGCATCTGTGTTTATGGTGATTATAACATTTGGGGAGATGCTTTCCCTGCCGTTTATGAACAGTTTCTGGATCGGTAGGAGCAGGGATCACAACCGGGGACAATACGCCGCCCTCTATACAATTTCTTATTCCGTGGCCAATATCGTTTCTCCTACCGCAGGAGCCTTTGTAGTAGGACACCTGGGGTTCCGAGTATGGTGGGGCTTGACCGCCGGAGGCTGTATCCTGGCTGCTGCCGGGTTTTTCTTCCTCCAAAAAAGACTGGATCTTATTAAAAAGATGGAGTTTAAAACGGCAGATGCTGCTATCCACCACAAAAATTGTTAAACGATATACAAATATTGTCTCGGATTTGCTAAAATCTGGTAAAATGTAGTAAAATTGGTAAATGAAAGTTATCCAATTTACAGTTCCGGTAGCTGATGAAGGCTCCGTAGTAGTACAGGAGGACATCTTACCATACTTTTACCATTACCTGCATCGCCACCAGGAGGCACAGATTACGCTGATTATTCGCGGCGAGGGTACGCTCATCACTGGTAATTACACACAGCCATTCAAAGCGGGTGAGATCTATATCATTGGTGCCAACCAGCCCCATATGTTTAAAGGGGATGCCAAATACTTCGAGAACCTGAAGGAAAAGAACATTCACGCTATTCATATCTTCTTCGATCACGAGCATGCCCTCCAAGGATTGCTGGGCCTACCAGAAATGGAAGGTATCCGCAAATTCCTCCAGCATTCCAGGAACAGTCTGCAACTGCCTGCGATGTATGAAGAGCGTTTCGGGCCGGATATTGTCCGCATTTCCAAACTGACAGGTGCTGAGCGCCTGCTGGCATTTGTTCAGTTGCTCCTCCAAATGACGAAACAGGTGAAGGAATGGAAGTCTTTATCAACTGGGTTCTCCCGCACTGCTTATAGTGAGTCTGAAGGACTTCGGATGAACGACATCTACCAATATACCCTGGAACATTACGCGGAAAATATCACCCTAGGGAAAATTGCGAATGTAGCGCATCTCACTACTTATGCCTTCTGTAAATACTTTAAGAAACATACCCGTAAAACATACTTGGAATTCCTGAATGAAATCAGGATCAATGCAGCCTGTAAGAAAATTATCGGGGGAGAGTATGATAGCATTGCCTCTGTGGCTTATGCAACGGGGTATAACAATCCAATTACTTTTAATCGTGTATTCAGAAAGGTGACGGGGATGTCCCCATCATCCTATGCGCGCCAGTACCGATTTGGAGCTGAAAGCGCGCATAGAGACGGGTTATTGTTATCACTAGAAGAAGAAGCCTAGTGAGCGAAATCTTGCATATAATCTCCGGTGATACGTTCCATCGGAGGGTTGAAGTATCCGAATTTCACATTCGGGAACTCTTCATGGATCAGATCCATCAATTGCTTGATACCCATACACTCACCAGTTTCCGCAATATTCATACGACCCAGGTACCAATCCGGATCAATATTGAAATTACGCCATTGGATCATGTTCAGGTCTGTTTCTTGAATGAGTTTGCGTAATGCTTCATACTCCGCTTCTGTATCGGTCATACCTGGGAATACGAAATAGTTGATGGAAGTCCATCCGCCAAATTCACGCACTACTTTCAAGCTTTCCACGATATCCTCGAATTTGTAGTTATTCGGGCGGTAGTAAGGAGTATAGTATCTTTCCTGGCAGGAGTTCATACTTACACGAATACTGTTCAAACCCGCTTCACAGAGGGCTCTTACTGCATCTGGTTTACTACCGTTGGTGTTGATATTGATACTGCCTTTAGGCGTGTGCTTACGGATTTCGATGATAGATTCCCGAATGGTTTCCCACATCAGCAGTGGTTCTCCTTCGCAACCCTGTCCGAAACTTACAATCGGGAAAGGTGCTGATTCCAGGTGCGGTACGGTATATTCCACAATTTCTTCCGCTGTAGGCTTGAAACGCAGACGATCCTGGGTAGATACGATGCTTTCTTCTTCTGGTTGGAAGGAGATACATCCTACGCAGTTGGCGTTGCAGGCAGGAGAGGAAGGTATTGGGCATTCCCATCTGCCCATAAAGTAGTTACGAGCAGCAGGACATTCATATGTCAGGGCGCAGTTTTCAGCGAGGTGTTGTACCAGCCTGTTATGCGGGTACGCTGCCATCAACTGTTTTACGCCTTGTTTTACTTTTTTAGCATCGAAACCACCACATTCCTGACGTATATCCGATTCAATACGGGTAGCAGGAACATAGAATTTGCCATCCAGCCAACCTACTGCAGTATAGCAGAAGAGTGGGAGGGTAGGTGCATCTGGCATGGTTTCATAAGCAGCCAGGTAAAATCCGGTATGTGCTGGCGGAATGAAAGCCGCTACAGCCCAGCCTTTTTCGCAGAGCTGCATTTCTCCGGTTTCCGCATTGAGACCAATGCCTCTGCGGCCCGGCAGTTCATACAGGTTTCCGCCTTCAGGTAATTCAATCCATTCCTCTGCGTCGATGGGATAGGCATCCCATCCACTACGTCCAGCAACGTGCATAGACATATCTTCGAAGATATTACCCTCTCCGTCGGAATAAAGTATGTAAGGTGTTTGCTTTAATACCGCCATAAATGTTGTTGATTATTCAGTATCCTTATCAGATCCTGCTTTTGCAAAATGCGTTCAGTGCGTCTCGTTCTTCCTGCGCTGGTAATTCTACCAGGTCCAATTGTACCACTTTGTTGGTTTTGAAATCCAGGGTCAGCAGGTCATTGCGCAAAATTACGTTATTCAACTCGTTCCAGCCAATCACCTTTGTGGCGAAAGCGGTCGGAACACTAATACCCGTCTGGTCCAGCCTCAAGAATGCCGGCTGAAATACCTTGTACTCCGACCAAGCGATATAGGCCAGTCCAGCCCCGACAATGATCAACATCAATGCTGCCATTGGCGCCAGGTGGGATAAGAAGTAGAGACTACCAGTCATGCAAACGAATACCTGCACGATGCGCGCCATGGTATTGGCTGCCGGGAAGTTGCGAAACTTCCTCGCGGTAAACGGAAATACCAGGCTAGCCAGTCCTACAGCGACAAAGAACGACGCCAGGAACCAATTAGGCTGGGCTCCCCGGTAAATGCCTAGGGCATTCACCAGGAACAGCACTCCCACTACGCCATGCATAACAGGCAATAGTTTCAGCCTGTTATTGGCATTGGGATGTATGATACGCAGTTTATACATGCAGTAATGTTTATTTGTTGGCGCTCACCAGGAGGTTGCAGAGTTTGAACAGTACACGTGCTCCTACATTGGCATCCCATTCATCGTGGGAAGCGCTCACTTCGTTCAGGTCAAAACCAATCAGTTGACGACCGCTGGCAATAACACGTTTGAAGAGGTAATATACTTGTTCTGTTTCAAAACCGCCACTAACCGGGGTACCCGTGTGCGGACACAGTTTAGGATCCAGTCCGTCGATATCGAAACTGATGAAAACCTGCTGTGGCAGTGTATCTACGATGCTATCGCAAATAGATTTCCAAGTTTCGCCTTCGAACTGTCTTTCTTTGATATTTTTATCGAAGAAGGTCACTACACGGCCATTGCTGTTGTTGATGTAGTCCAGTTCCTCTTCGCAATAATCACGAATACCTACCTGCACCAGTTTCTGCAGTTGCGGAACTTCCGCTAATGCGTTGAACATGATAGAGGCATGGGAATATTTAAAGCCTTCAAAGCTATCGCGCAGATCACAGTGAGCATCGATCTGGAGGATACCGAAGTCTCCTTTGTGCTCGCCAATGGCTTTGAAGAAGCCCAGCGGAGTACTGTGGTCGCCGCCTACTAAGCCTACCAGTTTGCCTTTGGAGAGGAGTTCGCGGGTTTGGTTATATACCCACTCATTCATAGCTCTAGTACCGTTGTTAACGTCTACCAGAGTCTTTTTCAGAAACTCATTTTCCGAAATATCACCCCCTTCCATCAGGAATTTCAGGTACAGTTCTGCCTCTTTACGCAGGTAATCGCTGCGCAGCAGCAGGTGTTTGTCTGGTTCCCGCATAAAGAAACCCTCTCTCCAGCCATCTTTAACGTCTGAATCGTAGAGGTCTACCTGCAGGGAAGCCCTGAAAATATGCTCCGGACCACGAGCGGTACCATTACTATAGGAAACAGTCACTTCCCAAGGCACTGGCAACAATACCAGTTTCGCATCTTCTTCCTGAAAAGGAAGCCCGAAAATGTTGTTAGACAACAGTCCCACTGAGTTCGGGTCAAATTGAGATAAATCAGCCATGATAAAATTCTAAATTCAAAATTCCGCGCAAAGATAGTATTAGTTTACTTACCGCCCGATTTCATTAAAAAAGAATTGCCTTTTATACAAAAAATTGACTTCGGAAGGCCATTTTGCGTTAATTTTGCGGCATTAATTAGGAGTAGATAAATACAGGTTTTTTGCAATGGGATTGGAATTCAGACTGGTAGAGGGTTTTGCAGCTTGTATCACGACAATAGGGAAGATTATTTTCATATGAAAAAAACAAATATTATACTGCTGGTGGTTATTGCGGTGGCAATAGGGGTTATTATTACCATGGTGGGTGATTTCAGTACCTATGAAACATTCGCAACCGCCCGACAGAAAGAAGGGAAGGAATTCCATGTGATCGGCACGCTAGATACTCTCCAGCACATGAACTACGATCCACAGAAAGATGCCAATTTATTCAGTTTCTATGTAAAAGATAAAACCGGCGAAACGCGCAAGGTGGTGTTTTATGGTGCCAAACCTACTGACTTCGAAAAAGCGGAATCAATAGTACTTACTGGTAAAATGGAAGGCCAGGATTTTCATTGTAACAAAATCCTGATGAAATGTCCTTCTAAATATAAGAATGACCAGGTAGCAGTTGGCAATCAGACACTTTAATCTTTAGCTGTAGAAATCATGAAGTTTGTAGGGGAACATCTAATACTGGGCCAACTCGGTCACTTCTTTGCCGTTCTGGCATTTGTAGCATCAATGGTAGCATCTGTATCCTACTATTGCGCCGTGGTAAATAAAGAAGAGACGGCAAGAGCATCCTGGAAAAAAATAGGCAGATGGGGCTTTTTTATCCAATCCGTAGCGGTATTGGCCATTTTCTGCTGCCTATACTATATTCTGTATAATCACTTTTTTGAATATAAATACGCATGGCGCAATACCTCCCGCGACCTGCCTATTCAATATTTGCTTTCCAGCCTTTGGTCCGACCAGGAAGGTAGCTTCCTGCTCTGGAGTATCTGGAACAGCGTACTGGGAATTATCCTCATCCGTACCAGCGGTAAATGGGAGAATCCCGTAATGACGGTAATTTCCGCTTCCCAACTGATGATGAGCAGTATGCTCCTGGGTATCTATATTCTCGGTTATAAAGTAGGTAGCAATCCATTTATGCTCCTGCGTCAGGCGGAAGAAAATCAGGTTGCGCCTATTTTCCAATCTGCCGAATACCTCAGCTTCATCAAAGATGGTAACGGCCTCAACTTGACCCTGCAGAACTACTGGATGGTGATTCACCCGCCTGTGCTGTTCCTGGGATTTGCTTCTACCATCGTTCCTTTTGCCTACGCTTTCGCTGGCATCTGGACCCGCGATTATACCGGCTGGACTAAACCCGTTTTACCTTGGGGCCTGTTTGCCATTGCCATCCTGGGCCTCGGTATCATGATGGGTGCCGCCTGGGCATACGAGTCACTCAACTTCGGTGGCTACTGGGCCTGGGACCCTGTAGAAAACGCTTCGCTAGTGCCATGGTTATTGATGGTGGCAGGTGTACACACTTGCCTGGCCTATAAATCCACTGGCCATGCACTGAAATCTACCGTTTTCTTCTTCTTTATCTCTTTCATACTCATCCTGTACTCTACCTTCCTTACCAGAAGCGGTATCCTGGGTGACTCTTCCGTACACTCCTTCACGGATCTGGGTATGAGCGGTCAGTTGTTGATTTTCATGGCTGTATTCACCGTACCTTCCATCTGGATGATGATTGCACGCAGAAAAGAGATTCCTGCTGTTCACAAGGAAGAAAGCACTTATTCCCGCGAATTCTGGCTGTTTGTAGGCGCCCTGGTACTGATGATTGCAGCTATCCAGATCACCTTCACCACTTCTATTCCGGTTTGGAATAAATTGCTAGATATCACCGGCATTAGAAGTCTGTTCAAAATGGAACAGATGGCGCCTCCTGCCGAAGTGATGTTCCATTATAATAAAATCCAGATCTGGCTGGCGATCATTGTGGGTATCCTCACAGCACTGGTACAGTTCATGAAATATAAGGATACGCCTCGCCGCGACCTCACCCGCAAACTGCTGGTGCCTACGGCAATCTCCCTGGTGGCTACACTGGCTATTATCCTCGGAGGCGGTGTACACTTTACAGATTATGGCGCTGGTTTCCTGGCGGCTATATACTTCATGCTGTTTGCTAGCATCTACGCCATTGTGGGCAACTTCATGTATATCTTCACGGGCCTGAAAGGTAAAATCAAAACGGCGGGTGCTTCTATCGCACACGTTGGTTTCGGTATGGTGCTGCTCGGCGCATTGCTGTCGTCTGCGAAGAAAGAAGTAATCTCCTTGGATAAAATGAAAATGCTGAGCCAGGACATCTTCCGTAAAGAAAGTAAACAGAATGCCCGCGAAAACATCATGTTGCCGCTGGGAGTGCCTGTTGAAATGGGCGAATACCATGCTACCTATGTAGGGGATTCTTCTGCCACCGGCGATGCGAAGGTGTACTTCAAAGTAGATTATGTGCGTAAGGATAAAGCAGGTAAAGTGGTAGAGCATTTCCGCCTCTATCCAAATGCATTCGTGAATAAAAAAGAAAATGCATTAACCTCTAATCCATCTTCCAGACACTACCTGACAAGAGATATCTTTACATATATCACTGCTACTCCTCCAATAAAGGATAAAAATGAGCCAGCAGATGATTCTACCAAATATGTAACGCATGATGTAAAAGCAGGAGATTCTATCTTCTTCTCGAAAGGTTTCATGATCCTGAAAGATCTCAATACCAAGGTGACCAACAGGAACTATGAGGCGAAAGCCGGTGACCTGGCCGTAGGTGCAGATCTCGAAGTATATACCCAAACAGATGATCATTTCCACCTGCAACCGGTATACCTGATCCGCGATAGCTCTTACCAGTACAGTATCGAAGATACCCTGGCGCCACTGGCCCTCCAGGTACGTTTCAGTAAGATCATGCCTGCCGAAAGTAAAGTGCAGATCAAAGTAAAAGAGGCTGATGCGAGCAGCGATTACATTATCATGAAAGCGATCATCTTCCCATACATCAATGTACTGTGGCTGGGTGTCATCGTGATGATTGTAGGTACCTTTATCGCTATCGCCTACAGAGTTAGACTGAATAAAGGTGGCAAAACTGGCGCTGCTAAAGCAAAAGCACCAGTAAAAGAAAAAGTATAACAAAAATATCACGTCTGTCGCCGCTGCCCACTGGGCAGAAGCGACGAATAAAATAACAAAAGGACTTGACGTCGCAGACGTCAAGTCCTTTTGTTATTTTTGTTACATCCTTTTTTTATGCGATTTTTAACCGTATTATCTTATTACATTTATAGTAAAAACCCCCGGTTATGAAACGCAGGTTTCGTATATTCCTAATAGTGATATCCGCCTTGGCGATCGTTTACATGTTAGGCCCCAAACCTTCTACACCTGTTTATGATCTACATCTACCCTTAGTGCCTTTACAACCAGATTCCCTGGATGCGTATATCCGTACGGGTGAGGCTGCACAACCTGTACGCCCCGATAATGAGGCCAGGATTATATGGGCCGATACGCCACATCAACGTACGCCTTATGCGGTGGTCTACCTGCATGGCTTTTCTGCCAGCCAGGAAGAGGGAAATCCTGTGCATCGTGATTTTGCGCGTATGTTCGGATGTAATTTGTATCTCTCCCGACTCAATGCGCACGGTTTGCAATCGCCGAACCCTTTATTGAATATGTCTGCCGATAGTTTATGGGAAGACGCGAAGAAATCGTTGATGATAGGGCGCTCGCTGGGAGAGAAGGTCATCCTCATGAGCACTTCCACTGGCGGCACGCTCGCTTTGAAACTGGCTGCAGAATACCCCAATGAGGTCTATGCATTGGTGAATATGTCGCCTAATATCGCGATCAACGATAAATATGCTTTTTTAGCCAATGACCACTGGGGGCTGCAATTAGCTCGTTTAATCACCAAAGGGGATTTCCGGGAAGGGAAAGATACCAGTTCGATTATCCATCAATATTGGGATAACCGCTATCGCCTGGAGGCCGTAGTACAATTGGAGGAACTGCTGGAAACCACCATGACCAAAAAGACATTTGAGCGTGTACACCAGCCCGTGCTGAACTTGTATTATTACAAGGATGAAGCGCACCAAGACCCAACCGTGAAAGTATCTGCCATCCTGGATATGTACAAGCAATTAGGTACACCTGATAGTTTGAAGATGGCCATTCCGGTGCCGGGTGCAGGCGCACATGTATTAGGCTCTGTACTCACCAGCAAGGCGGTGCCTGAAGTGACAAAGGATATCGACAGTTTTGCTATTCATATCTTGAAAATGCAACCGGTAAACTCCCTACAAGAAATGTCAAATCTTTAATTAACTTGTGGTAACATTCCGATAGTAAGGAGCGTTTTAAAGCTTATGCGTACGCTGAAGAAGGTAATTTTCTGCTTATCCCTGATGCTGGCTTTTGCCACGTATAGCCGCCCGGTTTTCGCACAGGAAGCCCATGGAGCGGATACGATTGCATTGCATGCAATGGTGGTAGGGAAAGACACGATTCCGGTGATTACGCTCGCCATTTTTGATGTGGTGGATAAACTCCCCAGGCGTTTAGCCAAAGAGCGGGAACGGTGGACAAGATTACGGAATGCCGTATACGTCACTTATCCCTATGCCAAATCTGCCGCCCGCATCCTCAAGGATGTGAATGTGGAAATGGCCAAACTACCAAATGGCCGCGCCAGAAAGGCCTATCTCGCTAGCAAAGAGAAAGAGCTGAAGGCCCAGTTTGGCGATAAACTCACCAATCTTTCCGTATACCAAGGCAAGGTGCTCATGAAGCTGATCAACCGGGAAACTGGCCAGAACTGCTATGAGATCATCAAGGAGCTGAAAGGTGGCTTTAATGCACGCCTTTGGCAAACCGTTGCCTTCTTCTTCGGAGGGAACCTGAAAAGTGACTACGACAAACAGGAAGATAAAGACATTGAAGATATCGTACAGGAGCTGGAAATGTACCAGCATTACCGTGCCTATAATTAAGAAAACGTACCTTCGCTGAATGAGATTCCGCTTATTTTTGCTTGCCGCTTTATTGTTGCCCACTGCCGTTTTCGCCCAGGAAACAGCCACTGACGATCCCGTTTATGTATTGGATAGTGTAAGGGTAACTCCCGGTGTGATGACCGGTCTAACGCCAGATAATATTGGTTTGATGACAATCGCCAAAGGACGTAAAGCAGTGCTGATTTATGGCAGCCAGGCAGAAAATGGGGTCGTATACATAGAAACCAAGCCATTTGCCCGTAAGCGCGTAAATACTTTCCTTAAATCCGTGTCTCCCGCATACGACAGTCTACGCAAACAATATCCTTCCGATAGCGCGATATGCTTTATTGTCAATGACAAAATCATTCAAGGGAGTGATGAGGCCCGCCTCTTTGTGCTAGAAAAGAAAAACTTCATCGACCTGAAACTGCTGACAGCAAAGGAATTGGAAGAAAAATACCACGTCACAGACAGGAAAGTAGGGGTTGCCATCACTAGCACCGAAGATTAATCTGTATCCGTATCTTTGCATCTCAATTTTAACGTATGAAACTGGATATACTCGCGATAGCGGTACACCCCGACGATGTAGAGTTGGGATGTGCCGGTACACTGATGATGCATGCAGCCAAAGGTATGAAGACAGGCGTTGTAGACCTTACCCGCGGTGAATTGGGAACCCGTGGTACTCCTGAACTTCGGGAAAAGGAAGCCCAGGCCGCTGCAAAGATTATGGGCTTAGAAGTCCGCGAAAACCTCGGTCTGGCCGATGGCTTCTTCCGCAATGATACCATGGAGCAACTGGCTATTATTGCCGCCATCCGGAAATACCGCCCGGAAATAGTGCTAGCCAACGCCATCGACGACCGTCACCCGGATCATGGCCGTGCTGCCAAACTGATTGCAGATAGCTGTTTCCTGGCAGGTCTGAGAAAGGTGTCCACCCAGCAAGATGGGGAAGAACAGCAGGCATGGCGTCCTAAACAGGTATTTCATTTCATCCAGGACCGTTATTTAGAGCCTGACTTTGTGTTAGATATCAGTCCGGTGATGGATCGCAAGCTGGATGCCATCAAGGCCTTCACTACTCAGTTCCTGGCGCCAAAAGATAATGAACCACAAACTTATATTTCCTCTTCCGGTTTCTTTGATAGCGTGGTTTACCGTGCTAAAATGATGGGAAAAATGGTAGGAGTGGAGTATGCAGAAGGATATACCACCTCCAAGAAGATTGGTATCCGCAATTTTGCGGATCTGATCAACGAAGTAACTTGATGTAAGCTTTGATAAACATATGGATGGCAGAGCGACTGTCATCTCCCAAAAAAAATCCGCTTTGCCCGAGGCGGATTTTTTGTATTTTATCCCAATGAAGACACTATCTCTACTCCTTGCCTGCTGTATGTTTGCCCTCGCAGGCAGCGCACAGCAAACCGATCAAAAACTGACTGCCAAATTGCAGCAATTACTGAAAGATTTTCATGGCCAAGTTGGCATCTATGTACATCATCTTCCCTCGGGGAAGGAGGTATGTATCAATGCAGATACTATTTTCCCTACTGCCAGCATGATAAAAACCACTATCCAGGTAGGTATTTTCAATAAAATTGCGAAAGGGGAACTGGATTATCATCAGCCGTTGGTGTACCGAGATTCCCTCTTGTATCCAGGTTTGGATATCCTGGGATCGTTTAAGGACAGTCAAAAAATAGATCTGGATAAAGTAGTGATGCTGATGCTGACGATGAGTGATAATACGGCCAGTTTGTGGTTACAATCGCTCGCAGGAGGAGGTGCCACCATTAATAGTTGGTTGGAAAGTAATGGTTTTAAAGTATTGCGGGTAAATTCCCGGACAGTGGGCAGAGAAGCTAATCGTAAGGAATTTGGCTGGGGGCAAACATCTCCGCGGGAAATGGCCCGACTGATGGAGATGATTTATAAGGGAGAAGTGATAGATCGCGCGAGTAGTGAGCGCATGTACAGGAACCTGACCCGTAATTACTGGGACACCCAGGGCGTACTGCAGGTTCCTGAAAATATCAGAACTGCATCAAAAAATGGAGCAGTAGATGAATCGAGATCAGAAGTGATGATGGTCAACGCGCCTCATGGCGATTATGTGTATTGTATCGCCACAAAGAATAATGCGGATCAAAGCTGGAACCGGGATAATGAAGCCTGGCAGTTATTGCGGAAGGTGGGTTATGCGATTTGGCAGCACTATGAACCTAAGAGCAAATGGGAGCCTGACCCCAATCAGGGGAAGTTTTGAACGGCACTAAGGGACCCGCTAAACATCAGATGAATAGATCTCTGGTTGCGTCGAATTCATCCTGTTTGATGATGCTGTTTTTAATAAACGGAATCAAAGCAAGTCCAATCGTTACGATCACAAGTAGTAAATATTTCTTTTTCATTTCCATGCTAGTTTTAATTATGTCCGTTTATATAACTAAATAGTGTGCCAAAATGTTACGGAAATAACATAAAAAGGGGAGTAGGAATATTAAATAATTGTTTATGAAGATAAGTAGGCTGGAATAGCGGGTTGGAACAGGAGATGAGGGCATATATAGAAAAACTCAATGCGGCATTTTAAAAATCTATTTGATTAATAATGAATGTAAAGTGATCTTTGCGGCGTCGAAAGAAATAATATTGCAGGCAAACAAATCAAAAATCGAATATAGATATGAAAAATGTTATTTTATCCGTAGGGTCAGAGTTTCCCGAATTCAAAAAAACGGCTGTAGTTTCTATTGAAAAAGGTAAAGAATTTTATGAGCTGTCTTCAGAAGAGCTGAAAAACTCTGGCAAATGGATGGTAATGTTCTGGTGGCCAAAAGACTTCACTTTTGTATGTCCTACTGAGATTGCTGAGTTCAACAAACACGCGCAGGATTTTGCTGACCGTGATGCAGTTTTGATTGGTGCATCTACCGACAGTGAGTTTGTGCATGCAGCATGGAGAAGAGATCACGAAGATCTGCGTGGTCTGCAGTTCCCAATGCTGGCAGATACTTCTAAATCTCTGGCAGAAGAGCTGGGTATCCTGGAATCAAATGAGAAAGTTGCATACCGTGCTACTTACATCGTAGATCCACAAGGTATTGTACGCTGGGTATCTCTGTATGACCTGTCTGTAGGTCGTTCTGTAAAAGAAGTGCTGCGTGTACTGGATGCGCTGCAAACAGATGAGCTGTGCCCTTGCAACTGGCAGAAAGGTGAAGCTACCCTGACTGCTTAATTCCAATAACAGACTTACATTATTGATATCCGGGGAGATGGGGTGCACCTGTTTCCCCGGGTTTTAAATTTACTTATACAACATATGTTCGCAACAACAAATCAGGATACTGCTATTCAATTGTTAGAGACAGTAGGTTTAGCGGAACTGCCGGTATCTGACAAGCTGCAGGCGTTGGTAAATGCAGATGCGCGTTACCTGAAGGATCTGAAAATAAACGTTACAAATGCTTTGGGCGCATCTACCCTCAGCAAGAAGGAAGCCTATCTGATAGGTCTGTCTGTTGCCGTAAACGAGAAGCATGCAGCATTGCAGACTTCCTTTGAGAAGTTGGCCGCAGCAGAAGGTGCAACAGAGAAAGAGATTGCTGAAGTGTTGAGTTGTACTTCCTTGATGAATGCCAACAATATCTACTATCGTTTCAGGCATTTTGTGAATAAGGAGTTTTATACAACTACGGCTGCAGGTATTCGTATGAGTATTATGGCGAATCCGGTGTTGGGGAAAGAGTTTTTCGAGTTATTGAGCCTGGTGATATCAGCGTTGAATGGTTGTGAGAGGTGTGTTACTAGTCATGAAGAGGCGGTAGTGAAGCATGGTACGGAGCCACAGCGTGTGTTAGAGGCTGTAAGACTTGGAGCGGTGCTGAAGAGTCTGGTTGTATTGTTATAAAAAATATATTTAATCGGGGGACAGATGGAAATCTGCTCCATATACAATTGATTATCAATCATTTGCGAAGCGAAATTTTGGGTGAAAATGTCTCATACAGACATGATTTTTCAAATTTGTTAATAAATTCATGTAATTATATTTGCAAAATCCATAAAAAATTTCGACTTTTGCATTCCTAAATTTTTAGAATCATGGCAAGAGTATGTCAGGTGACAGGAAAGAAGCCGATTACGGGTCACCATGTTTCCTTCTCCAATATCAAGACAAAGAGAAGGTTTCTGCCTAATCTGCAGAAAAAACGTTTTTTCCTGGCGGAAGAAGACAAATGGATATCTTTAAAGATATCAGCTGACGGTTTAAGAACCATCAATAAGAGAGGTTTGTATGCAGTAGTGAAGGAATTGCGTGCAGCTGGTCAGGAAATTTAATTCTAGGACTCACTTAATTTGTATACAAAATGGCAAAAAAAGGTAACAGAGTACAGGTAATTCTGGAATGCACTGAGCACAAAAACTCAGGTGTTGCTGGAACTTCCCGTTACATCTCTGTAAAAAATAAGAAGAACACTCCTGAACGTCTGGAGCTGAAAAAGTACAATCCTATTCTGAGGAAAGTGACTGTACACAAAGAAATTAAATAATAATTTTTGGTTAATGGCTGGTTTGTAATACAGCCATATGGCCATCAACCATAAAAACAATATACCATGGCAAAAGCAGCTTCAAAGAACTCAAAAGTAAAAGACTTGAAAGCCGCAGCTGACGCGAAAGTGTGGACTAAAGTGGTGAAAGCTGTGCGTTCTCCTAAGACTGGTGCCTATACTTTCAAAGAGGCTATCGTGCACAAAGACAAAGTGCAAGAGCATATCAACGCTAAGTAATTCGGCTTTACTAATATCATACTGAAAAGCTGTCCTTCATAGGACAGCTTTTTGTGTTTCCTAACGCAGAGGTCGTTATATTGTAGGTATAAGACGCCTGCGGCGTAGGTATAGGGAGACAACTGCTTGCTGCTTCGCGAGCTGGCTTATGCTCATTTAGCTCGGAGAGGAGCACATTTCTCGCCTATACGCCATATCTATCTTTGCATCTTTGAAAGCAATTCCCCATCGCTTTCCTAGAAAAGCCGTATTTTGCGGCCTGAATTTTGCAAAATGACCCGGCCTGCATTACAGGCCTACTATTACTAATATGAGCTTTTTCAAAAACCTATTTTCCAGGGAGAAAAAGGAGAGCCTAGACCAGGGCCTCCAGAAAACAAAGGAAAGCTTCCTGACCAAAATTGGACGCGCCATTGCTGGTAAGTCCACCGTGGACACCGAAGTATTGGATAACCTCGAAGATGCCCTTGTTTCTGCAGACGTTGGCGTAGATACTACTGTTAAAATCATCGATAGAATCGAGCAACGTGTTGCTAAGGATAAATATCTGGGAACCAGTGAATTGAACAAGATGTTGCAAGAAGAAATTGCAGCAATTTTGGTGGATGCTCCAGATAGTGGATTCAGGGATTTCGATGTGCCGGCGGATAAAAAGCCTTATGTAATTATGGTGGTGGGAGTGAATGGTGTGGGTAAGACAACCACCATTGGTAAGCTCGCCTATAATTTCAAGAAAGCTGGGAAGTCGGTCTTGCTCGGTGCTGCGGATACCTTCCGTGCTGCTGCTGTTGATCAACTGACCATCTGGAGTGACCGTGTTGGCGTTCCTATTGTAAAACAGGCCATGGGCTCTGATCCAGGTGCTGTTGCATTTGATACCGTTCAAAGTGGCGCTGCTAAAAATGTGGATGTAATTATCATTGATACGGCTGGTCGTCTGCACAACAAAATCCACCTGATGGACGAGTTGAGCAAAATCAAACGCGTGATGAAGAAAGTCATTCCTGATGCACCACATGAGGTACTGTTAGTATTGGATGGTTCTACCGGCCAAAATGCTGTAGAACAAGCCAAACAATTTACTGCTGCTACTGAAGTAACTTCTCTCGCCATTACCAAACTGGATGGAACCGCCAAAGGTGGTGTAGTGCTGGCCATTGCCAACCAGTTCAAAATTCCTGTGAAATATATCGGTATCGGTGAAAAAATGGAAGACTTACAGGTGTTTGATAAAAATGCTTTTGTAGACTCCTTATTTAGTGTAAATAGCTGATATTGAAATACTTGTATTGATTAATTGCTATTTTAAATAGTTCTTACTTCAATTTTTACTTCAAATAGAAAGATCTGACCGGTAAGCGAACAAATACATTATATTCGCATTATATAATGATATAATTCCGACGCTTACCGGTTGGCTCAATATTAGCTACATAGATTCCAGACTTTCCCCAGTCAACCAGTTTTGTTGCTGCGTAACCTGCCATTTGTTAAATTAGAGTAGTAGTTTTTGTACCCTTTAATAACAATTCGTAGTTATGAATATAAAAAGCATAGATCGAGTTGAAAACATTACACCAGAGGAATTCAAAAGTAACTATTATGAGCCGCGCATACCAGTGGTAATATCCGGTCTCAGCAAAGATTGGCCAGCCAGGGATAAATGGACCTGGGACTATTTTAAGTCGATTGTTGGAGATAAGACCGTAGGCGTATATAACAATACTAGGGCAGATGCCAATACCCCTGTAAACGGTGCCGACGACTACATTAAATTCGGCGATTATCTTGACCTCATCCAGAAAGGCCCAGTAGCCCTCCGTATTTTTCTCTTCAACATTTTTCAGCATGCGCCACAATTAACGGACGATTTCATGTGGCCGGAATTCCTGATTAAAGGACTGTTAAAGAAATACCCAATGCTTTTTGTGGGCGGAGCAGGCTCCGTTGCCCATATGCATTACGATATTGACCTTTCTCATATCTTCCATACCCAGTTTGTAGGCCGCAAAAGAGTACTATTGCTGGAAAATAAACAGTCGCCCTACATTTACCGGATGCCTTTTACGGTAGAGAGCGCTGCTAGTTTTGTAAACTGGCATGAAGCCCTGGATACAGATACATATCCAGCGCTCAATTATGCCAGCGGCTATACCACCATCCTGGAACATGGCGATACCCTCTTTATGCCAGGCGGATATTGGCATCATATGGAATACCTGAATGCTGGCTTCGCGATGAGTTTACGTGCGATGGATCAGTCACTAGCCGGAAAATTAAACGGACTCTATCATATAGTAGGATTACGAGGCATGAATAATCTGTTGATTAAAATGGCGCCTAGATGGTGGTATCATAAGAAACGGGAATTAGCAAAAGAAAGAGCTAATAGGTTGATGAAAGCGTTACAGGTATAATAATAAAATAACATTTTTAAACGGTTGCAAGCAGCTAATTTGCAGCCATTTATCTTTAATTTCATAATTATCAATTCTTTTTGTTAACTTTGCACCTTCCTAATTCAACCCCCACTAAGGCTCAAAGTCACGTACAGTAAGTCTGCTGTTTTATTATGTTAGTGTCTGTGTGTCTTCGTGGCGGTAAGCGGAACAGAACAATTCTGATCCGCATGCTCTAAAACATTCGCCCTTGAAGACGAAAACTTTAAAGAAAGACAAGGTTAATATTATTACACTTGGTTGTTCCAAGAACATGGTTGATTCGGAAGTGCTGAGTGGCCAACTCGCTGCCAACGAAATCGACGTAGTGCATGAAAGCACTAAACGTGACCACAACATCGTGGTAGTCAATACTTGCGGTTTTATCGATAAAGCCAAAGAAGAATCCATTAACACTATTCTGGACCAAGTAGAGCTCAAAGAACGTGGTAAACTGGACAAAGTTTACGTAACAGGCTGTTTGAGCGAGCGTTACCGTGGCGACCTGGAAACCGAAATTCCTGGCGTAGATGCCTGGTTCGGTACTATGGAACTGCCTTTGATCCTGAAGAAATTTGACGCAGACTATAAGGCGGAATTGATAGGAGAGCGACTGCTTAGTACTCCTACCCACTATGCCTACCTGAAAATTGCGGAAGGTTGTAACCGTACTTGTGCTTTCTGTGCCATCCCGCTCATGCGTGGTCAGCACGTTTCCAAACCAATTGAAGAATTGGTGGAAGAAGCAAAGAAACTGGTGAAAGCAGGTGTGAAAGAAATCATGTTGATTGCGCAGGAACTGACCTATTACGGTCTGGATCTGTACAAGAAGCGTCGCCTGGGAGACCTGATGCGCGAATTGGCAGCAGTGGAAGGACTAGAGTGGATTCGTTTGCACTATGCATATCCTACTAAATTTCCGATAGAGATCTTGGATGTGATGAATGAATCACCTAAGATCTGCAAATACCTGGATATGCCGCTGCAACATGCTTCCAACGGTATGTTGAAAGCGATGAAACGTCAGATCACCCGTGAAGAAATTGAGGAACTGGTACACGCCATCCGTGAAAAAGTACCTGGTATCGCCCTGCGTACTACACTGATTGCCGGTTTCCCTGGAGAAACAGAAGAAGATGTAGAAGAACTGAAAAGCTTCCTCGAAAGAATGCGTTTCGATAGAGTAGGCGTGTTTACCTACAGCCATGAAGAAGGCACCAGTGCCTACGAACTGGAAGACAATATCCCGGCAGACGAAAAAGAAAGACGTGCACAGGATATCATGGCCGTACAACAGGAAATCTCCCTGGAGAAAAACCAGGAAATGGTAGGAAAGATTTTCAAAGTAATCGTAGATAAAAAAGAGTCTGGCAGGTATCTTGCCCGCACTGAATTTGACTCTGTGGAAGTAGATAATGAAGTGATCATCAATACCACCAAACGCCTGAAACCCGGCGACTTCGTGGAGGTTCGTATCACAAAGGCATTTGACTACGACCTGGAAGGAGAACTGGTGTAGACAACGCTTCTCGAAAAACTTGCGTTGCCTCTTTGCCACAGGTGAAAGGCCTGTGAAAACAGCAAAAATATTTCAAAAGTCCCCTTACAATGGGGCCTAACTACAGCTCCCGACGGAGCTGGATCAATGTAAATCAATGACAACATTTGAATCACTGGGCTTAAAAGAGTCCATCTTAAAGGGAATTACAGATTTGGGCTTTGTTGCTCCAACCCCTATTCAGGAAAAAGCAATTCCCGCACTATTGACAGGTGACCGCGATTTTGTAGGTCTTGCCCAGACGGGCACCGGTAAGACAGCCGCTTTTGGTCTGCCTTTACTCCAGCAAATTGATGTGGATCTGCGCAAACCTCAAGGTCTGGTATTATGCCCTACTCGTGAGCTCTGCCTGCAGATTACCAATGATCTGAAAAATTTCAGCAAATACCTCGGAGATGTAAATATCGTAGCCGTTTATGGCGGTTCCAGCATTGTACAACAACTGCGCGAACTGAAAAGAGGGGTACATATTGTGGTGGCTACTCCGGGCCGTCTTCTGGATATTATTGACCGTGGCGCTGTCAACTTCGACAATGTACGCTATGCTGTACTGGATGAAGCGGATGAAATGCTGAACATGGGCTTCCAGGAAGATATCAACAATATCCTCTCCAACACTCCAGAAGAGAAAACAACTTGGCTGTTCTCGGCAACAATGCCTCAGGAAGTTCGTCGTATCGCCCAGAAATACATGGAAGATCCGTTTGAACTGACCGTAGGTAACAAAAACAGCGGTAACGCCAATATTGAGCACGAATACTACGTGGTACGTCCACGCGAAAAATACGCAGCACTGAAACGCCTGGTGGATTATAACCCAGATATCTTTGGTATCGTATTTACCCGTACCAAGATTGAATCTCAGGAAATCGCTGAATCCCTGATCAAGGATGGTTACAATGCAGATGCCCTGCATGGCGACCTTACCCAGCAGCAGCGTGATAAAGTGATGAAACGTTTCCGTGAAAGAGCGTTGCAGGTACTGGTAGCTACAGATGTGGCTGCTCGTGGTATCGACGTAGACAACGTAACGCACGTTATCAACTACGAACTGCCTGACGACGTAGAGAACTACACTCACCGATCTGGCCGTACTGCGAGAGCTGGTAAATCCGGTATTTCTATCGCTATCATCAGCAGCCGTGACATTGGCAAAATCCGTCAGATTGAGCGCGTAATTGGTAAGAAATTCACTAAAGGTGAAGTGCCAGATGGTTTTGCAGTATGTGAAAAACAATTGTTCGGCCTCGTTCACAAAGTACATAACGTAACTGTAAACGAAGAGCAGATCGAACCATACCTGGACCGCATCAACGAAGAATTTGCTAACATGAGCAAAGAAGAGTTGATCAAACGTTTCGCTTCCCTGGAGTTCAACCAGTTCCTGGAATATTACCAAGATGCTGCTGATCTGAACGTGAAAGAAGAAAAACGTTTTGAAGAAAGACGTCGCGAAAACGGCAAATTCACCCGTCTGTTCATCAACCTCGGTTCCGTGGATGATTTCAACCGTGGTGATATGCTCCGCTACCTGTGCGATAACACTGGTCTGCGTGGTAATAAAATTGGCCGTATTGATCTGAAAGGCGTTTATTCCTTCTTTGAAGTAGAAAACGATGCGGTAGAGAAAGTGACCAGTGCGTTCAAGAAAGTAGAATACAACGGTCGTTCTGTGAGGATCGAAATGTCCCAAGACGGTGATAAACGTCGTGGTGGCGGCGGTGGCGGTCGCAGAGAAGACGGCGGCCCTCGTAAACGCTGGCATGGCGGTGGCGAAGGTGGTGGCGGTGGCCGCGAGAAGAGAGAATACTCTTCCGGTGGTAGTCGTCCTCCGTTCAAACGTAAATATAATTCCTAATTTATTTTAGCATAAGTATTAAAGGCGCTCTCCATGGGCGCCTTTTTTCTTCCTACTGAAATTCTTTTTTTTGCTTTGAAAATTAAACTATCTTGTTAATCCTGATAATCATCAACCACGTAGTGCTATGACCGGAGATTCCTATAGCGTTAAACAGTCCGTTATACCCTTTTCCCTTTTCACCACTGCCGATATTGCCCTGTTTCAAGCAGGCTCACACTACCGGCTATACGAAAAATTTGGTGCACACCCCACCACCTGTGATGGTATCCCAGGTACCTATTTCGCCGTTTGGGCGCCTGATGCAGCCTATGTAGCTGTGATGAGCGATTTCAATGCCTGGGACAAATACAGTCATACCTTATTGCCCCGTTGGGATAGTTCCGGCATTTGGGAAGGTTTTATTCCCGATGTAGCCGCCGGAAACTTGTATAAATATTTTATACGTTCCAACAGTGGGGAAGAACTATATAAAGGAGATCCCTACGCTAACCATTGGGAAGTACGGCCAAAAACCGCTTCCATTGTACATCCACTGGATTATAAATGGAAAGATAAATCCTGGATGGAGAAACGGAAGGATCATAATTCCCTGAAAAAGCCCATCAGCGTATACGAATTACATATGGGTTCCTGGCGTCGGCCGGATCCTACCGATGAAGAAAAATATTATTCCTACGGCGAGATTACCCGAATGCTGCTGCCTTACGTGAAGGATATGGGCTTTACCCATGTGGAGCTGATGCCGGTGATGGAACATCCATTTGATGGTTCCTGGGGATACCAGATCACTGGTTATTATGCCCCCACCTCCCGTTATGGCACACCGCAGGAATTCATGGAAATGATAGATGCCTTCCACCAAGAAGGGATAGGCGTCATCCTGGATTGGGTACCTTCCCACTTCCCATATGATGCCCATGGGTTATTCCGTTTTGATGGTTCTCATACTTACGAGTATGCGGATATGCGTAAGGGTTATCATCCAGATTGGAACAGTTATATATTTAACTATGGCCGTAGTGAAGTACGGTCTTTTTTATTGAGCAATGCTATTTATTGGTTGGATAAATACCATGCCGATGGCCTCCGCGTAGATGCTGTAGCCTCCATGATACATTTGGATTATAGTCGGGATAGAGGCACTTGGGAGCCAAATGAATATGGTGGCAATGAAAACCTGGAAGCCATCAGTTTTGTGAAGAAGCTGAATGAAACCGTGTATGCACTATATCCGGATGTACAGACAATTGCAGAGGAATCCACTTCTTTCTATGGCGTATCACGGCCTACCTTTTTAGGCGGACTCGGATTTGGCATGAAATGGATGATGGGATGGATGAATGATACGTTGGACTATTTCCATAAAGATCCTGTTCATCGGAAATGGTATCAGAATGATTTGACGTTTAGCTTGGTGTACGCTTTCAGCGAGAACTTCATGTTACCTTTCAGTCATGATGAAGTAGTACACGGAAAATCTCCTATGCTCTATAAAATGCCTGGAGATGAATGGCAGAAATTTGCCAATCTGCGATTGATGTATACTTATATGTTTACGCATCCCGGAACGAAGTTGTTATTTATGGGGGATGAGTTTGGACAAACATCAGAGTGGAATTATAAATCGGAGTTGGACTGGCATCTCCTCAAATTCAGGCCTCATGAGGCATTGAAGAAGTATGTAAAAGCATTGAATCATTTATATACGAGTACGCCAGCTTTATATGAACAGCAATTTGAAGGAGCCGGATTCGAATGGATTACAGTGAATGATTATGATAATTGTGTGTTGGTTTATTTGCGGAAAGGAGTGAAACCGGAGGATCAAGTGCTGGTAGCATTGAATATGACACCGATTCCAAGAGAGCAATACCTGGTAGGTGTGCCGATGGCTGGTACTTGGAAGGAGGTCTTGAACAGTGATGAACCGCAGTATTTTGGCAGTGGCGTAGTGAATACTTTGGAGCAGCCGAGTACCAAGCAGGTTTATAACGGTAGAGACTATACGTTGACATTAAGGTTGCCGCCGTTAGGGGCTGCCATCTTCCAATATTATCCTCCAAAATAAAAAAAGGAGGAATTATATATTAATCGGGCTGTTCCATGGAGCAGCCCGATTTTTTTTGGGTTGTTTTAAACTCCGATAACTTTTAGGCATCTATAATAAAACGTTAAAAACGGGGCTCGCAAATTATTGCAATAAGGGGTGATTGTCTTGCGTTTTTAGAATTGTAATAATCCGTTGATGAGCCATTGCCAAAAGATGATTTTTCAACCAAACTTTTGCATCCATAATTTCTTTATTGATTTTAAAACCAGTTATTTATGAAGAATTCTCTCCGTAATGCCGGATTGTTTGTTGCGGTAATTATTGCAGGGGCAGCATTATTTAGTGCTTGCAACAAAGATAGTTCCGTATCGAATCAGCCAATCCCGGCGAATCAACAAAAAGTGGCCCTTTACCTTGCAGATGATCCAGGATTTTTTGATCAAATCTTACTGGATATCAGGAAAGTAGAGGTACTGGTAGACACCTGCGGAAATATTGACAATGACGACTGGAACGATAAAGACCGTTGCGGTTGGGACGACCAACTGGGCAAAAAGAAAGACAGTTGCCAAGTTTGGGATTCATTGCCAATCAAAGCAGGCGTTTACGATTTGTTAACACTGCGCAATGGTACCGACACCCTGCTGGCTGGCGGTAACATCAGAAAAGGTACGATGGAAAGAATTCGTATCACTATTGGCAGTCAGAACTCTTTAGTAAAGAACGGTATAACTTATCCGGTAACGTCTCAGACTGGACAAAGCAAAATCATTGTACGTGTAAGACACACAGAATGGGATCAACTGTCTAGTGATAACATGCGTCTGTGGCTCGACTTTGATGTACAACGTTCTATCATCAAAACGAGAGATGGTAAGTTCTTCCTGTCTCCGTTCATCAATGTATTCACTATCCTGAAAATGGGAGGTGTATACGGTCAAATTACGCCTAAGGACGCATATCCTGTAGTGTCTGTGTACAACAGTAATAAAGATACACTGTATGCACTGCCATGGGGAGATGGCTTCTTCAAGGTGCGTGGTCTGAAACCAGGTAACTGGAATGTGTTTATTAACCCTGTAGCCACCTACAAGGATACTACTATCAGCAATGTAACTATCAACGCTGGTAAAGAAACCAATCTGGGCGATATTAAGCTCAGCAAGAAATAGGTTGGTATCATAAGTTATAGCAAGGGCTGACCAAAAAGTCGATTCGGTGCAATCAATTTACTCCTGATTGCGTTATACTGAATAACTGGCTTTTTAGTCAGCCCTTCTTATTGTTTATATATGTATTTTTTCTCTAACTTGTGAAAAACTTTATTATGCGTCAGTTACTGTTACTATGCCTGTTTCAATGTGTTGTTTTGCTGGGGATGGCCCAGGAACAATTGCAGTACAAAGTACCCAAACATAACCAGCGGGATGAAAAAGGCCGGAAACAGGGTTTATGGATGGAAGATGTTGGGGAGCTGCGGGGCGAGCCTGGATATACTTGGGAAGGCAATTACAAGAATGACCGTAAGGAAGGTATCTGGAAAAAAACCACCGCTGCAGGCTACCTGATTGCGGAAGAAACCTATAAGAATAATGTACTGAATGGTTATTGCAAATATTTTTTCAATGATGGGAAGAAGAGTGCAGAAGGCCTGTATGTATCCACAGAAATTCCTGGCCAGAAGGATACCATTATGGTAGTCGATTTACAATCCGGCGTAGAAAAGCCAGTGGAAATTGTGCGGGAAGGTAATTCCGTAAGACAAGGCCTGTGGAAGGTGTATGATGAAGAAACGGGCCATATGGTAAAGGAATATTACCGAATGGGAGAGCAGGTTTCGGCAGCAGAGATGGGGGAGACAGATTCCATCCCTACACCAGTAGCTCCTAAAGCTGCGCCGACGCATTTGCCCCATGAGAGTATGGGTTCCGGCAGGAAGAAGCACTAGGGCTAAAATGAACAGCTAAAAAGACAAAATGAACAAAAAGATTTGTCCATTTTAGCTTTTTTTATTGTACTTTCATTTTAGATGGATGATAACTGTAATGTGACCCTTGAAATACGCATCTAGTATTTCTTTATCTTATAATCCTATTTAATTTGTTTGTATGAAAAGCCTGAGTTTAAATCACGTTGAACGCAATTCAGACACTAATCAGTACGAAGTTGTCACAGACAAAATGGAAATATTATTCAGGGCAGTATTTGTCTTTTTGATATTCTGTGCCCTGATGTCTATATGTTTCCTGTCTATTTATTATTGATATACGTCTCCAAGCAATAAACATATACAATTCATCAAAAGCAAAAGCCCTCCATATGGAGGGCTTTTGCTTTTGCCGATTCACTCGGCCAGTAAATAGTTTGGCTGCCACCACCAATTGCAAAAAGGATTTTTTCAATGAAAGCCTTTGTAGTATTGGTTTTTAATTAGAGATAACCACAAAATAACTGTTGATGTTATTCATTTTGTTCATTCCTGGCATTTCAGGTCTGTTCATTTTGTGGTGATGTTTTGTCCTTTTACATTTGCGCAACTAAAGTTGGCATAGGTTAGGACAAAGCACGCCAGATATCTATCTATGGTGCCTTTTATTTTATAATAATTTCCTCAATGCCTTTATCCGCAACAAATTCCAATACTTTCGTTTCTGGGTGTACAGTGAATGACCCGATGGCCTGGCCGTCTCCCAAAATCTGCACTGGCGTAAACGGTAATCCATGTACTTTAATACGGAAACGGGTATACGATGTTTCATAATTCACATAGTATTGTTTCTTCAGCCAGAACTGGTTGGCGGAGGATTGCTGCTTGAAGCGGATCACATTATACTGGCCATTTTTATAGCCATAATGATCGCCGGCATCCTCATAGAGCGTACTCTTGGTGATGGTGTCCGCATAATAGGCTTCCAGGATCATTTCTTCCAGCTTTTGTTCGCCGGTGTATTGCATCACTGGGTAGAACGGTATTATAGCGCCTGCCTTCACAAACAGTGGCATTTCTTCCAACGGGGTAGGTACTGTTACATGCTGACCTCCCGTAGATACCTGATCTGTCCAGTAGTTGTACCATTTGCCTTTAGGAAGATATACATCCTTTTCCTTCATACCGGCTTCATTGACATGGCTGATGAGCAGGGAATCACCGAACATAAACTCATGGCTGCAATCCAATGTTTCCTCCTCATGCTGCGCTACGAAGGCCAGCGGACGGATCATAGGCGTACCATGTTGTGCATATTGCCAGAAAGTTGTGTAGAAATAAGGGAGGAGCTGATAACGCAGGGAAATGAACTTCTTCACTACTGCTTCATACTCTTCTCCAAAGCTCCAAGGCTCTTGGTTGAAGCCAGTTTCATTGCTGGCGCTATGGGTACGCATTAGGGGATGGAAAGACGCGAGCTGAATCCAGCGGGTATATAACTCTCCGTCTGGTTCTCCGATAAAGCCACCGATGTCGCTGCCAGTAAAGGAAATGCCGGATACTGATAGTCGCTGACACTGTACTGCAGCCAGCCACAAGTGCTCCCAACTGGAAACGTTATCGCCCGTCCAAACGGAAGACCAGCGTTGTGCACCCGCATAACAGGAACGGGTGATGACAAACGGACGGTTCGGCATCAGGTAGCGTTTAAGTCCTGCGGAAGTAGCTTTACTCATCAAGTGACCGTAGATATTATGCGCTTTACGATGACTTACTTCTTCGCCATCGTAGTCATGGCGCACATCTTCAGGGAAGGTGCCCATTTCAAAAACGGCGGGTTCGTTCATATCGTTCCAGACGCCGCGAACACCGACTTCCGCCAGTCCTTTGAAGAGTCCTGCCCACCAATCGCGTACTTCTGGGTTTGTGAAATCAGGGAATACGCATTTACCGGGCCATACATCCCCTTCCATCAGGGCGCCATCGGCGCGTTTACAGAAGTAATTATTTTTGATGCCTTCTTGGTAGATACTATAATCTTGGTCTACTTTAATTCCTGGATCAATGATCACCACCACTTTAAAGCCCTCTGCTGCTAGATCTCTGATCATCCCTACTGGGTCAGGAAAGTATTCCTTGTTCCAAGTAAAGCAGCGGAACCCATCCATATAGTCGATATCCAGGTAGATCACATCGCAAGGGATCTGGCGTTTCCGGAATTCTGCTGCGATATCGCGGACTTTCTTTTCTGGGTAGTAGCTCCAACGGCATTGGTGATAGCCTAAAGTCCAGATAGGAGGCAGTTCCGGCGTACCGGTAATGCGGGTATATTGTTCGGCCACTTCCATGAGGTCCGGACCGTAAATAAAGTAGTAATTCATTTCACCGCCTCTGGCCCAGAAGCTGCAAACATCTTCTCTTTCTTTTCCGAAATCGAAGATAGTACGGAAGGTATTATCGAAGAAGATGCCATATCCGATACCCGCATGTAGGCCGTAATAGAAGGGAATATTGCGGTACAGCGGATCCGTATCTTTCTGAAATCCATAAGCATCTGTACCATAATTTTCCAGCCGCTTTCCGCGAAGATTCAGTTCTGTTGGTTTATCTCCGAGGCCGTAGAATACTTCTCCTTCATGGATCAGTTTACTGCAGTAAACAATTTTTCCGCCTTTCTGCAAATAATGCTGCCAGTGAAAGCCCATTTCGTCCTCATTGATGACTTTACCTGTGAGGTCGGTAATCGTGACGCGCAGATTATCTCTGGCAATCAATACTTTGATGCAGTTGGTATAAATTTCAAAATTTTCTTCCCATTCCTTGATGCCAAAATCGATAGGAGATTCTTCCAATGTATCGCTGGTAGCGTAAGAGAAATCGCGTTGAAAAGTGCCGTCTGAGGCATATCTGAAGCGAATAATTTTATCAGAAATCACCCTTACTTCCAGGATGGTTTCTGAAGTATAGAATGAAAAGTAGTTGCCTTCTTTTTTCCATGACCGGATAGTATCCGGGTAGTGTTTCGCAGAATACTTGCTGGATGAGGTTTCGACTTGCATAATCTCTATTTCAGTGACCGGGTAATGCCCGGGGGTAAATTATAAAAAATTCTGGGAATTCTCCATTTCTGCGTTGGAGTTGTATATTATTACGTTTACGATGAAATATATCCTGTTGGCAAAAAAGTATATAAAATGACTAAATATCTTATTAACTTACCAGCAATAAATGTACTTTTTGCTTTAACCTATTCCAGCGGTGCGCCTTTCCAGGAGCACCTTTTTGATTAGCGGACGGTTCATTTTCCCGCTGCTTTCTCCACTACTGCAATCTGTTTTCCTGCTAAGTATACTTTTTTCCCTTTGCGTGCTTTTACAGCGGTATGATAACCAGTGGAAATCTGTTTCCAGGATTGACCACCATCGGTAGAAATCTCAGTGCCACTGGTGCCAGTGCATAGCAGCGTACGGTTGTCTATCCAGGTAACGGCAGATTTATAGCCTGCAGGCGGCATCGCTGGGGCTGTCCAGGTTTTGCCACCATCGCGGGTAAGGAAACAGTTTTTATCCGTCAGTTGATCATTCATATAATCACCGCCCACAATGATGCCATTGGATGCATCGATGAATGCCACGGAAAATGCGCCAGTGCTGCTTTTACCCTGTAATAACGGTAACGGGTATACGCTCCAGTGATTATCAATTCCTGCTTGCTGAGAAGAGTTGTTGTAGGTAAACAGACGGGATACCTTACCACCTGTAACGAACAGTGCTTTGTTGGAAGGTAATGTAATCAGACTGCTATTGCTAGCGGCAAAGATGGCCTCTCCATCGCTGGCAGCAGGTAAAGAGGAAGTAGGGGCCATTGTCCAAGACCTGCCACCGTTGAGTGTGCGGAGAATGGTAAATCTTGCCACACCGGCACTGTCTTTTAAAGGATCGCCGATGGCCATGCCTTGTTGGGCATTGAAGAAGATGAGCCCGTCAAAGAAGATGTCTTTTTCACTGTTATGGTAGACATTTTCCCAGTGTTTACCGCCATCGAGGGTGAGATAGATAAGTGCGGGAGATGCGATACTCACGACTACGGCCTTCAGGCTGTCGAACGCATGGATGGAGCGGAAATCGCAGCTATCAGCTATATGAAACCACTGCCAGTCTTGCCCGCCATTGGTAGTGCGGCCTACCATTCCGCCGGTTCCTGAAACCCATACCACCTTGTCGTTCACGGCTTGCAATCCGCGGATACTCTTCATGGGAGGCTTCTCGCAAAGGATTTTTACATTATATTGCTGTTGGGCTTTCCCTAGAAAAGCAAGGAGCAATAGGAATGGCAGTAGAAGTAATTTGATAGGAGAAAGGAGCCGCATAATGCGCCACTGCAGAGAATTAGGGAGATGGGGATAGCCACCGTGTCTGAAATTTGACATAAGTTATAATATTTATTTCCAATCTGTTAAGCGGGAAGAAAATTACAAAATTGCTATAAAGTGTGGCGCAGATTTATATATTTGCATGAAGCACCATAACCTGCTTACTGTCATTAACACTAAAACCATCGTGCACTTACCGCGTAAACTGAAAATACTCTTCCTGATCTGCCTATGCCTAATACCGGTGAGTTTATTGCGCGCCCAGGAAAAACCGTATATATTCGACAGCTATAGTGTCAATGAGGGACTTTCCCAAAGTTCCGTCTATGATATCGCCCAGGACGACCAAGGATTCATGTGGTTTGCCACCAGGGATGGTATCAACCGATTCGACGGGTATATATTCAATGAATATCGATATAAGCCTACTGTTCAAATTAAGCCTGGAGACGGGAAAGGAGAGCTAGTACCCCGGACGATTAACGGGAACAGGGCCGTTATCAACCGGTTTGACCTGAGTGGCTATAAGGGCTATTCCTTTTTTAAGGATAGTCGCAATCGCCTGTTGCTCGCTCATAACAACGGCGTTTGTATCTATGATAAATACAGTAATCGCTTCAGAGAAGTATTTCCGGATACTTTAAAAGCCAATATCAACACGGCAGAGCGGGATGCGCTCTATAAATTCCGGGTGTTAGGAGAAGATACTGCTACCCGCAGTTATTGGATCTGGCGTCCGATGAAAGGTATTTATGTTGTGGACCGGGATTCATTCCGAACCAAACGGATTATTGCCTATCCGCGGCAGTTTCAGCAGAGTGGCATTGTGCCCACCGTCGCTTATAAAGACGGTGATCAGATCTGGATGAATTATCAGCCGGGCGAGATGCTGGCATTGAACGTCAAGACAGCGCAATTACAGATATTTTGTTTGCCAGGAGTGGGACAACGTCCGGTGATGAGAAGTCTGAACCGGGATTCCTTAATTATCGTCAGTGCAGGGCATATTACCATCTTCAATAAAAAGCGGAATAAGTTCAGCGATCTAGCGTTTGACGTACGCAATGAGCGGGGAGAAGCATTTGTACCCAAGGTAGTAGAGTTGGACCACGACGGCAATGCCTGGATTGGTGGCAATGACGGCGTATTGATATATAGTATTGCCAGGAATGAAATTATCCGGCACATTGTAAGTTTCAATACGTTTGAGACACATTCCTTCAACGATGTCATCTTCTTATACAGGGATGCCTCGGATAACATGTGGGTGGGCACAGATGGAGATGGGATAAAGAAATATTCTCCTCATAAAAAAGTATTCAATCTTTATAGATCTCCGTATATCACGCATAATATGTGTATGTCCGTGTACAAGCATGACGACGGCAAACTCTATGTGGGCCTGATGCGGGACGGACTGAACGTATATGAAGAAGGAGGACGTTTCCTGGAGCGCATTTCCAATGAAACCTATCCGGGCAAGTTTCCGGGAAATGATTTAGCAGCGATTTGCCGGGAGGATTATGAGCATATCTGGCTCAGTTTTACCGGAATGCATATAGGGTTATTCAATGTAATATCCCGCAATTTCACTGATCTCACCCAGCATGTGAAGAAGATGGGGTTGCCGGATGATCCGAATAGACTGCCATTCCTTTTCAAGCGTCAGAATGGAGAAGTGTACTTCAACTATGGGCATTATTTATTGATGTTTACGGAAGATGGCGGTCGCTATAAAGTGAGTATGGTACATGATTTCGGGGATGAATTGCTCACCGCCTATTATGAAGATATGATGGGCAACCAGTATGCAGGTACACGTTCGGCTGTGTTTGTGCGTCATACGGGGAGTAGTAGATGGAACAAAGTGGTATTGCCAGAAGGCACCATGGTGAAGTCTATCACCAAAAATTCCCATAAACAGGCATTGGTAGCGGGAACGAAAGGCTTATTCGTATTGAATGAGCAGGACCAAATCATACAGCATTTCAACAGTTACGATAATCCTAAGCTCATCAATGATTATATCTATGGTGTGTTATTGGATGATAAGGATAGGGTGTGGGTGAGCCATAATAAAGGCTTGTCGCAGATTAACATGCAGACCAACGAGATCACTTCATTTAACCATGAAGATGGGTTGCAGTCGAACGAATTCAACACCGGCGCCTTTTACAAATCCGTTGACGGCGAACTGTTTTTCGGAGGTATACGAGGTGTGAATGGTTTTTATCCTAAGAATTTCCGGAACAATCCTTATTATCCAAAAGTGGTGATACGGCGGATGGAAGTCTTGGACAAACCATATGAATCTGATACCGTAGTATCGTTGTTGAAGAAAGTAGAGTTGCCATATAATCAGAATACGATTGCCATAGAGTTTGTGCCGCTGGAGTATACTAATCCGCCGAAGAACCGGGTGCAGTATAAGTTAGAGGGGGCGGATGAAGATTGGGTAGATGGAGGGACATTCAGGATGGCGCGTTATACCAATTTACATCCGGGAAAATACACCTTTAAAGTGCGGGCGTCCAACAATGATGATATTTGGAATGCCACGCCTACTACTTTAGAGATATTGATTCGGATACCGTTCTGGCAATCCTTGTGGTTTAGATTTTTATTGTTGTTATTATTGCTAGGTATTGCTTATTATTTTTCTACCTTGTATCTTGATTATAAGATTCGTCATGAGAAGCTGAAATTGGAGAAGGAGCAGGCCGTGGATCAGGAGCGTGCGCGTATCAGTAGTGATATGCACGACGACTTGGGATCTGGACTGTCGACCATCCGCTTATTGAGTGAGATAGCAAAACGGAAAATACAGGATACATCACAGACGCGCGAGATAGAGCGTATATCAGAGACGGCAGGGGAGATGGTAGACAAGATGAGTGAAATCATCTGGGCTATGAATTCATCCAATGACTCGCTGGCCAATTTGATTGCCTATATGCGCAGTTTTGCGGCTGATTTCTTGGAGCATGCACATATAACGCATCAGTTTTACATTCCGGATACGATCCCGAATATCAAGCTGAGTGGGGGAACCAGAAGAAATATTTACTTAGCAGTAAAGGAATCGCTGCACAATGTGGTGAAGCACGCGAAGGCCACGGAAGTGATGATAGAAATAAAGATGAACAACAGGAATATGACCATCATGATTAAAGACAATGGTCAAGGATTTGATCAGGAGAAGGTAAGGTTATTCGGCAATGGACTAAAGAATATACAGAAGAGAGCGCAGGCTGTAGGGGGCAATGCAGAGATTACATCCAACAACGGAACGATAGTTTTTCTCGATATCCCACTAAATTGACATACATTTGTTACAAGTAACATTTAAGTGTTAGAATTACTAAAACATGACGGTATACTCAAAGAAGAAGTCCCAGGATAACATGGATATTATCTCTATTGCGATAGTAGAGGATAACCATGATATTCGCACGGCTATGGAATTGCTGATTAATGGTTCTGACGGATATGCCTGTGTTGGCACTTTCAATAATGCAGAAACCGCACTGGAACAAATCCCTCAATTATTACCGAATGTGGTGCTGATGGATTTCAACCTGCCCGGAGGTATGAATGGTATTGAATGTATTGCACGGCTGAAGGCAGAGTATCAGGACATGCAGTTTATGATGCTGACGGTTTATGAGGATGATGACAAGATTTTCAATGCACTGGAGGCTGGCGCTAGTGGTTACATTCTGAAGAAAACCTCTCCTGGTGAATTACTGGAAGCGATTCGTGATTTACATGAAGGAGGAAGTCCTATGAGTTCGCAGATTGCGAGAAGGGTAGTTGCCTTTTTCCAGAAGCAGGCCAAGCCTAATCCGGCATTGGAGGCACTGACGACGCGCGAAAAAGAAATCCTGGATCAGTTATCAAAAGGATTTTTATATAAGGAGATTGCCAGCAATCTGTTTATCAGTATTGAAACTGTGCGCAGACACGTACATAATATCTATGAAAAACTCCACGTACGCAGCAGAACTGATGCTGTTAACAAATACTATAACAGGTAATTTTTCCGGATAAATGAATTAAAAGAGGCTGTTCAATCATGATGGACAGCCTCTTTTTTGTAATACGGATGCCTGGGAGTGAAATTAGCTCTTCACATATCGGCGGATCAGGTGTGCGAGCAGTACCATTGCTGCAATCAACAGACAGGCACTTTTGAAAAGAAAACCAGTTTTCATAGGATCGGGGATTAATGATGAACATAATCTGCCAGAGCCATGCTGAAAATTCATTGGTTCAGGTATTGTAGAAGAGCCGGTTAACCGGAAGTAAAAATTTAACAATTGCTTCCTTACCGCATCATTTGCCAGGAATCAAACTTCCGGATCAGTTGGAGGAGTTTGTTTCCTACATTGCTTTCTTGTTCTTTACGAATGTAGCGAGAAGCAATATAAGCAGCAGCAATAAGGGTCAGGGAGATAATAAGAAATAATGTTTTCATAGGTGCATAGGTTAGGATTTCTGGATATATGGTGTCTTAGGTAAATATAGTAATAAAAATAATATAATCAGATTATATGGGTGTATTTTTTTATTTATCTATCTTATACTTGGGTTGATTCACTGAATCCATTATTTTTGCCTGTAATCCCATTTTGCTAAAAGATTTAGTAGAGCAGGTGGGTGGGATTGACAAAAAACAGCATAAGTATATAGGAAACTTTAATATATTATGGCAAATACGGATAAAACGGATAATAAGGATCTATTTGCTTCCTATACGGAAGACTCCATCAGGTCGCTGGACTGGCGGGAGCATATCCGCCTCCGGCCAGGTATGTACATTGGTAAGTTGGGGGATGGTTCTAGTATGGATGATGGTATTTACATCCTACTGAAAGAGGTAACGGATAACTGTATCGATGAGCACACCATGGGCTTTGGTAAACAGATCGATATTAAGGTAACGGAGCATACCGTATCGGTGCGAGATTATGGGCGTGGGATTCCATTGGGGAAAGTGGTAGACGTGGTGAGTAAGATCAACACTGGTGCTAAATATGATAGTAAGGCCTTTCAGAAATCGGTAGGTTTGAACGGGGTGGGTACCAAGGCGGTAAACGCGTTGTCTAGTTCCTTCCGGGTACAATCAGTCCGTGATGGCAGGTTAAAAGCTGCAGAATTTGAGAGAGGAGTGTTGGTAAAGGATCATAAGGAGACATCGACTACTGAAGGTAACGGTACCTTGGTGACTTTTACGCCGGATGAAACGGTATTTAAGAACTTCAGGTATATCCCTGAATTCTTGGAGAACCAGATCTGGAATTATTGCTTCCTGAATGCGGGTTTGACCATCAGTTTCAATGGTAAGAAGTATCTTTCTAAGAATGGATTGTTGGATTTGCTGCAGCGTAAAACGAATGAGGAAGACCTGCGCTATCCGATCATTCACTTGAAAGGGGAAGATATTGAAGTGGCTATCACCCACGAAAATCAATATGGAGAAGAATATTACTCTTTTGTAAACGGTCAGCATACTACCCAGGGTGGTACGCATTTGGCGGCTTTCAGAGAGGCGTTTGTGAAAACGGTGCGTGATTTCTATAAGAAAGATTATGACGCAACGGATATCAGGGCATCTATCTGTGCCGCAGTTTCTGTGCGTGTACAAGAGCCAGTATTTGAATCCCAGACTAAAACCAAGTTGGGCTCTCTGACAGTGTATGAAGGAGGTCCTTCCATGAAGGCGTTTGTGTTGGATTTCTTGTCCAAGCACTTGGATGATTTCTTGCATCGTAATTCCGCAGTAGCGGAAGCGCTGAAGAAGCGTATTGAGCAGAGTGAAAGGGAGCGTAAGGAGTTGGCAGGGATTAAAAAACTGGCCAACGAAAGAGCTAAAAAAGCGAATCTGCATAACCGCAAACTGCGTGACTGTCGCATTCACCTGAACGAAGAGTTTTCTGGTAAGGAGAAAGCAGAGAATGAAACACGTAGATTGAATACGACTATATTCATTACGGAAGGTGATTCTGCGAGTGGTTCCATTACGAAATCTCGTAACGTGGAAACGCAGGCGGTGTTTAGCTTACGTGGTAAACCGCTGAACAGTTTTGGGCTTACCAAGAAGATCGTATACGAGAACGAAGAGTTCAACTTATTGCAGCATGCGCTCAATATTGAAGAAGGGCTGGAAGGGCTGCGTTACAACAACATTGTGGTAGCCACCGATGCCGACGTGGATGGTATGCACATCCGTTTGTTGATTTTGACTTTCTTCTTGCAATTCTTCCCTGATCTGGTGAAGAATGGGCACGTGTATATACTAGAAACACCGTTGTTCCGTGTACGTAATAAGCAGGAGACTATTTATTGCTACAGTGAGGAGGAGAAGCAGAAGGCAGTGAAGAAATTGGGTAGTAAACCTGAAATTACCCGATTTAAAGGATTGGGAGAGATTTCTCCGGAGGAATTCGGCCGATTTATCGGGGATGATATGCGTATAGAGCCAATCATTTTATCGAAAGACATCCATATCCAGAAACTGCTGGAATACTATATGGGTAAAAATACACAGGCAAGGCAGGAGTTTATCATCAACAACCTGCGCTATGAAAAAGACCTGATAGAAGAATAGTTTGTCAAGAAATTACGAGATCGTATGAGCTTAAAGCATATTGTGTTTGGTCAGCCATCCGTGGCGGTGTTGGCGGAAGCAGTGGGAATGGACGAGAAAATGCAAGGGGATATTCTTTGTTTTGAAGATGACCTCTCTGTAGGCCCGCTGTTTATCCTGGATACCAAGGATGGTCAGGCTTTACGACAACAATGGTGGCAGCAGTTGCAGGGCATTGGTCCGGCAGCAGTGGCACAGGAAATATTTGAAGAAGCCCCAACTCCTGAACCGGAAGAGCCGGAACATTCTGAAGATGAGGCGCGTTTCCTTACCTTGAAAACACAGTTGAAAGAAGACCCCGAACTGGAAGTCTGGATATGGGCCGGGCAAAATGCCCGCGACGTAACCGGCTACTATTGGTTGGTCAGCAAACTATACGATTTCGCCGGACGTATTCATATAATTTACCTGAATAATCTTCCCTTCCTGAATGAAAAAGGGGCAGTATTTTATCCTACCCATCTGCACCAGATTCTGCCCAAGGAATTCCTGAAAGCGAAAAAATTGGCAAGGCCTGTATCTCTGGCTGAATATGAGCTGGACGGGGATGAATGGCATCGCCTGATGAATGAAAATGCGGGTATACGCTTGCTGGAAGGTGGTAAGAAGCTGAAAGGAGAAGCTACCACTTTCTATGATAAAGATCTGCTAGCGCAAACTGGCAAAGAGTTTATCAAAGCTTGGCGTGTAGCCAACCAGGTGAGTGGCAAGCTGAAGTATCCTGTAATGGATTTGTTCCTTGCATGGCGATTGAAAGAACTGGTGAAGGAAGGCAAGTTAGAAAGCAAGGGAGAACTGAAGACTGTCCGAGATTTTGAAGTAAAACAGCCAGGTGGAGAAACACCGGCATCACCAACAAACGAGGCCACAGCATAATATGATCAGTATTACACCGGTATCCCTGCATGGTGCAGATGAAAGAGGCAGTAACTATATATGGGACTGTCAACGCACTGGAGAATTCATGTTGTGTTATAGGAATGCAGGCAGCAGCAGCGGTCAGCATTACCATGAAGGACACAGCGCTAATAAGAATCCGGAAATTATGTACCTGTTTAGTGGAACCGCTGAAATTCACTGGTGTCCGTTGGAGGGTGATGAAATTGTTGTTACGGAGATAACAGCGCCGGCGAGAGTGGAAATCCCTATTCGCATCTGGCATCAGCTAATTGCGGTGACGGATTGCTGTTTTATTGAACTGAACTCCATAGACGATGTACGGAAAGACAGTGTACGTGTATGGAGGGAGGATTTTGAAAAAATGATAAAAGTAAAATCGTAAGTGATATAATGGATATGGAAAATCAAACAACAGACGAATCTCTGCATAATGTCACGCATGTAGGCGGCATGTATGAGAGCTGGTTTCTGGATTATGCTTCCTATGTAATCCTGGAGCGCGCGGTTCCCAGCATTGAAGATGGGTTAAAACCCGTTCAGCGCCGTATCCTGCACGCTATGAAGGAAATGGATGATGGCCGCTTCAATAAAGTGGCTAACGTGATCGGACAAACGATGCAGTATCACCCCCATGGCGATGCATCCATCAGCGATGCCATTGTAAATCTTGGTCAGAAAGACCTGCTCATCGAAACCCAAGGTAACTGGGGAGATGTGAGAACAGGGGATGATGCCGCTGCTGCAAGGTATATTGAAGCACGCCTTTCCAAATTTGCACTGGATGTAGCCTTCAATGGCAAAACGACCCAATGGCAGTTGAGCTATGATGGCCGCAAAAACGAGCCCCTCTCTCTGCCGATGAAATTCCCACTCCTGTTAGCACAGGGAGCGGAAGGTATCGCCGTAGGGTTGTCTACCAAAATATTACCACATAACTTCAACGAGCTGCTGGATGCAGCTATCAAATACCTGAGAGGCCGGAAATTTGATCTCTACCCAGATTTCATGACCGGTGGGATGGTAGACGTCGCGAACTACAATGATGGTAAGCGTGGAGGTAAAGTAAGAGTACGCGCACACATTGAAGAGAAAGATAAAAAGACCCTCCTGGTAAAGGATGTTCCTTACGGTATCACTACCACACAGTTGATGGAGTCTATCGTAAAAGCCAACGACAGCGGTAAAATCAAGATCCGTAAAGTGGTGGATAATACTGCCAAAGACGTGGAAATTGAGGTGCAACTGGCGCCAGGCATTTCTCCAGATATCACCATCGATGCGTTGTATGCATTTACGGACTGTGAGATTTCTATCTCCCCTAACGCTTGCGTAATTGTGGAAGACAAACCGCAATTCATCACCGCTTCTGATCTCCTGAAATCATCGGTTGACTTTACCAAAGACCTGCTCAAACAGGAACTGGAAATTAAACTGGCAGAACTGGAAGACAAATGGCACTATACCTCCCTGGAGAAAATATTCTTTGAGAAAGGTATCTATAAGGAACTGGAGCAAAAACATAAAGATTGGGAAGCCGTTCTTACTGCGATTGACAAAGGATTTGGCCCTTATAAGAAAAATCTCAAACGTGCTATCGTTCGTGAAGATATCCTGAAACTAACGGAAAAGCCTGTACGTAGAATCTACCGTCTGGATATCAACGAACTCACCGAACAGATTAAAGGTATTGAAGGCGAAATCAAGCAGGTGAAACATGATCTGGCTAACCTGACTGAATATACCATTACTTATTATGAAGGATTGCTGAAGAAGTATGGTAAAGGAAAAGAGCGTCTGACAGAAATCAAGACCTTCGATACCATCCAGGTACAACAGGTGGCTATTGCCAATACCAAACTGTATGTAAACCGTGCAGACGGTTTCATTGGTACTTCCCTGAAGAAAGATGAATTTGTAGCAGATTGTTCTGATCTGGATAACGTCATCGTTTTCCTGAAAGATGGTAAAATGGTGGTAACCAAAGTAGCAGATAAAACCTTTGTAGGTAAGGACATCATTCACGTAGATATATTCCGCAAGAATGATGAACGTACCACCTACAATATGATTTATGTGGAAGGCAAAACCGGTGTCAGCTATGCCAAACGCTTCAATGTTACTGGTGTAACCCGCGATAAGGTATATGAACTGGCACATAAAGGTGAGAAGAATTCCAAAGTACATTACTTCTCAGCCAACCCTAATGGGGAAGCGGAAGTCGTAACCATCAAACTCAGTCCTAACTGCTCTGCCAGAAACAAAGAGTTTGATCTGTACTTCGAAACCATTGCGATCAAAGGACGTAACTCCATGGGAAACCAGGTAACGAAATATCCTATTCGCGGGGTGAAATTCAAGGAGAAAGGCGTATCCACACTGGCAGGCCAGAAAATCTGGTATGATCCAGAAACGGGTCGATTGAATACAGAAGAACGTGGTGTGTATATTGGTAGCTTTGAAGGAGAAGATAAGATCTTTGTTGCCTTTAAAAATGGTACCTACGAGCTGACCAATTATGAACTGACCAACCGTTATGAATCTAATGATGTGGTATACATCGAGAAATTCAGTCCGGATAAAATTGTTACTGCCATCTACTTTGATGCAGATAAGAAACAGTTCAATGTGAAGCGCTTCCGCATAGAAACACAGACACTGAATAATAAATTCCTGTTCATCAAGGAAGGCGCCAACAACTACCTGGAAATGGTGACTACCCATACCCAACCGGTAGTACTCCTGAAAACAGGTAAGAAACGCAGCCCTGAAGAGGAGGAAATCAACCTGGCAGAGTTCATTGAGGTAACTGGCTGGAAAGCAGTAGGAACAAGGATTGCCGGAGATGATTTAATCAGTGCAGAATTGTTGTCGGAAGATGAGGACCCAGATCCAGAGGATGACAGCAATGTACAAGGAGAATTATTCTCGTAATATTTGTACGATAGTAGAAACGCGTTGGGCGTTCTCAAATAAAAAGTTAAGAAAGCCGCTACCACTAATAATGGAGCGGCTTTTTTAATTTTTTATAGATATTTTAGTAATAGGATTTTTAATGACAAATGAATCATATGTTGCAGTTTGGCGAACAAATAGAGCGGATCAAAAAGAAGCTACTTGTAGCTGCTAAAATAGATAGTGACCGACATGTTTTCGGAGCTAGTTCGCATCAATATCATATTGGTGAAACTCTGGATGAAGCCGCTGTCAGTGAGTTTGAGAAAACGCACCAGATATCCTTACCTGCCTGTTTTAAAGCATTTCTGTGTAAGATAGGCAATGGGGGAAAATCTCAGCTTCAGTCTGCCGCAGGCCCATTCTATGGCATATATCCACTGGGCGAAAATCTGAATGAAATATGTGATCCCGTGTACCTGCGTCGGCCTGTAAAAATATATCCGCATCTTACAGATGAATACTGGGAAGACCTCACTAAAAGTATCAATGACGATGATATTTCTGATGAAGACTACGACGCTGCATTAGGATCTATTTATGCAGGTATACTGCCTATTGGATCGCAGGGATGCACCTATATACACGGATTAATTTTGAATGGACCACATGAGGGGAAAGTAGTGAACTTGGACCTGGATCGTCAGAAACCAATATTTACTTTTGAGGCAACTTTTTTAGACTGGTATGAACGTTGGTTGGATGAAATCATTTCCGGAGAGTTGACACAGGGGCAGCCCACTTGGTTTGGATATAGAATGGGCGGCCCTGTAGCTACGCTACTAGCGCTTTACAAGAGTGCTTCGGACAAGGTCATTAAATTAGATTGCCTGAATGGAATTCTCGGTAAACATCAGGTGGATGCTGATACTGTTAAGATCTTCGAAAAGGAATATCAATCAGCTACAGATGACTATAAGGAGCTGTGGCTACAAATCCTTAGCAAGTTTAACTACCAGGTTGCCAAGCCTTATCTGGTAACCACTACGAACTTATTGTGTGTGTACCGGTTTATCTTCTGGTATGCAAAAGACAAAAGCCAGGAATGGCGGGAGCATATCACGCAAAATATCCATCAGATCACAGATGAGGAAACATTTCGATTTTGTACATATCTCCTCTTTGAAATGAATTTTGATTATGGTCCATTGATTGTTCCAATGCTGCGCAGCAGCAATAGCGGTATCAGGCAAACGGCCATTTATACATTAGGGAAGCTTAAGCACAAATCGGTTTATATTGATACATTCATTGAAGGCTTGCATGATAATTCCAATAATGTTATTCATTCTTCTTTACAAGCATTAAGCGATATTAAAGATAAACGGTTATTACCTCACTATAAGTTGGTAGCAGAACGGTTTCCTGAGGAAACGGGGTATATACTAAGTAATCTACGGCAGCGGCTTCAAACATATGGCCTTACCTTATCGGATATAAAAAAGAGGGATTATTGATGAGCTGAACTATGATCTTTCTTGCAGTGTTATTATAGATAATGGCATGTTATGAGCAATGTATCACTCCGTATCAGTAGCGCTGCTTTCGTTGAAAAAGGAACAATCCCTACTCAATATACTTGTGATGGTATTGATATCAGTCCTCCACTGGAAATCGATGATATACCGCCAGGTACCGCTTCTCTGGCCATCATTGTTGACGATCCGGATGCGCCAGCTAAGGTATGGACACATTGGGTGGCGTGGAATATACCCGTCACTTCCCTCTTACAAGAGCATTATTCTGGTGCAGTAGAAGGGGTAAATGATTTTGGGCATACTACTTACAATGGGCCATGTCCGCCTAAAGGTGCACATTGTTATCAATTCCGAGTATTTGCATTGGATTGTCAGCTCTCGCTGCAACGAGGTGCTAGTCTTCATGAATTGATCACCGCCATGAGGGGGCATATATTAGCCAAAGGATTATTAACTGCCTATTATTCGCGGAAATAAAAGAGGCTTCATTACTCGTTTTTGGTAAAGAGAGAATGACGTCCAGACGTCACTCTCTCTTTATCTTTTTCGTTGTCCCTGCCCAGCGGGCAGGGCTACAAAAAGAAGAGTTGGGGCTTCTTTTGTGGCAGCCCCTTTATTTTCATTGAATTTTAACTTTTCATATCAGGATAGTCTCCTATTTTTAATAATATCCAATTCGAATTCCCAACTCCAATTAACATCATGAAGAATACTATCTCCCCTAAAAATTTCAAATGGATAAATAATATATCCGGGTGGATCATTTGTGCCATAGCCTGCACAGTGTATATTATGACCAGGGAAGCTACGGTCAGTTTTTGGGACTGTGGAGAATTCATCCCCTGTGCTTATAAGCTGGAGATATCGCATCCGCCGGGAGCCCCATTATTTATCATGTTGGGAAGGATATTCATCATATTGTTTGGTGGCAGTTGGGATGGGGTAGTACCTAATACTCATGCGGCACAACAGGTGAACCTTTTGTCTTCCATAAGCAGTGGATTTACCATTCTGTTCTTATTTTGGACAATTACCCATATGGGGCGCCGACTATTTCAAAAAAAGGATGAAGAGCTTAGTCTAGATAAAACAATTGCTATCATCGCTTCAGGTGCCGTTGGAGCGCTAGCATTTACCTTCTCTGATTCCTTTTGGTTCTCTGCGGTAGAAGGTATCGTTTTCGGTGTTTCTCCGCTCTTTATAGCCATGGCTTTTTGGGCCATACTTAAGTGGGAAGAACAGGCTGACCAACCTTATGCTGACCGTTGGATAATACTGATTGCTTATCTGATAGGATTGTCTATAGGGGTACATCTGTTAAGTCTACTTAGTATTCCGGCTTTGGTAATGACCTATTACTTTCGTCGTTACTCCTATTCACGCAAAGGCGCTATCCTCGCGTTTTTGCTGGCATGTGTACTAACTGGTGTTGTACAAATATTAGTGATACAGGATACGGTAAAAGTAATCGGCTGGTTCGACCGTTGGTTTGTGAATGACTTAAACTTGCCATTTAATTCTGGGGCTATTTTTGCCATCTTGTTGCTGGCAACATTGATAGTGGTAGGGTTATACCAGGCTCAGAAAAAGAAACGCCATTTACTGCAATTAGGGTTACTGTGTTTTACTTTCATCTTAATAGGGTATTCTTCCTATTTCATGATCCTGATACGGGCCAATGCCAACCCTGCTATTAATATGCAGCAGGTAAACAATCCGATAGAGCTAGTAGCGTATCTGGACCGCTCCCAATATGGTTCCTGGCCTATTCTAAGTGGTCCGGATTTTACATCCAAACCTACTGGCTATAAGAATACAGGAGACATCTATTATAAGAATGAGAAAACAGGTAAGTATGATGTGGTAGGGAAAAAAATTGATTACGAATATGATCCAAGTGATATTCACTTGTTCACTCGTGCCTGGAACAATGACAACTCTTCAGGATATGTAGATTTTTACCAGTCGTGGTTAGGTTTGGGTAAAGATGAGAAGCCCACTTTCGGAGATCACATGAAATGGCTGGTAAGCTATCAATTTAATTGGATGTACTGGCGCTATTTTATGTGGAATTTTGCAGGAAGGCAGAATGATTTGCAGGGACTTGGGAATGCGCGGGATGGTAACTGGATTTCAGGTATTCCTTTCTTTGATAATATACGATTGGGCGACCAAAGTCTTTTGCCCGACGCCATGAAAGCGAATAAAGCACATAATCGATTATTTATGTTGCCCTTGTTGTTGGGAATATTTGGCCTACTATATCAATGGAAACATGATCGTCATAATGCGATAGTCGTGTTCTTGTTGCATTTCTTTACGGGTATTGCTATTATCTTATACCTTAATCAATATGGCCCTCAACCAAGGGAACGAGATTACTCTTATGTTGGTTCTTTCTATGCATTTGCCATTTGGATAGGATTAGGGGTGTTAGCGGTTTTTGACTGGATTAAAAAGAGAATGCCGGGTAAAGTAGCGGCCCTTACCGCCGGACTGATATGCTTGGTGGGGGTACCGGTATTGATGGCTTCACAGGAATGGGATGATCATGACCGTTCTATGAAAACATTAGCAAGGGATTATGCGGTTGATTACCTGAATTCTTGTGCACCTAATGCCATTCTTTTTACCGGTGGTGATAATAATACTTATCCGCTGTGGTACGCACAAGAAGTGGAGAATGTCCGTCCGGATGTTCGTGTAAATGTTACGAGTCTACTAGGTACTGATTGGGCTATTAACCAAATGCAACGGAAAATAAATCAAAGCGATCCTGTGCCTTTCAGTTGGACACCAGATAAATACTTGGGAGAAAACCGTAATGCTGTTCCTTTTTATGATATTAGTAAGGTGCCCCAAGATCGTTATTTCAACCTGAATGAAATAATGGCTTTTATAGGGGATGATAATAATAAGCTCCAGACTACAGTGGGAGAAGGTACCAATTATCTCCCTACGCATAAACTCTTCTTACCGGTAGATAAGGATGCAATTGTAAAAAGTGGTGTGGTATCGGCTAAAGACAGTAGTCATATCGTATCGCCGATGACCTTTGACATTACGGCCAATACTTTATACAAAAGTGACTTGGCCCAGTTGAATATTATTGCTGCCAACAACTGGAAACGTCCTATTTACTATTCACCGCCGTTGCCTTATGAATTGGGGTTAGGTAATTATGTAAGTCAGGAAGGGCTGGCTTATCGCCTGGTACCTGTTAAGAAAGAAGAAACGGAACTTGGTAGTAGTGTAAATATAGACGCTATGTACAATAACCTGATGAACAAGTTTCGTTTTGGCGGTGCGGAACATCCGGGTACTTACTTTGACGAAAACGGGCGCAGAATATTATTAGATATACGCAGATGTTATGCTACACTGGGTATTGCACTGGCACAGGAAGGTAGGAAAGATACGGCACTCAAAGTGCTTGACTATGGCTATAAAATGCTGCCAGCAGCCACATTACCTTATGGGCTTGACATTAATAATAATATTATTTCCTTACAATATGCCTACGCCTATTTCTTGAATGGTGATATTAACAAGGGGAATGCTATTGCGGACGAGGTGATCCGCAACAGTAATCAGCAATTAATGTATTACAAATCCTTGCCTGGCAGTTTAGGAGATGCTTTTTCGAGAGATAGCCAATCCTGTAATGAGATTATCGCTCGTTTAGAACAGATGAAAAAGGGATTTGCGGATTCTACTCATTTACAACTGAAATAGCGCGCTTTAATCAACTTGCCTAAACGAAATAAAAGAAAAACAAGCTGTCGTCCCTGCCCACTGGGCAGGGACGACGAAAAAAACAAAAACGGGATGGACGTTTCGACGTCCATCCCGTTTTTGCTACAGCTTATTTTTTATTTTTGCTTAGGCTTTTTAATGCCTGTTGGTTGCTTGGCTGGTGCCGCTTCCTGGTTGTAATCATCCACGCTTTTTGGATTCGTCATGCTTTTCTTTTTAACGTCCATAGGTTGTGGAACTGGAGGACCTTGCCCTAGCGGGATAGCATCGTGAAAGATCTTTTCTACATGTATCCATTGTCCCATCATCCATTTGAAGCCTTCGTAGTCCATATCTGACACCAGGGTAAATTTCTTCTCCGGCTCATTACTTTCAGAAATAAGGTGATCAAATATGATCATGTCTTTTTCTTTATTGTAATTCAGGCTAATGCTGCTTTCCTTTTTGTATTCCAGGATAAACCTATTCCTGGTAGGCTGTTTCACGCTATCCTGACTGAAACTGAAGAAAGGCCCGCCAAATACTGGTTGTCCGTTTTTGAAGGTCAGCATTTCAATGATTTTCTTCTGGCTGCGTGGATTATTTGCATCCCAGCCGAAGAGGGTATAATATTCCTTGTTGAAGTAATGTTTTTGTTCAATCCGATAATAGAGGCAACCATACCAGGATTTGTTATCTGTGATGGTATCCGGATTGGTCATATAATCAGAGGCATCGAAGAGTGGAAAGAGCTTCAGTTGACCATCCGGAGTATTCATCTGGATGGCGCCATAGTGGCGATAGAAGCCATTTTCCCTTTCCAATGCCCAGGTAAAGATACGGAAGGAACTGTCTGTCGGATATTGAATAGAGACTGTTCGCAGCGAATCGAACCGATATTTAAAGGAGTATTTGCTCTTCAGTGCTCGTACGAGGGTTGGGATAAAGGCATCGCAGGCTTGCTGGCGGCCGTCATCGCCTTTTCCGCTGAAGATTTCCTGGCTTAACTGCTGCAGGGTATCCTGGTAGTGTCGCAAGTGCGCTTTAGACGCGGCGTTTGGTACCTGGGCTTGTGCTTGCAGGATAGGGCAGGAGAGTAGGATAAACAGTAATATTTTTTTTACCATACTTATTATACGGTTACAGGACGAAATTATTGTCTTGCTAATGATGGAAGGCTCCTGGCAAAATCGAGCAGGGAATCACATCTTTGATCGATCAGTGGGTGTGGAACCTGCATATCCGGAAGGGTGGAGGGGATGAAAACTGTTTTCATCCCCAGGTTACGTCCGAATTGCATATCTCCCATTGTATTGCCAACCATTATTGATTGATTGAAATCGATCTCGGGGAAGTCTTCCTTGGCTTGAAATGCCATTCCATTTTGTGGTTTACGACAAGGGCTGTCATTATCCACGTCTGGGCAGTAGTAAATTTTATCGATACGACCGCCATGCTGGCGGATTTCAGCTAGCATATGGGAATGGATATTGTCCAAACCTGCGGGAGTGAGAAGGCCGCGTCCGATGCAGCGCTGGTTGGTGACGATGACAATACGATCAAAGTGATGGTGGAGGATACTGAGTGCTTGGAGCACGCCATCGCTGAAGCGGAACATATCCCATTGCAGGACGTATCCGCCTTTAATTTCGTCGTTGATGACACCGTCCCTGTCCAGAAATAAGGTCATGATTGAATACTAACGTTAATGGTTATACGGAAGGTATCTGGCAGCAGCCTGATAATCTTCTGGAATACCGATATCGATAAAATAGGTATCGCTGATAAAGCCGTAGAGCTGTTGGCTGGCTGCCATTGGTTCTAGTACTTCTTTTTCGAAAGAGAACTTTCCCGGTAATTGGAGACTCTTCAGATAGGTGGCGCTGGTAAGATAAACGCCGCCATTGATCAGTCCTGCTTCCATGAATTGTTTCTCTCTGAAAGCGGTGATGAGGGCATTTTCATCCTGTGAAACAGTGCCATAGCGGTCGAACTGCACCATCGGCTTCAGCGCTAAGGAAAGGTGGCTTTTATGCGATTGATGGAACGCATCGAATGCGGGGAGGTTCACATCAAAATAAGTATCTCCGTTAACGATGAAGACATTATCCCCTTCTACTTTTCCTAGCGCGTATACGATGCCGCCGCCAGTGCCAAGGGGTTCTGGTTCTATGGCGAAAGATACGCGTAAGGGCAACCGTTGGCTATTACACCAGTCTATCACTTGTTCGGCTTTATAGCCGAGAGAGAGGATAGCATGGGTAATTCCCTGTTGGTGTAGGTAATGCAGGAGGTAGAAAAGGAAAGGCTGGTCACCTATGGGCGCCATGCACTTTGGTTTGTCAGCAACTGCACTGCGAAGGCGGGTACCGAGGCCACCCGCCAGTACGATACATTCTGTTGTCATTAGGAGAACAGGTTGTTTTCTACTATTTCACAGATGATATGACCGGTAGTGATATGCGCTTCTTGGATGCGAGGCGTATCAGTGGAGGGCATATTGAGCAGGTAATCGCTGCCATCTTTCATTTTTCCGCCGGTTTGGCCAGTCATGCTAACGATGATCATGCCTTGTGCTTTGGCCACTTTCATGGCTTCCAGGATATTGGAGGAATTACCGGAGGTGGAAATACATACCAGTACATCGCCTTTGCGGCCGATGCCGCGCAGGATACGTGCGTATACTTGGTCGTATCCATAGTCGTTGCCCACGGCTGTCATGTAGGAAGAGTTGCAATGCAGTGCTTCCGCATAGAGTGGGGTACGATCTTTATAGAATCTGCCGGAGAATTCGGCGGCGAGGTGCTGGGCATCCGCGGCGCTGCCTCCGTTTCCGCAGAACAGAATTTTATGGTCTTCGCGGAGGCTGTGGGTAATTACATCCGCCACTTGCCGGATGGTTTCCAGCAGTTGTTCATCCTGAGCGATAGCTTCCTTTACGGCAATACTTGCCTTCAATCTGTTAACAATTTCTTGCTTCATCGGGTAAAGTTAAATTAGATGCTCCAGGTTTGAACACCATTATTGGTAAAATGATAACGTTTAACATCTCCGCCGAATTTGCCCAGGGCATCTACTACGGCGAAGCGGGTATTTTTCGGGCAATAGAAGATCATGAAGCCTCCACCACCTGCGCCGGAGATTTTACCGCCACTGGCGCCGGCATTGCGGGCTGCCTCATAAATCTCATCCAGTTGTGGATTGGAGATTCCTTTTGCCATTTTTTTCTTGTATTGAAAGCCATAGTCCAGGATTTCCCCGATCTTATCGATGGAACCGCGTAGCAGGGCTTCTTTCATCATCACAGATTGTTCTTTGAGATGATGCATGGCGTCAATGGAGTCGTCTTTCTTTTCGTTTACATTTTTCTGTTGTTCAGAGATAATGCTAGAAGAGAGGCGACTGGTAGAAGTATAGAAGAGCACCAGGTTATTTTCCAGTTCGTGGAGATATACGTCCTTGATGCGGAGCGGGTTCACGATTACTTTATCGCCGGCATAGAATTCCATGAAGTTCACGCCACCGAAAGTAGCTGCATACTGGTCTTGTTTGCCGCCGGCCTGTTTAAGGTCTTCTCTTTCAATAGAGTAGGCCAGGTGGGCCATATCGTATTCACCCAGGGGGAGTTTCAGCCATTCCGCGAAGGCGCCGAGTACAGCCACTACTAGTGTAGAGGAGGTGCCGAGGCCGGAGCCAGCAGGTGCGTCCACGAAGGTGGTCAGCTTGAACCCAGAAGGGAGCTGGCCATAGTCTTTATACAGGCGGTTTACCACTCCTTTGAGGATATCCAACTTGCCATCTAATGGCAGGGGATAGGTTGCATCGTAGGAGAGGGATTCTCTTCTGTCAGCAGATTCAAAAATCACTTTGTTCTCTGTCAGCGGTTCGATGGAAGCGCGTGCATAGAGAGATATGGTTGCATTGAGGATAGCGCCGCCGTATAAGTCGGAATAAGGACTTACGTCGGTGCCGCCACCGGCAAGGCCTATACGTAGAGGAGCTTTACTTCTGTAAATCACGCCTTTGTTTTGGTTTAGATATCTTAAGAAATGTTGTCGGCTAATTTATGAATTTCTGTGGCCAGGCGATGCCAGGAATATTTTAATTTTTCCTGTTGCAAGGCAGCTACCATATCGGCTTCGCGGTTTTCCACGAAATATTTCTCGATGGCAGCGGCGATGCTTTGCGGATCGGGCTCACATTGGAAGCCTACTACGCCGTCTGGTACCATTTCCGTGAGTCCACCTACATTGGTGACCACCATTGGTTTATCAAAGTGGTATGCGATCTGCGAAATACCGCTTTGGGTGGCACTTTTATAGGGTTGTACTACTAGATCTGCGGCACAGAAATAATTTTTAACTGCTTCGTTGGGGATGAAATCTGTATGCATGAGTACGCGATCGCCTAGTTGCAATTCCTGTAGGAGTTGCTGATAGGGAGCGGCATCTTCATAGAATTCACCGGCTACAATGGCATGTATATCCAGTTTTTTCAGGCGTTCATCGGCCATGGCTTTGAGCAGGAGGTCCAGGCCTTTGTAGGCGCGGATAAAACCGAAGAACAGGATATATTTTTTACCTGGTTGTAGCTTTAAATTGGCTCTAGCAGCCTCTTTAGAAATTTGTTCCCCATAGTTATCATAGATAGGATGGGGAATGAGGGATGCCGGTTTATTGGGCTCAAACACGCGGAGATCGTTGAGTACAGATTGACTCATCGCGATAAATGCATCCACGGGTTTGAGGAAATATTTTGTAAAGGGGACATCACCCGGGCGTTTTTCGTGGGGTACCACGTTATCCAGGATGGAGATTACCTTGGTATGATGTTTCTTTTTACCGAGTCGCAGTAGGCTTCCGAAAGCGGGGCCCATGATGGGTAGCCAGAATTTGACAATGATGATGTCTGGGTTCATTTTGCGGATAGCGCGGCCTGCTTTGAGCCAATTCAGCGGGTTGACGGAATTGACAAGGCGTTTGATGCGCAGGTGTGCGGGTGCTGGATCGGTAGAGTACTGGCTTTTGCCTGGGAAAAGTAATTCCGGGTATTGGACGGTGAAAGTGAATATTTCCACCTCATGGTTTTCCTTTTGCAGTTCTTCTGCCAGTCTTTCATTATACGCAGCAAGCCCACCCCGGAAGGGGTAGGCTGTGCCGATGATGAGTATTTTCTTTCTTTGCGTCATTAGATCGTGTTGTCCATTCTTTCTTCTACTAGGTAGATATTACGTTCTGTGGCATTGCGTGTCACCAGTTCGCCGATAAAACCTGTGAGGAATAATTGAGAGCCTATAATCATTGCCAGCAGGGCTAGGAAGAAGATAGGTCTGTCGGTCATATTGTATTTATCGTAGAAAATTTTCGCGAAGCTGAGATATCCAGCGATTACAAAACCCAGGATAAAGAAGAAGGTCCCAAGGGCACCGAAGAGGTGCATGGGTCTTTTCCCAAATTTCCCGATAAACATGATGGTAGCGAGGTCGAGGAATCCGTTGATAAAGCGTTCCAGGCCAAATTTGGTGGTGCCGTATTTGCGGGCTCTGTGTTCTACTACTTTTTCACCGATGTTACGGAAGCCGTTCCATTTGGCGATGACAGGGATGTACCTGTGCATTTCGCCGTACACTTCTATAGACTTCACTACTTTCCTGCGGTAGGATTTGAGGCCGCAGTTCATGTCGTGTAGTTTAACGCCGCTCATGCGGGTAGTGGTGTAGTTATAGAGTTTGGAGGGCAGGTTTTTGGTAAATGCGTTATCGTAGCGTTTCTTTTTCCAACCGCTGACGAGGTCATAGCCATCTTCGATGATCATGCGATAGAGGTCTGGGATTTCATCCGGACTATCTTGCAGATCTGCGTCCATAGTGATGACAACGTCTCCTTGGGCGGCCGCGAACCCTTCATTGAGGGCGGCGGACTTACCATAGTTGCGTTGAAATTTGATGCCTTTGATTTGTGGGTTTTCTGTTCCAAGCTGTTGAATGACCTGCCAAGAGTTGTCTGTGCTGCCATCGTCGATCATCCATACTTCATAGGAGAAGTGGTGTTCCCGCATGACACGGTCGATCCAGGCGGCCAGCTCTGGTAGTGATTCTTCTTCGTTTTTTAAAGGAACGATTACGGATATGTTCAAACTCATTGATAATTTCTCCTTGATAATATTTTCTTAGCCCTGGGCCTTTTGTTCTTTGGGCGCTACCGCTGCTCCGATCAGGGAAGCGATTACACCTAGGATCATGTAGGTGAACAGTATTCCACCAATGGCAAACACAAAATACATTCTACTTGTCAGCTCCAGTGCTTTCTGAATGGCATCTTCTGGTGTCTTGTTTAATTCCATTTGCTTACGAGCTGCTTCCAATGTTTGCTCTTTCATGTCAGGGAAGATGATCAGCATGACAACTGTCAGCAGGATGGAAAGCACGGTGATCACAGCCGTTGTTTTAAAACCATTAGCGAAAATGGTTCCGAAAGTTTGTCCTGCATTTTTCTTTCCGAAATCAAGACAAGCAAGAATAACGCCTACGGCTAGCAGCAGCATGCCTACCCATCCGGTCCATCTCTCCATGTTCAATTTCATGAAGTACATGACGAGGTTATAAACAAAAAGGACGAGGGCAGTAACTATTCCGTAAGGAATGTGGTTTTTGTTTGACATAGCAACAAATTGTTTTATGGATGTAGGAATATAAGAACCAGGTTTATTTTGTTACTTGCCCATTATTCACTACAGCTACGGCTCTACCTTTTAGGGCTGCCCCAATATACGCTGAATTTCTGGACCTGGAAGCAATATCTGCCTCCGTGAAAATCCATTCTTCATCAGGGTTGAACACCGTAAGGTTGGCTACAGCACCTTCCTGGAGGGTAGGTTGTTGCAGACCGAATATTTTACGGGGTTTGTCTGTCAGCATGGAAATCAAATGTTCCAGTGGTACTTCCGGTAGGTGTTTGCGGATGACACCGAAGCTACTTTCCAAGCCGATCATACCATTTTTTGCATATTCGAACTCGACTACTTTAGCATCCCAGTCTTGTGGCAGATGATGGGTAGCAAAGCAATCGATAATACCGTTTTTCACTGCATCCTGTAAAGCTTTCACATCATCGGCGCCTCTGAGGGGAGGGTTTACTTTCAGGTTGGTATCGTAGTTCACCAGGCTGGCATCTGTCAGCGACAGGTGGTAAGGTGTTACAGAACAGGTTACCTTGATACCCTGCGCTTTGGCCGCAGCGATCATTTCCACTGATTTGCGAGTGGTGATACCGGTGATATGCAGGTGTGAGTCTGTATATTTTGCTAGTTCTATATCACGTTGAACGATCAGTTCTTCTGCCAGGGCAGGTTTGCCAGGCATACCCAGTTGTGTAGAGTAGATACCCTCATTCATGAGGCCGTGTGCAGAAACGCTATGGTCGTCTGGGAGCTGGATCAGGGTGCCGTCGAAAGCCTTGATGTATTGGAGGGCTTTCAGGAGCAGGCCGGGTGATTGCAATGGTTTCCAGCCATCGGAGAACGCTACGGCGCCGGCTTCTCTCATTTCATACATTTCAGCTAGTCCGGTACCTTCCAGATTTTTGGTGGCGGCGCCAATTGGCAGCACATTCACAGCGCTGTGGCGTGTTTTGCTGATGACATATTCTATCTGCGCTTTGGTATGAAGGGCGGGTTGGGTATTGGGAACTACCATTACGGTTGTATAACCACCTCTTGCCGCTGCCTTGACACCAGTGTAAAGGTCTTCCTTATATTCCTGGCCTGGGTCTGAAAAATGAGAGAAAATATCCATCCAACCTGCTGAAACATGCAGGTTTTCACCTGAAATGACAGTAGCGTGGTTATCCTCCAGGTGGTCTGCCACTTGGTGGATAATACCGTTCTGAATGGAAATGTCTTTTTGCTGCCCATGGAAAGGAGAGGAAGGCGCTAAAATTCTGACGTTTTTGAGTAACATGTGCATCTGTAAGTCTGTTCTAAAATATCGAAACCGATCCAAAAATACCGCAGCAAATGTAGTACAAAACTGTTAATGAAAGAGGGGAATCCCTACATTTAAGCAGCTTTATTCAGGTTGGTATGGTTCTTGGAAATGCAGGGGTAGCAGATCAAATAACAACAGCGATGGATTATATTCAAACCCTCATCAGCCGGATATGCGACCGATCAGATCAGCTCCAGGAAACTCAGACAATTAGCTGGCAGGCGCTCCGGGAGGCCGAACAACTAGCCAATCATGCCTACATTCCCGTTCTGTATCAATACATTGAACATGAAGAGAACAAGGAAAGGAGGAGAGCAGCTTTGTATATCATAGCGCAACTGTCTCGCAATACAAATGACCCTGAAGTAATTCGTTTTTTAATCGACCGACTCAAAATAGAACAGGATGCCGATATGATTACCGGCATTCAACAAGACTTGGAACGAGGCCTGCCCATTCCTTCTTATATCAATGTACAGCCCTTGCTGAATAATGCGTTGTCTACCAATACCAACGTACGTAGATCCGCCCTGCTGGCCCTGAAAGGGACTAAAAACCCAGCGGTGGAAGAGTGGGTATTGCAAATATTACAACGTACTGTTAATGAATATGATATATATTATATAGCAGTATTGTTGAATAGAATTGCTACCCGCAAAAGCTTGGGTGCATTGAAACGGTTATTGGAGCATCACCGTTCTGATGTTAGGAGTCTTGCTTTTGCCACCATAGCCGACATAGAGCGGGAGAAAGAAGTCTTGTTCTATGCTCGTTGCCTGATGCGTGGACAGTTGAAATTTGAGGCCATGCAGGCGATTTATAAATATGCCGACGAAAATGCCATACAGGCGGTGATTAATCGTATCACAGAGTTACTGTCACGTAAAAGAACTGGTGAAACCCATCATCTCAATGGCGATTCCCACAAAAACGGCTTCACAGACCTGATGCTGGGCATGGAATTTCTTTGGAAGTTCCGGGCAGCAAAAGCGGAAGTGAAGAAAACCTTTTCCTGGATTACAGAAAAACGCGCCGATTACTTGTTGCCGGAAGAAAGGGAATGGATACAGCGTAATGGTGCTGTAGGCTGATTTCCCGCGGTAAACAGGCTTCTTTTGGTTACATTCGCATCCTAAAAAGTTAAAAGGATGAAAAAAGCGTTCCTAGTGCTTTTGACTGGATCTGTGATGAGTGCCTGGCAATATACCTATGCCCAGCAGCGGATGTACACTATGTCGGAAGCTACCAACAGGCTTCGCATGGAGCTGGCCCCCGAAAAGCTGAAAATGTTTGAATGGATTCCCGGTGAAAACGCCTACACAAGAGCAATTACAGCCAATGGTTCCACGGCCTGGGTGAAATACAGCGTTCCTTCCATGAAAGCTGATACCCTGTTGACTACCGCCAACCTGAATGAACAACTTTTCTCTGGAAGCCCGCTTCGTGGCCTCCCTCCGCTCAAATGGATCAATGCTACCAATGCCTGGTTTACCATGGCAAACAAGGTATATACCGTGACCCTGAAAGATGGTAAATGGCAAGGCAATACCTTGTGTACCCTTCCCGAAGGAGCGGAAAATGTCTCCCTAAATCCTAAAAGCAACCAGATCGCCTGGACTGTCAACAACAACCTTTTCCTCCGCACGGCCGATGGTCGTACCCTTTCCGTTACCAATGATGCCGACGCAAACATTGTGAACGGAAAAAGCGTACACCGAGATGAATTTGGTATCAACGGCGGTATATTTTTCTCTCCAAATGGCGACCAACTGGCTTTCTACCGTATGGACCAGCGTATGGTAAAGGATTATCCGGTGGTAGACTGGTCTGTGGTACCAGCGAAAGCCAACCTGATAAAGTATCCTATGGCTGGCGGTACTTCTCACGAAGTAACCCTTGGCATTTACCAACCGAGCACACAAAAAACGATATTTCTGAAAACTGGTTTGCCTGCAGATCATTACCTCACAGGGGTAACCTGGGCGCCGGATCAGCAATCTGTCTATATTGCTATTCTCAATCGTGAGCAAAACCATTTGTGGTTGAACCAGTACAGCACTGCTACTGGCGACTTAGTAAAAACGCTCTTTGAAGAAACGGATAGCAAATATGTACATCCAGAACATGGGCTGACCTTCGTTCCTGGCAAGAATGACCAGTTCATTTGGTATTCCGATCGGGATGGTTATCGTCATCTCTATCTTTACAATACCAATGGGCAGTTGATTCGTCAGTTGACAAAAGGTAACTGGGTGGTGAATGAGATCCTGGGCTTTAATGCTGGAACCGGCGAAGTAGTGATCAATACTGCGAAAGAAAGTCCAATGGAGAAGCATCCGTATGCCGTATTGCTGAAAACTGCTGCTATGCGCCGCCTGGATAATGCAGCCGGATGGCATGAAGCACAGTTAAGTCAGGATGGTAATTACTTGTTGGATGTTTACAGTGCAGCGAATGTTCCTGCTGTATCGCAGGTTTTGGCCGTAAAAGGTAAATGGGTGCAAACCCTGATTGACAGTAAAGATCCGCTGAAGGAATTCAAGCGTCCTGAAATCAAAAACATTACCCTGAAAGCAGATGATGGCACCCCATTGTATGGTAAAATCATTCTGCCGGTGGATTTCGATTCTACCCGTAAGTATCCGGTGATTGTATACCTGTACAATGGCCCGAATGTACAACTGATCAAGAACACCTGGCCGGCCAGTGGCAATCTTTGGTATGAGTATATGGCCCAACATGGATATATTGTGTTTACCATGGATGGTCGTGGTAGTCTTAACCGAGGAATGGCCTTTGAACAGGCTACTTTCCGTCAGTTAGGTACTGTGGAGATGAATGACCAACTGCAAGGCGTTGCTTACTTGAAATCACTGCCTTATGTGAATGCCGACAAAATGGGCGTACACGGCTGGAGTTTTGGTGGATTTATGACTACTTCGTTGATGTTGCGTCATCCGGAAGTGTTCAAAGCCGCAGTAGCTGGTGGTCCGGTGATTGACTGGTCTATGTATGAAGTGATGTATACCGAACGTTATATGGATACCCCGCAGGAAAATCCGCAAGGCTATGCGGATAATAATCTGCTGACCAAAACAAAAAATCTGAAAGGTCATTTAATGCTGATTCATGGTACCAATGATGATGTGGTGGTATGGGAGCATTCTATCAAGTTCCTGAAATCCTGTGTGGATACGGGTACGCAGGTGGATTATTTTGTTTACCCTGGTCATTTGCATAATGTGTTGGGGAAAGATAGGGTTCATTTGATGCAGAAGATTACAGATTACTTTGATCTGTATCTCAAATAGATCAATACTTTATAAGTGTTTTGTTTTCATTCTTCGGTCGGAAAACAAAACTACTCTTGTAGTTCCGCGCTCAGCGCGGAACTACAAGAGATAAAGCGAAAATGGGCGACATCTTCGATGTCGCCCGTTTTCGCTTTGCGGATATCCGAAAGAAATTACTCGCCAGTGTTACCGTTGGTAAACCCTTTAGGCACATATTGAATATCAGAGAAAATACTTTCGCAGCTTGCTCCCAGCGGTGACTGAGAAGAGAAGCCCAGCTTGATTTTGCCGGTAGGTTGAAAATTTACTTGTCTGGCAGCTATCCAGGTTTTTCCATCCATGGAATAGAACATACCGTAGAAATTTCCTCTTTTACTGAGGCGCATCCATACTTCATTCGTAGGTGCGACCGCGTTATTCGCATCGTCTGTGTAAGTGTTGGTGACGCCGGAGCAAACAGACTTGGTGCCGTAATGGCTTTTTTCAAAAAGGAATTTTATATAGTGGGTGCTATCTGCATAAACGAAAATAGCACCGCCATCATAGGTATCTTTGAAGCCTACTTTTAATTTCGTTGTTACCGTGAAATCCGCGTCTGGATTGAATAGCAGGATAGGAGCCGTAGTCATTTTAAAGTCTCCGCCACCGTAGTGGAAGAAGTCGGTTCCTTTTCCTGCTACAATACTTACATTATTGTTTTTAGCTACTGCGTTGGCGGGTTTATTCAGCCAGTAACCAGCGGAGGGAAAGCCTTTGAGGCGAATAGAGTCTTCCCCAGCGGCAAAAGCACGCGTAGAAATGGCCATGCCGAGTAAGGCTAACAGGAAAGTATATACGCTTTTCATGGGTGTCGATTTTTGGGTTTTATATTGTGAGACTAGGGTCTGTCTTTCGTCAGTTTTTGTAACGTTGGAAGGATGTGGGCTGCAAAGCGTTCCATACCTACATCTGTAGGGTGCACGCCATCAACGGTGCCTTCATGATCTTCACCAATAAAGTCTTCAGCGGTAGTATAGAAGAGGTTTTTAACGCCCAGTTTTTGCAGATCAGCATAAGCTTTTTTCAGTTCTGCTTGTTTTTTAAGCGCTATCTCTTTTACAGAAGGGGTAAAGAAGCCGCTTTCGTACATATAATTTTCCACCAGCAGAATGGGCACTGTTGGTTTACAGGCGCGGAGTTGTTGTACCAATTTCACAGCTCTTTCATGAATGAGATCCGGTGTAGTATTGGGATTACAGTCGATTACAAAAAGTGCAGGATCTGTTTCGCAGAGGGCTTCGCCCACATTGGATTCGAACATCCCGTTGCCGCTGAAGCCGAAGTTGATGATAGGGCGTTGCAGTTTACGTACGAGGATATTCGTGTAAGCCATGCCTGGCCTGGAAGCGCAGCCGCCTTGTGCGATACTACTGCCGTAATAAACGATTGGTTTTTTATCTAGGAGCAGTTGATTGGCTGGTTGGGTAATTGTAGCATCGGTGTTAACACCGATAGATAAGGAGTCCACACCATCGTATAATGGCAGGAAGAGGAGGTATTCGCGGTCTACCGCCACTTCTCCGTTTAGGAGGGTGCGTTCCGACCTGCCGGAGTTATCGGGGATACCGCTGTTTACAAACTGCCATTTGTTGTTTACCAGGGCATAGAGGTCCAGCCCTTTGATCCCGGTGGCTGTCATGTGATTCATGCTGGCATTGTTCTTCACTTTCCATTTAGCAGAGATGGTAGATGCATTGGAGTGGAATCGGATGGCGATACCGGCGGAATTGAGGCTGAGGGCCCATACTTCCGGGCGTACCGTGGCTTTGAATTTTTCCGGTAGGCGGTTATAGTTATGTTCCTGATGATACTTATCTATTACCGGGAATTCCATGGCATCGTGATAGACCAGCTCTGTTTTAGGTTTGGCCGGGTTGGATTGCGCGTTTAGTATGGTTGTTAGCAGAAGGGCTGGCAGCAAGGGTTTCAGCCGGCGTAGCAGCATTTTTTTCATCTGATAGAATGATTTACTGATTGAATTGGGAGCCAAGCTAATAAAAAACAATGGATTTTGCCAATTACGCAAACGCTTGCGTGGTTAACGCAAGCGTTTGCGTAGCTGATATATAAAAACAAATGCTTAAAATAGTGGTGCGATTAATAAAGAATGTAAAACTTCTTTACGCAGGAAAAGCAGCTTATTTAGAACAGTGAACAGTTCGGCGCATACAGTGAACAATTATCGCGCCAACAGTGAGCAAAAGATCGCATTTATCCAGATGCGTGTTACAGTGAATAACGCACACGCCATGTTGTGCAACAGTGAACAATTTATCTATTAGACAGTGAACAGAGTCGTGACCTGCCATGGTACAATTGCTATGGCTAGGTTTGCGGCGGAGGTCCTAGCCTTGCTAAACATCAGTATCCAACCATTTTTATTTTTTAGGTATGTAATACCAATTGCGACTCCATGATGCGTTGCTGATAATCGTTGAGTGCCAATGTGCCATTCAGGATATCTAGCAGCATGTTGGTGGCTGCCTGTCCTTGTTCGTAGGGAAATTGTTCTACCGATGCTGCCGGTGGAAAAGCCGTATAGCTACTCACCGGGGTATTGGCGTAAGATACAAAAGTGATGTCTTTATTTATTTCCAGTTTTTGTTTCAGGGCGTATTGCACTGCATCCATGGCTACGTAGTCGTTGAAAGTGACTACTGCTGTGACTTTTCTTTTCAGTTTCAGGAGGTGTTGCATAGCAGCAGCCGTACCGGCGGCCGTAAGGTCTGCATTCACGATCAGTTCTGGATCATATTTCAGGCGATGTTTGCCGAGTGCGCGGATATACCCCGCCGCTCTTTCCTTGCTGGCTACCAGTTGTTCTGGGCCGTTGATCATACCAATGCAGCGATGTCCTTTTTTTAGGAGGAAATCTACTGCTTGTACGGTACCAGATTCCAGGTTGCAGGAAACAGCGTGGATATTGGGAAGATCCGGGATACGGTCGAAGAATACCACTGGTATTTTCGCCTGTCGGAGCATTTCGAAATGATCGTAGTTGCGGGTATTTTTTCCGATGGAAACGATACAGCCGTCTACGCGGTGTTGTTTAAAGCTTTGAATAATTTGTTTTTCGCGGGCTTCATCATCATGCGACTGGCCCAGGAGTACTGTATAATTATTGCTATAGGCGGTGTCTTCGATGCCGCTGATAGCGCTAGAGAAGAAGGCTTCAGAGAGTTCTGGTAGAAGAATACCGATAGTGAATGTTTTACCTTGCTGAAAGAAAATGGCGGTCTGGTTGCGTTCGTATCCTAGTTCTGCTGCCAATTGCTGCACTCTGGCCTTCGTTCTAAGGCCAATACTGTGATGATCATGCAGTGCTCTGGATACAGTAGATACAGAGATATTCAGCCTTTTTGCAATTTCCTTTATTGTTGGTTGACCCGAAGAAACCACCTTTCTCATACATTTCAGCAATTATTGGAAAAACAGATACAGTGAACAAGCTGGCGGGTAAGTTACTCAGATAATCCTAAACATCCCTGCTTTTTTGTTGCTTAAAGTTAGTGAACAGAACAGTAACGAAAATAATAATAGTTTATAAAAATCGACATGTGTCTCTTTGCGTTATGGCTACTGGGCCTTGCGTGTTGGCCGTATTATAAATTAAATATTTACAGATACATGATTGCAATTATATTTAAATATATGTAACTAATCAAATTTTAATTCAGATCTCAAGGTTTTGTTAATTCAAGCGTATTCGGCCTCATATTTGCTTATGAGGCTGTAACTTGCCGACGTCCTTTTGTTAATCACACAACGATTTTTTCTCAGATTATAAAAATGTAAACTATTATGAAGATAGACCGTTTTATCCTGCCTGTGCTTGCTGTTACCACCGTACTGGCATCTTGTTCCGCTCCTAGAAAGCTGCGAGAATCTGAAGCAAGAAATGCCCGTTTAGACAGCCTTTATCGGGCTACAGCGGAAAAGCTGAAGCAATGTGACGAGGATGCTGCAAGAGCTGCGGCAAACTATAAGGATCGTATTCAGAACATGACGGATAAGCAACAGGCGTTACAGACAAACAATACGCAAATGTTGGAACACCTGAAAGAACTGTCAGTAATTTCCAGTTCTCAGGCGGAAAGTATCAAGAAATCACTGGACAATATCGGTGCAAAGGATGCATACATTAAGGACCTGCAAGGCGCTATTGCCCGCAAGGACTCTCTCAATATGCAGTTGGTGCTGAATTTGAAAGGCGCCATCGGTAACCTGGATGACAAGGATATTAATATCAAGGTAGAGAAAGGTGTGGTGTATATCGATATATCTGATAAACTGTTGTTTAAGAGTGGTAGTTATGAGGTGACCGACAAAGCGAAGGATGTATTAGGTAAAGTGGCGAAAGTATTGTTGAATCAGCCTGATATTGAGTTCATGGTAGAAGGTCATACTGATAATGTGCCTTATCGTCCGAATGTGCTGTTGGATAACTGGGATCTCTCTGTTAAACGTGCTACCTCTGTGGTGCGCATTCTCCAGAACCAATATGGTATTCCTCCTGCAAGGATGACTGCTGCTGGTCGTTCTGAGTTTGTGCCTGTTTCCAGCAACGATACACCAGAAGGTAAAGCGGCTAACCGCAGAACAAGAATCGTGATTCTGCCTCAACTGGATCAGTTCTTCAAACTGCTGGAAAAACCTGCTAAATAATATTAACGGAAATCATCATAATGAAAGAAGCCGCCAATCATTGGCGGCTTTTTTCGTTTTTATAAGTTATGATTCCGCGAAGCATGCCAGGGAAAATAAACCCATGAAATGGCCAGACACTCCACCAGTAAAGCTCCCCAGCCACTCCATCAGGAACATAAATGGCTGTTTGGACCAGTGTCTCCCCCAACACTTCAAAATGCAACCAGGCCTCACCAGGCACTTTCATCTCCGCTTGCAACAATAATATACCCGCTTGGCGATCGGCTTCCAGTACCCGCCAGAAATCAGTGTAGTCGCCTGTTTGCAGGGTGATGTCATCCTTTCTACCTCTCTGCATTCCTGGACCGCCTACTAGCTCGTCCATCCAACCACGGAGCTTCCAAAGGGGATTGCCATAATACCAGCCTCGTTTTCCACCGATGGCGAAAAAATTGTCGATCACCTGTTGTTTGTCGGTATACTTGGCAACGCGAATGTCTTTGTAATACTTCCTTCCCGAAATATATTTATCCCAATATGCTGTATTCATACTTTCAAATGCGGTGCAAAATTAGGTGTTCCATTCATGAAAAATGCTTACATTCAATAACACCTCAAATGTATGTCATATGGATCAGCAAAAACAAATTGTAAAATCTCTGAAAGACTTACTCCTGCTGGGAAACGCCCATGTTACCCTTACAGATGCCGTAAAACATTTGCCTGCTGAAATGCGTGGCGTTGTGCCAGATAATATGCCTTACAGCATTTGGCAGTTGGTAGAACATATTCGTATTACGCAGTGGGATATACTGGAATTTAGTCGCAATGCGCATTACAAGGAAATGAACTGGCCGCATGATTACTGGCCCAAAGAAACTGCGCCTAAAGATGATGCGCACTGGAAAAAATCACTGGATAAAATTAAAGAGGAGTTACATGATTTTATTGCCCTGTTGGAAAAACCGGGTGTAGACTTATTTGAGCCCTTTGGGCATGGAGATGGACAGCATTTGTTTCGGGAAGCCGTGCTAATAGCGGATCATACGGCTTATCACACAGGGGAAATCGTTACCTTACGCAGAATGATGAAATGCTGGCCTTGAGTCGGCATACTTAAAATGATGCTACCTATGACCCAAGATCAGGTTTTCAAGGCCTATAGCGATATTGATATCGACAGGCATGTGATGAAAGATGCCATTTTCAGGTGTACTACATGGTACCGTGGAGAGCCCATACCTGTACCAATGCAGCCAGCAGTACTGGAACAAATTAGCCTGACAGATGGAGAGCTGCCAATCGTACTTACATTTATAAATAACGACAACTGGTCTTTATTGACAACCAGGCACGTATATACTTTTCAGGAGAAAATACTTCATCCTGTGTCCAATGCAGAGATAGCAGGTGTTTCCTATTCATTGAAATGCAAAGTTTCCAAAGAGTTATATAGTCTTGAAACAGTGAGAAGGACGGACGGCACATCCATTCCTGTTTTTATTGAAACTGGGAAACCAAGTATGGTGATGTTCTATGGAATCGAACGCTCCATTTTCCGGGTAAGATGGTTTGTCCGCAGAAAAGAAATGGGGTTGCCATTAGTTCCAGCGGATGGCATCAAGGGGAGGCGTGATAGCGAATCATTATAGCGCCTGCCACAAACAATCCACAAACCAGTTACGCCGATCATGGAACTGCGCGAGTGGTTTAAATCCTCCCAAAGCCGCCAGTTGATCTATTTCCGCGGGATCATATTTTTGAGAGATCTCCATGTATAAAGGTTCATTTTCTTTAAAATTGATGATAACGTCATCGCCTATACGTACCTGTTGATTGCATAAACTGATCAGGTAACTTTTACAAGCGCCCGTCATGGGATCGTAGGTGGGGTAGTGTTCGAATTTAGTGGTATCGAAGTTTGCATCGAGTTCCCGATTGATTCTACGCAGCAGGTTGAAGTTGAATTCCCTGGTGATGCCTGCACTGTCATCATAAGCGTGTAATATCAGTTGCGGGTGCTTTTTCAGGTCGAAGCCGGTCAGGAGCAAATCCCCTGGCTGTAAGTGACTACGCAACTGTTGGCAGAAACTGCGTGCAGCCGTAGGCGTGAAATTACCGATGTTGGCCCCCATGAATAGCAAGACCTTCCTGCGGGAAGAGCGCTGGTTGACCGCTTCTAGCATATCGAAATATTCTCCTTGTAAGCCGTGGAACTGTAGCCCAGATAGCTTTTGCGGGAGTGAGTTGTTGAGTAGTTGTATAACGTTGCCGGATATATCAATGGGGTAATACGTATAGTCGGTGCCGTTATTGAGTAATTGTTGTAGCAAATGAACAGATTTGGAAGCGTCGCCGGCGCCGAGTTCCACGATATCATAACTGCCGGCATGCTGATCGAAAGCCGCAGCGATATTGGCGGATTGCTGCACCATGATTTCCATTTCACATTCGGTGAGGTAATATTCCGGGCATTGCATGATTTGCTGGAAGAGGAGGTCGCCTTCCGCATCATAGAAATATTTGGGGTCCAGGTATTTCTGTTGGGCGCGGAGGCCTTGTACTACATCATTGTAGAAGGCGCTTTTAAGACGGAATGTCCTGCAAACTGTTGCTGGTATTGGAATTACAGTAGTATGAGCCATAATGCAGTATTGTAATGTCTGTAAAAAATTAACCTTTTGCCAGTCGGATACCGGTAAACTGCCATCGCAAGGGAGGATGGAAGAAATTGCGGTATGTTTTCCGGCTATGATCGGGAGGGGTAACTTCTGAAGCGCCCCGCAGTACCATTTGGTTTACCATAAACTTCCCATTATACTCTCCAATGGCTCCTGGCGCCTTTTTAAATCCGGGATAGGGGAGATAGGCACTTTCTGTCCATTCCCATCTTTGGCCCCAATGGAATTGATCTGCGGCCGCTTCCCATTCAAATTCTGTGGGTAGTCGCAATCCTTTCCAGGCGGCATATGCCGCTGCTTCATAGTAGCTGACATGGCATACTGGATCGTCCGGATTCAATGGCTGTAGGCCTTGCCAGCCGTATTGCTGCCATTCCCCATCTATGTTATACCAGTATAGCGGCGCTGTTATTTGCTTTGTTTTCACCCAATCCCAGCCTTCCGCGTGCCAGTTGTGAAAATCCGTATAGCCGCCAGCGTTAATGAACGCTAGGAAGTCGGCATTAGACACCGGTTCTGAACTGATAGCATACTGCCCCAGGGATACTTCGTGTCTCCCTAATTCATTATCAAAACAAAAATCATTTCCCTTGTAGCCGATTTCATAAATACCTGCTGGCATATCTATCCATTTTTGTGGATGGCCACTATTGGCTATGGCAGCCCGATTGCGGTCGTACGGGGGCATCAATGGATTATGTCCGAGGATATATTTTATATCGGTGTACAGGAGTTCCTGGTGTTGCTCTTCATGATTCAAACCGAGAATCAGCAAAGGTTCCAGCGCTGCGGGGAAAGGGTGAGCCAATAGCCTTTCCATGGCATAATCCACATAGCGGCGGTACTGCATGATTTCTTCTACAGACGGCCTACTGAGATTTCCTCTATCAGTTCGGATAACGCGGGCTCCTACAGATTCGTAGTAACTATTGAAAACGAAGTTATACTGGTGATCAAATTCCGTATATCCAGTAACGTTTGGTAGCAGGATGAATGTTTCGAAGAACCAGGTAGTGTGGCCGAGATGCCATTTCGGGGGACTCACGTCTACCACTGGTTGTACTACATAATCCTCCGTTTTTAACGGCGCGCAGATAGATTCAGAACGTGCTCTTACAGTTTTATATTTTTCCAGTAGTTCCATAGTACATTTTAATTTTCAAGGTAACGGGCCAGATCTGATATAGAACGGATATGTAATGCTGTAGCCTGGTTTCGGCGCATCATGAGCGCATAAGTATTGTTAAAACCTATAGGTGGCAGCCATTTGATGTGGTATCTACTATCAAATTCCCGGCTTACATAATCGTACACTTTGTTTTTATCTGCGATCATCGAGTCGGTAACGGACCGGGGAGCTTGGAGGATTGCCAGCAAACCAGTACCGCTATATTCGGGATACAAGTCAAGCTGATTATTGTTCAATGCATCGAAACAAATTTTTGTGCCTCCGAGGCCCAGTTTTGTGCTGACAGCCAGATCGGTATGGCCTTCAATCAGCATTTTGTACATATTTGCCAGGATATAGCCGTCGCCAAAAATTTTACAGCCTATCCGGATGGTTCCCTTGTTGCCGTTGCGGGCGGGTTGCAGGAGTCCCTGGTTATGGAGGAAATCTGCCGCCACTTTTTCCGGGCTAAATTTCAGATAGTCCACCTGATAATTGAGCGCTGTCATTATGCTATCATTAATTGTACCAGCCAGGAGGTTAAGGGTAGGTGCCAGCTCTGGGAACTGTGAAAGTGTTTCTTCCCTGACAATGGGGGCAGCATAATATGGTGGAAAAATATGTTTGTCATCTTCGAGTACTACCAGGTCATAAGCTTTCGCGCGGCCGTCTGTACTGCTGCCGGAGATGATATCCACAGTTTTTTGAGCGGCAGCCTTGTACATAATCATATCGCTGATGACGAGTGGCTGCAAACGTATGCCGTACACCGATTTGAGGCCGATATTCCCATCTCTGCGTCCCATGAATTCAGGCGTGAAGCCTGCCTTTAATTTGCTATGGCCTTCGAATGGGAGCAGATAAAAGGAAGATAGGATCAAGATGATAGCCGGAAATACGTATAGTCGCCAGCGTGAGCGACCCGATTTCATATGTTGCAGCAGCCCAATGAGCCAATCGAATAGTATCGCTAGAAGTGCCGCTGGGATGGCGCCTGCGAGGATCATATTTGTATTATTCAGGGCAATTCCCCCGAAGATAAATTCTCCCAATCCACCTGCCGCAATATAGGCCGCCAGTGTAGCTACGCCTACATTGATGACGGTGGCCGTTCGGATTCCTGCCAATATAACTGGCATGGCCAGCGGTAATTGTACTTTATATAACAATTGGCGGGTGCTCATGCCCATTCCTGTGGCCGCTTCCGTAATAGCGGAGTCTACCCCGAGAATGCCAGTATAAGTATTCCTGATGATAGGCAGTAATGCGTAGAGGAAAAGGGCTACTATAGCTGGTTTAGCGCCGATACCCAATAAAGGGATCATAAAGCCCAACAGCGCGATACTAGGGATGGTCTGTAATACACCTGCGATGCCGAGTACAATACCTGACAATCGCTGGCGTCTGGAGATCAGAATGCCTAAAGGTAAACCGATTGCAATAGCGAGCAGAACGGAAATAAAAGTAAGGCCAGTATGCGTAATAGTTTGTTGCAGTAGCTTGCCGGATTCTTGATGTATGAAACTGAAAAATCCTATCTGTGGTTCCATGGCTTACTGTTTTTTGAATGTGTGTAGTCCATTCATGATACCGTCTCCGGTAATGGCTTTCACCTCGTTGTCCCAAGAAGCGATGAGTGCTTGTTTGCTGAGTGCCGCTAGGGCATTCCAACAGCTTTCAGTTGCTGCTATTTCTTGGTATGCCTGCGGCAGACGCGTGTCTGGCAGGGTGGCCCAGATATCTTTAATCTTCAGCGTGGAGAGTTCCAGATGGAGGCGTTGTCCGTCGAAGAAATGGCGTACAAAATCATTTGCTGGTTGGAAGAGGAGATCAGCAGGAGCGCCCAATTGCTGAATGCGGCCTTCATTCATCAGGCAGATACGATCTCCAAGTTCTACCGCTTCTTCAATATCATGCGTGACCAGGACTACTGTTTTTGTATGCAATTCATCCAGCGATTTGAACTCTTTGCGTACAGTCGTCCGCGTTAACGGATCTAATGCGCCGAAGGGTTCATCCATCAGCAATACCGGTGGATCCGCTGCCAGTGCGCGTGCAAGGCCTACGCGTTGTTGCTGACCGCCGCTGAGTGCAGCGGGATATTCCGCAGCAAAAGTATCAGGTGGTAATTTTAGTTTTTCCATCAACTCCATGCAGCGGGCCTTGATTTTATCTTTGTTCCATCCTAGCAATTCCGGAACGGTACTGATATTTTCCATCACCGTATAGTGTGGGAAAAGGCCATGGAATTGCAATACATAACCGATCCCTTTACGCAGATCAGTGGCAGGAATGGCGTTAATATTTTTTCCATTAACGAAAATATCGCCGGCAGAGGGTTCGAGCAATCTGTTGATCATGCGGAGGGTAGTGGTTTTCCCGCAGCCGCTGGTACCTAATAAAACCATAATTTCACCATCGGCGATTTCCAGCGAGATATCTTCCACAGCGTTTTTTCCATTTCCAAAAGATTTACTGACGTGACTAAGTTGTATCATTCAAATGATGGTGTTGATGAGGAATTATATACACAGAATGCCCCTATTTATCCAGGGTCATAAATAGATTGTTGATAGATTCCGCATACAATGGGTGTGCAAAAATCATTTCTTTCAATTGGGTAGCGGTAAGATCGCCCAGCATCGCCATTTGTAGGATAGACATGATTTCACCGCCTTGTTCCCCTATGATAGCGGCGCCTAGGATTTTATCCGTGGCTGCGTGTACAAGGGCTTTCATAAACCCAGTAGTATGGCCAGTTTCGATAGCCCTGGCCACTTTGTCCATTCCAAGTACTGCCACTTTAAACGGATAGCCTTTCTGGTTAGCTTCTTTTTCGGAAAGGCCGATACGTCCTAATTGCGGATCGGTGAACATGCAGTAAGGAATTTGTCGGGTCAGGGTGGATATAGATTTTTTCTCTATTAAGTTATGATAAATAATGAGATGATCATTATAGGAGATATGTGTAAATGCCGGTCCTGGCTTTACATCGCCGATGGCGAAAATGCCGGGACAGGAAGTTTCCAGGTGGTCGTTGACTTGTATAAATCCAGCTTCATCGATGGTCACATTGGTTTTATTTAGCTGCAGGCTGGCTGTTTGTGGCCTGCGGCCTGTGGCTGCCAGGAGATGGGTACCTGTAATGGTTTTTCGGGAGGTGCCCGAAACAATATTCAAGGAGATGGTATTGCCATCTGTGGAGATATGAGCAGGCTCCCAGGAAGTGAAAATCTTCATGCCTTCTTCCTCCAGCATTTTCCTGACAACGGCCGCCACATCCTCATCTTCCCTGGATACCAGGTGCATACCTGGTTCTATCACAGTAACGTGACTGCCTAAACGCTGATAAAGCTGTCCCATTTCCAGGCCAATATAGCTGCCGCCCAGGACAATCAGTTCTTTCGGGATTTCCGTCATATCCAGGATCGTGTGACTGGTAAGGTATTTAACCTGGTGAATGCCTGGGATCTCTGGAACGGTGGTATCGGCGCCGGTATTGATAAAAATGTAGGTGCCTTCCAGTTCCAGCGGTGGTTTCTCCTGTTGGGTCACCGTGATTTTTTTCAGGCCAGAGAAAGATGCTTGCCCGTGAATGATGCGGATATTGGGTTCCGCTTCAAGGGAACGGAGGATATTATGGCGGAACCGTTGAATGATTTCGTTTTTGCGTTGTACGATAAAGGGGAGGTCGATGGTGATATCATCTTTGGTGTAGATGCCCCAGGCGCTGCTGTGTTTGATGGTATTGGCCACTTGTGCACAGGCGATCATGGATTTGGTAGGGGTACAGCCGTCATTGATGCAAGTGCCGCCGAGAAGGCGTTTTTCGATCAGGGCTGTTTTCATGCCTTTTTTAGCCAATTTTCGGGCTAATGGCGTTCCACCTTGTCCGGATCCAATAATGATAGCATCAAATTTTTCCATATTCAAGGGTTTGAGTAATAGGGTGGCCCAATAACTAAACGTTGGGTACCACACGTGGAGGTACTAAAATTAGGCATTTTTTCCCGCAACACCCAGATGAGTCAGGCTGGTCATTTCGTAGAAAATGCGTACCTTTGCCCGCTGAAAATTTCTTGAACATTGGTTAAAATTGACAACATAATACTGCCTGATTTTCCTTTGCTGCTGGCGCCCATGGAGGATGTAAGTGATCCGCCATTCCGCGTGGTATGTAAGGAGAACGGGGCCGACCTCATGTATACGGAATTCATATCCAGTGATGGGCTGATTCGGGATGCGATAAAATGCAAGCGTAAGCTGGAATTTTTCGAATTCGAGCGCCCGATAGGGATACAGATTTTTGGGGGAGACGAGGACTCTCTGGCCATGGCAGCAAAAATTGTGGATGTGACCAATCCGGATTTGCTAGATATCAATTTTGGCTGTCCGGTGAAGAAAGTGGCTGGTAGGGGCGCTGGCGCCGGTGTGCTGAAAGATGTAGACCTGATGGTCCGACTTACAGAAGCTTGTGTGAAGGCCACCAATCTGCCCGTTACCGTCAAAACCCGCCTGGGTTGGGATGATGATACCAAGAATATTGAGGAAGTAGCGGAAAGACTGCAAGATGTGGGTATTAAAGCACTGGCTATTCATGGCCGTACCCGTTGCCAGATGTACAAAGGCGAAGCTGATTGGACACTGATAGGGAAAGTGAAGAATAACCCACGTATCAAAATACCTATTATCGGGAATGGAGATATTAATACGCCGCAGAAAGCACTGGAATATAAGAATCGATATGGTGTAGATGGTATTATGATTGGTCGTGCTGCCATTAATTATCCGTGGATCTTCCGGGAGATCAAGCATTATGTGCAAACTGGCGAAATGCGTGCGGGGCCTACCCTGGAAGAGCGCATTGCTGTTAGTAAAAAGCACCTACATGAATCTGTGAAGTGGAAAGGGCCAATTGCCGGTATTAATGAAATGAGAGGTTGTTATGCGAATTATCTCAAGGGGCTACCAGATATCAAACAATTCAGAAGCAGATTAGTAACATTGAAAACAGAAGAGGAAGTGGTTGCAGTGTTGGATGAAATAGAAGCGTATTATAAAGGCATAGAGCTGGCGAATGAACCGATAGAATTGATCGATTATCATCAGAAATGTCCGCTGTAACATATTAGAAAAAGCCGCAACTGCGGCTTTTTTTATGCCCTTGATTTTGAAGGCTGCCAAATTTTAATGATATTCGTAAAGACGGTTGTTCATGTGGAATTGGCCTTATCATTAAATTCCCCTCTATGTTAAAACCAGCATTCACCGTAGTAATCCTTGCACTCTTGTTTTCTGCTTGCATTTCAAAATCGGACCATAATCCTCTGAAGGAAAGCAGCACTACCATTCCCGATACCACACAAAAATTCGATATCCGACACCGTGATCAGCAGCAGATAGAAAAAGTTATTTACAGTTTTGCTGAGAATTTTGATAATGTCCATTTAGATAAGTGCCTGGAATTAATGGACGATAGTATCCGTGGAGAAGTGGACGGCGTTAGGCTGCATGGCAAAAAAGATTTTGCTTCCCGTATTACCCAGTTGGCAGAGAGTGTGAAGAATGCCCATTACCAACAGCGGCATATGATCTCCAATATGCAGTTTGAAGGACTGCCCAATGATACCGTCAAAACCACGATGTATTCCGCAATGCTGTCCACAGACCTGAGAACAGGCGTGATACAACTGATGCAAGTGGGGTATTATAAAGGTAAACTGGTGAAGAAAGGCGACAAATGGTTGATCGCTGTATTGAATTCATTGCCGGATAGCAAGTTAGTAGAGGAGTTCTATAAAGAACCGCTAGATTCCATTAACAAACACTGAGATATCATTATTCTGATACCTGTTATTATGCAGATAATGCTGGTATTTGTATGAATGGAACTAATTTTGCGTATGCAATGCACATCTGATTTTAAGCATCAAAAGATTAAACAATGAACATTACAGACATTAAAGGAGCGGTAAAGCTTTCCAACGGCGTACAAATGCCATATTTTGGACTTGGTGTATGGAGAACAAACGAGGGGCAGGAAGTGATCGATGCCGTTAAATACGCATTGGATGCAGGTTATCGTCATATTGATACCGCAGCTATTTATGGTAACGAAGAAGGCGTAGGCACTGCTATCGCTGATCATGCAACCGACAGAAAGGATATATTCATCACAACAAAAGTATGGAATGCCGATCAGGGCTACGACAGTACGATCAAGGCTTTTGAAACATCTCTGCAAAAGTTGAAGACCGACTACCTGGATTTATACCTGATTCACTGGCCAGTGAAAGGGAAGTATAAAGAAACCTGGCGCGCCCTGGAAACATTGTATGCGGAAGGCAGAGTGAAGGCCATCGGCGTAAGCAATTTTCTGCAACATCACCTGGAAGACGTGATGCAATCCGCCAAGGTAATGCCAATGGTGGATCAGTTGGAATTCCATCCACGCCTAGTACAACCGAAACTGCTGGCGTTTGCACGTCAACATGGTATCCAATATGAGGCTTGGAGTCCGCTGATGCAAGGGCAGATTTTCGATATTCCGGAACTGAAAGAACTGGCGCAGAAATATGGTGTTTCTGTAGCGCAACTGGTACTCAGATGGGATCTGCAAAAAGGCGTAGTGACCATTCCAAAGAGTATTCAGCAGCATAGAATAGCAGACAATGCAAAGGTTTTCGGATTCAATATTGAAGCAGCAGATATGGCTGTTATAGATGGGCTGGATGCCGCTACCAGGGTAGGTCCTGATCCGGATAATTTTAATTTCTAGACAATCAAAAATACTTCTGCTGTTGTCCCTACCCTCCGGGCAGGGACAACAAAAAAATTAAAAAAGGGAAAGGCTGGCATTTGCCAGCCTTTCCCTTTTTTAATTTTAATTTCTAACTTACGTGCTCTAATAGATATTATTTAGCCATTTAGCAAGGTTTTTAGCACGATGATGAAACGTAAGTTATTCACTATTGCCCTCGGTATACTTACCGTACAGCAACTGTCTGCCCAAGAGCAGCCGGTGTTTCGCAGGGCCGATCAGCCAACAGAAGCGAGGGTGCAAGATTTACTGCACACCCTTACCTTACAAGAAAAAATTTCCCTGCTGGGGTATAACAGTCCAGCTATTGAGCGCCTGAAAATTCCTGCCTATAACTGGTGGAATGAGGCCTTACATGGTATTGCCAGGGGAGGAGAAGCCACTGTGTACCCGCAGGCAGTGGGACTTGCAGCTACTTTTGATCCCGTATTGGCCAAAACAGTGGCCAACAGTATTTCCACGGAAGCTCGTGCGAAATACAATCTCGCGATTGAGGCAGGGCGTCATGTACAGTACATGGGACTGAACTTCTGGACACCCAATATTAACATCTTCCGTGATCCTCGCTGGGGAAGGGGACAAGAAACGTACGGTGAGGATCCCTACCTCACAGCTACTATGGCGGGCGCCTTTGTAAAAGGGCTACAGGGCGATGATCCACAGCATTTAAAAACAGCGGCATGCGCCAAACATTTCGCGGTACATAGCGGACCAGAAAAGGATCGCCATGAATTCAATGCCATCGTGGATGAGAAAGATCTCCGCGAAACTTACCTGTATGCATTTAAGAAGCTGGTGGATGGTAAAGTGGAATCCATCATGTGCGCCTATAATCGGGTGAACAGTCAGCCTTGCTGTACCGGAAATACTTTGCTGCAAGATATCCTGCGCAAGGAATGGAAATTCGGCGGACAGGTAGTGACAGATTGTTGGGCATTGGATGATATCTGGAGAAGACATAAAGCTATCCCTACCCGTGAGGAAGTGGCCGCCGCAGCCATCAAAGCAGGTGTAAACCTGGACTGCGCCAATATTCTACAGGATGATGTGATGAAAGCCATCAACAAAGGTTGGCTGAAAGCAGCAGATGTAGACTCTGCGCTGGTAGCTTCTCTCCGTACACAAATGAAACTGGGACTGTATGACGATGCCACACAGCGCCGCTATGCTGATTATGGCGCCGACAGCGTGAATAATACTTGGCATGCGCAACTGGCATTACAGACAGCCAGAGAGAGTATGGTATTGCTCAAAAACAACGGTGTATTGCCTTTGCAGCGGGAGAAATATGCCTCCATGTTGGTAACTGGTTCCAACTCTGTTTCCCTGGAAGCGCTGATGGGTAACTATCATGGCGTTTCCGGTAATATGGTGACTTTCGCAGCGGGGCTTAGTAAAGCCGCCGGACCAGCAGTAGCCATGCAATATGACCAGGGGTGTGATTATACAGACACGTTGCACTTTGGCGGCATTTGGGCCTCTGAAAATTGTGATGTAACCGTTGCAGTAATTGGTCTGACGCCATTGCTGGAAGGTGAAGATGGGGATGCGTTTTTATCGCCAGCAGGTGGTGACAAAAATACGTTGAGCTTACCTCGTTCACAGGTTGTATTTATGCAGAAACTACGCGCTGCTCATAAGAAACCTATCATTGCTGTGGTAACCGCAGGTAGCGCGGTGGATCTCACCGCCATTGAGCCTTATGCAGATGCCATTATCTTGGCTTGGTATCCGGGAGAGCAAGGTGGTACCGCATTAGCGGATATCATCTATGGCAAATATTCTCCAGCAGGAAGATTACCATTAACCCTTTATAAATCCCTCAGCGATTTACCGGATTATAAGGATTATAGCATGAAAGGCCGTACCTATCGGTACTTTACAGGTAAGGCAGCATGGCCTTTTGGTTTCGGTATGAGTTACAGCACGTTCGACTATGGCTGGAAACAAGCACCAGCAGACCGTTATAAAGCAAACGATACCATTCGTATGACCGTTAACGTTACCAATACGGGCACATATGATGCAGATGAAGTAGTGCAAGCCTATATCAGTTATCCAGCGGTAGACAGAATGCCATTGAAAGAGCTGAAAGCCTTTGGTAGAGTGCATACCACTAAGGGAGGAAGCCAGGAGCTTGAATTACAGATACCCGTGAGTGAATTGCAGAAATGGGATTTACATCAGGGTAAGTGGAAACTCTACCCTGGAAATTATACTATTCATATTGGCGGTGATTCCGAACATTTTCGTTTATCCCGTACGTTTAGTGTGAAGGGGTAATAAATGATGGCGGGAATTGTTCTCTTACTGAAAGCAATTTCCGCCATGCCTTTCTATCCGTAAAACAATGGCTGTTGGCTTACTGCGCGGTATTGATGGGCAGTGGTGGTTGGGGTGGATCGTGTCTCCCTATAATCTCCTACGAAGTCATAATTTATATCACTTCTTTGATGAAATTCACTAGATCAGTATCCGCATCCAGTCCAAATTTCTGTTTCAAGCGGTATTTCGTCATGCGCACACTTTTGGGGGCCACTTGCAAGAGATGGGCAATTTGTTTGGTATCCATACCCAGATAGAGGTAGGCGCAATATTTCTGGTCCAGAGATGTCAACTTTTGCGGCGTTATTTCATTGAGGTTTTTGAAAAAATTGGGATGTACTTCCTGGATACGGAATTTAGCCTTTTCAAAATCATTGTCTGAAAGTGCTTCTGCCCTTAATATTTGATGAATGTTGACAGGTTCTTCACTTGACAGTTTTTCCTTCAGTTGGTGTAATACGTTGGTTTTATGTTGTAATTGCAGTTGGCTGGCCATTACTTCGTTCTGCAATTTCTGTTGTTGCAATGCCAGTAGTTCCTGTTCTGCTTTCAGTCGTGCTTGTTCCTCTTTTTCATATTTAATCTGCAGGGTAGCTTCGTGGCGCTCGGCTGTAAGCTGTTTCTCCCGGGCCAGGGAATACCTAAGGTTAAAATGGTAAGAGCGGAACATAAAAAATGCGCCCAGGATACCCAGGCAGATGACGCCTATCAACAGGTATTTTTGTATTTTCTGGCTTTCAGATTTTTCGTGCAAAGTTTTAATTTCTTGCTCTTTTTTACTGAGTTCAAACTGCGCTTCCAGTCTTTTCGTATTGGATGCGGCTTCTTCATTAAACAGAAGATTACTGTATTCCGCGATTTTCTGTTGGTATTCCAATGCTTTTTTGAAATCGTTTTTCTTCGTACTCAGCGTTACTAAGGAGTTCAGCACACTAATCAAGGTGTGGTAATAAGGCTTTTTCTTTTGCAGGATCAGCGTATATGCTTTCGTTAGATAATTTTCAGCGGTGGGTAGGTCGTTTTCCTGCATGCTTAATTCGCTCAACATGCCATATCCGCTGGCAATGGCTACATCATTGCTGCTGGGCGCTATGCGGAGGGCTTCCTGTACATTGTCCCTTATTTTTTGCTTTATCTGTGGGTCGGTGGTGTTATAATACTTCAAATAATAACTCGCCTTATTATTATGACAATGGGCATAGGTATTATTGACAACTTGACCAGGATACTTGTGAAAGAGACTGATGGCGTTGTCCAGGGGCTGCATGATACTATCCAGGTATTCCTTTTTATGTTGGGCTTCGTACTTGTAGGAAAATACTACTGCAATGGCAGCATATGCATTGGCCAGCATATTTTTATTCCCCGATTTTTCAGCATAGGTGACCGCCTGCTGGGCGTAGTACAAAGATTTCGATTCATCGTTCCATTCTGTGTATACGCCATACAGCAGGTAATAGATTCGTGCTGTAAGCAAGGCTTCCTTATTAGGGTCGGGGATTTTCGACAGGGCTGCATGGATCAGTTTTACGCATCTTTCGCTATCGAACAGGGTACTATACAACATGGCCGAGGCATAATGTGCATATGCCATGGCGATGGGACTGTGTTGGCCTTCGGCCGACTTATACGCTTTATCAATAAATAGTTTTGATTTTTCAAAATCTTCCAGGTTACAGTAAATATTGGAGAGAATCCAATAGGCTTTGGTCACTTCCAGATTATTTTCAGAGAGTTGCTGGCTGCGTTGTAAACTTTCCTCTGCCATTTTAATGGCTTCCGGATATTGTTCGTTAGAGCGATACCAGTCGGCCATTCGTTGTTGGATCATGATCATTTCTACTGGCGCTGCTGTGTGCTTTAAAAGGTTTTGCAGACTGTCGATATAGTTTTGTTGTGCCTGGGAGGGCATTAAAAAACCAAGCCAAAGGATTAATAACCATATTCTTTTCATGCAGCAAAGGTACAAAAGGCGTAGACGCTATACCTCATTTTATTCTGTTGTATTATATGATAATTATATATGTAATTTTTTATTGAGTAAATACTTATGAAAGTAGTAGTCGTTTTGTAGTCGCTTGATTTTTTTGAGGTAGTCGTTTTGTAGCCGGATGTTTTTAGGCACAGCGGAATGCGGTGGACATTTTTGTGCGGTGAAAATTTTTATTCATTCTTCATTCAAATCATCATGAACAACAAAACTTTATCTATCGTTTCTTACATTACCCTCATTGGATGGCTGGTAGCATTTTTCTCTGGCAAGGATAAAGCCGATGATTTGCTTAAATATCATCTGAGGCAATCATTGGGCCTTGTGATTGCTGGTTTCGTGGTAGGAATCGCCTTGAACATTATTGTTTGGATGGTACCCACGCTGTCCTTCCTTTCCTATATCAGCCTTGTCATCTTGGTATTGCTTATACTTGGGGCCATCAATGCCGCCAATGAAGTGAAAAAACCGTTGCCGGTTATCGGGAAAATGTTCGAAGACAAGTTTGCATTTATTGGATAGGAGACACTTGTCTCCCTTGTCAAATCAGTCTCTCCTTCAGTAGCGGCGCAGTCTCACAAAAGAGTTGCGCCAGCTATGAATAAGAAATATTGGTTCCACTTAGTGTATTACAGGGAAAGGTGTAACGGGAATTTATTCCGATTTGATACTCTTTACAGGATCCGCCATGGAAGCGCGTATCGACTGATAACTAATTGTTATTATCGTGATAACTATGGCTGCAACGCCAGCGAGGATAAATACCAGTGGACTAATATTCACCCTGTATTGATATTGCAATAGCCAGTGGTGCATCATCCAGTAGGCAAGGGGAAATGCGATCAGCATGGCCACGCCTACCAATTTGAGAAAATCTGCCGAAAGCAATGTGGCGATGCTACCGGTGGAAGCGCCTAATACTTTACGGATACCGATTTCCTTGGTGCGCCTTTCGGCGGTATAAGCGGAGAGGCCGAATAATCCGAGCGCGCTGATGAAAATGGCGATGGCAGCGAATATGCGGGACAGTTTCTGCATGAGCATTTCATTACGGAACATATCATCGAACTGCTGATCCGTGAAGGTATAAGAGAATGGATAGGCAGGGCTGTATTTATGCATCACGGCGCTGATTTTTTCCAGTGCTTTTTCCGGTGCTACTGTGGCATTGAGGCGGGCATATATACTGTTGGTACCGGATGGGATACCCAGGAACATAACGGGATCAGGTTTGCCGAACATATCGCCATATACATAATCTTTCACGACACCGGCTATACGAAAAGTCATGACATCATTTCCTTTTTTACCGTAAAGTAGTTTGCCAACCGGACTTCCGGCGCCTAATTGTCGGGCCATGGCCTCATTGACCATTACATTGGAGCTATCGTCAGCATCCCTTGTAAAGTCTTTTCCCTCGAGGAGTTTCATGCCGGTTGTTTCCAGGAAGCCAGGTCCGATAAAACGCATAGAAGTAATGGTTTTTACGTTGGCAGCTTTACCATCCCAATATATTTCGTCTGTGCTATTACCATCATATAGTGGGTTGTGATCCGCCACAGCAGCATTTTCTATCACAGCGGTGTTGAGTAATTCCTGGCGTACAGCAGGAAAGTTATGGATCACATTGTCTTGTGCATCAATAGAAATCAGGTGGGCTACATTAAAACCCAGGTCTCTGGATTTAACATGTTGAATTTGTTGGTAGATGATCACCGTAGCGATAATCAGCACGATAGAAATGCTGAATTGGGAGATGACCAGCGCCCGACGTACGAAGGCTGCACCGCCAGTTTTAATCCTGGCTCCTTTGAGAATGGCTACAGGATTGAAGTTGCTGAGATATAAGGCAGGGTAGCTACCGGCCAGCAGGCCACAGAAAAGAACCAGTAGGGCCATCACCGCCAGGTGTATGGGATTGAATAATTGTAAGGTCATCGTTTTGCCTACCAGCGCATTGAATGCAGGTAGTAAAATGGCTAGTAGCAAGACAGCCAGTAGGGCTGATAGGAACGCCTGCAAAATAGCCTCGCCTATAAATTGTTTGATAAGGGTAGAACGGCCTGCTCCCAACGCCTTGCGTACGCCTATTTCGCGGGAACGCTGTTCACTGCGGGCAGTAGCCAGATTCATGAAATTGATACATGCAATCAGCAGAATGATGCCTGCAATGAGCAGGAAGAGGCGTACATATACAATACGTCCGCCGGATTGCACGCCATTTTTAAATTCATTACGTAAGCGCCAATCTTTCATATTCAGTAGTGCTGCGGAATTGTTGGCGCTTTCTGGGTGGGATGTAATTATTTTATCCAGTTGTACTTTCAATTGTGCAAGGTTAGTACCTGGTGTTGTTTGTATATAAGTTTCCAGATTGAAATGATCCCATTTAGAGAGGTTGTCCATTGTCGAATAGTTCGATAGTGGCGCCAGCCAATCGTAGCGGATGGTAGTATTTTCGGGAACATTTGCTATCAATCCGGTAATCGTATAGGCGTCCTTGTTATTCACCATGATGGTTTTGCCTATCACATTCCTGGAGGAATGAAAGAGTTTTTCAGCCGTTCTTTCTGTAATTACCAGGGAGTTAGGATTGTTGAAAGCCGTAGCAGGATTGCCTTCCAGAAACTTGCAGTCGAACAGTTGGAAGAAAGACGCATCTGTATAACGTCCGGCGCTGTAGACTGGGTTGTTCTGGAAATTGAATAAGGCTGTATTTAGGCCTTCGGAGCTGCGGCAATATGTTTTAATGCTAGGGATAGAAGCGGCAGCACTGGGACCCAAGGGGCCAGGGGTAGAGGTGTAGGTACGGATTTGATTGTCGAGTGTCCAGTTGAAGGAAATACGTTGGATATTATCTTTCTGGCTGTAGAAGCCATTATAGTTGATTTCGTCTTCCACCCAAAGGAGAATCAGACCAGCGCAAACGAAGCCTATGGCCAGTCCGAAAATATTCAGGAAGCTATAGGTTTTGTTTTTCTTCAGATTGCGTAGCGCTGTTTTCAGATAGTTAGTGATCATAAGTCAAATGCCTTTGCGTGGGTAGTGCCAAGACGGTGCCACCTTACGAAGGTATTGAAAACAGGCTGTTTGCAGGTTTCCTTGTAGGGAGATTTGTCCACTTTCGGCACATAGAATGTCCGAAAGCGGACAGGAAAATTAATGTAATATCGGCTGGGCAGCAGTTTGGGTGGCTTCGGTGCGGATAAATTTGCGTCCGATGACTAGGATGGCCCAAGCGGAGAGTCCGCATAGGGCGAGGGTAGCCGCCATTGGACCAGCGCCATTGTCATCAAAAGCGCTGACTGCGGCTGAAGCAACTGCCCCGATACCGAGTTGTAAAGCGCCCATTACCGCAGAAGCGCTACCGGCATTTTTGGAGAATGGCGCCAGGCAAAGAGCGGCCGTATTGGGATTGACAAATCCCAGGCAGCAGAGGTATCCGAAAAGGAGGACAATCAATAGTGGGAGCGTCAGCACCTCCATGTAGGCCGAAAGGTATATCAAGATGCCGAACAGGGATTGGAAAGACAAAGCCCATGGAATGATCTGTTTACTTTCAAAGCGGCGCAGTAGGCGACTATTGATCTGGCTACACCCGATAAATCCAACGGATAATCCGGCGAATATCCAGCCATAGGTACTTTCGCTTACCTGGTAGATTTGCATGAATACCCGTGGGGAGCCAGACACATAGGTGAATATGCCCGCGAAGCTGAAAGCGCCAGCCAGTGCATAAGTAGTGAACTGTGCATTCGACAATACCGCTACAAAATTTTTAATAATAGGTTTCGGTTTGAGCGACAGCGTGGTATCTGGCTGGTAGCTTTCCGGCAGCCATAGGAAACAGGAAATGAGCATCGCGCCGCATAAAATGGTAAGGATCAGAAAAACCATGTGCCAACCGAATATGCTGGTAACATAGCCGCCTACAGCAGGGGCTACCATTGGGGAAGCGCCTACTACCAGCATCAGTAATGCAAAAACTCTGGCATTATCTTGCACCGGAAAAATATCTCGGACCATGGCTACAGCGGCTACAGAAGCGGCACAGCTACCTATGGCTTGAAAAAATCTAAGCGTGATAAGACTTTCGATAGAATGACAGTACATGCAGCCAATAGAAGCGGCAATGTAAAGTATCAATCCAGCGTATAGTGGTTTTTTACGGCCAAATCGGTCCAGCAGTGGACCGTAGAGTAGCTGTCCTGCTGATATTCCAATGAAGAAGCTGGTGAGCGAAAATCCGATGGTGGCCACATCTGTTTTCAAATCTTTTGCAATGGCGGGAAACCCAGGGAGGTACATGTCAATTGAAAAAGGCCCTAAAGCGGTCAGTGATCCTAAAATTATAATTAAAAAAAAGAACCGGGAAGGTGCTATCGTTGTTGTTGTCAAGGAATACTTATTTATGGTTTCGTTTAACGAGGGCCAAAGTTACCATGGATTTTCCAGGAACCAAACGATAGAGATATTGAAAATAACTATGCTGTGATTTTGATACGTTATAACTATCATTAAATTATTATTTTTTGTGTTATTATTGTGCGGATGGGCTTGTCAATCTAATCTTAATAACGTTGATGTATATACGAATAATTTTTTGTCCCCGAAAGCGTGCGATTTTTTTGTAGAAATGTTTTTTTGGTTATATCATTGGGGTGTGAATACGCAGCCCACAAAAACAGAAATGCAATGAATACGATAACCTTTATCCGAACCAACAATGAGCAGCAGGATTTTGAAGCGTTGATTAGCGCGCTGGATGAGGACCTGCGCGATCGTTATCATGAATTACAAGATATCTATGATGAGCATAATGTGATAGAAGCCATCAATACGGTTGTAATTGCGTATATCGAAACTGAACCAGTAGGGTGTGCATGTTTCCGTGAGTTTAATGATCATACCATAGAAATAAAACGCATGTTTGTGCGTCCGGAAGCGCGTGGGAAAGGGATTGCATTTGGCATCATGCATGAATTAGAGAATTGGGCGAGAGAGCTGAATTACAGTTATGCCATCTTGGAAACGGGCAAGCGTCAGCCGGAGGCTATCAGTTTATATCAGAAGAGTGGGTTCACCATTATGGATAATTACGGTCCCTATATCGGAATGGACAACAGCATCTGTATGCGCAAGCGCTTATAGGAGCTGTGAAGAAAGATATTTGTAATAAAAAAACGTCGCACCTACCTGGTGCGACGTTTTTTATTGCATCGTCATAATTAAAAGAGGCCGCTACCTTTCAGTAACGACCCCTTGCCTTTCACACCTTGTTCCTCATAAGCATGGCTTATATATCTTCCAATACGGTCTCTCTTTTCATGGAGCCTTGTTGTTCCATGCGCTGGTGCCAACTAAGGGCTTCCTGCAATAGGTGAGGGGTGTGGCCTCCTTTTTTGCAAGCTGCCAGGAAATAATCTTTCAGTTCTTCTTTATATGCGGGATCAGCGCAATTGCTGATAATCACTTTTGCTCGTTCGCGTGGTGCGAGTCCGCGCAGATCTGCGAGTCCGAAATCTGTTACGACAATATCTACATCATGCTCGCTGTTATCAATATGTGATGCCATTGGCACTACATGAGAGATGGCGCCAGCCTTGGAAGAGGCTTGTGTCACAAATATGCTGAGGTAGGCATTGCGTGCAAAATCGTTGGAGCCTCCGATGCCATTCATCATGCGGGTACCAGCAATATGGGTAGAGTTTACATTTCCATATATATCAAATTCGATCGCGGTGTTGATACTGATTACTCCCAGTCGGCGTATTACTTCAGCGGCATTGCTGATATCCTGTGGTCGTAGTACGATATTGGGTTTGTATTTTTCCAGGTTGTTCATCAGTCGCTGATAACAATCTTGGGAAACGGTAATACTAGAAGCAGATGCGAAGTCCATTTTACCTGAATCGATCAGGTTGAAGGTACTGTCTTGCAGTACTTCAGAATACATGGTCAGGTTATGGAAGTTACCGTCAATAAAGCCTTCCAGTACGGCGTTGGCCACTTTCCCGATGCCCGACTGTAATGGGCGTAACTGATGTGTGAGTCGGCCTCTTTTCACTTCGTGTTCAAAGAACTGGAGGAGGTGTCCGGCGATGGCGCGGGTTTTGTCGTCCCGTTCGTTGATGGCAGCAGGACTGTCCGTTGTTTCCGTGATCACGATGGCAATAATTTTTTCCGGATCTATGGGGATGGAAGTACGGCCAATTCTGGTACCGGCGCTGGTGATAGGAATGATTTGTCGATTGGGCCAAATGCCTGCGGAAAATATATCATGTACGCCGTGTAATGCCAGTGGTACAGAGATATTTATTTCCACAATAATTTTTTCGGCAGCAGTGGCAAATGCCACGGTGTTGCCCACAGAAGTGGTAGGAACGATACTGCCATCTTCTTCGATCATCAATGCTTCGATGATAGCGATGTCCGGTTTGATAATATTTTCATGTATCAGCTCTGCGCTTTCTCCGAGGTGCTGATCATTGAACAGTACCTCTCCATTATTAATACTGTTTCGGAGAATGGGATCTACCTGGAAAGGTGATCTTTTATGCAGGGCATGGGCGGAAGCCAGCATGCCGTCTGTGCCGTGGCCCAAGGAGGCGCCGGTAATCAATGTGATTTTCCGGGGACTTTCTAGTGCCAGGGCTGCGAAAGCTTTCAGCACCGCTTTGCTGTCGCCTGCTTTAGTGAAACCGCTGCTGGCTACAATCATGCCATCCCGCAAATGGGAGGCCGCATCAGTTGCACTGGTAATCCTGCTCTGCAGGCCCAATCTCTTGATTCTCTCTTCGTACATCTTGTATGGTTTGTGGAATGGCCTAAAATTACAAAGGAGGGGGATGGCCCAAACATGATAATGGGTCAAAATGTTGTTTAAACCGGCCAAAGTGAAATTTTGATGCTACCAAACTATTTTTAAGGGTTTTTGTTATGGGATATCCTGCAATCATCTGCATAAATAAACTAATTGCATTATGAAAAAAGTATGTTTTCTCTTAGCGGGTATCTGTTTACTTTCTATGAGTTCCTTAAAAGCGCAGGACGTATTAGGCGCGGCCAAGAAGGCAGCGGCTATTTCCAACACATTGGGAAATCCTGGCGGTATTGCCAATAATATCATGGGATCGCTGACCCCTACTTTAGGTTTGAATAATACCCAGCAGCCAAAAGTGCTGGACATGGTAAGCGGATTTTTGAAAAAGAAATCTGAAATTATGCCGTTACAGCAGACTAACCCCACCGCCTATACGAGCAAATTCAGCGGATTGCAGGGAGGATTATTTTCCAAACTGAAAGGGATATTGACAGCAGCGCAGTATGCGAAGTTCCTTGGCCTGAAACCTAAGGCCAGTGATGCCACCAACGTATTATCGCAGTTATTTTTCTAGCAGGTAAATACTGTTTTTGAAAGCCCGCAAAATGCGGGCTTTTTTTATGTCTATCGAAGATGAACGCACTGGAAATTGTTATATCTTCGCGCGCTCGTAACCTGCACTATGCCAAAGAGACAAACTAAGAGTAACAGTAATTCCCTCGTTATTATCCTGGCTATAATTGCGTTTGTAGTAACCTATTGCACCCGCAAATTCGCTTCAGATAAGGGAAAGGACATTCCCGTAAAAACAGCGCATAAGAAGAAAACTTCCACAGCGAAGAAGAATAAAACTGAAATTTTCCATGAAAATTTTGAGACCGCTTCTCCTGTAAAAACAAATTATAACAGTGAAGAAATTACGTTAAGCACTGGTCCTTGGATGTTGAAAGACGCTGTGATAGGCACCAAGGATGAGGATGTGAAGTTGGGTAATCAATCACTTCGTTTACGCGGCGGTGGTAGTGCTACCATGGATTTTGATATCAATGTAACAGGAACGGTAACGGTTACACTGAAACATGCCGCGTATGGCACCGATGATGGCGGTACTTGGGAACTTTGGTATTCCGTCAATAAAGGGCAACGCTTCCTGCAAGCGGGCGATGCCGTCACTACGACAGAGCATACGCTGCGTACCTCCACCTTCACTATTTCTACAGAAAAAACATTAAGGCTTCGCATTCGGAGTGCAGATAAGGATAACGGTCGTTTGAACTTTGATGCCGTATCGGTAGTACTCAGTTCATCCGCTACCAGTGGCAATACACCTGCTGGTTCAGAGAAAAATGTAACGGGAGATGATGACAACCTGTTGCTGGGTAATCCAACAGGCGCAGTGGCTGCGATTGTATCTGCGAATAATTTCCTAATGGACAAAGGCTATTACAAATTGTCGTATAACCGCGACCGTGGTACGCCCAACTGGGTGAGCTGGCATGTGTCTTCCAAGGATTTGGGGCCTATGTCTAGGGCAAATGATTTCAGACCAGATGCCGATTTACCGGAGAGCTTCTACCAGGTAAGCCAGACCAGCTATATTGGGAGTGGATTTGACAGGGGGCATAACTGTCCTTCTGGGGATCGTACTTTCAGTAGGGATGCGAATGAGGCCACTTTCCTTATGACCAACATGATACCGCAGGCGCCTAATCACAATCAGCATTTATGGGCGAATCTGGAGAACTATACCCGTAGTTTGGTGAATGATGGCAATGAAGTATATGTGATTATGGGTAGTTATGGTATTGGTGGATATGGTGCGAAAGGATTGAAAAAGAAAATTGATCGGGATAATATCACCGTGCCGGATCATATTTGGAAAGTGATCGTAGTGATACCAGAAGGAAATAATGATCTGAAACGTATCACCAAGGATACCCGCATTATTGCCGTAAATACGCCGAATAAAAACGATGTTAGCACCAAATGGAGTGCGTATTTGACCACTATTGAAGAGATTGAGGAAGCGTCTAATGTGAAGTTGTTAACCAATGTACCTGCAGCAGTACGGCAGGAGCTGGTAAAAAAAATCGATAATGGAAACTGATAGTTCGTCCGGGATATGTTATTTTCGGTGTCTTCAACCAAAGTAATGATATGCTGAAGGATAAAATCAGGCAATTAGCCCGGGAATTGCAGGGGACTGCAGTTTCCCATAGACGTCATCTCCACACCCATCCGGAATTGTCTTACAAAGAATTCCGGACGGCCACTTTCATCGAAGAGCAGTTGACCGCTATCGGACTGCCTTTTGAGCGGATGGCCAATACGGGGGTAGTTGCATTGCTGAAAGGGACCAAGTCGCCTTCCACCTCCGTGGTGGCGTTGCGTGCTGATATTGATGCCTTGCCTATACAGGAGTTGAATGAAGTGGATTATCGTTCCATCAACCCTGGCGTAATGCACGCTTGCGGGCATGATGTACACACGTCTTCCCTGTTATCTACAGCGGCTATACTTTCTCAAATGCAGTCTGATTTTTCAGGCACCGTTAAATTTATTTTTCAGCCAGCGGAAGAACTGATTCCTGGCGGGGCTAGTATGATGATCAAGGAGGGCGTATTGCAAAATCCGAAACCGGATTTTGTATTAGGTCAGCATACCATGCCGGAGCTGGAAGCAGGCAAGGTAGGCTTTCGGGGAGGTCGTTATATGGCTAGCAATGACGAGATATTCATTACCGTTAAAGGTCAGGGGAGTCATGGTGCGATGCCTTATTTGGGCATAGATCCGGTGGTTATTGCCTGCCATATTATCACAGGATTGCAGCAGATTGTAAGTAGGAGAGCAAATCCCATGTTACCATCGGTTTTATCGTTTGGGAAGATGACCGCCAATGGCGCCACCAATGTTATTCCGGATGAAGTGCGAATTGAGGGGACTTTTCGGTCTATGGATGAAACTTGGAGGAAATCGGCGCTTGATAAGATTCGTAAGATGGCCGTTTCCATTGCGGAAGGAATGGAGGCCAATTGTATAGTGGATATTCGGCAGGGATACCCTGTACTGATTAATGATGACGTGCTGACTGCAGTGGCCAAAGCGCATGCCATTGATTTTCTTGGTGAGGAAAATGTGGTAGACCTGGATATATGGATGGCTGCAGAGGATTTCGCCTATTATAGCCATGCTGCAGAAGCTTGCTTTTATCGGTTGGGGGTACGCAATGAAAACAAGGGAATTGTATCTGGATTGCATACCGCCACCTTTGATGCAGATGAAAAATGCCTAGAAACTGGTCCTGCATTGATGACTTATTTAGCCCTGAAAGCGTTGGGGAATTAAGTCTTTCGATAGATTAAAAAAATTTATATCTATCTTTACAGCAAATTTTACCTATGAAATTGCTATCCATCAAAACTGTTTGTCTGGCCGCTGTAGCTGTGTTTTTATTTTCCTGTAATAAAGAAGTGATTGTAGAACCTAATATTAACGGGCCTGCGCCGCAAAATCCCGGTGGTACGCCTGATCCTGGAACAGGAAATGGCAATGGCAATGGTTCTGGGTCTGGAAGTAATATTGCGGGTACTTATCGTATCGTGTATATGACACAGGATGGGGTGAGTTCAACTGTTGCTGGAACGGGCACCGACCGTACAGAAGTGAAATATATTTACACTACTTCCTTCGATAATTTTACTGGTACTTATGTGATTGATAGTAAAAACTTCAATCTGAAAGGAGTGGGGTATTCCTTTAATATGCAAGGAATGATGGTGGTAAAGGGGGGTGGATTTAACGATAGCATTCCGTATGGAGGTCCTGCTACGATGACTTTCCCTGATGTCAGCAACCCTTATCAATTGAAAGGAGCGGACTCCATTATTACCAAGTCGCAAATAGGAGGATCTGTGAATGGTATGCCTTCGAGTTCCAATACCAGTGGCATTGCGGACACACAAACCTCTTATTATACCTTTGTTGGTGATACGCTGATTATGAAATCGCATATCGTTATTATCAACCGAGTGATGGTGCAGGATGGACAAACGGCTGTGGCGAATGGTACTACGAATGGGATCATGAAATTGGTACGAGTGAAATAATTACCGGCTATATAAATTTTTGCGTAAAAAGACACTGAACTTCAGTGTCTTTTTATTTTTTTGGAAAGAATTGCAAAGAATTATTTTAAAATGAGCGAACGCTTACTTATTTTTGTGTCATGAGATACAGGGATGAGAACAAAGTTCAGAGTATAAAGCAAAAGGCTATTGAGATGATAGCCTCGGAGGGATTGGAGAATTTTGGGATTAACCGCTTAGCCAAAGCAGCGGGCGTATCTCCAGCTACCATTTATATATATTATAAGGATAAGGACGATCTTATTCATTCCATTGTAAAGGAGGAAACAGAAAAATGGGTGGCTGTATTATTTAAAAATTTCGACCCGGAAATGTCATTCGAAGAAGGTTTATGGGTGCAGTGGAAGAACCGTGCGGATCATGCCCTTAAGCATAGGGATATCAACCTGTTTATGGAAAAGATCCGTAATACTTCATTCGGGAGGGAACAGCAGCTTCGGATTTCCCAGTATATGCAAAATTATATGGGAGATTTTGTGAAAAATGCAATTGCCAGGGACGAAATTAGTTTTACTTCAATAGAGGTTTACTGGGTGGTTGCATTCGCCCCTTTATACACCTTGGTGAAATTTCACCAGGAAGGTAGAAGTATTGCTGGCAAATCATTTAAACTATCCGATAAAATCATGAAGGAAACATTTGCACATGTCATTAAAGCGTTGAAGAAATAATAATACAGATACATATTTGACACCATTTTAGTAAGAAAACAACTCGATTAAATCACCATTCATCACCCTTTCAATTACAACTACATTGAAAAACTAACGTCTGTCATCTTCTGAGAAGATGCAATGCCCTAATTCCATCCTGTTAGTACGCTAACAGTTATTATTTAGCTCTTATTAATAAATGAACGCTTGCTTATTATGAAAACAACACCCTCATTCAGTACACAACAAAAGCTGGTAATATTAATGCTTGCATTAACCCAGTTTACCGTTATACTGGATTTCATGGTGATGTCGCCCCTTGGCGATATGCTGATGAAATCCATGAAAATCACACCCGATCACTTTGGTATTGTCGTAGCTGCTTATGCCTTTAGTGCTGGTATTTCCGGATTACTCACTGCAGGATTTGCGGATAGGTATGACCGTAAGAAACTATTGATATTTTTCTATGCTGGTTTTATTCTCGGTACGCTGTCTTGCGGATTGGCCACTACTTATCCGATGCTCGTAGCGGCACGTATTTTCACCGGTTTATTCGGCGGTGTGATAGGATCTGTGTCTATGGCCATTATCACGGATATTTTTCCATTGGAAATGCGTGGCCGCGTGATGGGATTTATGCAGATGGGATTTGGCGCCAGTCAGGTGTTGGGTATTCCTATCAGTTTGTATATCGCTAACCATTGGGGTTGGGAATCTCCTTTCTTCATGGTGGTGATCCTGGCGGCAGCTATCATGACGCTGATTATTTTCCGCCTGCCTTCCGTTACAGCGCACCTGGCATTACAACAGGATAAAGGTATCGTGGAGCATCTGTTGCATACGGTCAAAAAGAAAAACTACCGGATCGCTTTCTTGGCGACAGCTTTATTGTCTGTCGGTGGTTTTATGATGATGCCTTTTGGTAGCGCATTTGCCATCAACAACCTGCATGTAACTACAGGGCAACTGCCATTGCTCTTTACCTTCTCCGGCGTGATGTCGCTTGTAGCGATGCCTTTGATAGGTAAGATTGCAGACAAGGTGGATAAATTTGCCCTGTATAGTGTTGCTTCGTTGTACTTGATGATCATGGTGGTGATCTATACGAATCTGACACCACAGCCGTTTTGGATCATAGTAGCATTGAATGTGTTGATGCTGGCTGGTATTCTCACCAGGATGGTTCCAGCTACCGCGTTGGTATCCGCAGTGCCTGACATGCAAGATAGAGGCGCATTTATGAGTATAAACGCTTCTCTGCAGCAGATTGCAGGCGGATTGGCAGCCGTGTTGGCTGGCCAGATTGTTACACAGAAGGATAATTTCAGTCCGCTCCAGCATTATGATACTGTCGGCTGGGTAGTAGTAGCCTTCAGTATGGTAAGTATATTATTGCTGGGTCGTGTAAGTAAAATGATTAAAGCTAAGACTGCTGCGGCAAAGGAAGCGGCGCTTAGTGCACAAACTTCCTGATAGCCTGGACTAGTTCCGAGCGTATAGGCAGCTCCGGTTGTTGATAGGTGGCAAAATTAACCATCATCGCAGCCGGGGCTGTTTTTAGTATATGGTTCATCCCATCAATTTTGACCAATTCTGCTTGTGGGCAGGCAGCTTTCAGCCAATCGGCATTTTCTGGTTTCACCTGTAAATCGGTGCTTCCCTGAAGGATCAGGACCGGACAATGCAGCTTGGCTATTTCTTTTTGTGGATGGATTTTGACCACGGAGATCATATATGGCTGAATGGATTGTCTGAAGAGCGTAGACAGTACCGGTGTGTCTGGGGGCGTCACTTTATGGCCTGTTTCCAGGGTATCCATCAGTTTATTAAAGATCTGTGCAATGGCAGGGGCTTGTACTGCTATTTGTTTACGGAGTGTTTCGCCGAGTGGCTCACCTACGCCTGCAATGGAAATATAACCAGCTACCGGAATCTGATTAGCCGCCATCATTCCCAGGAGGGAACCTTCGCTATGTCCGGCGATGTATACTTTTGAGAAGCGTTTATCTTCCTTCAAGGTTTTTACAAATAAAACGGCATCGTTGATATAATCTGTGAAAGTCATATCTGCTTCCGATTTAAAAGCAGCATGGCTGGCGCCAATTCCTCTTTTATCATAACGGAGCATGGCAATATTACTTTTCAATAAGGAGTCTGCCAGTTGCTTATAGGTGTTGGTTTCCAGGTGGAGTTTAGGACTATTCCCATCTCTATCTGTAGGGCCGGAGCCTGCAATGAGTAATACAACAGGTACTGGTTGCTTGGTTTCTGGAATGGTGAGGGTACCAAATAGATCTCCAGTAGGGGTGTGTAAGGTGAATGGCGTTTCCTGTGCTGTAGCGAAGAAGGCAGACAGGGTAAAAAAGCCAATAAGTATAACTTTTTTCATGTGCTTGAGGTTATCCTTCAAATATCTGCCTTTTTTTTCTATTTTTAGCCCAGATCGAGGACTTAAAAGACTTGGAGGATACATCATTAAATAATACGCAGGACCTGCTGCTGAGAGTCGCAGCCGGTGATGAGCATGCTTTTCGTGTATTCTTTCACGAGTATAGCAACAATATATATTCGGTAGCGTTCATGCTTACCAAATCGGCTGTGGTAGCGGAGGACATGGTACAGGAGATTTTCCTAAAACTATGGCTTAACAGAACTGCATTGCCGGAAGTAACCAATATCCGTAGTTATATTTTTATCCATGCCAGGAACCATATATTCAATGAATTAAGAAAGAAATCCTCCGACCCTCGCTTTATGGAAGAACTGACGGATTATCTCGGAGAAGTACGGGATACCCCAGAACAGCAGTTATTGCAGAAAGAAGGTAGGGCGCTTTTACAAGCCGCTGTACAGCATTTACCATCGCAACAACAATTAGTTTACCAACTTAGTCGGGATGAAAATTTAACCCAGGAAGAAATTGCCAACCGTCTGGGGATCAGCAAACATACTGTTAGGAATCACATGGCGCAGGCGCTGCAAAATATTAGGCAGTACCTGGAATCCAATGCCAGTGAGGTTTTATTGCTTATTTGCGCCATCGAAATGTTGGCTTGAGAAAAAATTTGAATTTTTTTTTAGGCAGACTAGTATTCCCTGATCAGAATTGTGTCTTTATGCAGGTAGGAGGTTCAGCGAGCTGAATTTCCTGGAAGTAAATGAGTAGCATGAATCGAAAGAAAGAATTACTGGAAGGGTTGGTGAACAATACACTCACCACATCAGATTTGCACGAATTACTGGCGTATATCCGTCAGGGTGACCAAGGCATGCAAGCACTGATCTATGAGTGGATGGATAATCCGGCGCATACAGGATTGTTGACGCCTGAAAGGGAGCAGCATATATTCGATCGTGTTATGCAGCAGGCAAAGGAAGTAGAAGTGCCAGTAGGGAATGTTAGGAAGATGCGGATCTGGCGAAATGCAGCCGCTGCTGCGATGTTGGCGTTGACGGTTGGAGCGACTTTCGTCTACCTAAAACAAAAACAGCAAACGCATCAACTGGCTGATATGGCTCATCGCAAGCCAGCCGCCAACAAAGCTATATTGACACTCGCCGGTGGTAAACAAGTGGAATTGGACAGTGCCGGTCATCAAATATTACAACAAGGTAATGCCACTATTCAGCAACGCAATGGTGAGCTAGCCTACGCGAATAATACTCCGAACGGAGAAATTACCTATAATGAACTGACAACCCCAAGGGGAGGGCAATTTGTGCTAGTATTGCCCGATGGTTCCAGGGTATGGCTCAATGCCGCATCCTCCATCCGTTTCCCCACTTCCTTTACGAAGGATAGAACCGTACATGTAACAGGGGAAGCGTATTTCGATATTAAACCAGATGCCTCCAAGCCATTCATTGTACAGACAACACGTTCCGTGGTGCAGGTACTGGGTACGGCCTTTAATATCATGGATTATGCAGATGAGCAACAGCAGACCACCCTCGTCAATGGGGCAGTAAAAGTATTGGTAGGAGGAGAGGCTGTCTTGCTACAACCTGGTACCATGGCCAGATTACAGTCGGGTAAACTGACTGTCACTAATGCAGATGTGACGATGAATACCGCTTGGAGAAATGGGCAGCTATATTTTGCTGGTCAGGATGCTTATGCCGTACTACGACAAATATCGAGATGGTATGATGTAGACATAAAACTGAAAGGTCGACTGCCCGAAACGCGTTTGGGTGGCCTGATGGACAAGAATGTACCATTGTCTGCCATACTGGAGTTTTTGCAAGAGAATGGAATAACAGCTAAACTTGATGGATCAACCATAATAGTAACAGGAGATTAATACACCCGTTGTAATAGACAACAGTGAACTATTTCTCGTATTCGCTTCATTCATTTTAATCCCCCGACCATTAAAAATCAAGGCAGCCTTAGTAATAAGGCTCGGCGAAGCCTTGCCTATATACCAACGAAAGATCAAAAACCAACCATTTATTTTATGCCATTATCAACCAAATTGCTGTTAATAATGAGAATAACTGCAGTGTTATTACTGGCGGCCACTTTGCAAATTAGCGCTAAAACCTTTGCACAACGGGTTAACCTCCGTGTCAAGAATGCGCCAGTACAGGAGGTGATTACTCAGCTCCGACAGCAAACGGGTTTTGCATTTTTCTGGAACCAGGAACAGGTAGACAGGATGCATCCCGTATCAGCCGATATTCGCAACGCTTCTTTGAAAGAAGCCATGGAGCTGTGTCTGAAAGGTTCAGATATGACTTTCACTATCAATGAAAACAATAGATCTGTTTTCCTGAAAGAGAAAGTAAGTGGTGGTTCCAAAAACATACTGGAAGCATTACAACAGGAGGTGGTGACCATTTCCGGCAGGATCACGAACGAAAAAGGAGAGCCTTTGCCTGGCGCGGTAGTGGTGGTACACCAAACCGCCAAAGGCGCCGCTGCTGATGCAGATGGTAAATTTTTCCTGCCCAACGTACCTGCAGAAGCTGTGCTGGTAATACGTTTGGTAGGTTATGAGCCTATCACTATGCCATTGAAAGGTAGGAAAGACCTGCAAAATTTAGTGGTGAAATTGAAGATCGCTTCCCAGCAAATCAATGAAGTGACCGTTTCCACTGGTATTTTCACCAGGAAGAAAGAAAGCTTCACCGGATCTTATGCCGTGTATACCGGTCAGCAATTGAAAACAGTAGGGAATCAGAACATTATTCAGAGCTTGCGAACGCTCGATCCCTCTATGCTCGTGCTAGAGAATAACCTGGCAGGCTCCAATCCCAATGCCATGCCTAACTTGGCGATACAGGGTAAAACCAGTATGATTGGTCAGACAGACGCGTTGAAAAATGATCCTAACCAGCCCCTCTTTATCCTGGATGGATTTGAATCAGATCTGCAAACCATCGTAGGACTGGACATTAACCGCGTAGCCAGTATTACGATTTTGAAAGATGCCGCCTCTACTGCCATCTATGGTTCCAAAGGAGCCAATGGCGTGATCGTAGTAGAAACAAAACTCCCTAATCCTGGCGCCATGAACTTACAGGTGACCAGTGATAATTCCATCCAGATGCCTGACCTGCGGGATTATAATATGATGAATGCAGGGCAGTTACTGGAATATCAGCGTTTGGCAGGGATGTATACTAATACAGACCCGAACATTCAAGCCTCCCTGGATGAAATTTACAACAAACGCCTGACGGATGTACAACGTGGCGTCAACACATACTGGATGGGCAAACCCTTGAAGAAAGCCGCCTGGAGCCAGAACTATTCTGTTTATGCGGAAGGGGGAGATGCTAAATTCCGTTATGGACTGGGGTTGAAATATGGGAATGTGGATGGTGTCATGAAAGGCTCCGGCCGACAAACAGGTAACGGAAGTATTGATGTAGTATATAAAACAGGTAAACTCTCCTTCACTAATAAGATGTTGCTGACCAGTATTAAGGGAACGGAGTCTCCCTATGGCAGCTTCACACAATATGTAAAAGGCATTCCATTTTACCAGGAATCGGACGGGAGATACCTGGATTCCACTAAAGATAATTTATACAAGAACTGGCAGCGTGTTCCTAATCCGCTCTATCAGGCGCAACTGCCGAATAGGGATGAAAGTCGAAGTATGCAGATTACAGACCGCTTCTCAGCCTTTTACCAGTTGAATAAGAACATTCGCTTTGATGCGCGAGTAGGTCTTACACAAAATAATGACGAATCAGAATACCTGCGTTCACCTATGAACACAGAGTTTGATAACGTTGATATTACCCAGAAAGGAAAGTATGTACATGGACGTACCAGGACCTTTAGTTATGAAGGATATCTGCAAGGTAGTTATGGTGCTGTATTCCATGATAAACACGAACTGAATTTTGTTCCTGGTTTTACCGTGAATAGTAATACCAGTACCACTGATAGCTATACAGCCGTAGGGTTTCCGGCTTCTTCCTTTCTGACGCCCGCATTTGGAACAGGCTATCCGCAGGGAGGGTATCCTTCTTATGGCAAAGCAGTAAAAAGAAGTACCAGCTTCTTTGCCAACGCCCACTATGGTTATGACAGGAGATATATGGTAGACTTCACCTATCGCAATGATGGATCTTCCGTATTCGGTATTAATAGGAGATTTACGAGCACCTGGACCTTTGGTGCTGCGTGGAATGTACATAATGAAGCATTCTTCAAAAAGTCATCTTATATCAACTACCTGCAAATCCGTGCCAGCGTAGGTAATCCGGGTAATCAAAATTTCGGGTCTTATAATTCCTTTAGCACCCTTTCCTTTATCGGAGGAGCATTAAATGACTACGGCGCAGGTTTGATGGTATCTACTTGGGGTAATTCCAACCTGGCATGGCAGAAAACGTTGAATAAAACAGTCGGTTTTGATGCGAGGTTATTAAACAGCAGATTGAATCTGACCTTGAATGTGTATGATAAATTCACTGACCCACTGGTAGTGTCCCTGAATGCCGCACCATCTGTAGGAATGAGCTACCAGGTACTGAATATGGGTAATTCCCATACCCGTGGTATGGACTTCACTGTTAATGCAACGGTACTCAGTAAACCGGATCAGCGTATGTACTGGCGAGTAAATGCAAGTGGCTCTCATTTCAAATCCGTGTTTGGCGGCCTTGGGAATAAGCTGTCGCAGTACAATTCCGCTAGCGAAGGCGCTGGTACGAATGATAGTTTGATTCATACTACTACGGGTGGTAATCTTGCCTTACAGCGCTACTATGATGGCGCAAGTCCGGATGACTTTTGGGCCGTACGTTCTTTGGGTATAGATCCCGCCACTGGTAGAGAAGTGTTTCTTACCAAAAATGGGGAGCGCACGTATGATTATCGTGCAGCCGATGCCGTTAGAGTAGGTAATTCTCAGCCATCAATGCAAGGAGTGATTGGTACTAGTTTCCAGTTGAAAGGTTTTTCACTGGGTATCAACATGCGTTACCTGTTGAACTCTTGGCAGTTGAATACTGCCGTTTACAACAAAGTAGAGAATGCAAGCATATGGCAGGCGATGACAGAGAACCTAGATGCGAGAGCATTGGAAGGCCGCTGGCGTCAGCCGGGAGATCAGGCACAGTATAAGGGTATTGCTATTACTGGTACTACGCCTATTTCTGGCAGGTTTATACAGAAAGAAAATGCATTGAGTGGAGAGTCTTTCTCCATCGGATATGATTTTATGGGAGCGCCATGGCTGAAACGCGCTGGTATGAATAGTTTACGACTGACAGGATATATGAATGATATCTTCCGTTTGTCTACGATTACCCGTGAACGTGGTATTGATTATCCTTATGCAAGGTCAGTATCCTTTACCCTGAGTGCAACATTTTAACTACTGAATTTATGAAAAGATATCTAAATAACTTTTTGGCGGCAGCGGTCTTGCTTACTGCTGTTTCCTGTAACAAATACCTGGATGTGAAGCCAGAAACCTCCGTAGGGATGGATGAGGCTTACCAGACACCAGAAGGTTTCAAACAGCATCTGAACGGCGTATACCTGCAATTGGCAGCTAAGCCTGCTTACGGCGGTACTATCAATATGGTGGCAGCAGAGCTGCTTGGGCAGCGTTATCAGCAGGCAGACAATAGTGGTTCCATATATAATTACGTGGATGTAGCTAGTTATAATTACGGTAGCACCATTTCAAAAGGTATGTTTGGATTTATCTGGAGTGGCTTATACACGCAGATCGCCAACCTGAATACCATTTTGCAAAATATCGATGCAAAGCGGAACATTTTTGATGAAACGACTTTCAAAAAGGTGAAAGGAGAAGCGCTGGCACTGCGCACCTTCTGTTATTTTGACCTGCTGCGTTTTTATGGTCCGGTTTACTTGGTTGATTCTACTGCGCCGTCTATTCCTTACTACACCCGCACTTCCGCCGATCCTGGTCCTTATTTGCCAGCCAAACAAATCATGGATTCCCTGTTGCGTGATGGGGTACAAGCGTACCAATTGCTGGATTCTTCGTATGTGCAGGATTACGGGCGTATGACCCATTCAGGTGCAGCAGCATTGTTGGCCAGGATGTACCTCTATCGTGGCGACAAGCAAAACGCATTTTCTAAAGCGATGGAAGTAATGAGTGCCAAGGATATCCGGTATACGTTTACAAAATATACCAATGTAGCCCAAGATCCAGCACTGATGGGGGATGTAATGTTCTCCTTGCAGAACACCAAGTTGGTGGATGCCTTTAATGCTTGGTTTTCACCAGCCATCCAAACAGTTCCCAAAATGTTGTATCCGAGTCCGAATGTGTTGAGTGCTACTTATGAGGGAAAGACAGATGATCCCCGTATGTCCACTGCTGTATGGAATGTTCCTGCGGGGTCTACGATCACTTTTAAATGCTTTTATAAGTTCCAGGTGGTGCAGCGGGTACCTATTCTCAGAGCCTCCGAGTGCTTCCTGATTGCTGCTGAAACAGCCGCTGATCCGGCGGATGGCTGGAAATACCTGAATGTGGTACGTGGCGCAAGAAATACAACCATGAATACAGTAGGCTTATTGTCTGACGCTATTGCAAAAGAATACAGAAAAGAATTCTGGGGAGAAGGACAACTGTTTTTCTATTACAAGCGCAATTTTACCGCCGCTATTCCTTCCGGTAATGTGGATGGGCAGACGGTACCTATGACAACAAAAACCTACCAGGTACCGGTACCTGATGCAGAAACCAATGTTCACTAAAATTACAATGAAGATGATGTACAGAAAATTAAGCGCTGTAGCTATATTATTCCTGCTCTTCGTTGTAGCAGGTTGCCGTAAAGAGCAGTTGGCGCGGTTTACCGCCCAAGATGCAGTTTATTTCAGTCAATCTAGTCGCGATAGTGTGGCGGTATATTATCCGTTAGCAGATGGTACCTATGATACCCACTGGACATTATATAACGCCGATACCACTCGTAGATTAGACACCATTGTAAATGTGATTGGGGGTGCGCCGGAAGCAACTAAGGAAGTGGTGTTGTCTGTGCGCGTATTGTTGCAAGGGAATGTTGCCAATCGCGATAGAAAATTCAAATTGGTGATTGACCAGCAAACCTCCACTATTCCTATGGATGCGGTGACCATGAAGGAAGAAGATTGTGTGTTAAAAGCGGGTCGTTCAGTGGCATTCGTGCCTGTAAAAATTAAAAGACTGCCGGTGATGGCTAGCAAGCCATTGTATCTAACAGTGAAGTTGGAATCGGCGGGAGATAATTTGTCTGTCGATTATGGCAGCAGAATGGTAAGTAGAAATAAAAAAGACATCCTGGTACGCACTTTTGGTATATACGATAATGTGCCTAAACCAATGTGGTGGACGGGATTAGGAGATTCTTATCTCGGTAAATTCTCCCGTACCAAGTACAAATTTATCCAGGATTATTTTGGCGTTACCAGCGATTACTTGCAGGCGCAACCTTCCAGTCCGTATATGATCATTGCCTGGGGACAGCGACTTTATTGTGTATTCAACGCATTGTCTGCCGCCGGAAAAACAGTGATGGATTATGATGATGTTACCGGCGCCGCGTCTCCTATGACCTCCGGTAATTCTTCCAAGAACAGTTGTATAGAGGATTTGCCATAGTGAATAATCAAAACTATTAAACATGTTATCAACCAGGAATATAAATATAAAAACCACTGCCCTTGGATTATTGGCTGGAGCTATGTTTGCCGGCTGCTATCGGGATTTGGGCAATTATGATTATAAAGATGTCAACCAGATTAAGGTAGACAGTCTACAAGGAGTTAAAGATGTTTATCAGTATGATACCTTGCACGTAACGCCTTATTTCAGCGCTACGCAGGATACTACTGTATTGCAGCAGCAGTACCGGTATACCTGCGAATGGTATGCTGCTACGCCATCGTCCACCGTTTTCCGTTTGGATACTACCAGGGTTCTTAATACAAGGATTAACTTGGCAGTAGGTACCTATAAACTGATATTCCGTATGAAGGATAAGGTGAGTGGGAATATTTATACTTTCAGTCAAGGAGGATTGAACGTAGTATCCGGTACTTATGAAGGGTGGCTGGTATTCAGTGATGTGAATGGCGCTGCCAGACTGGATATGGTCAATTTCCTGACCAACAACCCCCCAGCGGTGACGAAAGATATCCTTGCGGCCTCTCCTGATCTGCCGAAAAAATTGACAGGTCCGAAAGATGTAGCCTACATGTATTCTTCTACCAATGGTAATACCGTTCCGCCGCCAGGACACGGTACTACCACTGCGGCCGATAAAGAATGGATTTACATCTGTACAGATCAAGGTGCCTGGAAGCTTCGTAATGACGACATGACCACGAAATGGCAATGGAATACCGCACATGAATTTGTTACCAAGGACTCTGCTTCCTTCCATCCTGATTTTGTAGGATCTGGAGGCTCCGGCATTCACCCATCCTACATTTATCTATATGATGGACAGGGCAACGTTTATGAACGTTTAAACTACATGTACTATGGTAATCCGGTGAATATTGTTAGTGGGGAGAGCAAGCGATTCAAAGCAGCGCCTTTTATAGGTCGACAATTCAAGATGACTGTCAATGGAGCATTGGTGCTTTTTGATACAGAGAAACGCAGATTTCTCCGTTATTCGCCCAATGCAGGCCAGTGTGTGGCGCCAGCTACAGATCCGGTTTATATGCCTTATTTCAATTACAATAATGTAAACATGGATTTGGTATGGATGCGTTCAACACCATTTAACACCCTGACATATGCGGTACTGAAAGCAGCGGATAATTCCAGATGGCTGGCCGTCTTCGATATCAGTACTACCAATGTGCAGGATAAATTTGTCAAACTTACCGGAACAGATATTGACAAGGCCACTCATTTTGCAATTGATAAAAACAGTGGTACGCTGTTCTATGCAGTTGGTAGTCGGGTCTACGCTACCAGTAAGGATTACCCGGATCAAACTTATATGGTACTGGATGCAGGACAGGAGGAAGTAACGCTGTTAGAACAACATGTATTCTGGGCATCTAAATACATGGATGTATCGCCTACAAACAGGGGTAATTACCTGATGGTAGGTACTTATAGTGCGGCAAATGGTAACGGCACACTGACGGGTTACTATCCGGCAGATTTTGTGAACAGCCATGCTACCTTAACTAAGACAGAGCGCTTTACAGGATTCGGAAAGATCAAAGCTATTTCATATCGGGAGCGATTTTAAAACCAACGTTTCGATTTTCAAAACCAACCATTCATACTTAAGAGCGCAACGGCCCTGCCTTTTGGCGGGGCTTTCTTTTTAGAATAATATACTATATATGGCCTGTATTTGTGAATATTTTCCTTTTGAATGATGAATTTTAACTAATTGTTCTTTTTATTTGTTTATTTGGAGATGAATATTCTATATTTGTGTCATAATCTTCTTTGATTTACTTTTTGAAAATAGCGATGGTTGCTGCCGTATGATGGCAGCATTAAAAGGGAACGGTGTGAAAATCGCCGGCTGTCCCGCAACTGTAAGCAGTTACCTGAATTTCATCCCATAGAGGTTCATTGTCTGAAAGGACGAGAAGGACGGATGGAATACTGCAAGCCAGGAGACCTGCCATAGCTGAATGTTGACAATTACTTTCGTGGACTGAAGTGGGTCAGCTTTCTGGTATAGTTACAAATACTGACGTACGCAGTGTGTCTGTAATTATCCATTCCCGCCAGGCTACGGAGGTGTTGGAGTAAATGAAAGATGAGCAATCATCTTAATTGACTTTAAAACCGGAAGTACCATGATTACACACAACCTGGGCTACCCGCGGATCGGCGCCCATCGTGAATTGAAAAAAGCCAATGAATCCTACTGGGCAGGTAAAATTTCCGCGCAGGAATTGGAACAAACGGCTAAGAACATTCGTCTGAACAACTGGTACCTGCAAAAGGATGCTGGCATCGATATCATCCCCTGTAACGATTTTACTTTTTACGATCATGTGTTGGATACCTGCCTGATGACAGGCACTATTCCTGCGCGTTATCATGAGTTGTTAGTAGATAAACAGTTGTCACAACTGGATCTACAGTTCGCCATGGCCCGTGGTTACCAAAAAGAGGGCTTGGATGTTACCGCGATGGAAATGACCAAATGGTTTGATACCAACTACCATTACATTGTACCAGAATTCTCTGCCAATCAGCAATTTTCCCTCTTCTCAGAGAAAGTGATTTCTCAGTATCATGAAGCTAAAAGGGCCGGCTTTGAAGCCAAACCTGTGTTACTGGGACCTGTGTCCTTCCTGTTGCTCGGTAAGGAGAAGGAGAAAGGATTCCATCGCTTGCAATTACTCCCTAAATTATTGCCAGTTTACTTGGAAGTATTACGTAAACTGGATGAGCTGAATGCGCATCATATCCAGTTGGATGAGCCGTGTCTTTCGCTTAACCTGAGCGAGTTGGATAGACACGCGATTACTACCGCATATACCACTTTCCAGAAAGCGTTCCCACATCTGCATTTTATCCTGGCATCTTATTTTGAATGCTATGGAGAAAACCTGCAAACCGTATTGCAATTACCCATACAAACGTTACACTTAGATCTGGTGCGTTGCCCGGCTCAATTGGATGATATCTTGGAAACAAATATCCGTCATACAAAACTGCGTTTATCCCTTGGCGTTGTAGACGGTCGGAATATCTGGAAAAACGATTATGATCAATCCCTTGCCCTGATTCATAAGGCCCAGGAAGCCATTGGCAGCGAACGTTTGCTGATAGCGCCTTCTTGCTCTCTGTTGCATGTGCCTTGTGATCTGGATCTGGAAACAGATGAAAAAAATCTGCCGACTGCTATCAAGTCATGGATGGCTTTTGCAAAGCAGAAATTGGATGAGGTGAAGACGCTGGCCGAACTGGCAGGCAATGACCCTTCTGTGAATGCCTTACAGGCATTGAAAGACAACCAGGTTGCTATGGCGGATCGCCGTACCTCTTCGCTGATTCATCGGCCGGCAGTGGCTGCGCGTACAGCGGCTGTTACAGATGAAGATGCACAACGAACGAGTGCCTTCCTGCAAAGAAAGCAATTGCAGCAGGAGGTGTTACACTTACCATTATTCCCTACAACTACCATTGGCTCTTTCCCACAAACGGCTACAGTTCGTTCTTGGCGTACCAAATGGAAGAAAGGAGAACTCACTGCTGCGGAATACGATGCGCTGATTAAAGAGGAAACAGCGGCCTCCATTCGGTGGCAGGAATCCATTGGTATGGATGTGTTGGTACATGGCGAGTTTGAGCGGAACGACATGGTAGAATATTTCGGCGAGCAACTGGAAGGGTTTGTATTCACCCAATATGGCTGGGTGCAGAGTTATGGGAGCCGCTGTGTGAAACCGCCGATCATTGTTGGCGACGTAGCCCGTAAAGCGCCGATGACGGTATATTATACTCAGTATGCCCAATCCCTCACAGATAAGCCAGTAAAAGGGATGTTAACAGGTCCTGTAACGATTCTCCAATGGAGCTTTGTGCGCAATGACCAGCCAAGGGCTACTACTTGTTTGCAAATTGCACTCGCCATTCGTGATGAAGTGCGCGATTTGGAAGATGCGGGTATCCGTGTCATTCAGATTGATGAGCCTGCGTTGCGAGAAGGATTGCCATTGCGCCATGAGAACTGGGACAACTACTTGCAGAGTGCGGTCAAAGCCTTTAGGGTAGCCTCTTCTGGCGTAGAAGATAAAACTCAGATTCATACGCACATGTGTTATGCAGAGTTTAATGATATCTTCGAAAGCATTGCAGCATTGGATGCGGATGTGATCACGATAGAAACGAGTCGCTCTCAATCTGAGTTGCTGGAAGGTTTCGCCAACTTCAAATACCCGAATGATATTGGACCAGGTGTCTATGATATTCACTCCCCGCGTATTCCTTCGGAGGAAGAAATGGTGCGCCTCATGGAACAGGCCATGGCAGTGATTCCTGCAGAGCAGCTTTGGGTGAATCCGGACTGCGGACTGAAAACAAGAGATTGGCCAGAAACCAAAGCGGCTGTAGCTGCGATGGTGGCTGCTGCTAAAACCTTACGGAGTAAGATTCCTGCTTGATATATGCGGATGATAACTCAACACCTTCGGTGTTGAGTTGTTTTTTTTGTTTAAGTTCCGCCCATTCGGGCGGAACTTAAACATTCGGTAGAAGTGGTCCTCTCTGGAAGTTTTCCTGTTCGGGCGGAACTTAAACATTCGGTAGAAGTGGTCCTCTCTGGAAGTTTTCCTGTTCGGGCGGAACTTAAACATTCGGTAGAAGTGGTCCTCTCTGGAAGTTTTCCTGTTCGGGCGGAACTTAAACATTCGGTAGAAGTGGTCCTCTTTGGAAGTTTTCCTGTTCGGGCGGAACTTAAACATTCGGTAGAAGTAGCCCGAGACGCCTGACGGGCAGAACTTAAACATTTCACAGCTATAAAAACATAATGAATGATGACGATAGAAGAACGCATACAGGCCTCGGAGACACATATCTTCAAAGCAATATTTCCTGACAGTACTAATCACTATGATACGATGTTTGGTGGCACGGCCATGTATCTCATGGATGAAGTAGCCTTCATTACTGCTACGCGATTTACCCGTAAGAAAGTAGTGACCGTGTCTTCCGACAGAATTGATTTTACTAAACCTATTCCTGCTGGAACCATTGTAGAGTTAATAGGGAAAGTATCGAAAGTAGGCAACACTAGTATGAAAGTAAGTGTGGAAATTTATATCGAAGAGATGTATTCCGACTACAGAGCATTGGCTATTTCCGGTACGTTTACATTTGTAGCGATTGATGATAACAAGCGTCCTGTTAACGTACTATAGCAATTCAGTAGAAATGATATTGATCCCGGCGCCCTGGCGTCGGGATTTATCTTTTTCTTAACAACAACCATTCGCGCCTGTGTGTTATTTTTATAGGGAACAAATAACACCATTATGGAAAGTGAAGAATATAAGGTGTTCAATAATACGAAATTGCAGCAGTTGGAGGTACAGGGTAGCGAAGAGAAAGCGACCCTGAGTTATCGCTTTTATAAGAATAACATCGCCTTCATGCATACTACTGTTCCCGCTTCCATGAATGGCCAGGGTGTAGGGACTATGTTGGCGCGCGCGGCGTTTGACTATGCCAAATCCTTGCACAAGCCTGTTATGGTGTATTGTCCTTTTGTAGCCAGCTTCCTCCAAAAGCATCCGGAGTTCAGATCTCAACTGGATAAAACTTATCATGCCTGATGGATGTCATCTCTCGAAATTAACTTCCTAATCCACTACTGTTGTGGCAAATCCATGCATGCCATAAAAAAAGCTTATCTTTGCGGCCATTTTATTTGAATCAATATGAAACTGGAAGCAATTTTACAGCAACGCAGCAATAATACCTGCGAACTTTGTGCTGCGGATGCAGGGCTGAAAATCTATGAAGTACTGCCGGAAACGGGCGCTACAGAGGAGTACAGCATTCTCATTTGTGATACCTGTCGCAGTCAGATTGAGAAAAAAGCAGAACTGAATGCTGCACACTGGAATTGTTTGACTACTTCTATGTGGAGTGAAGTACCGGGCGTACAGGTGGTTTCCTGGCGTATGCTCAACCGCCTGCGTGATCAAAGCTGGGCTGCTGAACAACTGGAAATGATGTACCTGGATGATGAAAGACTCGCATGGGCGAAAGCCTCCGGCGATCATGAAAATGATGCCAGCGTAGATCTGCACCGCGATTGTAACGGACAAGTACTGCAACACGGAGATACGGTAGTGCTCACCAAATCACTAGATGTAAAAGGCTCTACCCTCAACGCCAAACTGGGTACTGTGGTGAAAAATATCCGCCTGGTAGAAGATAATACAGAACAAATCGAAGGAAAGATTGAAGGTCAGACCATCGTCATTCTCACAAAATATCTGCGCAAGCAAAACTAATAGGAGAGCGGTTATCTACTTTAGATAACCGCTTTTTTTTTATTCTTCTGGGAGCCAATATAGCAGCACAGACACCATCAGCAGAAAGATAATATTCACCCAAGTAGCCGTCTGATATGCGCTCAAATAGGCCATGGTGGTATGTTGTTCATGTAGTGACCAGAAAAATATTCCTCCTGTGATCCCAACTCCCAAGGCCACCGCTGTTTGTTGAAAGGTAGAATAAGTACCGGAAGCAGCGCCCGCATAGGCTGCTGGAATACTCTTCAGGGATAGCGTTAGCAGACCAGGCAATACAGACCCACATCCCATTCCATACACAAATAGTAGCAGATACAGGGAAACCCCAGGTTGCATGTCTGCATTAAAAAGCAGGCGATGGCCTATCAATCCGAAGGTCATTATCAATGCCCCCACTTGTAATACCTTTTTACCGAAACGCTTGACCAGCTTGATAGATAGGAGAGACGCCACTACATAACCCACTCCCTGGTACACAAATAGCATCCCGGTGAGTCCTGAGCTATAGCCTAAACCAGTTTGCAGCATTACCGTATTTACCAGGAAATAGGAATCCTGCACCATGAAATAAAAAATCACGACACCCAAGGCAATATTGAAATCCCGGAATTTAAATAGCTGTAAGTTGATCAGTGGTTGCTGTTGTCTTAATCCTTTTTTATACTGATCGTAAATAAATATTCCCAGTAGCAGGAAAGCTGTCAGCAACATGGTAATTGCCCAAAGTGGCCAGCCCAGCTCTCGGCCGCGGATGAGTGGGTACACCAGGCAGACTAATGTAGCCGTCAGTAATAACACGCCGGAAGTATCAAAACGGGATTGTTGTTGGCGATTAGTATCGGTGAGACACCGTACCGCGAGTATTGCTGCTGGTACACCTATCGGCAGATTGATGAGAAAAATCCATCTCCAGCCATCCATCAAAAAGTGGAGCTCAGGGATCATACCGCCGAGGAATTGTCCAACAACGGAGGCGCTGCCCGCAATGGTACCATAGATACCCAATGCCTTGATACGTTCCTCATGGATAGGGAAGAGCACATGGATATAAGCAATACTCTGGGGAATCATCACCGCCGCGCTGATACCCTGAAAGAAGCGGGCAATATTCAATTGTTGGGCCGATTGTGCCATGCCACACAAACAGGAAGTCAATGTAAATGCCAGTATACCGCCAACGAATACACGTTTTTTACCGAAGTAGTCGCCCATTCTGCCGGCGGTAATCAGAAATGCCGCATAGCCCAGTAAATAAGTGGCAATCACCAGTTGTATATCTCCTTCAGTGCTGTGTAGTCCCGCCTGGATAGAGGGGAGCGCCACATTCACAATAAAAAGATCAATGACAGAGAGGAATACCGCAGTAGAAACAATTAGTAATGCAAACCATTTGGAAGAAATCCTGACCATAAATCATCGTTTAAATCTATTCGTTAACTTTAGGAGGTCAAAGGTGATGGCCATCGGTCATACTATCAAGTAGTTTACTGCATAATACTGAGTATGGAAAAAGATACTATTGATGAGCAACAAGGGTTTAGCGAAGCAGCCGAATTGCAGTTGCTGGAAGAAAATAACATTGCATTGACAAAAGCCATGCGTATTATTGGCGGGAAATGGAAGTTGCTGTTGTTGAACAGTATTCGGAGAGATTGCCCCGCGCGTTTCGGAGAGTTGCGCAAGAAGATGCAGGATATTACACATGCCACCCTTACCGCACAGTTGAAAGAGTTGGAAAGGGATGGTATCATTGAGCGCAAGGCATATGCAGAAGTGCCGCCCCGCGTGGAATATAAACTTACCCCATTGGGCATTACGTTGGTACCAGTGATAACGGCCCTCTGTGCATGGGGAGAAGCGTATCCCGATTAAGGGCTGGCTGTCTCCCTACAATAAAACCCCGGATCAATCGTCATCTTGTCTTATGAAAATAAAAGTTATCATAACAGGCGCCACCGGTATGGTGGGAGAGGGCGTAATGCTCACCTGCCTGGAACACCCTATGGTAGAGCAGGTACTGATCGTTAATCGCAGGCATTACGACTTGCAACATCCCAAATTGAAGCAGGTAATCGTTCCTGATTTCTTTCACCTGGAAAGCATTGCATCGGACCTGCAAGGATATGATGCTTGTTTTTTCTGTGCAGGCATTAGTTCTGTAGGGATGAATGAAGCCAATTATACGCATGCCACCTACGATACTACCTTAGCTTTTGCAGATCAGTTGGCATATATTAATCCGAATATGACTTTTGTATATGTTTCCGGGGCGCAAACCGATGCTACGGGCAAAAGTAGGATGATGTGGGCCCGTGTCAAAGGACGAACCGAAAATGCCCTTTTGGAAAGGCCTTTTAAAAGGGTCTATAACTTTAGACCGGGATTTATGAAAGCTGTTCCGGGGCAAAAGAATATCAAAAGTTATTATTCCTTGATTGGGTGGATGTATCCCTTTATGAAAAGATTTACGCCAGGAATGGTGTCTACCTTGCAACAGGTGGGTACTGCGATGATTAACAGTGTGCTGTTAGGCTATCCGAAAACTACGTTGGAAGTAAAGGATATTAATCAATTAGCGGAAGGATAAAATAAGTAGCCCCGCGCCTAGGCGCGGGGCTACAATGTTTTACCAGCCAAGTTTCAGCATATAAGTACCGTCTAGGTAGGTAGTGAAATTTTTATCAATGTTTACTTCCTTTCTCTACCGCTTTGATATCTTCCGCACGATTTTGATGGAAGTCAAACTGCTGGAATGCAGGAGTATCAGGTACTACCACCGTATAGGATTGCAAGGTTTGCCAGGAGATGGTGACTTCCGCGATGGAGAGATCTACAATATGTCCTCCCTTTTGTTGATCGGTAGAGAGGAAGTGGAAATGATAACCTGCGATATTGGTGTTGTCCATATAGGTGGGAAGCCGGTAGCCTATTAGATCGCCGGTAATATCTTCCATTTGAAAGAAGTGCTGTAATGGCAGCATACTGGCTAGCGTGGGATAAGGGTGGTTTTCTACAGGAGGGAAAGCCCTTGTTTTAATCTGACGGAATTTACCACTTATATGAATGGCGTAGAGATTGTTTTGCTGGGGGAGAAGGCTGTCCAGCAGTTGGAATAGTTCCGCTTTGGAGAGGGTACGATTGATTTTTACGGAAGACACGGGCCGGAAGAAATTGACCATGGCAAATGAAGCCTGGTGGCTATCCGGTAACCGCACCGTTTTCCCGGAGGCGGTGGTCTGGTAGGCCTTTCCTTTGAAAACTAATAGTTCTCCATCTATTTTGTCTGGGGCACCCAGACCGAAATCTCCTTTTTTGAGTAACTGGCCCACTGGATAAAAACCATCAAAAAGGCCGCCCATCAGGCCGGAAGCGACGCCTGCAGTGAAAAGCTGGTTCGGCTCCTTTTGCTGAGCAGGGGCGTTGAGGTAGATAAAGATAAAAAGCAATAGTAGCCTGATTTTCATGGGGAGATTTATTTTGGACAGCAAAGATAAAATTCCTGCTGAGAAATTTATTTTTGTATTTATGTAGTTAACTACGTAGTTTTATACATAAATTGTTTAGTTATGATACCTGAAATAAAAATTGCGCCGGTACATGATGACGCGTCCCCTGCGGTCATCAACCTGATAATACCTATTCAAACCATAGAATTCAATGTGAATGTGACCTTGGAAGATCAGCCAGACCTAGTAGCGATCAATAGTAACTATCATGCTGGTGGGGGCGGATTCTGGGGCGTATTTGCAGATGAGGAGCTGGTAGGAACAATTGCCCTGATCAACACAGGGCATAAGGCGGGGGCTATCCGTAAGATGTTCGTAAAGAAGGAGTTCAGAGGAGGGGAGTTACGGCTGGCACAGCGACTGCTCGATCACCTGATTGGCTATTGTCGGGAGATAGGCATTGAAGATTTGTACCTCGGAACAGTGGAACAGTTGAAGGCGGCCCATCGATTTTATGAGCGCAATGGCTTTCAAAAGATGGAAATGTCCGATCTTCCGCCATATTTTCCCAGAATGAATGCAGATAGTATTTTCTATCATCTGCATATTTAAAGGATAAATTATGAGTAATGTAATAGATGCTTCGGGTATCTTGGCAATTTCTACTCGGCTGCAACGCTTGGCGGATCAGTTGCGGAAGGATGGTCAGTTGATATATAAGGCGCATGGGATTGAATTTGAGCCGAAGTGGTTCCCGGTGATCTATACCCTCCAACAGAAAGGGCAGCTCAGTGTAATGGAGATAGCGGTGGAGATAGGCTATACCCATCCGTCTACCATCAGTTTATTGAAGGAGCTGGAAAAAGAAAAGCTTATCCGCTCTAAAAAAGATAAGCAGGATGAGCGGAAACGATTGCTATCGCTGACAGAGAAGGGAGAGGAGCTGATACAGCAAATGAAGCCGGTATGGAAAAGAATGCAACAAGCCCTTACTTCCTTGTTACATACAGAGAATAACTTGATGGCGGCCATCCATGAAGTAGAGCAGCAAATGGAGCAAAAAGGATTTTTTGAGCGGGAAAGGGGCCTGTAGGCTGTACAGAAAGTAAACAGAATTACTCATGATATTTGATCAGCGAATAACAACCTGTTTCATAGGCAAATAAGAGACGATTCATAAAGGTTGTTATACAGATGATATAAAAACTCCTCGGTGTTCTCACTGGGGAGTTTTTCGTATAGGTCTTCCCGATAAAAATGTAAATCTTTCCCAAAATTATGTAACATTTTTTCTGAGGGTCGCGCTTACTTTTGCCCCAATGAAGAAAATTTTCGCACTGATACTAGCGGTTCTCTGCCTGGGAACATCCACTGGCGCTACTGTTCGCATACATTACTGCGGCGGTAAACTGGCGGATGTACAATTATGGCCGAGCGAAACCAATAAGTGCGGAAAATGTACACCAGCCATACAGAAAAGCTGCAAGAAGAAATGCTGTCGCGATGAACATAAAACCGTAAAGCTAGAAAAGGATCAGCAACTGAATGATAACAACATTCACCTGGTACAACTTCCTGCGCTGGCGGTGCCGTTCCAATATGCGAGTCTGCCACCAGTGCAGGCAATTCATCCTGCAAGGGAGTATCCGGCAACACATGCGCCGCCTTATGATAGTAAGATATCTCCCTATATTCTGCATTGTACTTTTCGTATATGATTCCCCGTTATTAACGGCGTACAACTGATTACCCTTTCCGCTACGTACGCACGTGTCTCCCTAAATCATTACAAGATTTTTTCAGTAACTAATCCCGTTCTCCGGGCATGTGATGCATTGGCATGACTTGCTTCCGGTAAAGCATTCATATGGTACACCGCATTATTGAATGGTCGTTAAAAAACCGGTTTATTGTACTGGTGATGGCGGCAGCCCTATTTGTATGGGGTATTTTCGCCATAAAGAAGAATCCGATAGACGCTATCCCTGATCTCTCTGAAAATCAGGTGATCGTATTTACGGAATGGATGGGGCGTGGCCCCCAACTGATCGAAGATCAGATTACTTATCCGCTGGTAACCAACCTGCAGGGACTTCCACAAATCAAGTATGTCCGCGGCTCCTCCATGTTCGGTATGAGCTTCATTTATGTCATCTTCAAAGATGATGTGGATGTATACTGGGCGCGTGAACGCGTACTAGAACGTTTGAGTACTGTATCCCGTTCCCTGCCAACCGGCGTTACACCTCAGCTCGGCCCCGATGGTACCGGCGTAGGACATATACTTTGGTATACGCTGGATGCACCCAAAATGGATCTGGGCGAGCAACGCGCACTGCAAGACTGGTACGTGAAATTCGCCCTCCAGAATGTAGAAGGCGTGAGTGAAATCGCCTCTTTCGGCGGATTTCAAAAACAATATCAGATCACAGTAGACCCGAATAAACTCCTTTATTACCGCCTCTCTGCCGCAGATGTGATTAATGCGGTGCGCACCAATAACAACGAATCTGGTGGCCGCAAATTTGAAATCAGCGATATCGGCTATATCATTAAAACGGCTGGTTATTTGAAATCGGTAGCCGAGATCGAAAATATACCGGTTAAAACGCAGAACTCTATTCCTATTCGGGTGGCGGATGTTGCCGCTGTACAGATGACGGGCGAAACTCGCCTCGGTATTTTCGACCAGGATGGAGAAGGCGAACGTGTAGGCGGTATCGTAGTGATGCGCTACGGTCAAAATGCCGATGCAGTCATTGAAAAGGTGAAACAGAAAATGAAGGAAGTGGCGAAAGGATTTCCGGAAGGCGTCAAATTCGATATTGTATACGACAGAGGCGATTTGATACGCGAATCCGTTGATTCCATCAAACACACGCTCCTAGAAGAAATGATAGTAGTGTCTATCGTCGTGATTATTTTTCTCTTCCACTGGCGGAGTGCCCTCAGCATAATCATTCAAATCCCTGTAACACTGGCCGCCAGCTTTCTGCTGTTAAATGCCTTCGGTATTTCTTCCAATATCATGTCGCTCACAGGGATTGCTTTGGCTATTGGGGTGATTGTAGACAATGGTATTATCATGAGTGAAAATGCCTACAAACACCTGTCAGAAAGGTATGCGCAATGGCAGGATCAACAAAAAAGTAAGTAATTATGAATTGGTTCAGAAAAATATTTCGCAAATCGCCCGATTGGATCAGTGAGGAAGAAAGACTGAAAATTATTGAACAGTCCAGCAAGCAGGTGTCCAGAGGCGTTTTCTTCGCAACGATTATTATCATTACTTCCTTTCTTCCGGTATTTATGTTAACCGGACAGGAAGGGAAATTATTTCACCCACTCGCCTATACGAAAACATTCATCATGATCGTAGATGCGCTCCTAGTGATCACCCTGGCGCCTGTATTGATATCTTTCTTCATGAAAGGTAAGTTTCGCCCGGATAATCATAACCCGGTAAACCGGGTACTGGAGCGTATATACGAACCCGTTATCAGAACGGTTTTGAAATGGCGGAAAACCACCATCGCTATAAATGTGATTGCGCTGGTCATCACGATCCCGCTATTACGCAGTCTGGGTAGTGAATTCATGCCGCCATTGGACGAACAGAGCATTCTGTTTATGCCAGTCACATTGCCGGATGTATCCAATGCGGAGGCCAAGCGCATCTTGCAGGTACAGGATCGTATTATTAAATCGGTGCCAGAAGTAGACAAAGTATTGGGGAAAGCGGGTCGCGCTAGCACTGCTACAGATAATTCCCCTATCAGCATGATTGAAACCATTATTATGCTGAAGCCTAAAACCCAGTGGCGTAAAGGGAAAACCAAGAAAGATATCATCAATGAACTAGATGCCAAGTTACAGATTCCAGGGGTGGTAAATGGTTGGACACAACCCATTATCAATCGTATTAACATGTTGGCCACTGGTATTCGTACAGACGTTGGCGTGAAAGTATACGGACAAAACCTCGATACCATTGCGGTTGTTTCAGAGCGTGTGCGAAAAGAACTGGAAGGTACGCCGGGTATCATGGACTTATACGTAGAACCAGTGACAGGTGGGAAATACCTCAGTATTAATGTGAGAAGAGGCGATTTAGCGAGATATGGTCTCACCGTAGATGATGTTAATCAGACCGTGGAGACTGCGCTGGGAGGGGCTCCTGTGGGCAATACCATTGAAGGACGTCAGCGTTTTTCTATTAGTGTGCGACTGGCACAGGAATACCGCAACAGTGTGGAACATATCCGTCGAATCCCGTTGATGTCGCCGGGAGCGGGAGAAGTACCACTATCCGCCGTAGCGGATGTACAGTTTGAAGACGGCCCTCCGATGATTACCTCGGATAACGCGATGCTGCGCGGAGCTGTACTGTTCAATGTCCGTGGTCGTGATTTGGGAAGTACAGTGCAGGATGCCATCGCTAAGATGAGTAAGGCCAAAGGCATACTGCCAGCGGGTTATTACCTGGAATGGAGCGGACAATATGAAAACCTCATCCGCGGACAACACACCTTGATGTGGATTGCGCCTATAGTGCTAGTGATAATTTTCTTCTCCCTTTACTTCGCATTTAAATCTGTCAGGGAAGCATTCCTGAGTTTGATTACGGTACCGTTTGCATTGATTGGTGGGGCTTACATGATTTATTTCTGGGGCGTCAATCTCTCTGTGGCAGTAGCCGTGGGCTTTATAGCACTATTTGGGATTGCTGTGGAAACGGGGATTGTGATGGTCATCTATCTCAATGATGCCATGCACCAACTGGTGAAATTAAAAGGCAATTCGTCGGAAACCATTACCAGAGATGACCTGCGAGAATATGTTATCTATGGCGCCGCGAAACGATTGCGTCCTAAGTTGATGACAGTATGTGTATCCCTCTTTGGACTGGTGCCGGTATTATGGGCCAGGGGAGTAGGTACAGATGTTATGAAACCAATTGTGTTGCCTATGATTGGCGGGGTATTGACTTCTTCTACGCATATCCTGTTGGTAACGCCTTTGATTTTCCTCATGACAAAAGAATTTGAATTACGCAAGCATGGTAAACTGGAAATTCATGAAGTACATCACTAAACATATATTTTGGTTGTTCCTCCTCGGAGCCGCGCCAGCATGGGCGCAACAGGCTCCGGTACTACGACTGGATACTGTCTTGCAGCGAGTAGACAGAAACAACGTATTACTACAATCCTACCAACTGAAAGCGGAAAGCTATCGTTATAACGCAGATGCTGCCACCTCCTGGATGGCGCCCATGGTGGGAGTGGGAACATTTATGACGCCTTATCCTGGTCAGAAAGTAATGGACGAAAGAGATAAAGGAAGTTTGATGTTACAATTGGAACAGGATATTCCTAATCCCGCCAAGCTACATGCCAAGAAGCAATACATCGCTTCCCAAGGAAACGTAGAACGCGCTACGAGAGAGGTAACACTCAACGAACTACGTTACCAGGCGAAACGCCTTTACTATGGCTGGTTAGTGGCCAAACAACGTATATCCGTGCTGCAGGAAAATGAAAAGATCATGCAGACGATGAAGAAAATCGAAGAGGTGCGTTTTCCTTATAATCAATCACAGTTGAGTGGCGTATTTCGTGCAGCAGCAAAGATTGAAGACAACCGCAATATGATTCGTATGCAGGAAGGCACGATTGCGAAGTCTAGATCCTGGCTAAATAGTTTGATGAATGTGCCCGGCAATCAACAGTTTGAGATCGATACCACTTTGCAACCAGCTTTCGTACAGGCGTCAACGTATGATACGGCAGTATTATCTACCGTAAGAGGGGATGTGTTGAAAATGAATGAGAGCATACGTTCCATGCAATTTAATATTGAGAGTATGAAAACGGAGAAGAAACCGGATTTCCGTTTGCGATTTGATCATATGTCGCCATTAGGGGAGATGATGCCCAAAGCTTTTAGTGTGATGGGAATGGTGAGTATACCAATTGTGCCGTGGTCTTCCCGCATGTATAAGTCTGGTATAAAGGCGATGCAGTATGAAATCCAGGCGATGGAAAAAGAGAAATCCGCCATGTTGCAGGAAACGCAAGGGATGCTGTACGGCATGCAGTATGAAATACAATCGATGCAGCAAAGAATCACTGCCATGGAAGAGAAAGTTATTCCAGCATTAAAACAAACGCTGGACGCCAATTTCCTGAATTACCAGGAAAACAAATTAGCACTTAGTGCAGTGATTGATGCCTGGGAGGCGCTCACTATGATGCAGGCCAATGTGCTGGATGAAAAACAGAAACTCTATGAAATGATAGTAGACTATGACAAACAATTATATCGCTAATATATTCCTGCTGGCTGCTTTCAGCGCATGTACTACACCGGAGGCGCAACATGCTACTGCGCATAAAGAAGCGCCGGTAGACAGCAGTACCGCAGCATTGGCAAAGCCTGTAAATGCGCAGGTAGTAGCTACTATTCCGGTGATCAAAGCGCAAACGGGTACTCGGATTGTAACGGCTACCGTCAATGGGGTGATTAATTATGATACCCGTAACCAGATCAGTATTGCTAGTAGGGTAGGAGGAAGAGTAGAGCGACTGCTAATAAAATACAATTATCAGCCAGTTAGAAAGGGGCAGTTGATGATGGAGATATATGCGCCCGATCTGGCAGCAGCACAGCGAGAGCTACTGCTGGTGGCCCGTCAGCATCCGGAGTTACTCGCTGCTGCGAAGGAAAGATTGCAACTAATGGGTATGGCGTCTTCCCAAATCACGCAAGTATTGGCCACTGGCAATATTTTATATCGTGTACCGGTATATGCTAACGGCAACGGCTATATTTTGGAGAAAACAGCGGCAGCAGCCACGACCGCTTCGGTGGCCGCTCCAGCAACGGCTAGCGGTGGAGATGGCATGTCTAGTATGGGAGGGGGATCAGCTCCAACCACGCTGAAAACCAGCGCATCGCCAGCGACCACACCTGTTATGCTGCGAGAAGGACAGTATGTGAGTGCCGGACAATCCTTGTTTACCATCTATACGGCGGAAGACCTGGTAGCTGAATTCTCCTTTCCGCCAACATTGGCTACCACGGTGAAAGTGGGCCAACAGTTGCTGTTTCATCCTGCGGGAGATCAAAATAATATGCATACTGTAAAGATAGGTTTGATCGAACCAGTGTTCCGCAATGGCCAGAATTTCACGGTAGTAAGAGTGTATCTCCAAGGGCATGAACAACGACCTGGCATGTTGATGACGGCTAATATACCAGTAGTCTACACATCGGGCTGGTGGCTACCGAAAGCCGCAGTCTGGCGTTTGGGAAATGAATCGATCGTCTTCAAAAAAGAGAAAGGCGTGTATGTGCCGGTAGTCGTCAAAACCGGCGCACAAGCAGATGACCAAATACAGGTGAATACCAACATCAGTGATTGGGAAATCGCTGCCAATGCGGCTTATCTCGTGGATAGTGAAAGTTTTATTAAAACAGTCAGCACTGATAAACAGCAGTAATTATGGAAAGGAAAAAATTTTTGAAAGTCGTTGCACTCGCTGGGCTGATGCCTACCATCCTGCTGACAGCCTGCAAAGATAGTAATAAGGGGCAGACGGGAGTTGCGAAACAAACGTATACCTGCCCGATGCATCCGCAAGTGGTGCAGGATAAACCCGGTACCTGTCCCATCTGTGCGATGGACCTGGTGCCATTCGACAAGAACAGCAAAGATGCTTCGCTCACACTTGGAGAAAGCCAGATGACCCTGGCCAATATTACCACCATGATAGCAGGGGCGAGTGATTTATCCAGCTATCGCCAATTGAATGGGCGACTGGTTACAGATCCTGAAGAAACGGCGGTTATTTCTAGTAGAGTAGCCGGAAGGGTAGAAGCATTGTACGTGAAGGAAACAGGGGTGAAGGTGAATAAAGGACAGCCGTTGTATAAAATATATTCAGAACAACTGGCGGCATTGCAACAGGAATATTTGCTGGCAGTAGCGCAGGTAAAGCAGTTTCCGGATGATGCGCGTTTTCGTCAGATAGAAAAGGCTGCCAGAGGCAAACTGCAATTGTATGACCAGTCAGACGCCCAGATCAATCAGTTGGTACAACAGCAACGAGTGAATCCATATGTCACCTATCCTGCTACCGTGAATGGCGTGGTGGCCGAGCTCTCTGTGACAGAGGGCCAGTACGTATTGGAAGGTGGAGTGGTGATGCGCGTGGAATCTTATCAGCAGTTATGGGTAGAAGCGGATGTGTATCCCAATGAGGCTGCCAGCGTGAAACCGGGACAACAAGTGAAAGTAATGATAGCAGGGCGGGAGCAACCGCATACTATGACCATACAGTTCATCAATCCTGTATTGCAAAGTGGTAGTCAATTGATGCAGATACGCGGGACTGTCAATAACCCGGAAAATGAATGGCAGCCGGGATTACAGGCGGTGATATTCTTGCCGATGCAAAGTAAAGATGCCGTACTCAGTTTACCTACAGATGCCGTAATACGAGATGGTAAAGGCGCGCATATATGGATAGAAACTGCCAAAGGGAAGTTTGTGCCGCGCAAAGTGGTGACAGGTATGGAGAGTTTTGACAAGGTAGAAATTGTAAGTGGATTAACATCTGGAGAGAAAGTAGTGATCACTGGTGCTTACCTGCTGTATTCCGAATTCGTATTGAAAAAAGGGAATAACCCTGTTTGATAAAATCTTTTGTATGATGAACAGATTTTCAATTATCGCCGTGATAGTAGTAGCCATGTTGGCTTTCGCTTGTAAAAACAAGGCGGTGCCGCAGGAGGTGGCAACAGATAAAAAGCAGGATACTATAACTGCCATCGTTACCAATGAAATAATACTGCGCGATGATCGGTTGAATGCGATCTATCCGCAGTATGTAAAACTGACCACCGCATTAGTGGACAATGATGCAGCGACCGCCAGAATAGCCGCCAATGCTATTGGAGAAGGAGCTGCAAGATTACAGCTAAACAGTAAGATAAAGCAGGAAGCGGATAAGATAGTTGCTACCGCAGACATCGCGCTGCAGCGGACAGCCTTCGCCGCACTGAGCAACGAGTTGATTGTACTCATTGAAAAGTCCGGCGTACAGGCGGGAGCGTTATACGTAGATTTCTGTCCTATGGCCATGGAGGATAAAGGTGCATCTTGGATCAGTGGTGTCAAGGATATTCGCAATCCTTATTTCGGGGAGCAGATGCTGACATGCGGAGGCATTAAAAGCACTTTCGCAGCCAACAATAATTAGTCATTCATTCATAAAAAACCAGTAAATGAAACGCTTATTCCTTTGTACGATGGCCCTTGCTGCCATTACCTTTTATGCCTGCAACAATACATCCAGTGAAGCAGGTGCCAGTGCCAATACACACGAAGCGCAGCATGCAGCCGCAGATACCAAGCCAGCCACGCCTATTAAAGCAATCGTAGATCATTACCTACATATTAAAAATGGCTTATTTGCAGATAATTCCGCAGAAGCCGCCAATGGCGGTAAGGCCATGGCAGAAGCCCTCAGCGCAGTGGATAAATCAGGATTGACGCCAGCACAACAGCAGGTATTTACTGACAACTTCGAAGACTTGAAAGAAAATGCGGAGCATATTGGTAAGAATGAGGGGAATATCGAACATCAGCGGGAACACTTTGCTGCCATGAGTGAGGATATCTATGCGCTGGTGAAATCTATGGGAGCGGGCCGTACGCTGTATCACGATTACTGTCCGATGTACAATAACAACAAAGGCGCATTATGGCTGAGTGAAGAAAAAGAGGTGAAAAACCCTTACATGGGCGCTAGCATGCCAGGTTGTGGTACGGAGAAAGAAGAACTGAAATAATTATCTACAGCAGGCCGAAACCAATCGGCCTGCTGTATTGTTTATCAGTAAAATTTAATCCTGTGAAAAAAATCAAAATTATTCTCCTGGTATTATTGGTAGCATTAGTAGTAATCCAGTTTATACGGCCTGCGCCTAATGAGAGCAATCAGGTGTATACGAAGGATTTTATGCATACCTACCAGGTACCCCAAGAGATCAGTACTATTTTGAAGCAGGCATGTTATGACTGTCACAGTAACAATACCAGGTATCCTTGGTATGATAAGATACAGCCCGTGGCTTGGTATCTAGACCATCACATCAGGGAAGCTAAGAAAGATTTAAACTTTGACGAGTTTGGGACTTATCCGGCAAAACGGCAGGAACGTAAACTGGCCAGGATCCAGTCGATGGTTCATATGAAGAAGATGCCGTTGCCTTCTTACACCTGGTTGCATCCAGATGCCAGATTGACTACTGCGCAGCGGGATACGATTGCTAATTGGATCGATACGATTACACCATGAAATTCTTATATGTGATAATTACAGATATTATTCCTCCTTCACGGATGTGTTGTCATAATTAGTCTTTTCTGGAGCTCGTTTCGGGAGTAATACTTGCCCCTTTTTTCTTATGTAACAAATGTAGCCGACCAGGAGATTTCCAATACGGAGCTTTGCAGTAAAATTATTGCAAATGTTAATACTGGGCTATATAGCGGCGATGTTGATTGGGATTTCCTTGGGACTGATCGGAGGGGGAGGATCTATTCTTACCGTGCCTGTGCTGGTGTATATCTTCCATCTGGAACCAGCGAATGCCACTACTTATTCTCTCTTCATAGTAGGCTTTACCAGTCTGATTGGCGCTATGGGTTATCTAAAACGTAAACAGATCAATATACCGGTCGCCCTCCTCTATGCCTCTTCTTCTATCCTTACGGTATTAGCCACCAGGCGCTTACTGCTGCCTTTGATCCCGGAACATATTTTCAGCTTGGGTGAAGTGAATATCACCAAATCCATGCTGACCATGATATTATTTGCTTTCTTGATGGTACTGGCATCTGTTTCCATGATCCGAAACGGCAGTGCCGCAGAACAGGCTGGAAATGGGGCAAAAATGGCTTATTCCCGCATAATTGGATATGGAGTGGTCATTGGGTTTATCACCGGTTTATTGGGCGCTGGAGGTGGTTTTCTAATTATCCCTGCATTGATTATGCTCATGAAGATGCCGATGAAAGAGGCAGTAGGTACTTCACTACTCATCATTGCATTGAACTCGTTGCTGGGTTTTGCGGGCGATATCGCTTTTGTACATATCGAATGGACGTTCCTGTTAGGTATCAGCATGGTGGCTGCTATAGGGATTCTGCTGGGAGCCAGGATGAGCAAGCGCATAGAAGGCGCCCGATTGAAAAAGGGTTTCGGTTGGTTTGTGCTGATGATGGGCATTTACATTTTCGCTGCTGAATTGTTGTAAGATGCGGAAGGTTCTTTTAATTTTTGTGGGATGGATATTGTTGGGATTAACTGTAAGCGGACAGGTAAAGGATAACCTCTGGACCAGGCTTACCTTACAAACAAAGCTCAATGATAAATGGGACGCAGCGCTGGAATTCCAACATCGTAGGCAACATCCAGAGAGTGATCCGCTGTTTTCCAAGCCATTGATGTACTCCATCCGGCCATGGATTCATTACAAAGTGAATCCACATTTTTCACTGTCTGTATCGCCACTGGCTTGGTATCAGCAGCATCCGGTTTTACTGACAGCACATGATCTGTCAAAAGATCCGATGCAAGAGCTGAGAAGTACATTGGCCATCAGTTATCAAACTGGTCTTACAGAGAAGATGAGTTTTCAATCTCGTGTAGGCGTTGAGTATAGGAATTTTTCTACCGGCCAGCAAGTATTGCGCACAAGGCTCAGAACAGGGTTGCAGTATGCTTTTTCGAATAATGTTTCACTGAATGCGTACAATGAAATGATGGTAAATCCGGTGGGTGTAGCACCAGGGCATTTTTTTGATCAAGATAGACAAGCGATATCAGGAGTGCTAAAGCTTAATCAAGCAGTGACATTAGAAGCCGGTTATATGCATGTCTACCGTAAATTACCGGCATACGATAATGTTATGCAGGAGAATAATTATTTCGTGCAGTTCAATATTTCGTTACATGCGCGTTAAGTATTTATTTTCAAAAGCAAAGGGAAATGACGTCGCAGACGTCATTTCCCTTTGCTTTTTTCGTCGTCCCGGCCCAGCGGGCCAGGACGACAGGTGGGAGATTTTTTGCGCCCACTGGGCAGGGGCAACAGGCGGGAGCGTATATTTTATCTCATTAATTTAATCATCGCAGCAAATCTTTCTTTGCCGAAACCTGCGGCTCTTCCTTGGTTTAACTGTTCCAGTGCAAAGGCAGGGAACGGCGCTGTGATGGTGGATTCTGCGGCATGTCGTTGCATCAGTTCAAAACAATAAGCACATATTTCCAGTGAACTGAGCGGCTGACTGAATTGACTTTTTTCAATATCATGTCCCACTTCTTGCACCATTTCGGCCAGTACAGGAGATAGTGCTGCAATGGTATCGCCGAGGGCTCCTACAGGAATACCCTCTGCCTCCATGATACGAGCGCCGTGCAGGAATCCGAACTGCATACCAAACATAGTAGACAATATCGCGAGATCCCATGCAGCGGCTGCACCAACCGCTGGCCCCATATACACTAGGTTTCCGGCCAGTGTTTTCAAAACGGCTTCTTGTTCGCGGAATATTTTTTCATCCCCTGAGAAGAAAATGGGGGTAGTAGGTTGTCCCATTTGTGGAGGAGTGGCTAGGATAACGCCATCCAGGTATTCGGCGCCTCTGGCGAGGATGTCCGTCTGCATTTCACGGGCATCTGCTGGGGTACCACTGCTCAACTGAATAATAGTTTTTCCGGTGAGGTCAAGGCCAGCCAGGATGTCGTTGCTGGCTTTGTAGTCTACTACACAAAGTATAATCACTCGACTATCGGCAACGGCTGTATGAACGTCCGGAACATATTTAGCGCCTTGGGCTATGAGCCCTGCTGCCTTTTCTTTTGATCTATTCCAAACGGTCAGGGATATATTATTTTTAACCATTAATTCCCCTAAAACCGATCCCATGGCTCCTAAGCCAATCAATGTGATGTTGTTTCCCATATCTATTGTTTTTTTGATTATTGTGGTAGTGTGAGTCGGTGAGAGAGGCCTCCGTCTACCGTAAGTTCTGCTGCGGTGGTGAAGGTGGCCTCGAATGCGAGGAATTTAACGGCTGCGGCTACTTCCTCCATTTTGCCGTGGCGCTTTAATGGCGTGATATGATTGCCCAATTCTTCGAAAGCTGCCAGTTCCTGTGGCGTAGCCCCATAAACACCCATGGTAGGCGTACTAATGAAACCCGGGCTAACGGCATTTACGCGAATGCCTTTAGGGGCTAGCTCCGCCGCTAGTACACGCATAAACGCAGTTACTGCTGCTTTTGCTCCCGCATAAGTGCCCATGCCGGCATATCCGGAATTATTGGCAATAGAAGTCGTAAAGACAATAGCGCCATGAGGGTTGATTAAGGGAGACATATGTCTGGCTGCAAAGAAGGCGCCCTTGGTGTTGATGTCAAATGTTTTGTTATAACTAGCTTCCGTTACCTGCGAGAAGAGCTCCAATATAGAGTAACCGGCATTGACATGCAGTAAATCAATTGTTCCGAAATGATCCGCTACAGTGCGACTGAGCTTTTCAATATCGGCGATATTGGAGGCGTCAGAGCGAAGGGCTAGGGCCTTGCTGCCCAGTTGCTGCTGTGCTGCCGCGATTCGTTCCGCATTGTTGCCAGTGATGATCACGGATGCGCCGAGGTCTATAAACATCTTGGCAGTGGCAAATCCCATTCCATGCGTTCCGCCTGTGATAACTATCTTTTTATCTTTGTAATCCATCATGTTGAATAATTTTTCACAAAGGGAGCGATTTCCGGGAGGTCTGACAATATGGGAAAAAAGTTACAGGTATGGATAATTTTTTCCATACCCTCCATTTTCCGAACATATGGTAAATTTGTTCCAGTAAAACCTAGTAAGATGTACGAAAAGAAAATACCGAAAGACTTTTCCTGTGGCTTTAGTGTACTGATGGAGATCATCGGTGGGAAGTGGAAATCCTATCTACTGTACCTCATTTATAACGGCGTGCACCGGCCTAATGAAATGCATAGAGAGATGCCCTCTGCTACCCGTAGGGTATTGAATATGCAGTTGCGAGAACTGGAATTTCATGGCATGGTGAGGCGGGTGATTTACCCGGAATTACCACCGAGAGTCGAATATTTTCTGACCGAATTTGGAGAATCCCTGTTGCCGGTGATTTTTGAAATGAATGCCTGGGGGAATAACCACCTGGAAAGATTCCAGAAACTGATTGCTAGCAAGGAGCTAGTGGAAGAGGAGGCGTAATGTAGATTAGCTGTTGCTGGTTAGGGTTTCTCCAATGTCTGGCTTTCGGAGGAGGCCATCAGTACTGGTTATGCTGAAGAAGTAGTAAGGGCGGTCGGCAATTAATGCTAATACCTTTTTGTCGTGTAATTGCTCCTCGATTATCCAGTGGTATCCAGTGGTTCCAGTAAGCAAGGTTCCAGGAACTGGAATCACATCTGTACATGCAATTATGATGAAAATTCTCCCTGAAACGGAATAAAATGACTCGATAACCGAATAGGTATGCTTACTTGACATAGGTGTACAGTTGGTAACTGGTGAAGATGTTGTCTCCCTAAAGATAAATGAAAAGTTAATCCTACTAGAAAACTTACCCAATTCTTTCATCTCATTATTCGCGAATTTCTCCTAGATTTAAATAAAAAAGATGTTCCCCCATCGCCTTCTGCCTAAGCCAGCATTACTATTGTTTTTGCTTGTTTTTTGCGGTACAATTGCCTGTGCTCAGACACAATCCTGGTCTTATGCAGATCCGGCTACCGACTCGATCGCTGGGATTAGCTTGGATAAAGCGTATGAACTATTGAAAGGTCGTATAGCCAAGACCGTTATAGTAGCAGTGATAGACAATGGATTCGATATTAATCATGAAGATTTGCAGGCCGTTATCTGGACGAATAAAAAAGAAATACCGGGCAATGGCATTGATGATGACCACAATGGTTATGTAGATGATATCCATGGTTGGAATTTTCGCAGTACGAAAGAGGGGGTGCTGGTGCCGGATGAGCAAGCAGGTTATACGCAGCTATATGCCGATTGGATCAATAAATACAGGGGAAAACAACCGGATAGCCTGTTGAATCCACTTTATTTCGCAGCTCAGCAAGCATACTTGGCAAAAATTCGTTCTGGACAGGATTCCAATGATGTGAAATATGCTTGTAACCTGACATATAACTCCAGTAGCCTGTTGGGCGATAAGCGGGAGGGCCCTTACGATCATGTTTATGGTAGCCCGATTATTCCTGCGGTGGCGGCTCTCAGTCACGGTACGCATGTAGCGGGCATCATCGGTGCGGTGAGGGATAACGGGAAGGGGATAAACGGTGTGGCGGATCATGTGCTGATTATGCCTATTGTAGCCACTACGCAAACCGGCGATGAAAGGGATAAAGATATTGCCAATGCCATTCGCTATGCGGTAGACAATGGCGCACAGTTGATTAATATGAGCTTTTCCAAAACATTTTCTTCTCATAAAAAAGTCGTGGATGAAGCAGTGGAGTATGCGGCAGCACATGGCGTGTTGATTTTTCATGCGGCGGGAAATGATGGCATGAATGACGATAGTATTCCTTATTATCCGGTGGCTACGTATATGGATGGCCGTAAGGCGCCTAATTTTATTACCGTAGGTTGGAGTCGTTCTAAATTTGATTACAGGCTAGCGCATCCTTATTCCAATTATGGGAAGTCGAAGGTAGATTTCTTTGCGCCTGGCAGTGATATCCTATCAACTGTGCCGGTAAATTCGTATGGGAGTAAATCTGGCAGTAGTATGTCAACGCCATGTGCTACGGGCATTGCCGCCTTGTTGCTGGCTTATTTTCCTGAATTATCAGGGGAGCAGGTAAAGGATATCATGATGCGTTCTGTTTTTAAGCCGGCGAATATGGTCAATAGGCCGGGCACAAAGGAGTCCGTTACCTTTGATCAGTTATGTGTGAGTGGCGGTATTATCAATGCTTGTAATGCGGTGAAAATGGCCATAGAACTAACGCATAGCCATTAAATATCCAGCTTTCGGCCACCGATGAGCTTCACCATATCGGGATCACGGTGATCGAAGAAGCTACTGGTATGTTGGTCCAGCGTGGCTATTTGATGCATATCAGCGGTGCTGAGTTCAAAATCAAAGATGTTGAAGTTTTCTATGATGCGTTCTTTGCGTACAGATTTGGGGATCGCCACTACATTGCGTTGAATCAGCCAGCGTAGCACTACTTGGGCAACGGATTTATTGTGTTTAGCGGCTACTTCCATCAATATTTCATTTTCGAACATATTATTTCTACCTTCCGCAAAAGGGCCCCAGGATTCCATTTGGATTTGGTGATCCTGCATAAAATGTTGTGCTTCTGTTTGCTGATGGAAGGGATGTGTTTCCACTTGGTTGACAGCAGGGGGAATTTCTTGGTGGATCAGCATATCCATGAGGCGGTCTGATTGAAAATTACTTACTCCAATAGCCCGAATTTTACCTTCTTTATAGAGATCCTGCATATCTCTCCAGGCACCGTATACATCTCCGTAAGGCTGGTGAATGAGGTAGAGGTCAATGTATTCCAGTTGGAGGCGATGCAAGGATTTCTCGAACGCTTTGCGCGTATGCCCATCGCCGGTATCTTGTACCCAGAGTTTGGTAGTAATGAACAGCTCCTCCCTTCCAATTCCAGCACGTTTTATAGCCCTTCCTACAGCCTCTTCATTCCTATAGGCAGCGGCAGTGTCTATCAGGCGATATCCGGCCTTTATCGCCTCCAAAACGGCCGTTTCGCATTCCATTGGATCCGTCACTTGGTAAACGCCAAAGCCCAGCATGGGCATGGACACACCATTGTTGAGAGTAGTATACTGCATAAGCTACCTGTTTAACTGGATTTCTTAATGAATATAACACTTTTAACGATGCTTGGTTTGTAAATCTGTGAGGCTGTTTTTGTACCGGAACCGTGTCTCCCTAAAATAAAATACGCTTCAGGATTCTCACCCTGAAGCGTATACGAAAATTCAATGTATTTCTCAGCCTGGAACAATCACTTCTTCTGGCTCCATGATGCCGGATAATACCGGGGCACAGGAACGGATTTCTTTCAGGCCTATCATTTTTTGTTGTTCCGGGTCCCAAACTTTCAGTCGGAAACAAGCGCGGATATCGCGGAAACGGAGGGAGGTTGTTTTAGCAGTTTGCAATTCAGTCATCTTCGCCATCGCTTCCGGTAAGCGGTAAAACGGAATACGCGCATTCAGATGGTGGATATGATGGTAACCGATATTAGCCGTAAACCAAGCCATCACAGGGCTCATCTTCATATAGCTGGAAGAGAGCAGGGCGGCTTTATCGTAGCACCATTCTTGGTTCACACTGAACGATACCCCCGGGAAATTATGCTGGGCATAAAACAGGTAAGCGCCAATGCCGCAGGCAATGGTGAAAGGAATAACGATCATTAGCAGCCAGCTTTCCCAGCCCCAGAAATAGATAACAGCCACACTGCCAGCCAAGTGTATGATCAATGCCAGTAAGGAATCTATATGTTTACGGGGACTGCTTAAAAAAGATTGCACGCACATACCCAGCATGAACATGGACAGGTAGCCGGCAGCAATCGTAAGCGGATGCCTGCTAAACAGGTAAGCGCGCTTTTCCGCAGGAGTGGCCGATTCAAATTTCTTACGAGTGAAAATAGGATAGGAGCCGATGCTGGCACTAAACAACTTCGAATTATGCTTGTGATGATAATCGTGCGAACGTTTCCAAATGCTAGTAGGCGCCAGGATATATATCCCGAAGATGGTCATGATACCCTCTGCTAGCAAGGACTTATTCAATATAGTATGGTGCTGGTGGTCGTGGTAAATCACAAACATCCGGACAATCAATAAACCGGACAACACACTGGCGAGTATTCTCAATGCCAGGAATGGTAGCGTTACCGTGCCTGATAATGCCAGGATCAATAACAGGAGTGTAGAGCAGGTGTATAGCCAGCTTTTGGCTCTGTCTTCGCATGCAAACGGCTTGGTAGCCAGGATTAGATCTTTTCCCTCCAGCATAATAGGTCAGTTGAAATAGTCATATGAATAAAATAGAAACAAACGGGTACAGTTAAACATTGGCTGGGCGTTTATGCTTCCAGCGCTTGTGCGACCACAGCCAGGTGGCTGGTTGTGATACGATATCTTCTTCCAGCTTGCGTGTATGCGCAACTGTTATATTTCCGTCTTTTTCATCGGAAGGTGTGGCAGTAAGGATTTCAGCAGATACGGTGTAGTAGCCTCTTTTCAATCGTTGTACTGTCACATACACTACCGGGTAATTCATTTTTTGTGCGATCTTTTCCGTACCCTTGAATACCGGCGTATCCTGGTGCAAAAAGCGTAACCAGTGGGCGGTATCGGGTTGTGGCGCCTGGTCTGCAATAAATGCAGTGGCATTCACTTCTCCGCGGTTTTGTACAATTTGGCGGAAGGTATCCTGCATGGCAATCAGCTTCGTGCCAAAGCGGGTGCGCATGCGGTACATCAGTCCGTTGAAGTGTTTATTGGCGAGGGGATGGTAGATCACATATAATTGCTGTTGGCAGAGAATGCTGAAGGTGTTGCCTGCCCATTCCCAATTGCCTTTATGGCCCATCACAAGGATGACGCTCTTTTTCTCCGCTGCCAGTTGGTTAAACAGGGCCACTGTTTCCGGGGTAAAGCTACAATGCTTTACCATCGAGGCTTTACTGATGGTCAGCGTTTTGAACGTTTCCAGGAACAGATCACAGAGATAATGGTAGAAATCCTTGCAAATACGTTTTAATTCTGCCTCACTTTTGTCCGGGAATGCATTGCGGAGGTTTTGCATCACCACTTTCTTACGGTATCCTATGCCGTAATACAACAGGGCATATACCCCGTCAGAGAGCAGGTAAAGCAGCGGAAAAGGCAATAACGACAGCGCATAGATCAGCGGCAGCAACAAGTAATAGACAATTGTAGGCAATGTGGCACAGATTTTATGATGCTTCTCGAAGCATTATTGAAATGATAAATATATAACTTAAGGTGTATATTACCTAGCGTGTTATACAAAATACAACTTTTTTCATCCATTTAATAGCTGATTTAGGTAATACTGTACTAAATTTCATGAGATTAGCCCCTGCCAGGCGCAGATTTTATGCGGCTTTGCAGACAGGAAGTGGTCCCTACTAAAGGATGACACGCGAGTTAGGACTTACCCCTATGAACAGGGTAAAAATTTTATTTCTATATCTTTATAGTGTAATGTACGAACAAATAGACCAATTTACCGATCAATGTATTTCCCTCACCCCTGAAGAGAGGGAGTACTTTCATTCCCTGCTGAAGTTTAAGAAAGTACGCAAACGTACTTACCTGTTGCAGGAAGGGGAGATATGTGATTTTGAAGCCTATATCGTGAAGGGATGTATCCGTACTTATTTTCTCAGCGATGATGGGACGGAAACCATTTTATCATTTGCGATTGAGAACTGGTGGGTCAGTGATCTCTACAGCTTTACAGAGCAGAAGCCTTCTAATATGTTTATTGAGGCATTGGAAGATAGTGAGCTACTGCTTATCGATCATAAAAGCAAGGCACTGTTATATGAGCGGGTACCGAAGTTTGAAACCTTATTCCGGCTGCTGGTGCAGCGTTCGTTGTTTGCGCTGCAGCGTCGTTTTCATAGTCTTGTTTCTCAAACTGCGGAGCAACGCTACCTGGCCTTCCTGGAAAAATATCCGGATATCGTACAGCGCGTTCCTCAGAACCAGATAGCCCGCTACCTGGGCGTTTCCCCGGAATTTCTTAGTAAAGTGCGCAGTGGCATGCATAAAAAAAAGTAAGCCCGAAGGCTTACTTGAAAACTAATTTATTGGCCTGATTGATTTCTTCCATCGTGATGGTATGTCCCATCTGCGGGTAAATGGTGGCAGTTACCTCCGCGCCCATGCTTTTCAGGATAGTGGCAGATTCCTGTACTCTAGCAACTGGTACGTGAAAATCCGGATCACTGCTGCCGATATAGATTGGCGTTCCTTGGAAATTACCTTTATAATTTTCGTTATAGATTTTATCTCCAATTAATCCGCCGGTAAAGGCTACTGCGCCGCCGTATTTATCGGCATTCCGTGTGATATATTCCAAGGTCAGACAAGCGCCTTGCGAGAATCCTAGGAAATAGATATTTTCTTTTTTGATACCTGCTGCTACCGCTTTATCTACGGAGGATTGTACATGCTGTAAACTCTCTGTCAGCCACGGTTCATTCTGGGCAGTAGGGGCCATGAAAGACTGCGGATACCAGGTATTTCCTGATGCCTGTGGCGCCAGCAGTGCATATTCCTGTACTTGCAGGTGAGGAGCCAGGGTAAGAATATCCCTGGCAGACGCCCCACGTCCATGTATCATGATCAATGCCTTTTCTGCGGAAGCCAGCGGCTTGCCCGCTGTGTATATTTGTTTTTCCATTATTAAGTTCTCCTTACTTTAACACGGGTAATACTTTTTCGATTTCTTCTCTTGCTGGTTCATACTGTTTTGGCAGTCTCAATGAGGTGCCCAGTTTATCCAAAGGCTCATCTACGGTGAATCCTGGATTATCTGTTGCGATTTCAAACAATACGCCTCCTGGTTCTCTGAAGTAGAGCGAATAGAAGTAATCACGGTCAATCTGCGGGGTGATCTTCAAACCTTTGGTGAGAATTTTATCCCGGAATTCCATTTGTACTTTTTCATCGGCTACGCGAAATGCAATGTGGTGGTTGGTACCAGCGGCATTGTAACCTCTTTGTCCGTCTGGATCTGCCAGCAAGTCGATGATGTTGGCGTTTTCAACGGCATTGGTTACAAAGCGGTAACGGTTGCCTTCTTGGCCTTGCAGGCTATAGCCGAATATATCGGTTAGGATTTTTGCAGTAGGCTCAATAGATTTCAATGTAAGCGTGGTGCTGTGGAATCCTTTGGTAGCGGTTTCCTTCTTCACTTCTGCTGTTTCCCAAATGCTGCGGGTATCGTTCGTTTTAGGTTCTATGAGACTCAGTTTAAGTCCGTCAGGATCTGAGAATACAAGGAATTTTTCGCCAAATCTTTCCTGTACTTCTTCAAATGGAACGTTAAAGCGGGTAAAGCGGTCTTTCCAGAAATCCAGGCTGCCAGTAGGTACACTGTAGCCAATTTCGGTGGCCATGCCGGTACCGTTTTTACCTTGATCAATACCTTCCCAAGGGAAGAAAGTCAGGATAGTACCAGGAGCGCCCTGTTCATTACCAAAATAGAAGTGATAAGTACCAGGATCATCGAAGTTGACAGTTTTCTTTACCAGTCGAACGCCTAATACGTTTGTATAGAAATCCAGGTTACGTTGTGCGTTTCCTGCGATAGCGGTGATGTGGTGTAATCCTAAAATATTGTTGTTCATGATAGTTATTTTTAATGATTTATTGCTGTTGTAAATTTTCAAATTCTGCGCGCACTTCATTTTCTAAGAGTCCGCTTCCGCCGCCATAGTGGCGGATAATACGGGTAAAAAGCTCTTGCTTTTCTATGGCTGCGCGAATAATGGCTTCGTCCTCTGGAGTTACACCTACGCCGAGTAATACGCCGTCGTAAGGGTATTCGGTTAGCTGTTGCAGTCCTTCTTCGAGCGACAATGCAATGGTGCCGTGCCATCCGGAGTGGCTATTCATCAGTCGGTGTAGTACCTGCATGATTTCAGGATGATAGCCTATCGCGAGTAAATGCAGTGATAATTTGTCTGTCATGGTCGTACAATTAAAAGGTCATTGGAACATCTGTTACGAGTATTTCCGCTTCCGGACTATTGATCTTTCCGCTGAAAGCGTTGGTATCAGTGATGCCCAGCGCATCGCCAGTTGATAATTGATGACCATCTATTTCAATACTGCCATTCATTACATAAACATAAGCGCCATTGCCGGATTGTTTGACCTGGTATTCGAATTCCCGCGTACTATTGAAGATTCCTAAACTCATCCAAGCTTTTTGTTGTACTGCAGCGGTGTGTACATCCGCTGTTGGTGCGATGAAGGCGGAAAATTGATTTTGAAATGCGTCCTTATTCAATTGTAGCTTCGTGTATTTCGGTGTAACATTCAGTGCTGATGGATATATCCAGATCTGTAAGAATCTTGTTTTTGCAGTTTGTTCATGGTTGTATTCGCTGTGGAATACGCCGCTGCCGGTGCTCATCACCTGGATCTCTCCTGCTGTAACAACTTGTTCGTTTCCTAGGTTGTCTTTATGGATGAGGCTACCATCCAGCGGGATGGAAATGATTTCCATATTATCGTGTGGATGTCTGCCAAATCCTTTGCCGGCCTGGAGAATATCATCATTGAAAACGCGTAGTGCGCCGAAGTTCATTCGTTTTGGATTGTAGTAATCCGCAAAACTGAAGGTCTTCTTGCTGTCCAGCCAATCATTGTACTCATGGTGGCGACTGTCTTCTTTATGATAAATATATTTTGCCATCGTTGTGCTGTTTTGATGATGTAAAATTGCAACAGTTTCGGCTGACGGGAAATAACCTGGATTAAGAAATGGTCTTAATCTAGATTAAGATTTTTGGGCTCCGAGGGTATGACGTGGAAGAGATGGGTATCGGGAGACACGAGTCTGGCGGGGCGGAAAGAGCAAGTAGATAATTTGGGATCAAGGTCTTTTGCGCTCATCATCAGTAGGAGAGCGGCTTTTGCGTAGTAGGGTATTTCATCTGCATGAAAGTTTTGTAAATTAAAGCAGGCGGTAACATTTGTAACCCTTAAAACCCTCCTTATGTTTAAGCATAACCTGCATCTTATATTCCGACAATTCAAACGATTCAAATCGGTTTTCGTCATTAACCTGGTAGGCTTGTCTACGGGCTTGGCGGCTGCCATATTGATTTTCCTCTGGGTGAATGATGAAGGCAGTACCGACAAGTTCCATCATAACAGTGATCATTTATTCCAGGTGATGGTGAACACTACCCAGGATGGACGCATCACCACAGATGAAGGCACAGGTGGGATACTGGGTGAAACGTTGGAACGTGAAGTGCCGGAAGTCGCTTCGGCTGTTACAACTGCTCCTGCAGCCTGGTTCCAGAAATTCAATGTGTCATTTAATACGCATACTCTTAGTGCGAAAGGCAATTTTGTAGGCAGTAGTTACTTTCAGGTATTCTCTTTTGAGTTGTTGCAGGGAGATAAAAGTCAGGTGTTATCTAACAAGACCGGCATCGTATTGTCTGAAACCCTTGCTAGGAATCTGTTTCACACAACGGATAATATTGTCGGAAAGGTGATTGAATGGAAATGGGCCTCATTTACGAAGCAATGTATTGTAATGGGTGTTTATAAGGACATGCCTTTTAATTCGACGCAACAATATGATTTTGTATTGCCACTGGATGCTTGGAAGGATATCGTACCTGCCACCAATGACTTGGCTGGCGGACCTTTTCGGACTTATGTGGTGTTGAAAGATGGTACCAACACAGCGCCTGTTCAGCAGAAGATAAGTTCATTTATCAGTGATAAAATTAAAGGCAGTAACGCCACTTTATTTTTACGGAACTATGCGGATGCATATCTGTATGGGAAATACGAGAATGGTAAACTGGCGGGTGGCAGAATAGCATATATCCGATTGTTTATTATCATCGCCATTGCTATTCTCCTCATTGCCTGTATCAACTTCATGAATCTCTCTACAGCAAGGGCTTCCGGCCGAATGAAAGAAGTAGGCGTAAAGAAAGCCTTGGGCATCAAGCCGTATATGCTCATGGTACAGTTCCTTGGAGAGTCTGTGTTGATGAGTTTTATATCCATGATCCTGGCCATCCTATTGATGTTGGTGTTGTTGCCACAGTTCAATCAGATCACGGGAAAGCATTTGCGTTTTGGCTGGCATCCAGGACTGCTGGCTGCCATCTTAGGCATTACGTTGCTGACGGGCTTATTGGCAGGCAGTTACCCGGCCTTTTACCTGTCGAGCTTTAAGCCAGTGATCACGTTAAAAGGGAAGTTGATAAGTTCTGTTGGCGCGTTATGGGTGAGACGCGGGTCTGTGATTTTTCAGTTTGTCATCTGTGTTTTGTTTGTGAGTGCTATGATGGTGGTGTATAAACAGATCCAATATGTACAAACGAAAGACCTAGGATATAATAAAGAAAATGTCGTCTATTTTGAGCTGGAAGGGCGCGCGGCAGCCCAAAGAGACGCTTTCCTGGCGGAATTGAATAATATGCCAGGGGTAATAGGCGCTTCGAGTATACAGCAAAAAGTGATTCTTCCTAGTAGCGTTCCTAATAGTGTTATTCAATGGGATGGCAAGAATGCTAATGGCGACATTCGTTTTTGTGAGATGCCAGTCAATTACGGCCTCTTAGAAACCCTCGGCATTCAGATGGCGAAAGGGCGTGCTTTTTCCCGGCAGTACTCTACAGATATGGGTGGGATTGTACTTAACGAAGCGGCCATCGCTGCCATGAATCTTACAGGAGATCCGATTGGTAAAATCGTGAACCTAAACGGAAAGGATACACGCATTATCGGTGTGAGTAAAAACTTTCACTTTAATTCCCTGCATGATGAGATCAAACCATTTATTTTCCGTCTCTCTCCAGATGAAACGATGCTCGTAATGGCACGTATCCAAGCGGGCAAAACGGCTGCTACAATACAACGCGTCGAACAATATTATAAAGACTTCAATCCGGGTTATACTTTTGATTACCAATTCCTGGATATGGCGTATCAACAGCAATACGCGTCTGAGCAACTGGTGGCGTCTCTCGCGAAATACTTTACAGGACTGGCAATTATCATTTCCTGCCTAGGATTGTTTGGCTTGGCGGCCTTCACAGTAGAACGCAGAGCTAAGGAAATAGGCGTACGTAAAGTGATGGGGGCTACGGCTGCGAATATCGTATATCTCCTCTCCATCGATTTTACGAAAATCATACTGGTGGCCATTGTGTTGGCATTGCCACTCAGCTATTTCGTCACCAGAAATTGGCTTGATTCTTTTGCCTATAGGATACATTTATCTGCAGGCTACTTTGTCGCAGCAGCAGTGATAGCCTTGCTGGTGGCCTGGTGTACGATTGGATTACAAACGATTAAAGCATCGAGGGTAAACCCGCTGTTGTATTTGAAAGAAGAGTAGATGCATTTGAGATTTACTGCTTGTCGCCCCTGCCCGCTAGGCAGGGGCGACAAAAAAATAAGGGAATGGGGTGACGTCGCAGACGTCACCCCATTCCCTTATTTTTTTGATACAGCTATTATTTACAGATTCAATTCTAGCCGCGCAAAGAGGAAGCGGCCATTGTAGCCGAATTGCGTAGCTCTTCGACTATACAAGAACTGGTTATTATTGGTATTATTAGGGTTTTTAACCAGATCTGGATAGATATCAAACACGTTATTGGAACCGATACTAATCTTCAACGCCTTTATCAGCTTGTATCCTATGGCCATATCGGTGACTACTTTTGGATGGTAGGTTTGATAGAAATTAGGATCCACCGTAGCTTCTTCTACACTTCCGAAGTATACATTCCGTACGAAGGCATTGAATTTCCTGATATTATAGGAGAGAGTCAGGTTAACTTTTTCGCGGGGCACGCTGCGTTCTAGGTAGATGCGACTAGCGCGACTGAAATAGATATTCTCTTTCCCCACCAGTTTAGGCGAAGCCTTTACAGGCCCTACTTGTTGGGTATTGGAAACGGTGGCGGCCAGGTCTGCGCGGAAGTTGCCTTCACCTAATTTAGTGCCGTAAGAGAATACCAGGTCAATACCTTTTGTTTCAGAGTTGATCGCATTGGCAAAGAAGGCGGCCCTATTGGCATTGGCCTGTTGCAACAGCAGATATATCTCTTTGTCGGTAGCGGATGCGTTAGGGGCATTACTACCGGAGAACTGATCGGTATATACCACGCGGTCATCAATGCGCGTGAAGTAGCCATCAACGGTCAGGCTGAATTTCCCGAACTGGCCGGTGAGGCCGGCGCTCATACTTTTGGATTTCTCCGGTTTGAGTTTAGGAATGCCGAGTAATTCCGCAGGGCGACTATCATTCGTAAAGGTACCTACTTCATATGGTTGTCCGTCTACGAAAAGAGTGGCCGTATTGGAGAAGTAGCGTTGATGCAGGGAAGGTGCTCTGAAACCGGTGCTGGCAGAGCCTCGCAGGGCAAACTGTTCACTCAGTTTATACCGGGTGGTCAGTTTACCGGTTAGCGTAGAGCCGAAGTCGTTATAGTTTTCAAACCTGGCCGCGGCCCCTACGAGGAAACGGCTATTGAAATTCAGTTCCGCATCTACATAGGTGGCAATGGCACTGCGGGTAGCATCTACTGCATTTTCTGGCCGGAAGCCTGGAAATACTTGCGCACCGCCGGGGCGAGGGGTACCATCGGGACCGAACTTCGTATTAATAGGGCCTTGCGGGTCTGGTACTAGGATAGGATTACCTTGTCCATCAACGCCCACCTGTGAGGCGCGACCATAATCCGTATACGAGTTTACGCTGCCTGGAATCAGTTTATACCGCTCAAAGCGATGTTCTGCGCCAAAGCTAACATCCAGTCCACTCAGTACCTCCAATCGGCGGGAGAAATCCAGGTTGGTGGTATTCTGCGTAAACACAGGGCCTCCGGCGGTGAAGGTAGTAGGAGAACTTTTTCCCATAGAAGCATTCAGGGAATTGGCAACGGTAAATTTGAATTCATTTTGTCCCCATGCATTGCTGAGATCTACTTTCCATTCGCCCAGGTGGCCGCGAATACCCATGGCCAGGGAGCGATCATAGATATCAGAATGTATTTGCGGGAGGAATCCCAGCGGATAAATATCGATGATATTTCGGCTATCGCTGGGCAAGCGGTATACACCGGCCGCTTCCCCATTGCGGTATCCGAGTCCGCCGAAGGCATAGATTTCCGCCCCATTTTGAAGGGGTACGCTCGCGTTCATAAACACTTGGCTACCGCGTAGTCTGGATTGGCCTGCCCGCATGCGGATATCGTTCCGGGTGATATTATTAGCTACCAGGAAAGAATCCGTTCTGTCGATGCCGCCGGGATATGTTTTGTAGATAGGGCCTACCCAGGGGCCGGAGCGGTTTGTATAGTTGCGGTAATCGAAGGATGCGCCCACGTTGATGTATCCGCCTTTTTCTCCTAATGGCAATCCGTAGTTGACAGCCGTTTGCACGGTTTGTCCGTCGATGCCGTTATCTGCTTTTGGAGTGACATTCGCACCAGTAGTAACGTTAACGGATAAACGATTGACGGTGCTTTTCAGCACGATGTTGATGACGCCGGCGATGGCATCGGAGCCGTATTGGGCTGCGGCGCCATCACGGAGGATTTCGATGCGGTCGATGGCAGCAGTAGGGATACTATTCATATCTGTACCTACAGCGCCGCGGCCGAAGGTGCCGTTTACATTTACGAGTGCTGTATTGTGGCGGCGTTTGCCGTTTACCAGCACTAGCACTTGGTCGGGGCCTAGGCCGCGAAGAGAAGCCGGATCGATATGATCTGTACCATCTGCCACTGTTTGTGTACCGGAGCTGAAAGAAGGCGCAACGTAGTTGAGGATTTGGTTAATGGTTACCTGAGGGGCATCCGATACAATACGTTTTACGTCAATCACGTCAACAGGTACAGGGGTTTCCGTTTGTGTACGTGGAAGATTGCGGGAGCCGAGTACTACCAGTTCATTGATGGTAGCGCTTTCGCTCAGGGCCACATTCAGTTCCAGTTGTTGTCCGGAAACCAGTGTGATGGTTTTGTGTTGCGCAGCATAACCAATGTAGCTGATGCTAATCGTGTAACTGCCTGGTGCTACGGTAAGGGTATAGTTGCCAGTACTGTTAGTATAAGCGCCTTTGCTGGTATTTTCCAGGTGTACGGTCACACCTTGGAGAGGGCCTTTGCTATCAGTAATTTTACCATAAATGGTAGCTGTTTGGGATCGGGCCTGGCCTACAAAACATAGCAGGCATGCCCAAAGGAATAGGGGCCGAAGTAACGGGGTTGGCATAGTTTATAGATTTTGTTTTCTTATAAATTACAAATAAAAATTCGCAATAACAGTGAGTATTTCAAGGGTAGGATAGGTATCATAACTAAATCGGGCGTAACTGCATTTACGTTGCAGTGGACTGTTAAAATACCGCAGGACGCGTGTCTTCCTAAACTAAAAATTTGCTATTCTAATCATTCAATTGCAAGTGGTTATGTTTATTTTTTTATATTGCGGGAAATCTAAACAGCATATTTCTAACCCAGCATCATCATCCATTATCTTGCTTGCATGAAACCAGATAATATCGAGATAGACCAATTAGTTAAATCATTTTTCAGTGTGTTCACTAACGTAAATGGGCATACGCCGGATTTTACTTTAATCTTCCAGCTCTGCATTCCAGCAGCAGTGATTATCAAGAAATCGGGGCTCCAGGAAGAGATCTATAACCTGCAAACCTTTATTGCGCCTAGGAAACAGCTATTGACAGATGGTAGGCTCACCGATTTCGAGGAGAAGGAAACCAGCGGCATTACGCAGGTGCTGGGCAATATTGCGCAGCGAACGTCGAAATATGTGAAGCATGGCCTACTGAATGGCGCTGAATTTTCCGGACGTGGGAATAAACTGTTTCAGTTCATCAAAACAACTACTGGTTGGAAAATAGCCGCAGTAGTATGGGAAGATGAGTAATAGCCATAAGCCATATCAAAAACCGAATCATCCATGACACACCAACAAATAGTAGATAAACTGGCAGCCAAACGACTGGTACAATCCATAGACGAAGATCTGTCCAGGCTTGTGTTCAATGCCATGAGCTTTCATAAGAACGACACGGTAGCACAATTTTCGTATATCCTTTCCCCGTTAATGCGGCGATGGAATTGTGTGCTGCAGGCCGATAGAGAGATCTCCCTGGATTACCGGCACAAAACCTCGTTGGCTTTGGCCGTACTGTTGCATAAATATGGTTTCGCGGATAAAACCATTACGGATAGCGCCTTGCAGGCCATTGATGCGTTAAATAAAGGTGTTGTTTTAAGTGACGATTTTTTCCGAAAGTCTGATGATATCAAGGCATTCATTCAGTCGACACCCGTTTCATTGAAAAAGAAACCTTCTTACGCGGAAAGTCTGACCTTCTATCGGGGAGAAGACGTTATTTCTTTTCAATTAGAGAACAAGTATTATGCGGCTTATATTCATTACATACAAGGTGTGAATGAGAGCCCGGTGTTGGAGTTTTATGACGGCATATTTGATAGTGTACCGAGTTTGGCTATGCTGGAAGGGTTGCCCGCGAAAGGGGCTATTTTTAATGATGGTAAGTCTAGGATATCATTGTACGCAGTTCCTGGCATGAAGTTTCTGCCGGATATGGCTGGGCAGGTGCAGTTGATAAGCGCCAGTGTGAAGCATAAACCTTCCAATGCGCATTTGATAAAGCCTGATTGGGAGTACACTTTGTCGGATTTGTTTAATTTACAGAAGACTATTCAGGGGATGTTTGGAAAATGATATAGGGAGACGCGTGTTGCACGAAACGCAGTGAGCGTATGGTGTATGGAGCGACCGGTATCTCCCGAAAAAAAAATATTACAACAAAAAGGCTTCAGTATATGCTATCTGAAGCCTTTTTTATGCATTTTATTCCGCTAGGAATGGTTCCAGGATAGCGTTGAATGCTGCTGGTTTTTCCATCATGGGCGCATGCCCGCATGCTGGAAGCATTACTAGGGTGGAATTTGGCAAATAATGATGGAATTCTTGGGCTACATCTGGCGGCGTCACCTTGTCGTTTTCGCCCCAGATCAATAGCGTAGGCGTATGGATTTCAGGCAGGAGGGCGGCTACATAATTGCGATTAGCAGATTTGGCTGTTTTAACAATACGAAAGCATTTTCGTATATCCGTAGTAGTACTGAATACCTCATCTACCAAGGTATCTGTAGCAGTGGCTGGGTCATAAAAGATATTGGCCACACGTTCACGGATATACGCATAGCTGCTCCGTTTGGGAAAACTACCCATATTGGTGTTTTCATATAAGCCGGAACTGCCTGTCAGTATGAGTTTAGCTACTTTTTCTGGGTGTCGGTGGGTAAAGAGGATGGCTACGTGTCCGCCTAATGAATTGCCAATCAGCGTTACGTTTTCCAGGTTTTCTTGTGTGATATAAGTATCGAGGTAATTTACCAGGTATTCCAGGTTATCTTCTTTATGATCGTCGTATATGGGTAAGCGTGGGATATGAATGTCATAGCGGGATCCAAAGTGTGCCGCAACGCCTTCCCAGTTACTTAAACCGCCGAAAAGACCATGCAGTAGAATAAGGCTTTGTTTCATGTAATTTTTTGATACAAAGCTAAATTGCTGCTATAAGGGTAGCTGTGATCTCAGTCACAAAAGTTGCGCGACTGGTCCAGCAGGAACAAACGGGCTCTACTCAGGGCTTCCCGGCTGGTATAGAGATACCTGGCGATATTGGTGAGGGATATTTTTTTAATGATGGCTGGCCGTCTCTCTAATAGAAATTTATAGCGCTGCAGTGGCGTTTTAAGCGACAGTATATACTGATGCTCTGATTGTTGTTCCACCAGCTCTTGGAATAATTGTATGTGAACATGGAGGAGATTAGGATGGTTCTTATGGAATGACTGTAATCTCTTGGAATTAATTTTCAGGATCACCGCATCTTCCATGGCGATGATACTGATAGCCGAGGGCGCTTTTTTAGTAAAACTTTCACAGTTGGCCAGGAAGTCGTCCACCATGCCAAAGCGCACAATCTTTTCATTTCCTTCCTCATCCGTGATGGCGAATTTAAACATACCGGAGATGATAAACGCCGCATCGCGGGCTATTTTGCCATAGCGTAAAAAGGCATCGCCTTTCTTAATATGCTTAATGGTAGCGATACTATCGAGCAGTATCCATTCTTCCGGCGTTACTACCGGATATTTCTGCATTAGGCGCTCGTAATAGGAGGGAAGATTTGTTGCCATACGGGCTGCAAAATAGGAAAAAGTCAGGAATCAGGGAATGCTCCCACTTTTGGGGAATATACTCCTCAACCATGTGGGGAAGCTTTTACCAATTATGCCATTATTCCGCCTTTTTAAAAATGGTCTTTTGAGCTTTCCAAGTAAGGTATACCGTAATAGCCAGCATGACCAGGATGAAAATAACATGATGGGCAAAATCGATCTTTCTCATGATCCTACTGAGCGGGTGTTGCAGGACAATTCCAATGATCAAATAAACAATGGTATAGGATAAAGTAGCCACCCCATTGATTAGGAAGAATAATTTCCAGCGTATTTCGGAGATACCCGCTATAATCGGGCAGAAGAACCGTAGGTTAGGGATGAGCGCACTGATAAATAGTGTTTTGGTCGCATTTTGCTTCAATTTTTCCTGCGCCTTGGTGAGCCATTCTGCATTGACCTTCTTTAGCAGTTTTTTGGACAATTTTCGGCCTTTTGCAGAAATGAAGAATAAGGTATTGTCCAACACAATGAGGCCCGTAAAAGCGACTATTCCGCATAATATGGGATTTAGCCCGCTATGTACGGCAATATAGCCAGTACTTATCAAGGAAATTTCTTCTGGAATGGGGGTGAATTGTTCAATAATAGCAAACCATAGAAATATTCCCAGATAGGAAAGATGGTGAATATAGTATTTAGGTTAGCATATTCCATGACCTTGGTTTGCGTGGAAAATAGGATTTAAGGCCGGTAACGATCACCGGCCTTGTTAATTAGCCGCAATTATGACAGTTGAATGATCATACAGTACTTGGTTCAAGACTGGCTTGATGGTTTATTTCCATTTCGGCTACTCTCGTGAGTTTTTTATCTGTTTCTTTTTCTTCATTCAGTGTTTCATTCAGGATTTCGGCGATGTCGTCGTATCCCATTGTTTTGGCCAGTTCTTTTAATCCACCATAGGTGGCAATTTCGTAATGTTCAGCTTTTTGTGCGGTCATAATCAGTGCGGCATCTCTGTGGGAAGAGCCTTCTTGGGTATCGTCAATGATATCGCTTTCTTCTTCGGTGATTCCAGCCATAGCCGGACATTTGGTGGCATGAGATTTCTTACCCATCTGTTCAAAAATATTTTCCAGTCGGGTAACATGATTATGTGTTTGTTCGGCATGTTTGTGGAAGCATTCTTTCAATTCACTAGCAGTGGCTGCTTTTTCCAGTTTTGGCAATACTTTCGCCAGTTTTTTCTCTGCCCAGTAGATTTCGCCCAACTGTTCTTCAAAGAAATCATTTAGTTTGGAAGCAGTTGGAATGGATGATGCTGCATTTCTCATTTGCTTCATAAAATTGGTTTTAGAAATTAGGAAATGTTGAATCATGGTACTACTAATCGCATATAGAACAGGGTTCAATTATGATACCAAATGGTATCCATGAATCGGGTAGATGATTCCTGTCAAAGCAAGATGGCATGGCCAGTTTGCAGCCTTGACGCATGCTATTTTTCAGTCGCTTAATTGCTAAAAAAGCGTTATCTTGCACAATTACATCATTGAAAATAGTTGATAAAAAGGGATTATATGTCTATAAACGAAGATTTAAATGCTGGCTATGGTACAGATCCGTATGAGAAATTTCGTTCATTATTGCAGCAGTCGTTAGTATTTCCGACAGAGTATACTTTTAAATTTATTATTAAGGCAGACGCGGATAAATCGGCCGAGCTGAAGTCCATCTTTGCGCATACTAATGCGAATATTTCTGTTACCAATTCGGCTACAGGAAAGTATAAATCCTTTACGGTGCGGGTACAGGTAGCAGATGAAGAGGAAGTAATTGGATATTATAAGGAAGTTTCTAAGATTGAATCTGTGATCATGTTGTAAGGAATAACATCCTCAAAAATATAACGGCGGTGCGATGTGAATATCGTACCGCCGTTTTTAATAAATGAAAAAACCGTTTCAAATGAATGAAACGGTTTTTTCTGTTTACGCCCATGCAAAGATTGTAAAAACCGGTGAGAACACGAGTTTCGTTTACAGTATGCCCTTCTAAGTGTTATTAAAAATAAGTTGGAGGATGGACCGACAAGTCAGTGTACATCCTCCAGTTGGCAGATTATTTCATGGTAACGAACTTGGTCTGGGAAACATAAGCGACCTTATTATCTGCTGTACGCACATAGATAAAGAGGCTGTATGATTTTCCTGTGGCCAGTTTGGTTAGTTTCAGGTTTAAATTCCCTGAAAATGTATTTGTGTTCGGATAGGTTGCTGGAGTAAGCACGGTAGATACGCCGTTATTGGCGGTAGCAGTAGATGCAGCCACATTCCAACTGGCAAAATGCGTACTATCCACTAATACGGGTTTGCCGGAGGTAGGTACATCATACCATGCGCAGTCCAACGCTCCTGGATCAGCTTTGGTAATAGCGCCGCCAAAGGTAACCTGGATAACATCGGTGGATTGGAAAGGCCCAGTTTGGCGTAATAAACCCATACTGGTCACTTCAATAGTAGGCAATGCTTTTTCCAGTTCTGTCTTAATCATATCGTTGTTCTTAGTACAGGAATGTAACAGTACAGCAACGAGTCCAGCAGCGATATATGTTAACTTTTTCATGATTATTGTAATGTTAAATTAGAAACTGTAACGAGCACCCAGTTGCATAGACCATGTACTGGTGCTGCTGTTGATGTTCTGGTAAGGAGTAGTGTACAGTACCCCGTTGTAATTTTGCATGCGGTAAACAGGCACACCATCCGCACCAACGCTTCTATAAACCAGCGGCTGCGTAGTGGTAGTCTGTTTCTGGATACCCCAGTATTTATTCAGGAGGTTCGGCAGGTTGAGAATATCTGCGCTGAACTGCAAGGTATGTTTGGTTTTACCAGATTTGATATAGAACTCCTGCAGGAATCTTGCAGCGATATCATTATACCAAGGTGCTTGTGCAGCGTTTCTTTGCGTATAACCACCACGATGTTTGCTGAGATAAGGGGTGTTGTTGATGAATTTATCCAAAGCAGCCGCCTGTTGATCCGCCGTAAAGTTATAGGTAACGCCACCCACGGTAACATTATATGGCTCAAACACTAGCTCATTACCCTTTTTAGGTACATACATCAGATCTTGGTTGTTACCATCACCATTGAGGTCGCCGTTTATTCTGTAGGTAACAGTACCGCTAGGCGCGCCCTGGTAAACCAGAGAGATAGTGGTAGCGGCATGCGATAGGTACTCAAATCTGTAAGACAGCATACTCACAATTCTGTGGCGAGTGGCTGCAGCAGAAGGATTCATCTCCAGGTCGTTGCTGGTACCAATGGTCGCATTGGAGTTCCATACAGAATATGCCTGTGAACCGGAGTTGCCAGAGATATCTTGCGCTTTCGTATAGGTATAAGCGATAGAGCCATAGAAACCTTTTGAGAACGCTTTGGTAAACTGCGCTGTTAACGCGTAAGAATAGCCTTTATTGGTATTTTCCACGATCACCGCAGAGCTGATATTAGGATAGATATATCTGTCGGTATTAGCGGTAGATACGTAGCGCGGCCTGTTATCTGGACCATTGAAGATACCGGTTGGATCTTTCAGATTGGCGTTACGCATTCTGATAGCATTGATATCTTTTGTGATCAATCCTTCCAGGGTGAAGCTGTAGCCATTACCGAGGTTCTTGTCAATTGCCAGGTCTGTTCTGAATATCTGCGGGAATTTAAAATTACGATCCACCATCACGATATTGCTAGGTATAGAAGTACCCGCAACAGGAGGGAACAGGTTGGCATATGCATCCACTTTAGGATCGAATACCATGTTCTTCAGTTTCGCAGCATCATCCGGGTTGGTGTTTTTCAAGGAAACGCTGTTCTGATACATACCAGAGTTAGTAGGCATATTCGTTAACCATACGAATGGCGCCATACCGTTGAAAATACCTGTACTTCCACGAATGATCAGGGATTTATCTCCCAATACATCCCATCTCGCGCCAACACGTGGAGAGATATTAATTCTTGGCGTAGGCCACTGACCGTCATAATGCGTCATATTACCATCTTTGTCTGGGAATGTCAGTGCAGTGATAGCAGGGTTTTCCAGGGCTTTCTCCAGGTATACCGGTCTATCGGCACGCAAACCGATGGTTACTTTCAGTCGGTTGTTGACTTTGATTTCATCCTGTGCATACAGGGCTGCCTGGCCGTATTTCAGTTCAGCGGAATACACTGCTTTTTTTCCAGGCACCATGGAGTATGCATAGGAATAGTACAGGGGCGATTGCTGTGTGATGAAGTCGTTCAGCGAATTGTAAATATAGTAGCTCTGTGCACCAGGCATGAACATATTACCCACCATTTGGTATTCATAAGAAACCCCGGCAGTGAGGGAGTGTTTGCCTGTGTAATAAGAGAAGTTATCTGTAGCGCTCCAAACCTTGTTGATAACATCGTTATTATAGCTGTAAGGTTCCACGCCAAAGCTCATATAGTTATGTGGCGTAGTGGTGCCATCGAAGATCTCTACGAAAGGAAAATCTTTACTGTTGGTAATCCTGGTATCTTGGATTTTAGTACCAGTCAGTAACAGACTGTTGGAGATTTTACCATAGGTACTGTTCAGTTCCAGGGTACCGGTTCTAACGGTATGTTTAAAGCCATATACGGAATTAGAGAATACCATGGAGCGATTACTCAACCTGCTGTTAGGTAAAGAGGAAATAGAAGCCGTGGTACCTGGCAGAGAGAAACCGCCACCGCCGATGATAGAGGACGCATTGATAGCAGAAGGATCTTCATTGCTAACAAAATCACTGAATTTGGCAGTCAGTTTATGATGATCGTTGATGTTCCAGTCGAGCTTAGCGATGTATTTATAGTTGTTTTTCGCAGCAGTAGGGAAGTTGTCGTACGCACCTGGATCATAGTTGTATTGTTTTTTCAGGAAATCAGCCAATTTAGCGAGGGAGTCGATAGGCGTAGAAGAAGGCGTGCCCGCGTTCTTACTACCTTGCGCTACATAGTTGGTGATTCTTGCACCGGAGTTCATTTCATACTCACCATTCAAGAAAAAGAACAGTTTATTTTTGATGATAGGGCCACCGATACTTCCGCCATAGGTTTTCCTGGAAGAGGCAGTAGCCTGATCCAATTTGATATCGCCTACATTACGGCCGTTGAAGGACTGGTCGCGGTAGAAGCCATACACTGTACCGTGGAATTCATTGGTACCACTTTTAGTAACAGCGTTGATACCTGCACCGGTGAAGCCCGACTGGCGTACGTCTACAGGAGCGATGTTGACAGAGATTTCGTCGAATGCATCCAGCGAAATTGGAGGAGCGCCGCCACCAGGTAATGGCGCTGTACTGAGGCCAAAGCTGTTATTCAGGTTGGCGCCATCTACTTTCAAGTTGTTATAATAACCGCTTCTGCCTGCGAAACCGTTATCACCATTGGATTGTGGGGAAAGCTTAGTGAAATCGGTGATACTGCGGTTGAAGCTCGGCATAGTGGAGAGCGTTCTGGAATCAAATACAGTGGCTGCACCGCTTTTTTCCGTAGCGCCTTTGCGTTTCACAGAATTGATGGTAACGCCGGATAACTCTTTTGTGTCAGCGCCCATGGTTACTACCACGTCGTAAGGCTCACCTAATAATACCTGGAAGCCTTCTACGGTTTGGGTTTTAAATCCCACGAAATCTACTCTTAACACATAAGGACCACCCACGCGTACGCTGCTGATAGTGAAGGAACCATTTTTCAAGGTGCGGTTCATATAGCGCGTACCGGAAGGTTGGTGTATAAGCGTGATGCTGGCGCCTTCCACGCCTTTGCCATCAGGCCCTTTTACCGTACCGGTTACAGAACCGGTAGTTACCTGTGCCTGCATTGCCAGTGGCAATATTAAAAGGCATAACAAATAAAATAATGCTTTCGTCATTCGCATACATGCAACATTTAGAGATATAGTGAGATAGTTGTGATGAGTGAAAACAGATATTGTAGGCAGACGACAGCACATCTGCCTACGGTGTGTACATCTGTGCTACAGTAATAAGTAGTTATGATTAGGTATAGTGTTAAATGGAATTTTAAACCTCCTCATGATTTTGGATATTTGAATCGCTTTGAAAAACCTTGCTGTGTTAAGAGAATGCAAAAATATAGGATGCAGCGGAGGAGGGTGTCAAGCCAGGATCACCAAATCGTTATGGGAATATTAAAGATGTTAGAATCTTACAATTGCAGACCAGTTAGGGGGCTAGATCCAATGGTATTAATGATTTCAGCAGCCAGTTGGCGCGTAGTGCCGGTAAGATCGGCAATATCCTGAAGGGTGATCAGCCGATGGAGAATGATTTCGCGATTAGAGGCGATGATGGTTTTTTTCTGGAGTTCGTTGTACAGCATTTGAATCCGTTCTCTGGGCTCATAAGAACGGATATTCGCCAGCATGGATTCTGTTTTATTCCATCGGTAGACTATTTTTTCAAAGCACCATGCTGCCACTTCTGGGTCATGCGTCATTAGGTGTTTGAAGAAGGCAGGTTTATATACTCTGAGTTGTGTTACTACGATGGCTTTACCGAATTCGCAGAAGGTATCGCCCAGCATGGCCAGGTTACCAAAAAATTCGCCTGGTGTCACCAGTTCATATATGTATTCTTTACCCTTTCCAGAGATGCCGCCCAGTTTAACAGCGCCACTAAGGATTTCGTAGATATCTGTATACTTCTGTGCGGTATCGTATAGTTGTTTACCTTTCTTAACAGTAATTAACTTTACATTCTCTCTCAGCCCTGGAACTTGCTTCCAGGCCAAATAGTTGTATAATCCTATTTCTGAGATTTTAGGCATACCCGACATCAATTACCATGGAAAAGTATTAAACTTTCTGAGAGGATGAAATAACACGAACGGGTATTTCGTTTTAAATTATTATTAACTTTTTACGGGGTCTTCCGTGAAGAATTGACTTTTTGAATGCGAAAAAGTTTTAGGAACCCTTCTTCAAAAATGGATGCTGATGTAGGCTTTGTTTGTAGCTTCGGCCCACAGGGATGGCCGTCTCCCCGATAAATACTTGATGGCCTTCTACGGCAGTCAGTCGATCGATAGATACGATATAGGACTTATGTACCCGTATGAATTTTTCTGGGGGAAGACTGTTTTCTATTCCTGTTAGGCTAGAATACACCATGTACTTTTTATAGGGGGTGATGATATGTACATAGTTCAGTCTTGCTTCTATATATTGAATATCCTGCAAGAGAATCTTCTCGAAACGCTGGTTACACTTCACATACAAGGACCCTGGCTGCTCCGTATTGGAGCGAATAGCGCCATTGCCACTTATTTTCGCCTGTGCTTTTTCGCAGGCTTTATAAAATCGTTCAAAGGTGACGGGTTTCATCAGGTAATCAGTAACAGACAGCTCAAATCCTTCTACGGCGTATTCTGAAAATGCGGTGATCAATATGATCTGTTGTAGCGGATTATGTTGACGGAGGAAATCGATGCCGCTTTGGTGTGGCATTTTGATATCAAGAAAGATGAGGTCTACCGCTTCGGTTTCCAGAATAGCTTGGCCTATCAAGGGATTGCGCGCAGTGCCCACCAGGTGCAGAAACGGCACCTTCTCTACATAGCTTTCAATCTGTTTGCGAGCTAGCGGTTCATCATCGATAATCAAGCAATTCAACATGCGGTTAAATTTAAAGTGAGTGTTACCAGGTAGATACGTCCGTTGATGGTGATATCCAACTGATAACGGTCTTGATAGAGTAATTCCAGGCGTTTTCTTACATTTTCCAAACCTATCCCTTTTTTAGCTGGCCTATTGAGAAATGTAGGCGGATCAAATGTGTTTTCACAGCGGAAGGAGAGCTGGCTGTCTCCCAAATCAATACGCACTGCTAATCTATTTTCTTCTTCATCGCTGTCGGATAAGTATTTAAAAGCATTTTCTACTAGGGGCATCATCAGCAGCGGGGCAATTTCGTAATTTTCCGGATTTCCATTTACAGTGAAACTGGTATTGCAATTTTCAATGCGCAGTTGCTGGATATGGAAGTAATTGTTTAGATAATCCAGTTCTTTTGAAAGCGGGGTAAAATCAGTACTGCATTCGTACAACTGATAACGCAATAGATCTGCAATAGACACCAGCGTATGCCTGGCATCGGCAGGGGCGTAATCTAGCTGGGTATAGAGTGTATTGAGCGAATTAAAAAGAAAGTGCGGATTGATCTGTGCTTTCAGATAGGTCAATTCCGCAAGGGATCGCTCTTTTTCCATACTTTCCAGTTTGCGCCGCGCATCTAGTCTGTCGATCGCCAGTTTTACAAAATACCCGCCCATTACGCCCAGCAAAACTAGGAAGAAACGATTATATTGTAAATCCTGGTAGGTCCATATGAAATCGAACCGAATAGGCACCAGCATATGGTTTAAAAAGTACTTCATGCTCCACGCATAAGTAGCTGTTAAAATTACAATCAGGGAAACGGACAAAACTATCAGTCTGATTTTATTTTTACGCCGGAAATAATCCGGCAGCACATAACTGAAGATGCCGTAGAATGCAAATATGATCAGACTTACATCCAGCGCGGAGAAATAAAGGCGGTTGACAATATTATTTCTTACATAGAAATACATCACCTGGTTCCACATCAGATAGAAAACAATCCAGAAAACAATATGTACCAGTATTTTGCGCATACTGCGAAGTAAGTAAACAATAGGAACTGGACAAACGCATTATATCAACTGCTCCTATTCCGGGATAAACGGCACTTTAGCGTAGTTTATTGTTATACATAGCAGGGGCTTTGCGCTTCATATAATTGCAACTGCCTATTTCCAGGAAGTATTGCATTATTGTAGAAAAAAGATGAGATCATTATTTTCGTTACTGCTCTGTTGTCTCGCAGTGGCAGGTTACGCCCAAGATAAAACTACTGCTGCCGCCAATTTCAGCGAAATAAAGGCGATAGGATTGCAGCAACAGGTATGGCGACTCCCTCTATACGGTCCTATGTTGCTGGTAGACCCACAAACGCGACATGTATTTGCGAATGAGCCGGATAGTGGCGGCTATCTTACCCCTGCTGGAGAGGGAGTATACAGTGGTACCTTACCGGCGGATGTGATCATCGCCAATACTGCCATTACTTGGCAAGGTAAATCCTGGTCGGTGGTGATGTTGCCGCTACCCGAGGATAAAGATGAACGTTTAAGTCTCCTCGCGCATGAATCTTTCCATCGCATCCAGGATAGTTTGGGATTACCTGCTCATAGCCCCTCGGCGGACCATCTGGCCACCATGCAAGGCCGTATCTATTTCCTGTTGGAATTACAAGCGTTGAAGGCTGCATTGAGCAAACCAGTGGATAAACGAAACGCTGATTTGGCCAGTGCCCTGGCATTCCGGGAGAAAAGGAAACAACTCTTTCCCGAAACCTTTGCCAATGAGCGTATCCTGGAGATGAATGAAGGACTGGCGGAATATACAGGCGTAATTTTAGGTAGAGCTCAAGCGCATATCCCCGATTACTTACAGCATATTATTGACTCTGCGTCAGCTCGCAGCACTATCATCCGTTCATTTGTTTATGTCTCTGGTCCATTGTACGGCTATCTGTTGTATCAACGTCAGCCGGAATGGACGGCGAAAGTAGACTCGCTATCTGATTTTCCTATGCTGATCAAACAATATTATCAGTTGCCTACACAGCAACAACCATCCGAAAAGAAGCTACAACAATTAGCAAAAATGTATAACGGTGATGCTATCACTGCATCCGAAAAGGGAAAGGAAATAGTTCGTTTAAAAAAGGTAGCAGACTATGTGGCGCTCTTCACCGCGAAACCCCGACTGGTTATAAAGTTGCTAAAACCTAATATCGGTTTTAATCCTAGTAATATGTTTGATCTCGGCAGCTATGGCACCGTTTACCCAACAGCAGAAGTAAAAGATACTTGGGGAAAGTTGACAGTAGCCGCTGGAGGTATGCTGATGAAAGATTGGAAGGTCATTACTTTATCGGCAACGGGCGTGGTGATGAAAGACCATGTGATAGAAGGCCCCGGATGGAAAATAGTGTTGGGTGAACATTGGAAGTTATTACAGGAAGACGACATGCACTATGCACTGCAACAGTTAAAATAGAAAAATACAAGCGCTGCCATCATTAGCAGCGCTTGTATTTTTTTATCCTTCGAGTCCATGTACCAAAATCATGGAACAATTTCCAGTAGAACCCCATCTGATGGCTTTCAGTGGTTGATATGCTGGATCAGCGTAGCATTGAAGTGCAGCCGCTTCAGAAGGGAATTTAATGATGGCATTCATCTGTAGTGGTTTCCCTTCCACACCGATTGCTTGTAGATCGGCAGCCAATACTTCCGCTCCGTATTTGTGCAGCAGTTCAATGGTAGGAGGGCCATATTTTGCATATTCTTCTTGATTGGTGATGTTGTAGCTGTTGACATAATATACAGGCATGATAATAACGTTTAGTAGATTAATAAATATAAGCGGGTGGAACAATTCCTTTGCAGCGTAAATAAACCGTAGCCTGGCCTCTATGATGCGTGATATGATCTATAGTCGCATAAAATCCATCCAAACCTTTACCAGTGGGTACCTTATTTGCTAGGCTTAATTTTAAAGCAGAAAAGGCATTCTCCAAGTAGGCAATAGTGGAGGATTTATCGGTGGTAGCCTGTGGTGGGTTCCAGTCGGTAGATTGTTGGCGTATATAGTTTTCTTCCCACCAGGAGATGCCATAACCAATATGATGCAATAGTGTGGCGAAGGTCATGGTATCCTCCGCAGGTGTGAACTGATAACTGTTTTCGGGCATGGCCTCCGCTACTGCAAGAGTATAATTCCTGGCATTTTCCAATGTCTCCAATAATTGTGTTTTCATGATAATCTGTTTGAGACATCAAAATTAGACATCGGAAATGGGGGAGATTTAAGGAATCTTGCTCATTTTAGCTACGCATCGCTGCTGGTGATTTCCCAAATTGTTTCTTATAGGCGGCAGAGAAATGTTCTAGGCTATTGAAGCCGGTAGAGAAGGCAATGGACGTAATGGAATCGCGGGTATGGAGGAGTTGGAGTTGTGCTTCTTTTAATCTTATACGGAGGAGATATTCATAGGGACTGACCTCCGTTACTTTTTTAAATAATCGGCTGAAATGGAAAGGGCTCACATGCGCGATATTAGCTAGTTCCGACAACTGGATGTCTGCGGTATAATGCGTATATATGAATGATTTTACTGTTTCAATCATAGGCAGGTAATGGATTTGCTGTTTCCTGCTTAAAGTAGGTAACCCTTCATTGTTGCCAGATAGAATCTGTGTAAAAAGCGCCACCATTAGCTGTTCCACCCAAAGTTGCTGACGTCGTGGTTTGGATAATTCTTGAAAAATGACCTGGTGTAAGAACTCCATTTCTGGCGTTGCCTTGATTAATATGGATTGCATATCCGGGTTTTTAAAGAACCGGGATAAAGTATTGCTTTGGGCTGTTAGTTCGGCGGCACTGTCAACAGAGAAAGAAAAGATGGTACACTGGTCTGGGATATCATGAATATGCCTTACTTGGTGTTCATATCCAGCCTTACATATTAGGAAGAGGCCGCTGTAGGCATCCAGTTCCTCCCGATATATTTTAAAACCAAAACTACCCTTACGGATAAACGCAATGGAAAATGTATCCTGGTATTCCTTCGCCGATATGGTGCATTCCATGCATTGGCAAAGAAAGTTATGTACCGAACAGAGGTTAGGAGAATGGTAGATAGTTTGGATTTCCGCTTCCATAGTGATAAAGTTAGTACAATAGTACAAACTTAAAAGCTGGTTGTGACAACATTATGTCAGTAGTGATCTTATCGTGTACGTAAAATAAACATATGATATATTAATAAAATATAAATAATCAATTTTGTACATAAGAATCCTAGTTGTAATTTAATAGTTTAATTATCACCCTAATAAGCACGAGATTCCCCGATGGAGCAAGTACAAATTGGTAAATGTGTATACATTCTTAGCACGGGTAGGAACCTGTATAAGATTGGTAAAACGCAGGACCTGCATAAGCGGTTGGCGGCTTACCATACGCATCTGCCGATGATGTTTCGTGTGATCCGGCAATATGCGGCCATGAATATGACCGAGCTGGAAGAGAGTCTGCATATCGTATTTCAACACAAGCGCATAAAAGGAGAGTGGTTCCAATTGACCAAAGACGATCTCATTATTTGTGATAACATCGCCCGCAATTATGCGATGCAGACTTTACAAAGGCAACGCAGAAATACCGATATCACCTTTAGCGATAACCCCTTGCTACAGGTAATGGAGGCGAATGAAAAATACCTGCAAGATTATTCCCGTGTGGCAGACGATATTAAACTGGGCCTTAGCAATGATGAAATATTCGAATTGCATGAGGGGACCGTCAGCAGAACGATTATAGAAACGGTTAGGCGTTTATTAAGATACCGAACTCCCAATTCGGAATTCCTAGGCAAGTGGCTGCGGGTAGTAAATGAGATGGGCAGTGGTACCAGTGAAAGCGAAATTCTGCAGAAATATAAAGGCCAGGTCACTCGTTCTACTATACAAATGATTAAACGAATATTGCGTAACCAGTTATATTGAGAGACAGCCAACCCTCGATAACGAAAGGCTCAACATATCATCGGTTAAATTGGAGCCCGGTAAGTTCAGCATCGGATATATTTTTAGATTGAATCAGTACTTGGTATTTACTGCCCATATCTATCAAAAGAGTAAAGCTGATATAGGATTCCTCTTGTGCCAATTGTAGAATATTCTTCTGTTGGCGTTCATTGGCAGTTCTTAATAATGCTTTAAATCCCAAGGCTTGTAAAAAACAACTCAACGAGGTAATGCCATTGGTATTTAATCCGGCTAATGCGCCCCAATGTTGTAGCGCACTAAAATTCACATGTGCGGTGATATCCTGCTGGCCGATATTACAAAAATAATCATCGCTGACCTGGTGTTTATAGTAACATAATACAGAGCCACAATGGTGGCGCGGTTTATATAGCTCTTCGGATAGTGCGCCATAGTCGATCGTAATGATAAATCCTTTTTTGAGATGACTGGATGCATTCCTTATCCAGTTAATGGCATCGAGATTTATTTCGGTGCGGTAGCCTTTGGGGAGTGTTACATGCAGTTGATGAAAATAGTGTTGAAGGGAAGAGGGGGCGGGTCTCAGCAATTCTTTAAATTCTTGGTCGTAATCTATATATACTTCCATTAATGCATCCTCCATCACTACTTGATGTACGGGTAAATTATCTATTAGCTCATTGGAGAAGATACAATCAATGGGCCAAGGTATGTCATCAATTGTCCTATAGCAATGGACCTTGTCCGACATCCATTTGATAGGTGCGTCCTTTCGTTTCTCAATGATACAATACCTGATATGATCATAAAGCCGACTATTTTCTTTCAAGTATTCCAGCATATCATGGCATAGCAGTCCCTGGCCTGCGCCATATTCAACAATAGTGAAGTCTTTTTTCCCCAGTATGTGCCATATCTCCTCCATTTGCTTGCCAATGGTGGCGCCGAAGGCAGGGGTCAAGCTACTACTGGTAATAAAATCGCCATCCCGACCTATTTTATCTCCAGCGGTGGTGTAGTAGCCATAGTCTGGATGATAGAGGCAGAGATCCATGAAGGTGTGGAAGGAAATCGGACCTTCGCTTTGTATTTTGCTGATGATAATATCTGACAGTCCCATCCATCTGCTGTTTGATGGTGAATTGTTTTCTTTATTATCATACATAGATTCTTATGCCAAATATAGAGACACGAGGTCATTGGATTAAAATAAACCCGCTACAAGAGCGGGTTTTGAAAAAAGATATTCGATACTACTTAATATATCATTGAAGGAGATATTATTCCGTACGAAGTGCATCCACAGGATTAACCCTTGCTGCCCTGAACGCCAGAATACCAATAGTCGTAATAGCGATCGTCATGGCAGCAACGCCTGCCAATGCGAATATCCACCAGTGAATATCCACGCTATAAGCAAAAGTATTTAACCAATTGTGCATAGCATACCAGCTAATAGGGGTGGCAATGGCAATTGCAATCAAAATCAATAAAATGAAATCATGAGACAGTAACCCGATCACATTAGGTATAGATGCCCCCAAGGTGCGCCGTATCCCTATTTCTTTAATTCTCTTTTCTATGGAATAAGTGACCAAACCAAAAAGACCAAGACAAGCAATGAATATGGTCAATAAGCCGAAAATGCTGAATATCTGCCCAAAGCGTTGATCTTTCTGATACTGACGGTTAAAGGCTTGATCTAGGAAAGAATACAGGAAAGGACGCTGAGGGGCTACTTCATTCCAGATGGCCTCTATCTCTTTAACTGTCTTTCTAAGATCGGGCGACTGTAATCGTAAGGTAATTTTATTAAAAGCATCGTAATCTCCTCTCCGCAGGGCCAATGGCTTTACCTTCTCATGTAATGATTGAAAGTTAAAATCTTTGACTACCCCGATCACAACTCCCTTTCGGCCCCATTGTTCGAAGGGTTTGCCTATAATATCTTGAGGATTGGCATATCCATACAATTTTGCAGTCGCTTCGTTGATCACTAGGGACTGCGCCGTATCTGCAGGGAAACTTTTTGAATAACTACGACCAGCCATCATGGGGATTTTAAAGGTAGATATGAAATCTTCATCAATTTCATACATGGAAAGATTATACGCCGCCGTTTCTCCTGTTGGTGTAGCAATGACGGTACCTCCATCTGGGAATTGGTCTCCAGGTACGGCTCTTGATATGGAAATGGCTTTGACATCAGGCTGCTGAGCCAGTCGCAGTTTAATAGCATCCTGGTGTTTATTTATCTGCCTATCTCCGCCATAATCTATCACCAGTAATTGTTCATTATTGAAGCCCAGACTGTGTTGTTGCAGATGTGTTAATTGGGAATACACAATAGCAGTACTGGCAATGAGGGCGATAGATAAGCTGAATTGGAAGACAACCAACCCTCTTCTCAATTGCAGCCCTTTTCTACTGGAGGTGAACCTTCCTTTCAATACCTGTACTGGTTTGAATTTGGCCAATACAAGCGCGGGGTATATTCCTGCTGGAATACCAACTAGTATAGGCGTCAGGAAATAGAGCAGGATTAGTTCTTTAGACCACATGAGTTGCATCGGGAGTCCTTTATCAGCGAGCTGTCTTAATATCGGTAGGCACACGAAACAAAGGGCTATGGCCAGTATGGTGGCAAAAGTAGTCAGTAATATTGCTTCTGCGAGATATTGAATAATAAGGGTACTTTCCTGTGCGCCTATTGCCTTTCTAACGCCGATTTCTTTGGCCCGTTCCAAAGACCTAGCAGTAGAAAGATTTACAAAGTTAATGGCCGCAATAACCAGCATAAATATGGCAATCAATGAAAAAATTACAATGTTCGATAAGCTGCCTGTAACACCGGGCTGCCGTGCCGCCTGAGAAAAAAGATAGGCATCTTTCAATGGCTCAAAAGTGAAGGTATAATTCTCATCATGGATATCTGAATTATGCTGCTTTAAAATACCAGGTATCTTCGCCTCCATGGCAGCTATATTTACGTTTGGTACTGTTCTGATATAGGTGTAAAAGTCTACATAACCCCATTGAGAGAATATTTCCGCACGTTGTCTTTTGAATGTTTCCATGGAAATAAGCCCTGTAAATGTAAAATGAGAATTAGAGGGAACGTCCTCCATCACGCCTGTCACATTGAGGATTAGGTTTTCGGCCTTAATAGTTTGTCCAACAATATTGGTGGTACCGAAATATTTCTGTGCCATCGATTTTGTTAGCACGATGGCATTAGGTGCAACGAGGGCGGTTTTAGAATCGCCGGTTATAAAATTCCAACTGAATACATCGAAGATGCTGGCGTCTGCGAATAAAAGACTGGTTTCCTGGAACCGAGCATCATTATGCTCCATTAATATGGTGCGTGGACTAGTGAACTGCGTGACACTCATCACCTCTGGAAAATTATCTTTCAATACAGGCCCTACAGGGGCGTTTCCCCAAACCTGGTATTCACTAGGGGCGGGTGGGGGTAGCTTCCCGGAACCCGTCATAGGGCGATACGCATGCAGCACCCGGTATATTTCGTTATAGTGTTGATTATATTGATCGTAAGACAACTCATCCTTCACAAATAGGGTGATTAGCATGCAGCAAGCTATTCCTACGGTTAACCCTGTAATATTTATAAAAGAATGCATCCTATTCTTCTTGATACTACGAATGGCTGTTTTAAGGTATATATTGAACATGAGTTGAAGTATTTAATAGATACTGGAATATGAATACATTCCTGGATGCCAAATTGAATGCCATTACTGTAATCCCCCTACCGTAAAGGATTACACAATTTACGATTTCTTCCAACTGTTCAAATATGGACACTTTTTTGTCCAATTATGCACAACTGCAGGGTTACATAAAAAATAACATCCCGTAGCCATTAAGACTACGGGATGTATAACTTATTGTTGCTGATACCTATTTGAATTTTAATGCCACCGTAACGATATCGCTGTTTAAGCCGGTGGAGCGTATATAGTGACCATATCTCAGCTCTATCGAATTAAAATGCTGCCATCCAAAGACGCCTCTGGGAGGAGACAAGCGTAAATTACCACCCAAGAAGCTACTGTGAAAAGTGGACAGATCATAATCACTCGTATAGTAAGTGTCGGTCGGTTTATGCTGCCCAAATGGGGTAAAATAACGCGTGCCTTTTTGATTGTTGTAGCGATAAAAAGGACTCAGACTTACAAATGAGGTTAGTTTAACAGGTACCTCAATTTCTGCCGTATGCGCCCTGATGCCCCAATTGTCCATATAGTAACGATAGAAAGTGCGTATGATAAACCGGTCTTCCAAAAAGTAATTTAACCTAATGGCAATTGGCAATTTATAGCGATCGTCTGGAAGGTTTTCTACCCGTTCAGAACCATCTGTAAAATAATCGCGCTGATACTTGGTTGCCAGCAAACCATGCTGATAGGAGGGGTCTATGGCGAGCATGCCTTGTAGTCTTGTATTAATCACCTGTGATAAGCCGAAAAACGCACTGAAGGAATTCCTGGGTTTATAATCAATCGGGCGACTATCTCCCTCTGCTCCAGAACCATAGCCGGGTGGCCGCAGTTCCACTGGTAATATCACACTCCATCTATCCAGGAAAACTTGACCCCGGAAATCAAACTGTCGGTTTTTATCTTTGGAAACGCGTGTTAGATGTAAGCCTCCACCGAATGACTGGTAATCGTATTCATGAGAATAGGAGGCCGATAATCCGAATGCGTTCCCCGTTTTGACGTTTGTATTAGTCCAGTTCACAGACGGATAAATACGGGTGTCTGACTTGGATGCGGACGAGATGCTATTAGGGTCTATTTTGTCGGATGATGCAGATGTATAGTGATCAATCCCTAATTCAAAAAGGAAAGTATTTTTATGGGCCTTTTTGTTAAGTATAGAAAGCTGCACATCCAATGTATTGGCAAAGTCAATCAGCTTTTCCGTACCAATACCACCAGTTACTGCGGAATTATTACCATCCTGGTTGTAATAGGCAGATACGATATTTACTTCGTCCAAATGAAGCTTTCTTGATTGATAGTTAGCAGTATCTGATGGTTGCTTTTCTTGTGCCTGTGCGTGCGATGTCAGTATGCCCACGTATATTGCCAGAATGCTCAGATTTAGTCGTCTCATTTACCTAATTTTAAGATTAGTTACAACCACAGCCGCCGCCGCTTTTTCCACCATTAGCGCCAGAACCACCTTCTCTATACAACTGGAAGCTCTGTTCAAATTGCTGTGACTTACGTGCCGATAATTCCATTTCTGAATCATTTAGCTTGTTTTTCTGATAAGCCTTCACAGTGGTGCAGGCGCTCTGCATCCCACAGAAGCTAGCTAGTAAGAGCATAAAGCAGATATTTCTCTTCATGTCAGTTGATGATATTTATATTGTTGGAACAAAACACTTGATGGTGTTCATCTATTATTACACAGGCGATTTGCTGCATTTGATTAATAAGATCCAGACCTACCTTTTTTCCCATTATCATGACCGGAGTGGCCATCGCATCCGCCAGCTCTGCACTGGGACAGATAATACTGACGCTTTTTAATCCAGTTATGGGCAAACCTGTTAAGGGATCAATTGTATGCGAATACTTTTTACCATCGATGATGGCATACTTTTCATAATTGCCAGAAGTAGCAATGGCCATATTGCTGATATTCAGGGTAGAGAAAGGAGTGCTTGCATGATCGGGATCGGCGATGCCGATAGTCCATGGTTTGCCATTGGGCTGCGTTCCCCAGGTAATGAGGTCTCCAGCGGCATTCACAATCCCACTTTTAACACCCCTGTTTTGAAGTATACTCTTGGCACGATCGGCCGCATATCCTTTTCCAATGCCACCAAATCCTATCCGCATGCCCACCTCTTTCAGGAAAATTGTAGTAGCAGAGTCATCAAGAATAATATTCCGGTAGTTGATCAGTCGAACCGCCTTTTTTGCTAGATGGGGAGAGGGGAGAGACTTCATGTTCACATCGAAGTTCCAAAGACTTTTATCAATACCCCCATAGGATATATCAAAGGCGCCTTGTGTAAGCGCGGATATTTTTAGTGATCTTTTGATGAGATGAAATACCTCCTTGTCAACCGCTACTGGCCGAATGCCCGCCTGACGGTTTATTTCGTTGGTTACACTATCATCACTGAAAGTAGTCAGCAGCTTTTCAATACGACTCACCTCAGCAATGGCTGCTTGGATATGATTTTCCGCTTCTTCTTTATTCTCACCCACCACGCTAAACTCAAATCGGTTACCCATGAGCTTTAGGACTTGTCGATGAACGAGTGCGCCATCGGCAGGACTATTACTGTGCATCATGCTCCATTGCAGTTATTTCGCCAACAAACTTTTCAGGCGTGCCGCCTGGAAACCCATCCCAAACCTTGATTACCTTGCCATTTTCATCTACCAGCAATGTATAGGGGAATTTACCTTCCGGATTGTATTTATCGGCCAGGGCCTCGTTGAGTCGTACTTGTTCCTTGCTCAGTTGATTCTTCTTTTGACGCGGGAAATCCGCTCTCACCAGTAATAGATGCGAAGCGGCATAATCTTCAAAAGGTTTCGACTCCAGGATTTCTCGTCGTAGTCGGATGCATGGCCCACACCAGTCAGACCCTGAAAAGTTAATCAGGATAAGCTTATGAGCGGCATGTGCAGCTATTTGTGCTTCCTGGAAATTCCCCAACCAATTTACACCTGGATTGATAAAAGCCAGGAGTAAGAAAATGGATAATTTCATATGAATACTGTGAATTAGGAGTAGATGCGTAATGATGTTCCTGTAAGTGTGGTTTTATATACCACGAGGGAACGACTAGCTGGTCCGGTGATAACGGTACCATCTTCGCGGAAAGTGGCTCCATGGTTGTTACAATAAAACTGATGGCTAGATGACTGATAATTTAAGGGGTAACTTTCATGGGTACACGATTGCTGTACTGCAATATATACGCCAGCCGTTGTTTTGGCTACAATGACGCCATTGATGGAAACGTATCCGCCATTGGTTAATAAGGCTGCATTGGTGGAAGCATTAAGGTCTAATGTAAAATCTACATTAGAGGAGGGTGCAGGGGCATCACTTCCTCCAGAACCCTTGGAACATCCAATGCATGTTAAAATCATTGCCGCTGAGCTCATGCCAAGCGCCGCGAGAAACTCGTGTCTCTTCATGTTTTCTATAATTTGTAACAGTTTTGCCAAACAAAATGAATGGCGGGAATGGTGATATACATTAAATGGCTGTTATACAGAAAGGCGTAGGTAAATGGAGAATTGCATTTAAAAAGGTGATTTTAGAGGAGTGCTGTACTTGATTATACAGACCCAACAATTGAAAGTTAATGTTTCAAAATGAATTTACAAAATAGTAAAACGGAAAGGTCACCTAAGATATTGATAATATGGCGCTTTCTGCTTCTTTACAATAATAAGCATGAACTGTCACTCCCTTCCATACACGTAGATGGTGCTGAACCAATTATTCAGTAATAACGTTTTTATCTCAACAATATTTTGGGGAATATACGCTTATCACCATTTTTTACCTTCAAAAAACCATATCAAATGAAACCTATTGAATCAACCGTCATTAATGCTATCAGTAAATCTGCTGGTATTCCAGAGGAGGCTATCTCTCCAGATCACTCTTTGAACGACTTAGGAATGAACTCTATCCTGGCCGTTCAGCTCTTATCGAACCTGCAACAGCAATTTGGAATAAAAGCAGATCTGGGTGGGATGTCCACCAGCAATACGATTGGAGAGATTGTAGATTATTTTGAAAGTAATGCTAAATGAGTCTTACCGGAAAAATAACGATCATTCAATAATGCTTTTTTGTTTGTTTAGGGAGACACGATGCTCTCTGGTACTCCTGGTATCAAACAAGGTTTGGATAATAATCCCGCAGATACAACGAACCATACCTGCATCAACGCGCAATAGTGCGCCACTCACCTAATCTGCATAAGGACTGAACAATAATAAAGCCTGTAGATATTATGTCTACAGGCTTTGGGATTCATATCGTAATTAAGGGTTACTATGATGATAGCATGCTTAGTTGCATTAACAAGATTTCGACCATCATCTTTTTTTCTTGGCCTTTGATACCGGGTATTGAGCCGCTGATATCGCGAAACTAAAATCACCGAAGATATTATTGTTGACGGAATCCGCTGGGAAAGGTGCAATGGTGCTATATTTATGACAACTATAACAAGTATTGGTGTTTTGCACATAGCTCTCTAGCGTGGTATTGGCCACTACATGCGCGCCGCTCAACATAGCAGATGTATTTAACGGAAACGGTACCTGAATGGGCGTTGTTTTGTCTGGTTGCAATGTTTGCGACCAGATTACATCTACTAGTTCATAATATTGAAAAACAGATTGAGGATAAAACTTTTTGATATTGCTTTGCATCATATTATTGATAGGCACCGCATCTGTCGGGTCGATTGGGTTTAACCTGGTCACCTGTACCGGAACTGGCCCTGCCTGCGACAAGAAATAGGGCGGCGAAGTATTAGCTGTACAGCTTACCGTTGCGGTACCGCCACCATGCAGACTTACCTGACGAGGCGTGCAATTCGCAGTATAAAAATTATATCCATATGGTGGCGTCGTTTTACTGTTGGTATCCGGTACATTATCTACCTGTTCAAAAGTAGCCCATACCCAAGTAGGTTGATTCTGTGTTTTGTGTAGAATGTGCAAACCTACCAACGCAACAACTGTTTGTCTAAAATTTCCTGTAGCAGAATCATACACGGTTGCATTGGAGAGTTTATATCGCTGCCATTTAGGGGAATTGATATTGTCCACTTCCATCCACGCGGCTTTCACTTCTATAGCACCTACGGGGCCATTATATACACCTTGCGGAAAATTAATCGGGATGCCTTTTTGTACGGAGTCATGTTGTGTGATAGCATTATAATACCCATTCTTGATCACAAAATCATAATAGTCTTTATTCAGCTTGATCTCATACCAAACATTGGTATTATTTTGAGCACCCAGCCAATTGGGGCTGCCTATAGGTGCGGCTTGATCAGGATCTAGGCCAAAGACGCTATCAGCAGCAAACTTAGTGGTGAAGGTTAAAAGTTTCGTTTTAGTTGGATTCATCAATAGTCGCTGTGATTTAAATCTGGCGGCATATTGAGGTGAAACAAGCGTTCCCCAAGAGGATGGCTGCACTCCGTCGGGCTGGAATAGCACGTCAATTGGCATATATGCTTCCCAGCTTACTGGGGAAGTATCCCCGGGAGTGCCAAAGTACCCTGACGGGTTTATCGGCCAGTTCAAAGAAATGAATTCCTGCCAGGCAAAGCAATCTGCCTGGGATTGATTATTGAATGCCGCAAGGTCTCCAGGTACCTTGTTGTTGAATTGAATGACAATATTATACAAAGACGAACTAGCATAACAGTTGCAGGTGTTTGTAGACCGCGCCAACTTGGGATCTCTGTTATCCGGCTTGAAAGCTGTTATGATAAACTGGTTGATAAATAAAGCAATGCAAGTTATTAGGAAGATAGTAACAGATCTTTTCATTTTTGCAAGATTTATATGAAGGAGTGCTAATAATTCAAGAGGCACATATAGGTTCATATGTGCCTCTCTCATTTATTGATCTGAATATTGATATTTCGTATCAGTTAGTGTACATCAATAGCTACTGTAACAGCCCCTATGTTATCGGTTAAACCAGCGCCATATAGACCTTTCAGATCATCATTGATGCATAATTGTATCTCGCCACTGAGGTTGGAAGGAACGGTAGCGCCCAAGCCAACCAGGAAAATAGTATTACCTACTTTGCCAACCAATGCGCCTATGTCTTGACCTGGCATCGGATAGCCTTGTGGTGCCGACATAAACACGGGATTACCTGCGGCATTATACAGTTGGCCACCATTATCTTGCGGGTTAGCAGTCCACAAGCCAGATACATATTTGATGGAAGCTGTATTGGTAGGAGTGAGTGTCACGCCCGTATTTTGCCATGCAATATTGGCTTGTACTGTTACAGGTGATACCATAAACAGTGCGGGCATAGCTGCCTGGCGTTGCTGGCCAACATTGGTCACATAAACGCCATGTTGTCCATGTTTCGCTTCGGCGCCAACGGAAACCGTGATGTATAACGCTGTATTTGCGCTAGGCTGACTATTACCAGGTATTGCGTAGGTAACGTTCTGTTTTACCCCTGTTACTATCGCCGTAATATGAGGATCATCGAAAGTAACAGAAGGATAGGTAGCCGGCTTGTTTTCTTGTGCTGTGCAGGTGCCCACCACTACTACCATTTTGGCGGCTGTGGTACCAACGTTAATGTAAGACGGTACATATGTACTGTTACTCAACAAAGGAATGGGGTGGTTAACTGGGTTAGGAACATTGATATTATAGAGTGTCTCAAAATAGTCTTGGTAGAAGAGTTGAAGCGGTTGTGCAAAAGTATTCGCAGGAGTGGTATCACCAACGGGATCATAACCCTGTGGAACGGTACCATTATAAGCACTAGCAACAATTTGCATTTTGAAGGTGTATGCCACCTGAGATCCCCAGTTAATCGGCTGATTTGAAATGGTAATATCGCTTACGGTATAACCCTTGCTGGCTGGTACTTCATACACAGCATGCAGAATAAAGTTACCAGGTAAAGCATTACCTGCCTGATCAGTCAGTGTTTTGCTGCCCCGTTTAATTGTCCAGAAAGTGGACGCATCGGTACCATCAGGCGTTTTGTAGTTAGAGAAATCAGGCATTTGAATATAGAGCCCGGGAGGGTCAGCAAGCGTTAGCATAAACCCTTGTGTAACGAAATTATTTACAGTACCTCCAATATTAGGGTCGCTATTGCGATACCGCTGACCAAATTGGCCCACGCAAATTAAATCATTGAATTGCGCTGATGGCCACATGGTATTGGTAGTAGCTGGTGGAGGAGGAGGGTTGAAACGTTGAATGGTAGAGGTGGTTGCTAGGCCGATTTCAGTTTGTATCGTATTAGGAGTGCTAGTTAGATGTATGGCGCCTCCTGTTGTTGCAGTAGATACTGGCCCGGAGTTCCATTTATTCAGTGGATTGTATATCGGCTGATTGGTAATAGGATTCACGATGCCTGGTACGGATAGATCTTGCAGGGTGATCTGCGGTTTATCCAGGATGGTTTGATACAGGGTTACCACCTTATTGGGGTCTACCATCCATAAGGTGTTCCAGTATTCAGGGTTTTCGCAGGTGAAATCAATTCGCGTAATTTTTCCTGCCTCATTTCGCGTAACGGCCCATTCACAATATTCATCCTGCCAACCTCTAGGACCATAAGGGAAATAGGCAACATTTTGACCTGTACCACATGGGTCGTTTGATATTTGGCCGGGCATTGATCCGGTGTCAGCCATTTGATACAGTTCAGCTTGTGTGGCATTGGGAAAATTATATTCTAATCTCCCTGGAAAAGCCAGCCATTGAATATTGGCGGCTTCGCTGGTTGGATTATTGTCGATGGGGTTATAATAATTTGTAGTAGGGGGCGTGTTGGTTGTATTCCATCCATTGTTCAACATCCCTTGTTGCGTGAACCCATCCAGGTTGTTGCTCCATAGACTATTCATCTTTTTTTGTTTGGCCGGATCACCTGCAAAATCTTGGATGTTTGCAGGTGTGCGGAATTGAAACCCCGATGTGGAGGAAGGGGCTTTTTTTTCATGAGCAAGTTTTTCTACGCTTTGCATTTTCGATTAGTTTTAAATGGTTATTTAAAATTGAAAGAGGACACCGCGTGCGTGTTAGGGCGATTGATTCTTTGAGAAAAGAATGCATTTGAGGGAGGCCCTATATTAGTTACAAATGTATGATATACGCTAATTCAACATACCGTGAAAATACCTTTTTTGCGAACGATTAATTTTAGTATATTATGAGGTGGCAAAAAAGAAAAGCTTTACAGCGAATCGTTGTAAGGCTTTTTCTTTTTGGAAGCACGACTATACGAAACCCAGGTATTGTTGTTGTGAAATTTTAATGTTGTATAAAAAATCTATGTATCTATTCTCTAGACTCTTCTGCACTAATTAAGATAGAGTACGGTGCTGTGGCCTATATCCGATAGCAAAGGAGATGTTGTTGGCGGGTAAACCGGAGAAAATACAATAATCGCTAAAGCCGTTGCCAGTAGGAATACAAGGCAACGGCTAACATAAAATTACTTAAAAGAACTCAGGCAAAGGCTGAGGAAATTAAGTATGCGATTGGGTTGGTTATTGTTTTACTTTCTATAATGAAAATTGTAGATTTTATCTGCCAAATCATGCGAACCGCTTTTGTCCAGGTATTCTGAATTTGGGAATTACTACTATTTCCACAAACTTTTTGGCGCTTCGCCGTTCTTCATCTTTTCCACGTTTGCCAGAATTAGATTTTGCGCCCCACTAGCCTTTTCTAAGAGAGGGTCGTTACCTGCAGATTCCATTATGTGCACTGCTTGTTGGGTATTACCAATTTTAAAGAGCAGCCCCGCATACACGGCTTTACTGGAAAAATGAGGGAACCATTCATCCGCCTGTTTTGCCCAGTCTGTTGCCTGCTTAAGCAATTTAGGATCGCTTATGTTTTTGTACACTTCTTCGGCAGCATCTCGCAATTGATAGGAAATAGATACCATGTTATTGCTTTGCATGATACGCTTCATGGCAAATTTTTCATCTTTTGTGGAGTCAGCCTTCCCTGTCAGGTAAGGTGCCATAAATCCTGCAAACGTTTCTTCATCTTGCTTTTGTTTACCGGCAATATCCAGCTTCATGATTCCATTCTGCACATAGTCTATTACAGCCGGCGCCAGTTTTGTGGCATCTCCTGTAGTACCATAATATTCCACAGGTAATTCTTTCTCCATTGCAATAATTTCAGCCGGTTGGACATTTGTTGCCTGCATTATCTTTTTATAAGATTGAATCATTACAGGCAACATTTTTTCCTTTTTGTTTTCAACGATGTTTTTTTTGAAATAATTTCTAATTCCGAATTCCATAATACCCAATGGGCTTTGGATGATTTTGGAAGAGTCGAGTTGCTTATAATTGTTCAAAACATAAGTAAACAGCTTGCCGCCTGGTACGAATTGAATGTTCGCGTCAAAATAAATAAGACTTGTGATGACGTCCTTTTTTTTCAGATCTTCCTTTGTCAATAGGGGAAATAATTCCTCAATAATTTCAGCAGAAGGCAGTTTTAAATTGGACCTTTTTTTCATGTAAGCGAGTAAAAAATCCTTGCTTCTCTTTCCATTATTATATTCATCCTGCCATTTTGCAATGGGTTTGGGATCATCTTTCGCTTTTAGAGCGATATTGGCTTGATCCAAAAACGAAGCTGCTGGCATATAGCCCGAAGTGCGATAAATCAAATCACCATTTCCATTTACAAACAAATAAGTTGGGAAAGCATGCACCTCAAATTGCTTTGCAATTTGTACTCCTTCGCCTTTTTCGGCATCAATTTTATAATTGATAAATGAAGCATTGAATTTGTCAGCAACGACTTTCTGCGGAAATATTTCGGCTGCCATCATTTTACAAGGACCGCACCAACTGGTATATACGTCTATGAAAATTAACTTATTCTCTTTTTTTGCCTGGCTAAGAATTTCCTTCCAACTTCCGTGGCTGAACTGGATACCATCTTCTGCCTGTGCGCTGGCAAGTGAAAGCAGAGAAATAAAAAGTGCTAATATTCTTTTCATTAGTTTAAATTTTAATACCCAAAAATCTCTTTCAATTTTTTCTCGAATGCGTCTTCATCGCCCACAAAGCGGGCTACTATTTTCCCCTCTTTATCCAATAGGATTTTTGTTGGAAAAGCTGATACGCCATAAGCTTTGACTGCATCAAACTTTTCTATATCCTGGTTGTTCAATACCTGCAGCCAGGGAATATCATCTTGTTGAATAGCTGTTTTCCAGGCCTTCTCGCTTTCGGCTAACGACGCCCCGGTTTCATGTGCAATACCTAAGATTTCAAAGCCCTTGTCTTTGTATTTTGCATAAAGCGCTTTTAAAATCGGGTGGCTTTGGCGGCAGGGACCGCACCAGCTTCCCCAGAAATCAATCAGTACATATTTTCCTTTTAATGTCCCCAGATTTACCAAATTTCCATTCATATCTTTTTTGTTGATAGGAATTGCTGCTTTGCCCACTGCAGTGGATTCCATGTTGTGGATTTTTGTTGCAATTTTCTTCGCGATAGCATTGCTTTTTAACTTAGCTCCCAAGGAGGCATAGGCCGATTTTAATTCATTCAGAGAAATGCTATTGACCAGACCAGACAGGAAATAAAGGCTGACAAACGAATTGGGATATTGCTTTATGAAATCCATCCTCAACTGATTCACCTTGTCATTATTGGCTGCACGTAAGAGGGAAGCATTTTTTAATGTCGTAGAATCACCGCTGATGTACGCCTGTTTTTCCGTTTGCCAGCTTTCTTGTGTTAGCTTATTTTCCTTTTCCTTGATTTTATTCCATTCTTTATTGTTCTGGCCACCAGTTACTTTAGCCATATAAATCTCATCGGCATCGCCATTGATTTCGATGTTCTCATTGGTGAGAAAAAACTTTAAATCGGGCCCCGGTATAAATCCACCACTTGGAACTTTAATCTCCAGTGCTGGATTACGGCGAACTCCAAGATCAGCAACAGCGGGTTCGGCCACCTTTCCTTTGAATATAGCCCAACCTTCCTCAATGGTATAACTTGTATCAACCACATAACCATTATTACCAGAATACGCCAGGTACATCTTATACTTGTTGGGATTGTTAATTTTGGCACGTATGGTAAAGCCATGCTGGCAATAACCAGCCAACGCATAAAAAAGGAATAAGACTAAGAGGATGTTTTTTTTCATTTTTACACTTTAATTATTAAATGTTTATTGTTTCAAAATTTTTGACCTTACCGATCAGAAATGGATTCCCCGTTTACGCTGTAGCAGCATATTCGCTTTGGGTTCATTAATTCCATTTAGTTTTTATGTTAAGGATTGTTTTCCATGCCTGGATTTTGATTCATCAGTTTTTGTGGGAAACGCAACACCAAACGTTCAGGCTTTAGCGTTAGTGTTTGCGTAACCTGCCCCGAAGAAGAATAGACATTATGTACATTACCTACTGTTGCGCTAAAATCAGGGTCCACTGAAAGTCTGCGCATGTCAAACCACCTGAAACCTTCTACTGCAAACTCACGAATGCGTTCTTCCAGAATAAATTTTACCAGTGCTTTTTGATCCGATGCAATGGCGGTGGGTACTGACGCATTAGTGGAAGGCATTCTGTTTACCCGCAGGGCTTCTACATCAGCTTTGGCGCCAGGTAAATCATTTAACCTGGCTTTGCACTCTGCTCTTAATAAGTACAAGTCAGGAACTTGAACGCCAAATTGTATACCTGCAGGCCCTGTTCTTCTTAACATCCCACCGGGATAAGTATTGCCTCCAAAAGCGGGTGTGTTAGCATAAAAATTAAGCCGAAGATCAGCAGGGTCATATAATGCAACGGTTTGCGGGTTGATAACAAATTCATCACTTATGAATGTCCAGTAATTAATGAATTGCTTGCCGTACAAATTTTCTTTATCATCGACAATTGTAGGATAGGTAGGCCCGAAAAAACTTATTGGAAGGAAACTTCCGCCTGGTCCAAAGTTTACGTTGTAGTCATATAACCCAACCGGAATCGCTGCGGAAGCCATATCGGTAATGGCAGCATTTAACTGTGGCAAGGCATCGCTAAATCTTCCCATAAAAGTATAAACCTTACCTAAAATCCCTTCGGCCGCTGCTTTGGACATGCGCAGTCGATGCGTAGTCTGGGCTGGCAGGGCGGGGATAGCGGTAGTAAGGTCTTTTATAATAAAGTCATATACATCTTTCACCGAAGCCCGTGTAAATTTCGTTTGCGTTACATCGGCTGTGGTAATGATAGGAAATCCCGGGTCGGTAGAAGATGTGGCATTGTTGAAAGGTTTTCCATAATAATTAATCAGCAAAAAATACGTCCATGCTCTTCCAGCCATGGCTTCCGCCTGCAATGATTTTTTTTGCTGGTCGGTACCTTCAGCAGCATTCAATACTTCGTTAATAATTTTGTTATAGTTATAAATGTTTCGCATGGGTACCGCCATTTCATTGGCATTTTGCTGTGGTTCATAAATCACGGCATCCCAGCGAAATAGCCTTTGCGTTCGCAGGTCAGTGCCTGAAAAATAGGGTTCTACCGCTGCAATTTCATCCCCCATGGCTGCCTGCGCATCTGCATCTATATTAAATAAATCGTAATTGTTTAGCAGGAGGTTGTAGTCGTTGGTTGTTTGGGCAATGGTTTTACCTTTTGGTTTAATTTCCAAAAAGCTTTTCTTGCAGGAAAACACACTGGTGGTAAACAAAAGCCAAACGGCTAACCGGCTATAGTGCAATATCTTTTTCATTTTGCTGGCGATTGTGGTTATTGAAAATTTACGTGTACCCCTACAGTTACCGTTCCCTGGCCAAAGCGGTAGCTTTGCGTATTAACGGCGGGATCTGTTATGAAAGGTGTCGAAGGCACGCGGGTTCCCCTAAAAGGATCCTGAAATTCAGGATCAATACCGTATTTATTTGCCTTCCACAACATAATGTTGGATACCTGTAACCTGAAGCTGATATTGTCGGTTTTAATGCGGTGGATCAGACTTTGGGGCAGGCTGTAACTGAGAGTGATGTCTCGCATCTTAATAAAGGAAGCACTGACCACATTAATATCTGCGAAGCGGTAGTATTCAATATCTCTACGGGTATTGCTTACAGAAGTACTGGCAACATACGAAGGAATATTGGTAATAGCCTCGTCGCCGGGTTGTTTCCAGCGGTTTAAAAAGTCCGGGTGCAATTGACCGGAGGTAAAGCCTGACTGGTCGCTTTGACTAAGGATATTAGATTGACCGGAAATACTACCGGAGTAGGTGGTATTCACGTCTCTACGCATAACATGCCCCAGGTTCAAGACCACATTGGCCGCCAGCGTAAAATTTTTATACCGGAAGATATTGGATATGCCACCACTCCAAATTGGCTGGTAGGTTCCCATGTAAACAACATCTTCGGGTTTCGGCACATTGGGTGTTTTTGTGACGGTTTTATCGTTTAAATAAATCTGCGGATCTCCCATATTATCCAGCCCTGCATATTTGTAAGCAAAAATGCCAAATGCGGAATAGCCAGTTACAAATCGAGAAGATATCTTTTGAGCACCAGTGGTAATGGCTGTAGGATCATTCAATTGCGTAACAGTATTCTTGTTATATGCCAGTGACAACAAAGTATTCCAACTGAATTTTTTAGTAGAAATATTAAGTGAATGAATGCTGAACTCGATCCCCTTGTTTTGCAGACTACCAAAATTTCCAACAATTGTAGAATAGCCAGTGAAGCCGTTTACAGGCATATTGCCTAGTAGGTTTTCTGTTTTCTTACTGTAAAAATCTATGGAACCGTTTAAACGGTCATTCAACACAGAAAAATCAACTCCCAGGTTGATAGACTTCGTACTCTCCCAAGTAAGTTTGGGATTGGTAGCCGTTGCAATTTGGAGACCAGTGCGGCCGGGCAGGAAGGAACTTGATATGGCGGATAAAACATCATAGGAAGAAGCAGTTCCCGGCGTCGGTGAATTGCCCGTAATGCCGTAGGTAGCCCTAAGTGCTAATCGGTTAAGCCAGCTAAGTCCTTGCATGAAATCTTCATCACCCAAGCCCCATTTTACACCGGCACTCCAGACAGGTTTGTTTTGCGCCGATTTGTCAAGGCCAAATAAATTGCTGCGGTCTATGCGCCAACTACCATTGATCGTGTATTTTCGGTTATAAGTGTATCCGCCATTAGCGTAATAAGAAGTAAACCGGGTTTCGTATTCTGCTTGGCTGAATGGGAGATTTGAAAAGACGCTCCTCCCAAAACTATTTGCCATAACCGGATTGAGTACACCTGTTGCTCCCAACGTCGCATAATCAATCGGGACAAAGGTCTGCAATGCTTCATTGTAGCCTCTTACCTCGCTTCCGTTAATAATTGTTAACTGATCTTGCGCTTCCTGTCCAGCTAATAATGAAACCTGGTGCAGCAGGCCATGCCATGCTTTATCGAAAACTAACTGGTTACGGATCGTCCAGCTTCGTTGGTTCAAATTGGTAACCGAATATTTACCACCCGATGTGGGCAGATAATAAACAGGGGTAGAAGAGGGTGTTGGTGCAACGGTAAACTGCACTACTTCGCTGCGTACTGCATAACTTTTCTCATCATCAAAGCTGGTGGTTCTGTTGGTACCTTTTACATATCCGTATACGCCTTCAAAGCGCAGTCCTTTAAACAGATGGACTTTTACGCCTCCGGTTATCCGGTCTAGCAAATTATCACTTTTGGTATGGCCGTAATTTACCTCGTCTAAAGGAACATAATCGAGGCCGATACCACTTCTGTTTTGCCAGGCTATTCTTGTTGAATCGCTTAAATAGCCAATATAGGGTACAGAAAGATTTTTCCCGTTTGCATCCTGAAACAGTTGATAGGGATAAAAGCGGTAGTCAATGGCAGGCTCCCTGTTGGAAGAGGTAATGGTATTGGTTACATCAGTGATTAAATATGCCTGGAGCCATTTATTGATGTTAAAATCCTGCCGGAGATTGGCTTTGTAAGAATTGTTTTGTTCTCCCGGCCGCGGGGAGGTGGTATTGGTATAGGCCAGTGAGCCATAAAACGAATATGCAGGACCTCCACCAGAAAGAGAAACTGTATGATTCATAATAGACGCATTTCGATAAAACAAATCTTTGATCTGCTGGTGATTGTTAATAGATGCCAAACTGTCCAGACTCTTATTGGCCTGTGCATCAGAAATAAGACCCCGATAGCGGTTATACAGGATTACCGCATGGGGAGGTAACCCCATAGAACCAGTATTGGTAAAAGCAGAAGCTGTTGACCAGGGATATAAAGCGAAATATGCAGGTGTATAGATTTCTTTTACTGTTTGGATAAACTGTTGGCTGGTTAAAACAGGTGTATAATCCAAATCTGGCCTGCCCTGAAAATTAATGAATCCGTCATACTGCACTTTTACTTTTGTGTTTGCCTTTCCTTTTTTTGTCGTAATCACAATAACGCCATTGGCCGCTCTTGCGCCCCAGATCGAAGCTGCCGTTGCGTCCTTTAAAACTGTTATGTCCTCCACATCCTGCGGATTAATATAAGAAACATCATCCATGGGAATACCATCTACCACTACCAAAGGGTTGCGGTTTGTACCTGAATAATTTCCAAGTTGGTCGGAAATTCCAAGCGTGGATAATCCCCGAATTAACAAGGGGTTTCGGGACAAAGGCGCATTGTTGACTGCCAGTCCGGGCACCAGCCCATCGAGGCGTTGCAAGACATTCATACTGGTGGATCGGTTTTCCACTATCTGCATATCCGGTTTAGAAAATGCACCAGCACTTCTTTCCTTAGAAAGTGATTGGTAACCGGTATTAACCATCACTTCAACTGCCTTCATAACAACAGGACTTACCTGGAGCACCAGCGTACCCAAATTAAATGATGCATTTTGCTGTACAACAATTTCCCTCTTGATACTGTAATGACCAACATGGGATATTTGCAACATATAATGCCCTGGAGGAACATTAGCAATCGTAAAAGCACCATTCGTACTCGTTTCTGTTCCTTTATTTCCTGGTGAAAGCACTACCGAAACCCCAGGAATTGGTTTGCCCAGGGAATCAAGAATAAGCCCAGTGACAGGTTGGTGGGGATTTTCACCTACTGCAGAAGTATTGTTCGGATAATTAGACTCAATACGGATAATGTTTTCTCGAATACTCCATTTCAGCCCTTTGTTCTTTAAAAGCATATTCAGTATATCGGCTACCCTTTGGTCTGTTAGCGTAATACTTACTTTTTCTTCTTTCAGCACCCCGGTGTTTTCATACATGATCACGACATCACCCTTTGCTTCAATAGCAGCAAATACTTTTTGGATAGGGGCATTTTTGAAATCGATCGATATCTTTTTCTGTTCATTACCTTGGCCATAACCGGGAATAGCTAGCAACGCTTGCGCAGCTATCAATATAGAGGTGAGTATAATTATAGTTGGTCTCTTAATAAAGTGTGCACGCAGTTTACCAACGGTTAGCAGCCAACAACGGCCGCTAACACAATAAATACCTGATTTTTTCATAAATTGCAGGAGATGAAATATTAATATTAATGTTTCGGGGAAGCCCCTCAGATGCTGTCCAAGGCCGGAGGGGTTTTCTTATTTACGGAGGTGCATCAATGATAGGCATATTTATTATGGTTGGTTTTTGGTGATAAAATGATAATTTTCTTGTAATCTCTAATTAAGGACGATTAACTTTCCTATATTCACTAGTTGAAAGTTTATTTTTTTTAAAATTTTTTTAGGCGGATAATTTAAACATCCGCGGCTGCCATTTTCAGTATTTAATATTTTATACCTTTACTAAAACCAACTTGACTATCAACCGGCTTCAGCGTGTTCGAAGACAAAATAAATTATACGACAATATTGGAACGATTAAAGGCATTTGATCAGGATGCCTTCGAGCAGTTGTATCTCCATGCACGGGAACGCCTGTACGTGTATGCGCTTTCCATTCTGAAGGACGAAGCCACGGCGCAGGACATTGTACAGGAGTTATTTGTTGATTTTTGGGAGGAACAGATATTCCTACGGATTCATACTGGTCTGGCTGCCTATCTGATACGAACAGTAAGGAACCGCAGTCTTGATTATATAAAAACAGAACAAAATAGGTCCAAGATACGCAAAGCGTATTTCGGGGAGAACGAAACAATAGCGGATGCTGTTGAGGCTCGGGTATTGGGCGAAGAAATAGAAGCGGCCATCAACAAACTGCCACAAAAGGCCGCCACCGTGTTTCGGCTGCATTATATAGTAAAGCTAAGCCATGCGGAAATTGCGGAGCAATTGCAAATTAGTATTAATACTGTAGGCAATCATATAACAAGAGCGCTGAAAGAGTTACGGGAAACTTTAAAAATAAAATAGTGATTTTAGGCGACTTAATAGTCAATAGCGTATGATGGATCAATTAACCTCCGAAGAACAGTTTTTATTGTTAGGAAAAGTTTCGGGCTCCTTAAGCCCGGATGAGGAAAATGCATTGGAACAGTTGTTCCAATCTAATCCGCACGCTCGTCAAGCTTATGAAGAACTGGTAAGTTCATTACCTGTTGAAGACGTTACTGTCCATTTTGCACAGCGAAAAGAAAATCCTACGTGGAGAGACCTTAAGACGGAGTTCCAGGAACGGGGGCAATCGTCACTTGTTGTTAAGCAGGTTCCATTTTATAGAAAAAAATGGATTGCTGCCGCTATGGTGATCGGCGTAATGGCAATGGGAGCTGTACTTTGGCAACAGTTCCGTAAATCTGTAAAAACGGATCTCATTAAAATACCTTCAACATCTGCTATCGAATTAAAGTTAGCAAACGGTCAGGTAATCAACCTTTCGCAAGAACAGGGGACCATCAATGTCGGTACTGCGCAGCTCAACAACACTAACAAGTCACTTAATTATGCCACAGGTAATTCCCCAACGGTGGCAGGTATCAACACATTGACTGTACCGATAGGTATGGATTATAAAATTAACCTGTCCGATGGATCGGAAGTCTGGCTTAACTCAGCTACCCAATTGGAATTCCCCCTTTCATTTTCGGGGAATACACGTGAAATTACTATCAACGGGGAGGCATATATAAAAGTGGCGAAGAATGCCCTAAAGCCATTCCTGGTACATCTACCGCACAGCACTGTACAGGTCCTAGGCACTGAATTTAACGTGAACACCTACGATTCCGGTGTTGTGAGAGTAGCGCTGGTAGAGGGATCAGTAAACATGCATGCTGCTACAGGAGAAAGCAAGCTAACACCAGGCAAACAGGCCATATATCAAATCGGCAAGTCGATTACCCAAGTGGTCTTTGAGGAACGTAATGTGTTGAGTTGGCGTAAAGGGTTATTTTACTTTAATGATATCAGCCTGGAAGAAATCAGCAAGGTATTACTGCGTTGGTATGGCGTTAAGGTCGTCATAGAGAATCCAGCCCTCCTTTCTCGACAGTTCAGCGGTGTTATCAATCGAAACCGCCCGATACAATATTTCATAGAAGATTTGAAAGTAATATCACATATAGATGCGGAGTTAGACAGAAATGGAGTGTTGCATTTCAAATAAGGGGTAGCACCAGTTAAATTACGCCTGTTCTCAAAAAAATAAAAAAGCCCGCAGATACAATGTAGTAGTGGTGATAGGCCTTCAAATCTTTTTTGCTTAAATTTAAGTCACCCTATTATCTAAAAATATAAAGAATGGCAATAGTCAGAAGATTGTTATACTTCCTCCTAATAGTTACCGCAAGTATAGAGCCGGGACTTAGCCAGGAATACCGGCAATCTATCGACATGCATATTCCTTTTATGCCTGGTAGTGTAATTATGAATGGAATACCTACTGTTTACTATGAACTTTATTTGACTAATTTCTCAAATGATTCCATAAGCTTGGAAAAGATGGAAGTATTGGATGTTATTGATTCTTCCGTTGTTGTTTCCTTTAACAGGAATGATTTGATAAATAGGTTTAGCAGGCTAGGATTACAAATGAAGGATACAGAAAATATAATTGCACCAGGTAATTCAAGAGTAGTCTATCTTGAATTGCAAAATGATAAAAGGGATGTGCGACTGATTCATCGTCTTAATTTCGCATTATCCCAGGGTAATAAAAAGCAAACATTTTCGGTTCAGGGTGCATTTAATAGCTTATCAGAGAAGCCGCGAATAGTTCTTGGAGCACCTTTACGTGGTGGCCCCTGGGTTGCAGTTTACGATCCTTCCTGGAGCCGTGGGCATCGCAGGGTAATTTATACTGTTGGTGGGAAGGCCCGGATTCCGGGACGTTTTGCCATAGATTTCATCAAGCTTGATAAGCGTGGACACTATGCAAACGGAGATAATGATGTGGTGAAAAATTGGTACGGCTATGGAGCAGAGGTGCTTGCGGTGAGTGATGGTATTATTTCAGCCACCAGAGATGATTTTCAGGAAAGTACCACCTTGTCAAATCATCCTGAATGCCCCGCTGAGAAGGCAACAGGAAACTACATTTCACTAGATATAGGAAATTACTGTATCGCATTTTACGAACATCTGAAACCAGGAAGCATCAAAGTTGTAACCGGACAACGGGTAAAAAAAGGAGATGTCATTGCAACTGTCGGGTTTACTGGTCAGACTACCGGTCCACATCTTCACTTCCATGTTGCAGATCAGCATTCAGCGCTTGGAGCGGAGGGTATTCCTTTTGCATTTGAAAGTTTTACGGTGCTGGGCGCATATGCTGATTTTGGCAAATTTGGCAAGGATCTCTGGATATCAGTTAAAGAATCGGGAAACGATTAATAAATGCAGAACCGAAACCGGTCTCTTGCCTAAAAAGAGAAAAGCTCTAAAACCTTTATCACTAAAGACTTTAGAGCTTCTTAACTTAAAAAATAATTCTCAGGGTATTAATTCCAGGCACAGCATTCGCAACTGGGCTCTTCTACAGGTGGGGTCGCTTTAAAACTCCACACAGCGCCACGTGCAGTCCATTCATCATTCCCGTGAATAAAAGCCTTGCCGGAATTTTTTCCGGTCATCAATAAGTAACGCGATGGCGCACAAACAGGATAAGCATAGTGTTGTGTAAAGCGCATTCCGCTTTTGGCCAATGCGTCAAAATTAGGCGTTTCGATTTTTTGCTGACCGTAACTGCCTAATTCACCATAGCCCATACCATCAGCAAGAACATCATTTACCTTAATTGCTTTTGTCGCGTCGGATATTATACACTTTTCCGGTGGTTCCTTTTTCGCTTTTGGGCAGGATAGAAAACCTTTTATCAAACAGGATCGCCTGATGAGATATAATGATAGGGGCACTACCGTAAGTAGTCGTCTTGTCACTGAGCTTTTCCCAGAATCCAGAGGCGTATTCGTTCACAGGATGCTCAGGGGTGTTCACTTCCTCAGCATTCCCTTTAAGCAGGAAGATACTGTCACCATTAATCTTCTGTATCTGGAATAACGCGTATTGCTGCCCCGTTTCACGGGCTACATTGTTATCAATGATCATTTCACCTCCGATAGATCCATAAAGAATATCCCCTGTTTTGGGATGCGCGAAATAGTCAGCTACTATTTGCTCGTTTGCTTTCCTGAAATGAGTACTAATGGGAGCGGCTATACAGAGCACCGCAAAGAGGGATACGATAACACAGGCCCCCCTCCACAGACGGAGCGGAGTTTTACTTCCTGCTTTCAACTCCTTATACTTCGCCCACATTTCCGGTGACCATTTGGCGATTTTTGTTCCGTCATCACTAATAGCCATGCCATATTTAAAGGAGGGCATGATGGGGCCGAGCCACCATATATAACGTTGCATTACGTACAGGGTGATACCCTTCTTCCCCTTAGGAGAAACCAGGTCCGGAAAATGCTGGTGCCGATGCTCAATACTTCGGACTTCGTAAATATATACCATACTGATTTATGAAAATGTGTTATTTGCTTTAAAATAATTAATTTCTGAACCTAAAATATACATACCGGTTAAAACATTGGATGCGCATTAGCTGCCTGGTCAGGAACATCCTGCTGCGCATCCCAATGTTCTGCTATCCTTCCGTTTTCCAATCTGAAGATGTCAATCGTTGATTTTAGCTTTCCATCAGGCTTAATATTTTTGATATGTAAAAATACCAGATCACTATCCGCAGCAATATGCTGTACGTCTATCTTAGTTTTTGGAGCACCTTTGAACCAGGCCGCCGCCGCTTTCTTAAATGCAGTTGCGCCATCGGACACACCAGGGTTATGCTGTATATAGGTGGGTAATATGTATTTATCAACTGCTGCTGTGTCTTTATCACCGAACATTTGTTGGTAAAATGCCAATACTACTTTTTTGTTTTGCTCCTGTACAGTTGACGGAAGATTGGATACCTGAATCGTAAAATCTGATGGTTTATCACGCGAATGACAACCGACAAGAAGCAGCCCTATGAGCCAGAGTAGTCCAAATCCTATATTTATTTGGGGACGCTCTGATATTGAGAAAATTTGTTCTTGCATTATTCTTTTTTTAGTATAAATACTGGGTAAAAATACACAAAACCATTTGATTGTTTCCTATAAAACACCTATAAAATGACTCCAAGATTGTATTAAATTTTCAAGACAAAAAAAGTGTTATTAGATTCACTTTTTCGGTTACTAAAATCATGCATCGGCATAGTGACGATTCTGTTGAAGAACGGAGACAGCAGGCCTAAAGACCAGATGACCACCGCCCATGATTTCTTGTGTACGTCAATCCCTACCTAAAATTTTTGACCCCGGAAATCATCTGGATTTTGTAACTTTCTGATAGGTATAGTGCAGTGTTTTAATTGTTAATAATTGCGAAACTCCCAGTTATCGCTTATCAAAATTACGGCGGCCCCCAAAGGGGTGACCGCAGAATACCTGTCTAAAAATTTGGCATCCAATAAATTGAACGTATGTTTAGCGGATATGGCTACCCACTTTGCCCTAAACAAATGGGGACCTTATAAGAACAATTACTAATACTAACTTCGAACACCTTTAAACAATCTATCATGAACCCTTTTCCGTTTATTTCTTCCAAACTATCTATCATTGTATTGAGAATATCGTTGGCGATCATTTTCCTCATTCATGCCATCGTGCGTATCAAAACCAAGGGGAGCATCGATGATTTTGCCAATAGCACCTTTAATAAAATCTGGTTCATTACTCCCAAAATGATTGTATGGGGAATAACGTCATTTGAGATTATTGGAGGGATATTGTTGATCAGCGGCATTTTTGTTAAATGGATTTCAACAGGTTTTATCATTTTATTGCTAATGGGGATTATCATCATTCACGCCCAGTTGGGATGGTTCGTCGGCGAATTTGGAACTGGGGGCTGTGAGTACAGCTTTATTTTGATCATGGCATTTATCGTTGTTGCAGCAACTGACATGAAAAGGGTCGACGGGCAACCATTGTAAATACGAAAATTAACTCCGGAATGACAGACTACTCGATAGATCAAAATATAGAATGACAGAGAACGATGTTCTTAACTGCAAGTTGAATTTAGGGACAGAATTTAAAACCAGAATAAACAAAGACGGTAAACAGGAGATCATTCGAATTATTAAAGAGTCGCCGTTTAAAGCAAGGCGGTTTCTCCATACTTCGCAGTTAGTACCAAAGATTATAGATTACTGGGAGATTAAAACAGATGAAAAAGAATATAACTTCCGTCCTTTTTCTGCCACTACAATATTAGCATCATAAAGCTGACGGACGGAAAGGGTGTCAAAATAGTTTTTAAAAGTGATGTCTCGGTTTGGGGCTGGAGAACTGACTGTTATCAGGCAAATTATTCCAATAATGATGGAACGCATAAGAATGAATTTTGAAGACAGAACAATAATATAGTCTCCAGCTAATATGTTTTCCAATTTGGGATGAACATGGAGAATCATGTGATAAAATCCACATTTTGAGGTGTCTATTGCTTGACACAAGTCACAAAGAGTATATTATCCATATTTCAAAGGCAAGAATGAAATGAGGTCATACCAGGCAATAACAATTGAAAGGGTTAATTTTAAATAATGGGACAGCCGTCACCGATTTTAAAAGTAGAGGGGTTAGGAAGTAACTTTGATCTAGGTTAAAGGTTTGAAGGATTTCAGGGTGTTCTGGATCTACATTTACTTATTAGAAAATAAAAGTTCAGCATTCCTTACACCAGTAAGGAAGATGAACAGGAGAAAAGGATAGTAAAAGGAATGTTTGAAACGTGATGAAGGTGGACAGTAGGTATCATTTTTAATGGCATCCAGAAAATGTAATATTTCAGTTTCTGAAATCGGTTTACGCCGTTCGTTTTTCTTTCTTCGCTTATCTCCTCTACGTGTAAAAGTGGATTTTGACGGATTTCTCCTGAATAAACTAGCCAGGCGTATTAAAAAACGGATGGGCTAACTACTTTATCAACTTTAGATATCAATTTGTTTCTCTTTTGTGTAAATAGGCAATATATATTTAGCTAAAATATCAAAGGCCCTTTTTGCTTTCGATGAATTATAATTTCCTTGTGTGAAAACAATAACAAGGTCCAGGCTTTTGATTATCATAATATATTGACCACCATTGCCAGAGGCAAAAAGAACATCTTCCTGAAAACTTTTAGTCTTAATTATTTCCGTATACCAATAGTATCCATAGTACGTAGGCCGGGGGATAGCTATTTCCGACCTACTGAATTTTACAAAGGAAAAATCAGGTATAGGAGTTAATGTACTGGTTGATTCCCTCAACCACGATGCTGAGACAATTTGTCGGCCATGCCAGCTCCCATTTTGTCTTACTAATTCCCCAAATTTCATCATGTCTATCGGCCGAATATAAAATGAACCGGCGGGTGTCGCATGACCACTGGAGTCAACTGTCCATCTATAGTCCGTAATACCCATTGGATCAAATAAATATTCTTTGGCAAAATCCATGATCGACATTTTTGCTGTATGACTAATGATCCCGCCAATGACCATTGGATTACAGGAAGTATAAGCCCATACCCTCCCGGGAGCATTCTTCATAGGAAGGTCCAGGGAAAATCTAAGCCAATCTTTAGTAATCACCATTAGCTCCTCACAATCCTTTTCACCATTAAATTCTTCACAGTCAAACCCAGACTTCATTTCAAGAAGGTTTTTAATGGTCATTCTCTTCTTTCGATCATCATAATTACTGAAAGGTGCATACTCCGGAAAAAAGGAATATACTTTTTGATGTATGTTTTTGATGAATCCTTTATCAATTGCGATACCCGTTAAGAGGCTGGTAATTGATTTAAAGGAAGAGCGGGAATCGTGTAAGGAATCTCTTTTCCAACCATTAAAATAATGCTCATAAACCAGCTCTCCTCCTTTAGAAATCAGTATGCTATGAATGCCTGTATAGACATTTTTCTCAATATCGGCCGTCAGACTATCCAGCAATTTCCGCTGAGACACATTCAATGATTGACAATTAGCAGTATGAAGCATTACTAAAAGCAGGAAAAAAGGAAGGGCTAATTTGTTCATCATATAGTTAGCTTAAAGATATGGAAGGTTCGCAATAGCACCCTTCTTAAAGTTGAAAATAACCAAAAATGCATTGATCGGGAAAATAAATTATTGTTGTGAGTGGGGAGTTTATACAAAACACGCATTGCGTATAATTTTTACAATCAATTGATAAATAAAGCCTATCAGTTTAATATTAAATATTTTGAAAATTGTTCAATTGCGTCTATTTTCGAGTTGCCTGTCATTGTAAGTTGACACTCATCAAACTCAGCACAGGCAAGGATTATAGCGAAATTAAATAACAAAGAACGCAGACTTGATAGACAACAGTAATTTGCAACATCATCTTCATATAGCTAAAACTTTGGTGTACAACAAATGTGGCTTTGACTTTAGCGAATTAATCGTCGAAGACGAAAGCCAAGAATATGGAGCTTGTAATTTTAGACTGAATGGACTAAAAATAAAATTCAGAATTTCTAAAATCACACCGACTAAGACAGGACAATTCGTAACTATTTGGAAACGCAATGAAAAAGGGATAACTCAAGCATTTAGCTTTACAGACGAAATTGATTTTGTTATTATTTCTTCACAAAATGGAAACGACTTTGGGTAATTTATTTTCCCCAAACCAGTATTGCTTGATAAAGGAATCATAACAGGAAACGGTAAAGAAGGGAAACGTGGAATGAGGGTTTATCCATCGTGGGACACTGTAACAAATAAGCAAGCAGAAAAAACCCAACTTTGGCAGACAAAATATTTTTTAAAAATTGACAATAACAGTAAGACAAATTTGAATTTGGCTAAACAACTTTTGGGGACAATTGCCGAGACTGATTGCCGAGACGAACAACGCACAGGCAATAGTCATAGGGTAGATATAATGGATATCTGATTCCATTGTATCTCCATCTTAATACGATTCTTCCCTTATTATTACCTATGCTGATTTCGCCCTTCTTTGTCTTTTTGGAGCATCCCATTTTGCAGCCCAAACAGGGTATTTAATGGGTTATTTTGGGTTACAAATCCTGCTACATTTCAAAATATTCCAAAAGCAAAAAAGCTCTAAAACCTTTATCACTAAAGACTTTAGAGCTTTTTATTTTTCAGTCGGGACGACAAGATTCGAACTTGCGACCCCTAGCACCCCATGCTAGTGCGCTACCGGGCTGCGCTACGTCCCGAACTTTTTCCGGTTTTCCCTCTCCGGGAGAGGACGGCAAAAGTAGTAATTTTTTGTATACAACAAAATTATACAGACTTTTTTTTGTAATTTATGCGAAAGTCAGGCCCCGGATTTGTAGTAGTTATAATGAACTAAACCACTGTGCTATGAAGAAGTTACTCGGTATCACAGGCGTCGTTTTGCTCTTAACGCTAGGTTGTGTGCCGCCAAAAAGGCCGCCTTCACCACCACATCCTCCACGCCCGCATGCTAATTACGCATTGCTGCATATCACTCGGCTGGATGAAGGTAGTATCCGGTTTTGGCACTAATCCCGGTTCATGCCCTTGAATATAAGCCAGACAATCAATATCAGTATGGCTACCACAATAATGATCCCTGCCAGGACCCCCGCTTTGAAAATTGCGCCAATGATCTTGCAACTGGTTAGGGTAAGCAGGCAGCAGACCAGTAGGTAATGGATGTATTTTTTCATCGAGATACGTTTGATACTGCTATACATTACACTTTAACCAGGCTATTCGTTCAAAGGATATTCTGCTACCCACCTAAACGGCTGTCTCTGCAAAATAAATCTAGTCAGATCAGTTGCGATTTTCCGGTAATTGTCGATAATTGAATTCCATGGAACCAGGCGTGGTGCGGATAGTCAGTGTATGCTTAACGGTATCAACTACATACCTGGAGGGCACTATTCCGAAAAATCGTAATCGTAAATTAGCCTCATTGCCATTATCCAGATATATTTGCTGTAGATGCCGGTAATGAGTAGGCGCATCCGTAGGAACAGTGCTATGTTCCACCGTATAAATCCCAAATAGCGGAGGATGTTGATTCATTTCAAATGATAAACTTATCAGGGTGGAAATAGTTCTACTTTCCAATACAATGATTGTCAGCAAACTAAGAATTTTTACACTCAGGTAAATAGATTTCCCGGTTCGGCTCGTATATATCGGTATATACTGACGGGTAGGGGGCACAGCCTTATTGGTAAAGAAAAACAGGTATAGACGCCATAACTCCGGCGCCGCAATGAAAATGGATACCAAAACCAGATGTATAGAAAACAATTTGACAGGGATATCGTAACAAAGATTCAACATGGCAACATTCCCCATTACCCCAATCGAAAGGAGAGCGCCAGCTAAGCTGGTTCGACGGAACAACAGGAGGATGGCAGGAATCACCTCTGCAAGTCCCATAAAAAGGTTGTACCCTTTTGAATAACCAAAGAATTTCCAAGCCAGGCCCATAGGAGAGGATTCCCCAAAAGCCGTATCCAGCATCAACAGGGTGATATCAGGAAATTGACTCTTGATAACCTTGCTCAGACCGTAACTAAACAGTATTAATGCGAGATTATAACGGAAGATGACTAACGCCCAATACTGCTGCCGTTCAATGGAGCGACGCTTTCGATCAGCCAAACTCCAGATCACACTGCCGGTAATTGCCACTAACAGGATGGTAAAAACGCTGACATAGTGATAAAGGGTATCACTACTGCCTGTTGGATGAATGTCATTGACATAAGCCGCCCCTTTCAGCCACCGCCCAGTATGAGTGGTCAGCCACTGCCAGAAAGGACTTAGGACTGTAATATTCATCAAAAAAGACTGCATCTGGAACAGGTAAAGAAACAGATACAAGGAGAAGAAACCAAACAAAACTCGCCCCAATATTAAACGGAAACTGGCCGTCGGATGTTGATTCATTAGGATAGAGAATTTGTAACAAGATCGGAAAATATGCGTCAGGGGCTATGCCCAATGGATTGTTTTTTAATCTCGATTAGTTGAGCTGTTGTCGTTAAATTACATATATTGCAGTATGACGGCGGAATGCCGTGGATATCTACAATTGTTATGTAAGTTTGATCCCTCTTGCTGTAATAACCACAATCGATCAAATGCTATCTGTAATGAACCTTAAAACGCTGTATCAGAGAATCCGGGAAACAGGTACTATAGGGAAATCCCCGGAGGAAAAGAAGATAATTGTTCTGGTTAACACGTTAAGTCTGTTCACGGGCTTTTTTGCATTGACACTAGGACCACTCCTAGCTGTTGCTACTAAACAGCAAGGAATCATGTTTCCAGCAATACTGGAAGGCATGGCCTTTGTTTCCATAATTTTTATTAATCGTGCTGGGTGGAATACCGCTGCCAGCATATTAATGTTGGTGGCACAAAACTTTTCTGCATTTTATTTCGGATTACTATTCGGACCAATGACATCTTCCGCATTGGAATTATTGATGCTTTGTCTAGTTAGTGCCTCCCTACTGATTTTCCGGAGCCTGACTATACGAGTGGCTACCATCGCGCTGGCAATAATAGGCGTAGTGGCATTTGAGCTTAATTTTAAAAGATCATTTGTTACGCCACTGGACCTATCAATAGAAAATCAATATATCGTCAGATGGTTGGCAGTTGGAACGATCTTTTTCCTCAACCTGGTAGTGATTTTCCAATACGTACGACAAACGGATAAAACCAAAGAACTGGAAATCGCTAATCTGTATAAAACATTATATCTCCAAGAAACCTCTCATGAAATCAGGTCTCCTCTAAACGCTATCTTTGGCATCAGCCAACTACTACTCATGCAGTTGGAAAAATCGAAGCAAAGAGGGAGAGACAAAATTGAACTCAATGCCATCTTGCCTTTGGCCGAACACCTGTATGCAGCCAGTTACAGCGTGAGAGGTATTATCAATAATATCCTTGATCTCGCCAAAATTCAAAAAGGCAAAACAGACGATATCACTGCAGATCATATTGAACCTACCGAATGGCTAAAAGATATAGTCAATACCCATACCTATATCTCTAAACAAAAGAATGTAAAGATTCAACTGGAGGTCGATAGAAGAATGCCAGCAGTTATTATCGCAGATGCGGTGAAGCTAATGCAGATTGTAAATAACCTGATCTCTAATGCGATTAAATTCTCCCCGCAGAATGCTAGCATAAACGTCAGTCTTGCCCCGAAAGAAAACACCTGGCAACTCAGAATCAGCGATGAAGGCCCAGGAATCAAACAAGGGTTTGAAGATAAAATTTTTGATGCCTTTGTCTTTGAAAAGGTGGACTTCTTTGAAAGTACCGGCCTCGGACTCTCTATCTCCAAACGCTTTGCTGAACTAATGGGAGGAGAACTTCAACTGGAATCCACCGGAGATAAAGGTTCTGTCTTTCTGCTTACATGCCCCCTTCAAATTGGTAATAAATCACGTGTACAAGATCTCAAACCTACCATCTTCGAAAGCGAATATAAAGACCTCCATGTGCTAATTATTGAGGATAATCTTATGAGCCAAATGATCATCAGCAAATTCCTCACAGAAATGAACTGTATCATTTCGGTTGCTGGCGATGGTAGGGAAGGTATTGACCTAGCCCATCAGCAGAAACCAGATCTTATTTTCCTGGATACGCATATGCCCGTTCTCAATGGCCTGGATGCTCTGAAAGAAATACGCAAATCTTCGGACCTGTCCAATATACCAGTAGTCGTTGTTTCCGGAGATGCTTTCAAAGAATCTATTGAGGAAATAATGGTGGCCGGTGCAAATGACTATATTACCAAACCAGTAGAATTTAAACAATTACAGCATATCCTGCAGAAGTATTTTAAAGAGGAGCCGCACCATTAATGGTACGACTCCCATCTGAAATTTAGTTCTGGAAATCGCTTCCAGGATGGCCACCGCGTTTATACCTTGCAGTATTTAACTCCAGCCATTGTAAATGCCCTGTAATCATTAATGTAATGTTTTCCAGGAATTTATTGACAGTGCTATTCCATTCCCCGAAATCCGGAAGTACAGTACGTAAGACTATAAATTCCTGGATATCCGTATTGTGAATAGCGATGGCCTTAGTATAAGCCTCTTCCATAGTACAATTCTCTTCATTTCGAATAATCAATACTAAGTTTAAAACATCATGACCATCTTCCAATGGGGCAGAGTAAAAATCGTTTGCCCACGCCATAATCCGGCAAGTTAATTGCGCAAACCGGCGGATAATCGGATGCAACGCAACCTCGTCCGGCAGCACAGTACCTGTTTCTAATTCTATCAGGTCCACCAACGGATATACGCAAGCGGCTATCTCTCTGATTAATTTGTACTTCTCCAGTTTGGGGAATTTTAGTTGACTGCGATAAGGTATTTCAAGTTGCATACCTTTGAAATAACTATCCAGACTATTGATAAATCTGTTCATCCAAGAGGCACCTCCCAACTTTAAAAGTTCCTTCCGCAAAACAGGCAATTGCAGATTGGTAATGGTATCCGACTCAACAGCTTGCCCTCTGAGCGCTGCGATTACTTGCAGTCGTAAAATCTCCAACTGTTCAGTGTTACATCTTTCGTACGCGTCATCATTGATAAAAGCCCATAAGGAAAATCTGCAAATGCTGATCAAGCCGCTGTAACTGGTTTTAGGGAATAATCGTGCGCCTACATACCCAACACCGGTATGCTCATATTTGCGCCTTATCTTCTCTGGTAAATAGCCATAGTCCTGATTAATCCAAGACTTGATTTCGTTTTCCAACTTTTCGGCAAATGGGCTGATTGCATCTTCGAACGGACAGTAGATGTCACGGTAAGTGAGTGTTTGCATAATTTGTTTACGTTTTAGAAGTGAATATGAATTGAAGTGGACTTCTCAAAGCATTCTCGGATACTGCATGAAAATGAATAGTTTGGTAGTTGTTTCTTTAGGATAATTGACCCACTCACATCGATTGTATAGGCATAAGAAAGTGTATGGCAGTCCTAAAATATTTACGTATTAATTTGGTATGGCAATTCTCGGCAAGATAGAGATTTCGAAAATTTTGATTAATAGATTGATGACTAGTCCTCTATTTAAATACTGTTTTGTTAACTTCGATTTGGGTTAAATCTGATTCTACATGATACATCTCTTTCAGCCACTACATCTCCGCTCCATTACCCTAAAAAACCGCATCGCGGTATCTCCGATGTGTGAATACTCTTCTGAAGATGGTTTTGCAAACGACTGGCACCTGGTACACCTGGGTAGCCGGGCAGTAGGAGGGGCGGCACTGGTGCTGACGGAGGCTGCTGCTGTTTCTCCAGAAGCACGTATCTCTCCACAAGATCTGGGTATCTGGAAAGAGGAACATATCCCAATGCTACAGCGTATTACGCAATTTATTAAGTCGCAAGGCGCTGTGCCAGGCATGCAATTGGCCCATGCGGGCAGAAAGGCGAGCACTTCGCGCCCTTGGGAAGGCAATAAAGCGATCCCGCATGATCAAGGCGGCTGGACGCCGGTAGCCCCTAGCGCCATCCCTTTCAATGAGGTATATCCCATGCCAGAAGCCTTAACAGATGAGGGTATTAGAAAGGTGATACACGATTTTGCTACGGCCGCTGATAGGGCCATCAGAGCCGGATTTGAAGTCATCGAACTGCATGGTGCACACGGCTATCTGATCCATAGCTTTTTGTCGCCCATCAGTAACCACCGAACAGATAACTATGGCGGCTCCTTTGAAAACAGGATACGCCTAATCTTAGAAATTGTAATAGCGGTAAGGGCGGTGATCCCTCAGCAATATCCCTTGCTGGTACGCATGTCCGCGACCGACTGGGTACCCGGCGGCTGGACACCGGAAGAATCCGTGAAACTGGCGGCTGTGCTGAAAGAAGAAGGCGTGGACCTGATCGATACTAGTAGCGGTGGACTTTCAAAAGACCAGAAAATCCCAGTTGGACCATTATACCAAGTGCCCTTTGCGGAACAAATTAAAAAAGAAACAGGGATCGCTACCGGGGCGGTTGGGTTAATTACTACCTCCTCTGAAGCCAATGGAATCATCGCTGATGGCCGAGCCGATCTGGTGCTGATGGCCAGAGAACTGCTACGCGACCCTTATTTCCCCCTGCGGGCAGCCACTGAACTGGACTTCCAGGAGATGCCATGGCCTATTCAATACGTTCGCGCAAAAAGAACACATAAATAGAAGTTGAATTAAAAGTAAAAACTTTCCTTCCTGTCGTCCCTGCCCATCGGGCAGGGGGCGACGAAAAAGACAAAAACGAGAGGTGACGTCGCAGACGTCACCTCTCGTTTTTTGATACAGTTTCTATATCCTTTAAAAGGCTTCTATGATTGTAATATCGTTTCGATATGTGCCAGTTCTGTGTTTGTGAAGACACGGTTCTGCAGGGCTGACAGGTTATCATCCAACTGGGTGGTGGAGCTGGCGCCAATCAATACCGTAGTGATGCGGGGATCTCTCATCACCCAGGCCAATGCCATCTGAGCCAAGCTCTGTCCTCTTTCCTGCGCCAATGAATACAACTGCTGGATCTTTTGCAATTTTTCAGGCGTAATATCTTTCTCCTGTAAGAAACCTCCCGGTCTGCTGGCTCTGCTGCCCGCAGGAATACCTTGTAAATATTTTCCAGTCAATAACCCCTGGGCCAGCGGAGAAAACGGAATACAACCTATGCCATTAGCCTCTAATACATCCAATAGCCCATTTTCCACCCAACGCTCAAACATACTGTATTTAGGCTGATGTATTAGGCAGGGCGTACCCAAGGATCGCAATACGGCAACAGCTTCGGCGGTCTGTGTGGCATTGTAGTTGGAGAGCCCCACATACAATGCTTTCCCCTGTTGCACGATGCTATGCAATGCCCCCATCGTTTCTTCAATGGGCGTTTCAGGGTCCGGACGATGGGAATAGAATATATCTACATAATCCAACTGCATGCGCTGTAAACTCTGATCCAGACTGGATATGAGGTATTTCCGACTCCCTTTGTCGCCATAGGGGCCCGGCCACATAATATATCCCGCCTTAGTTGAGATGACCAGTTCATCTCGCAGATGCCCTCCAAAATCCTTTTTCAGGATACGCCCAAAATTCTCCTCCGCACTTCCCGGAACAGGACCATAATTATTGGCGAGATCAAAATGGGTAATACCTCGGTCAAATGCATGCCGGATAATACTCCGCCCGTTCTCGAAAATATCCGTTGAGCCGAAGTTATGCCATAAGCCTAGAGAGATAGTCGGTAGTTTAAGCCCACTTTTGCCACATCTGTTGTAAGGCATATGTTCATAGCGATCTGCTCGGGGAGAATATATAGTCATGCAATGTTTTTTGAACAAGATAAAGGGAAAAATAGTATTTTAGTACTAATCCAAAAATATTCGTTTTCCCCTAATAACCATCTGTACTATTTCTATTTTATCAACCTACAACAACCCACTGTCTATGGAGCACGTAATTACAACTGATAATATTTCAGTTGACCTATACGAGAACAGCAGGATACTTTCTACCACTTGGAATACCTGTAATACTGCAGAAGAATATGTTTCCGGCATCAAAGCGTTTTATGATGTCTGGTATAAGGTAGGGGCCAAACATGCTTTATGGCATAGTCAAACTTGCCAGTTTGCGCTTACGCCTGAATTACAGGCCTGGACGGATGTATTCCTGAATGTGGATGCTCTTAACAAGGGGTTTGATGGAAAAGTGGCGTTAATAGTGGGAGATAACATGCTGCACCAGCTTTCCCTTGCTAATATGTATGAAGAAGGACAAGCCAAGATCAATTCCCGATTCTTCGCACACCTGGAAGAGGCCCTGCCATGGCTGGAAAAGAAAACTCCCACTAAATCGGTGGCTGCTCCGGCCATCCGCGTGAAAAGCCTGACCCCAGGCAATGTGGAAATTAAACTGGAAATAGACAGCGAAGACCTCAATGAATACATCTTCCTGCTAAACAGGATGCTGAAAAGCTCCCTTTTCAAAAGGGCTCATGCCGAAAATTTTCAGTCACTCTCCGTTCGAGAGAAGGATGTTTTTCATCTCATCGTTCGTGGCTTTACAAACCCCATGATATCCCGACAACTCTTCATCTCCATAGATACAGTAAAAACACATCGACGGAATATCATGCAGAAACTCCATTGCAGAAATGTACAGGAGCTCCTCCAATTTGCCATTTTTGTACAGATATAGGGGCTAAAAATCACCCTATTTCGGTATTGATCTTATGAATTCAATTGATGAAATTGCATGAAACAAATCAACCGAACTGAATCATTACTGCTGTACTGCCTACATGGAAGTTGTCATTAAACCTGAATTTTCTATCATTTTAATTTACCCTTGATTACATCTTCTTCTGCCATTATAATGATGGTACAGGTGCTATAATAGTACATACATCCGTGTATACAGCACAGTAGTTTAAGTTATTATATCGTGTAGTGTGTTGTGGTTAACCTCAAAAGGAATAAGTGGCTAAATAGAAAGGTCGTCTCGGAATACCGGACGACCTTTTATATTCTCTGCAGATGGTGGCTGTTATGCCCTTACTTCATTCAGTGCACTACCATCTTTTACATTGTTAATCTTATTGCTTTCTCTCACTTTGGCAGGTACCGGGCGAATTTCCCAAACCAAACCAACAGCACTGAGCGCTTTCAGTACATAATAAGTGATATCCACTTCCCACCAGTAGAAACCCTGACGTGCAGAGCTCTGATAGTAGTGGTGGTTGTTATGCCATCCTTCACCCAGCGTAATCAGCGCCAGCCACACACTGTTGCGGGACTGATCACCGGTTACATAACGCTGGCGACCAATTTTATGCATCAGGGAGTTGATAGTGAATGTACCATGATACAAGAAAATAGTGCTAGCAAAGAAGCCGATGAAGAGCGTAGATAAACCTGCATGCCAGTCAAACCAACCAGTACCATTTACTTTGTTACCAACAAAATAACAAGCAACAGCCAGAATTACAGCAGGCACCATATGCCATTTGTTTAACCAGAAAAGTTCTTTCGCTTTATGATCTTTGATCAGATCATAACGGGTAGGCTTATACTCAGGACCCATGATCCAACCGATATGCGCATACCAGATGCCATAAACGTTTGCGGAGTGAGGATCTTCAGGGGTATCACTGTGCTTGTGGTGAATACGGTGATTGGCAGACCACCATAACGCACCTTTCTGCAAGCTACTCTGTGCACCACCCGCCAGAATAAACTGGAAGAAACGAGACGTTTTAAACGCTCTGTGGGAGAAATAACGGTGATAACCAGCCGTTACAAAAAACATTCGCACTACATACAGTGCTACGCACAAAATCCAGTCGAACGCTGTCGTGCCGGTAAAAAACGCAAGAAAGGGCACCAAATGTATGCCCAGAAAATCCGCTTGATGCCACCAAATTGGTCGGCCACGCTGTTGCTTTATCGCATTATTCATCTCACAAAGATAGTTTCCAGAAATAGTTATTAAAATGATATAAATCAGCCGAGCAAAGTTAATAGTTTTAACCGAGCCCCCGCCACCCTGGTTGAACTTTTTACAAAGGCATGTGTTAGGGAAGTATCAATGCCTTCTCTTTAATTAAAAAAAATACATATGTCTAACCTCTTATCTACTATCCGAAGTAATGTAAAATACTGGTGGCTATACTTGATTAATGGGCTGCTCTTCCTCATTGCAGGGTTCGTTGTATTTTCGAATCCTTTCAGTAGCTATGTGCTGCTCAGTATATTCTTTGCCGTTACCTTGTTTGTGTCGGGGATTTTTGAAATCTCCTTCGCAGTGTCCAACCGCCAACATATGTATGGATGGGGATGGTCCTTGGCAGGAGGTATCGTCGACTTTGTGGTGGGATTGCTACTCATGATATACCCTTCCGTTAGTATGGCTGTCATTCCTATCTTCCTGGGCTTCTGGTTCCTCTTCCGCGGTATCAGTACCATCGTTTTCTCTATTCAACTCAGCATGGAGAAGATTCCCAACTGGGGCTGGATGTTGGTAGGTGGCATCATTCTCATTATGCTCGCTATTTTCATCCTGGACAATCCCGCCCTCGGCGTAGCCACCCTTCTGGCGGTATTGGCCACTTCCTTCTGGATGATGGGGGTTCTCAGTATTATTTTCGCATTCCGACTACGCCATGTGAAAAAGGAATTTAATAAACTCGTTTAACTATTTCTGTCTTCATATCTTCAAAAGCTCCGCTCGCCGGAGCTTTTTTACTATTCACCGATACCAGCCATTTATTTTCTTATTTCCATGTATATTTAAGTAAAGCTCATTTACTCAACTAAATCTTTTACGTCCAAGGATGAAACGTACCCTGATCTATCCGCTGGCATGTATGCTGACAGCGGCAACGATGCAAACCAGCCTTGCCCAGAATTCCCGTTATGATCAACATGAGGCCTTCGCTCCGATTTTCTACACAAGCAATGGTAATGAATACCGCAGTGCCGACGGAAGTCCTGGCCCTAAATACTGGCAAAACCAAGCTGACTATAACATCAAAGCTACTTTAGATACCGTGTCTCACCAAATCACTGGCGTAGTAACGATATCATATAAAAATAACAGCCCGCAAGCATTATCCTTCCTCTGGTTACAACTGGACCAAAACCGCTTCCGTAAGGATTCGCGGGGAAATGCTACCATTCAGGGCGACCGCTTCGCAGGGCGAGAATTTACCAATGGCTTTGAGCTGAAGGCGGTAGAAGTTTCGGCCAATGGTAAAACAAACTATGCCAGTTATGTGGTAAACGACACGCGTATGCAAGTCCGTTTGGCCATGCCACTACCGCCCGATGCCAGTATACAACTGAAAATCAGCTATAGCTTCCAGGTGCCTGCTTATGGCATCGATCGCTGTGGCCGCATGCAATCGCGCTATGGCTGGGTATACGAAATCGCGCAATGGTACCCCAGAATGGCCGTCTACGACGATGTGATGGGATGGAACAACCTCCCTTACCTCGGGGGCTCCGAATTCTATCTCGAATATGGCAACTTCGACTATACCATTACTGCTCCGGCAAATATGATCGTGGCAGGTTCCGGGGAACTGTTAAATCCTACGGAGGTACTCACTACCAAAGCACAGGCCCAGCTTAATAAGGCGAGGAATTCAGATGCTACGGTGATGATCCGTGATTCAACGGATATAATATCGAACCGCCCGGTTTCCGGTACCCGCACCTGGCATTTTAACTGTAAAAATAGTCGAGATGTTGCCTGGGCGGCTTCCGGCGCTTTTATCTGGGATGCTGCCCAGATGAATCTACCAGGTGGGAAGAAAGCCCTTGCACAATCTGTATACCTGGCGGAAAACGCTGGCAACGACGGCTGGGGGCGTGCTACGGAATATGTGAAAGGCTGTATTGAGCATTATTCCTCGCAATGGTTTCCTTATGTCTATCCAGTAGCAACGAATGTGGCGGGCAATGTAGGCGGTATGGAATACCCCGGGATTGTTTTCTGTTCCTGGCGCTCCACGAATAATGGTCTTTGGGGTGTTACCAATCATGAGTTTGGTCATAACTGGTTCCCCATGACGGTAGGCTCCAATGAACGCAAATACGCATGGATGGATGAAGGCTTTAATACTTTTATCAATGGTATTTCCAATAAAGCCTTTCATAACGGGGAATACTATACGCCATCCACGATCCAGCGACAAGCTCCTAAAGTATTTCCTCGCGATGAGGAAGCTATCCTGAATACGCCGGATGTACTCAACTTAAGTTACATCGGTACCGCTGCTTATTTTAAACCTGCTATGGGACTGAATTTGCTGCGCGATGAAATTCTGGGAAAAGAAAGATTCGACTATGCTTTCCGGGAATATATTCGTCGTTGGGCCTTCAAACATCCTACACCATATGATTTCTTCCGTAGTATGGAGAATGCCAGCGGGGAAGATCTCTCCTGGTTCTGGAGAGGGTGGTTCTTCAATAATTGGAGAATGGATCAGGCCATTACCAAAGTGGAATATACAGATAACAATCCGGCTAAAGGGGCCACCATTACTATAGAAAATAGAGATAAACTGCCAATGCCCGTTATTGTGGCCATCAAACAGGAAAATGGGCAGAAAGATACAATACACTTGCCTGTGGAAGTTTGGCAACGCGGCAGCACCTGGAGTTTCGACTACCCATCTACTTCCAAACTGCTGAAAGTACAGTTGGACCCGGAAGGCCGACTCCCAGACTTGGATAAATCCAATAACGAATGGAGTGCCGAAAGCGGAAAGCCTGTACCACCAGGCCTTAGCGCTACACAAGTATTACAAAATTATCTGAAGGCGGTAAACGTCAATCCAACGAATGGCCTGAAAGATATTTCACTCGATATAGACGGCGATGCGGAGGGTACACAATTTAATATGGTAAGACGTTCGGCTTATCCAAACAAAACCTACCGGGAAATATTTGTCCCGATCATCTCCCAAACAGTATACCTGCTGCGCGTCAATGGCGATTCTATTTACCTGCAACGAAACGGAAAGGAGAAGGCCATCACGAATATGGAGAAAGGATTTGAAGCAGATAGAAACCTGTTTCTGCCGGAAAGGACTTACCTGGATAATCCTGGCAACGTAAAGCTGGAACTGTCTCCAGTAACGGAAAGTATTGATGGGCAGCAAGCAGTGGTCGTGTCTATTGCCACCAGCAATGGAACAGTTTTCAAAAATTATTATGATATTAAAACCGGACTGAAATTACGTTCTGTGCTATTGCCCACGGAGGAAATGGCCAATACAGCAGCCATTGTTACGGACTACTCCGATTACCGTGATGTAGATGGATTCAAAATTCCATTCCTGGAAGTGGCCGTATCCGAAGGCGTTGAACGACGCATGAAAATAAAATCCGTAAAAATCAACCAGGGACTCAGCCCGGATCAAGTCTTTAAAAAGACTTTCTGATCCGAGCAGCGCTCGTCTCCCTAAAAATAAAAATAGTTGACAAAGTCGCAATCAAATTGCGACTTTGCTGTTTTACGTCATTGTCTTGCAGCTACGTTATCTTTATTTTTGCTCACATGAAAAGTATCATGTTTGTAGGTACGGCCTCTGATGTAGGCAAAAGTGTGATCACAGCAGGCTTCTGTCGCATATTTAAACAGGATGGATATTATCCGGCTCCTTTTAAAGCACAGAATATGTCGCTCAACAGTTATGCTACCGCGCAAGGACTGGAAATCGGCCGTGCACAAGCGGTGCAGGCGGAAGCAGCCGGCGTGGACTGTCATACCGATATGAACCCAGTATTACTGAAACCCACGAACGACAAGACTTCCCAACTAGTACTACATGGTAAACCTGCGGGAAATCGCAGTGCGATGGAGTACTTTTCCAGTACGCACAATGACGCATTATTTGAAGAAGTAAAGCAAGCATATGACCGCTTGGCTGCGCAACATTTTCCGGTGGTAATGGAAGGTGCTGGTAGTATTTCCGAGATCAACCTATGGTCCAGGGATATTGTGAATATGCGGATGGCGAAGCATGCAAATGCGGCAGTATACTTGATTGCAGACATTGATAGGGGAGGTATTTTCGGTAGTATTTACGGCTCTTTGGAGCTGCTGCCAAAAGATCATCGGGAGTTAGTCAAAGGCATTATTATTAATAAGTTTCGGGGAGACAGCCAGCTCTTTGACGATGGCCGGCGTCAACTGGAGCAACTGACAGGGATTCCAGTTACAGGCGTATTGCCTTATTTCCGCGATATCCATATCGAAGAAGAAGACTCAGTGGCATTAGCGCATAAGCAACGCCGATTGGCCAGTCATGGTGTGAATGTGGCCGTGGTGTTGCTCCGCCATATGTCCAATTTTACAGACTTCAATGCCTTGGAGAAATATCCCTCCGTCAATCTTTTTTATACGGATGATCCAGTGGAAATATTGGCGGCGGATATCATCATTCTGCCGGGGAGTAAGAATACCATTGCCGATCTCATTGGCATTCGAAATAACGGCACAGCAGCGGCCATTTTACAGGCCAGAGAACAAGGGAAAGTGGTGATAGGCATCTGTGGTGGCTATCAGATGATGGGAAACCGTATTTCAGATCCATTTGGCATAGAAGGAAGCATTGTTACAGTGCCCGGACTCGGCATCCTGCCTATATCCACGGTACTGGAAGAAGATAAGGTTACCTTACAACGTAGTTTTCAGTTTAGGGGATACACGACCCTTTGCAGCGGCTACGAGATCCACATGGGTAGAACCGTGTCTCCACAACCATCTCCGGTGAATATTCTCTCGGATGGTACGCCTGATGGCTACTGGCTCTCCGAACAATGCTGGGGCACCTATCTGCACGGCATCCTGGACAACGATACCGTTATAAAACAACTCCTACATGCATGTGGGAAAGGAAAAAATATGACCTTCGATTATCACCAATTTCGTCAACAACAATATGATAAATTAGCGGCACTGATGCGTGAACATCTGGATGTGGAAGCTGTTTATAAGTCATTGCGCATTTAATTACAACACCGTATGATGAAAGCCAACACAGGAAACGATACCTTTTCCGCGGATACCAGGATAGTGGCAGATTTCAGTACAGATAGCTGGTATGGCGGATTACGGCCAGAACTTAAGAGTTATCTCATCACAACTATCGATAGGGTAGTGGATTATCCAGATAAGGCCGAATCAGAGCTCCAGGCATTGCTGGAGAAACAGGCCAAGTTGACGGCAGCTTTGCTAACGAATGGCGTTACACAGGCCATCTACCTGATAGCACAGGCTTTCGCCGGTGCTACCACTACCATCGTAGGACCAGCTATCCCGGAATATACAACTGCCTGCACTTTGTATGGTCATCAAATCCGACATTTGCCCCGCGAAAAAGTGACAGATATTCTCCAGGTAGAAACAGATCTTTTTTTCATTAGTAATCCCGGTAATCCCGACGGCCAAGTTGTAGAAGACGCCTGGCTGGAACACCTGATCAGCGCTAATCGTAAACGTATTTTCGTGGTGGATGAAACCTATATTCGTTTTACACGCAACGCTTCCAGTTTAGTCCCACATCTACACCGACTTCCCAATGTATTTATTCTGCAATCGCCCGCCCGGATAGGCTGTTTCCCAGGACTGCGACTAGGTTATGTACTGGCTCAAAAGGCATTGCTGGAGAAAATTCGGTTGTTACAAACGCCCAGGTCCGTTAATCAGTTGGCTTTGGCAGCAGGACTTTTCACAGAAAAGAATCCGGCATTATTCAAATTTCCCCTCGATAATCTGCTCGGAGACGCCTATCAACTGCGAGAGAACATAAAAAAAATGGCGGAGTTCAAAGTATATCCCTCTTATACTCATTTTTTTCTATTTGAGACTTTAACTGGTACATCGGCCGAATTGAATGCCTGGCTGATCGAAAAATATGGTATTGTAGTAAAAGACGTATCAGAAATGGAGGGCTTAACCATTGGATCATGCAGAATTACCTGTAGGAATGAATTGGACAATAAGTTGCTGCTCACTGCCCTCAAAAAATGGTCTGTCATATAAAGCTCGTATAGACCTAAACGTTATATCTTTCCCTGCCTGCTAAATCAAGCCCATGGCCGCCCCAAACGTGTCACCCGGAAGTTATATATTCCGTGAAAGCAGCACACTGCCTCAACTTATCTTACCTTTACAGCAGATAAATGACGCAATAATAAGCATGTATAATCCAAAGTATCCAAGGGTGAGTATATTAGGCTGTGGATGGGTGGGGAAACCGCTGGCACAGCATCTTTCAGGCGCTGGTTATATGGTAAAAGGCTCCCGTACCACCGCTGAAGGAGTGGCAGAAATGAATGCCCTGGGCGTACAGGGGTGCCTGGTAAAGCTGGAGGAATGGCAGGTTATTGCCGAAGATACTTTCTGGGAGGCAGATGTACTAATGATTGATGTACCGCCACGTATGCACAGAGGCCCACAGGTGTTTGCCAATGAGATGGCCACTTTGCGGGATCATCTTTTGCAAACAGCTATTCGCAAAGTGATCTTCATTAGTTCGACTGCTGTGTATCCCAATGTGAATGATATCGTGGATGAAACCAGTAGCTTACCGGCGGATAAGTCCAACGGACAAGCTCTTCTGGATGCGGAGCAAATATTCCTGCATGCGCCAGGAATGGATACAGTGGTCATTCGTTTCGGTGGATTGGCAGGTTATAACCGGTTCCCTGCAACGCAAGCAAGGCTGGATGAGGCCAGTGGACTGAATATGCCGGTCAACCTGATTCATAGGGATGATTGCATCGGTATTATTGCACAGGTATTACAAAAAGATATTTGGGGGGAGACATTTAACGCTTGTGCCAGTGCGCACCCGCTGAAGTACGATTATTTATCCGCGGTGGCTGACTGGTATGGGCTGCATCGTCCTACCCGCAAGGATTCGGAAGAAGCGTCCTGGAAAATCATTAGCAACAATAAGCTGAAAGAGATGCTGGGCTATTCGTTCCTGTACGATGATCCTTTGCAGTTCTTGGATGTTCATTCAAAGGCACTAGTACAAAAGCAAGGCTCAGAGCAAGCTTGATAAGCTTAGAAAAGGCTTAGATGAGGGCATACAGTTTTAAGTATTTATTTGCACGTTAAATGCGAAATATTTTTTAATTTGTTATGCCTTATGTCAACGTCAACAGCTAAACCTAGTTTATCGTGGTGTTTCCTTTATTATTAACCGCCCTAGCCGCTTCTCTCATCCTTGGAGTATTTCTGTACAGGAATGTAAACAGGAAAAAAACTATCCCTGCAGTGTTACGCTCTGCCGACATCGTGAAAATCAACAGCTATAAGTCATTCGGCATTATGGCTACCGTACAATTCAACGATGCAGGCGCTCCCCAGGTGGGAGAACGCATACAGCAAGAGGGTGATACTTACAAAATTAAAGGGGTAGTCATTGAAAGTCCCCTGCAGCACAACCATGTTTGGGAGTGCAAGCTGGAAAAAATCTGATACTCCATGCATTATGTCAGGATTTATTGGTTAAACCGGGAAGATGACGAAGCAGAGATCCAATACAGCGAACTGGATGAACTCCGCTTTGAATGCAGAAAGATAGAACTATACCCGGACGGTAGTTTTGGCATTGCGAACAGTAATTTCAACTTTGGGGGTACTGCCCTCAGCGTGGAACCTGTGCCCCAACCCAAAGACCTGAATCATAATAGTCAACTCGTAGCAGAAGACCTCTCCCAAGAAGAATTTGAAATGGTCTGGTACAAGTATTACAATTTTCTTTCGGCCTGATTTCTGCATCGTTTTTTAAAAACGTGTCCCATGCAGCCATTTATAATCAAGACCCCCTCCGGCCGTTTTTATGTAAAACCTGCCGGTACTCCAGGTCACGAAATGTATTCCGTAGATATTGACGGTGAGGAAATTACGATGGAAAAAGACGACGATGGTTATCTCCGAGCCCAAGGCGCCACCTCCAAAGGGCATCGATTGCATATCAGTCTACTGAATATGATTGCGGATTATATCAAGAATGCCACCGATTGAATTTTGCAGCCATTGGTGTGGAATTCCACAGGAGGTGTGGCGATTTTATCACAGTTCCCCGCAGTACTTTCGCACCAAGTCTATAATTGATCATACTCCCGGAAAGCTTCCAGGTATTTTTTGATGTAAGCATCCTTGGTTTTCGATTTGTATTGCATGACAAATCGAGGATGTTCCACTGGAATCACGTGCTTAAAAAATTGATGTTGTTGGTTTAACCCTTGCAGGAAAGCCGCATTCTTGCCTGTGCCCATACAGTAACATACTTCGTGGCTGACAGGCCATGCCAGTTGTCTGGCCATGCTGCTTAGAATGAGCGGGGTAGCAGCTTTGGTGAGCGCCGCGCTATCGTAATAGTTATAATTGACTTCCTTTTCCCCTTTTTCGGCGGTAAATCCTAGGGGACATATACTCGTAATATAAAACTTCCGATAAAACTTTTCCGGGCCTCCATAGGCATTAATGACATCATAAACGAATACAGAAGACGGTTCATGGGTTTTAAACCCCTTGATTTCTAGGCCCACAGTAGCCATTCGCTGGGTATCCGTAAATGGTACGCCGGTAGAACCAGCGCCTAATCTGCCGGGATTGATGCCAAAGATGATCTGCCTTGGCTGATGATCGTCGTAGTACTTTTTGTAAAAGGAGGTCATAATGCCCACGATTTCCTTGTTGTTCTGGAAAGGATTCATCACACGAATACCTGTGGGCAGTTTGCCTTCGAAATGGAGCGTTTTATTGAATGCGATAATACGGTCTGCGAATGTCAAGCGATAACGAATTTAGCGGCTTAAGTTAGTCCATTCACGCCATCATACCAAACAACTGGATTTTCTCCAGGATATCCTCTTCCCGATAAGGCTTGGAGATATAATCATTGAAGCCGGAGCGGAGGTAGTTGGCCACATCATCTTCCAAAATATTACCAGTAATGGCAACTATTTTTACGGCAGCTTTCTCTTTATCTTCCCACTGACGTATCCTAGCGGCTAATGCCAGCCCATCCATGCCCGGAAGATCGATGTCGGAGAATACCATATCAAAAGTAAAGGACCCGAATTGTACGAGGGCTTCCTCCGCATTGGATACCACTTTGTAATATACCTGCATACGATCCAGCATGAGAGATAACAGCTTTTGATTAAGCACATTATCTTCAACTACGAGTATGCGTGTCAGTGAGGTTCTGGGTGCTTCCTGGTTGGCGGCATTAACGGGCACCGTAATTTTACGGGTAGCCGGACTATGCACCACCATGGGATATTTGATTTCAAAGAAGAAGGTAGAACCCTTGCCATGTATGCTTTTTACATGAATCTTACCTTCATGTAGATCAATTATTTTTTTGGCGATATGCAGCCCCAGACCTGAACCGCTAATACGTTTGTGCGCATTGGCATCGTTCTGATCGGCTTGGGTAAACGCATCGAAGAGTTGCGGTAAATCCCGATTATGAATACCAATACCAGTATCCGTAACGGATACTTCGAGCAAACAGGTATTGTTATCTGTATTCCTAACAGATGCAGTAACAGTGATCTCCCCGTTATCAGTATATTTAATCGCATTGGCTACCAAGTTGGTGATCACTTGTTTCAGGCGGAAGGCATCGCCGGATACTTGCAGGCTGGTAGGGAAGAAGATGTTGAGCGTCATGATGAGCGACTTCATATCCGATTGTACGCGGAGTCCTTCACAAACCTCTTCTATGGCAGTGCGAGGAGAAAATTTCTCCTGCTTTAAAACCAGTTTCTCTGTTTCAATTTTCGTATAGTCCAATACGTTATTCACTACTTGCAACAGCATTTCAGCGGCGGTACGAATAGCAGACACCGTTTCTGGTTTGTATTCGCGGTTCAGTTGTTGGCTGTAACCAAGCAGGGAGTGAATAGGCGTACGCAGTTCATGACTAACAGTAGCAGCAAATTCTGCTTTCTGTCGGGCGAGGCGCTCTGCCTGTTGCTTGGAGCGCAATAAGGCAAGATCATAGCGATAGAGGCGCATCATGCCATAGATGATAATGCCTGCCAGGAGGAGTATCAGGGGGATTTCCCAATAGCTTTGCTGCCAGATGGAGTACAGTGCAGAACCGGCTTCTGCCTTTTTTTCCGCTTGTTTGGCAATAATGGCATCTGTCATGGCCCGACGGGCATTCTGCAGCAAGGTTTCCAGTTGATCGAATAAACGACTACTAGTAGCTACAAGGTCCTGCTCCGCTGCGTTCATCCGAAACCTGCTCTTGGCAGCTTCATTCAGCAACTGGTCGTAGGAGGCCTGCATCTGCTGTAACTGCGACTGTGAAATAGCCCCGTTATTGTTATTGGCAGTGTTATTATGATGTACTACACTTACTTGGTTATGCTGCTGGTGAACGCTGGACTTATTGGTGATGGCGTCTTTCAGCCGACCGAATAATTTCTTTTTATTGGTTTTGGTTACCTGTTCTGTGGTCACAATGGTATCGGATTGCACTTTTTGCTGCGCTACCAATTTGCCCAATACCTGTACTGGGAGCGACACAGCGGCTGGCTTCCAATCTTCTTGGATTTGGAGTAACGAATCCAACTGCTGACTACATTGCAGGAAGATCCCCATTTTATCAGATTTGTAGTTGAGTAGTTTATGCAAACTACCTGTACTAACGCTGTCCAACATCACACTATCGAGCTGTAATTTCAGCCCATTTAATTGCTCGCGATAACTGTTAAAGTACTTTTTATCGTATGTAACAGTATACAACCGAAAATTATTATCTGCCTTGTATAACAACTGTGTGGCTCTATCGAGATAGACAATACTGGTATGGCCAGTGCCCATTTCCCGGATAATAGTTCCCAGTTGTTCGGATGTTCTCTTTCTGAAAAAGATGATCATAAAGAGGCTGATCATTACAATGATCATCAAGGTCAGTACAGCAAATCGGACAAATGTCTTCCTCTCGTGATTGTTGTGCATGGGTCAAGAATTGCGCTTGGCTAACATGTGTTTTTTCCGGCGTAAAAATAAGCGTTTTGAGCCTGATGACGCAATCGAATTTTTATCTAATCATTTGTTTTACAGTTATTTAGGGATTAGGTAGATATGTATTACAGATATATATGCATTATGAAAATTTATTAAATTAAGAAATGGATAAATTTGAAATTAAGCAGTTGTAAATTCACAATTATCATATAATCTTGTATATGCGATTTAAACGAAGAATCATAGTCATTTGCCTGGTGATGGCGGGGTTTACTGCCATGGCACAGACGACTGCACCAGACCCTCAGTATACATTTTTATCCGGGCCTAGTGCAGTACAAGACAAAAATTTTTATCTCTTTACCCTGATGGAAAAGCAGCCTGTGCTGAGTAAGCTCATCACTACAGACTCTTTACTAGTGCGGGTAGGGCAGCAGTTCAACCAGCGATTGGCAAGGCCAGCTTCGGCGGCAGGCAATGATGTCTATGCAATGGTGCGTCCTTTTCAGTTTTCCGGGGAGGACGTGGCATCTGTGGCGATGCGCCTTAATCAACTGTTGACTACCCATCCGCGCGAAATGGCGCCCATGATGCAGGCGATGCGCAGCAGCGGAATGTATCAACTTTATATTCATGAGAGTGATAGCGCCCTGCTTAAATCGGCCTGGCAAGATGCAGCAAATGGGGTCAATTATATCCTGGACGCCTATACGAAAAATAAAGGGTTCCGATATCCTAAAATAGATTCCGCTGCCTATTGGGTAAAATCGCCTGAATATTTTGCCAGTGTAAATGGTTTGTTGGAGAAGTTGCAAGGGGGAGACACGCATGCCTCGTTTTTCTTTGAGCCCTCCCTGGACTTATCTCTGGCCTTATTGCAACTAAACCATCATGATGAAGCCGGCAGATATGAGCCACTGACGAAGCTCAATAAGGATGCCTATCAGAAAATAAAGAAAACGAAATGGGGTAAATATCCCTATTCAGCTATTCTCATCTTGGGAGCAGGGCCAGGCAATATAGAGCATATCAGTGATGCGGGAAAGAACCGTTGTAAATCAGGTGTAGCGGATTATAAAAGTGGAAAAGCACCATTTATCATCGTTTCCGGAGGCCATGTACATCCTTTCCTGACGCCATTTGCAGAAGGTATAGAGATGAAGAAATACTTGGTAGACAGTTTAGGAGTGCCGGCATATGCCGTGATCGTAGACCCATATGCAAGGCATACTACCACGAATATACGAAACGCTGTCAGGATCATGTTCCGTAGCGGGATACCCATGGATAAGCGGATGCTTTGTGTGTCGGATAACATGCATCTCACGTATATTACTACAAAAATATTCGATATGCGATGCCGGCAGGAGTTGGGTTATGTGCCAATGAAAGAGTCGCAGAGTGTCAGTGAAACCAGCATCAGCTTTTTCCCAGATCTGAGTGCTTTGCAGGCGGATAGCCGTGATCCACTGGATCCGTGATAATAGTATGGGGGCAACAACCGTTTTTCCTGACGAAAAGCTTATTTTAGTAAGTATACCCTTTACTGACTTAAGAAAACGCTACGTTATGAAAAAATGGTTGTTGCCTTTTCTGTTGATTTGCCTGAATGCTGCGCAGGCACAGTATAAAACGCCCCGCACCACTTATCCTGGATTGTTTGAAGCGGTCCAAATGAATAGGATCTACCCCGACGGGAAAACCTTCCCGGACCTAAAGCCGAAAGTCTCCCCAGATTCCATCATGCATGCTTATCAGCTCTTAAAAGATAAGCCGGATTTTAACCTGAAATCATTTACAGATACCTATTTTGAGATGCCAGTCTCTCAAGCCCACACTTACCACAGTGATATCAGTGCTGGCATCCGCAAACACATAGATACCCTCTGGACGGTTTTGCGCCGGGAACCAGTGGCAGACGGAAGTATTTCCCTGATTAAACTCCCTCATCCCTATATCGTTCCTGGTGGCCGCTTCCGGGAGGTATACTATTGGGATTCGTACTTTACCATGCTAGGACTGAAAGCCGCTGGGAAATATGATATGATGACCAATATGGTGGATAATTTCGCATGGCTTATTGATACCTTTGGATTTATTCCGAATGGAAATCGTACCTATTTCCTAACCCGCTCTCAACCGCCATTATTCTCTTTGATGGTGGCGCTGTTGGCCCAAGTGAAAGGAGATTCTGTGGTGATACGATATTTACCGCAAATGCTGAAGGAATATAACTTCTGGATGCAAGGCGCCGATAGTCTAAAACCTGGTAGTGCTTATGCGCATGTGGTGAAATTAAAATCAGGGGAAGTACTGAACCGTTATTGGGACACTAGTGATCAGCCAAGAGAAGAATCCTATCGAGAAGATGTGCTGGCGGCAGCAGGAGCAAACAGAGATCCCAAGGAGTTTTATCGAGATATCAGGGCTGCTGCCGAATCTGGTTGGGACTTTAGTAGTCGCTGGTTCAAAGACCCGCAGCGACTGGAAACAATTCATACCACTGATATCATTCCTGTGGACTTGAACTGTTTGATGAAACAATTGGAATGGATGATCTGCCGCGGATACAATCTCCAGCAAAAAAATGATTCTGCTAAAATATATTGGCAAAAGACGTGGAGTAGAAGAGATGCTATTCTTGCCTATTGTAGGGATACCATGTCTGGCTGGTATCATGATTTTGATTGGAAAACCCAACAGCAAACACCTGCGGTTACCCTGGCGGGTGCATTTGCTTTATTTTGTGGAGTGGCAACTCAGCAAGAAATGGAACGACCTCTTATGGCCTCATTTATCAGAGAGCATTTGCTAGCGCCCGGAGGTTTGGTTACAACAAGGGTGAATAATCATCAGCAATGGGATGCTCCCAATGGATGGGCTCCGTTGCAGTATGTTACTTGTATTGGATTACAATATTACATGCAAACCAGTCTCGCTGATAGTATTGCCAGGAGATGGACGACACTAAATGTCTCCGTTTTTAAAAACACTGGTAAATTGTTGGAGAAGTACAATGTACAGGATCTACACTTGCCAGCCGGAGGAGGGGAGTATGCCCTCCAGGATGGATTTGGCTGGACTAATGGCGTATTGTTAGAATTCCTCTCACGAAAAATTAATCTTGATATTCAGTAATTATCTGTCTCTTTGCATTACTCAAATCATCATTATGCCAGACCAAACTATGCAACCCCTTTATACCATCCTGGGGGCAGGAGGTATAATATCCAATGAACTCACTAACCACTTGGCTGCTAATGGCCACCGGGTGCGACTTGTTAGTCGGAATCCAGTATCCTACGCAGGCATTACAGATCTTGTAGCCGCAGATATCACAGATGAAAAACAAACGATTGCGGCAGTAAAAGGTTCCGATTATGTGATCCTTTGCGCAGGACTTAAATACGATATCAAGGTCTGGTCTGTTGCCTGGCCCTCTATCATGAATAATGTGATTCGTGCTTGTAAGGAAACAGGCGCTAAATTATTATTCTTCGATAACGTATACTCGTATGGGTTAGTAGATGGCCCGATGGTGGAAACCACGCCTTACAATCCTGCTAGTAAAAAAGGAGCCGTAAGAGCCCGTATCGCCCGTCAATTGATGGACGAAGTACAAGCAGGTAACATCACCGCTAGTATTGCTAGGGCGGCTGATTTCTATGGCCCCAAGGCAGATAAGACCGGCTTCCTCAATATCCTGATAATGGATAAATTCAAAACCAAGAGCACCCCTATGTGGATAGGCCGGGATGATCTGCCTCACAGCTATACCTATACCCCAGACGCGGGTGTTGGCATGTATCGCCTATTACAGGATGCAAACAGTTGGAACCAGGTATGGCATCTCCCTACAGCTTCTCCGGCCCCTACCGGCAAAGAATATGTGCAAATGTTTGCAGACGCAATGCATGTAAAAGCCAAACACATGAATCTGGGAAAATTCATGCTCACCATCACTGGCCTCTTTGACGGTACCATTAAAGAAATGGTAGAAATGTTGTATCAAAACAACTATCCTTACCATTTCAATTCCGATAAATTTGAAAAATATTTTCAGTTCACGCCAACGTCTTACCAGCAAGGAATTCAGGAGACCGTTACCGCGGCTGGAATTACTAGTCCACAAAAATAGTAGGAAATAAATTTGGTGAATTGATTTTCCGCTGTATCTTTGCACCAGTTCTTTCATAGTTGCTTATCAAGAAAGGAGTAGGGAAATGGCCCGATGATACCTTAGCAACCTTCACCACCAGTGAAAGGTGCTGCATCCATCCTCGCCGCGGCGAGGGAAGATAAGTCAGATACAAAGTTTTATTGCGATTTCTTCGGAATCACCATATTTAAAACTCATCTGGCTGCCAGATGAGTTTTTTTATTGCTATCATGCAATAGAACACCCACCTGTCTGCCCACCTCACTTGATAGTACCCTTGCAGGAACACCTTTATTCACCTTTAAAATCATTTACCCATGAGTACTATCACACAGTTGATTCATTCTATTCCTGTAGATCCTCAAACCGGCGCTATCGCTGTTCCGATTTATCAAACTTCTACTTTCGTGCAGGAAGCGCCTGGTGTCAACAAAGGTTATGATTATGCCCGTTCCAATAACCCTACCCGCGAAACGGCAGAGAAAATCATAGCAGGCCTAGAAGGAGGCGCTGGCGCATCCGCCTTTTCCAGCGGACTTGCAGCCATTGATGCGGTGATAAAATTATTGAAATCCGGTGATGAGATTTTAGCCGTGGATGATATCTACGGAGGTGCGTTCCGGTTATTCGATAAAGTATACAAAAAGTTTGGGATCCATGTCAATTATATTGATACCAGCGATATCGAAACCGTCTTCCATGCGATAACGCCAGCCACCAGGTTGATATGGTTGGAAACGCCTACCAACCCTACTTTGAAGATCTCCGATATTGCAGCCATTGCCAGCATCGCGAAAGCAAATAATGTGCTATTGTGTGTAGACAACACCTTCGCGTCGCCAATACTCCAACAACCTATCGCATTGGGTGCGGATCTAGTGATACATAGTGCCACCAAATATTTAGGCGGCCACTCTGATCTCATCGCTGGAGTAGTTATCAGTAAAACAGAACAACTGGCACAGGAAATCAAATTCTACCAAAATGCCTGTGGTGCTGTATTATCTCCGTTCGATTCTTTCTTGTTGATTCGTGGTATTGAAACCCTGCCGCTACGTATTCGTCAACATAATCTGAATGCGCAACAAATTGCGGAATACCTCGCACAACATCCAGCAGTAGATAAAGTATTCTATCCAGGATTACCTAGTCACCCCGGACATGAGCTGGCAAAACGCCAGAGTAAAGGGTTTGGAGGTATCATTTCCTTTACGCTGAAAGATGATTCCACCGCAGCAGCTACCGCATTTGTAACGTCTACCCAATATTTCAAACTGGCAGAAAGTTTAGGTGGTATTAAGAGTTTATTGTGTCATCCTGCGACTATGACGCATAAATCCATCCCAGATGAAAAAAGAAGAGCTGCGGGCGTCAGCGATAGCCTGATCCGCTTGTCCGTTGGACTGGAAGATGCGGCAGATCTGTTAGCCGATCTGGAACAGGCTTTCAGCAAACAGCCTATTCCCGAACAAGTAAGCGCAGCAGTATAAGCTACTCCGTGGTATGCAAGCTCCCTCGCATAAAGCGCGTGGTAAGCATGGCGGCCACATTATCGCCGGTGGCATTCAATATAGTAGCCAGTGGATCTACCAAGGTACCAATAATCATCAGGGGAGGGAGCGCTTCTACCGGGAACCCATATACGCTCATGACGAGCAGTTCACCTACATAGCCTCCGTTAGGAATGCCTCCTTCCACGATGCTGGCAATAACGGTAACGCCTAATGCGAGTGCAATCGTTTCTGGATTGTCGAAGCCTTTGCCATACATCCCGAAAACGACAGCCATCTTCACGATAGAACTGATGCTGGAACCATCTTTATGGAGCGTGGCTCCCAGCGGAATAACGACGCTGGCGATATCGTTGGGAACGCCCATGCGAGGCACCGCTTCCAGGTTGGCGGGAATGGTGGCGATACTACTACCAGTACCCACTGCGGTCAATGTAGGGATGATATTGTTTTTCCAGAATAGTTTAACACCCCGTAAACCGCCGGCTATAAAGGCATAGCCCGTGAAGCCCACCAGGAAATAAACGATGCCGAAACCATAATAAATAGCCATGGAATGCGCATAGGTGCCAAACAACTTTGGTCCCAAGGTGCCTACCTGGCAGGCGAAATAAGCGCCAAGGCCGATAGGGCCGGCTTTCATGATGATGTGCAATACTTGCTTCATCACTTCATTACCGGAATAGAGGAAATTACGGAAGCCAGCACCCGCGCCACCCGCTCTCATAGCGGCAAAACCAACTATCACAGAGAAGATGATAAAAGGAAGCATATTCTTCCTGGATAAGAGGGTGTAAAACTCATCGACGGTTAGTAGTCGCGTGAGCTGCTGACCTACATTACCCGGATTACTGATATCTCCGGCAGTATGCGATAACACCACCTGTTGATGAATCGGAAAAATCCATACGCAAACGATGGTTAGGAAAGCGGCAATCAATAAGGTAGATAAGAATACCAAGGACATGATGCCCAGTATGCGGCCCAATTTCCGACCAGCATCCACTTGGGCAATGGCATTGGAGATAGCAAAAAATACCAGCGGTATAATAGCGGTAAAGAGTAAATTTAGGAAGATATCGCCAATCGGCTGCAATACAGTCACCCGGCTGCCTAGTACCAATCCCGCTATACTGCCGGCGATGATGCCTCCCAGGAGCCACAGCACACTGCTGTAATTCTTTATTAATCCCATACAGGAAATTTTTCTCGTACAATTTATGCCGGAATTCTCAATTATGATGACTATTTTTATCATCACGTTAGCATATACTGAACAATGAAAAGAATCTCCTTTAAGTCCCTGCTGGGAGGGGCCGCACTGACGGTACTCCTGAGTATGGCCTGTACCCACGCTGATGCACAATACCGCCTGCGTTTCAATGGCGCCAGCAATTTCGTGGAACTGAACGGTAAAGACCTCCAACCTCCTTATACGGTGGAATGCCTCGTCAGCCGGAATAAAGTAAGCACTTACTCGTCCCTGCTCACTAGCAGCGATTATGAAAGTGGTATCCGCTTGGAACAATATAACAATACCAACAAAATCGGGCTTACCAAGAAAGGTAAATTCGACGTCCTGTTTGATTATGAACTACCGGTTGGTAAACTCACGCATATCGCCCTAGTAGCGGATAGTGTGCATACCTCCCTCTATGTAGACGGTAAGTTCATCCAGACAATTGATAAAAGTATACCCCTGCCTTTGTCCCAGATTGGCTTGGATGCAGATGGTTTCGGTACCCTCAATGCCACTGTTGATGAGATGCGTATGTGGGACAAGGAGCTCTCTGCGGCCACCATTGCGCGACTCGCCTTTAAAGAAGTGACGGATAAAGATCCTGAATACAATCACCTGTTGCACTATTACAAGTTCGACGAGGGGAGTGGTAATGTGATAAAGGATTCGAAAGGCACGCTCAATGGAAAGATTTTCCTAGCGAATTATGAAAAAGTATATCCGCTGGATATTGCCATTACCAATGTGGTCACCCCGCAAAATGGCCGTGATGCCTTTTCTTCGGCGGAACCTGTGACGATTCGCGTTACCAACCTGGGTACGCAGGAGGTAAACAAGGATGTTACTGTCACTTACAGTATTGGTACCGGTGCTGCGGAAAAGCGCATCAGCATTCCGTTTGGAGCCGCGCCGCTGCCGCCATATGCCTATAGAGATGTACTGTTGGAAAAGGCAGACCTGCATAGTAAAGGTATCTGGCAGTTGGATGCGAAGGTGATATTAACGGGAGACGAAAACCCCTCCAACGATAAACTCTCCACCCATCTACTATTGAAGAAAGTGCCATTGACGAATGTTGTGAAACTGCAACAGCAACCGGGTCAGTTGCTATTTACTTTGGGCAACGCCAACGTAAAACTGCAGTGGCTACAAGCAGACCTGTATCGGCTACAAGTAAGTACAGACGGTCATTTTGAAGATGCTATGGAAAATGGTATCGTCGTTTGGAACGGCGATAAAGCAGTACCTTACCAGGTAGCTGATAAAGGGAGACACTATAACATCACTACTTCGAAGTTAACACTGAAAATAGATAAAGCGCCTTTTCGTATATCCGTCTACGATAAAAGCGGAAAGCTGATCTCTGAACAAACAGAACCGATCAGTTTGGGTGAACAGGCTACAGAATGCCTGCGTCGGGGAAGCAAAGACTACTTCTACGGTGGCGGTATGCAGAACGGCAATTTCTCGCATCGCGACAGCATCATCCCTATCCGCAATAATTTCGGTAACTGGGGCGCGAATACCACTTCCAACCCGGCGCCGTTTTTCGTGAGCACCGCTGGTTATGGCATTTTCCGTAATACCTTCAATAAAGGGGAATATGCCTTCCGCGATACAGTAAAACTCCAGCATGAAGGCTATCAATTCGATGCTTATTATTTCTATGGACCGGGCATTAAAAATGTACTGGATCAGTATACCCATGTAACAGGTCGGCCATTTATGGTGCCGCGTTGGGGCCTTGAATTCGGCGATGCGGATTGCTATAACAAGAAAGGCGTCACCGGTGATGTGATTAGTAAAGTGGCCCGTGTATATCGCGAAAAAGATATGCCTGGTGGCTGGATACTCCCTAACGATGGCTATGGCTGTGGTTATCAGGGATTGGATACAGTGGTGCAAAGTTTACATAAACTAGGTTTCTATACAGGTTTATGGACAGAAAACGGCGTAGAAAAAATCAAAGATGAAGTAGGCCATTTGGGCACGCGTTGTATGAAGCTGGATGTAGCCTGGGTAGGTCCGGGTTACAAATGGGGCCTGGATGGAAACCGTGCTGCTTTCCAGGGAATTGAAAATAACGCAGATGCCCGTGGTTTCATTTGGTGCGTGGCCGGATGGGCGGGCACACAACGCTATGCCACCGTGTGGAGCGGCGACCAGAGCGGTAACTGGGAATATATTCGTTTCCACATCCCAACTGTGATTGGTAGCGGACTCTCCGGCTTCAACTACGCTACCGGCGACGTAGACGGTATTTTCCGTGGAAGCGCCAAAACATATGTACGCGATATGCAATGGAAGGCGTTTACGCCGGTATATATGGCTATCAGCGGTTGGGCGAAAACCAACAAGCAACCGTGGACTTACGATGAGCCCTATACGAGCATTAACCGCAAATACATGAAGCTGAAAATGCGCCTGACGCCGTATATGTATTCCTATTGTCGCGAAGCCTATGAAACTGGTACGCCAGTATGTAGGGCCATGATCCTGGAATATCCGCAGGATAGCACTACTTGGGGCCGTTCTACGCAGTATCAATTCATGAGTGGAGAATACCTGCTCGTAGCGCCTGTATACAAGGATGAAGAAAAACGCGATAGCATCTACCTACCAGTCGGCACTTGGACCGATTACGACAATGGTGTTACCTATTCCGGTGGACAGTGGCTGCAAAACTTTGCCGCTCCGCTGGAAAAGCTGCCGTTGTTTGTAAAGCAGGGAGCTATCATCCCTAAATACCCTGAAATGCTGTACGACAGGGAGAAACCAAAGGATACCCTCACCCTGGAAGTCTACCCTGGTGCAGATGGTCATTTCAAATTATATGAAGACGATGGCGCTACACTGGCGTATAAAAAGTCGAACGCCTTCGCCTATACGAATATCACATCCAAACATATGAGTGGTAAAACTACGGTCACCATTGGTGCTACCACTGGTAAGTACAATGGGCAGTTAGAAAAACGTAGTATTAAATTGGAAGTATTCCGTCAGCAGCAGCCAAAGAAAGTAATGCTGAATGGAAAAGTGATTAGTAGCTGGACATGGCAGCCTGGCTACAAGAAAGGTTGTGTCATGATAGACGCTGGCATGGCTGATATCCGTAAGGTACAGCAGTTGGTGATAGAATAAAATTTTCCGCATCCATCCATTCAACTCCGGCTGACAGTTGTAAAGCTGTCAGCTTTTTTTTGCAATGAACTTTTCGATTCGCGCGCTGTTTTAGCAAAGGAAACCATTGTCACACATGAAAACGCTGTTCCTTTGTTTGTTCTTGATCACCGCATTTGCATTTACCCGCCCGCCGCAGGAGAATTTGACTGTAGGAGAAGTATTGCGCAAGGCAAGGCAGTTGGACCGGGACAGCGCTACTGTCCGACTCACCGGCTATTTTACTCGGAAGCTTTCGAAAGGATGGTATCAGTTTGAAGATCGAACCGCAGAGATCAAGGTGTATGTAGATGACAAGTATCTCCCGAGCAAACCTTTGGACGACCGGGTTTCTATGATCTTATATGCCTTGGTAGTGTATGAACAAAATAAGCCTGTCACCCTGAAGGCCAACAAGCTTATCATGGAAGAATGAGGAAAGATTTACAGCACTTTCACCGCAAATCCGTATATACTTTTCAGACTTGCCAATATAACGATCACAGCTACCGCGATCATAATGGTTTTAGCGGAGATTTTATTGGATACCTTAGCCGCAATAGGAGAGGCCAGGGCACTGCCTATCACGAGTCCCATCACAGCCTCCCAATGCACATGCGACAGCACCGTTACGAAGGTGAGAGAACTCAGCATAGCGATAAAGAAGCGGCAGAGTTTAACGGTTCCTAAAGAAAAACGAGGATGACGGCCGCCGGCAATCAGGGAAGAGAGCACAATAGAGCCCCATCCGCCGCCGCCAATGGCATCTATAAAGCCGCCAAAGAAGCCAAGAATGCCAATTCGTTTGATTTTTTTATGCTGATGCGCTTTTTTATAGCGCACATTAATCGCTCTTTTCAGGATGATACTACCCAGAATGAGGGTATACAGGGAAACAACGGGTTTCGTATAGGTAGCATAATGTTCCAGGGAAGACAACAAGTACGCCCCTATGACCGCCCCTGTAATGCCCGGAATGATGAGCATTTTGAAGAGTTTCTTGTTGATATTCCCCATTTTAAAGTGCATCCAGCCAGCGATGCCATTACTGAGGATTTCCGAAATATGGACAGCCGTACTGGCGGAAGCCGGCGGAATACCCATAGACAAGGAAAAAGTAGTGGAAGTAATACCGTAAGACATGCCAATGGCGCCGTCAATCATGGCAAAAATGAACCCTGCAAGAAGAAAATAATAAAAAGTAGGGGGGATGTCTGCTACATATTGCTGGAAAGTGGGCGTATGCCACCAAATGGTTGTCAGGGTAATTCCGAAGAAGAGCACCGCAGCCGTCCACCAAAGTATACGTCTTCCCGATGGGGTACTCTTGGCAGGCAAAACTGTTTCCTGTGGCGGAACAGCGGCTGTTTTAACGACGGTGGGGGCAGCAGATGGTATGACTTTCTCCATGTATATATCCAGTCAATTTCATCACAAAATACATAAACTCTATGAAAATAGTAGACTATTAGAAAAAAATTCCAAAAGATAGTTTTAGAGAGATGTAACCATACTGGCAAAAATACCTTAACGTATAAGAATTCTTTAGCCTATATTTGGGGTTGCGAACCAATTTTCCCACATAATGTTTCTACAAGTTCTTGGAACTATAATTCTTGTTTTACTGAATGGATTTTTCGTAGCGGCCGAATTTGCTATTGTAAAAGTTAGGTCTTCACAGATAAACGCCAGTGAAGGAGCTTCCAAAAGGGCTACCAAAGCGGCAAAGCATGTTCTGAGTAACCTCGATGGTTATCTAGCGGCAACACAACTGGGTATTACCTTGGCTTCCCTGGGTCTGGGTTGGGTCGGAGAATCCGTAGTAACAACATTAGTATTAAATTTCATGGATGCTATCGGGCTGCATATTACTGAGAGTGCGGCGCATGCGGTAGCTATTCCATTTGCGTTTTTAGTTATCACCGTAATGCATATCGTTTTTGGAGAACTTGCTCCAAAGTCAATGGCTATACGTAAACCGCTGCCTACCACGCTGGCAGTAGCAGTACCGCTGCAATTCATCTTCATCATTTTCCGTCCATTTATCTGGATGCTGAATGGCCTGGCCAACAGTATCCTGCGCTTTTTCGGATTACAACCAGCCGGAGAATCAGAAATTCACTCTGAAGAAGAGCTCAAACTGATTATCTCTGAAAGTCAGGAGGGTGGGGCCATCGAAGAAACGGAAAGAGAGCTGATACAGAATGTATTTGAGTTTGATGATAGTCGCGTGAAAGAAATATTTACGCACCGCAAAAATCTTTCTGCCTTGGATATTTCCCTGCCATTTGATCAGTTGGTCAACCAGGTGATCACAGATGGCTATTCCAGGTATCCCGTGTACAGCAATTCTCTGGATGATTTGAAAGGGGTGATCTATACCAAAGATTTGGTGAAAGGCGTGCATGAGAAAAAATTAACGGATATCAATGAGATCCTCAAACCGGTATATTATGTACCAGATAGTATGAAGATCAAGGACCTACTCCGTACTTTCCAGTTACAGCGTATACAGATGGCCGTGGTGACCAATGAGTTCGGCGATACCGAGGGTATTGTGACCATGGAAGATATCCTGGAAGAGCTGGTAGGCGATATCCAGGACGAGCACGACCAGGAAGCGCCGATTGTGGAGAAAAAAGATGATATCACCTATATCGTGAATGCCCACGAAAATCTCTCTGATATCAACGAGCATCTGCCATATCCATTACCTGAAAGCGAACATTATGAAACGCTGTCGGGTTTAATAAACTACGTACATGGCAATATTCCTAGAGAAGGAGACGTTTTGCGCCTGGACAGATACGAGGTGTTAATATTGAAAATGTTCCGCAGCTCCGTAGAGAAAGCTAGCCTGAAATTATTGTCTGACGAACAAAAATAATAACCATGGAAAAGAAAATCCTGCACGTACTGGAAGGAAGAGAGAAGCAGATAACGGATACAGAAGTAGTGCGACAGTCGTTGCCCACCGCGCAGTTTCGTTTTGCGAATCCGTTCATTGTGGTGCATCACATGATGCCTAAGTTTTTTCCTGCTGGCTCTCCGGAAGATCGGCTGCATCCGCATCCACACAGGGGCTTTGCACCGGTTACTTTCATGTTGCAAGGACAGGGATTCCATCGGGATAATGCTGGCAATGCTATGACGGTATCAGCAGGGGATGTACAGTGGATGTTTGCAGGAAAAGGTATACTGCATAGTGAAGGGCCTTCGGAAGAATTTCTGCAAGAAGGGGGAGTTTATGAACTCTTGCAGCTTTGGTTTAATGTACCGGCGGCGCATAAGTTTGAGGCGCCGTATTATCAGTATGTACCGGGTAATACCATGCCTGTAGTGGCTAATGAGGCGGGCGTGCATTTAACCCTGATAGGAGGGGAGTATGGTGGTCAAACAGGCCCACTGAAAAATTTTACCCCTATCACTGCTATTTGGGGAAGTATACACGCAGAAAAAGAATTCAGGCTGCATGCGAAGCCTGGCTACTGGACGCTGTTGTATCTGATTGATGGTTGTCTCCTCGTAAATGGAACTACTGTAGATTGTTATCATTTAGTGGTGTTTGATAAAGACGATCCGCATACGGAAATTTTGCTGCAAGCCACAGAAACCACGCGTATACTGTATCTCAGCGCTGAACCGATCAATGAACCTGTTGCTGCAAAAGATAATTTCGTGATGAATACAGCCGAAGAAATTGAACAGGCCTTCTCCGATTATAAGAATGGATTGTTCGGTACCTTGGAAAAGTAGTCTCCCTAAAAATATCTCATTACATATTGAAGGCAATATCTCTTGCCTGTCGCCCTGAGGTGACAAAAAAAAGAAGAAGGGTGTGACGTCGCAGATGTCACACCCTTCTTCTTTTTTTGATACAGCCTTTTCGTTAATACCTACCGTTGTTTAGCATACATTTCTGTGAATGCTAAGGCAGACAAAACTATGGCTTGCTAAACTGTGTCCAAATCCTTTGTGGGCTTGTGCTTAATCGTTTTACTTGTTTTATCGATTTTTTGCTATATTCAGTATAAGAATTCGAATTCCACATTTTTCTGGTCGAGATAATTTAGCACACTGTTAGACCCGTTAGTCGTATCCCATGATCCGATCCTGATTTCCTTTTTTATTAACCATCAAAAATCTAAACATGACCTTCCGATTCCACGCACTGCAGCGCGTTGTGCTGCCTGCCATTACCATTGTTATCCTGGGCATGCTATCCTGCAAAAAGGACCTTGCTCCCCAGACTGATCAAACGCCTAAAGCCCATACAGAATCTGTCACCAAAGCCGGCGGGAAATCTGTCTGCTATGTGGAGGTTAACAGCAATAGCCTGTTAGAAACGGGAAAATATACCCTCACTACAGGTGGCCAGCAGCTTTTTGATATTGCCATTATATTCGCGGCCAATATCAATTTCAACACCACTACACAACAGGCCTACCTGTATAACAACCCGCAGGTAACTAGTGTGTTGGTAAACAAGAGCACACAGATCGTTCCCTTGCAAAACAAAGGCATGAAAGTATTGCTGTCTATCCTGGGGAATCATCAAGGCGCTGGCATTTCGAATTTTACGAGTCGCACTGCTGCGCATAACTTCGCTCAGCAACTGGCGGATACTGTTGCCTATTATGGATTAGATGGCATCGATTTCGATGATGAATATGCCGATTATGGCACGAATGGTACACCACAGCCTAACGACAGTTCTTTTGTATTCCTGTTGAGCGAACTCCGTTCACTGTTGCCCACAGGTAAGATTATTTCTTTCTACTACTATGGCCCTGCGGCTTCCTATTTGTCTTATGGCGGTCAGAAAGCAGGCGATTTTGTGAACTATAGCTGGAATGCCATCTATGGCTCTTTCTCCGTTCCAAATGTAGCGGGACTCACAAAAAGCCAGTTGGCACCTGCTGCCGTAGATATTATGAGTACAAGCCAGAGTACTGCCGTATCCCTGGCAAATTCCACGAAAAGCAACGGCTATGGGGTTTATCTCTGGTACAATCTAACCAGTACGAATAAGGCTTCTTATTTCTCTGCCGTATCGCAGGTGCTTTACAGTAGTAAGGTGACTTATACTCCTTGATAGCGGAGTGTTTTAAAATTAAGTGCTAAATCGTTTAAGTAGAAGGGGTTACGGCTGGCTGAAAAAGTGGTAATACAAAAATAGGACGTCGTCTCAGGTATCCTGGAGGCGTCCTATTCTTTTGGGTTATGGAGGGCTTATGATTTTTTGTACTTTTCGTTTTGACTAAGGGCATTCAATTTTTCTGTATCCGCGGGATTTCAAGCCTATCCAATCTTTTGCCTAATTCGAGCACATGTGTTCTCATTCCTAAGATACTATAATCAATGATATCAAATCGTTTTTCACATTTGTCATCCAGCATCTTAATATCGTCCTGCAGACCATCAAATCGTTTTTCAGACTTGATATCCATTTGTTTAATACTCTCCTCCATGAAATCAAATCGTGTTTCAAACTTCTCATCCATCGCTTTCATATTCCCCTCCATTCGATCAAACCTTTGATCCATACTTTCAAATCTAAGATCCATGGTATCAAACCTTTGATCCATACTTTCAAACCTACGATCCATACTTTCAAATCTACGATCCATACTTTCAAATCTAAGATCCATGGTATCAAACCTGAGATCTATGGCGGTAAACTTTTTCTCAAATTTTTCGTCCATGGAAATTATCCTTTGCTCAAGGTCTTTACCTTGTTTGTCCAGAAGACCTGTGAATTTGTTATCCAATCCTTTAATAGCGCCTAAAATTACTTGCATCTGATCATTCGACATACAACGTGTTTTTGGGTTAAAAAATTAATTTACATCGTAAAAGTAGCGAGCTTTTCCTATCGAAAATCATGTCAAAAGTTAATCAAATGTTATTGAAAATTAATTATTTATGTATTATTAAATTGATTAAATAATTATCATTTTGATTATCTCTGGAACAAAACGAAAATGGTTCCACTATAGGGTGGAACCACTTCGGGAACGCATTAATTTTTCTGTTAGCCTGATTTATTATTGACCGTAGTTGATACCTGCTTTCTTCCAACGTGCGTAGAAATAGCCTAATGCCTGCTGGAATGCAGTATAGTTTTTATTGGCGGGTTGTGTCCATCCAACTTCTGCATAGGCGGCCAGGCGCGGATATACGCGTACATTCATGCTTTGTGCATCCGGGATAAATTCACCCCACATTTGGCAGCCAAATCCAAGGATTTTCGATTGGTATTGTGGTTCCAGTCCAGTTGGTATTGGATCAAAGCCATAGGCTTTATCCAGTTTGAAATCGTAATCCAGGTATGTATAGGAGTGATAAGAGTTTACGACATCATAGCCTTTGGAAACGGCATCTCGGATGAGCGAGAGCTCTCCTTTCCAGAAGTGTACAATTGTTTGTGGCGCTAGTTTTTCCGTACCTGCAACATCGTTGGCATCATTATATTCGTGGAGTTTTACGCCCATGATTTCATTCCAGCCCATCATTCTGCGGTTGTTGTCGGCCAGGTAATTGGAAATACTATTAGTAAATGCAATTTGGAGATCGGCGGGGGAGTTGAGATGATGATCCCGCATATATTTCACTACAGTGGAATCAGCTTTCCACTGGTCATATTTTACTTCATCTCCACCGATGTGTATCACTTTGGATGGAAAGAGCGTCATTACTTCCTGCAGTACGTCCTGTAAAAATCCGATCACTTTTGGATCTGTTACATTGAAAACGTTATAATGCACACCAAACTGCGCGGGAACTGCAATCTGTTCGTGGCGGGTGCCCAGCCAAGGATAAGCGGCAATAGCAGCACTGGCATGACCTGGCATTTCAATTTCTGGAACAATGTTGATATGCCTTTCGGTGGCGTATTGAATAATATCTTTTATCTGTTCCTGCGTATAGTAGCCACCGTGAGGAACCAGTCGGTATACCTTGCTGCCAAAGGCTGTCTGCGAAGAATCGCGGTGACTGCCAATCTTGGTCAGTAGTGGATACTTTTTAATTTCTATTCTCCAGCCCTGATCATCTGTCAGGTGCCAGTGGAAAGTATTCATTTTCAGGAGGGCCATTTCATCCAGCAGTTGTTTGACAGTGGCTACTCCTTTGAAATGACGGGCTTCGTCTAGCATAAAGGCTCTCCAGCCGAAGCGGGGCTTATCTTTTATGTCTACTCCTGAAATCGTATAGATATTACCGTTAGCATTTATAATTTGCCTTAAAGATTGGATACCATAAAATATGCCTGTATTGGTAGCGGCGGTGATGACTACGCCGGTATTATCCGTATGGAGGGTATAGCCTTCTTGTCCCAGTTCCTGGGCTAATTGGGGCTGAAGATCGAGGCGGATATAATTGGAAGCAGCATTACTGGCGGCGCTGAGGTGCAATCCATATTCAGTGGCCAGTGTTTGTTGGAGGAAACCCGCTTCGCTGGCGCTTTTACCGGCGATGATAGCGGTTTGATCGGTGAGTGAAAAGGTGGTACCAGTGGTTTTGACTTCCGAAGGTCGTGGAATGATGTTCACTGCGTAGAGCTGTGTGGTAGCGCAAAAGAGCGCGGTGAGTGCTGCCAGCATTTGCCTTATTGTCTGCATGATAAATGGAGGTTATAAGTAATTTCCAAAGGCAAAAATTACAAATAATCTCCGTATGCAGGCTGAACTTTTACACGAGTGCGCTCTTTATGCGGGCGCTGGCAATATCTGCTATGGCTTCTGCCCAGAAGATAGGCGCCACTTTCAGGAAGGGGAGTAGGCGGTCAGCAGCCACCGGATGGGTGCTGCTGACGGATGCTGACTCCTGTAATATTTCTGTGAAGTACAGGTTACCCAGTTTGCACTGGATACCGGATGCGTGGTATATGCTGAATACATCCACGGTGGCGGTTACCTGTTGTATATCGTCGGTTTTGGTGAAGGCGTATAAATTTCCTTCTTCATTGATGGCGGGCAGCCAGCCTTTTTCCTGGAGATGGAGGATAAGTGCTTCTTGCTCCATCACTATATCTTCGAAATCGTTGATTTGTGTCTGAAACCGTTGCTGTGGCGTTAACAGCGTGGTGTTTCTATCCAACTGATTGAATGCAGGAACGATATTGTTTACCGAGAGATGCTGTCTCCACTGTTGCAAACTGGTTTCATCCAGTTGCAATGGATGGAGCAATCTTACGGTGGCATATTCTGGTAAATGTATTTCAGCTCCCGAAACACTGTGCAGACGGGATTCTTCGGTGCATCTGAAGGTGGTCATCAATTGGCCTGCTTCATCATATACTGCCCATACCAATCTGTTGGCAAATACAAACATCAACGGGTTTTGCAGGAACAGTTCCAACCATTGTTTGGCTGTCCAGTTGCGCTGATTGACGAGGAACTGTTCCAATCGCTTCGTTTGTGCAATAGCCATATCCGGCAGTTGTTTCTGCAAGGATTTAAAGAAACGTTTGGTTTCTGGAGCGGCAGCTACAGGCGGCGTTTTCGGACGTCTGTTTTTGCGATTCAGGTAAGCGATGCGGAAGTTAAGATCTACAAATCCTTTCCAGGTATCGCCTTTCATATCGAATGGCTTGTATCGCCCTTCAAAATCCAGGTCAGGAACGGCTTTGTCGCCCAGTTCATGGAGGGTGAGTCCCAGTTCTTCGGCGGCGCGGGTCAGCGCAGTTCTGGCGGCTGCACCCAGCGCTACTTTCCTGGTAACATATTTATTAGCGTAGTATTCTACTATTTGAAGTGATTTGCTGCCGGCATGGAGGGCCAATGCGGCCAGGCCATGTTCCGCCTGACGAGGACGGCGATGTTTAATCCAGTCTGCGATATTATCCTGTAAAGCAGTCGCCAGTTGTTTATGACCGGTGAGCGCTGCGGTAGCGAGGAGGAATTTCAGTCTGGTATCACCTTCATGTTGTTCGTACAGATTGAACAGTGCCACAGCAAAATCATCATTGCGTGTTTTGTCGAGCAGGCGGAGTAACGGTCTCGCCTCTACGTCGGCGCCCATTTCTTTAATCCTGGACATGCGGTACAGGAGGAAGCGGGTAGCCTCGAGGGGAAGCTGTGTACCGTCTGTAGTCCACAGGAGAGGGAGGGATTGGTCATCCAGCCATTTCTCCAGTGGGCGGGACAGTTTATGTCTGCTGGCGGCAGAAGCGATCAGGTAATTGACCGTTTCCATATCTGCTGAATACTGGATGGTATTGCCCAAGGTTTCCAGCATCATATCACGTGCATCGTCGTTGATCTCATTGTGGAGGGCCTCCTGAATGAGGGTACGTGCTGCTGGCGTATTGATACTGCAAAGGATGAGCGTAGCTGCCAATCGCTGTTCCGCCTTTTTATGCTGAAGGAGATCAGCGGCTTTGTTATAAGCCTGTGGGTCTCGTGCCAACAGGGTAGCTACTGCCATGCGTACTGATTTCAGTTTATGCAAGGTATATGGCCATAGCTGGTCCGCAAAAGCAGCGGGATCATGTTGGTCCAGTACGGGTAGTAGCAGTTTGATATCGTAGCCGTTTTCCAGTGCATTCAACAGGATAGGTAGTACTTGTTGTTGCGGTTGTTGGCCGAGGATATCGAAGCATTCTCCCTGGATCATGCGTTTTTCACGGATGAACTGTTCCAGGTAAGCGGTACCGGCGGCAGGGTCTTGTTGGAGCAAGCCATGCAGGGCGATGACGCTTAATGGATAACTGCGGCGGTCGTCCGCATGCAGCAGGGTAGTAGCGTATCCTTCTACCTCCGGCTGATGGGAAGTAAAATCTTCCAGGTATTGCCGGAATAGCGGGAGTAAATTCGCCTGATAGGTTTCAGGTTGGAAATTGGTGAGGGCGAGATGAACGCCCAGGCGTACGGCCACCGATCCTGCGTTGGCGGCGGCAGTAGCGATTTGCAGCAGCAACGGTTCATATTTACTGAAGTTGTGCTGTAATAAGGTATTGGCTAGTTCACTGTGAAGGTATCCCGGAAGTTGTTGCAGGAGTTTGGCTTCCAGGTAATTCATTTCATGGTCGGGATGACTCCTACTAAGGAGTCGAAAGAACAGGGAGTTCCAGTTTTGCTGATACCATCTTTGAAGGTATGGTTGTATTGTCAGTTGATCCGTTGATCTAAGCAGATCCTGTAGGAATTTTCGCAGGGGCGAAAATTTCAGCGGCATGAGGTCCATATTATCGCCATAATTGGAATAAAGGATCATCATGGAGCCGATTTTCTCAGGGGAATAGCCCTGTTGCTGCAGGAAGTGGGTAAAATTGCTGAATCGCTGTACAATAGAGGAGGAGCTGCCTGGCATATCTAGCATAGGGATCATATGCTTCAGGAAATCATGCTCATTTTTCTCCCATACCTGTGGTTCGGATAGTAACTGTAATACCAACTGGTCGTTGTCATTCCATTGGTCCGGGAGCTGTAGCAGGGGGATAAAGGCGCCTGCCATTGCTATTTCGTCTGTGGTGGTCAGAGAGGGAACAGCGGCTTGTCTGCCGGTCAGGAACAGATGGATCGACACGATCGTGGTTTCATTCGCATGCTGGAAGAACCTTTTTTTCAGTCTTTCGATAATTGGTTGTGTCGCTTCCTCTGTATATGGCATAAGGTCTAAATAGGTTCTGTTTAGTTAGTCTTCTCTGCTTGTTGCCGCGGATAGCGGTTTTAAAGATTAAAAAATTAAGTTATACATATAATGCCTACTTGAAGCAAAATCGGTCACAAATTAAAGAAAATCGAAAAATAAAAAAGCCAAATATCAAATGTCTTTTGGGGACTATCTGATAAATGGCAATAAATTTTATAAAAATAGAGGAGTTGATTAGAGGAAACCCAGTTCCAGCTTGGCTTCTTCGCTCATCATTTCCTTTGTCCATGGTGGATCGAAGGTAAGGTGGACGTGTACATCGGTCACACTTTCCAGGTTTCTGACCTTTTCTTCCACTTCGCGGATGATATCTCCGGCAACGGGACATCCGGGAGCGGTAAGGGTCATATCAATACCAACGCTATTATCGTCTTTGATTTTAATGGCATATACCAGTCCTAGTTCCCAGATATTCACCGGAATTTCCGGGTCATAAACGGTGCGGAGTTGTTCTTCTATCTGATCCCTTAATGTTGATTCACTCATTGCTGATTGATTTTCGCCTGGTAGGCTACGGAATAAAGTTTCATTTGTTTCAGCATACTCAGCAGACCGTTGGAACGGGTAGGGGAGAGATGACTGCTCAAACCGATAGCGTCGATAAAAAATATTTCTGCGTCCGCGATTTCCTTCGGCGTATGGCCGGAAAGTACGGAGATCATGAGGCTTACGAGTCCTTTTGTGATAACGGCATCAGAATCGGCGGTAAAGATGAGTTGACCGTCTTTGAGTTCTGTGTGCAGCCATACGCGGGATTGGCAGCCTTTGATCAGGTTATCGCTTGTTTTGAATTCTTCCGGAATGAGGGGCAGTTCTTTTCCCAACTGGATGATATATTCATATTTATCTTCCCAGTTTTCCATGAAGGAAAAATCGTCAATTACCTCGTCTTGTTTTTCTTTGATCGTCATGATGCCCAATTTACAGCAGCATTTTGCTGGCACGTTTCACACCGGCCACCAGCTTATCAATTTCTTCCATGGTATTATAGAAAGTCAGGGAGGCCCTAACGGTACCTGGAATTTGAAAGCGGTCCATGAGTGGTTCGGTGCAATGGTGTCCGGTTCTAACGGCAATTCCTTGTTGGTCCAGCAGTTCGCCCATATCGAATGGGTGGATGTTGTGCACCAGGAAGGAGATCGCGCCGCTTCTGTGGGCAGCATCGCCGATAAAACGGAGGCCGTCTATCTGGCGGAGCTGATCCACAGCGTAGGCGGTTAATTCCTCTTCCCATTGCTGGATAGCCGGAATGCCGATATGCTGCAGATATTCAATGGCTGCACCCAATCCGATAGCACCCGCAATATTTGGGGTACCAGCTTCGAATTTATAGGGCAGCTCATTATAAGTTGTTTTTTCGAAAGTAACGGTTTTAATCATATCTCCACCGCCTTGGTAAGGAGGCAGTTTGTTGAGCCATTCGGAAGTACCGTAGAGTACACCGATGCCGGTAGGGGCATAGATTTTATGGCCGGAGAATACAACAAAATCCGGTTGCAGCGCTTGCACGTCTATGGTCAGGTGCTGGATAGCCTGTGCGGCATCGATCAGTACCGGAATATTTCGTGCATGCGCCAGCGTGATGATATCTTCCACGGGATTGATGGTACCCATGGTATTGGAAACATAAGTTACAGCTACAATTTTAACGGTATCATCGAGCATGGCCTCGTACGCATCCATGAGGAGTTCGCCCTTATCGTTGATAGGGATTACTTTCAGGGTAGCGCCGGTATCTTCACAAGCCATCTGCCAAGGAACAATATTGGAGTGATGTTCCATAGCGGAAATGATCACGCTGTCTCCTTTTTTGAGGAAGCGGCGGCTCATGGCGTTGGCTACGAGGTTGATACCATCGGTAGTACCTTTTGTGAAGATAACTTGGTTGGCATTAGGTGCATTGATATATCCAGCCACGATCTGGCGGGCTTTTTCATATGCATCGGTTGCCACCTGGCTCAGATGATGTACACCACGGTGCACATTGCTATTATATGTTTCGTAGTAACGTTCTATTGTATCTATTACCACTTGCGGCTTTTGCGTGGTAGCACCATTATCGAGATATACCAGCGGTTTGCCGTGCACCAACTGTTGCAGGATAGGAAAATCTTTCCTGATAGCGGCAACATCTAGTGTGGTGGTTCCTATGTTAGCAATATGTTCCATGTTGTATCGTCTTAATTGTTCATGATAGCCTCGATCTGTCCCTGGATGTAATCCTGCAGGGCAGGTACCGCGATTTCGTCGGTTACATCGTGGGAGAATGCATTTACCAGCAGGGCTTTAGCGGATTCTTCACCGATACCGCGTGCGCGGAGGTAGAACATCGCTTCTTCGTCGAACTGGCCAGCAGTAAAGCCGTGGCTGCATTTCACGTCGTCGGCATAAATTTCCAGTTGTGGCTGGGAGTTGATATTTGCTTTATCGCCCAAGAGCATGTTGTTATTCTGCTGGAAGGCGTTTGTTTTTTGTGCGTCCTGGTGAACATGTATTCTACCGGTGAAAACTGCGTTGGCAGTGTCCAAAAGTACGCCTTTATAGTGCTCGTTACTGTTGCAGTTAGGCTGCAGGTGATCCATAAAGGTATGGTTATCTACATGCTGAGAGCCCGTTGCAAGGTACAGTCCTTTCAGGTTTGTTTCAGTGTTGCTGCCTTTCAGGATTACGCTCAGGTTATTACGGGTGAGCGGCGTGTTAGGCAGGGTGAAACTGAAATGATGATAGCGACTGTCGGCACCCTGTTGAGCGGCAGTGGTATTTACATTGCGGAAATTCTCAGCGCCCTGTTGCACGTTATAGTGCCAGAGTTCTGCGTTTTCCAGTACTACCACTTCGGTTACGCTGTTGGCAAAAGCAACGGCTTCCTGTTTAGGGTGCACGGTGCTTTCGATAATAGTGGCCGCCGCGTTTTTGTGCAAGATCCACAGGTGACGTGGCTGAACAAAAGCATGACGGTCGGAAGTATAAACATGTACCAGGTGAATCGGTTTGTCTATCACAACATTTGCCTGGAGTTCGATGAACAGACCGTCAGCGAAGAGGGCAGTGTTGAGGTTAGCCAAAGATTCAGTGGACAGGTGTTTCTGTTGGTTGAACCATTTGCTAAAGCCAGGAGCATCCGTGCTAGCGCTCATTGCGCCGATGTGGATGCCCTTTCCTTCCGGCAGGTTGGAAAGGCTCGCTTGCAGATGGCCATTTACAAGAACAATACGATAGCTGTCCAGTCCTGCGATGGCTGCTTCATCAGCAACGTTTGCAGTGGTGGTAGCTGGTGTATTTGAAAATTCATATGGATACTCTTTCAGGAACCGCTGGATGTTGGTGAAACGCCATGCTTCCGTTTTCAGGGTAGGGAGACCTGCTGCTGCAAAACGTTCCAGTGCTTCGCGGCGTGTATCCTGCAGGCTGTCCTGCGGGGCCGACAAAGCAGTTACGTCTTCCGTTAAAGCCTGGTAAAAAGGTATCATGATATCGCTTGTCATAATTGTTGCTAACGCTTTTTAATAAATTACGAAATATGGTTTCCGTAATTTGATTATACTGATTCTTTCTCGTGTTCTGCTTCCTTCAGCCAATCGTAACCTTTTTCTTCCAGTTCCAGGGCCAGTTCTTTGGTTCCGGTTTTAATGATACGGCCGTTGTACAGTACGTGTACGAAATCAGGAACGATATATTCGAGCAGACGCTGGTAGTGGGTAATCACTACGAAGGATTTCTCTGCATCGCGCAATTTGTTTACACCGTTGGAAACGATACGGAGTGCATCGATATCGAGTCCGGAGTCAGTTTCATCCAGGATGGCGAGCTGAGGATTCAGCATAGCCAACTGAAATATTTCATTACGTTTCTTTTCACCACCGGAGAAACCTTCGTTGAGGGAACGGTTCATCAGGTTGGTGTTAAAATCTACAAGCTGTTGTTTTTCTTTGGTCAGTTTCAGGAATTCCTTCGCTTCCAGCGGAGGGAGGCCTTTATAAGTTCTAACCTCGTTTACTGCAGTTTTGAGGAAGTTGATGTTGGAAACACCTGGGATTTCTACTGGGTATTGAAAAGCGAGGAAGACACCTTCACGAGCGCGATCTTCTGGAGACATTTCCAGCAGATTTTTGCCATTGAACCAAACTTCACCTTCGGTAACAGTATAGTTGTCACGACCCGCCAGCACGGATGCCAGGGAGCTTTTACCAGAACCGTTTGGTCCCATGATAGCATGCATTTCACCTTTATTGATTTCCAGGTTAATGCCTTTCAGAATTTTTTTCCCTTCTACTTCTGCGTGCAGATTTTTAATCGTCAGCATGATTGTTTTATTTCTTTCTGTATGTTTAAATAGTTGTCAGTAATCAGTTACTGGTTAATCTTCGTAACCAATTCCCAACTATCCAACGCTTCCTTCCAATGTGATAGATAAAAGTTTCTGAGCTTCTACGGCAAATTCCATAGGTAACTGGTTCAGTACTTCTTTAACGTAACCGTTTACGATGAGCGCTACCGCTTTCTCTGTATCAATACCGCGGGCATTGAGGTAGAAGATTTGATCTTCACCGATTTTAGAGGTGGTCGCCTCGTGTTCGATCATAGCGGTTTTATTCCTAGACTCGATGTAAGGGAATGTATGAGAACCGCATTGGTTACCGATCAGGAGGGAGTCGCACTGTGTAAAGTTACGGGCATTTTCTGCGCGAGGACCTACGGAAACGAGTCCGCGGTAGCTGTTATCGCCATGGCCGGCAGAAATACCTTTAGATATAATACGGCTTCTGGTGCCTTTTCCGATGTGGTGGATTTTAGTACCAGTATCAGCAATCTGTTTGTTACGAACTACTGCTACGGAATAGAATTCACCTTCGGAGTGATCACCCTGGAGGATCACGCTTGGATATTTCCAGGTGATAGCAGAACCGGTTTCTACCTGTGTCCAGGAGATTTTACTGCGCTCGCCTTTGCAGATACCACGTTTGGTAACGAAGTTGTAGATACCGCCTTTACCGTCTTTATCACCAGGATACCAGTTTTGAACGGTAGAGTATTTTACTTCTGCATGATCCAGTGCTACGATTTCCACTACAGCTGCGTGCAGTTGGTTTTCGTCGCGCATAGGAGCGGTACAACCTTCCAGGTAGCTAACGTAACTGTTATCGTCCGCAACGATCAGGGTACGTTCGAACTGACCTGTGTTTTGTGCATTGATACGGAAGTAAGTGCTCAATTCCATTGGGCAACGAACGCCTTTAGGAATGTACACGAATGAACCGTCAGAGAATACTGCACTGTTCAGTGCAGCGAAAACGTTATCTGAGTGTGGTACCACAGTACCGAGATATTTCTTTACTAAGTCAGGATATTCCTGCACCGCTTCACCGAAAGAGCAGAAGATCACGCCCATTTCTTTCAGTTTGCCTTTGAAGGTAGTAGCCACAGAAACGCTATCGAATACCGCATCTACCGCTACGCCTGTCAGTGCTTTCTGTTCATTTAAAGGAATACCCAGTTTTTCGAAAGTAGCCAGCAGTTCAGGATCTACTTCATCCAAACTGTTTAGCTGTTTTTTCTTTTTAGGAGCCGCATAGTATGAGAGTGATTGCAGATCCAGTTCAGGAAGTTCAAAATGCTGCCAGTTAGGGAATTTCAGCTTTTTGAAAGCCTGAAAGCCCTTCAGTCGCCATTCCAGCAACCATTCCGGCTCATTTTTTTTCGCCGAAATAAAACGGATGATATCTTCATTCAGCCCTGGAGGTGCTATATCCATTTCAATGTCGGTGGTAAAGCCAAACTCATACTCCTTATTGGCTATATCATCTATTATTTCGTTACTATTTATCATACGGTTTTGTGATTTAGAGGTTGTTCGGTGGTAGCAAAGCGGTTGGTTGGTTTACACCGCGAAGCTTTCCCCGCAGCTGCACGTTCTGGTTGCGTTAGGGTTGTTAAAGTAAAGCCCCTTACCGTTCAGACCATCGGAATAATCCAGTTCTGTTCCGTATAAGTACAATAAGCTCTTCATTTGTACTACCACTTTGATTCCTTTGTCTTCAAACACTTGGTCGCCTTCTTCCTCTGTATTTTCGAATTTCATCACATATTCCAAACCGGAACATCCGCCACCTTTCACGCCTACACGAACAAAGGTGCCTGGCGCATGGTGTTCTTTTTCCATTAATGCCTTAATATATTCACCTGCTTTCTCTGATACGGTAATCATACTCAGAATTGTTTTAAATAAATAGCCGGTTTCCCGGCCAAAATATTGTGTTAGAATGCACTGCTACCGGATTATCGCAGTGGGCGGGCCAGAATAGTGACAAAGGTTCGCAAAATTACAACCTTTTCACAGAATTTCCAGTCCCATATTGACTTTTAACCTCTCTTTCAGAGGTCGCCGGACAAAAAAACATTTTGTTACCTGATACAAAAATACGAGATTTGACAATAAAACAAGTAAAAACTTGGAAAATCACCCAACTCGAATCAGAAATGCTGCCGACCGGTTATTGACTATACTCAAGACCAGAGGCCCGCTGCCAGCTTCACAACTGGCGGTTGAGCTGGGTATTACCGGTGAGGGAGCCCGGCTCCATCTTGTTAAATTGCAGGAAGAAGGGCTGGTACAGTCCGAAAGCATCTCCCGTGGCGTAGGTCGCCCGCAACAAATATGGAGCCTGACCGCCCTCGGCAATGCTCGCTTCCCTGATACGCATACAGAATTAAGTCTCCAACTGATACAAACCATCAAAACTGTTCTCGGTAAGGAAGCGCTCGCTAACGTAGTGGCTGCCCGTGAACAAAATCAGCAGGAAAAATACCATGCCGCCCTCGAAGGCATTAACGGCATCGAAAACCGCTTGGAAGCATTCGCTACCATTAGAAGTGGGGAAGGGTATTTAGCTGAATGGAAAAAAGAAGATGGGGTGTACTATTTCATTGAAAATCACTGTCCTATATGTTGCGCGGCTACAGAGTGTGATAACATCTGTACCTCTGAAATGAGAACGTTTGTCAGCATAGTAGGTAATGATGCGTCCGTTTCAAGAATGGAACATATCATCAATGGCGCCCGCCGTTGCGTATATAAAATTGTTCCTGACGGAGCGTCCGTGTCTTCCTAAATAATAACTTACTTTAATATCAATACTAAGGTGCCCGCTATAATCAGCCCGGCGCCAATCGCTGTTTTCCAAGTAAGGCTCTCATGTAGAAATACAGCGGCCATAATAATTGTCAGCGCTACGCTGAGTTTATCCACGGGGGCCACCTGACTGACCTTGCCTATTTGTATGGCTTTAAAATAAAAGACCCAGGAAAGTCCGGTAGCAATACCGGACAATACCAGGAATATCAGGCTATGACGGGAAATACTGCCAGTTCCTTTGTACTCTCCTCGAACTAGCACAATTCCCCAGGCCACGAATAAAATAACGATCGTTCGTATAGCCGTGGCCAGATTAGAGGAAATATCTGAAACGCCAATCTTCGCAAAGATGGCTGTAAGCGCCGCAAAGAAAGCTGATAGTAAGGCATAAATCCACCACATAGTAAATAGTTTAGATTTTGTAACCCAGGATTTTCAGGCTCCTGCGCTCACCATCCATGAGGGCAATGTCTGGAAGGTGCGCCCATTCCTGAAAACCTATCTTCTCAAACAATTTCAGACTGGGTATGTTGTGGGCGAAAATAAAACCTAATAATGTATCAATTTTGAAGTTGGGACTAACGGCAATGGCATAACGAAGAATTTCTCCGCCGTAGCCTTTGCCTCTGGCATTTTCATCCAGGTAGATGCTGACTTCCACCGTGCCGTTATAAGCAGGACGGCCATAGAAAGACTGAAAGCTCATCCAGCCGATGTTTACGCCTGCATCATCAATCATCCATAAAGGTCTGCGGTCTGTATCATGGGCGTAGAACCAGTGTTGTCTGCTCTCTACGGTAACAGGTTCTGTATCTGCGGTTACCATACGGCCGGCAATAGTGGTATTGTAAATTTCCACGATGCGGTCCAGATCTTCAATTGTCGCGTGTCTGTAAGTCAGTCTCATTTTTTATCTCCTAAGAATTTTCCCAAAATTGCTCTCTCGCATGTTCGGCTTTCAACAGGCTGTAGATATGTGCATCCACGAAGCTACCTTTTTCAAAGAAAGCATCGCGGAGGAGGCCTTCCTGGGTAAATCCAATCCGCTGCAGCAATTTGGCTGAAGCGGTATTCACTGGGTCCACAAAGGCTTCTACGCGATTGAGATCCATCTCCTTAAAACCAAATGCCACCAGGGCTGCAATCGCTGTGGTCATAATGCCGCGGCCCCAGTATTCCGGCATCAGATCATATCCGATTTCCGCTTTGTAATGCACTTTACTCCATTTATGAAAGCCGCATGTGCCGATCAGTTCATCCCTTCCGGTAAAGGTAATGGCCATTCTAAAGCCTTCGTCTTCTTGTTGTCGCTCTCGAAAAAGGGTGATGATCTGTGCGGCCTCACTGATATTGCTGAAAGAGGCAATGTCCATAAATCGTGTAACCTCATCATTGGAGAACAATTTGAATAATGCCGCTGTATCTTTATCTTTAATAGGACGAAGCGTTAGCTCACCTGTGATTATTTCCGGTACATGCATGGTAGGTCACATTATTTGGATGATGTGTAAAGCTAAGGAATTTAATCCCGCTTTAATAACCATCTCTGCAACATTACCTAATTTCGTTTCCATACAGATCAATTAGCACAACTTATGAAGATTTTGGTTATTGAAGATGAGACTAAAGTAGGCGCGTTTATCAAACGTGGCCTGGAAGAACACCAGCATCAAGTAGACGTAGTAGCCGATGGGCCTTCGGGGCAGCATATGGCCATTCAGGAAGAATATGATCTGATTCTGCTGGATGTTATGCTTCCAGGTATTAATGGTCTTACTATCTGCAAAAACCTGCGTGGTTCGGGATTACAAACGCCCATTCTCATGCTTACCGCCCTCAATGCCACTACCGATGTAGTGGATGGCCTGAACTCCGGTGCAGACGACTATCTCGCCAAACCATTCCATTTCTCCGAATTGCTGGCCCGCATCAATGCATTGGGCAGAAGAAAGAACTTGTTCCGTCCGGAAGCCCCTGTGCTGGCCTTGGGAGACTTACAACTGGATACCAATACTAAAACTGCTCATAGAGAAGGCCGGGAGATTATCCTCACTGCCAAAGAATATGCACTGTTGGAGTTATTTCTTAAAAATGTAGGGAAGGTACTTTCTCGCGCCCTGATTGCGGAATCCGTATGGGGACTAGAATTTGATACTGGCACCAATACCATTGACGTTTACGTGAACTATCTCAGAAATAAGATTGAAAAGGGATTCAACGGCGATAAACTGATCCATACGGTTGTAGGTATGGGTTATGTCATGAAAATTAAGAGCTGATATGAAGATACGTCATCGTTTGTCCCTTCAGTTTACACTGATATCCGGTATATTGCTTACTGTAGTATTTGTTCTGGTATACCTATTGTCTGCCCGCTATGTACGTAATAACTTCTATAAACTACTGCAGGTACGTGCCCTCGTGACTGCCCAGGTCTATCTGGAAAAAGACGAGTTAACCAAAAAGAAGTTCCTGGAAATTGAAAAGAGTTACCAACAGAGTATTCCCGGAGAATCCAGTAATATCTACGATAATAATAATCAAGCCGTATTTATTGAGAAGGTGAAATATACCTGGCCGGTATCCCTCATGGACCAGGTACGAAAACATGAAATCTACCGATTCACCTTTGGAGATAAATATGGACTGGGGATGTATTATCCCGATAACCAGGGAGACTTCGTGGTCATCGTGACCGCCCGCAACTCCCAAGGGGAGCAGCAGTTGCAGTACCTCCTCTGGATCCTGGTATGTATGGGCTTTGTGGCGATGTTGGTAGTATATCTATTAGGTCAATGGTATGCCAGTAGGGCCTTGCAGCCTATTCAAAGCATCAACAGGCAAGTGAAGCGCATCCGTGCCAGTAACCTGCATATGCGGGTGAACCGTGGTAAGAATAAGGATGAAATAGATGAATTGGCCACTAACTTCAATGAGATGCTGGAACATATGCAGCATGCCTTTGAAATGCAGCGCTCTTTTGTGTCTAATGCCTCGCATGAACTGCGTACGCCACTGACCACTATCATAGGGGAGATTGAAGTAACCATGCAGAAAGACCGTTCAGTGGAACAGTACAAAGAAACTTTAGGTACCCTACTGGATGAATCAGAGAAGCTGAAAATCATTACAGATGGCTTGCTGCAACTAACCCGCGTAGATGCGGTGCTAGACCCTGCCCAGACGGAAGACATCCGCATGGACGAATTACTCTGGGAAATCCAAGCCTACTGGCAGCAGCAGGAAAAGCCGTTACCGCTGGAAATACAACTGGCGCAGTTGCCGGAAACCCCTGCCCAACTGACCATTAGAGGAAATCGGCAGCTCCTGGCGCTGGCCATTAATAATATTGTGAGGAATGCCTTTAAGTTTTCCCACAATGCCCCTGTGCAATGCCGGTTGGAAGTCACCAAAGAAGGTATCCTGCTTTCCATCAGTGATAAAGGGATCGGGATCGATAAGGAAGAACAAGAGAAGATATTCCTGCCACTATACCGGGCTACAAATGCACACAGCTTTGCTGGATACGGCATTGGTCTTTCTATGACCCATAAAATTCTACAGTTGCATCGTTCGCGCATTACAGTGAGTAGTGTTAAAGGGGAAGGCACTACATTTCACATTTTTTTCGATAATGACATCTAATTCTAATTTAATTCCAATTTAATTTCTAATTTAATTTTAATCCCGTTCTAACATACTGCTAATAGGCTATTGGCATCTTTGCAACTCAAATTTTGTTGTATGACTAATAGACTAGCATTGTTCGTATTACTAATGCTGTATGAAACCTTCTCTGGCAGTAGCATTTCGGCGCAAAGCAAAGATTCCCTGCAGCTCACCCTTACGCAAGCTGAGCAGTTGTTGTTACAGAAAAATATTCCTTTACTGGCACAACGGTATAACATTGACTCTGCAAAAGCGGGTATTATTACAGCCCGCCTATATGATAATCCGCAGGTGACATTTGAGAATACTTTGTATAACCATACTACGGGCAAATTGTTCGATTTTGGTTATGATTCTGAAAACACCCTCCAGGTGCAACAGTTGATCAAAATGGCGGGCAAGCGTAATAAGGAAATTCAACTGGCCCGCAGTGGGGTAAAGATGAGCGAATTTCAGTTCTTCGATCTGCTCCGTACCCTGCGATTCTCTCTGGCTGATAATTTCTACGATCTTTATTATAAGCAAAAATCGCTGCAAACCTATAGCAGCCAGATTGTTTTCTTACAAACGGTAGTTAAAGTTTTTGAGCAACAAAAAGCAATGGGGAATATCGCCCCAAAAGAAATTATCCGTCTGAAATCATTGCTGTACGATTTACAGCATGATGAACTACAACTGCGTTTAGATATTCAGCAAACCCAGTCTGATCTGGCACTCTTGATTCGTGTGCCCGCCACTGTTACTATTGTTCCGGATGTGCCGGTAGCAGCGCATTTGCCAGTAGTAGCGCAGTACAGCTATCAGACCTTGCTGGATACAGCGATGGAAAACCGCTATGATCTGAAGATTGCAAAGGAGACTGTGAACTACAGTAATCTCAATCTCCGTTTGCAGAAAGCGAATGCCGTACCGGATCTGACCGTAGGTTTCTCCTATGATAAACAGGGGAATTTCGAAAGAAACTATAATGGTCTGAACGTGAGTATGCCATTACCTTTCTTTAACCGTAACCAGGGTAATATTAAGATGGCCAAGGCAGTCCTGGAAAGCAGCAAACTGCAACTGGAAGGCCAGCAGGACCAACTGCAACATGAAGTGATGAACAGTATGAAAGAGGCGTTGCAGACAGAAAAACTGATGTCTGACTTTGATCCCGGTTTCGAAAACGATTATACCGCGATGATGAAAGAGATCGAAAAGAATTACAGTCTGCACAACATCGGCCTGCTGGAGTTCATCGACCTCTACGACGCTTACCGGAGTAATGTCCTGAAGATGAATGAGCTGAAATACAATAGGCTCAGCGCGCTCGAAAAAATCAATTACACCACCGGTTCACAGATCTTCCATCTCTAAACTTTACGATTCAACATGCAAAATATTATCAAATCCTGCTTACCTGCAACTGCCTCTATCATAATCTCTGCCGGCATACTCACAGGCTGCGGCACCAAAGCCAAGACACCTGAAGCTCCTACGCAGTGGGCACTCACCGATTCTTTAATCAAGAAACTGGAAGTAGACACTGCTAGCGTGAAGCAAGTAGAGAACCAAATCTCATTAACGGGAAAAATCACGGCCAATGAAGATAAAATGGCCAGGATTTTTCCCATGGTGAGTGGTATCGTTACGAATGTGAAAGTGAATGCTGGCGACCATGTGCAGCCAGGCCAAACCCTGGCAGTCATTAAAAGCCCTGAGATGGCTGGCTTTACCGCCGATCAGACCATTAGCCAGCAGGATATGCAAATGGCTAAACGCAGTCTCGAAGTAGCCGAGTCTTTCTACAAAAGCGGTTTAAACTCCCGTAAAGACTACGAAGAAGCCAAAGGAAATTACGACAAAGCTATTGCCACCTACAACAAATCAAAAGCCATTGCTGATATCAATGGCGGTGCGCATCAGACTTTCTATAATGTAAAATCACCAGTAGGCGGGTTTGTAGTAGCCAAGAAAGCCGTTGAAAACATGCAATGGCGTCAGGATAACAATGATCCCATCTTCGTGGTGGCAGATCTGGCCAATGTTTGGGCGATTATCAATGTATTCGAATCTGATATTGCTAGTATTCACGAAGGTGATAAAGTGCAAATGACCACTCTATCTTACCCAGATAAAGTATTCGAAGGCCGTATAGACAAAATTTATAATGTACTGGACCCGGATAATAAAGTGATGAAAGCCAAGGTAGTCATAAATAATCCTGGTTACCTGTTGAAACCGGAAATGTTTATGAGCATTAAAGCACAGCGACATTCCGATTCTGATTTAGTGAGTATCCGTGCACGTGGTATCATCTTCGACAGAGACAAATATTATGCACTGGTACTGACCAATCAGAAGCCAGGCGTAGTTATCCGTGAGGTGAAAGTGGACCATACCGTTGAAGGCAGAGCCTATATTACATCAGGTCTCCAGGCTGGCGACAGGGTGATTGCTTCCCAGCAGGTGTTTATCTATGAAACACTGAAGGATCAACAGTAACCACATTTGCCTACTTATCAAAATTTCCGTACATGAATAAGTTTTTGAAGAAAGTCTTTGCTTTCTCACTTGTCAATAAATACTTCATCTTCTTTGCGGCCGGCGTAATGGCGGTGGTAGGCTACCTCAGCTTTAAGCAGATAGGGGTGGATGCATTCCCGGATGTAACCAATACTTCCGTTACCATCATCACGCAATGGCAGGGAAGAAGCGCCGAAGAGGTAGAGAAATTCGTTACCCGTCCGATAGAAATTGCCATGAACAGGGCCCAGAAGAAAACGCATATACGTAGTTCTTCCCTGTTTGGACTGTCGGTGGTAAAGATCATTTTTGCTGATGATGTAGATGATACTTTTGCCCGTCAGCAGATCAATAATAATATTACCTCCGCCAACCTCCCAGATGGGGCCGATTTTGAAATCGAGCCACCATACGGGCCTACAGGTGAAATTTACCGTTATACACTGGAGAGTCCGAAACGTTCTGTGCAGGAGTTGAAAACCATGCAGGACTGGGTAGTAGAACGTAACCTGCTGTCTGTTTCCGGTGTTGCCGATATCGTTAGTTTTGGTGGAGAAGTGAAAATCTACCAGGTAACCATGGATCCTGCAAAGGCTGTACAGTACAGCATTACCGCCCAGGAAATGTTCCAGGCCCTGCAGAAAAGTAATATCAACGTTGGGGGAGATGTGATTGTGAAAAATGCCCAAGCCTATGTGGTGCGTGGTATCGGGATCCTCAACAACGAAGAAGAGATCAAGAATATTATTGTAGACCATATCAATGGAACCCCTATCCTGGTAAAAGATGTAGCAGATGTCAGTTTAGCGGCACTCCCACGTCTTGGCCAAGTAGGGCGCGACAGAGATCATGATGTGGTAGAAGGTATCGTGGTGATGCGCAAAGGGGAGAACCCCGCCAATGTGATCCAGGAGCTGAAAGTGAAAATTGATGAGCTAAATACCAAAATTCTTCCAGAAGATGTAAAGATCAAAACTTTCTACAACAGGGAAGACCTCATCGAGTTCTCTACGCATACCGTATTGCATAACATGATTGAGGGTATCATCTTCGTAACGGTGATCGTATTCCTCTTCATGGCCGACTGGCGTACTACCATCATCGTATCGATTGTTATTCCACTGGCATTGCTCTTTGCGTTTATATGTCTCCGTATGAAAGGCATGAGCGCCAACTTGCTATCGATGGGGGCGATCGACTTCGGTATCATCATAGATGGGGCCGTGGTAATGATGGAAGGGATCTTCGTAATGCTGGACCATAAGGCCCATAAAGTGGGGATGGAGCGTTTCAACAAGCTGAGTAAATTGGGTATGATCCGCAAAGCTTGTATGGAAAACGGTAAAGGTATCATGTTTGCTAAACTGATCATCATTACTGGTTTGCTCCCGATCTTCACCTTTGAGAAAGTAGAAGGAAAAATGTTCTCTCCGCTGGCATGGACATTGGGCTTTGCTTTGTTGGGAGCGCTGATATTGACCTTTACACTGGTGCCTGCACTGGCAAGTGTATTGTTGAGAAAGAATGTAAAAGAGAAGAACAACCCATTCCTGAACTTTATACATACCAGAACCCTCCGCATATTCAATTACTGCTTCAAACGCAGGCGCGTTGTATTTTTCAGCTCGCTCATTGCGTTGGTATTTGGCCTGTACTGCTTTAAATTCCTGGGTACAGAGTTCTTGCCACAGTTGAATGAAGGCGCTATTTATATCAGGGCTACTGGTCCGTTGAGTACTTCTTTGGATGAATCCGTACGTATCGCTAATGATATTCGCCGTAAACTGTTGCAGTTCCCTGAAGTAAAACAGGTGATGTCTCAAACAGGCCGTCCGAATGATGGAACCGATGCTACTGGCTTCTATAACGTGGAGCTGCACGTGGACATTTATCCGCAAACAGAATGGAAGAGCGGCATCAGTAAGGAAGAGTTGATTAAGCGCATGAACGCCAAGCTGGAAGGGATTCCGGGTATTACCCTGAACTTCTCGCAACCGATCATGGATAACGTGGAAGAAGCAGTGTCTGGGGTAAAAGGGTCTCTCGTAGTAAAACTCTTTGGCGATGATTTCAAAATAGTAGAAGAAAAAGAAGACCAGATTGAGAAAATCCTGAAAACAGTTCGTGGTATTGAAGATTTAGGTATTCTGCGGAATATGGGTCAGCCGGAACTGCGTATCAACCTGGATCAGCAGAAGATGGCCTTGTATGGCGTTACGACAGAAGATGCCAACTCTGTCATTGAAATGGCGATCGGTGGTAAAGCGGCCACTCGCATTTACGAAGGAGAGAAATACTTCGATCTGCGTATCCGTTATCCAGAAAACTTCCGTCAAGATGAAACCGCCATCGGTAACCTGACCGTACCTACTCTGCGTGGTAATAAAATTCCGTTGAAGGAGATTGCAGACATCAAACATATTGTAGGTCCGAGCATGATTTATCGCGATAAACATATGAGATATGGGGCGATAAAATTCTCTGTACGTGAACGCGACCTTGGTAGTACGATCGCAGAAGCGCAGCAGAAAGTAGCCGCGCAGATTACGCTGCCGAAAGGCTATAACCTGGAGTGGGCGGGCGATTTCGAGAACCAGCAGCGTGCCACGAAACGATTGACGCAGGTAGTGCCAATCAGTTTACTGCTTATCTTCCTGATTCTCTTCATCCTGTTCGGAAAGGTAAAAGATTCCTTACTGGTATTGAACAACGTACCGTTTGCCATTATCGGGGGTATATTCTCTCTCTGGCTGACGAATACCAACTTCAGTATCTCCGCAGGTATCGGGTTCATTGCCTTGTTTGGTATATGTGTACAGAATGGGGTGATTCTCTTGTCGAAATTCAAGACTAATATCCGCACCTTACCGGATGGGACAGAAGCAAGTCTGAAATTGGCTATTCATGAAGGTGTGGAATCCCGTATACGTCCGGTGGTGATGACAGCCATGATGGCGGCTATCGGACTGTTGCCGGCCGCGATGAGCACCGGTATTGGTTCTGAAACGGCTAGACCGCTGGCACGTGTAGTGATTGGTGGATTGATGACAGATACCGTTTTCAACCTGTTTATCTTCCCGATTGTGTTCTATTGGGCTTATCGCCGAATGGTGACGCATCCGAAGAAATAATATTTTGATTTAGTACAACAAACAAAAAATGCCACCATCGGTGGCATTTTTTGTTTGTTGTTTTTTTAGTGAACCTCCCGCCATTGGCGGTAGGTTTACAGTTCGTTATGTTATTTTCTTGCGTTTATGCCTCGCCTTCAGGCTGGGGCGCAGGAGGAGGAATTTTTTCTTTCTTTTCCTTCTCTTCTACACCCAGTAGAATAGCCCATGGATGCATGCTATCCACGCTTTCGCAAAGGATTTTCACGATAGCGATAATTGGAATAGCGAGGAACATACCAGGAATGCCCCAAAGCATATTTCCCAAAATAACCCCAACGATAGTGGCCAGCGCATTGATTTTTACCTTACTGCCCACGATGCTTGGGAAGAGAATATTACTATCTATCAAGTGAACTGCGAATAGGGAGACAGCCACCTGCAGACCTGCCACTGGTACACTAGTAGCCAGTGTTACGACGGTACATAACAACAGCGCCACGAATATCCCGATGTAAGGAATGAGGTTAAATATAGCAGACATCATCCCCAACAAAATGGCGTATTTAATGCCTAGGATGGAAAAAATGGTGCAGTTCAAAATGGCTACTACCACCATTTCTATCATCAATCCACCTACATAACTTTTAATGATGGAGCGGGTACGATCTACTACGCCCATCAGCGTTTCCCGGTGTTTGGCCTCAAACAGGGATACGAGGAATTTCACCAGCAGCTTACGATACAGCAGTATAAAGAACGTATACAACAGTATAAAAACGATGAATATCAACAAAGAAGAAACCGACAACAGGGTGGAGCTGACAAAGCTAGTAGCCGTGCCCAATGTGCCCATGGCTAGTTTTTCCAGGTAGCTCATTTGCATATTACTGTTGATGTGGAACTTTTCGTTTACCCATGCCTGCATGCTGTTTAAAGTGATGATCAGCTTATGTTGCAACTGGGGAAGATCCGTAATAAATGATTCCATTTGTTTGATGAGCAGCATCATTACCGACAACAACAAAACAATGAAAACCAGCAGGGACGTTATCGCTGCTAACCCTCTAGGGAAGCGCCATTTCTCCAGCAAGCTTGCCAACGGCAACAGCATAATGGAAATGAGAAAGGCAAAAATCAGCGGGATGATAACCTCGCTCCCTGTCCGCACAATCATGACGATCAGTACCAGGGATAACAAGGTAAGAGCGAGTTTGGCGTAAAAGGGTAATTTCAATTCGTTCATGAAGAATAGTATTTACCCAAATTTATTAAATATCAACATTTTTTGCATTAAGATTTTAGTAATTCCGCGAACGGCATCAAATCTTTATTTCCAATGTCTATTTTGTGATCCACCTTATCAAAACCCTTATTTACATGAAAAGTTTAGCAACCATTGTCTTATTGTTAGTTGCAACACTGACAGTCACCGCACAACAAAAAAACAACATCGATTCCCTACCGGTACGTGGTTTTTGTATCGGTTCACCACAAGCTACCAGGGTGGAGTCCTTTATTAAATTCATTCATGAGGAACTGGCGCCCCGACATATTAACACGTTGATATTAAGGGTGGATTACAATTATCAGTTTAAGTTGCACCCTGAATTGCGGGACTCAGGTGCTTTAAGCGAAGTCCAGGTTAAACAGTTGGTGAATGCTTGTCGCCAGCACAATATCCGGCTGATTCCACAGATCAACCTGTTGGGACATCAGTCGTGGCATGGGCATACCATGAATTTGTTGCGGGTATATCCTGATTTTGACGAAACCCCTTGGGTGAAGATGCCAGACAAGTATGAATGGCCTAATCCAGATGGTTTGTACTGTAAGAGTTATTGCCCGTTGCATCCGGGTGTACACAAAGTAGTTTTTGATTTGGTGGATGAAATTTGTGATGCATTTGAGTCCAATGCCTTTCATGCGGGGATGGATGAAGTATTTTATATAGGGGAGGATAAGTGTCCACGTTGCGGAGGGCACGACAAGGCCGAGTTGTACAGTGGAGAGGTTTGGAAGATACGGAACCATCTGGCGGAGAAGAACCGCCAGTTATGGATTTGGGGCGACAGGCTGTTGGATGGCAAAACCACTGGTTTAGGTATGTGGGAAGCCAGTTTGAATAATACGCATCGTGCGGTAGACTTGGTACCGAAAGACATCATGGTATGTGATTGGCATTATGAGCGTCCTGATAAGACGCCGGTATATTTTGCCATGAAAGGTTTAAGTGTAGTTACTTGTCCATGGAGGATGCCGGATAATGCAGTGTTGCAATTGCAGGATATGTTTGATTATCGTAGCAGTGCCACCAAGGAAATGAAGCCTCGTTTCCAGGGCATGATGCAGACGGTTTGGTCAGACGCGGGCTCTTTCTTGGATGAATTCTACGGCGTATGGAAACCGCCAGTGGATACTACCACGGGTAAGCCTTACAAGGATTTGCCTTCGAATTGTTTCAAGGCAATTTTTCCTAAAAAGTAATCAGTAATGTTTTCTTAGCAGTGGAATAAATATTTCGCTGAAGTTTGGCTGGGTAAGGGATATGTAGAAATGATTTCCACTCATTTTGAATATCCCTTCCTTGCAATTACGGCTAATAAAATCGTACATAGGAATCCCTGCTGTAGCGAAGTCCATTGGTAATGGCAAGCGCAGGTAGGTACCTCCAGGAATACGTTTTTTCATCAGGTAGGAGAAATTGCCTTCCAATTGAATCAGTGTTTTATAATCAGTGGCTGGGATTGCGATACCTGCATACATGGAGAGTTGCTCATAATTCGTTACGGGAACGGAGTCCAGCGTGCCGGTGATGATCTTGCTTTGCGGGATATCATACAGCATTCTCATTTTCTGGAAGATGCCGGTGAAGTGCGTCATTCTGGCCACCATTTCCGCGATTGGATTTTGACCACGAGAAATGAGGGAATAATAGAGAATTTTATCTGACAGGGTTACACGTTCACAGCGATCGTAGGAGAAGAAGGAGCTGAGTGGGATATCGCCTGCGGCAGATGTGATAGCCTGTGTGATTTGGATGGTTCTTTTTTCGTTGGGTAGTTCCAGTATTTTGCGGAATTGCAATGGACTCTCTCCGAAATGTTGTTTAAAGGCTTTGCTAAGGGCGGCGGTGGTAGCGTATCCGCAATGATCACTAATTTCTCCGATGTTGTAACCGCTGTGGCGGAGTAGGCCTGCGGCAAGTTCCAGGCGATGTCTTTTTACATACTGCCAGAAGGGTTCACCCAAAACGTCTGCGAAAGTGTGATAAAAATACGAATAGGACATTCCTAAACGCTCGGAAACCTCTTTGATGTTGAAAGGGTCACTCACATGATCATCTGCATAGGACAAACCCTGTAACGCCAGGTTCTCCAGCTGTTCCCTGGTAAAACTGGAAGATTTTAACATAGTGCAACCTATTTAAGGTTATTCATGGGATTTTGAACAATATAATTTTGGTCCTACGGGCATTCATAACAATAATGGAAAATAGATAAAATATTCGTAAAAACGCATATTATTTTAAGCCGGAATGGATCATATTGATAATCAACCTAATGTGAAATAATTCTTCTGATAATTTCAAAAAAAGCTGAAATGGACAAATCTGTTTCAGAATGATTGGATAATTTTAACCCGCAACCACCCCATCATAGTTTTGGTCCATTTAAGGGGAGTGTCATGCGGATTTACCTGTTGTTGAACGATTGTCAACTTTAGTTGTTGAATGTGTTAGTGTTCCAAGAAACATGCTTTTCTTATCACTGAAAAAAAGAAATCATTGTTAGTTCGAATCTCCATAAAGCATTTGGTCCTATCAATCCTGTTTTGGGGTTGCGCGAGTCGCAACGCCTTTGCTAGTCCTCATGGCAGTCATGCTCCTTGGGGATTTTCTGTATCTATGTTGATTTTGCTGGGTATTTTTTTACTAAGCGTAGCTATAGTCCTCTATTTGGGCTGGCAGATATTGGGTCGGCTGGGGCGGAAGCTGCAGGTTGCCAATATTAGTTTATTACAATCGGAGATCAAGGAAGTGACTTATCGTCATCGCATCAACGAGGCCGTAGAAAAATGCCGGCGTTTGGAGCAGAAGTTGCAGGAAACGCAATATGAACTGCTCAAGGCCAAGCAACAGGTCTGAATATACTCCTCTGAAATTTTTCCCCCATCTTAAACCCGAATGAGGCTGTCGCTGTTATGAGCAGTAGTCGTCTCCCTAATCCCCTGAAATATTTTTTTATTTCATATTTGACTGATATTGTTATATTTACAATATGCAAGTCGTATTTCAAATTACATCAACTGCGGAAGATGCGCATAAAGCGATGTTGGGGCAGTTGCATAATCTGTTGGACTACTGTAGGAATCAACATAAAGATATCCGGATAGAAGTGGTGGTACATGGGCAGGCTTATGGCTTATTGCTACGTGCGGAGGGGCCATTGGTGCTGCGGGTGCAGGCTTTGGCGGAGCAAGGTGTAAGGTGGCTGATCTGTAGGAATACGTTGAATGGTAATGACATCAAGGATTCGATGCTCTTTCCTTTTGTAGAGGTAGTACCGGCGGGTATTGCTCATTTGGTGGAAAGGCAGCAGGAGGGATGGGCATATATTAGATGTTGATGTAATTCTTTATGGTTGAATTGTATTATTAGATTATTTTTACATTTTAAATATTAATATTTGTACGGTGTAACGTGAATACATACACGTTAAGCTGCTTTAAACCAATAAAAGAAGCTGGAATTACGTTATATAGCATATTCGTTATTATACCGGACTAACCTCTTAAAAAACTGACACCTTGAAAATCAGAAAAACTACCGGAATACTGTTGTTATTCTTGGCAATCCCTTTTATCAGCATGGCGCAAGACTGGCATTTAGGCGCATTTCTGGGCATCAGCAATTACAGTGGAGATCTCGTGGAGAAGAGGGTGGACTTGCGGTACACCCGACCTGCGTTAGGTATATTGTTGAGAAAAGATTTTAATCGGTACGTTTCACTGAGGGGAGCCATCACCTATGGTACTGCAACAGGAGCAGATAGTACAAATGCAAGTCCTGCTCTGAAAGCGCGTAACCTCAGTTTCCGCAGCCGTATCATTGAGTTTGCGTTGATTGGAGAATTGAATTTGTTGGATATTGATGAAAAAGGTTTCACGCCTTATGTGTTTGCGGGTATAGCAGGTTTTGGTTTTGATCCAATGGCGAAAGACAAATCTGGCAACTGGGTACGTTTACGTCGTTTAGGAACAGAAGGTCAGGGATTACCACAATATCCTGATCGTTTGCCTTATGATTTGTTTACTGTTTCCATTCCATTTGGAGCGGGTGTAAAATTTCTCTTGAATGATCGTTGGACATTAGGAGTAGAAGTGGGTTTCCGTCCTACTACTACGGATTACCTGGATGATGTCAGCAAAACTTATGTAGATAAGAATACTTTGTTGGCATATCGTGGACAGGCGTCTGTTGATATGGCTTACAGAGGAGATGAAGTAAGTGGTAAACTGACGCCAGGTACTTATCCTGTAGACGGTACCATTCGTGGTTCTGACAAGCATAAGGACTGGTATGGTTTCAGTGGATTCACACTCACTTATAGATTGGGCAATAATGGTAATCCATGGGGTAAGGTAAAAGCTACTCGTTGTCCACGTTGGTAACACTAATTAACATTGGCACAGAGTTTGGTATAACAGGCTGACTTTCAAGCCCCCAACAAAGTCCATTTATAAATTAGATCCCTCGCAAATGCGGGGGATTTTTTTTGGCATAGATGTTGGATTTAGTTGATTGAACAGGTACTGATGCCGCCACCAGCTTATCATCTGGAGGAAATCTAACGAATCGCGGAGAGGAGTAAAGTATCAAAATCGAGTGTAAGTTGGGGCGCAACCACCTGTAATCATCATTAAATTGAAAGTGCCATGAAAAAGATATTAGCCATAGCTGCAATGATTGTGATGGTTGGTACAGTGGAAACAAGTAGTGCACAATTCCCGCCGCCGCCACCACGGCCGCCGGTACCAAGGCATCTACCACCACCTCCGGTTCCTCCTAGGCCTCCGTTGCCTCCGAGACCACCACTGCCACCGCCTCCACCATTCGTTCATGGTCATAGGCACCATCATTATTATCCTCCGGGATATTATCACGGACATTATCATCACAGATATCATCACAGACATTATCACCATGGTTATACCGCAGTTGTCAATAAAAATTCCATCGGCGCCTTTGCCGTCAACGGTGTGTACTACTATGGCAGTCATGCATGATTCGCGCTCTAATAATATACCAACCAATCTTGAATTAAAAACCATAGACAAATGAAAAAGCTGATTCTTTTAGCCGTGCTGTTGGGCGGCGTTGTTACAAGCACTTACGCTCAGAGAGGCCACGCCTGGGGACATTACAAGCACAGGGATTGCGACGACGACAGATGGGAACGCAGACGCGAACGCGAATATCGTCATTGGGATGACGACTGTTACAGACCAAGAAGGAGAGTGGTGGTATATGACAGACCTTACTACAGACCTGCCTATTATGTACCAGCACCACCAGTAGTACCCGTACCGGTTCCAGTACCAGTAGGTAGACCTAGAGCTGTAATCCATGCTGGTGTAACCATCGTGAACTGATAAACTGCAAAGAAAAAAGTAGGATGCCTTCCGCTGAACAGCGGAAGGCATTTTTTATTCAGCCCCTGGATAGTTACTTTTGTGGGAATTTGTTAGGAACATGGCATATAAAAATCTCAGGCATTTTATAGATACACTGGAGCAGGCAGGGGAACTGGTTCGGATTAAGACATATGTGAACCCTGAACTGGAAATCGCAGAAGTAACAGACAGGATTAGTAAATCTCCTGACGGAGGAAAAGCATTGCTTTTCGAAAATACGGGGTACGACTTCCCGGTGCTCATCAATTCCATGGGCAGCTATAAGCGTATGTGCATGGCCTTGGGCGTGCAGGAGCTGGACGATGTAGCAAAAGAAATAGAAGGACTCTTTAAAATGCTTTCCAAACCGAAGGAAAGCATTCTTGATAAACTGGCATTGCTCCCTAAACTGGGGCAATTTGCCTCTTGGATGCCGAAAGTAGTGAGTGGTAAAGGCGCTTGCCAGGAAGTAGTGATGACTACGCCTGACCTCAGCAAGCTCCCTGTGATGAAATGCTGGCCTAAAGATGGCGGTCCGTTCATTACCCTGCCAGTTATCCATACCAAGGATCCTAATACTGGCAGCAGAAACGTGGGTATGTACCGTATGCAGATCTTCGAAAAAGATATGACCGGTATGCACTGGCATAAGCACAAGGTATCTGCCAAACATTTCATGGAGTACAAGAAGCTGAATAAACGTATGCCCGTTGCCGTTATCCTCGGAGGAGACCCTGCATATACTTATTCCGCTACTGCTCCACTGCCAGAAAATGTGGACGAATACATGCTGGCCGGTTTCCTTCGTAAGAAGAAGGTGGAGCTGGTACGCTGTATCACTCAGCCAGAAATAGAAGTGCCAGCAGATGCGGATTTCGTGATTGAAGGATATGTAGACCCAGCAGAAGAACTCATCTGGGAGGGGCCTTTCGGGGATCATACTGGGTATTATTCCCTGGCCGATTGGTATCCACGTTTTCATGTAACCGCTATCACGCATCGTAAAGACGCCGTATATCCGTCTACGATAGTAGGTATCCCTCCACAGGAGGACGCTTGGATCGGAAAGGCTACAGAACGTATTTTCCTGGCGCCGATAAAAATGACATTAGTGCCGGAGATCATTGATATGGACATGCCAGTGGAAGGCGTTTTCCATAACCTCGTGATTTCACAGATTCATAAAGATTATCCAGGTCAGGCGCAGAAGGTGATGAATGCCATGTGGGGCGCGGGCCAGATGATGTTCAACAAAATTTTGGTGGTAGCCGATCAAGGTGAAACCATTACGGATTATAAGAAACTGGCGCAATACGTTTTCCGCAATCTCAATCCTGCTACAGATATTTACCTGAGTCAGGGTCCGATGGATGTATTGGATCATTCCTGCTCTAAGATGGGCTTTGGCGGGAAAATGTGCATAGACGGTACGCGCAAATATGAAGAGGAAATCGACAGTGCATATTTACAGGTGTCTTCCCCAACTACTGTTGATGCCAAAGCTATCATGCAACAGTTCCCAGAAATTAAGGCCATCAATAGCCAGTTGTTGGCCATGGATATATCTTGTTTGCTGGTAGCTATTGAGAAGACACGGCCATTCCATGTGAAAGAGCTCACTGAGCAACTGTATACCCTGCCTGCCTTTGCCGGCATCAAAATGATATTGTTTGTAGAGCATACGGTAGATGTGATGGACTTGCCATCCGCTTTATGGCGCTTCTGCAATAATCTGGACCCTAAACGCGACAGCTTTATCATCCACCAGCCATCCCAGCAGCCAGGTAAATATATTGGTGGTATTGGTATGGATGGTACCCTGAAAAACAAAGTGTTGGATGGGTTTGAGCGTGATTGGCCAAATATCATTGTAGCAGATGATGCTACTATTGCCAAAATTGATGCGAAGTGGAATGAACTGAACGTTGGGCCATTCATTGCATCTCCATCCCTGAAATATAAACATCAGATTTATGGTGAAGAAGCTGTTGTGGAGCTGTAGTTGCATGCTCCTCTTGATAGTTGGCACTGCTGTCAGCAGTGCTGCACAAGCTAATATCGCTGATTTCAAATTCCTGGATAAACTCGCCGGCACCTGGACGATGAATACCAAAAGGGGCTCGGTGGTAGAGCAGTGGCAGAAACTGAATGATTCATCCTGGATCGGGAAAACTTGGCGTATAGCCGAAGGAGATAGTTCTCTGCAACAAACTATACATGTTGTCCGACAAGGAGATGCTATGTACTTTATCCCGGATTATGCCGGCAGACAGACGTTTGCGCCTATTAAGCTCAAACTGCGGGTGCTGAAGGCTATTGGATTTGTGGCGGAAGATTTGCATAATGATTTTCCGCAGAAAGTGACATATCGTTTTTCGTCTGCGAAAGTGTTGGAGGCCAGGGTGCAGGGGACTAGGGATGGGACGATTGAAGAGTATATTTTTAAGTTTAACAAATAGTGGAGTTTTTCTTTCTTATCCTTTCCCGCCCGGAGGGGGGGAAAGGATAAAGGCCGGAGTTTAACTGATTATGTTTTGTTATTTGAGCCCGATGGCGGGAATGGCAAAGGGACAGGAGGTTAATTGATGGTGTTTTGATGTTTTTGCTCGCACGGCGGGAAAAGTTGAGAACCGGGGTATAACCCAAAGGTGTGCAGGCCTGTGAAGTTCCAGCCCAGCGGGCTGGAACTTCACGAAATAGCATAAACGAGAGAGGGTCGACAGCGAAGCTGTCGACCCTCTCTCGTTTATAAAAGATATTATTTATGAATTTCCGAAGTGAAATTGAATTGAATATCTGGATTATTGGTTCTTTCCGTATTCAGATACCATTCTGATTGCGCTAGGTAAACCAGATGTCCATCTTTATCTTCCACGATGTTGGAAGATTTAAAGCGGATGAAATCTTCCACTTTATTTTTAGGGCCAGTGATCCAGCAAGCCTTATAGAAAGGCAAGGTATTGAATTCGCAGGCAGCGCCGTATTCTTGGAGGAGACGGTACTGGATAACTTCGAACTGGAGATCACCTACGCAACCGATAATTTTACGGTTACCGCCGTGTTGGGTGAAGAGCTGTGCCACCCCTTCATCTGTTAACTGGCGGATACCTTTTTCCAGTTGTTTGGTTTTCATTGGATCCTTGTTGACCAGTTCTTTAAAGAGTTCTGGAGAGAAGCTAGGGATACCGGTGATGTAGAATTTCTCCCCTTCTGTGAGGGTATCTCCGATTTTAAAGTTACCCGTATCGAACAGACCTACCACATCGCCTGGGAAGGCATCATCCACGATGTTTTTCTCGCGGGCGAGGAAGCTGTATGGGTTGCTAAAACGAACGTCTTTATCCAGACGAACGTGTTTATAGAATTTATTTCTTTCAAATTTACCGGAGCAAACGCGGAGGAATGCGATACGATCGCGGTGGCGTGGATCCAGGTTCGCATGGATTTTGAAGATAAAGCCACTGAACTTGTCTTCATGCACATCGATTTCGCGGGTGCTGCTCATACGATTGCGAGGAGTAGGCGCAATTTCCACGAAAGTATCGAGGAGATCTTTCACCCCGAAGTTATTTACCGCGCTACCAAAGAATACAGGGGCCAGTTTACCATCTAGGTAAGCGGCTGTATCAAATGTATCGTACACGCCTTCAATCAGTTCCACATCGTTGCGGAGTTGGGCGGCATCTTTAGTGCTGAAGTGTTCATCCACGTATTTATCGCTCAGATCGGCGAGTGGCACAACATCTTCGTCGGTTGCTTTTTTGTTGGGGAGGAAGTTTACGAGACTTTTGTCGTAGAGGTTGTACACCCCTTTGAAGTCTTTACCGCCGTTGATAGGCCAACTGAGTGGGCGAACGCGGATGCTCAGTTTTTCTTCCAGTTCATCCAACAGATCGAATGGGTTTTTACCATCGCGGTCCATTTTATTCACGAAGATGATCACTGGGGTATCGCGCATACGGCATACTTCCATCAGTCTTTCCGTCTGGGTTTCCACCCCTTTTACGCAGTCGATTACCAATACTACGCTATCCACTGCGGTGAGGGTGCGGTAGGTATCTTCAGCGAAGTCCTTGTGACCAGGCGTATCCAGGAGATTGACGAGAGTATCGCGGTATTCGAAGGTCATTACCGAAGTGGCAACGGAGATACCTCTCTGCCTTTCTATCTCCATGAAGTCGGAGGTAGTATGTTTTTTAATTTTATTGGATTTCACCGCACCGGCAGTCTGGATGGCACCGCCGAACAGGAGGAATTTCTCCGTCAGGGTGGTTTTACCGGCATCCGGGTGCGCGATGATGGCAAAGGATTTTCTTTTATTGATCTCGTTAACGTACTTCATATAATTGTCCGAAAAATGGCAGCAAAGGTAACTAAATTTTTTATCCGGCTATATTTCGTGTTCACCGGAGGTGATACTGTAAATAAATCCATTAAATTTGAAATATGATCGCTACCCTGAAAATTTTATGGAACAGTCTGAAAATGGCAATGCAGGAGCTGCGGGTAAACAAGCTGCGGACCTTCTTGTCATTATTGGGCATTACAATCGGCATATTCTGTATAATATTCGTTTATACCCTTACTGGCAGTCTTGAAACCAACATCAGGAGCAGTTTAAATGAACTGGGGGAAGATGTGATTTATGTCCAGAAATGGCCCTGGGGAGGCGGTGGTGAGTACGCCTGGTGGAAATATATGAACCGTCCGGAGCCTGAATATAAAGAGCTGAAATTGGTGGAAGACAAGGTGCAGGGAGCGGGATTTAGTGCTTTTGGATTTGATGTAGGCGGGAAGAAAGTAGAGTATGGGGATGATTATATGGATGGTGTGTCTATGGTCAATGTGAGTCAGGATTTTAACCAGATTCAGCAGTTACAGATCATGGATGGTCGTTATTTTGCCAATGCAGAGAGTAATAGTGGCGCCAATGTAGCTATTTTGGGAGCTACCATTTGGGATGGACTTTTTGGTTCGGCGGAGGCTGCTTTGGGCAAAACGGTGAAAATATTGGGCCGGGATGTGAAGGTGATTGGTGTGATGAAGAAAAAAGGGGAGAGTATGGTAGGTGTGGCCAATTACGATAATGCAGTCATTGTTCCGTATAAATTTGGGCGCACGTTGATTGATGAGCGTCGGAACGGGAATACTTATATCCTCGTAAAAGCGAAGCAGGGAGTGACATTGGAGCAGTTGAAAGATGAACTGAAAGGCGTGATGCGGGCAGCGCACCGTTTGCGTCCTACGCAGGAAGATGATTTTGCCTTGAATGAGATTACTACTACCAATCAGAACTTAACCGCCATGTTTGCGGGGATTAATTTGGGAGGAGGGTTTATTGCCTTTTTCGCCCTGTTGGTAGGAGGTTTTGGAATAGCCAATATCATGTTTGTGACCGTGAAGGAAAGAACAAATATCATATGTCTTAAAAAGGCCATAGGCGCTAAAAGGGGAATCATATTACTAGAATTCTTGTTGGAAGCGATATCTCTTTGTTTGATGGGAGGGATCATTGGATTGCTGTTAGTGTTGCTGGTAGCTACTTTGATCAGTAACTTCACTAGTTTCCAGGTGATTCTGACAGTGGGTAATGTGGTATTGGGGCTGGTGATATCCGCCATGGTGGGGATGATTTCTGGGTTTATTCCAGCTTATACCGCTAGTAAGCTCGATCCGGTGGTTGCCATAAGAAGCAATTAATTCGTAAATTTGCCGCTTATGTCAGTGAAAATATTAGCAATAGAATCATCATGTGATGATACAGGAGCGGCAGTATTGGTAGATGGTAAGATATTATCCAATCAGATAGCCAACCAGAAAGTACATGAAGAATATGGCGGCGTGGTACCGGAGCTGGCATCCCGCGCGCACCAGGAGAACATCGTACCGGTGGTGGATATTGCCCTGCAAAAGGCGGGTGTAAAGAAGGAAGAGCTGAGTGCTATTGCCTTTACGCAGTCGCCGGGCTTGATAGGCTCTTTGCTAGTAGGCAGTTGTTTTGCCAAATCATTGGCGATGGCCTTGAATATTCCGTTGATAGGTGTGCATCATATGCAGGCCCATGTACTGGCCAATTTCATTGACGATCCCAAGCCGGATTTTCCTTTTCTCTGTTTAACAGTTTCCGGAGGTCATACCCAGATTGTATTGTGTGAGAGTCCGTTGAACATGCGGGTAATCGGCGAAACGCTGGATGATGCAGCCGGAGAGGCGTTCGATAAGAGTGCCAAGCTGCTGGGACTTCCTTATCCTGGTGGGCCATTAATAGATAAATACGCCAAAGAAGGCGATCCCAATAGATTTAAATTCCCTGAACCAAAAATACCGGAGTTGAATTTCAGTTTCTCCGGCCTTAAAACTGCCATCCTTTATTTTATACAGGAGAACCAGCAGCAGGATCCTCAATTTATAGAGAAGCATCTGGCAGATATCTGTGCGTCTATACAGCAGCGGATTGTGAGTATTTTGTTGAACAAGGTGGTAAAGGCCGCGCAGGAAACCGGTATCCGTGATATCGCGATAGCTGGTGGCGTGAGTGCCAATAGTGGCCTGAGAAACGCGTTGGAAGCCTATGGCAACAAATACAACTGGCGCACTTTCATTCCCAAATTTGAATACTGTACGGATAATGCTGGTATGATTGCCATTACTGCTTATTACAAATACCTCGCAGGGGAGTTTGCTGGACTGGATGCCGTTCCTACGGCTAGGGCCGCGTTCTAACCCTTATGGGTATACGTAGGCCAGCCAAGTACGTGTCTGCCGAAGGCGTAATAAATAATACTACTTTAACGATTTAGCACTATATTGTTTTCATAACGTCAACTTGGTACATTATGAAGAAACTTGTTATGGGGTTACTGCTCCTGGGCGGATTATCGGCTAGGGCACAGCAGCATGATGCCCTGACAGACTGGAAGAACCAGAAATATTCCATGTTTATTCACTGGGGTGCGATCTATAGCACGCTGGGAGGTGTTTGGGAAGGTAAGCCAGTTACTCGTGGTTATAGTGAGCAGATACAGTCGCATGCCGGCATTTACAGTGATGTATACGGAGATGTAGCTAAAAGGTTTAACCCAACCTATTGGAATGCTGATTCTATTGTACTGTTGGCAAAAGCGGCTGGGATGAAATCTGTTGTGATGACTTCCAAGCACCATGATGGCTTTTGTATGTTTCATTCCGCCTTTACGGATTATAATGTTGTAGATGCGACACCGTTTAAGCGGGACGTATTGAAGGAATTATCGGATGCTTGTAGGCGTCATGGGTTGAAATTCGGGATGTATTTTTCGTTGATCGACTGGCATTTCCCGCAAGCGTATCCTATCAGTAGCAGTAATAGTGATCCGATTACGCCGGAGCATCATGCCTATAACCTGCAACAGGTAAGGGAATTGATGACTAACTACGGACCGGTGTCTGAGATTTGGTTTGACATGGGATCATTGACCGCGCAGCAGAGTAGGGATTTAGCGAGTTTGGTGCATGAGCTGCAGCCTGGATGTATGGTGAGTGGTAGGTTAGGAAATGATGCCGGAGATTTTTGTGTAATGGGAGACAACCAGTATCCCGACTATGCCATTGCCTCACCATGGCAAACGCCAGCGTCTGTATATGATGAAACCTGGGGTTACCGCTCTTGGCAAAAGCATGGCAAGGCCGAAGATAAAGCAGATGAGAAACTCCGTGGGCTGATAAAAGTAGTGAGTAGGGGAGGTAATTACCTGTTGAATATTGGGCCACGTGGGGATGGGTCTGTAGTAGATTTTGAAAAAGAAGTATTGATATTGAATGGTCAATGGCTGGAACGCAATGGGGAAGCCATTTACAGCGCATCTCCAAATCCATTTGACACCACTTTTGCTTGGGGAGAAGTGACTGCCAAACCGGGTAAAATTTATCTCTCTCTATTACAACAACCGGTAGGAAATTCGATTTTTCTGCCTGGATTGAAAAATAAAATTACGGCAGTACAAGAACTCGGGGCAGCAGGTCCTTTAGCTGCAAATGTTACAGCGGTGAATGGTGGCGTGCGTATACAACTGCCATCAGGAGTGCTGCAGCAGGCACATATACCCGTGATCGCATTGAGTTATGAAGGAACACTGGATATTCAGCCAGTGCATTTATTATCGCAGCCATCTTTGCTGGATCGTGGGAATGCTACTCCCTTGTATAGTTTTTCCGGCATTGATTATGAAAGTTATTATCGCAGTGCGGTAGGAGATACTTGGGCGTTTGTATCATCGAAACCTAAGCAGGTAGTAGCGAGATACAGCGATGCAGAGAAAGGCCGTACGTTGGCGTTTACGCTGAATGGTCAGTCGCAAGAGATCTTGTTGGTTGGTGGTAAAACGATTGCATTGAAGAACGATTTTCAGCAGTTGAAATTTGGGTCTATGTATGTGGCTGGACCGTATCGTGGCGGTATTGGCGGGAGTGCTGGCGATCTTCATAATATTCGTCCTGCCGCCGCATGGGCGGGTAAGGATACTGCATGGATACAGCATCCGGAGTGGCGGAATGATCAGGTGCAAACGTTAGCAGGAGGTAGGCATACCAACTGGTATGTAATGCAGGAAATTACATCAACGAAAGGTGGCGAATACCTGATAGGCTTTACCAGTGGGGATGGTATACAGGTGTATGTGAATGGAGAGGAGCAGGTTATTCATAATCATCCTGATAGGGGAACTACTCAATCGGAAGTAGTATTACTGCGCTTGAAGCCAGGTGTGAATCAGATAGTCGTGAAATTATACACACGTTTTGCGAAGGAGTTGCAATGGGCTATTAATAAGAATATTTCACAGCAGTTGTATGAGCAGGTATTGCCCGTGGAAATCCGCAAGGATGCAGCGGTACAGCATATTACCATTCAGGATGCCAAAGCAGTATCTCCGCATCGGAACATGAGAATGCCTAATCTCTCCCTATCTTTGCGGGCAAAATAGGGTATGGCCAATACATTTTTTCAGTTTAAGCAATTTATTGTGCACCAGGAGCACTGCGCCATGAAAGTCTGTACAGACGCCTGTATACAAGGGGCTTTCACCGCGCAGTACCTCCAGGGAGCAACACATGTGCGCACTATTCTGGACATAGGTGCTGGTACGGGTTTGCTTAGTCTGATGTTGGCGCAGGCGCATCCGGCGGCTATTACCGCCGTAGAGTTGGATGCAGGAGCGGCGAGGCAGGCGAGAGAGAATTTCGCGGCATCTCCATGGGGAGATAGATTATCCTTACTGGAAGCCGATGTACGGGAGTTGCAGCCCAGTGCATTATATGATTTTGTGATTACGAATCCGCCGTTTTATGAAGTGGCATTAAAGAGTGGGCATGCGCAGAAAGATCAAGCTATGCATGCAACGAATTTGGGCTATGGCGCGTTAATACAAGCCATTGATGCGCATTTAACACGGGATGGCGCATTTTCTGTATTGTTGCCTTATCAGGAGTTTATTATTTTCCGGGAACTAGCCGAGCAGGCCGGTTATCATTTAGGAACGCATTTGCAGGTGAAGCAAAGCGTGCGTCATGGATATTTTCGGAGTGTGGGTATCTTTTCTCGTGAGTCGAAACCCATGTTGGTGCAGGAGTTGGATATACGAGATGCCCACAACAACTATACAACGGCATTTATAGCCTTATTACAGCCTTATTACTTGAAGTTATAGTACATCCTCCACATAATCTTGCAGATAGCTGAATTTCGCAGTTAGCTGTCTATTTTGCGTAATGGTAGCATTCAGCAGCATTTCGCTGTTATCTTTCAATAATTCTTCAAAGACATATTTCATCAGTTGATCTCCGAAATATTGGGAAGCATCCCGGGGTAATTCATTGGGGAGATTGCTGACACACATCATATCGACGGTATCTTGTAGGTATGGTTCGGTGCGGGTATTGGTTTGTTTATTGACGCCGTAGACGGGATCTTCGATGGTGCTATCGCCGAGATTGGAGGGGACGGAGCCATTGGTATCGTCTGTGATATCTGCGATCACTTGGATGTGGAAGTTATCTTTTTTCAGGTCGTTGGCAGTGAATAATCGGGGTATATTCTGATCCCAGTAGATACCGTTCATGAGGATATCGCTCACGGTAACATAGGGGAGGAAGCGGCAGTCGTACATTTCCGGGTGTGCGTGGAAATCGGCGCGACTATAAGTTTTCTCACCTTTGCGAAGATATAGTTCACCTGCTTTCAACTGCGTATATACGGGATAGTTATATTGGTTCATGAGGTATTCTTCTGGTGGGAGGTATTTAATACCAAGGAGTCCCATTATTTCCAGGATGCCGGCGGCTACGCGTCCGGAGCCGGTGACAACGATTTTTAGAGGTGGTAATTTCACACCGAAATAGTGGGTGATGAGTTCTTGGAAATCGTGGCATTGGTGTACAGGCTTCAATTTGAAGGTGCCGGTTTTATGGCCGTAGGCCATTAGGCCGTTGTGGGCGCCTACTACGCCCGCGAAGAAGCCGAAGCCGAGGATTCGTTGTCCATCGGGGTGGACGAGGCATTCGTAATCTATCAGGCGGATATTTTTTTGCAAGATGGCTTGCAGCATTTTACGGTTATGTGGTTGTTTCTTTTTGGTATGGCTGAAGAAGAGATATGTTTTATTGGGGATGAGGAATGGAGGAGGCACTTCTTTGATGCCTAAGAGGAGGCTGCATGCGCTGAGATCTTCTGTAATAGACACGCCGGCTTTAGCGTATTCTTCATCTTTAAAGCAGCGATGCGGAGAGGGTTGGGCATGTACCATTACGTGAGGGTAGTGGTGCATGATCCACTGGCATTGTTTGGGAGTGAAGGCAGCGCGGTTATCGTGCGGTATTTTTTCTTCCCTTATGAGACCAATGTGAAGCGTCTTTTCCATCTTATAATTTACGAAAAAAAATAAATATTTGTTTATTTCAAATTAATATCTACATTTGCATCCCGTTAACGCGGGAACGCATTGCGAAAGGCAATTGCCCAGATGGCGGAATTGGTAGACGCGCTAGACTCAAAATCTTGTTTCGGCAACGGAGTGCAGGTTCGATTCCTGTTCTGGGCACAGAAACTACCACAAGGAAAAGGCTCTCGGAAGAGGGCCTTTTCTATTTTACGAGCTTGTATATATAGATATGCATACAAACAAGTTGACAGCATATTAAAGAGCCAGATTTCAAAAGTACCTCATTCCATCTGCCTAAGCATTTATCCTACTGCCGGATCAAATCCGAGTTATTACGCATAAGGTAGGCCAACGCTTCTGTCAAAGCCTACTCCGTATTTTTGGGATTAAAACCTAACTCGTTTCTTGACTTGGAAATATCAAAGTCCTGTTGTAGGCCAGAAAACATTGCAATATCTTTTGTAGTGAGTACCGGGGCTTTCCCACTTAGCTTTGCAGAAAATTCCATCAATCCGGCAATGGCATACAACATAAATTTAGGTACTGATCCGGGTACTTTGAGTTTCAGTTCGGGATATAGTTTTTGAGCCAGTCTGGTGGTATCTGTAATGGTCATACATTTTTCGTTGGCAAGAATATAGCGTTCTCCTGAACGCCCTTTTATTGCTGCGAGGTAACAGCCTTCAGCCACATCCTTAACATCAATCCAGTTCAACGTGATTTTGGTATCCATCGGAATTTGTTTATTCAAAATCAGTTTCAATACACCATAAGAGACATTAAGAGGAAGAAATGCTTCACTGCCAATCATCGCTCCCGGCATAACGGATACCAATTCTATTCCCAATTTTTTTGCCATTGCGAAAGCCAGTTGTTCACCATCATTCTTGGAATTGTAATACATATCTCTACGGTCAGGATTGTAGCCGTTGCTTTCTTTTGTGGGCAGTGTAGTATAGTTTAACGCTGCAATGGAGCTGACATAGACTATCCTCTTTACACCTGCTTCCGCGGCAGCCTCGATTGTATTTCGTGTTCCCTCTATGTTCACATCGTAGATTTCCTTTTTGGGATCCTTAGCCCATAATTTGAAAGCAGCGCCTACAGCATAAAATGTATCCACGCCTTGCAGGGATCTTATAAAAGAAGCCTTGTCTGTAATATCAGCCTGTACAACCTCGCAGTTCAAACCGTCGAAGGGTGTTTTGTTTTTGATGTTACGTACGGATGCCCGTACAGGGATACCTTTTTTTAGTAGTAATCGGACTAAATTATTACCTAAATGTCCGTTGGCACCGGAAACCAGTGCTAAGTTTTTCTGTTCCATTCCAATGATTTTAAATGACAAGCCAAAGGTCAGCCTTGCGCATTCAAAAACACTTCACAAATGTTACCTAATAATCTGTTTGCGGATACGACTTAAACTTTTAGGGTTCATACCGAGAAATGAAGCAATGTATTGCATCGGAACATGCTGAAGAACATCGGGATGTTCATTCATCAATTTCAGGTAGCGTTGTTCAGCACTAAGCGTAGCCAGCTCTTTGGAACGCTTTTCATTATAAGTTAAGGCTTGCTGAAACACCAACAAACTGAAATCTTTAAAAGCCGGGCTTTGTTGGATCAACAAATCGAGGTCTGGTTTTGTAATTCTTAATAGTTCACAAGCTGTAATACACTCCAGATTTTCGTCCGACTTGCTTTGACTCACAAAATTGGAGTAGGAAGTAATAAATCCGGGGGGACAATTGATGTGTGTTGTTACCTCTTCACCTTTGTCGTTGTAATGGAATAGACGTACGAACCCCGAAACAACAAAATACAGATAACAAGGGATTTTCCCTTCTTCTTCAATAATACGATTCTTGGGGTACAACACTGGTTCGAAGAATTGCACACACATATCCTTTTCTACATCAGAAAGCGCTACGTTTTGTCTAATAAGATGGATAAGTTGATCGTGCATAATACAAAGGTAAAATAAAGGGTGGTGATTTTGTCCGGATCTTTTGAAAATTGAAGCCAAAGGATCGTCCTTGTAGTAGTCTCCTGGTGTGAATATCTTAAAATAGTGGAGGAGCAGTGATCTTAGCATAAAAAAGTTGATTTTTGCAGTTATCTTTAAATACTATGAAAAAGAAAGCTGCTATCAAATTGCTGCTAAGCATGCACCCGTTAGAGAGGGTCACAGTAAGTTTAGGGTTGACCTTATTGGTATTTGCCTTATTTCATTTCTGTCACATACCTTTTAATCCATTGGTGCTTTCGGTGTTATTATGGGATGTATTTGCTCTTTCGTTTATAACGATGGGGTGGATTATATTTTTTAGCAGGAATGTTGATGAGATAAGAACCTGGGGTAGAATAGATGACGGTAACCGGGTATTTGTCATGACTGTCGTTATAATCGCCTCGGTTGCCGGTCTGGTAATTGTTTTATTAATGTTGTTATCAAATGATTTAGGACCTTCAAAAGGAGTATATGTGCCTGTTGCAGTCGTTGGGATGTTGGCCTCCTGGATTATGGTTCATACTACCTTTACCTTTCATTATGCAGATATTTATTATGACGATGATGTTACTGACCCAACCAGGCATGCAGGTGGGCTGATTTTTCCTGAAGAAAACAATCCTGATTATATCGACTTTGCCTATTTTTCGTTTGTGATAGGTATGACATTCCAGGTATCTGATGTGGAGGTCAGCAGGAAGCTATTGAGGAGGATCGTACTGTTTCATGGCCTTATTTCCTTCATCCTGAATACCTTTGTATTAGCACTCACTATTAACCTGATTGCAGGGTTGAGATAATGTTAAAGGACAGACTTGAGCAATAGTTTCAGCATCTGATACATAAACTGGGCATCGAAGTCCACAAACCTTTTAATCAGCCAGGGGCATGCCAGTCGGTCAATTTTAGGGCGTTCACGGGTGATCCAACATGCAGAAATCCCATCCAGGGGGAAGAGATTTTATCTCCCCCTGCAAAATTAGTATATGAAATGGTCAATTTGTTGGAGAGAAAAATGAGGAATTTTTTGCACCTTCGTCAACCTGATATTTCCGTTTATATAATACAGATACAACCAGTGAACATTTAGCATAACGTGCTCCTTGCTATTATTCAAGGATAATAGTTTTCCCGGCCAGGATACGTTATCGATTAAAAACACCAATTATTATTGAATGCAACCACTTTGGTGTGGTTGGCAGGGATATTTTGCCTGCACTATTGCCAAACAACTGACCGCAAGGTGGTGCGCATAATTTTTTATTGCAGCAATGAAATCAAATAGTTTGATGTTTGAAAGAACGACTGCTGTTGCCGGTTGGCTCAGCATATTAATCATATTGTTAACAAGTAGTCCGGGAAATGCACAGGTACGCTCATTTAATACTGGCTGGAAATTTACCGCAGTTGAATTTGCCAGCAGTGAGAAAGTAGACTCTTTCCGGCGATTGGGTATAAATTGGAGCGATCAGTTCCTGATTGAACAAACAAATGAAACTGAGGGTATCCAGGCAATGGATACAGCGATCGACAAGCAATGGTCGGCGCTGAAAGATCGTCAATGGTATCCCGTATCACTGCCCCATACTGCATTCCCGGAACCGTTGGTGATTGTTAAACCGCGGGAAGGAGTGGCTTACTACCAGAAAAAATTTGAAGTGGCTCCCGCCTGGAAAGGCAAACGTCTAACCATAGTATTTGAAGGTGCGATGCAGGTAATGCAGGTATGGATAAATGGAAAATACATGGGCCGTTTCACAGGCGGTTACCTGCCCTTTGAGGTAGATTTCACGGATGTAGCAAGATATGGCGCGGAGAATATGGTGTTGGTAAAACTCAACAATAAAGCTAATCCAGTGGTTCCCCCAGGAAAGCCGGTGGGGAAAATGGATTTTATCTATTATTCAGGAATTTACAGGGATGTATGGTTGCATATCCGCAATCCTCTTCATATTTCCAGCAGTATTACTGCCAACAAAATAGCAGGAGGTGGCATCTTCGTGACTTACCCGACTGTTGCCAAAGAACAGGCTACCGTGGAGGTACAAACGCACCTGGAAAATAATAGTGATCAGCCGCAAACTTTTTTCATTGAACAGGCAATTATTGATAAAAGCGGTAAGAGCGTGGCTATTGAAAAATCAACACCCTATAGCCTTTCCGCTGGCGCCGAGAATCATTACCTACAGCAGTTGACTGTATTGCGGCCTTCACTCTGGCATCCAGACCATCCTTATTTGTATCATCTCAGAACAAGGATCTTCCGTGGTAAAGAGATGGTGGATGAGCAGATAACGCAAATAGGCATACGAAGTTTTGATATCAGCGCCCAAAAAGGGCTGTTGATCAATGGTGAACCTTTCCGGATTGCAGGTACTAACCGGCACCAGAATTATCCTTATATCGGAAATGCTATTTCAGATCAGGCATCTTACCGTGATGCATGGCTGATCAAAGCAGCGGGGATGAATGCTGTACGCGCCGCCCATTATCCACCTGATCCCTCTTTTATGGATGCCGCTGATGAGTTAGGAATACTGATCATCAACTGTATTCCTGGTTGGCAGTACTTTAATAAGAACCCGGCCTTTGAAGACAATGTGATGAGGGATATACGCCAAATGGTACGGAGAGACCGTAATCATCCCAGCGTTGTGCTGTGGGAGGTGAGCCTGAATGAAACCTATCCATCGGCAGCATTTCGTTGTCGCCAGGCAGAAGTAGCCCGCAGTGAATGGAGAGGCGGAAAAAACTTCTTTACCAGTGGAGATTCCTATTTTACCAAAGCATGTTATGATGTGCCTTACGATGACTGGAATGGAGATCCTGGTGCCCGCAACAATACCACTTATCCCGATCACGCATTCCTGATCAGGGAGTATGGCGATTATGAATTCGGAGGAGGTAACAGTACCAGTCGCCAACTGAGAAGTACTGGAGAAGCAGGTTTGCTGGCACAGGCCTGGAATCTTCAATGGTCGCATAATAAAAACCGGAAGATTTATCCACGGGCCTTGGGCGATCTTAACTGGGCTTTTTATGACGGCCTGGCGGGTGTTGTAGTAGGTATTGAAGGATGGGGTGTGGCAGACATATTTCGCATACCAAAATACAGTTACTATATGTACAAAAGCCAGCAGCCATTGGCACTGAACCCTATGTTACCTTTTGCCAGCGGCCCTATGGTGTTTATTGCGTCTAACTGGAATTCCCAATCAGACCCTTCTAAAGTGGTGGTATATAGTAACTGTGAAGAAGTGTCTCTCTATCTTAATGATAAATTGATAGCAACACAAAAACCGGATCATGGTCCTGAAACAGAGCATAACGACTATAGTCCGCAGGGACACGGTTTTGATGGTGGCAATGCAAGTAACCTACTGCATCCGCCGTTTACCTTTAGTATAAACGGTTTTGTTCCGGGTACGCTTAAAGCTATAGGGCTGGCCGGAGGAAAGCCGGTGACGGACTACAGCATATCTACTCCTGGCAAGCCGGCAAAAATACAGCTCGAAGCAGGGATTAATGGTAAACCATTTCAGGCAGGTGGTGATATGATATTTGTATATGCACATATCACTGATGAAAAAGGGCAACTGTTGTGGGATACACATCAGCCAGTAAACATCAGTATCACGGGAGATGCGCGCTTATTGAGTCCTGCTACTGTAGACGCAGAAGCAGGTATTGCCACTTTTATCGTACAATCCGGAGAAAGCAAAAATGCTATTATAGTGCAGGCTACTGCAGGAGGGCTTAAAAGCCAGCCATTTTTGCTGAAGGCTAGTGGCAAATGATATAAAGATTTTTGTTTTGAAATTTCACCTGGAAGCTGGCGACAAAATTGGCGCCGGAATAATGCCAATGCCAGCGTTATAAAGACAACAATTACCAATAGGTTTTCCGTGAAATGTAAGTTTTAAATAAGTATTAAATGAGAAGCATATTACATCTTGTACTCCTGTTGATGGTTTATGTGACTACTTATGGTAGCGCAATGAGCCAGGATACAGTTAAGACGAAGTACTTTCCGCATCCCGACAGGATTCGCTATGATGGCGACTGTATGACTATTGATGGAAAGGATGTATTTATTTATAGTGCGGCTTTTCATTATTTCCGTTGTCCGCAGGAACTCTGGAGGGATCGTTTCAGAAAAATAAAGGAGGCAGGGTTTAATACGGTGGAAACCTATATTCCCTGGAACTGGCATGAACGCAGTATGCCTAAAGATATCAGTGACAGGTCGAAATTTAATTTTAGTGATCTGAAGGCCTGGTTGAAAATGGCGCAGGAAGAATTTGGCCTTTATACTATAGTACGCCCTGGGCCATTCCTCTGTGCTGAGTGGTCGGGTGGAGGATATCCCCGTTGGATCAGTTTATTGGGGCCAGGTAAAGGTGATCTCTGGTTGCGTAGTGCAGATCCGGAACATATCAAATGGTCAGTACATTGGATAGACGCGGTATCGCGGGCCGTGGCAGGGGAGCAACTTACCAGGAAAAAGAAAGGGCAGAAAGGAATTATCCTTTTTCAATTGGAAAATGAATATGATGCACATGGTACACTGGATAAGGAAGTGCTCCTAAAATCGTTGTATCGGTCGGCAAAAAGCAATGGCATAGATGTACCATTGTTTACGTGTCTTACACAGGAATGTCGTGCCAGTAAAGATCCGGAGTTGTCACAGGTATTTGATTGTGATAATTATTATGTAGGACTTACAGAAGCGCCCAGTTGCGCGCGTCGGATGGTAAACCTGCGGAAGGTCCAGTCAAATGCTCCTGGTTTTGTAACAGAATTACAGGGAGGTTGGTTTTCGCTGGTGACACAACGTTTGAGCGAAGGGCATTATTCCGACGACCGGCATTTGAATGCCATTAGTCTGATGTCGATGTTGGGAGGGGCTACCGGACTGAATTACTACATGTTTTATGGCGGTACTCATTTTGCCGGTTGGGGTGCCAGAGGGATGACGACCAGCTATGATTATAATGCCGCTATCAAAGAAGATGGTGCTGTAGGTGCTAAGTATGAGGTGGCAAAAAATATAGGTGCGTTTATCCGTCAGTATGGTAAACAGCTTGCACGTGCTACAGGTGGTCCTTGTGAGTTGCAGGCGCCCGGAAAAATTTTCGGTGGTGTACGTATAGCCGCTGACGGTACCCGGTTTGTGTTTCTCCATAATACTGATCCGAATCATGCCGTGCAGGGAATGGTGACACTAATTCCGGGAAAGATAGGTAAACCTACTGCCCCGATGTATAACATTAATCAGTATGGAGAAAAAGTACTGATAAAAGATGCGGATACATCTTCCACCACTTCTGCGTTAACAGGTACGTTTACTGTAGCTGCAGATCTGCCGGCTCTTGGCGCACGGGTGCTGGTGATACCTCCTGGTGTAGCGCCGGAGAAAGGTGAGTGGTGGCCTAAAACGACTAATCCGTATGTTCGTCCTGAGGTGAGTCTACAACCGGTACGTATTGCTGTTGCCATGCATACGGAAGATCCGGTAAGTAAAGCAGTATGGAAACCTTTACCAGCGGCTACTTCATTGCCTGCATTGGATATTAATGATTTCAGGTACAGTCTGTACCGGACATCCTTCCGATTGTCATCCCAGGCAGTGGCCACGGAGAAATACTTGCTATTTAACATGTTCACAAGGGATATTGTATCTGTTACCGTAAACGGACAACCAGCCAAAAGGCTTTTCCCCGAGAAAGCGGATGCACAGACCTGGGTAACACGGGGTGCCGGGGAACGTATTCAATCCAATGAATTTGATAACCGCTTTGATGTATCCGGGCTCCTGAAAGAAGGGCCGAATGAAATAGTGGTGGCCTATGAAAATTTGGGTCATGCACACGGGTATGTGCCCATGGAGGAAGGCGCAGGTATCAGCACTGCGGGGCTATCGGTGACGGATACACTGTTATCGCATCCATTAAATTGGGAATATGCGGCTGACGTAGCAGGTGTTACACAAAATTATTGTCAACCCATCTTTGATGCTTCCACTTGGGAACGAATTGCATTGGATACCACCGGTGAAATACCCCGTAAAGGAAATGGGGTGCAACCTAAAGGAACGCAAACAGGTTTGTTTACCTGGTACCGCATTGAGTTCTATCTGCCGGATACTCCTTCCGGCGTATGGCTACCTTGGATGGCAAGGATCAATGCCTCCGGTAACGGATACATGTGGCTGAATGGACATAACATTGGCCGGCACTGGGAAGCAGGCCCACAACGGGAATTCTGGCTTCCTGAATGCTGGTTGAATATGGGGGAGAAGAAAAAGAATGTACTCGTATTGGGGCTTAGGCAGACCATTAATGGCGCGGAACTCCATGCTGTAGAAATCAGACCTTGCCCGGAGGATGCCGCATTTAAAACCGTAAAGTAATCAGTCATGATGAGGAAAATATTCATCCTATTTTTTTTATTCACGCCATGTACGATTTTCGCGCAAAAGGCGAATAGTTCACATGAATGGACCGCTGATAATGGCAACGGAACATTTAAGAATCCTCTCTTATGGGGCGATTGGCCCGATCCGGATGTAATCCGTGTGGGCGACTGGTTTTATCTGATATCCACCAGTATGCACTATGTTCCCGGCTGCCCTATATTACGCTCCAAAGATCTGGTAAACTGGGAAATGGCTGGTTATGCAGTAGATCGCTATGACGAAGATCCCAGATATGATATGAAAGGTGGCACGCTATACCTGAATGGTTCCTGGGCAGCTACCATCAGACATCATAATGGTCTTTTCTACGTTGGATTTTGTACGCCTTATGGATGGGGTACAGAGAAGGGGAATTTTTCTATCTGCACTGCAAAAGATGTGAAAGGTCCCTGGAAGCGGACAATTTTTCCCGAGTTCCTGTATGACCCGGGATTGTTTTTTGATGATGACGGAAAAGTATATGTTGTACATGGACAAGGGACACTCTACCTGACCGAACTCGCATCCGACGCACTGTCGGTGAAGGGAAAGGCGGTGAAGATCTGGCAGGGGGGAATTAAACGTCCACAGGGATCTTCAGCGCCCAATGAAAGTTATGGCATGGAAGGGTCTCATGTTTACAAAATCAATGGCTACTATTATATCACCAATCCTGCCGGTGGTACAGAAGGATGGCAGGTTTGTCTGCGCAGCAAAAATATTAACGGACCTTATGAATCAAAAATCATTTATCAGGATGAAAGCTCATACCCCAATAATGGTCTTCATCAGGGAGGCATGGTACAACTGAAAAATGGTGACTGGTGGTTTATCATTATGCAGGATCGTGGTCCTATTGGAAGGGTACCGCACCTGTTGCCTGTTACATGGGTAGATGGATGGCCCATACTGGGAGAAAACGGAAAAGGATATATTATCGGGAAAAAACCGGATGTAGGTAAAACATTCCCTATAACGGTTCCAGCTACTTCAGATGAGTTCAATACAAGTCAGTTGGGACTGCAATGGCAATGGAATCACAACCCTGACAATAGTAAATGGTCGCTTACCGAGCGAAAAGGATTTTTGCGCTTGCATGCCTCTTATGCAAGAAAAATAAAAGAGGCACGCAACACGCTTACACAGCGAGTGCAGGGCCCATCCAGCATGGGTATTGTAGAAATGGATATTAAAGGATTAAAGAATGGTGATGTGAGTGGATTGGGTGTTTTTGAGGAGCCATATGCTTTTATTGGTGTCAGAAAAGAGGGAGGTAATGCTACTTTGATAATGGTGAATGATGGTAAAGTGGTGGATAGTATCACAGGTGTATTACAGACAAAAATCTGGTTTAGTGCTGCCGCAACGCATACCGGATTTACTGTTAACTTTTCGTATAGCCTGGATGGTAAACATTTTATTCCTTTTGGCAATCAGTTGAAAATGGGACTGGGTCTTCCATGGACGGCGAACCGTTTTGCCCTGTTTAATTTCAATACGATGCAGGAACATGCAGGTGGTTATGCTGATGTTAACTGGTTCCACTTTAGTGGCGGTTCGCAGTAAAGGCTTGTTTTCTAGTAACCTGTTGAATCACTAAGTATAAGCCTCCCGTTTTTTCGGGAGGCTTTTTTAGCTATTAAAAGTGCCTGTGTCGGTAAAAAAAAATATAAATAAATCAATTTTGATGTAGTTTTATAGAGTGTCGCCCGATACTTTAGTGAACATTGCGATTTTATCCTAGCGAAAGAAAAACAGCAGCTACAAAGAGACATGTCTGACTGACCTTATCTGGCAGTTTTTTCAATTAACTGGAAATGCATATTTTTTTAATTTACTAACTTAAGGTGCTGGCCAGGCTATGGTTTTAGAAGTATTAGATGAAGAGGGTTGTTATAACCGGTTGAAGGCAGGTGATGAGGCTGCATTTCGTCATCTTATTGGTGTTTATGGCCCGGTGCTTTGTCGCTATGCCGACAGAATGATCATGAATAGCGCAGCGGCGGAAGACGTTGTAACAGAGGTATTACTAAAGGTATGGCAGAAACGGGAAACGTTTAACTCTTTTAGCAATATAAAGCGCTTCTTTTATGTAGCTGCCAGAAATGCTTCACTGCAATATATAAGAGACCGGGAACGGGAACAACGAAAGTTCGAAGCTTTTAACGAAGTAAGTGCAGCGGTGGCTGTTGATGAAGTGATCTATGCGGAAATGATGGTGGAGTTACAGAAAGCCATTGCTGAATTGCCCGCCAAAATGCGGGAAGTATTTATCCTGGGATATGTGCACCAGTTGAGTAACCAGGAAATAGCAACACAATTAAACCTCTCCGATCAAACGGTTCGTAATCAGAAAACGAAAGCACTCTCCATTATCCGAAATAAGATGGGCAACAGGTCTCATCTGGAAATTTATCTCGCCTTACTATTGCTATTTCGCTAATGCTTAAGGGCTTTTACCTTTAACGACGCCATTTTTTAAATATCCTCCCGGCGTTTGTATTCTCTATAGAAAAAAATTATTTATTCCGATGGTACAAAATGCCATCCGCGGCATTATAACTATATATAGCAAATTCCTTTACAGGCCATGAATGATGAAAGAATAGAAGAAGCATTGCATATAGCGGCGCTGATACAGCAATTGAGAGAAGGTAAAATAACAGCGGAAGACCAGGAAATATTGCATGCATGGGTGGCAGCGGATAAGGAAAATGAAGCCATATTCCGGCAGATCAGCGATCCTGCACACTGGGAGCGTGAGCTGCAGGCTATTGAAAAGTATGATGCCAACGTGCTTACACAACGGGTATTTACAGCGGCAGGATTATCGCAGCCAGCAGCATCAGTAGCCACCAATCGTTCTATTTTCCATTTGCGGAATTACTGGCAATTGAGTATAGCCGTAGCCGTGATAGGTATTGTGGTGATAGCCATCCGCCTGCATATGCAGCAACCGGAAAGGCCTGCAATCACCAATAAACCGGTTGCCAGCACTGTTGCTATTAATCCCGGAGGTAACAAAGCCACATTGGTATTAGGAAATGGCGCTATAATGACATTAAAGGATAGCGCTGAAGATACCGTAGCCTTGCAGGGGGGCAGCCTCATTGCACAGCAGCAGGAAGGCGTACTGGTATATCATAAAGCCGCTGCTACTGCGCAGAACGAAAGCATCTGGAATACCGTATCCACACCCAAAGGAGGTAAATATGAAATTGTATTGTCGGATGGTACCCACATTTATCTCAACGCAGCATCCTCTGTTAAGTTTCCCGTATCCTTTAATAATAATTATCGTGAAGTGGTATTGTCGGGGGAAGCTTATTTCGAGGTAACACACCGTATGGCGGAAAAAGGAGCATGGCCGTTTCTGGTAAAAATACAGCGTGCAGGTGAAGATGAAGGAGAGGTAAAGGTCTTGGGTACTCATTTTAATGTGATGGCCTACGACGACGAGAAAACGGTGAAAACCACACTGGTAGAGGGCTCGGTGAGCATGCAAAAAGGAGCGAATGCAGTGCTGCTTAAACCGGGTCAACAATCGGTATGGAATCCCAAGGCCAATAAATTAGAAGTCAAACCAGCCGATATCGAAGCGGAAATTGCGTGGAAGAACGGGAGGTTCCTGTTCCGGTCTACAGATATAAAAACAATTATGCGGCAGCTCTCCAGATGGTACGATGTAAGTGTGGACTATAGCGGAGATATGACGGATATTCGGTTTGCCGGAAATATAGAACGAAAAGAAAATATCAGGGAATTAATAGAAATACTGGAAGCGGACGGCCGGTTGCGCTTCAGTATCTCAGGAAGTAAAATTATTGTATCACGCATTCAGAATAAGGAGGAACAATGAAATAAGACCATTTAAAACCACATCAACGTATCAACCAAAATAAACCGGAACCCGCGGCCAGGCGGTATTCCGGTAGTAATGTCCGCTTTTTGACAAGGCGTAGAAATTCCTGTTATCAAAAACGAAACAATACAAATATATGTATTTGCTAGTGCAAAGTGCCCTCTCGTTCTACAGAAGAGTGCGCAGAACCAAAATCCTGTCTCCCATCATTATGAGACTTGCCTTCTTTATATTGTTGGTCACCTGTCTGCAAGTCAGGGGCAACGCTTATTCTCAGAGAATTAATTTATCGGGGAAAGAACTTTCCCTGGAAAAAATTTTGTGGATGATCGGTCAGCAGAGCGGTTATCAGATTGTTTATAATCCTGACCTGGTAAAGAATGCCAGGAACCTGGATTTGAACGTAAAGGACGCTCCTTTGCGGGAGGTACTGGATCTATGCCTTAAAAATCAAGGACTCAGCTACCTCGTCAGGTATAACACGATTATACTGAAATCTGCCACAGGCGTCGGTGAAAAAGAAGGAACCGCTGCTCCTCCGGTAACTGTAAGGGGGCATGTTACGGACGACAAAGGTCAGCCACTGGAAAGAGTAGGGGTACAGGAAAAAGGAACCGCCAACGGTGTTTATTCCGATAAGAAAGGGGATTTCGAGATTCATGTGAAGGATGGAAATGCAGTGCTGTTGTTCAAATATCTCGGATATACGCCCAAAGAGATGCCGGTGAATAACCAGCCCTACATGGAAGTGCAACTGATACCTTCGGCCATAGGTATCGATTCTGTAGTAGTTACTGGTTTTAATACCAAACAAAAGAAGATCAGTATCGTAGGCGCCATCACGACTATTTCTCCGCAGGAGTTGAAGACGCCCTCCAGTACTTTGTCTTCTTCCTTTGCTGGTAGATTATCAGGGGTGATTGCCCGTCAATCTACCGGAGAACCGGGCAGCGGTGCTCAATTCTGGATCAGAGGCGTATCTACCTATGGAGGTACTGGCGCATTGATTTTCCTGAATGGTGTAGAAATATCTTCCGGCGACCTCAACAGTATTGATCCCAGCAATATAGAAAGCTTTTCTATCCTGAAAGACGCGTCTTCTACGGCGTTGTACGGTGCCAGAGGTGCCAATGGGGTTATACTGATCGAAACCAAGCATGGTAAAATCCTGGAGAAACCCAGGATTACAGGACTGGTGGAAAGCGCTGTATCTTCTCCTACAAAAATTGTAAAGTTTACAGATGGTGTTTCCTATATGAAGCTGTATAACGAAGCGTTGCGTAACGACAATCCTTATAATGCCGATCGCTACTCGCCCGAAAAAATCAATGGTACCGCGCAGGGATTAGACCCTTATATATATCCGAATATTAACTGGTACAAAATGCTGTTTAAGGACTATGCGTTCAGTCATCACGCTAACCTGAATGTGCAGGGCGGTGGACAAGTAGCGCGTTATTACATGGGGGTGGCCTATTATAAAGATATGGGTATACTCAATAATGGGTTGCTTACCGGTTTTAAAAACAACATCGATAATAACCGCTTCAACTTCGTGAACAATGTTAGTGTAAAAGCTACAAAAACAACAGAGCTGGAGTTGAATATCAATGCCGACTATTACCGGAACACAGGCCCCGCCACCAGCGCTTCCTCCTTATTTGGCAGCGTAATGGGCGCCAATGGAGTAGACTTCCCTGCATACTATCCTACACCTGCCGACGGTGCACTGGACCATATTTATTTTGGTAATAAAACAGATGGTTTCCTGGGCGCTAATACGCGTGATAATCCTTATGCAGACATGATTAAGGGATATAGTCAGTCTGCCGCGTCTACACTCTTAACTACATTAAGAGGAAAGCAGCAACTGGATATGATCACAAAAGGACTGAGCTTTAATGCACTCATCTCCTTTAAAAACTGGTCCAGCAGTAGTATAAACAGAACCTATACCCCCTACTATTATACGCTGGATAGTTACCGCAAAGATCCTGATGGAAAATATGTATATAATCTGAACTGGATTGCAGCAGCCGGAGGTTCTACCGCATTGGGACAGTCGGGCGATAACAACGGAGACAGAACGCTCTATATGCAAACCACGCTTAACTATAACCGGGTATTCCGGGATAAGCATGATGTAGCAGGTATGTTGGTGTTTTTAAGAAATGAATACAATACCAATACGCCTGGTGATAATATAGTAGACGCATTGCCTTCCCGCAAACAGGGATGGGCAGGCCGCCTGGCTTATGGTTATGATTCCCGCTATTATTTAGAAGCGAACCTCGGTTATACCGGTTCTGAGAACTTCGCCGCCGGGCATCGTTATGGTTTCTTTCCCGCCGGAGGTATTTCCTGGGTGGCTTCCAATGAGATGTTTTTCAAAGCTGCCACATGGACAAGCCATATTAACCTGTTGAAGATACGCGCTTCCTATGGTTTATCCGGTAACGATCAGATTGGGGGCGATCGCTTTCCTTACCTGAGTGTAGTGAATATGAGCGGTAAAAATGGTTTCACCACCGGATACAACTTCGACAATAGTATGTCAGGTATCCAGATTACCCGATATCCGAATAATAATATTCAATGGGAGATCAGTAAAAAGTTGAATATAGGTCTGGATTTGGGCTTGTTTAACGACCTTACCCTTAATGTGGACTGGTTCCGGGAAATGCGTAGTAATATTTATCAGCAACGGGGTACCATCCCCGCTACCGCTGGTGTGTTGAGTGCATTACCTTATTCCAATATCGGGCGGGTACTTAACCATGGGATAGATGCGACTTTACTATACAATCGTATGATCAACAAGGATCTGGCGATTTCCTTCCGTGGCACCTTTACTTATGCCCGCAATAAGATATTGTACTACGACCAGCCAAATTATGCGGCACTAGGCCTTGGTAACTTGTCATACATAGGGCATCCGTTGAACACTAACTTTGGCCTGATAGCAGAACGATTATTTATTGATGATAAAGAAGCTGCCAACAGCCCTGTATTTATTGCTTCCCATGCTGGAGATATCAAGTATAAGGATCTCAACGGCGACGGAACGATCAATAACAATGACCGTGTGGCGATGGGATGGCCTAGAGTGCCTGAAATTGTTTATGGCGCCGGGTTTACGGTTACGTATAAAAAAATTGATGTAGGTATTTTCTTTCAGGGCTTGTCGCATATGTCTGATTATATCAGTGGATTCCGACCTTTCGGACGTTCTCAGAATAACATGATTGCCGCCATTGCTGATAGTCACTGGTCGCCTGATAATCAAAACCTCTATGCATTTTACCCCAGGTTAACAGCGTTGGAGTCGGCCCCCAACAATGAACAGTCTTCTTCCTGGTGGTTGCGCAACTTCTCTTTCCTGCGATTAAAGCAGGTGGAAGTAGGCTATAATCCTGCAAAGTTTGCCCGTGTATACCTGAGAGGGATTAATCTGCTTACGTTTTCTAAGTTTAAATTATGGGACCCCGAGCAGGGAGGAGGGAATGGTTTAGGATATCCTCCACAGGAGGTTGTCAACTTAGGCGCGCAGTTTAATCTCTGATAAACATCCATTCATCCGCTGAAAAAAAGATTTATGAACTTATTCAAACGCAAATATATATTCGGGGGCGTTTTTGTTTTTCTCTTTATAACAGGATTATTGTCCTGCAAAAAGTACCTCGACATTGTGCCGCCCAACACGGCAACCATCAACACCGCCTTTCAGAATTATAATACAGCATTGCGGTTTCTGTATTCGTTGTATGCTTACATGCCCAGAGAGAATGATGCCAGCTATGGAAATATCAGCGCCTGTGCAACAGACCAGGCTATTACAGTATGGCAGAATAACGTCATTTCACGGTTATTAAGAGGAGAACAAAATTCTTCCAATCCTCTGTTTAACTATTGGGAAGGGAAGAACAGTATTCCCGATATCAGCCTGTTTGAAGGGATACGGCAATGTTATATTTTCCTCGACAATGTGGAAAGAGTACCTGGTATTACACCTGATATAGTGAAACGTTGGAAAGGGGAGGCTATTTTTCTCGCTGCCTACTACCACTACATCCTGATGCGTCAATATGGTCCCATTCCACTAATTGATCATCAGATCGATTTCAGTGCTACCAGTGGTACCGACATCTTCCCCTTCCGTCAGCCTTATGATACCTGTGTGAACTACATCGTACAGCGCTTTGATGAAGCGGCAGCCATGTTACCATCCACTATTCCTGCTCAGAATGAGCTGGGAAGGGTAACTTCTGTGGCCATAAAGGCCATAAAGGCGAGATTACTGCTCACCGCCGCATCACCCTTGTTTAATGGTAATAGTGAATACTACGCCAATTTCAAAGATAAGAATGGGAAGTCACTGATGAATATTTCCTATGATAAGGAAAAATGGAAACATGCTATTGATGCGATCAAAGATGCGATAGATGCGGCTCAGCAAAACGGAAGACGTCTCTATCAGTTTGCCGATTACAAGGGACCGACCAATTTCTTTGACAAAACACGTCGCGACACGGGCATGATTGCCTATCGTTTTGCGATGGTAGATCCCTGGAATATAGAGTTGATATGGGGATACTCTGTACCGGAAGGACAGTATCAATGGCAACAGAACGCTACTCCGCTGTCAGGCAATTCCTACAATGGCATCGGTCCAAGTATGAGAACGGTAGAAACTTTCTATACAGAAAATGGATTGCCGATAGATAAAGATCCTACCTGGGCTTATACAAAAAGATACGATGTAGATCCTGATGCGCATACCATGAACGTAAACCTCCATCGAGAACCCCGATATTATGCATCTGTTGCCTATGATAATGGTAAATATCTGGTAAATGGTACTGCTGAAACAATGCATTTTAAAGCAGGAGAGGATCAGGGCTGGCGTTCCGGCGCTACCAACTATTCCCTGACTGGTTTCCTGGTGCAGAAAGTAGTGCATCCGCAAACTGTGGCGGACGACAACAATTTTACGCTCGTTCGTTACCCCTGGCCGATCATCCGTTTGTCAGAGTTATACCTCTCTTATGCAGAAGCATTGAATGAATATTATGGAGTAGCACAACAACAAACCGTGTTGGACAACCTGAATATGATCCGACAACGAGCCATGTTGCCTACTATACAGGATTCCTGGGCTATTGCCAGTCATGCTCCTGTGTTTACACAGGATGAAATGAGGGACATCATTCGCCAGGAGCGTACCATAGAACTGGTGTTTGAAGGGCAATACTTCTGGGATGTGCGTCGTTGGAAACTGGGTGATAAGTACCTGAATCAAACCATTTACGGTATGAATTTCCAGGGCACCGATGAAAGTAGTTTCAACCAGGTTACGCCGGTAATCAACCAGCTATTCAAAACACCTGCCAGTTACCTTTTTCCCATCAGTGTACAGGAGTTGAGCAAGAATACCAACCTTGTTCAAAATCCAGGGTGGTAGCGCTTTTTTAAAACACTTTATTTATCCAAACAACTTTCCTTTATGCTGCATAAAAAACTATTAGCGGGTATGTTATCAGGGGTGTTATTCCTCCACCTGATGAGTTGTAAAAAGAAGGAGGATGTAGGTATGCCGCCTCCTGTGTTGAGTAATCTGAAAGGCACAGCGGGCTATGGTGAGGCTGTTTTCACCTGGGACCCTATTGGTCGCACGCCGAAGGATTCTGCCGATTACCTCTATACCTCCATTAGCTATACCGATAGCACGGGTAAGATCAACGAAACGAAATTCAGTCGTTATACCGATACAGCGGTGGTGGGCAGTTTAATAGATCGGCCCTACACTTTTACCATCAAAACAGTGGGGCCCTTAGGAGCGGTGGGCGTTCCCGCTATGCTGTCGCTCACTCCTAAGCCACCAGTATACATCGCTATTGCCAATACCCTCAAAATTGAGGCTTCCATTGGAGGCGCCAAGATTTCATGGGATAATAACTCCGGAAAAACGGTTATTGTAAACGCCGCCTATACAGATCCCACCACTAACAAGGTGATGAGCAAATCCTTCACCTCCGCCCAACAAGCAGGGGTAGGATTTCTCTCTGGTATTCCAGGTGGTAGTCCGGTTACAGTGGTAGTAACGGTAACGGATATATCCAGACGTCAGTCAAATCCTGTGACGGCTACTGTCACGCCACTGACAGAAGTGAAGATTTCTCGTGCGGGCTGGTCCATTGCGGGCTTCAGTGACCAGGAAGATGGAGGGGAAGGACCGGTGAACGGATATGCTACTGCAGCGATAGACGGTAATATCAACACTTTCTGGCATACCACCTGGTCCTCTGCCGAAACGCCGTATCCGCATTGGATTGCAGTGAATATTGGTCGATCCGTGACTATTTCAAGGGTGGGCCTCGTGAACCGCCAGGGGCATAAAGACGGACAAACTGAAATACAACTGATGGGAAGTACCGATGGACAAAACTGGACAGACCTGGGTACCTATCCCTTTCAACAGAAAAATGAGGAACAATTTTTCCCGGTACCCCCTCAGCAATGGAATTATGTGAAAGTAGTACTCACCAAAGGCCCTAATTTCTTTGGTTTCCTGGCGGAAATCAATTTGTATGGAGCACTGTAAAAAGCAAGTTTTATAAAAAGACTCAAATAAAACCGGGTGGCCAAGAGTCACCCGTTGCTTTAAATAAAATACGAACTTTTAACTTTCACCTTTTATCGAGGGCCTTTTTTATTTTAACAAACTCCAACCCTAAGACCCCACCCATTGATCAATTAGACTTCCCATTAGTTTGGTGAACAAGAAGGCTTACGTATTGTTATGCGGTAGATCATTTTTATAAATAGGTTTTAATTAATACACCAAAACTATTATTGATGGAAGGACCAATTCTGATTGCGATCATCACCGCAATTACTTCATGTGTTGTTGCAATTGTTAGTCTAATTTCAACTAAAAGTACGAGTAGGAGCAGTGGGCATATGGCACTTGAACTGGAAAAACTAAAATTCGAATTAGAGCAAAAAAGGAAAGCTCATGAGCTTAAATTCGATTTAAGCACAAAGCAGATTAGTTCTATAGAAAGGATCATCACCGTTACGCAGGATATTAAGGAGATTTTTCGTCAGATTGTATTAAGCAGTGGTGGTAATATTGCGACGGAGTATTTTTTAATTCGGTTAAAAGAATTGTCTTGCCAGTTGACAGAGATATACAGTAATGAGAGTTTCAACTTTGATAATGATACTAGGCAATTAACACATGACCTTAAAAGTTGGGTGTGCAATTTAGAGATTTGCACCAGCTTCATGGTAAAAGGGGCATTTGTTAATCTATCTGATTGTCAAAAGTCACAACTTTTAAACGCACGAAAAAGATTGACTCGATTTCAAAATGCTTTACAGGAAAGGAGGAGAGGTCTTGTTGATGCGAAGATTGGGAAGTGAAAAATTAATAGTTGTTACAGAAATAATATTTGGAATTAATAAAAACATTTTTACATTTGCAGCCCGTTACGGCGGAGATGCATTGCGAAAGGCAATTGCCCAGATGGCGGAATTGGTAGACGCGCTAGACTCAAAATCTTGTTTTCGCAAGGGAGTGCAGGTTCGATTCCTGTTCTGGGCACGAAAGGCTTGTAAGGATTGACTTACAAGCCTTTTTTGTTTGTACGATTTTCTGCTTATTCTTCCTAATAGGTGGAGATACTATAGAGTATCGTTGCTGAATATATCTCCTTAGGTTTTCCAACAAGGTCTTTGCTTTTTGAGGCAGGGATTTGGTAACGGATATTTACGGTTGTCTGGCCGTTTGGGTTGTATCCCTGCACAAGAATCTGATTGGTGGTTGTCATTTGTACTGTACGGATACTGGTACCTGAAATACCTCCTACGTAAAGGTTTCCAATTGGAAAACTACTACTTGCGGAATTGAATGTCGCATCCAGCGAACGAACCGAAAGGTTCATCCGATAATTTCCTATCCATAGCAAATGTCCGCGCTGGTCGGAAATAACCCCATTCTGATAATCTTCTATTGTTCCAAAAGTGATATCTACATGTTTGTCAGTAGCAGCGAAAGCCATCACTTCATCCACTACTACTTCGAGTTGAACGGCAGTTTGTTTTACTACAGTTGGACTCGCAGGATCGTCAGCTATTTGAAGGTTAAGGGTAGTGCGGTAGATTCCAGGATTATTAAAATAGCGCTTTAAATCCTCGGCTGATATAGTAAAACGTTGCCCAAGATCCGTATGGTTACCTACTGGGATCACGTTATTGGTATATGCGGGTTGACTCGTTGTATTCAAGGCAATGGGGGGCACGCCCCCGTTGCCACTCAATTGATATTTGACGGCCCCCACAGATGCCTTGATGTTGGTAGCCTCACCGGTTCCTATAAATGAAAAATAGGGAGCATCGGTGCCGGCGCTAATATTTAAGGGAAGTGTATGTATGATACCCAGTTCTTCCAGACTTGGTGATACATAACCAGTCAGGTATTGTTGGGCATCATTGATATGGAGTCTGATTAAGGATGGAGTGTGTTGCACACTGAGCACAGGCGCCACTTCAACTTGCAGCCCTGTTGCCAACGACCGGTGCTGCTGTCCTTTCCCACTGGTAATGCCAGCGACCAATTCTGTTTGGTATCTTCCGGCTTTCCATGCATACCTGGAAAGGTTTTCTATATCAAATCGAACAAACAATGGATCATCGGCCGACTTGTTAGGGTTTGGTGAAAGAAGTCTTACATTCTGTTCGTTTTGACCTAACGTAACTGATCCCCGTTCTGTATTATCTTGTATGGGCGTAACACGGACCTGGTTAACAGGAATGCTACCAGTTGCACCATTTAAGTTTGGTGACTGGGAACGGATAACAAACCTCGGATCGGATGTTACCGGGTTAATGTTAGCAACTGTTGTGCTGGCGCGATCTCTGCTAAGCTGTGATTCGCCTAGAATAATAGTAGCCTGTTGTCCCCGCACGGTTTGCCCGTTCAGTGAGAACAATGCAGCAATTAATACTGCCCATATGCTATTGGATCTGCTACTCAACATGAAAATTTTTCTCTCCAACTTTTAATCGATACCCTGCCCCGGTATCCAACATGCCAACTGCCAAATAATCTCCTTTTGGAAGATCAGCCGGGAGGACAACGTTGATGAATTGCTTGCCAAGGGGCATAATGGCGACCGGCGATGGCTGCAATTTGATTTCTTGGCCTGTATGCTTATTGGTGAGTTCCACCCTCAATTGGCCTGTCTTGTTGATTTCACCGGTATTATGATATCCCACCACTAGGGATGAAGGTGTATTTTTATCCGAAGTTGGTTTGTAATCAAAACTATCAAACTCCACTTCCCCTTTTTTAGCCAAGTTAGAATTGTAAAACACCTGGATAGCAAACTCGTAACCTATTTTAATGCCAATGGCACCCTGTGCAGCACTTTTACGTTCTGAAGGGTTGGTCTGTGTAAAAAAAAGCATGCTATTGGTGGCAATAGGATCATTCGCCTGGGGAATATCCATATAAACTGTTACTGTTTTGCGTTCATGTGGCGCTACCACGAAATGCGTTTCTGTTAGGCGCACCTGTTCCGCATTGCTATGCGGTAAAGTACCTGCAGGTTGATACAGTTTGTTCCCTATAGCGTCCCGCTTCCAATCTTTTACACTGGTAACAAATTCAAAATTGGTATCCCCGCTATTGCTAATTAAAACTGTTTCGCTTACTGTCTGTCCCGGTTCCCCGTGAAAGGTAATCCTAGCAGGGGAAATGGAAATTTGCTGGGCACCGGCATGGACGGATCTCGCCAGTATCAGCATGATTGCAAAAGCAACAATTTGATATTTAAAATTTTTTTTCATCTCTTTAATTATTTGGGGTTAACACGGATCAAAGAGTGGGGTTGGTGTTATTTGTTCCACCAACCTCTTTAATCTTATTCAGCAGCCACTGTATACGTCAATGTAACGTTATAAAGTTCTTTAGGGGCTTCTACCATTGTTTGGTTAGGAGTAATTGTATAGTTAAAATCGAAATCATCACCCACTGTAGCCTTACCTCCTGTATAGATTAGTTGATCTACGGTAGTTGGGGTAACGTCTGTTTGGTAAGAACCGCCATTTGACTGTTTTGCAGCAATGGTTAAAATATTCAGTGGCAAGGTTGCTGCGGACTCTGTAGAATTGAATGCTGGTGTTTCAGCTCTTACGGTAATCTTGTAGTTCTCCGTGCTTACCACATGCAATTGCTTATTTTTATTTTTTTGATGGGGGTGTGTATAGTCGTCCGCATTGTTAAATTCAAAGGTTGGCAGATCAGTACCGCCATCACCAGGAAATAAGCCCATTGCATCCTTCAGGTCCACATTAACGATCACCTGTTGTGATTGTGGAAGCGCCTGTGCCATCGCTTTGTTACTTCCAAACGCTAATCCTGCTACTACCACGGCTGCTGTCAAAACTTGATTTTTCATTCTATCTGCTTTTTAAAATTAGTGACTACTTTTTTACGCTATTGCTGAGCATATGGCTTCTGCCTGTATTGAAAATGCAAAATTACGATCGTCCTTATCCAAGGCTTTTGCACCATTGCCTGATAATCTTGTACTATTTATAACTAGATTCGTTTTAGTCGATGAAAAGTTTGCCCTTTGCTTTACCATTTGTATATGACCGATGCCGGACTTCATATATATTTCGCTGGTCCTTTTAAAACCAAAAGAAGTGTAGAACTTCCGTCCGTAGCATGGTGTGCTGATCCTAATGGGATGATCTCCATAGTACCTATAGCAAGCAGCAATTACTTTTTCGGTTAATATGTGCCCGATATGTTTACCACGGTAGGAAGTGGCAACAACAAATTTATCTGCGGATATTTCATCATAAACCAAGCCTGGTGGCAGCAGCCTTGCATATCCGCATATCTTATCGTTTTTATACAACAAAAGATGACGGGAAAAACGGTCTTTACTATCCATGCCTTGCTGCCCCAAATGCTGCGCTGTATGGAATACCTCATTACGCAGCACCTGAATTCTTGACTGTTCCTGCTGCGTAAGCTCATCAAAACATTTACATTTAACACTTATTTTCATCCTGCACTGATTTTATTCTTTATTCGTTTTCATCATATGCGGCCATCATCAAAATTTTTTCACATCTACTTCAACACGTTCGTCTTTATAATGGAAAATAAGAGGGTGTGTGTTTTCCTTATCCACCTGGATGGATTGGTGTTCTTCGGCAACAGAAAAAGTTTGTCCGACCGTGTCTACGGAAATAGTATAGCGATTCTCCGGTAGATAAAAGGTGAACTGTCCTTTATTGTCAGTTAAGGTTTGGTAAGTCTTCCCGGATGCAGCTACTGCATGGATACGGATACCTGATAAAGCGTGTTCACCGTTAATATAACCCCCTGAAATCTTTTCGAGATTGCCTGTTAGTTTCACGGACCTAACCAGTGGAACCTCCACTGTTTTATTACGGTTCAGCAGTATCGTATAATCGACTCCTTGCATCCAACCATCGGTAGAGAGAATGGTCGGTGTATAGCCTTTGTCTGCAGGGGCATCAAAGACCACCTTTCCTTTTTGATCTGTAACGGCTGTCAGGTGATTGATTTTCACTAGCAGGTCACTTACGGCTGGTTCGTTAGCATCCCGAACACCGTTACCGTTGCGGTCTTCAAAGTAACGGAGGGTAAGTTTATGGTCGCGGATATTTCGGTTCTTGCCAAAGCGCTTTACAATGCCCACGGTAATCTGTCTGGAAGTCAGTAAACTGGCCTGGTCACCAGTGTATTGTGGTGGTATTGGGTTCAAGCCAGTCTGCGGGTCATACATTGATAGCTGACTGAGTTTGTTAAGCCCCAGGAAAACATCCGCCTTCAGCATCCAGTTATTGGGGAGTTGGTAGCGTGCATCTACATTCAGTACATAATTTTGGCTGTGGTTGTACCCGTAATCGTAATACCTAACTGAAGTATTTACCCCAAGCCGGTCTTTGAGCGCAGTAAACTGGCCTTTTAACCCCAAAGAGAACACGTTATAGACAGTGCCTGGCTTGCTCACAAGCGCGTCTGAAAGAAAATAGGGATTGTGTTGGTAAAATCCATCTAATCCCCAAAAACGGTAGTTATAATTTATATTGATCCGTGCTGAGTAAAAAGGCGCTTCTGGATGGCCGGAGGTATTCTGATAAGTAAAACCCTGGTCCATGTCAAAGTAAAGACTATGGGTCCCCTTGTTAAAGGTTGCGTTGAATTTAGCCCTGACGGAGCTAGAGCGCCACATCTCCCCGCTAAAGGTATCTGCCGGAAAATAATTTCTCGGCTCCATATATTGTCTGAAATAATAAGGATTTACGGAGAAATGCCATGATGATGCCGGGGTGAATCGGATACCTGCTTCGTAAATCTGGTTTCCGTATGCATTCGTGCGCATCAGGAAGTTATTAAACTGCCTGACAAGGTATTTTGGACGGCTGTCTAAGACACTGATCCTACCGCTGATAGCAGTTGTAGCATTCAGGCCATAAGAGATCATATTTTCCGACTGGAACATCCCGCGCCGGATACCGCCATAGTAAGGAGATGCATAATATTGACGCGTCGTCACGGTCATATCAGGTTGCCTGTAGGTATAATCGGCACCGAGCGCAAAACCATCATGGTGTTCATTACCTTTACGTTCGTAGGATTCTGTACTGATTCCGCCTTCTATGTTCAGTTGCTCTTTGCTATTATGCAGGATCTCTTTCTTGGCAGAAGCCAGTTCCGTTGTTACATGATCCAAAGTGTTTTTATTGGTTAGGGCAATAACACGGGTCTTTTCGTGGTTACGGTCACCGTCGATGTATTCTGCTGCAAAGGTGCTGCCACCAACGCCAGGGTTAAGGCCATCTGCATACAATAGATAGTTGTTCCTTAGTCCGTAAATATTGATCCGCTTTTTGTCATTAAAATAATAGGAGCCTTTTGTGCCGATACCGTTGACATTAAAGTCCAGGTCTTCATAAATATTACCAGCCCGGATGCCATATTTCCCCCGACGGTAGTCAACAAACGTGTTAAACATCGTGACCTTGTTTTCACCGTTCGTAAAATAGTTCAGATTTAGATTATAGCCCAGGTGCTCTTGCTCACCTAGCTTGTAATGGCCGTTGGCCGATAGTTGTACAGAAGAATAGGTATTTGCATTGACATAACTAATCGACGCGGTATTGGGGATGCTCGAAGAGAGCAAATCGCTTTCAGGGCTACTAAGGCTCCTGCGGTTGGAGAGGGACATCACACGGAGGGCCTTACGGTCCAGTTGCCCCTTTACGCTGTCTATAGCCCTGATGATTACTGAAAAATCCGCCGCCTTGCCGGGTCCGCGTTTGTCTTTTAAGAGGTAGGATTGCGTTACCTCTTCACCACCTGCAACAGTTATAGGCCCTCTTTCACCAATGATTTCCAGGCCCTCTGGGACTTGTTCAAAGTCCAACATAAAAGTTTTGGACACCAGGCTGTTATTGAGAAGCCTTACAGGTATAGTTGCTAGATGATCCCGTGTACTTAAGTAAATTTCGGGAGACGTTGTTCCGATAACGATACTTCTGCCTTCCTCTATTTTCGTATAAAATACGGCTGGCGAACCTGTTTGAATATTGTGTTTCACGTCCGTAAGTGTAAGGATGAATTCCTGGACCTGTTGATGAATGGTAGCCGCTTCTGCGAAAAATTTTACGGGGATAGATCTTGTTTCTTTGGGAGCTAGTAGGATGCTGTTAGGAACCCTTAATATGCCACTGTTCATGGCTTCATTAGCTTTACTTTCCAAAGTGACCACTTTGTCGGTCTGGTTGGTAACAACCAGGATATTAGAGAAAGTATTTGCCCTTTCTATTGTTACCGTATCCTGTTTAAATGAATAGGTAATGGGCGATTGTTGTGCTGTCGCTGTCTTAATGCCTCCAAAACTTATGAGCAACCATAGCAAAAAGTGATGCCAGCTATTAGAGGTACTTCTTCTTGTTTGTAAGGTAATCCTATTCGCTTCATATTTATCCAACTTTTTGTTCATTAAACCGATGTTTATTCCCACTTTCCTGATAGTCCCGCCAGAGACTAGGAGACTACATGTTAAAGTAACCTTTCCCACGTTTCACCAATCCCCCAAAAACCCAAACATGAAACGGGGAAAGGTTACCACAAATCTGAATGCAAAATTACTTCTCACCTCATCTTCAATTTTTGCACTGAATCGTGAAAAAGTTGTACAATTTATTAATCATTGATCTTGTGATCTCAAGAGCCTGGTTGTTGTTAGTTATAAATTATACCAGTATTTTTAGGTATTGTCCAATAAACGGTGTGGGTTATAGTGGTAATTTCGTTCATCTTCTTACAGAGTATTAACAAAATTACGCTCAATGAAAAGGGTTGAATTTGAACTTGGACAGTTTGCCCATTGCGCAGATAAAAATGCGGAAAAATTATACCAAGCTGTTCTGGAGTTACTGGTAACGGATGGGCATAGTGGTGTAACGCTTGATAATGTGGTTAAATCGTCAGGACTGGGAGTCTCCACAATTGAGCGTTCATTTGGAAGCCTGAATGGTCTTAAAGAATCCTTTATTGAAAGAATGCTTGACAAAGTGGAAAAAGAACAATTGTTTCAGCCGTTTCAAGTTCCCACGGGAAAAGCTTTTGGGTGTGAAGTGGTGGGAGATTATTTAGAGCGATTGATGGTACCGTTGTACAAAAATCTGATTTATCAAAAGGTGCTTATCTGGAGTTATGGAGAACGAAGTACAGCCCTTGACAAGGTTAGGAGTTGTTGGGAAGGGCTCCAGGAAGAATTGTTTAAACAATCTGAAGCTTATTTTGTAGGTACTGGTATAGATTACCGAACGGGTTATGCACAGTGTATTGGCGGTGTATTTTACTTGTTCCAATTAGATGACGGAAATCCCCGGGGCGTGGAAGGTCTGGTCCCTAGTAGTTGGAATCAGCAGGTATGCATTGCCAACAATTTGAGAAGCCAGGTTTGCGCTCTTTTTAAAGAGGCAGATGATCAAAAAAAAGCGAGAAATTGATAAGAAATAAATGATTGGCGTATTCCCTAAACAATTTTGGCTAATAGATAGGGTCATGTGATTTATTATATATCATAATAAAAAAGGTATTTAATTACCGGGTTATTGTTATGGATCTATACCCAGAGCGTAAAATCGATGAATTTCGATTAGAATTGGATGCAGCGCATGATGTGCTGTATTACCCATTGAACGGTGAAAACGAGATCTCAAAACCCCATAGTCATAATTTCTTGTTGTTGGTCTTATTTGAGACCGGTAGTGGCGTGCATAGTATTGACTTTATCAATTACGACATACGCCCCAAACAACTTCACATCCTGTTCCCGGATCAGGTCCATTCTTGGAAGCTGGACGCCAATAGTAAGGTACATCAGTTGATGGTTGACAGTAAGGTTTTTGACATTATCGGGAATGCCTTTCGGTTTGGCTTTGCACTTTATCGCAAACACCCGGTATTTGACCTGGAACAGGCAGATTATGACAAGTTGCTTCATGAATTTCTGACCGTACGTAACAATCTTGATGAAGTGCCCGTATTGCTAGATTTGGTGGTTGCCCGCATGTATGTGGTGATACTGATGATGAGCCAGATCGGAGAACGAGTATTTGACAACCTCACTGTATTTCTCAAACAGCCCATTTTAACAGATTATTTGGCATTGATCGACAAACATTTTTTGGAAGAACGATCTGTATCTTTTTACGCTGCACAATTAAATATTACCGCCAATTACCTGAATGTCTTGTGTAAGAAACACTTCTTTTGTAAGGCAACCGATATGATTGATGAACGAGTACTTTTAGAGACGAAACGACTACTCATTAGTGGGCACACAATCAAAGACACAGCTTATAAACTGGAATTTTCAGATGTGGCTTATTTTTCAAGATATTTTAAACTGAAGACAGGCTTAACGCCGAAAGAATTCAAGGATCAGTATTCCTGTTCCTGAGAAGGGCTCTATGAAATATGTGATTGCCTCTAAAAGCCAAACATTACCATTTGTAAATTACAAATACTAAAAACTGACCGAATTAGTGTCAGCGCCATTCTTAATGCTCCAGATTCTATAGTGTGCAAGAGCCGCAAGTATTTCAGCACACCTGCACTCCTCAGAAACAACATCAGTTAAGCATTAGAACAATTAAAGAGTTGCTTAGTGATGTGCTGGAAAAGCTGTATCTTCCCCACCGGGCAAATTTTTCCTTAAGGCATATTTATACCAAAGGCGGTGCTACCCACCAGGTAGACTTTAATGAGGATAATGGAGCAAAAAAGACGTGTGGGCGATATACAGACACTACTGTTTATGGGCCTTCCATCGTCTTGGAGGATATAGATTGGGCCAATAAAATTGTATTCAGATAAAAAACGAAAAATGAAGATAGTCGCTTTTGGAGCTTCATACAGCAAAAATTCAATCAATAAAAAACTAGCCATTTATGCGGCATCCTTCTTTAAAAAATCAGAAATAGAAATTCTTGACCTTAATGATTATCTGTTGCCGCTGTTTACCGTTGATGTGGAAAAAGAAATTGGAGTGCCACAGGCGGTAAAGAATTTCATAGCAAAACTGGATGAAGCTGACTTGTTAATTATCTCACTTGCGGAACACAATGGAAGCTATACTGCCGCCTTCAAAAACCTGTTTGACTGGACTTCTCGCTTTAAAATGAAAATGTTTGAAGGGAAAAAGATGCTTTTATTATCCACATCACCGGGACCAAGAGGTGGGCTGTCTGCTTTAGAAGCTGCCATGAGCAGGTTTCCGAGACACGGGGCCGAAATCATTGGCTATTTTTCGCTGCCTAAATTTGATGAAAATTTTTCAGCGGAGGAGGGGATCAGTAATACAGCAATAAAACAGGAGTTCGATTATTTCATCAGCACAGCGCTACAAAATATGAAGTATGAAAATTACGCGGGTATTTAGCGATCAGAATGGCGATACGCATTTCGATGAAAGAGAGATAGCATTGACCGATAACGGTGCCATCGGCTTCCTGTCGGAAAAGTATGCCGTAAAGGCATTGCAGTTCAGAAAAGTGTCGGCAGATTACGACTATGATTTTCATTGTGCTCCACAACAGCAGTACATTGTGCTGTTGGATGGCGGCGTGGAAATCGAGACCTCTTTAGGAGAGGTCAGGCAGTTTCAGACGGGGGAAATATTACTATTAGAAGATACAACCGGAAAAGGACACAAAACAAAAAACCTGGAACCAAAAGAACGGACCTCGCTTTTTATTCACATATGAATTATTGGTGCAACCCATTCTTGATTGGGGAACAGCAGTGCAAAAGCTTCTTTCAGTGGAGAAATGGCATCCTCATTCCTGTTTTAGGAACGTAAGTTATAATTAGTTATAAAGGCTCCTGAAAAGGGAGCCTTTGTTATTTATTTGAATTCCACATTAACCCGTAATTAGTGAAATATATTGGGTTAATAGGAAAGTCTTTGACCTGCCCAACCTGTAGTGCGTAAGAACTGCGCCCAATTCAGTGTGTCAGGGTTTATTTGCCTGCTCCACAATAGGTCGCGGTCTTTTCTAAAATACCCGTAATCAACGGTATACCCTACCATCCCTAAAATTTCCTGTACTAAAGGCTCATTTGAATGGAATTCAGGGAAATGATTAAGTAATTCCTCTCGTGTAAAGGCAGAACTATACACCGCCTTTTTGCCTGTTATCTCGGTAAAGGTATCTACCATTTCTTGGGGAGATATAATATCGCCGACTATTGGCAATGACTTACCAGCATACAGACTTGGGTTTGAAAAAATTTCCAAAACAGCCGGTCCGGTGGCTGTAAGAGGGTCAACAAAAGGTGCACGAAAATCTTTGGGTAAATACATGGGAAATACAAGTGTATCGCCCTTTAAAGTAGGGGTGTAAAATTCAATCAGATTAGTATAAAATAGGGACAAATAAATGAATGAACTGGTAACAGGTAAGGTGCGAATATATTCTTCGATATTAGCCTTGTCCGTAAAATGCGGAGCGGACATTTTTCCTCCTGTAATTTTATCCACGTTTTCCAAACCACTAAAAACAATATGATTTACTCCTGCTTCCACTGCGGCATCTGCCAGTTGTATGCCTAATTCCATTTCGTGGGTTGCTGGTGGGGGAAGGTTTGGGGTCATTATGAAAGCTGCATCTGCGCCTCGGAATGCTTCTACAAACTCTTTTTTATATCCGAGGTCAAGCGGTATACTCACCAGCTCAACTCCCTGTTGGGCTAATTCAATTGCCTCCGGGGAGTTAATCCTTCTGGTTATACCACGTACGCGGTAATGTCCGTTTTCTAACAGCGAACGTGCCACACTAATGCCCTGCTTACCCAGAACACCCACAATGGTAATAAGAGGATTGTCCTTTTGTGTAATTGTTTCTCGTTCTCTTAAATTGGTTGCCATTTCTTTTTTTGCGAATTATATAACTATAATTATTTTAGTTGCAAAACTATTTTTAGTACACTACTTTTACAATAACTATCGAAATAGATAGGTCGAAAAAAGCGTAAGATGAAAACAGAATGTATCGGTGATTATGTAAAACTGAACGGGAAAACTTACCCATGTACGGTAAGTCTTACAATGGATTTAGTAGGTGGAAAATGGAAGGCTGTAATCTTATATCATTTAAAGGACGAGCCGAAGAGATACAGTGAGCTGCGTAAAGAAATGCCAGCCATTACGGAAATGACACTGACCCTACAATTAAAGCAATTAGAAAAAGATGGCTTGGTGTTAAGGAAAGTATATGGGAAAAAACCACCTGTAAAAGTTATTTATAGCTTAACCGATTTCGGGAAAAGTTTTGTTCCTGTTTTAGAAGCGATTACCAAATGGGGAAATGAGGTGGTGAGGGAGAGTGGGGAATTTGTAAAAGCCTCTACTGAGTGATAGTGAAGAAGGAAATCAACTCGCCATTAAAGAGCAAGATCTTAGACTTTCCTCTTTAATGGCGAATAGAATACAATAGTAGATACCATCTCCCGGTATCTTTAAAAAGATTTTGCTAAATAGACGCCATAAAAATTAGGTGCAACAGCCGGCATTAATAATGCGTTGGAAGACTTCTTATTCTTTGAATGCGCCTTTATTTTATTGTAAATCCAATAGGTGGTGGTAGTGGAAGCAATGCCAATTCCTGCTCCTGCACACACATCTGCTACCCAATGTTCATCTTTGGCCACTCTGATGATAGCTGTGGTGGTAGCAGCCGCGTAACCTGCAACGGTATACCAGGCGGATTGATCCCCGTACTCACGTCTTAAAAATTCTGCGGAAGCAAATGCGATGGCCGCATGAGAAGATGGGAAAGATTGAAAGTCGGTATTATCAGGCCGCAGCACTTTTGTTGTTCCTTTTAATGGATATACGATAGCGGAAGTAAGCCCCGCAGATACCGCGTAAAGCAATACCTGCTCTGCGGGTGTATGTTTGCCATGTACACCTGCCAGGTTTAACGCAAATACTGCTGCTGCCGGCGCAAAGGCGGTATAATTTTCGGGCTGCATGAATATGCTGGGTTCCTTTTTTGTGGTGTTGAGCGCGACATTTTTATAATCATTTTGATGGACCCTAATGATCGTGGCTGTGGTTCCGACACCTATCAATGCCGCTGGAAGAAGGTATGACTTGTAGGTGATTTTATGTGGAGCAAAAACAGGAGATTTATCTTTACTTGCCGTAACTGTTGTATCCGTTTGGGCAGAGGTGGCTGTATACGTAAGTAGGAATACCAAGCCAAAACCAAGAGACGCAAGGGCTTTTATCGATTTTTTCAATACAAATAGATTTACGATAGATAAAAAATGATGAGATCGGAGGCACAATTTAGTGAATTACGGTCAATTTCTTTTTTGCCTAAGTTGAAAAGCATTATTGTTTGTATTGTGTATTTTCGTACTATGAACAAGCGGGAAGATATTTCAGGCTTTTATGAGCGTATCCATTATCTGGCTCCGGAGAGGATAGGGGCAGACAAGCCTCATATAAATGTTTTTGAGCGGGCATCCTGTATAGGAGCAGTTCCATTTTCCCGAAGAGATTATTATAAAGTGACTTTGATATTAGGAACCGGAAGGCTCGATTATGCTAATCAGTCTATTTATATTGATCGCCCAGCTCTTGTGTTTTCCAACCCCTTGATTCCTTATAATTGGAATCCTGATTCATCTGACCAACATGGATGGTTTTGTATATTCAACCAGGCATTCATCCAACAAAGAGAAGGATTGCTTAATCATCTACCGATGTTTCAGATTGACGCGGATAAGGTTTTCTTTCCTGATGCAGATAGTGTAGACGAAATAGCGGCTTTCTTTAAAGCTATGATGAGAGAGAATACGGAGAGCTATGTCCATAAAGATGATATTTTACGAAATTACCTTCATCTCATCATTCACCACGCCTTAAAGATGCAGCCTGCCCGGGATTATGACCGGGATTTGAACGCTGCTGCCAGAATAACCAATTTATTTTTAGCGCTGTTAAATAGGCAATTCCCTGTTGATTCGCGTCAGCATGAACTTCAACTCCGTTCCGCCAAGGATTTCGCCAAACAGCTTTCGCTACATACCAACCATTTGAATAGGATGGTTAAAGAATTTACCGGCAAAACAACTACCGAGCATATAGCTGCCAGGATATTGTTGGAAGCCCATGACCTGCTGCTACATACTGACTGGCCTATTTCGGAGATTGGGTATCGTCTTGGATTCCAGTATCCGGGCTATTTTAATAGCTTTTATAAGAAACATGCCGGTACGACCCCAAATGAAGTAAGGAAGCAAGCTGTTTGAATTTTAGAAGTATCCGCTTGAATAGTTTTATTATGCCATTGTTCGCCGGACTAATTTTGCTTCAAATTGTAAATTCAACATACATGGAAACTACAGCAAGTATGACCGAAGTAGCAGTGGAAAAGCAGTTGATCCTTCTTCCCTTAAACGATTATCTGGAAGGCCGTCCTGTTAAAGACATGGAAAGACTCCGGCGCGCCTTCCACCCAGATGCTTACATCAGGATGGTTGTAGACGGAAAACTGGCTCAGTGGACGGTGCCGCAATACCTCGATGCCGTTGAAAAAGCTGCGTTACTGGAGTGCCAATCCGAAATCCTTTCCTATACCTGGGATGGAGATACCGCGTCTGCCCACGTGCAAATGACTTTCCCCACTTTTCGGTTTATAGATCGGTTTAACCTGGTAAAGTTAGATGGGAAATGGCTGCTCATGGATAAGATCTCTTATCGCCAAGCGCTGTAACAACCAGAATTGATAAGCATTGCTGGCCTGTGGAGATGATTACAAAAGATGGATGGGGCCCCCCCAAAAAAGAGGGTGCCTTTTGAGACACCCCCTTTTGCACCCAATTATACCTAAATTTAACCGCGCTTTATTGACCAACAGGTTACCACCGTAAGGTTTCCACAAAAAAGGAACCGTTTTCCATCAGGGCATCAAAAAATATGGGCTTGGTAGCCAGTCGGTTCCAATCCCTTTGCAGCTCACAGGCATACTGTGTAACAGAAGATAATTGTACACCGGCTTGTTCCATTCTTCTAAGTGCCGTTTCGTGGGCGATAGTAGAGGTGCCACCTACGGCATCTACAATTGTATAGACCTCGTATCCCTCTTTTATAAGATCCAGCGCAGGGAAACACAAACAGACTTCCGTCCACAACGCGCAGATGACAAGCTTCTTTTTGCCAAGTGCTTTTACAGCGTCCTGGAACTCTTTGTCTTCCCACGAGTTTACAGTCGTTCTGTCAATTTCCTTTATATCCGGCAAAACCTGTTTGAGGTGCTTGATGGTTGGTTTATTGATACCACTTTCAACGTTAACCGTGGTAAGAATAGTTGGGATGTTGAACCCTTTGGCCAGCTTGGCAACCGTTACAATATTTTTGACAAGTTCCTCATGGTCCATTGATTTGACTGAATTGACCTGTAATGGCTGATAGTCAATAAGGATCAGGGCTGAATTTTCAGGGGAAATCAAATGGTCTGTCTTAGGGTCCCTGATGGGCGTTATGCTGGTCATTTTTGAAAAAATTTAAGTGATGAATTATTTGATAGCTGTTTTTGGGATTCCATCAGGAGCATGCATACTGCTCCCTGAAATCTTTCGGTGTTATGTGCATCTTTAGTTTAAAGTATCTTGAAAAATAAGCTACATCCGAAAATTTCAGTTGATAAGCTGTTTCTTTGATCGTAAGTCCGCTGATGAGCAATCGTTTCGCTTCTAAGAGTACCCGTTCGTCTATCAGATCGGTGGCTTTACAAGAGAAGTGCTTTTTACACGCGACATTCAGATAATTGGCGGTAATATTCAATTGTGCAGCGTAAAAAGACACAGATCGTTCCCCCACAAAGTGTTTCTCGATCAAGGCCAAATAATCTGTTAGCATGGGGGGGCGTTGAATAACGGTGTGGTTATCAAATATCCGTGCTGCCACCTGGCTGATCATGAGCCCTAGCACGTATAGGCGCGCTATCACGAGATCTTGCAATACCGGCTCTTTATGGAGGTGATTGCGCACGTTCAGAAATTCAGTGAGCAATGCTTCATAATCCGACTGTTCCAAGTCAAAGACTGGATGGTTCCGATAGAGGGCAAAGCCAAACCGGAAGGATTTGCCAATAATGTCAAAAACCTTGTGGTCTATTATCAACTGATGAACTTTGCTATTGTGGCCCAGCTCCCAGGAATGGACCTGGTCCGGGAACAGGATGTGAAGTTGTTTAGGCAGTATGCTGTAATTGATAAAGTCAATACTATGCACTCCATCTCCGGTTTCCACCAAAACCAACAGCAGAAAATTATGACTATGGGGTTTTGAGATTTCGCTTTCACCGTTCAACAGGTAATAAAGCACATCGTGTGCTGAATTTAATTCCAATCGAATATCATCAATTTTCCGCTTTGGGTATCGATCCATAACAACAACCCGGTAATAAGGTACCTATTTTTCTTAAAAAAAACACATCGCTACATCTATTAGTTCATATTGTTACAAGGAATATTGCACTAATAGACTTCACTTTTGATCATCCATTGTTCCAAAATAATCTCGCCACTTCAGAACCAAAAACTTTTCCAGCGGGCACCTGGAATGGCTCGCATAATATTGTTTTTGCTCTGGCAGGAAACAGCGCGAATTTACCATTATTAAACCTGCCAGCTTTGGACGATAGCGAGAAATTAATGGATTATTTATTACTAAAAGGATCACATTTCTATACAAAAAATAAACAATGAAATGCTATTGCGACGGTCTTTTTTCTAGGCACTCCTCACACGAGACAGTGTAAGAATGGGATCGAAGCTGGAACAGGCCAAGGGTAGTTTGGATTTTTAAAAGGATTTTGTATTTTGAGACTCCCAATAACATCCGTACCTACAATTGTCATTATGTTCCGCATTTGCATCCTATTTCTGAGGATTATACGATGGCCTAACCTTGTATTTATCTTCCTGACACAATTATTATTTCAATACTGCGTCATTCAACCGCTATTGTTGAGAATGGGCGTATCCTCACACCTTCGTATCTCCGATTTCCTGATGATTGCCGGGATATACCAGTTAATCGCTGGAGCAGGTTATATCATCAATGATTATTTTGATTTGGCAATTGATGAAATCAATAAACCCGATAAGGTATATATTGGCCGGGGGATCAGCAGGAACGGCGCTTTGATAGCCTATCTTATTATGAACCTATTGGCGCTGATACTGGCAGCGATCGAAAGCTTTACGCTGGGAAATATCAGTCTTACCATTTGTATTGCATTGTGCGAGTTGTTTTTATTCTGCTATTCTGCAATATTCAAAAAGAAATTCTTGATCGGCAACGTCATCGTTGCTGTGATTACTGCTTCTGCAATCCCGGTGCTGCTGCTAGCAGAACCATCGCTGGCTGCCATAAAGTATGGGGTTGTATTACCATCGACGTTTCGTTTTATCGTGAATGTTACACTGATCTATACCTGTTTTGCCATCGTTATCTCCTTTGCGCGGGAGTTGATAAAAGACTTGGAAGATGTAAAGGGAGACTACACCTATGGCGGTCGGACGATTCCTATTGTACTTGGTAGACGAGTGGCGCATTATATCGTTACGTTAAGCCTGCTGGGGGTAGTGGGAGGGGTGGCATTCCTTCAGCCGGTGTTATGGGAGACAAACATCCTTGGAAGTAAAGTCTTGTCTATCTACTCCATTCTCTTAATCATGTTCCCGCTTTTATGGATTATTCGGAAGATATCTTCTACAGAGGAAGCGGAAGATTACCATCGACTGAGTAGCTATATAAAAGGAGTGATGTTAACAGGAATATTATCTATGGTGCTCATTCAGTATCTATTTAAATAGGGTGGCATGTATCTTTTGAGATTTGGGGCAGGCATTGTACAGCGGGTGGTTCAGATAATGGTACGACGAAGAAAAGAAATGCGCTGGGCAGCGACTTGTCTTGCTGAATTGGAATCCAATGCAGGAGCAGTATTGCCAGAAGGTGCACGGAAGAAAGTGTTGACCTCCTACAGTATTTATCTTCCGATGGTGATAGATGCATTTGCAGCGGTGCGTGGCCGTTCAACGTCGGAGGGCGAAAGAACGCGGATGCTGCAATACTTCATTTGCAGTACTACCTTCGATAATTTTACGGACGAGGGAGAACTGACGGAAGGTGAGCTGAATGATATAGCCTATGCTTCTGAACAATTTTTGCCCAGAACTCCACAGGAGCGGATGTTCTTACAGTCTCACATTGCACTCAAAGATTTTGTGGAGGATAAGTTGCATTACGAGGAAATAACCCGTTCCTTGTATCAGGCACAAGTGAATTCCAACCGGCAAACAGATCCCGACCTGACAGATGAAGAGTTATACAGTATTACCATTGGGAAAGGAGCATTTGCTGTGTTACTGTGTAATTTTTATATGGATGATCTGGGGATATCCAATAACTGGCAACGATGCTGGTATCTGTTGGGAGGTATCATACAGTTGACAAATGATTTGTTTGATACCTTTAAAGATCTTCAGGCTGGCATACAAACATTGCCGACAAGGATGAAGGATGCAGATCAGCTCTATCAAACATTCCTAAAAATGGTAGATGAGTTAGCGGGAGAGATATCGGCATTACCTGTTCCGGAAGAACGGAAGCAAAAATTTCTGTTGAATATGATGGCTATCTGTTCTTTCGGGGATATGGCACTCCACCAATTCCGTTCCATACAGCAAACTTATGGTGTAATGCCCGATCTCCGTACGCTCCCCCGCAAAGCGCTGATTATTGATATGGAGAAAGCAGGGAATATCTGGCATTGTATGCGGTTTACCTACCGGAGATGTCGCCAGGCAAGCCACTAGTGCTGGTTGCCACTGCAGGCTGCCGGTTCAGTGGAATGTAATTCGAGATTCTCCCCATAAAGTAGTTTTTTCCATATTTTGCATCCCATTCAAATGCAAGAACTGGAGAAACAATATTATGACGCCTGCTTCCATTGATCTGTTGCAAAGTATTTTACATCACCTCACAGGTGTATTGCCTGGCGATACTGGGCCTTTATTTGCGCTTACCAGGCGTTTGCACCTGGAAGAAGGAGAAGTATATATCCGTGAGGGAGATACCGCCCGTAAGCTTGCTTTTATTGAGAAGGGGATCATGCGGGTGTATGCCATTAAGCAGAGTGGGGATGAAGCCACGTTGTTCCTCAGATGGGAGGAGCAGTTCATCGCCTCGCACGATACTATTATTCACCAGCAGCCGGCCCGTTTTATATACCGTGCCCTTGAGCGAGTAACCTTGCTGGAAATAGATTATGATAAACTCGACACCATACTTCGTGAGCACCCGCAGTTCGAGCCACTCCGTGTACATTTCCTTCAACGTATGATAGGGGAGGCGCTTAAAGTGGTGGAAGACTTCGTGCTGCTGTCGCCGGAAGAGAGATATTTGCAATTGGTAGAAAAACGCTCCGATATTGTTAACCGCGTATCAGATAAATACATCGCTTCCATGTTGGGTGTTACACCAGTATCACTGAGTAGGATTCGCAAACGAATTTACGATAGAGGGAAGAAGTAAGAGCGAAAATTATCTTTTGTTAATTAGCTTCTTATCCATTGTTAACCGCAGGAGGCGGGTATTGTTTTTATTTTTGAGGGATCAAAATGAAACAGCACATGAACGCCACTCTGGAAGCAATTATCCATATCTTAAGTTTCTCCGCAGCAAGGTACTTTTTAATTGCAGGTATACCTTTCGCCGTGTTTTATATTGCCTTCCCCTCCAGGATGAACCGCATGAAAATACAACAACGACTGGCATCGAAGAAAGACTTCCTGCGGGAGATATGGTATTCCATGCAGAGTACCCTGGTATTTACCCTTATCTCTGTTGCCATACTGGCTACGCCGTTAAGGCGCTATACTTTGGTGTATGATCATATCAGCGATTTCCCGTTATGGTACCTGGGTGCCACGGTATTCATAGGGCTCATTATTCATGATACTTATTTTTACTGGATGCATCGCCTGTTGCATCATGATAAGCTTTTCAAACTTACCCATCTCGTGCATCACCGTAGCACCAATCCCTCTCCCTGGACATCCTATAGTTTTCATCTCCTGGAAGCCATTGCGGAGGGGCTCATTCTCGTGATATTGTCTTGTGTGATGCCCATGCACCCCCTGGCTATACTGTTATTTACTATAGCTGCCTTTATCATTAACGTATACGGACATCTAGGATATGAACTGATGCCGCGGAGTTTCCGCCACAGTTGGCTATTTGAGGTGCTGAATTCATCGGTGTATCACAACGTGCATCATAGCAAATTTAAAGGTAACTATGGACTGTATTTTCGTATATGGGACAGGGTAATGGGAACTGAACATCCGGATTATGTAAAAGAGTACGATAAGATACAGGCACAGCGATTTGGGACTGCAAGCCTTCCTGAGAGCGGCCTTTAAGCGCTCCAGGAGGGATGGGAAAAAACAAAAGTGATTTTATAAAATGCGGTACTATCGATAACTTTTCATCTTTGCGATTTCTTTTTTTATTTTAGGGATGATATCAACTCTGGCTCCCGTAAAAACAAATATGGTTGTTCCGTATTCTCTTGCAAATCGATTGGTGATGGAATCAGCGGCTATAGAGGTAAGAAAATAGGGACTTGTTTCTTTCAGTTCATTACCTTTCTCATCATAATCTTTCACCCGGATTAGATTGGTAAACCGTTCATCTAATACAAACCAATTGATATAATCTGCATTGAATGATACAGCTTTGATACCTTTTTTAGAATAATAGTTTATTGCGCCAGCTTGCCCGTAATTATCACAAAGAACAAGTGTATTATTGGGGGTTGAAAGACCCGCATAAAGACTATCCACTTTGTAAGCCAATTCTTTCCAGCCTAACATATCTGCGAAGTCTTGTGGTATTGCGTGATCTTTGCCATCTTCCCAATGAAGGCGTCCCAATTTCTTATATGCTTGTTGATTCTCTAAAATATATTCAGGGCTTTTATTTGGAAAAGCTACCTGGTACATGGGAATAAAAAAGAGCAGGGGAATAATAACCACCACTGGTCGCAAATATCTTTTCCAGTCACTTGCTAACACATTAGAAAGGAAAACCGCTCCAAAAGCCATGTAAATTGGATATACTCCGATGGCATAATAATCTTTTGCTCTAAAATAAATAAAGATGGATAGTGTGAAAATCATCGACCAAAAGAAAAGTTTATATTTTCTAAATGGTTTATAGCATAACAATGCATATAATCCTCCAATGATCACCACAAAAGCGCCAATAAAGAAAATCAGTTGTGATCTTAGAAATCCCCATCTGTCTACATTCACTAATTGGTAGTCTGATAATTCTTTCAGATGATGAATGACAGGGAAATTATTATTGAACTGCCATAAAAGATTAGGAAGAATAAGTAAGAGCCCTGTTAACGCAGCTACATAAAATTGCTTTTGGGCTAATAGCTTGCGCTGTGGAGTTATAAGAATGGCAGGGAAAAGTCCAAGGAGTAAGAACACAATATTGTATTTATTTAGGAACCCTAAAGCAAATACAATTGCTCCAACAAAAAGCCATTTCTGCTTTTCTGAATTGATATACTTTATGACACAAAAATAGAAGGCTGTCCAACTGAGTACGTCTAATGAATTCGGCTGATACAGGGTGTTTAAAGCTAAAATGACGGAGAATAAAACACAGGTTGCTCCTGTAATCAATGCAAATAGATCTCCGCCAAGCTCTTCAATGGTTTTCCAGACAATCAGCATAGTTAATGCCCCAAAGAGCGCGGGGAAAAACTTGATCCAGAATACCGTATTTCCCAATGTAATAATTATATAGGAAATCCAGGAAGTTACAGGTGGAACTGATAAATATCCCCAGGCCAGGTGGTGTGCCTGATCGAGATGTAGATATTCATCTCGTTGCAAATCATACTCCGGGCTTATCAAGATATATTGTAATAAAAATTTCAAAATGATGAATCCTATTAAGACGATGGTACTTTTTTTCATAAGTAATTCCTATTTTGATCAATTTTCAAACAATGCAGTTTGCTGGGTTTGTTTGGGAAAGTTAAAGGGATAAAACGCAAAACAAGATAAAGATATTTTATTAAAATGAGAATGCCGGGGACAACCTCCGGCATTCTCATTTTATGCTTCTACTAATTGCCTTAATGCGTAGGCCTCATAGCCATACAAATGAAGTTATAAGTTATACTATTGAAGTTATGAATTATACAAGCATTTGTTATGGTTGAATAAGCGCCACTCTTTAATTTCGCAATTGTAAATCAGACATTTGTTGTTATAGTCATTGAAGTTTGGATGATGTAGCCATTGAACAAAGTTAGTATGCATATTTTTATTGTTTTAATGCATACCCACACTGTTTTTACCTGTAATATAAATCCCCGATGTTTCCCAGTTGTCCAATATTAGTATTCTCGGAACCTCAAAATGGGATAGTATTGCTTCGCAAAAAATTGCTTTTTAATGGAAGGAAACGAAGGTGGGATTCAAAGCGTCCACAAACCTGACTAAGTTTTTCAGCGCGAATAAGGGAATGGCACCATTAAAGTTCAGACGAGTTTTGGTAATAGCGCACATAGTCGGTATGTAACAGCATTTAAAGAGATAAATACAGGTGAAAAAAAATCCTATGGGAGATGGTAATAGAACAAGCGGGTTAAATGATCCCGCCCCACTTGGTTACGATTGGTTTTCATCCATGAGATCAGAAATTTCAAAATATATTGAGGCTGCTGGCATTTTTAGTCTATTGTTAAAGAGTGGAGACGTGATACATTATATCCCTCAGGATAAATGTGCATTTAGAAAGTGGCTGTATTTTCATGGCATAACGGATGTCAAAGGGGAGCATTGTGATTGGCGATTCCCTCGAGAGTAAATATTTAGGGCCGTTCTGAAGCCAGTTCACTAATAGGAGGAAAGGTGGCTTTGTTTCCATATTTGATTAAAATTATCAATATTCTCTGCGGCAAAGAAGGGGCGCCTTATATAAATAAGGGGCCCTGACTTTTTGATTTCTATATATCATTATTTAACCCAAAACTTCCAAATGTTTATGAAAACACAATTATTCGCTGCATTGCTGGTGGTATCGCTATTGGCTTCCCCTAAAAAACTGATCTCACAGAGCGTTTCCTGTTTTGATCCGAAGCCAAACTATTCCTTCGGGATCCCCACAGTTTATAATATTGCAATGTCATACAGTACTGCTGATTTCAGGTTGTATATTCAATGGCATGATAATCCCGGCGAAGTACATGGTGGTCTGATACCTATACAGGTGGGGGCACAGTATAAATTGGTTTTATATGGTGATTACGTCACGTCATTTGATATGAGCGGTGGACCTATTCAGCCGAATGTAGAACAGGAAATGTACTTTAATAATGGTAAAGTGAAGTATATATGGAATGGTGTTACCGTTACTGTAACTTGCCAGCCTAGTCCCGCCGGTGGCTGCCCATCGATGTAATACAATATGCATATGGGGCCTCATTACTTTAATGAGGCCTTGCTGGTCTTCGTCGAAGCCTGTAATTTTATTGATCTTCTTCTTGTCGGAAATCTGTTGGAGTCATGCTTGTATGGTGTTTAAAGAATTTTGCAAAATGCCCCGGATCATGAAAGCCAAGGTCGTAGGCTATTTCTTTTATGCTGGCCGTTGAAAGTTGAAGCTGGCGTTTGGCCTCCAATAGAATACGTTCTTTGATGAAGGTACTGGCCGTTTTTTGCGCATGCTTTTGACAAAGAATATTCAAGTAATTGGGAGTGATGTTCATCTGTTTAGCATAGTATTCTGGCAGTTTCTCCGTTTTAAAATCTGCTTCTAAAAGTTTAATAAACTCCATCAACTTGGGAGAATAGGCGATTCTTTGCCGAGTGTAAACTTGTTTTTCAGCTTCGCGTTGTATTATTTGTAGAATGATCCGGATGCGCGATTGCAGTATTGCGGATTTATATATTGCAGGAGATAACTCTTTTTTTATACTTCTGAATTCATGAATAAGGTCTTGAAAGTCATCTTCTGTCAAAGGAATAACCTGCCTTTGTTTAAAGGAAATAGTATTGAAGTGTAAGGTGTTGGCGATTAGCTCAAATTTTCTGACACTAATCATAAGTTGGTACGCTATAGTATCATTTGCCAGATCCCAATGGTGAACCTGTCCCGGAAATAAAATGTGGATTTGAATTCCTTTAACCTCATAGTCAAGAAAATCTATGGTGTGGGTACCATTACTACCTTTCGTTAATAACAGCATGTAAAAGGTGTGGCTATGTGGATTTTCTTTGACAAGGGAATTACCTTCCCATTCAAAGTACAGAAAATCCATATCCCGATTGCTGTTATCTCTATAATCATTCAAGGAATATTTTTGAGAATTGCTCATGGTTCGGATTAGTTAAAAAACGTTGGGGAGAATATTTTAATAGTTCATAGCAGCATCAGTTTCTTTCATTCGTCAACCTATTATGATTAAAATATAATGCGTTAAGTATGCATTAAAGGGGCGGTAAGGTAGTCTTAATTCCTGGCAATTATATCAATTTGAGATGTCTGTATCCAATATTCTATCATTTGGTAATTTCTATATGATGGTTTTAGTACATGGGCTGGATATTCGCTCCATTTTAATAGCTTTTCTTGAGATGGCGGCTAGTGGCTAATATTAGGAATGTTGACTTTGGATAAGTTTAAATAATATAAGATTGTATTTGTTAGATATTATCATTTGGTAAGATTTTATGATGGCAGTTAGGCTACGTAAAATCTCAAACAAATACAGCTTTTATGTCATGAATGACGGTAGTTATAATTTGTCATAGTTTTTATAGGAAATGTACAATGCTGGATTGTGTAAGATGTATTTTATTTGCGGTCGAAAAGATCGATAAACATATGTAAAGAGGGAAATTGCCTATTAGCTATTTTATAGTTGATAGTTTAGGTGAGCAAATGACTAACTAAAAACCTCCCAGCTATATCCATAGAAGGGGAGCCTATATAACAGATGGATTATTATTCAGAAAAGAGATGGGGTTTTAGCATTGATGTTAAGGAGTATTCGGTACAATCCAAATTTAATGTAGACTTCCAACTCGAGACACAAGAAAACGAGAGACCCTTTTTAAAAAGGGTCTTTTTTTTGATTATTTGCGATTGTTTGGTAAAGCCAAAACAAATGTAGGATCCAGCTTTATAAACGAATTTGTTCTGGGTATACTGCTTAAGTGCTATGTAAGTATGGAAAATTCAAGACTAGCTCAATTTTTATTTAAGGAAGTTAAGATAGACAGTAAATTTGCTGCACAACTGCTCAATAATCTGAAATTAATGGCTGTGCCGAAAGGTGCATTTGTATTAAAGATGGGGGAGATTGCCAATTGTGTTTATTTCATTGAATCTGGTTTGCTAAGATATTATTCTGTGGATAATTCGGGTAAGGATCATATTCTTCAATTTGTTGCGGAAAATAATTTTATCGGTAACCTAGAGAGTATTTTAACGGGTGACCCAAGCAGGTTTTATATCCAGGCATTAGAGAAGACAATTGTGATAGTATTAGAAGAATCTTTCTTTTTACAGTTTATAAAAAGACATCCTAACCTGTCCTTGATGAATAAGATGTTCCTACGGGACTATGTAGTGCATTTACAAAATAGAGTGATAGAATTGCTTTCTTTCTCCGCAGAACAAAGGTATGAGGATTTTATGAAGCAGTACCCGGGAATCATTACAAGGATTCCGCAATTAATGCTGGCTTCTTATCTGGGTATTACACCGGAAAGTCTTAGTAGAATAAGAAGGGAATTTCAGCGGAAGATGTGATAGTTAATTTGACATTCTTAGATGGACATTTTTGGGAAGGAGAGCCTTTGTCTGCCAGTAATAATACAAATTAAGACTTTCTTAAACATGTTATTGAATACCAGTTTATATTAGCGAGAGACCCCTAAATATACGCCCTTTTTGATTGCCTTACGCTGCTGCCATTCGGCAGCAGGCTCTTCCATTTTAACTATTCTGGCGATGCAATGGAGGGAGACGGGAAAATGGCCGTCTTATAAGTACTACAACTGATAATCTGATGCCGCGAACCTTAATCTGTACTTGCAAGGGGTGGGTTGTGTTTTTATGTTTACTATTATCTGCGAAACAGATTTGGGCACAACGCACTACTATTACCAACGGGAAGGTGGTGAATAAATTCACAGAAGAGCCCTTACCATTTGCTACCGTCTACTGGAAAGCTGCCGGCTACGGTGTTATGACCGATAGTGTGGGTAATTTTCAACTCACCAGAAGTTCCCGGAAAACCGACACGCTGATCGTGCGTTATGTGGGATACGAAGTGAAAGCATTGCCATTGGAGGCTACCAATGTATCGCCATTGGTGGTAGAGTTGGAAGCGGCTGTGAAAATGGGGGTGGAGGTAAAAGGAAAGATGGACAAAGGGCTAGTATGGTGGCGACAGATAGTGGCCCATAAAGAAGAAAACTCACCCGCACATTATCAAAGTTATTATGCTGAATTGTATAATAAACTGGAAATAGACTTATCCAATATCAACCGCCAACGCTGGGAGAAATCAAGGCTCATGAAGCCCTATGCTTTTGTTACCAAGCAAATAGATACTACTTCGGAACAGCGTCCCTTTCTGCCAGTATTTCTCAGTGAATCCGTATCGGATTATTATGCAGCGGGCACTCCTCCTAATATCAGAGAAGAAATTCGAGCGCTATATAACAGCGGGATAAAAAATGAGTCCGTAATGCAGTATCTGGGCGGCATTAATCAGAAGATCAATAGTTATCAAAATTCCCTGTATATCTTCGGTCGTGAGTTTATCAGTCCTGTTAGTAGTGTAGGCGATCGTTATTATCATTACAAAGGCCTGGACACTGTTATCCAACATGGAGAACAATATTACCATCTTGCGTTTACACCGCGGCGGGAAGGCGAAAATCTATTTGCCGGTGACTGTTGGATACAGGCTTCCACCTGGGCGATACAGAAAATCAGCATGTCGGTGGCTGGCGCGGTAGATATCAACTTCGTAAAACGGTTAGATATCATCCAGGAATTTACCCAATATAAAAATAAAGAATGGGTAGTGACAAAGGATCGCTTTATCGTTGAACTGGCGCCGCTGGGTAAAGACAGGACCACCTTCATAGGGCGTAAAACCACGTTGTACAATCATATTAGCACAAACGAGGCCTTTATCACAGAAAAGCTCATTGCCAACCGCAGAAAAGAAGAAGTGGTGGTACCTGACAGTGCAGTGGCATCTGGTAAACAATATATGGAGGACCATCGTCCGGAAACATTGACCCGCAACGAAGTTCATGCTATAACGTTGGTGGATACCCTAAAGTCAATGCCGGCTTTCCAGCGATTGAACAATACCATTACATTTCTCGTAGATGGACATAAAAAACTAGGAAAAGTAGAAATTGGCCCGTGGTATAAATGGATTAGCCGTAACCGGGTAGAAGGGCCGCGGTTGCGATTTGACTTGGGCACAACAGCAGCATTCAGTCGTAATTGGCGCTTAAATGGTTATCTCGCTTATGGCACGAAGGACCAATCGCTGAAAGGTAGTATGGCAGCCACTTACATTTGGCCCGGCGACCAAGGTTGGCAGATGACGGCCTTTTACAAAGATGATCTTGATAATAATCAGCGGGGCTTTAATGGAGAGGAAGTATCATTGGATAATATCTTTGGTCAGCTTGTTCGCCGACATGGTATCCCGCAGAAGTTTATCCGTGAAGCCACTGCAAGCCTGACGCTCATCAAACAGTTCCCACAACAGTTCTCCCTGCAGGGTACCATTGCCCGTAGTTGTTATAAAACATTTGATCCGCTTCCTCCGCACAAGCTATTCCTGTCGGAAGAAAAGGGACAGGTCGCGAATACGGAGCTACAGTTGAAATTCCGTTATGCGCCTGGAGAGAAAGAGGTGCGTACCTTCCGTAAAGTAAGGCGTGTGCGCAGCAATCTGCCGGTTGCCGAAGTAGCTTATGCATTTGCACCCACTGATATGTTCAGTAGCAAATACCAATACCAGAAAGTAAGTTTTAGTGTTCGGCAACAGTTTCCGCTGCCTGGCTGGGGAAAGGTGAACTATATGGTTTATGCTGGTCGAATTTTCACAGATCGTTTGCCTTTCATGCTGTTGCAAATGCATCCCGGGAATGAGACTTATTACTACAATAAAGAGTCTTTCAGCCTGATGAAGAAATATGAATTTTTTAGCGACCGCTACGCAGGATTAAACATAGAGCACAATTTCAACGGGAAATTATTGAACCTGTTGCCATTCATGCGTAGAACCGGTGTGCGCCAATTCTGGAATGTGAAATCGGTGATTGGTGATTTGTCTTACAGTAACCGCGTGTATAACCATATGGAATTCGGCGGTTATGGCATGCGCTCTCTTAAAGGGAAAGTATATACGGAAGTGGGTACTGGTTTCGATAATATTTTCCGGTTCTTCCGGATTGATGCGGTATGGCGGATTTATCCACAGCAGACAGCTTCCGCACATACTAGCGATTTTGGATTGTTTGGTAGTTTCCGATTGCAGTTTTGATAAGTGTATATTTCAAAAGCCTTCCGCATTGGCGGAAGGCTTTTGTGTATTTGGTAGTATCCAGATTTTTCGGGAAACTATTTGAATTTTGTGTAATCCTTGATATAATTCATGTTTGGTTTCTCAGATGAAACTTCAAATTGTTTCCGGGTTAGCTCTGCGCCATTGCGTAGAAATTTTACTTCCTTATGATCCGAATCTAAAAAGGCACTATCTCCTATAGCAATAGCAGGAAGAATAGCTGTATAGATTTCTGCATAATTCTTGTAAATCCTGTAAGGGAAAAAACCAGCATCTACTGGAACATAGAGGCTATCAACAGTTGCACTATCTATCGAAATGCCAATAATTCCAAAATTGTGATTAGATGACTTGTTCAGCGTGACCACCTTACCTGAAAAAGTAACATGATTCAACAGTAATTCCTGATGCTGGTCATATTTTTCAGAGCCGGATCTGAACCATAAAATGCCGATTAAAATACCTACGCCAATAACTGCTATTGTACTTATAAATCTCATATATATATTAATGTTTTAAACTTTTCAATCCGTCGATACCATACCTGATAATGGCAGAATGAACAGGTAGTAATTCATTAGAGATTTTATCGCCCCAGCTTCTTTCTGAAGTTGGCTTAACGTCATTTAAAAGCACTGAATACGATGTCTGTTTTCCCGCCGATCCAAAGTTAACACCACCACCAACACCAACGCTGACACCAATAGATACGCCTTTCCACCCCTTTTCTCTTGGATTTTCTGTGGAGGAGAACAACGAAAAGGACCAACCACCACCAACCAGATCTTTTATATCTCTGGATACAACTGCGGAATAAGTATATCCTGCAAAACCCGCTGGACTATCATCATCACTTGTATTGTATGCAGCAAAAATACTTAATCCGACATTTGCGCTTGCTGAAGCCTGAATTCCTCCTGTTGCGGTCATGTGTGCGCCTGCATAAACATAATTATAACCGCTATAGGCAGCACTTGTGAAATTGACAATTGATAGATCAAGGCCATAGTCTATACTGCCAACGAACGCAACCGAAACATCCGCACTCAAGTTAAAACCAAATGCAAGTTTTGCTGGGTCCCTATCACTAATGCCTATATCAAAAGTCTTGTTTACTACCAGTGGTGCAGGCACATCTATCACTTTGTCAACTCCAGCTGTTTTAATTCTAATCTCGTTTTTATCTACCCCCCTAAAAACGATGTCTGTTGGGGATCGTCCATCCATGTCCACATGGATGATGGGGTTGTTTAAAGCATAGTTATATGGAGATACTGATTGGAATTTTTCCAACAGCGGATCAACCACATGCCATCTGCCGATTTGGGCATCAAACATTCTTGCACCGTAATCGTACCACTCTAGCCCAGAACTATCTTTAAACTCCTGGTTTTGTATCTCTTTGCCATTATATTTCAGCTTGTTCACAGGATAATCTGTGCCTCTCAAGGCAGTAGTAGAAATCCCTGCCATCGTCAATCCAAACGGATAGTAATGGGTTTCTTCGAGCAATGGCCCATTGTTATGCACTACGGCCAGGTTATCAAAGTAAACATCCTCACTGCTTTCATCCGAAGTATAAATATAAACAAATCCGGTTTTCTTTATTACTATATCACCTGTCCCTAACTCTTGTATTGCATCAGGAGTACCTTGTACTTGTCTAACCCCACTATTTTCATCCACTAGTTTAAACTGATCATCAAATGTCACATAGTTGAGGTAGGCTTTAGGTTTGTCTGGCAATTGCTGGGAGTTATCCTTTGCCATCAGGTGTTGTAAATCGGAACTGCTGAAATTTGACGACAGTTGAGAGGCCGCTGTATTGTCATGTACTCCATTTGTGCCAGGTACTCCGCTGAAGGCGTTAACGATGGCAGTTAATAAATCGTTAGGAGTTGTGCTCCTTACATTTGCAGCGGGTGACTTATAGAAAGCATTAACACCAAGTTTGATGGTGTCACCTGCCATCACTCTTAAAGTAAGACAGGGGCCTATTTTAGATCCGTTGCCGGCATTGAGCTTTGCAACATACTGGTTGGCTCCTGTACTTCCGCCGGGATAACCTGGTGGTAAAGGACTACGTGTACCTGCAATGTTACTGAAGAGGCTTTCCTCCGTTTGGGCGGTTGCTGCTTCCATCGTTGCCACGTATTGTGAAGTATTGCTTTGTTCGGTTAGTACCAAACGGGTATTGCCTAAATGGTCTTTTACAAAGTAATCATAAACATAGGCAACTGGTATATTCTGCTTATAAACGGGTCTAATCCTGCCTTGCGGGTGAGGGGCATATTCAAGACTGTCCCTCCGGTAACAAAATCCTGCAATATAATCATATACCAAAGTTGCGACTGGCGATGCAGTACTGTCAATGATGGTTTTTCGCAGTTTATTTCCGCCTGCATCATATAGGTAACGAATGATTCCTTTTCCAAGTACATGAATTTCTTCCGGTAGATTAAGATGATTATACTTAATACCGTCGATTTTCTTGTTAAGATCTGTAGTTAGATTGCCATTAATGTCATAGGTATAATCTGCACCAATATTATCGCCATTTTTAAAATCACCCAGGTTAGTGGTCAGGTTGACGGTATCTGAAACAGCGGTTAGCCTGTTACTTGTTGGCTCATAGTCGTAGCGAAGTTTGTCAATCGGCGTGATCGTATTACCTACCATTCCCTGTTGTGCCAGATTCCGAATGTTCCCATTATCATCATAGGATACGGAATTCAGGCTAAAGTCCATCTGGCCAGACGTCCATGGGGCGTCGGTAATATTCTGTTGTGTAAACGTAGCTCCTGTCAACCGGGACGCTTTATCATAGGCATATCCAAATGCACGGTTGACTTTATCATTCCAACCCTTCCACTGTACACCGGAGATATTCCCATTGTATAACTGTGTGGAGAAGCCTTTATTGAAGCTAACCAGTTCCGCAAAATGTCCATTACTGCTGTTTCCTTTGAAATAGTCTTCATTGACACTGGTCTGCGAGCCATGCAAATTATATTTATAAACTTGTTCATCCAGCGCTCCCTGGTCGGTAACACCCAGTTTCTGGGACTTTATTTGGCCAAGTGGCTGATAGGAATAGGTGGCAACGGTACGTTCCGTTGCTGCATCATCGTTTAATTTAATCTTGATATTTGCGAGCCGGTTTTCATCGTCATAGGTATTGGCTGTCAACATGGTAGTGCCGGAAGTTACACTACTGTGTGGGTTTTGATGCAGGAGATAGGTACTCAAAATTTTTCCAGCAAAATCAAAACGATTGGTAAGAATATCTTTACCACCATTAGCATTTTCAGAAAGGACCTGAATGATATTCTCCAATTTATCGAAATAATTGGTGGTGGTCATCCATTGATCGGTTCCAAGTATTCTTACTTTTTTCCCAGTTGCCAGGTCTTTGGTATTCGTGTAGACCACTAATTCATTTGGATTAGGATTGTTTCCTGCTGCTGCTTTTATAAAAAGATCCGTATGTGCGGAAGACGCTCCGGCAAATGAATAATCATCATAATAGTTAAATATAAGCGGATATAGATCTGCCGTATTAATCGCTGGCAGCGGATTTGAAACGATCACCTGCTGTGTTCCATTATTAGCATTCGGATTGATCCTAATTTCTACATCATCTCCGTCTAAGGTGGTAAATCCATCAAGCAGGGTCACAGAGTTGGTGGCTTCGTATATTGGTTTGTCATGAATAGCAGTGATAAGGTCTGCTGTACCTGGAAAGGTAAACGGCAAGTTCTGGCTAACACTGGTAACACTATTCATGGCAGACTGCAACGCTTCTCTGGCAGCACCAGAGTTATAGAGTGCAGTTTCGATAATACGATTTCTTCCATCATAGAGATTTATTAGCCATTTCCCCTGTGCTTTTAAATTACCATCTCTACTAAACACCAGTCGGTCCCGTACGTCATACACCATTTCCAGGGAATCCATCTGAGGTAACTTTTTAACTATTGTTCTGCCTCGGCCATCGTAGCGGTAAACAAAACAGAGGTTATTTGCCAGATCAGGAGTTAGGTTCCAGTTCCCGACCATGGCAGTAACGGCGAGAGGGGGGATTATCAGCCTTAACTTACCCGCGTGATCATAAACGTAATAAGTACTTAGCCAGCCCGTATAAGCCCGGCCTGTAATATCTCCGGCCTGTACTTTTTTCAGGATTGTATTTCCTTCCTTATCAGTAAACTCCACCACCTTGTTGCCATCCTCGTCGGTAGTAGCATGTTTATTGAGTTGCCCTGTTGGGAAGGTTCCCATATAAGCAGGTTGGGTATTTAAAACAGGAAAATCCCATATCACCACTGAATCAACTGTTGTATTTACTTCATAACTGTGGGCAACTGGATGATTCCCTATTTCTTTGGCCCAGCCATTCCCTGCTGCATAAGATCTTAAGACCCTGTTCAGTGCAGATGGTTCTATATCCGTTTGACTATAGAAAACTTTTTCATCTGCTGTCCCTGGATTTAGCCCGGCGTCCTGGTAGTAGGCTGCGACGCCTGAATAAGGATCTGTTTTAAACTTTCCTTCATTGCCACTAATGGGTACGGCTACATAAGGCAGGTATTTTCTGCTTTCTGCACCGCTGAGATCATAGTAGTTGAAGTTAACAATGTCTTTTCCACCTGTTCCTTTTTGTACGGATTGAATGGGTCTTCCAATACCATCTACATAGGTAGTTGTTTGGTTAACTTCTTTCACTGTTCTGGCTGCATTAGCGACCATGGCAGTATCTGATGTGGGAAAAAAGGGTACCCAGGATCTCACGAATGATACGATGCTATTGGGATGTGGTGCTGGCTGTGCAACATTAGGGGCATCAGATGTCGTATTAGCCGGTATATTTTGGGCTAATAAAAAATTACCATATAGGATACAGCAGGTGGTGATAATGAATTGACGATATCTAAACATTTGCTGGCAATTTCTTTAGGTTTAAAATCTTACTAATTCACAGATTTCATTTCCAGGATAAAAGGCAGGCTGCTTACGGGGAAGTCAAAACTTCCAGTAACAGTTTGTTCCAAACCATTTATCGCTACAATCATACTTCCGCTACATGAAACGCGACAAGTAAGTGTCTGTCCTGTTGGTAGAATGGTTGCATATGCCGGAATGCCGGATTCATTCCCGTAGAAGTCTTTCATATCGACAATAGCATTCGTATAACTATCAAATATCCTCACCTGGAACCCTGGAACAGGGCCTCTTTTGATAGTTACATAATAGTTTGGTGTACCACAGGTGCCATTATTATTGGCATATTGTTGGCCATTGGCATCAATTTCGGCTTGTGCCTTGTTGTTTGCATCCTGCTGCGAAATGGTAGACATATACTTGTGTGCAGGAACATTATAGATAACCGTTGATCCAATCTGTCCACTGGAACAGCTTTTCTGAAATGCTTGTCCTCTTGGATCATTGTAATACATGCAGAAACCATTTGTATTGGCATATGTCTGGCCGTTTTGCGTGGCGTCGTTATTTGCCATAGCATCCGCCGCCTGCTGACTAACCATGGAGTTATATTTAGCTGCTGGCACACGATATATTACACTGCCACCAGTAGCTGTTCCGTTACAATTATTTTTCGTATATGCGACATTCAATGGAGCGTTCCAATAACCTGCCGGACAGGTACCATTGCTGTTAGCATATTCTTGAACATGGCTATCCAGGTCGGCCTGTGCCTTCGCATCGGCATCCTGCTGATTCAGCATAGAGCTATATTTACCTGCAGGAACAGTATAAGTGACAGCAGAACCGGTGGTGCCGGTTGCGCAGTTGTTTCTATTAACTGTCTGCTGTTTCAGTTGGCTTTTAAATGGTGCGGATAGTTCATTCTGCTGAATGACATAACTATATTGTTTGAGAATATTTCCATCTCCATTCAGTTGGGAAATAAGTCGCCCGAAGCCATCGTAGTTATAGTAACTTATCATCCCATTGGAGTTATTCTGGCTGGTAATGCCTATTAAAGGGCGATATGTATAGGTGCTCATGCTCGCATCAGTGGGATACATCCGTAACTCATCCACCAGTGAAGAACCGGATATTGCCAACTGTGTAATATTATTTACAATGTGCTCCATATATGTCCAACCGTTGCGCGAAATACCGGTGGTAGATTTAACGGCACCACTTACGGTTACGCTTCCGGGACTTTTCATCCAGTAGGATACCGTATAGCTTTGGGTGGCATTCAGGTTAGACTTGGTAATACTTCCGTTTTGAAGGTCATATGATTGCTGACCAGTCATTGCAGCGGATGTATTTCTTACAGTGGATGGAATGACCCAGGAGCCATTTCCGTCAGCTTCAAAACTTGTGAAAGCGATATCTGAAAAGACCGCATTATTGACCTCTGCAACTGGCAGCATTGCATGATAATCCCAGATGTAAGACATCGGGATTCCATTGTTTAATCGTTGCTGCAACACATTGCCATTTGCATCGTAACTATCTATGAACATTGCAGGAACGTAATGATTGTCTGGAACTGCTGCTCCTCCTGTAATACTCAGTTTATTGAAAGCGTTGGGTGCAAGTATTGACTCAACCCGGCTCGTGCTGGCGAGGATAGGCCTGTCTGGCTGATATTGGTATAAGACAGTACTGATCAGCTCCTTTGAGTTGTTTCTGATTCTGTAACTACTTGCTTCCATGGGAGCTCCCACATAATTGAAAGCAACCATTTTTTTAATGCCCGCGGAAAATGCATCGTTTGCGGTGACAGCGGCATAGTCCTGCACATATGTATTCTCTGTTTGCAACACATCCCCGTTATTGCCACTTGTTCTGACTACTGATGGGAGATCAAGTGCATTATAGTCAGTTTCTTCCTGCTGTAGGATGAAATTGCCATCTGCAGCAAAAGTGGTATCTATTTTCCGGGCAACTACTTTCTTACCTCCATAAAGCGAATAGGTAGCATAGTTGAAAACAGATTCTATTTCTGAACCATAGTAATCATATACCAGGGGAGAGAAAGGGTCGTCCAATGCGTGCTTGGCATAAGGTGCAACTTTCAGGCCCTGAAAAAACGGTCTGGAATGGCCATATGTATAATCATAGTGTTCAGATTTTACTTTTCTAGGGGAGGATAGGTTTTCCATATTATAATATATCCTATCTGTGAGTACAGGTTTGTTTGCATAGTCATAGGTTCGGACCAATGGTGGATGATTGGTCATAGCATTGAAGTTGGTAGGAAAAGTGGTAAATTCAATATAATCCCTGTTGAATTTGCTGAGTGTTTTTCTTTGGGGAAGGCCATTGGCCAAATCAGTTTCCATCACTTCATCGTAATACCCCCAATTACCGGAGGTATAACTATCGCTGAGTTCCGGGTTTTGAACGGAACTGTATCTGACCGTTACGGCCCTGATTAGGTTTGTTGATGAAGAGGCTGTACGGATTTCCCTTCCTTCAAGTATATCATTATCGTGTTCAGGCACATTAGACATAATACCTATTCCGGCTTCATTTTTTCCATAGGTAATAGCTTTATGCAATACCAGTTGATCCCAGTTATTATAGGTTTTGATGTTGGCAATCCTGATCCCGGGGCCTTTTTCATTTCTTCCAGTTGGTGTTGAATAGGTATTGCTTTCGTATGCATATTTGGTATAACCACCAGTTGGATAAACTATTTTATTTAGTGTAAACTGATCTGCTGTAAAATATCGCTTCTCCATTCCAAAATCCTTTGGAGTATTATAATGCATGTAAGAGTTTATCCAAGCCTCATCATTGGTCCATTGTACCGTGAACGTCTGCAGTGAAATTTGTTTATCTGTCGGGATACAATATCCCCACATATCAAAGCTCCTGGAAATATCCCGTTTGGCATTATAATCGAATTCATATTTTTGGAAGTCTGTACCTCCCTGGTTATAAATCCTGAGGGAGTCAAGAAAACTAAATGGCTGCCCATTTGAATAAGTGCCATAGTAAAACCTGACTGTTTTGAGCAGATTATCATCCTTATCTTTTATGGAGAAGTCGTTTAATACTCCGGATACCGCATCCCTGTTAAAAACTATTTTCTCATGTGGTGTTACTATCTCATAAGGAAAATATACTTCATAGTAGGTGGTAGAAGGAGGACCAAATACTTCACTCATTTGGTCAGGTAATATACTCGGCCCATCATCAATAGAATTCTTCCATGGGTATCCTCCATATCTTAGAGAAAGCATATGTGCAGGCTGGCTTATTTGGCCAATGGTATATTTTCTGTAGTGGAACGTTATTTCCTGGCCTAAAGGGGTAATGATTCGGGTCAGCGGCCAGGCTGTCGCATTCATTTCAAAACTTCCATTTGTTAGCTCGCATAGTGTATCATTATTATTTTCGTCTTTCCCGAAAATATATTTTACGCCTTTCAGATCTGTTATTTCAAATGTATTAATGCCAATTGGATTTTTGACAGTGTAACTCAGTTTGATTTGATCTGCATTATCAAGCATGGTTACTTGCTTCTGGTTCCGGTTAGATATAACAAAATAACCACTTTGGTCTGCCAGACTAAAGTTGAAAATATCATACTCGCCATCAATGTGATCAAACGGGCCGTCCATGAAACGTTCTCCATCTTTAGATACGCAGAAATTGGAAAGATATCTGTCACGATCTAATTTAGTGGGGGCGAAGGACATTTTGTTATTGATCTCCTCGATGGAAGGCATGGGATATTTATCATCGGGAAGGCCATAAATTGTTCTGGAAATTCTCTGCCCGGGATTAAGTACCCAGCCAACACCCACCTCTCCGGTGTTCTGGTTGAATTTAATTCCCGAGGCATGATAGGAAAGGCTGAGCGGTAATTCTACACCTCCTACAGATATTTTATAGAGGTCAATATTTATATCCGGTAAACCATTCACCAAAGACACTGTATGACTGGAATATTTTTCGAATTCACTCGAGACAGGCGATGGTGGTATCATTTTTCGTAATTCCTGTGCACGGATATACGTTGTAAAAAACATCGATAATACCAGGGAAAACAGTATTCTCCACCTAAAGTAGTGGAAACGGGCATCCATAACTAACATGCGATAGGTATAAGTGATTCAAATAAATTACGGGGTGAGTTGTCTGTCCTGTTGAGGAAAGATGCATTATTCACTCATTATTCACTGAGGGTAAGGTTAGGATATTCAGGAAAAAAGACAAATTAATTTTTTGTTTACAAATATTAAACCTGTGTCATGAAGTGTTTTAGGTTTAGCGAAGGCTGAACTGTTGCTTATATTCTTATCTAGCTAATCAATGTTGTACAACAAAAAGGACCATGCCCAGATTATTATCTGAGCATGATCCTACATCACTTTGTTTTACTATTTCCCCCAGTTCAACTCAGCAAGTGGCCTTTGCATGGCATCGAAAATGGTCTGGCCAGGTTGGTCGATTGGCAATTGCGATAGCCGTCCATAGCGTCGCATATCGACCCAGCGATGTCCTTCATAAAATAAAGAATAACGGCGCTGTTTCAGGAGTTCATCAATGAGAGCATCCTTCGTTTGCTGGCCAGCATAGTTGCCCAGGTGGCCGGCTTTTGTTCGGATGATATTCAACGCCTGCATTGCATTGGAATACTGCCCTAATTGGATCATGCATTCTGCATAAATCAATATCAGCTCCTCATTACGGATAATTGATACAGGCGTTAAATTGGTAGGGTAGAGGTTAACATCATAATTTCCGGATATTCCCACCAGGTTGAGCGCGGAAGATCGTTGGGCTACTTTATTCAAGCGGGCATCACCGGGTTCTGCCTCGGCCACAAAGGCATTGTTGGCCACTACTGAAATCGCATTGTTCAGTGGTTGGTATAAAGGATTCAACAGATCTGGCGCTACGCCCCAGTTAAATACTGGTCCGTTAGATAAAGGTCCATCGATATTAAAATAGCTGGCTTCTAGTGCAGACAAAGCCCCCTGCCAATCCCGCTGATATAGCGCTACACGTGCAGCGATCGCGCGGTTAAATTGCAGGAAGGTGGATGGCTGGTCAAACCCTGAAAATCCTGGAGGGCAGGTGAACATAAATGCGCTGCCTGCCGCCTGAAGTTGGGTGCTCGCGGTATCAAGTAGTCCTTTGATAACTGCAAGTCCTGAATCATAAGATACGAATGGACCAGGGTTTAGATAATCCTTGAGATCCACACGGATACCATTTTTCCCCTGCATATTTAGGATGTGTAGCATCTCGAATGCAATAATGGTATTCGTAAAGCCTAGTATGCCTGATTTCTCCTGGCTATTGATAACGCTGGTATTTAATGCGGATTGTTGGAATATAGCTGCTGTTTGCCGGGCGCTGTTGAAGGAAAAATAATATCCATTGTAGAAAGCACCTGGGTCTAGTACACCGTTTAATCCGGCTAATTCATTTACCCACCTAGTTTCTGAGCTATTGATCACATATACCTCCCGACCCAGTGTCCCAGCCACTTTGCAATAAGATTCATAACTACTGGTACCATTTCCTGGATTGGTATTATAACCGGTACGCATCACCGAGAAAGTACCAGTAGCCAATTGCTGGAGCTGAGCGCGGGAGGCATTGGTCAATACTGTCGAGAGTTCGGCTCCATTCGGATTGGTGACATCGGGGGTATTGATGATTTTATTACAAGCCGTGGTTGCTATGAGGATCATTCCTGCAACTGCCGGAATTAATTTATTTTTCAGGTATGCCATAAAAGTTTGCTTTTTAAATCAACGAATAGGTTTCCACTATTAGATTAGAAATCGACGCCCAGGTGGAATAATATACGCTTCGTATAAGGTGCGCTTACGATATCAAAATTGCTGCCTACAGAAGCCTGTCCGAAGGCAGAGACCTCAGGATCGAAACCAGTGTATTTGGTAATAGTGAACAGGTTTTGTGCAGACACGCCTACTTTTAGTCCATGCACGCGATTGCCTAAATATTTTTGCAATTGGTACTTACCTAGCACGTAGTTCAGTGCCACTTCGCGTAGCTTGATATAGCTGGCATCTTCGATAAAGTATGCTGCGGTCAAACCCTTTTGTCTGGCAAGGCCAGTTGGGATAGCAGGGCCAGGGATCTTATTGCCAGAAGCATCGAGATTGGTGGGTACCATCCAATCAGGGCTTTGTCCACCTTGGTCTAATTGGAACCGCGTGAAATTGCTGACGTGACTGCCATAATTCCAGTGGAGTAGGAAGGTCAGTTGAAAGTGGTTTAAAAAGTCAATCTGATTATAGTCACTCATTTGAAATTTAGGCTGCGCATCTCCATAAAGGGTCAGAGAGCCATTTGGTTTAACGGGGGTTCCAACGAAAGCAGTGGGAGACTGACCTACCCTCAGCTCATTGAATCCATACAATGCTCCCAGATTGGGACCGGCAGCAGCAGGTGGAATGATCAGTCTTGTCATTTTGCTCCTGTTGTACCAGTAGTTGAGTGTAGAGCTCCACTTCACATTAGGTTTATTCACCGGAGTAATACCGAGTGATACTTCTAATCCTTTGTTTTGTAAATCTCCGATTGGATAACCGGTGATGCTTTCATAACCTACGGAAGGTGCAAGGATGAAAGGCTGTAACAGATTTTTGACTTTCTTGTCATAATAGGTGAGTTCCAAAGTGATCAGGTTGTCGAAGAACCCGAGGTCAGCACCATATTCCATTTCGCTGGCTATCTCATATTTGATCTTGTTATTTCCAATAGTGATAGGAGCGCTAACACCCAGGGTATTCTGGTATATAGTAGGATTCAGTTGGCTATAATTGCTGCCAAAAGTTGCAGGGCCACCTGTCTCCCCATATGCAAACCTCAGTTTGAAATGGTTAATGGCACTCAAATTCCACCAATCAAATTTTGTAAGGTTGGCAGCTAATGAAGCTTTAGGGAAGGGATAGAAAGTATTGTAGGATGCATTTGTTGTGTTTTTGTCTACTCTGATGGCAGCGGTCGCAATGATTCTATCCTGCCAGTTGACCTCATGCTGCAGAAATGCGCCTGCATTCATAATTTGTTGAAAGTAGCTGTAGGTGGAGCGTACAACAGCATTATTCGGATTCTGTTGGCCAGTTACTAAGCCTTCTCCCTGAACTGCATTGACAGACAGGTTTTGATTGAAGCGAACGAGTCCTGCGGAGGTTTTATTCGTAAAGCGATTTCCAAATATGGTATTGACTAGTGCCAATTGGAAATTGGTATTTATATTCCTGTTATTGGTAAACCTGGATGCGCCAGGAAAGCCGCTGATAGCATTGACCTGGGACTGTGCATCTTCCGGAGCATAGAGTTTGGCTTCCGTCAGTAAGTAATCAAATCCACCCTGGAAGCTAGCTTTTAACTGATCGCGTTCATTTTTGATCAGCATATAGTTGGTAGCGAATGATTCGATCAGTCGGTTGGTGGTTTCACGATTGATAAAAGCATCGATCACATGGAAGGGATTTTCCGCATAATACGGATTGATAGGGTAAGTCCCGTCAGGTAGGCGATGGATCTGTGCATAAGCGGGCAGTGAAGTCAGGTTGGTACCGATATTTACGCCATTGTTATCATTGTTCTCCCAGCCGCGGTCGGTAACATTATTGATAAAGTTAGAATTGAGTTGGAAATCCCATCTGTCATTGATGGAATGGTTGATATTAGCACGAAGTGTAGCACGTTGGAAACCGGTGTTCTTAGTGAGTCCATCTTCATGGTTATATCCCCCTGAAATATAGAACTTGGTTTTTTCTGATCCGCCGGAAATCCCCAGTTGACTGTAAGTTCCAAGGGCTGTACGGCCGTAGATTTCTTTTGGATAATTATAAATATGGCCTGCTGCTTTGGCTGCCTGATAGGCGGCGATCTCTGCATCTTGCTGGGCAGTATCACTATAGAAAGCTCTGATTTTAGCTTCGTCCCAGCTTCCGTATGGTAATAGTTTCGTAGCGGAGATAGCGGCTATATCTTGTGTAAAGCTAACTTTTGTAGGACCCGTGCTTCCTTTTTTGGTGGTTATGATTACTACCCCTGCATTGGCGAGCGTACCATAGATGGCTGCTGCGCTGGAACCTTTTAATATCTCTACAGATGCAATATCCGAAGCATTCAAATCGGCCAGTCGGTTGGCGAGGTTGTCTTGTCCTTTGGCAATGCTGTTTGAGCCGTTAAATGCATTGGTGCCTCTACCGGCATCGAAGCTGGCATCGTTGATAATGACGCCATCGAGGATAAACAATGGCTGCGAACTGCCTGTGATGGACGATATTCCCCTTAGTTGCATGGAGATGCCGCCGCCTGGTGCACCGCTCATTTGCGTAATGGTAGCACCTACTACTTTTCCGCTGAAAGCACCATCCAGGGTAGAAGGTACTACTGTTCCTGTTAGGCGACTTGCAGATAAGGATACTACTGCATTGGCTGCATTACTTTTCTTAATGCCAGTGGCAAGACCTGTGGTAATAATGACTTCTGTGAGATCTTTTGAGCCCTGTTCTAATACAATATTTAATATAGATGGTACATGACTTGTAACTTGTTTTGTTTTATAGCCCATCAAGCTGAAGGAGAGTTCGCATTCATTCGTAGGTATATTGATCTTATAAGTACCGGTTGAATCTGTGGTTGTTCCTCGGTTGGTACCTTTTGCCATAATGATTACCCCAGGCAATGCCTCGCCTTTGTCGGAGGTTACTTTCCCCGAAAGAATGCCTTGTGCAAAAAGACTTGCCAGTGGAGTGGTAAGCAGCAGCCAGATGATACCTAAACTGTTAATTGTAGTTTTGATCTGCATAAATTCTGAATTTGTGATGGTTTTCTTCAGGCATGGCAATGCCATGCAGCATTAGTGCTGTTAATTTTTGGTTTGTCGGAATTGTGGAGAAAAATTGCTGAGAAAAGAATTTTTCCCCGCAATAATCATGATGATGGCCGATACGGCTGCAGCAGACAAGGCGCGGCAATAATGACTATAGGATAGCCATAGTCTTCATGTCGCGAACTCTTAAATAGCGTTTTGAATTTGAACATGACTTCGTTTTTTCCACATTGGGAAGACAACCAAAGTCATCTTTACAATGGGAAGGTTAATAATAGATGTGCCAACTTGGAGGTTCAGTATCCATTGTATTGTTTTTGTTAATGCGCCGCAAACGTAGAGCAGTTCGCTGGATAATGTCGTTAGGATTGAAACAGAAATTCATTAGAAAGTTATTGGAAGAATTTTTCTTGTAATGGTGTATTGACGAGTTAGGTTCTTTCAGATGTTGGGGTACCATTCATCCGTTTAAAAAAAAATGGCCGCTTCAACTTCTTGAAGCGGCCATTTTTAAAAAGGAAGTCTTACTTATTTTATCACCTTGACTTCATCATGTTTCTCTTTATTTGCTATGTTGACAACATACATTCCTGGTAATAATCCTCCTAGGTCATGCAGTTGTATAACGTTTGCTCCCTTGTTTACATTGGTCACAAGTCGTCGTACCAGATTGCCTCGTAGATCATACAATCGTACCACTACCGGACCTTCTACAGTGGATTGGTAGTTGATGTTGATGCGGTCTGTAAACGGACTGGTAGCAGTAATGGTATTGTTGTTAGCAATTGCTGCTAGAGTAGCAGTACCATTGCTGATTTTAATACTGTAATCTTCCACTTCTCCTTGATAGGTATCCACGCCACATGGTACCATATTCTGGCCATATCCCATGCGTACGCGCATCATTGTGGTACCAGTAATGGCATTGGCAGGTACGGTGATGCTTTGTGTGAAAGGACCTGCACCACGTTTAACATATACTTTTTCGGTGGTATCATTGAAACGTTTGTCGCCGTTCCAATCTATCCACACTGCCACGGAGATGTCTGGCCAGTATTCTATGCCGAGATTCACTGTAAGGGTATACGCCTGACCTTTGGTAACATTGGCCGTAAGTGCGGTGAAGTCGCTGTAACTAGTCCATCCAGATGAATTATCGAGGTTAGCCAAACGAACCCTAGTAATGCTGTTATAGTTGAGCAAGGTGCTGGCCGTGCAATAGTTCGAAGGCACTACTGTCGTATCAGAAGGCAAGGTTTGCTGACCAGCCTTGATGGCCGTTGACGGCTTCGTATTATAGGCATAGTCTATCAGCGTATATCCGGTACCGTTTGGTTGTACTTTGAATCTGAACCAACCGTAGTAGGTATCGCCTAGACTGGTGAAGTTGAAACCAGCGTAGCCTGTTTGGCCGTTCCATGGAGTATAGGTGGAGGTACTGAGCATATGTTCATTTGGATATGCCCCACCCGCTACAAAGCTGGAAGTATCGCTGATATTGGTATTGAGTGGCAGGAGGGATATGTTTTTAGTACTTGGCACACATACCATCGGCTTAGAGTAGGTTTCGAGTCGCAGTCTGGCGCTGTCTATCCAGAGGCCATAAGCCGCGTCGTTGTTATTATCAACGAGGAAATAATACCAATTGTTGCTAGCATTCACGGTAAATGCAGTCGTGTCTACCTTAATATACTTAATCGTGTATGGATCTCTGAAACTGATAGCCAGTTGTTGTGAAGCCGTATCTGGTCTGGCGCTGAATGCTGCTGCCAAGAAATTGATAGTAATATTTGTATTATTGGCTACTGCATTATTGGCTGCCTTTCCTGTGAAAGTAAGGCGGGCTGTGGAATTGCTGAGCGCAGTGATTTTCACGCTTAATCCTGCTGGTAATGAACTGACGTTGTATTGCGAATTGCTGAAATCTCCTGAACTGATTGCAAATGTATTTCCTAGTAAATCAATATTCACCGTATCACTGATACTTCCATCGTTGGCTAATGCCTCGCGAACAGTTGTTTTGGAGAGAATAGGCAATGTACCTCCAGGATCGCCGGCCTTGATGCTGCCATAAGGTGTTTGGCTATAGGCGTAATCTTTCAGCGTAAGCGTGCTACCATCAGCGGATACATTCATGCGTATCCAGCCGTAGCGGGGTTTCCCGTTGATGGTGAACTGTATACCAGCATAGGCGGTTTGGCCAGCCCATTTGGTAAAGGAAGTGGTCCAGATGTTATGTTCATTTGGATAGGCGCCTCCTGGCACAAACCCTGATGTCGTTGAAATCACCGTATTGACAGGCAATGGCGAAATATTGAGGGAACCGCTATCGCATACTGCATATTTCTGATAGGTTTCCAGGCGCAGTTTTCCGCCATCGTACCATCCGCCATATGAGGCGTCGCCGGTGTTATTGAAAGTAAAATAGTTCCATGTATTAGCTGCATTGATGACCGTATTGGACAGGCTGCCAAATATTATTTTGTATGGGTCGATGAAATGTATGCCCAGCAAAAGATTTGCGCGATTCAATATACCTGTACCTCCTTGGATCGCCGCACTGAGGAAGGTAAGCCGTACACTGTCGGTACTATTAACCGCATTATTCTGCGTAGCATTTCCGCTGAATGATAGTACAGCAGTAGAATCATTTACCAGTTGGATAACCGTGCTGAGGCCAGTTGGCAGGTTCTGTATGCTGAAGTGCGTACCCTGTACCATATTGCCGCTGCTCATGGTGAATTTAGCACCTCCAGCTAGGCGGAGTGTATCCATCAGCGTTATACTACCGTTATTGGTATCACTTTCCAGGAAGGTAACATAGGTTGGAATGATGCGTTTGATAGAATCAGGGATCAGCGTAGCCGTAAGATTGGTGTTGCTCCATAGGTTGCTGCGAGACGCCACAGTACTGTTCAATGCGGCCATCATGCGGTCTTTCTGACCGAGTGTAAACATTTTCACACAGGAAGAATAATCCATATAGTTTTCAACGTTGGCCACCACGCCGCACCAGTTCGCATTGAGGTTACATCCGCCGTAGTTGGACTGGGTAGGAGGGGTGTCGTCTACATAATCACCTGGCGCATTACAACCGTTTTCGAAGGTATGCCACAGATTGAGGAAGTGGCCTACCTCATGTGTGAGCACGCGCTTCATGTTTGGATAGCCGTTTTCAGAGGAGCCGATACCGGGTGCGCCGAGGTAACGCCAGTTATACACCACACCATCTACATGGGCGGCGGCTACGCCATCGTCTGGAAGGTAAGTCCAGCCGGAATTATTATAGACGCCTTTCTGTTCTACCTCACTCACAATCCATATGTTCAAGTATTTTTCTCCTGGCCAGTAGGAAATACTTTTTACGGCGCTGCCGGAACCATCTGGGGAGCGGCCGTCTAGGTCATTGATATGATAGGTAACGCCCGTGGTAGGGTTGCCATTGGGGTCTATGTCTGCCAGTTTAAAAGTGATGTGCAAGTTGGCGGCAAGACCAATAAAGCGAGGATCGATTTGTGAGTAGTCCTGATTGAGTAGGTTGTAATCCTGATTAAGGATAGCGATGGCAGAGCGTATCTGTTCCATTGTTACCTTATATGGGTTTACAGGATCATTGATGTGAAATACAACCGGTATGGTGTATTGCACGGGTTGGGTTGTTTGTGCGGCGGCCCGCATTTGGCGGGCGTTGGCGATAAATGATCTGGTAAAGGCCTCCATTTTTTCTGCCCTTTTTTTGGCAGCAGGCTGTTTTTTGTACAATTCCAGCATGGCCTTAGAGGCGGTACAGTGGTCCGCCAGGGGAGGCAGTGGAGTGGTTTGCTGCGCCATTGCCTGAAAGGCAATTAAAAGGCATAGCAAGGCCCCTATTATCTTTTTAGATAATTGTGACATAAAATTTGTTTAAGGTTATTACATGAGTGTAGCGATTGGCAGTGATGGACTGCCAGCAAAAAGGTCTACAGGATTTCTATTTCATAACTCTGATTTTGTGTTGATGATAGCTATTATCTGGGTGATGGAAAATGATCTATTAGTCTTGATTTTGGTATTTGCTCTCGTTTGGTCGAATAGGGCCGGGTATTAAACAACTGGCATCTGTATAGGAAATGCTGTTGGTCTACGTCTGCTCAATGGTCTCTACATATATAATAAACGAATTTAGCATACAACTTAAAAAGGCGGTAGGCTAATTTTGATTACTTATATGCGGATATTAACCTTCTACTATACTTTAATAAATCGTAGAAAAATTACGATACACTTCCTTCTTTCTGGCGTAATTATTGCTTAAAGCCGTACCAATAGTATCAGAGAATGCCAACTGAATAAACCATATCGTACAACACTATGTTTGGCGTCCTGTATTTTAAGTGATTCTGTGGAATCCATTGATTGTCCTAAACTCTATCGCCTGTAACCATTCACATTCATAATGAAAGAAACTATGCTATCTAAGCCGTGGTCGTGTCTGTATGGTATTAATTGTGAATGGATTTAGCATTCTTGTATCGTTACATCCCCTTTGTTGAAATCAGATTAAAAATGCATGGAAGAACCTTCAACCAGTTTTTACTATGTGATCTGAAAAGACCATCATATAAACCATAGATGTGCTCATGGATATTGAGCATGCTGTAACCAGATTAATCTGTCGCCAATGGTAAACAGAGGAAAACCTATTCGAATTAGGCTGTGGAACTTTCTATTTTTATTATTTCCAGGCCTGAATGCTTATGGCCAGTCAAAAACGCTCAAAATAAGCGTTACCGACTCTCAACAGCAGGGTGTCAATGCCAATATTATAGCGGGGGCAGCAACAGCCGTTACCGATGCAACAGGCGCCGCCCAACTTCATCTGGCACCAGGACAGTGGCGGATTACAATTAGTGCGGTTGGTTATTCCAGTAGTACGCAGCATATCCTATTGCATAGTGATACCAGCATTTCGTTTATACTGCAGAAAAGTATAAAACAACTTAAGTCCATTACCATTGAGGCCGACCGCCTATTGCAGCTCAACCAGATGAGTTCCCATCAATTGGGTATTGAGGAGATAAAGAAATTACCTCCACTGCTTGGGGAAATTGATCCACTAAGATCTATCACCTTACTACCAGGTATTAAAAATGCCGGAGATGCCGGCGGTGGGATCTATGTACGTGGTGGTGGCCCCGATGAGAACCTGGTATTGATGGATGGAATTCCAGTGTATAACCCTAGCCATCTATTAGGTGCCTTCAGTATTTTCAATGGAGATGCTGTTAAAAATATATCCGTCATTAAGGGGGGAATGCCAGCAGAATATGGTGGGCGATTGAGTAGTGTGATTTCCGTTGCCACTAGGGAGGGCAATAAAGATTCCCTGAAACTTAATGGTAGTCTAGGTTTGATTTCCTCGCGACTTACCGTAGAGGGCCCTATATCCAAAGGGAAATCTTCCTTTATTATAAGTGCCCGCCATACCTATATAGATCAGATCGCCAGGTGGATTGCACCGGATTCCATGCGCAATAATGGGTATTATTTCTATGATGTGAATGCGAAAATGAATTTTGAGTTAAATGCTGCTAATAGTATTTCCTTGACTTTCTACACTGGTAAAGACAATTTCAACTACGATAAGAAAGAATCTATTAGTAGGTATCGTCATTTTAAAGCGAATTGGGGTAATACGCTTGCTGGTGCTACCTGGAAATCGCAAGTCAGCAAAAAGATTCAGCAGGATTTATCGTTGTTCCGCAACTCTTTTGAGCTTGGTAGTAGCATTACCTATAATACAGATGGAATGATGTTTTCATCAGGTCTTTCAGACTACCAAGTGAAAAATGATTGGATGTATATCCCATTCAACAATTTTAAATTAAAAGCTGGTTGGCAAGGTATCTGGCATCAATTCCAACCAGGTGCAGGGAGTACGCGGGCGGGGCAGCAGGAATTTATATCAAATATCCAAAAACAGTATGGCAGGGAGGCTGCTGCTTACCTTAGCGCAGACTGGGATATCACTAAACAATTGAACATCCTTGGAGGGTTACGGGTAAGCTATTTTGATATGGTAGGCCCTAGGAAGGTGGTTGAATATGGAAAAGATGGTGTGCCTACTGGCAAGGTAATTAAATATGGCAATGGCACGCGGATAGCCAAGTATATGTATCCTGAACCACGTCTGGCCATGCGATACCTGTTGAACAATGAAACAAGTATCAAATTTTCGTATACCCGTACGGTGCAGTACTTACATCTGGCCACCACCAGTGCAGCCACTTTCCCGAGTGATCTATGGATTCCTGTTAGTCGATTGATAAAACCAGGAATAGCAGATCAGCTAGCAGCCGGATTCTTCAAAGAGTTCTCCAAAGGGTACGAATTCAGTGCAGAAGCCTACTACAAGAAAATGGACAACGTACTTGAATTTATGCCTGGCGCCAAACTGTTTTTGAATCAGAACCTAGAAAGTGAAATGATTTTTGGTACAGGAAAGGCATATGGATTGGAGTTACTTATTAAGAAAAAAATAGGAGCACTCACTGGCTGGATTGGTTATACGCTTAGTCGTACAGAACGGACTTTCGAAGCACTCAATGGAGGCAAACCCTTTCCCTATCGATATGACCGCGTGCATGATCTAAGTATAGTGGCCAATTATCAATTGTCGAAGAAATGGATGTTCTCCGGGTTATTTGTATTCAACACGGGGAATGCACTCACCATGCCTAATGGGCGATTTGTGTATAATCTGGGATATAATTTTAACAATAATTCACCCGTATTCACCAATATTGATCGATACGGCAACATCAATGATTATCGTATGCCGGCTTATCACCGACTAGACCTCTCCTGTACTTTTACGCCAAATCCTGAAAGCACGCGGCGCTTTAAAAGTAACTGGGTGTTTAGTGTATATAATGTATACAATCGTAGTAATCCTTACTTTATTTATATAGATGTGGATGAAAAAAAGCAAACCTTACAAGGTAAACAAGTTATACTATTTCCTATCCTGCCAAGTGTTTCATGGAATTTTAATTTCTGATGTATGAAAAAATCAAATAACGGTTATATCATTTTATTACTGCTATTTCTCTGTTGTGCTTGCGAAAAAAATATAGATCTTCAATTGGATAAGAGTCCTCCAATGCTGGTGGTGGAAGCGTATATCAATAACAGCCTTTGTACCTACAATTATGTGATCATTGGAAAAACTGTCAACTTCAATGAATCGCAATTTGCTAATACCGCTGTGGAAAAGGCAACGGTAACGATTACAGAAGGTATTTTAGATAAAGGAAAAGGGTATCAATGGGATGCTAGCAGTAAAGTAACGATGAAGGAAGGCAAAATACCATTCATGAATTCCATAAATATTCCGGGAGTCTATTTTGATCCCAGACTTGTCACGGATTCCACTCATGCATTATTGGGTACACCAGGAAAATCTTACTTACTGGAAATTGAAGCAGAAGGCAAGAAATACACAGCTATCACCACTTTGCCGATTCCAGTACCTATTGATAGTCTTACCAATACCACCCCATTTAAAGACGCTTCTGGTACTGTTCGCGTCCGACTAACGGTCCATTATACAGACCCGGACACACTTGGTAATGCGCAGATTTATTACTGGGGAAATCGTTACACCAAGAATACATTTGGATGGGGGGCGCTGAATACGGATAGGTATATCCCAAATACAGATGAACTGGTGAATGGGCAGGCCATACATATTACGCATTCAGCGGCCATGCTGGTAGGGGACACTGCTGTTTATTACCTTGTTAGTGTAGAACGGCCGGTCTATAATTTCTGGGATAGTTATAATAAAGCGAGAGCCAATGGTGGTCCATTTTCGACGCCTGTTGTGCTAAAGAGTAATATCCAGGGAAATAATGTAGTAGGGTGTTTTAGTGGTTTTGCGGTGAGCACGATGAAACATGTGATGAAGTAGAGACACGTAGTACGCTGGCCAATATTAGCCATTTGTTGCTGCGAATAAGTGCTTGCAATGCATATAACAAAGCCGGGAAGTATCTCCCCGGCTTTGTTATATGCATTGCCTTTATGCGTTTTGCATTGCTAAACGTATGAAGGCAACATAGGTAAGTATTGTGGCTTTGCTTATTTCCTGATCATAGGCAGGTATTTCTCCTTATTGTCCACCATTGTCCAGAGAATGATGGCGATCAGGATAATTACCAGTGGCAGACCTGATGGAGCGGTGCTGATATTGGCCAGCAAGATGCCCACTAGAATAGGTAAAAGTACAATTGCACCAAGCGCCCTAGTTCTAGTTGGAATCAATAATATTCCGCCAATTAGCTCGATTGATCCTACCAGCGGCATCAACCAACCTATTTCCATAAATGCTTTCCCTGCTTTCACCATTTTCTCCGGCATATTTGCGGGTATGGGCATGTAATGAAAGAATTTATCCAAGCCTGCATTAATAAACATAAGCCCAGTCAATAGGCATAAGACAAAAAGAATCTTGTTTTTCATAGTTATTTAATTAATTGGGAAACTAATTGGTTGCAAATGTATGCACAACCGATTGGTTGCGCAAATTTTTGTAAGAATTTTTTTTGAGTCTCGATTTTGTGGAAAGGGTTGGGTGATGAAATATTCGCGGGCAGAAATTTTAATGATGGACGCATTGGTTAAAGGTACAGTGTATCAGGATGGCTTTATAAGGCCCCAATATTGATCTTTTACGGGATTTAAAGTATATTTATAGACCGGTATCATATACGGCCGCTTATGAGTATTAATTTGTCGCCCGGTCATTATTTTGGAAAGGAGCAACAGTTTAACGAAAATGCTTTTTTCAAGTTAAATATCACGGCTTACCAGCCGAATATGATTATTCATGACCACTATCACGAAAATGCTTATCTGAGTTTATTGATTAGCGGTAGCTATCGCGAAGTGGGCCACCATACTGAAAAAATAATTCAGCCGGGAGAAGTGCTCTTTAGGCCCGCAGGGTATTCACATGCCAATCATTTCCATGAAGCCCCTGGCCGATGCTTGAACATTGAGTTTAAACAACAAGCGCTGGAAGCAGTCATGATGGATGGCTGTCTCCCTAAAACACTGGTGAAATATAATACTGGCACTTTTAATTACCTCTATCAGCTCTTGTATGCTTTTCTGCAAGATCCTTCCACCTCCATTTCTGAAGAATACATTTTGAGTTGGTTATCTGAAGCGGCGGAAGTGAAAATGCCCACCCGTATGCCGTGGTTCTCGCAGGCAAAGATGATCCTGGAGAATGAGTTTGATACCCATCATACGATTAAATCCATTGCAGAAAGGGTTTATGTTCATCCCATCTACCTGGCACGTGCTTTCAAAGAAAGAGAAGGGATGACAATAGGGAAGTACCAGTTGGAAATGAGGATTAGGCGGGCGGTGCAACTGCTTTTCAGTACACAATTACCAATAGCGGATATTGCATTTACGGCGGGTTTCTCGGATAGTGCCCACCTGGTAAGGATTTTCAGGTCCTATTACCAATGCTCTCCCCATCAATTCCGGCGATGGCTGAATAGTTAATCTGATACAATTTTTATAACGGGGCATACCGTTACTTTGTAGAAAAGATGCGCCGAGTTCTTGCTTTTATATACTTTCTATCACCTATACTGCTTTACGGACAGCAAAAGCTGGACTATCAGTTGCATGTAAATGTAGATCCAGCAAAGAAGACCTTTGCCGTGCAGGGTAGTATGTCTTTTGAAACCGATAAATCAATGGCTGATTCAGTCACGGTTGTTATCAATAAAGGCACAGGGAAGACACCGTTACAACTCCAGGGCACCCGCGCTAGTATGGACACCAGTCTGAATGCCTCCGGGGATGTTGTTTACCATTGGCGATTTAAACCCTCCTTGCCTGTAGGTACCACTTTACATTTTACTTTCGCATATGATCGGGGAGATGCCCCTGCTTTTCAATTTTACATGGATAGTAGTTTTTGTATGGCGGGCGGGTATGGGGCTCCATGGTATCCACAGGTAATGTCGCATACAGATAACGGCAATGATTATACGCGCGGAACGGGTACACTTTGGGTAACCACACCGCTGCCAATGACTGCGGTCATGGCCGCCAGTACCGTTAAAGCGTCCACAGTTGGAGCTACACATACCTTTGAATTTCATTATGCACAACCAGATATATTTTCCCTGTATTTAGGCAAATATACTCGGCAGACATACCAGGGGCGGTTTCCATTCTATACCTACAGTCTGAGTAAAGAAGTGAACGGCGATGATATTTCCCGCAAAGCTGCCGCAGTATTGGATTACCTGGTATCCGAATTCGGACCACTTTCTATTCCCAATTTCTCCATTATTGAATTTCCGGATGTGGTATCTGAACTGACCGGTATTGGCGGCGCCAGTATACAGGGTGGGGTAGTGATGCCTACTGCGGCACTTCGGGAGTTTAACTACGCCCTCTTTGGCCACGAGATCGGGCATCAGTGGTGGGGGAATAAGGTGCTGTCCAAAGGCCCTGCGGGAGCGGACATGCTGTCCGAAGGTATGGCGCAGTATGGCTCTTTACAAGTAGTGGAACATTTTGATAGTTTGCATGCAATCGACTATCGGAAGACGGGATATCCTGGGTATCTCCGGGATCAAAGTGGACTGGGGTATCTCAAAAATGCAGCCGCTGGAAATGATGAGCCATTGGTATCCCTCACGGGTAGTAATGGTCATATCCTCGGCGACAGCAAAGGGTTTCTGGCATTGGAATTATTATCTAATATCGTTGGTAAGGATAAGTTTCATAAAGCCTTGCAAAAGATAACAGCACAGTACAGCCAGGATGGACTTTCTTGGAAAAGCTTTTTGGAAGAAATTTCCATTGCCAATGGGAGTAGTCTGCAATGGTTTTACCAGCAATGGTTTGAGCGCACAGGAGCGCCTGCATGGGAAAGCAACTGGCAGCAGCAACAAAAAATGTTTGCCATTACCGTACTCCAAAAAGATAGTATTTATCAATTGCCACTAGACGTGCTGGTTACTTATCAGAATGGAACCACGTCTCTGCAACATATCAAAATTCACGAACGTAAAACGCAATTACAATTGCCAGTAACAAGTACAGTGGCTAAAGTGGAGATAGACCCTTATTTTAAGGTGCTTCATTGGGATGAGGCATTAACTCCCAATGCTAGGGCGCAAGCGAAAGTAGTGAAGGTGTTGAATTTGCGCATACAGCAAAAGCCAGATGAAGCGGCGGCATTGGCGAAATCCTATATTGATGAAGGGATTACGGAGGATAATTACGGTGTGGAATTTACCTTGTATTATCACCTAGGTCGGATTGCGGCAGCTCAAAATAAACGGGAAGAAGCGCTGGGATATTATCAGCAAGCATTACAATGTCCATCGCGTGCACAAGACTTGTTAGCGTATACCTATTACCGGATTGCGCAACTTGCAGATGCTAAAAAGGATGAAGCATTATTGCAGTGGGCATGTAGGAATGCTATCACAGCAGATGCTGCCAATGGGAAAGCAGATGGGATGGAAGCGAAAGTGCTATTGTTTCGGAAATAGGGGGGAGATAAAATTAGCCGGTTGAATCCAGTGTTGGTTTTCAACCGGCTGTAAACTTTGGTATTTGAAGCATTAATGTTTTGCTCCAGCTTTCTTGATTTTTTGTTCTATTTGTTCGTGGTGTTCATCTAGCATTTTATCTACTTCTTCCCTGGTCATTCCTAATTTGGACTGTATACGGGTATATAAATCTTCTTCCTTACCTGCAACATATTTCAGGTCTTCATCTTTGAGTTTGGAATACTTTTGTTTCAGTGAAGTTTGCAGTTCACTCCAGGAGTTTTTTAATGTTTGTGTGTTCATAATTGGATGTTTTTATTGTTTGTTATAGAGACGATCTTTTTTCGGGATGCGGTAGGTTATATTTGTCGGAATTCTTGTTTGATCTTACCCGCGGCTTCCTTGAAATGATCGACTGTTGATTTTATATTTTTCAGTTGGAAGGAGAGGTAGATATACAGTAGACCCGCTAGGATAAATGCAGATCCGGATACCGCTATGATACCGATTACGCCAGCCGCTGGATAGTAGATGATGAGGGCGCCTAGTAAAAGCACTATAACACCACCGAAGAGGACCCATCCCCAATTATCCACGCCTAGGTTTTTTAGATCAATAGCAGCCCCCATGATATAGCAGGACCTGAATGTTAGCCAGAACCCAAGAAAATAGGGGAGTGTTACCATTGTTACTATAGGATACATGAGTAGGTAGGAGCCTATTGCTAGGTCTAGTATACCTGATACCAAAATCCATCCCCATCCTCTAAGAATATTGCTATTGGAAATGGAAAAGAATAGCTGGCTAATGCCGGAACCAATCATTACGATGCTGAAGAGTATACTGAGACTTACATAACCATCCAGTGGTTTTGCAAAAATGGCGATACCTGCTGCGATAAATAGCAATCCAGAGATGAGGTACCACCACCAGTTTTTGACGTCAGATCGGAGCGTTTCGATAACGTTGTTCATAGATTTGTTTTTGTGAAGTGATTAAATAGGGGAAAGACGGATTATTCATCGAATGCATCGGCCATTTTTTCGGTTACTTTGTCTAACTTATTTTTAACGGCTTGTTGATGCTTCTTTATTTTCGCTTTAGTTTCATCTGCCACATTTTTCATCTTCTGATCCAGGTTATCTACACGTTCTTGGAGTTTGTCTTTTGTTTGTGCAGCGCGGGTTTTGAATGCCGCTAGCTTTTTTTGCTTTTCATCTTTTAACCGTTCCAGTTTTGCCTGGATAGCGGCTTTGTGTTGTTCATTTGCTGCTTTTAATTCTTTTTCCGCTTCGTCAATTTCGTTGTCTAACTCATCCCATTGTTCTTGGTTGTATTGATCCCATTGATCTGTGATAGGCGTATGTACGGAGGTCCCACCATAGGGTTGTAAATAACTATTGATCATGAACTCGCTATCTTCCTCTACATCCGCTATTAATACAAAAGTTCCTGGGGTGACATGGCTATTCACTTTATGGAGGAAGTCCTCCGAAAAAGCATCTGTATCCATGCCGTCTGCTGCGCCTAGCAGGCCACCGGTAAGCATCCCGATCATCATGCCCACAGGGCCGCCGATGGCGCCAATCGCCGTACCGGCTGCCATTCCTGTGATGGGATAGGCGGTGGTATCGGCCCCTTCTTGGTGGAGGAATTCAAATTGATCGTCATTGGTTTTCCGGATGAGGGCTACATGATAGATAGTTATATCGTGAAGCTGGTCAAGTTCCTTGAGCCGGTTCAGGCCGTTCATGGCATTTTCATGGCCCTGGAACGTGGTTACGACAAGATTTTCCATAACTGAATTTTTCTGGTGATTAAATGATAGTAAATTGGATGGAGTATTCTAAATGGCCTTACGCTCAGCGAAACGAATAGTAACTAACTGGTTAGCACTTTGAGGTATTCTCATCTTACAGCTCCCATTGACAGATAGAACGGAGTGAAGGAGCTGTAATTTTAACTACCTGAAGGTATCTTGTAATCCATACTATATGGTTATCTAATTCTTCAGAATAGTTGGATATTTCTTCAATTAGGGATTTCTATGGAGGAATTCGATTTAACCCGTATTTTTATAGTATATGACGGATGAGCAAATAATAGTGGAATATAGGGTCATGTTTCAAAAATATGCCCAGGATGGTGTTATCGACATCGATAAACGCCTGCGTCATAAATTTAACTTTCAGATCCAGCTACTGGAGGACCTGATCAGGGAGCTCGAAGGGGTGGTTCCGCCCAACAAACAGGCGCAATACTGCATTATTTATGTAAAGAAAGGGGAAGGAGAGAAGTCTGTAGGGAATTTCAGCTTTTCCTTTAAGGGAAATACCTTGCTCATCATCCCTAAAAATGTGATTCATTCCACCCGGTATTGGGATTTGGAATGTTCAGGGTATATCTTGTTGTTTAATAGTGATTTTTTCCTCAACAATGCGTTTCCAAAACATTTGATTGAGAACAAAAATATACTGAAGCGCTCTATCAGGCCTTGGTTGGCGCTGGACCTTAAACAGCAAAAAGCGGTGGATGGCATCATGACCATGATCCATACAGAGAATCAATCCCATCATAAGAATAAAAGTGAACTGATCGCCGTTAAAATTCTGGAGTTGCTCATTCAGTGCGATCGATACTTCATTGACGCCGATGTGCCTGCAGAAGCAGTTGTTTATCATCCTACTATCGAGGCATTTAACAACCTGATAGATCAATATTTTTCGCAGCATCGGTTGGTCGGGTTTTATGCAAACGAGCTGCATATACATCCCAATCACCTGAATTTCCTCGTCAATAAATATAATGGGAAGCGTGCGAAGGAAATGATCGATGATAAAATAATGCAGGAGGCCAAATACCTGTTAAGTTCCACTAAGCTATCTGTTAAAGAATTGGCCTCTCAGTTGGGCTTTGAGAATTCAGGATATTTTTCCTCTTTTTTCCGAAGAAACGCTGGCATATCTCCTCAGGAATACCGGGAATCCATTCTTTGATTTTCAATTGAGATACTTTGTTTTTGCGACTATAATCGGGTATAGAAGGAGCATCTTTAGGTGCTATGATACCGATTGTTATCTTCCGAGAGATTGATGATTTACTCGCCCATGTGCAAGTGGCTGGGCGTACACACAATGGAGATTTTTACAGTTGTAACCTGGCACATGCACGGGGTGAAGGATTTGCACGCACCAGTAAATGTACCAGAACATTATTTTATATCGCTGCCATCATAGAGAATGAGGCATTTGATTTTTCCATCAATAATGCGCCCTATCAGGCTACACGTAGTTGTACCCTTTTCTTTACCTCCCCCTTTCACTTGTTTGATTTTAGTCAAAAAGCTCCGGCCAAAGGTTATTGTTTTTTCTTTACGGAACCGTTCATCCAACAGGCTTATCCGAATGGTCGTTTCCACCAGGATTTTTCCTTTTTCTGGGAAAATGAATGCTTCCATTTTATTAGTAAAGAACAGGCGGATATCCTGCTGCAATTGGGTGAAAGAATCCATGCGGAGTTTGAAAAGAACGGTGCATGGTCTGACAATATCATTGCCGATTATCTACACATCCTCTTGATTGAATCTAAACGGCTCATCACCCCTAAAGGCAGCATCCAGGATCATTCGGCCGATTACCATCTGCTGCAGCAATTTTATAAGTTGATCAAGGGGAGTTACCCAATTATAAAATCGGTGGAGGCGGCGGCTGGTATTTTGTCTGTCACCCCCGCGCGATTATGGCTGGCCACCAAAAGAATTACCGGAGAAACACCATCGGAAATCATTAATAGGAGAGTGTTGACAGAAGCGCAACACCTCTTATTACATTCCACGCTCACTGTTTCTGAAATCAGTTTTTACCTGGATTTTAAGGAAAAGTCGCATTTCACACGTTTCTTTAAAAACCTTACTGGTGTTCCTCCGGTTGATTATATTAAGCAGTTTAAAAAACCGCCAACGGAATAATTTAATTAATACCCCATGCCTTGTTGGGAGTAGCTCCCAGTAAGATTTCCAGCGTACCACCTTTTGCCAGGGTATCATGCGGGAATCGAAAATCATTGAGGGCTTTCCCATTTAGTTTAGCGGATTGAATGTAACAATTGCCTGATTTATTGTTGATCGTTTTGATCACGAATGTTTTTCCTGGATAATAGCTTTGGTCTAGTTGAATGGTGATCTGATCAAAGATAGGGCTGGTGATTTCATAATGCGGATTTATTGCAGCGCCGCCTTCTACGTCAAATAGTCCTATGGCCATTAAAACGCCTAACGCACCTACTTGCCCCTGGTCTTCATCACCATTATAGCCTCCATAGGGAGTGATATCTCCATAGCACTCTTCTTTGATCCTGCGTACCCAATATTGTGTGAGCCATGGTTTTTTGCAATAATTGAAGAGATGTGCCATATGCAAGGATGGTTGGTTTTCATAATCCAGCCAGCCTTCGGCATGGTAGCCATGTGGCACGACAAACCTATTGGGTGCTGCTAGTTCAAACTGTTGTTGCAGTTTTGCTGCAAACTTTTCGTTTCCTCCAATTAGTTGGATCAGGTCGGGGATATTGTGTGGTACGTAGTAAGTGTAGATAGCTGAATTACTTTCGATGAAGCCTCTCGCATTAAAGCCTTTACTGGTGGGGGTAAAGTCTTTCATCCAGGAGCCATCCAGTTCCCGGGGATGCATCCATCCAACGGTACTGTCAAAAACATGGCGGTAGTTGAAAGAGCGACTGAGATAATGTTGATAATCTTCCATCATGCCTTTGCCCTTTGCCAATTGGGCCATGCACCAGTCTTGGTAGGCAAAGTATAAAGTAAGCGCGCAGCCTTCCCGGTGCATATGTTTGCCGTCAATGCCTTCGGGGACGTAACCACTATCGATATAGTGTTGCATATAGGAGTGCGGTTGCAGTTCATATCCCACATGATCGCGGATACCGCCTGGCGAGGCATTTTTAATGCAGCCTTTGTAGGCGGCTTCCACATCAAAGGTCCGGATACCTTTGTTGTAGGCAGCAGCAATCATCGGGACTGCCTGGTCGCCGGACATGACAAAGGTGTAGTTGCCTCCACTAGGGCCTCGAGCGATCATGCCGGCATTTTTGTAGTATTCTACGAGGGTAGAGATCATATCGCTCATCACTTTGGGATAAGCAACGGACCATAGAATATTCAAATTCCATTCGCTGCCCCAGAATGCATCGGAGTTGTGTACGTTGAAGAGTGGCTTCCCTTGTGGATCTGTAGGTATCTGTCGGATAACAGTTTTTGCACCAGTATTATCCGCATATTGACCATTAACATCGCTGTAGATATGGCGGCCCAATAGGCTATGCCAGAGGTCTGTATAGAATTTAATGCGTTGTTTGGCTGTACCGCCTGTCACTTTTATTTTACCAAGTTGATCATCCCATTCGTTGAAGGACTCGTTTACTACTTGATCGAAGTTCCAGTGGGGGAGTTCGGATTGTAGGTTGAGTTTTGCTTGTTCAATGCTGGTGTAGGAAATGGCTACTTTTAGCAAGACTGGCCCTTTAGCTTTGTAAAAGGTAACATAGCCGCCGGCTTCTTTACCGGAAACGGCTGAAATATTGTCCAGGAGGGTGCGTTCGGGGGTATTGGTTATCTTTTTCCAGCCGCCGAATTTTGAGATAGGTTGATTGAATTGTGCGACGAAATATACGGTGAGTGGCTTTTGCCGCCGACTAGTACGTGCCATGACTGCAAGTCCTGATAACTGCGAAGGGCTTTCCATTTGAATAGCCGCGGAATCCATTCGGCCTTGGCCTAGCGTCGCGCCGATGTCAAATAGGATATTGGCGGTATCGGTCTTAGGAAAGGTATATCGGTGAAAGCCTACGCGGCAGGTAGACGTCAGTTCAGCGGTGATACCATAATCCTCCAGGAGTACTTTATGGTAGCCTGGTTTAGCGATTTCCTTGTCATGGGTGAATTTTGATTTCACGGCTTCGAAGCCTAATTGACCTTTCATAGCGCCGGTTGTAGGCATCACGGGGATACCTGAGATTTCCCAGCAGTGTATATGGCTGAAGCAGCGGATATAGGAAGAATCGTATAGATAGCCCGACTTCCAACTGCCAGTAGCCCAGGTATCGGGGCTTAAGCTCACCATGCCAAAAGGGCGGCATGCAGAGGAAAAGAAGAACCAGCGGGAGTTATGGGTATCGATGAAGGGATTCACTTCATCCACGAGTCGTTTGTGTGCCTGTTGACTTTTCGCCGGGAGGGCGAGGAGCGTGAGCAGGAAAACGAGGATTCTTCTATACATAGGTGCTATTGTATTATGCTATCATCAAGATAGAATAAAAATAATACCTGTTTTGGAATGTTTATAGTGTTAATGAAACAAAGGCCGGTTAAAAGCGGAGGTGCTTTTAACCGGCCTTAAAGAATATAACCAGCTATATAATTGATACAATCCTCATCAGATAAGGTTATTACTGAGGAGTTATCAAGAATAGGCCATTAAGGAGTTATCTCTATCCCTTCTCCAGCATCGATGGCATCTTGGAATAACAAATCATAGCATTGGGTTTTGACCTTACAGGGGATATTATATTGATTAAAGAATAAATACAATTCCTGTATCTCGTTTAAATTCGTTGTTTTACCAAAAATTCTATACTCAGGGCTGTTTTTAGTCTTATTAATTATTTGGACCAAAATCATCCTTTTGCTATGACTATATGTGGCGCCAATAGCAAATATATGTAGTTCACCGTTTTTAATGTGCTGATTTCCTAGGCTTGATATATAATAAACTCCTTTTGTATCCTTTATAGTTTTGTATATAGAATGTGGTAAATAACCTTCATTCCATAAGAAATTATTTACATATTCACTCAGAGCAACTGAGCCCTTTTGAGCAGAGAGACTCGGAGTAAATAAAAATAGGAAAAGGCAAACTAATATCCATCTGGTATTTTTCATTAATTATTATCTTTTGATTCAGTATTGTTTTCTTTTTCTTTTTCCATTTCCTTTTGTTTTTTGTTCTGTTCCTCTATCTCCTTAAAATGAGAAGCTTCGTTTGCTTCTGGCGTTTTTTCCGGTGTTTTTGCCTCGGGTCTAAATACTTGCGACTTGGGGTCATAAGCATGGGTCCCTTCATGAGTTGCAGTTGCCCCAATAATATCATCTATTGAGAAATTTACATAATCAACTATGTATCCATCTCTGGTGAATTTTATCTGTTTCTCCTTTATTGCTGCTATGGTTTTTGTAAAAATGGTAATCTTTGATTTTTTTAATACTTTATCTGCAAGAGTAGGTTCTGTATAGCCCATTAATATCTTAGCTCCATCACTTTTTACAGTTTCTATCTTTTTGGTGGTTATATTGTAATAACCTTGATTCTCAGTGTTTATATATAATTCTATGTTGTGATTTGCACGAATTAACTGTTTTACTACTTCGGTACCTACTTTAGTTTTAGTCATCAGGTTGACTATTTTTTTTATATCATCCGTAACGAAGTCTGTGAATTGAATATTACCTTTCGCATCTAAAATTACGGCGGTCTTACCTTTAGGATCTGTAATTACACGGCCATCTGGGTCCATAAACTGAATGGGATTATTATTTACAAACGTGTATGGACTTAAGGCACTGTATTTTTTATAAAGTGGATCGACACTTATCCATCTGGCTATTAATGGGTCATAGCCTCTTGCACCAAAATCAACCTGTTTCCCTGCACCCTTTACCTCGTTATCATTCTCCTTACCATTAAACCCATATCTATAACTACCAGCACTAAATGATCTGCCATTCAATCCCATACCAAACGGTGCGTAATCCTGGACAGATACAATCCTTGGTATAAAGTAAGCAATTGTGCTGTCGTTGGATGTTATGGAAAGCTTATCATCCCCAACTGTTGCGAGTATGTTACCAAGATGGTTGGATAATTCGAAGAACTTATAACCACGTTGGAAGTTACTGAAATATCCTGAACCTAAACCTAATAGGGGGTAACTATTTACGGTATCCGGAGCCGCCATATTGGTGACCCAGTTATTGATGCCTAATCTGCTACTACCATACAAATGTGTTTCTGTTTGGCTCATTTGACCCTGGTTGATTTTGGGATCTCCTGTTTTGTAAATACTCATTACATTACCACTGGCATCACGTACATATCTAGTTTCAATGTCGCCTACAATTTTGCTGATTCGATTACCAGCCACATCATAGATATATCTGATTTTTGAATCATCTTCTTTTACAATTTCAGCAATCTTACCATAAACATTCCATTTGATAATTTTAACCTTACCGGCTGTGTCGTTGATCATGTTACCACTGGCATCGTAATGATAGTTACCTGCTGCTTGATTATCAATATCAGTATCATAATAACTACTATCTACAGCATCAGAGATGTATTCCAGTTTGTTGGTACCAGGGATATAGTGATAAGTCATTTTGTCCATTGCCAGATTTTTTCCGGCCCAGGTCTTGTTACCGTTACGGTTATAACGCAGGATGTTACCATTAGGATCATAAGCAATAGATTCTGCGAAGTCATTGACAGCTATTGGTGTCCACTTGTTACTAGCTGTATCCAGTCCTATGAAGGTATTCATTGCCTTGATGCGGTTGAGTGCATCGTAGGTGTAGCTATAGAGTAATGGCTCTCCCACCTTAGGTAGGTTAACTCCCATTGCAGCAATGTTGCCATTGTACAGTGGACGATTAACATTAACTACAGAAATAGCAGCGATACCACTAATGTTCGAATAGTCGTTATTGTTATAATGGAGACTATAACTATAGGCATCTTTGGCTGTTTCTCCAGATGGCTTACCATCTTCACCCATATCCTTATCGGTACCAAGGGAAGAACTATTTACTCCTTTTAACCAACCTTGGAGCGTATAGGCGTAATCGATGCCCTGTACTTGTGCTTGTCCTAAGACCTCTCTTGCGAGTGGACCGTGTTTGTAGTATTGGTAAAAGGCATCTTTTTCCCAATAAATACTATCTCTACTGGTCTCCACATTGGTGATTCTGTTTTCTGCATCATAACTGTAACGATGGTAGAATGCGTCTTTTTGTCCTGGCTGGTAGCTGACAAGATTGACTTTCCCACTAACGAGGTCATAGTCGTAGTTGATTTTTTTGAAGGCATTGGCTGTATCTGCAAAACTAGAACGGTAATCCTGTAGTAATGATTTTACATTCCCATGGATGTCATAACTGTAATAAGTGGCTGCTATGTGTTTTCCAGGGAGCGTATCTGCGATGTCATTATACACAGCACTCCAAGCCACACGGTTTCTCACATTATCAGGTACCCAGTAGACCCATTTTGTAAATGGATTAGGGGTATCATAAGTGGTACGGGTAATCTGGGTGCGGCTTACACCTGGAGCAGTTAACCAGCTATTAAGTGTAGCCTGGTTTCTGGAAACGGCATCCGACATCACAGCTATGGTGTTTATCTGACCAACTTCAGTAATTCTACTGATCTCATCATATAATGTATAGCTGTAATTGTTGTCCAGTTGCTGTTGCGCGTTCTGAGAAATGGAGAGTCTACCCAGACGATCATACCAGAAATTAGAGGTACCCGCATCTGGAGATTTTTGCGTCACGATAGTATTTAGGGTATTGTAACGGTAATTTGTTGTCAAACTGTGTAGAGGTACCAGCGTATTACCACTGGCCACTGCAGCTTTTATCTGGTTGATCCAGGCAGTGGATCTGTCTTTAATTACACCCGCAGGAGGAACGGTTTTTACTAAGTTCCCTGCTTGGTCATAATAGTATAAGGTATAGTGATATTCACTGTTGTTATACTGCATGGCCAGTTCTTCCTGCATGGCAGCTTCCATCGCCTTACTGGTGTAAGACTGATCGAAGATGTTGAGCACAGAATCCCTGCGATAGTTAAAGATTTCATTTCCTTTAAGATCTGCTAACAGTAAGCTATCAGTACATTTGGTTGGCATCTCTGGTGCTTCGTCAAATACCGGGCTGGTATTACCGCATAACATAGCAGTATAAGTATAATAGCAGGTATCAATACCAGGGCATGATAACGGAGACGCCAGCACGCTGTTAATCCGTTCGCCAATGCCCAAGTCGCTGAAATTCCAACTTCCCAGATAGGTGGCCTTTCCAAGCGTAGTGGTATCGATTACATTCGGATTTAAGGAAGACGCCATATAGCTCATGGAAGCAGGAGCATCGTTACAGCCTGTTTTACCACTGGCACTAGTCAGGATCAACATGGCGTTGTTGCCCGTCATACCCACCGCTGCATAGGTGGCATTTTTACGTTGGATAATATTATTGATGCGTTCATTGGCTGGGAGCTGTATATGGTTAGACCATAATACAGCGTCTGGGTACATCCTGTGCAGCCAAACGTCTCCGTTGGACTGGCCGCTGATGATACTACCATCGCCGGTAGCACCTGCCTGCCAGCTACCGGTAGCACGTCCGGCGGGGGCCTGCATTACCTGGAGGGTAGCATCAGCTTTATCAGCAGTGATATTGATTATACCACCGCTACCGCCAAACTCACCACTTAAAGTATATCCCAGTGGCGTGCTGATGATATCAAAGTTGGTACTGGTGGCAGTTGCTGTTTTATAGGTTACCGCATCATAGTTTTGACCAGTACTAACCGATTGCCTGATGACAGTAGGATAGAGTCCGGAGACATTAGGCATTACTGCGGCCAGGTACAAGGTGTCGTCTCTCTCCATCAAACCTACGCTACTAATGGCAGCACCGATAGGTTGTTGTTTTACCCATTTTACTTCTCCATCTTGGGAGATCAAACCTGTTACCAGGTCGGTGGCTATGCCGCCCGTGGTTCTGGCGCCTGCGAAGGCAATATTGCCACTGGAGGTAACCACTACTCTGTTACCCATTCCACCATTTAACGGACCAAAGTCAATGGCTTTGTTCCAGACCAGGTTACCCATGGAATCAGTACATACAACCATGATAGCACCGTTATCATAGCAATAAGAGGTCGTGCTACCGATGGCCACAAAGCCAGTGTCTCCGAGTGGGGCGACATGACGGAAAATATCCCTTCCTGCACTACCATAGTTTTTGGCCCATTGTAAAGCGCCGCTTTTGTCGGTACGAATCAGGTATCCATCTTCTGCGCCCATAGAACGGCCAGTAGTGCTACCCGCGAGGATAAATCCATCAGGCAGCTCTTTTACCGCGGTGATACTGTCTACGCCCGTGTTGTTATAGGAGTATATCTGCTGTTTGGTAGCAGGAGATCCTGGTACGCATACCCGTGTCGGGTTGCCGGTCACACCGCGTTGGCAGCTGTCTCGGAACTCCAGGTAAGTTTGTGCCACCTTATGGAATCCGAGGCGGTTATTCATGTAGTTTTCAAAAACGATGTTGATTTGATGAAGATTATCGGTAGAGTCTTCATACACCGGTGTT